>Ga0105239_10000016_pt1 | contig 293142 bp, 211 predicted proteins | sample KBSC44metaG_FD_92761 | JGI IMG/M metagenome (GOLD analysis project Ga0105239, IMG submission 92761) | Corn rhizosphere microbial communities from Kellogg Biological Station, Michigan, USA - KBS C4-4 metaG | ecosystem: Host-associated > Plants > Roots > Rhizosphere > Soil | place: Michigan...
AAATGCGTAATAATCGTTGGTCTGTACCACTTTCGGGGTTGTCTGGCTGGCATCCGTAGGGTCCCAGGTCATGGTTACACGGGTGTTACCCAACTATACATAAACAATTAAAACAACAAAACCTAGCTTTCCGCCAGGTTTCGTTTCAAAGAACAATTTCGCCAAAAGCTAAATATATTCCAGGTCGAAGTTTGGAAACTTCGACCTGTGTGGGGCACTATCGAAAGCGTGATAGCTGGGCAAACACTTTCAATATTAAGTGCTAAGTTTAGAATTGATTAATAAATTCACTTTTCCCCAATCAAACCCATCTGTCAAAAAATGGCGATAAGCAACCCCGACTAATTTTCCGTTTTCTTTTTTATAAAATTTAATAGTGTTATCATCTATTTGAACTCCTACTGTTTCCAATGAAAATGTTACAGGCTCTTTAAAGCTGTTAAAAAAAGCCAATTTTATAGAAGTGTCATTAATTAAAATCTGTTTAACACCCTTAAGCGTTTTCTTTGAAAACACAAAAGTTTGAAGAAAATAGGATAACGCAAGAAAAAAATACAATACACTATTGCTTACATGAGTTTTCAAATTAATAAAATGAAATATTAACGCAAATGCAGCTATCATTAATATGCTTTTTAGAGCGTTTTTAATTTCATATTTATAATTATTTTCTTTAGTTGAAAAATTTATAATATCCATATGTTTTTATTTATTATATCTACCGTACGGAGCTATGAAAAATGTTGATTTCCATGCGTTGGTTTGCTGGATTGCCCAACCTAAAAGAGCATAATCGGCGGCTGTAGTAGGTTTTCCAGCCATAATTAAGTCTAAAAGCTGCCCGTAACCACCTTTACCACCCGAAGCCATATCAATCGCTTCACCCACGCCTCCTGGCGTTTTTCTTTTACCTCCCTGATACGCATCATCATCATGGCCCAACCAAAACCAGTGGCATTCACCCCAGCGACTACTTTTGTGACAGTTGCAGTGCCTTTTACTAACCCCATGCCATCAGTAGAAGCAATATCACCGATGCCTGTAATTATTGTAATAGTTCCTGCTAACTGCGTAAAAAATCCGTTAACTAACTTTTCTTCGTCAATTTTATTTTCATTGGATATTTTTTTTGTTTTACAACAAGGCGGGTCTTCCTGAATACCATTGTCCTCATCTGGATTTACGACATCGGCCGTTTCCCCATCTTCGCTTTCATTTACACCATTCAAAAAATCAAGAACCTGCTGTATTGTTGCATGTTCAATAACATCCTTTGGATCAATTTTATACTGAAATACTTCCGGAGAATTAGTATTACCACTATGATCCCAACCTGTACTGGCTGAATAACGATATGGAGCACTATTAAAACCTGTCATGAAGTCGCTCACTGTTCCCCCCTGATTGGCACAGTGATTAGTCAGCCCCAAAACAAAAGCCCGGCCGATGTGCCAAGCTGAAGATCTAATAAACTTTATAGAGGCGTTATTTTGATATTTTGCTCATGCTGCATAGGAATTAAAATGGCAGAGTTAAAACTACTTATCAGCTCGCTCATTCCATCTGCTTTGATGCCATATCCCCCTGTACCGTTTGTCAGATCATGCGCTGCAATTATCTTTAAACTTGTAATAAGTTTATCTTTCACTTTATCATCCTCACATTTTATATCATACGTTAGATCATGGTTGTTGCTTTTGAAGTTTATAGTGATTTGGTAACCAAATCCGCTTTCCTTATCGCCCACAACACCTGTAACTTTAAAAGATATAGAAGGATGTGCAGAAACATATTTTTTAATTTTTGCCAATAAAAAATCAACATTTTCATTGCATATATATTCTTTAATTACTGGGATTGTGGAACTTATACTTAATGTTTGATAGGTACATTTACCCACATAAATCAAAACTATTAATCCTAATGTAAAAAAAATTGCCTTTTTCATTTCTAAAGAATTACTCGTTAAATACCAAACTTTATTAAACCTTATTCTTATTTATAGCTACCTTCCCATTTCGTTGCCAATCCACTTTAAGTCACCTAGAGTGCCAAACAAAACTTCAACCCTTAAAGCCCATCTATACTCCATTATACTTATAGGCCGATTAGTTATAGAATCATTAATTCCGTTGTTGTACATTAAATCAATTTGATGAGCACTTGCTGCTAGTTGACGATCAGCTTGCCCCACTTTGTCGACAAATAAAGCTCCGTATATACCACCAGTCTTGGCAACATCGTACCAATAATCATGTGTTTGAGCCGCAGCATCCAGCATATCTATAGGATGTAAAAAATGCACTTTATCAGGGCCTAATAATCTATAAGGATCACCGTTGGGTCCAGGGCCTAAGAAATTACCATACCAGGGTGCTGTTTCCCAACCGTTATGAACAAACCATGAGTCAGAAGGACGCATTCCTGGCCCAGGCCCGCCCTGATTAGCACTCTGCTTTATGGTTAGTTCATGATAAATCTCTCCAACTCCATTTGAACTTTCAAGATCAGTATTAGTTGTTACATAACTGATTCTGTTACCATCAAAGGAAAGGGAATAGCCTTTGTCTATAGCATTTGATATTTCTTTAATTTGTGGAGCCGTATATTCTTCAAAGCCCCCCCACTTTTTGAATTCCCATTCAACTTGTTGCCAATCAACTTCTTGCCCATTTTCCATGTACTTACCAGTTCCCCAGTCGTAAGTTGGCAACATCCCGTCCGGATCTATAAAGCTGATCGGATTATCGTTGCCATAGGCATACGGATTAAACCTTCTGCCGGCTTCCGCCATCGGGTCTATCCCCGTCCATCTTCCTATAGCCGGGTCATATGATCTCGCACCATAATCGTAAAGGCCGGTTTCTTCCTGCAGCTCTTTGCCGTTATAAAGATATTCATTTTTAGGGCTTATTGTTGTTTGCAGAGATTGTATGGTATAACCAAATGCATAATAATCGTTGGTTTGTACCACTTTAGGGGTTGTTTGGCTGGCATCCGTTGGGTCCCAGGTCATGGTTAAACGGGTGTTACCCAGTTGGTCCTTCAGGTCATACTCGTAAACATAGGCACTGCCGTTATAACGTGCACGTCCTTCTGTTGTAGTTATAAAGCCAATGGTTGTGGCACTGTTATCGTATTCTATCCCGTTTACATATTCGGTAGTGGTGGTTACCCCACCGGTGGTAAATAATTTACGCAGTTTGCGGCCGGCAGCATCGTAAACGTAAGTAATGTTACTGCCGTCGGCTTTGGTAATACTTTGCGGCAGGTTTAAGATATTATATTGCAGGCTGGACAGTCCTTTATTGGCATCCTTGGTCATATTACCGTTGCCATCGTAAAAATATTCGGCTACAGTATTATTTATTGTTTTTGATCCGTCCTTAAAGCCCGCGCTGCCTGTGTAGCCGGAGGTATCTATTACATTTAAAAGCCGATAACCGCTGTAATTATATAATAACGAGTCTACTTGCTGCCGCATAGCCGATGGTGTATCATATCTGCCTAAATTGGTAATGTTGCCCATATTATCGTATTTTACATACTCGCTGTAAAGCTTATCCTTGGTCGTTGTTGAGGTCGATACGGCATCGGTTATCCTATCTTGTTTATCATATGCATAATCATAGGTCAGCGCCGCAACAGCAATACTGTTTTTGCTTTTCACAGTCGCAACGTTGCCGTTATACTGCGGCTTGGCTGTGGTAGCATCGTCATACTTAAACTCCATGCCAAACTGATCTTTGCTATCGGTATTGGTCAGCCCGCCGTCCGCGGTAAGTGTGGGGTTATTGATATTGGTTAACCAGCCGCGGGTATTATAACGGTAATCCACCGTTTGCAAAAAGCCGGCAATACTGGCCTGGAAAAACGAGCCCGAAGCAGCCGTAAAGCCGTTAGTAAGCATAATGCTCTGTGAAGCGGTAATGGTCAGGCTTTGCCCCGAACTTAAAGCGTTAGAAGCGTTCAGGCTTACGGTATCAACCATTGCCTGTCCGCCGGTTACCGAATGCAGCCCTTTTTTGATAAGCAACCCAAGCTCGTTGTAAGACATTTGCGACAGCAGCACCTGTGCCTGCGGTGCAGCACTGCCGTTTTTAAGCTGGCTGTAATGGTTGCGCTGCCGGCCTACCTGGTCGTAGGTTAACGAGTCTGAAGCAGTAAGTAACAAAGTAGCCGCCGTTTTCCCTGAATTGGTGATGTAATGCTTACGAACGGCTGATACCGGCAGTTTGGTAAAGCTGTACTTAGCCGTATTATCGTCATAATTATAAGGACTTAACTGAGTTGCTCCGCCAACATAATGCTGGTTAAATGTTCTGACTATTTTCCCTTCATCATCATAATATATGGTCGTCCATAAATAATCAGAGGTGGTGTTCAGCACCAGGGTTTTGGTTGCCACTACCAATCCGGATGTATGTGTGCTATAGCCTGTAGCATTATACGCGGCAGGCAGGCTTGGAATATTGGCGTAATCATCGTAAAAGTTGATATTTAAAATAGTAGCCAGACTTGTGGGCCAGGCATTAGCAGTATATCCTGTTGAAGCGGATGGCAAAGCGATTTCCCAAAGTGTGGAACTGGCATCACAAAGCGCTTGTACCGCCAAACGGTTATTTGGCCCGGCCGTGCTGCCTGTTTGCTGATACACGCCTGTTATTACCGGCCTGCCCAAGGCATCGTATTTTGAAACGGTCCATTCCTGCGGCGCTTTCATGCGCTGCACCGAATCCTGGCTTGCAACCAGTTGGTCCAGTTTATTGTAAACCATCAGGTCCCAACCTTTTCCGGGCAGTTTTTTCTCGGTTAGCCTGTCACGCGCATCATAGCGGTATTGATAAGCTTTAGTGTCAAGGGTAGCCTGGCTTATAGCCGCATCCGCATCAGGCGACACACCCGCCGGCAATACAAAAGCCAGGTTGCCAAAATCGTCATAAACATAAAAGGTAGAGAGCATTTCGGCGGTACTGCCGTTGATGTTGTAGCGTCTCTTTAGTATTACATGGCCCTCCATGTCTTTATATTCTTCAACAGTACCGAAGCAGCCATTTGCCGGCTGCCAGTTCTCATCACGGTAAATAGTAACGGTTAGCAAACCTGAACTGTAATAGGCGTTATTTCCGACCCTGGTTAAAGTACGGCTGCCGTTGGCATTGATAGCGGCTTTATAGTAGGCCACTTTGCGGCACCCGGCATTACCCGTTATCGCAGTAGTAAAAGCCACCTGGTCATTAGCAGTATAGACAAACCGGCCTGTATGCCCTGAACTATTCGCATCCCCGCTGCCAGGCAACTGCCAGGACTTGCCCGGTGCACCCTGCTCAATTACACGATTAAGCGGCGAGGCTTCAAATCCGGTAACTGCATAGGGGTAAGCCGTGTTTACAACACCATTGGTCTGTTGTGTCGCAGTAGTGTTTACATTTTGTGATGGGTTATAAAACAAACTAACACCTGCTCCGATGGTGAGCGCGTCCGTACGGTAAGCACCATAACTTGTGGACGTCGGCACATAAGGCAGATACCTTTTTGATTCTTTGCCGAGGCTGTCAATGGCAAATGGCTGTATGATATCGTTGCCTAATGGCGAGCCTTTCATCTGAATAGTTTGCAGGTGCCGGCCCAAACCATCAACGTACTGAATTACAGTTTGTACAGAATCCTTGTTTGTCGTCAACGCGTCAAGCTTTGCTGAAGTAGTGATGGCCAGGGTAGGCTTTCGTACCCGTATGTAATTATAACTGCTTGATTGTGCAAAAAGCCGCCCGTTGCCAAGCAATAATAATGCAAATAGGACGATTTGCTTTTTACCAGTGTATAAATTGATTTTTTTCGTGATCATGATAAGGTTGTACTTTGATGCGATTAAATAAATTTAGCTCGATAGGTTAAGGAAGCGCGGGACAATCGATTGCACCACCGTAAAACGCTACCGTGTCATGATCTGCCAGTGTAATATTCGCAAAATTCCCGGTCGTACCTTGATTCCCCTTACAGGCAACAAGGCTGTTATTATAAATGAGCTGTAAACTATTTAAAGGGCTTCCGACAGTATAGGTTATACTATAGGTTCCCGGTGGCACCGTAAATGAAGTATTACCTGCGGGATTAACCGTTCCTGAAGCATAAGCAGTATGTGTACTTGTGTTCGTAAGCGTTATGCTGAATTGTTTATTGACTGTTCCGGCAGCATAGCTATCGGCAACCGATATTGTCGCGACAGGGACATGGCATGTGGCTAAAGATGGCGCATAGCCTAACCGGCTATTGGTCTCATTGGTAGCCTGTGCATCAGCATCCGCTTGGGAGATCTCTGAACTGTACGTTCCCTGTGGTATGCTGATCACATAAGGTGTTGGGGCTTGCGGAGCGCAATCTGTCCTATTATAGGTTGTAGACTGTGCAGCATTATAAAAAACGCATTTACCGGTAAAGTTAGCAAAGGTTTGGCCGTTCAGGTTTACATCATTTTGTGCCAGGCTATCGGCTTTAGCCTGGGAAATGGTTGACGTATAAGTACCGGCGGTGACCTCATAAGTAACATATGTACCCGTACCTACTGTGCAGCCGATTCGTTGATAAGTGCCGGATTTGGGCGTATTATAATAAAATGCGTCTAATGCGGTCTGCGCAGGGGCATAATTATAAGTATAATCCTGCAGGATATTTTGATTTTCGTCTGTAATGAGTTTTAGACGTTGTAAACCGTCATAGGTATAATGTAAGGTCCTTGTGCCTTCGTCGGTTTTAGATGCCAGTTGGCCCCTGGAAGTGAGGTAGGCAGCGGTCGCCATCTGTGCATTTTGTGAACAGATCCTGACCTCGTCAATCAGGTTATAGCCTGCTATTGAAGCCGGTAAAGTACTGTAACTGCCTGAAGAGAATGTCCAGTTACCGCCTGTGTTTTTGTACCAGTAAGTGAGCAAATATTTTTGTCCGGATGATAAAGCGGGCATCGTCGGCAGCGTGAATGTTCCGCCCGCCAATAGCCTGCTCTTGTTCCCGGTCTTGCTATCGGTCGACGTCCCTGACAAATCTTCTTCAAATCCGTTAAAGTAAACCTCAGATATTTTAGCATTCATTACCTGCGCGACCGGCAGGGAATTACTATATCCCCATAGCACCGCGGATGAAGTGCCATCCGTTTGATTAACCTGGGCAAGGTTAAACGCCGCGTTATATAAATAATTTGCTTTAGCCTTATACAAGGGATCTTTCGAAAAAACAAGCTTCCCGGTATTATAAGGCAGCACCCCTTTAACCGAGCCGGAAAATTTGAAATTAGCGAGACTTACGGGTGCTATGGTTTCAACCATGCTATCCGTATCTTTCAAAAACGAATTGACCGGATTGTAAACAGTAACCGCACCCGACAGGATTTTTACATTACCTGCAGAAGGATCTGTTAAATAATTAACTTTTTCAATAGGCAAAGCCAATAGGTTTTTCGAAACCATGTTATCTATGAAAGTAGTTCCTGTTGCATAATCCTGGGGGTACGAAGTTAAGGTGGTTAATTTTTGACCATCTGTTCTTAACTTTTCAGTCCTTGTAAGCAATTTGTTAAGCGGATTGTCGTAGTACATATTGGAAACGGTGACTACCGGGATAGTGCTGTCTAATACGGAATCAACAACAGAAACTGGCAGGTAGGAATAAGTGTAAATTTTGAAAGCCCCACCTTCATACAAATAGGGTCCGCTAAGGCCGTTAGCGGGATTGCCAAAATCGCAAACCTGGTATTTTCTGACATCAGTAGCCCTGACATAAGTTTTGTTGTTGTGCAAAGGCGCATAAGTAATTGCCGAACTTCTTAAACGCTTTCCGGCGCTGTTATAAGTTGCAGAATACTTTAGTTTCCCGCGCTCTGCTGAGACAGAAGTGAAATTATTAAAGATCTCTTTGCCGGGAAACATGGAACTGATAAACGGTTCGTCTAAATGACCGTCATCAAAATTTGTAAATTTAGATACCGTGAAACCCTTATCATCTGCTACTTCCGCAACTTCAGAATAGCCAACCTGGCTTCCGTCGGCATTCTCACTTAAAGGCAAAAGCGTATTCCTGGATTTTAAATCAGAAGATAGATTCTCACCGGTCGGCAGTGTGTTACCTCCCTGCCAACTATATTGTGGTAGTCCACTTATGATGCCACTTGATACGGCATTCGCCTGGTTAGGTGAAACGAAGTTCTTATAGTAGAAGTATTTTTTGCTTTTCAGGGTTTTGGTGAAAGGGTCATAGTCGTATATCGCTTTGATTCTCAGGCCTCCGCCAAGCGTATTATTTGTCGTATAAATTGCTGAGTGATCAGGGGAGACTACAGTCGAATAGTTATTAGGCTCAAAAAAGAATAATTTATATCCTCCGGTTGGATAGATCATTTTCCTTAAGGTTCCTACACCTGTGAAATCAGGATTAGGTGGACGCCTGTAATAAAAATTAGTGTCATTGATAATCGATGTTGTGGATGCCTTTGCATATCCCCAATCGTCCGTTGCTTCTGCGAGATACGTTGGCAAAACTTTAGACACGTCGTAATAAAAACGATAAGGTGGTACCGTATCAGTTAATGCACCCGACGGGTTACTTTCTTTTAAAGAATTTAAGGTTAAACGTTGGTTCGTACTATTAGAGTAGCTAAAAGCGAATTGCTTAAATACCTGGCTAGTCGACTTGTCCGTAAAGCTGATATTATCCAGCTTCTTCCATTGCAAGTTATTCAAATCTGCCGGATAGGAGGTTAATCCGTTTATTCTTAATAACGGAAGAAACTTATAACTAACGGTATCTCCATAGACCTGTCTTTCGGCAATTGACTGAAACTGTTCCTGTTCGTTTCCGGCAAGGTTGAGTCTTTTGGAATAAGATTGGTAAGATGATGTATAAAGCGATTGCGGATACCTTAATTCAACAGAAGTTGACCTGTTAAAGGTTATCAGTTCTTTAGAAGTCTCGATAGTTTTTAAATAAACAGGGGATATCAAATTTCCACCGATCAATGCCGTGCTCCTGGTAATCGGAACGTCACCATGGCACGCAACGGTGCCTGACACAGATATATTTTCATTATTTTTATAAAGGGTTCTGTACAGAACATTGGTATACTGATCCCTTTCATAAGTAAGGTTAATCACATGCAGTCCGTCGGCTGAAATAATTTGGGTTAGATACCAGGCAGTCGCTGTCAAATTCGATGAATTCTGATTGAAAAAATCAAGGCTATAGTCAATCGCGTTACTATTGCCGCCAAAAACATATGAGGTACCATCAGGCGTGATCAGCGTGAATTTCCCGAAACACCGGTAGTAAGTGGTCCAACCATAAGGATTGGGCGGCGCTGTGGTCATAAACGGTGTAGTAAAATCTGTGCTGCTGTTAAAAACCACCTTAACATCCTGGTCGCATTGAACCTGCCAGTTTCCTAAATTATCCAACACGAATTTACCGGAAACACCACCCGCATTGAATGTAAATTCATCCGGCGCCACATCATATCCATGATCGCCATAATATTGCAGATTGGTTGTAGTGGTCCAGTCAGTAGCACTTAATATATTAGGGTTATCGTAATAGCCGCCAATATCTGTAGGATATTCATCCGGGATACCGTTTACCTTGCGGGTTATTGAGCCGCCCGATTGAATTGACCAGCCCGAGCCTACCCATCCGGGATGTACATCCGGTTGAACGCCTGCTGCATGATAACTCAGCCCGAGAGAAACACTTAAATTCCCTTCATTAATTGTATAAAGCGGTACATTAATACCTGGTATTCCCGTAAATTTTGAAACAGGCGTTTCATCAAATAAAGCCAGGTTGGATGCATTGGCGCTGGGCATACTGACCGGATAGCGGGGCTGTAGCTGGCCGTAAGTATGAACAAAGGAAAATAACGAGAGAAACAAAAAAAGTTTGATCCTGGAATTCATATGATTGTGATAAGGTTATAAGAATTTGAAAAGGTTGATGTTAAAGAATTAACGTTGATTATGTGATAAATAAAAGGTTTTACCAATTCCAAAAAGCAACAGGTGATGAATTAAAGTTATTGGTTAATCTTCTTCGCCAATTGATCTATTTGCTTCTGTAGGGCTTCTACCTGCTTGTCCTTTTCTATGAGGTATAGCGTCAGTTCTTCTACTTTCTTCAACAATACCGTATTCATATCACCCAGGTTAAGCCCGTTTTTGTCGATTTGTGCTGCAGAAGGAACATCGGGCAGGTGATGATTTTTGTCGATGTAGGTTTTAACTTCCGCTAATGATAGTAGATTATAAGAGGATTTGAAAACATAATCAGGAATAGGAATACTTGTGTTAACGATGACTGCTGATGAATGAACAGTTCCATTAACAGTAAGTTTTTGATCGGGGTTTTCGGTGCCAATGCCCACGTTACCGGAATGACTAATCGTCATACGTACGTTGGCTTCATCCTGAAAGGTGCTTGTTCCGTCACCGGTGTAGAACTGAAGATCACTCTGATAGTTAGCGCTTTGGTTAAGCCTTTTTGCCCGGATAGCAGCTTGCATACTGTTAGCATCGGCAAATAATATACCTTGCGAATGGGTGGCCTGAAGGGTACTTGATCCCCTGATTACAAGTGCATCCGAATATGCAGACAGAGAAGACGTGTTGACAACCATCAATCGCGCTTCTCCGGGATTGAATATGTAATCGGTAGCGTTATTTACCTTAACGGACGCCAGGTTCGTCGTTCCGATGCCTACCTGTCCGCCATGTTGATTAATGACGGTATTGCCGTAAGCCGAACTACCTGCGGAAAGACTTTCGATATTGCCATAGCCATTTGAATCAGCCGAAGTTCCTAACGACAGCAGTGTCTTACCTGTAAGTGAGGATCCGATAGTTAAGGAGGTCGGGTTTCCAGCATTGTAGATACTTGCGTTACCGCCCTGCACATCAAGTCTGTTTGCCGGGTTTGTCGTGCCGATTCCGGCATTTCCGTTATAGAGCGTAAAATAATCGATATTTGAAGGACCCTGGATGGTGAAGTAACCGGCATAGGTATCATTACCGCCGACACGGATCCGGTTAACGTTAGCTGAACCGGGTGTATTGGTATTGCCAGCATTTATTGAAATACCATTGTTTGTTGTTGCAGTGCTATTCCTTGTTGCGATAGTGCCGAGCACATCCAAAGGGCTAACTGGGTTGGCTAGGCCTATCCCAACCGGACCACCGGTATAGCTGATCACCCCGCCTGAACCAGGCGTTGACCATTGGGCGTAAGAGAATTGTGTTATGGCCAATAGGCCAACGATGGTTGTGTAAAGTTTTTTCATGATAAGGTTAAAAAATAATGCTTACAGCAAATAGTGAAAAATTCAGGACGAATGAAAAAAGCAGAAAAGAGGCAATTTCCCGCACGCATTCACGGAATTAAAAGGATGTTTCATGATACAAGTTTTAGGCCTTAAGGATTTTTCCGTGTCAGCACCTAAATATAAAATTAATTGATAGTTCGATCAAATAATTTTCACTTTTTTTGATCTTAAAACATTGTAAAACAAGTAAATATAAATTTAATAATATGATTTAAAATAGGCATATAACCTGATTTATAAATAATATTGAATCAAAAAATTACACATGCAATATTATTCCGTAAAACTCAAATTATATAATATCGGGCCGTCCAAACCAACGAAGAGAAACGAGGTGGTGCGAGCAACGCAAAAATACTTGATTGAGAACTAGGCATTTAAACAAACTATCCTGGTTAATAACTCATCTTCTTCATTCTTCTTTGAAGAGAAATTTTCATCTTTTGCCACAATTCGTTTAGCGGGTCTTTTTATTTTTCATTTTAAGGAACATATAAAATCCAAAGAAATAACTAACGATAACTATAATTGTGTGATTAAGTAAAATTTATAATTAGATCATTTGCAAGAGACCAATAAATAATTGCTTCCATTTCCATACATTTCGTTATAACTGCCTAATTTTGTATTATTATTGTATGAACTAATCAATGGCAGACAAAGCATTCATAACTCCAAATGTTCTTAAGTGGGCAAGGGAATCCGCGCGGATGTCTTTGGAAACTGCTGCTGCAAAAATAAATGTCAGCCCGGATAAGCTAAATGAATGTGAAGAAGGGCAAACTCAGCCTACAATCAGGCAGGCGGAGACATTAGCACATGCTTATAAAAGGCCATTTGCCCTGTTTTTCCTGCCGGAAATACCTCGTGACTTTCTGCCCTTACAGGATTTCAGGCGACAATCGGCAAAAGAGTTGGGTACCGGGTCGGTTTTTATTATAAGGGAGATTCAACAAAAACAGGCTTGGATCAGCGAAATAAATGAAGATAATAAAGAAGAGCCTTTAGCATTTGTTGGAAAATTCACAATCAAAAATGATCCGCAAACTGTAGCACGGGATATTTTGTCTACTTTTGAAATTAATCCGGCTAATTATAGCTCTGATAAACCAATCAAAGAATGGATTGACAAAGCAGAAGCAAAGGGCATTTTTATTTCAAGAACAAGCTTTATCAATAGTCGATTGAAGTTGGATAGCGAAGAAATTCAGGGGTTTGCTATTGCTGATAAATACGCGCCATTTATATTCGTTAACTCTGAGGATTGGGATGCCCCCCAACTTTTTACACTGGTACACGAATTAGCACATATTTGGATTGCCGAGTCCGGTATTTCCAGTGACATCGAGCCTGAATTGCATGATAAAGACAAACTTGATCCTGTTGAATTATTTTGCAATGAGGTCGCGGCAAATGCTTTAATGCCTCGTGCGATCATAGGCAGTTTGGGTAGCTCGATTTTTGAGTCCGCATCAAACGTTTTCAAGTCCGCAAAAAAATTGGGCGTCAGTTCATTTGCGCTGTTAGTTAGGGCGCTTAACATGAACATGATTACTTTGCCTGTTTATAATTCCTTAAAAAAACAGGCAGACGCAGATTTTAAAGCTTATTTATTAAAGGAGGATGAGAAGAAATCTAAACAAAAAGAAAAAAGCGGCGGCCCTAATCCTTACCTATTACGGTTAAATAAAAATAGTCGCCTGTTTACTCAAATCGTACTTGACGCTTTCAGGGGAGGGCGTATTGCACCAACTCAGGCCAGCAGCCTACTAAACACCCAGGTCAATAATTTCCCTAAGTTAGAAGCCTTTCTTTATTCATGAGTAGTAAGCCGCAACAGTATTGTCTTGATGCTAATGTGCTTATTGAAGCATGGCAAAAGTATTATTCGCCAAAGTTCTGTCCAGCCTATTGGGAAATACTCAATGATCTTGGGAAACAGGGTCGTTTATTTCTACCTAAAAATGTAGCCGACGAAATTACAAGAACTGAAGACGATCTTGCAGAATAGCTCAAAAGAAGTGATATCCCGATACAGCCTATTGATGGCAATGTAACAAAATGTTTAAGTAAAATTTATGCTACAAATCCATTGCATAAATTTTTAGTTGACAATACTCGTCAACGATCTTTAGCCGATCCCTGGGTAATTGCTCATGCAATGAATAGTAATGCCTGTGTTGTGACAAAAGAGAATCTCGAAACAGCAGCAAATAGCAAGAGAATCAAAATACCAAATGTTTGCGAAAACATGGGAATCCGTTGGATTAATGACTTTGCTTTTATTGAAGAAGTAAATATTTCCTTTTATTGTGTTATAGGCATAAGTATTTAAAATTACAGACTTCGAAATACCGAAGAAGAATTTAAATCAATAGCCATTATTCTATTGTTATAGAATGACCAACAACATTCGTTATCTCGTCTTTACTATATTCTCTCAATTTTAAAACAGGGCTCCTTGATTTTAAAAATAGTCTGATAGCAGTGTTCGGATAAAAAATATACTCAACGATATTACTAAAATTTCCCTTATATTGTTTTCTGATCTCATTTTCGGCCATATCGCGTTCTTTTTCAGAAAACCCCTTCGAAGCCAAGGAATACACAATATTAATACCACCACCTCTGTTTGCTATAGGATATTCACTTGTTATAATTGCACAATTAATATAATCGGGGTACGCGTTTGATGAGTTTATAATTTTCAATCTTTTTTTCAGGTTATCTAATTGCTTTTTCAATGTGTATACGCGAAATTCTTTGGTTAGCTTTTTATTAGCTAGTATTTTACCCTTCAATGATTGTTGCCAAAATCCATTTATTACGGCCTTTTCAATATACCCTGCTTCATTTAGGTAAGTCAATATCTGTAAAGCGGTCTTTTTATCTACGTTTAATATTTTCGAGGTCTTTTTATCTGAAATGAATTTATTTTCAGTTTTTCTTAACAACTCTCGTATTTTCTTTTGATCAATCATTACATTTGCATCAATGACTCCAATTGGGATTATTTTAGGGATTCTTCTGAATATTTTCTCAAGCTATCTTTATCAAAAGTTAGCCCAATATCTAAAAAAACTCTCTATTCTTTAAAAAAATAGACCCTCACCCCCCACTATTTTTTATTTACTTTAAACAACTCATTATCTGTGTTTTGCACTTTTTGGTGTGAAAACTTTGCTATATTTCTGATTTAGAAAAATCACTCCAATTTAATTTAAATATCATAAATATTTGATTATTAATATTTTAATTACAATTTTCGTTATTAACTAATAATAACCAACAAACATTTTTATCTTTAAAATATATTAAATAGTTTATTTTTAAGTATTTAATATATGAGTTCGTTAAATTTTAATAATTTTTTATTTGAAAAGGTTCAAGAAACAATAAGTTATAGCCGATACATTAAAGAAGTAAGTATTAATTATGTACTTACCGAAAGTTTTGGGAATGAATACATCAGGGTGAACTACTCTGTAGCTGCCAATGAAAATTTTGGTGAGCTGCCTTTTAATGTAAAACAAAAAATGTTTAATGGAAAGTCACAGTATATTTTTCCATTGTCAACACATGCTGAATTAGGGCAGAGAAGTGAAAAAAGAAAACTATTGCGAATACTTGAGTTTAGGCACATTTATGAAAGCCTTGCAATTTATGTCACGTTACAATTTGAAAAAGCTTTAAACCCCGAAATTTCTATTAAAATAAAGGGAATTGACCTGTGGCCGGCAACAAGTTATGCAGAGAAATATCTCAACCATGCATTGTATCTTAAATTTAAAAAGGATATGGTAGGATTTGAAGATGATGTTTTACAATGGGACAGATTACACAAATTGGCAAATGAAAGCAAGAGAATATATGTTAAAGACAAGGCTTATTTTAATGTAACAGATTCAAAAATCAATAACATATTTGGCTTGACTCTTGATGATATAAGATTTTTACTGCTTCGTTATGAAGTCCCCATAAAAGTTAAAGGCATTAAAACAATAGATAAAGTTTACATCCATACGCTAAAGCTAATTGAGGCGCTCAAAAAAGATATCAAACACGAATATTTCTATAGAAATAAAGTTTTATATCAACACCTGATTACCTACTTATATGACAACCACCTCTATGCTGAAAAATTAAAAATTATAGATGCACAAAAATCTAAGTTTTTGGAACATTTTGTCATTCAAAAAGGGGATATACTACAATTAAAGAACGGACGAATTGTTGTTTCAAGCTCAATACAAATCGACTCCAAAAATGAAATAATAATAGAATACTTAATCCTTAAAGTTAATCTGGAAGTTAGCGAACGACGGCGACAAATACCTTTTAATGACTTAGCGTACGTTTTAAAAAAAGACGACTTTCTGGATTATAAAAACTATACTCCTTCGAAGCGCATTCTGTTGCTGGATAAATGGATGTCTAAAAGAAAAAAGAAGATTGAGTTTATAAGGTTCGAGCCCGATCTGACTGTAGAGTCTGATTGAGATAATATTTCGTTTGGCTGTTGATATAAAACTTCTGGATTCATGTCATTAACTCCAACAGATTAGAGTCAGCGAAATAAATTAACGCCCAGTTTTTTCAGGACGAAGGTACGTACTAAGAAATTTATTCTGTCCAAAAGTTGCTGATTTCCACCCGCCTCTTGCACCAAAAACCTCTTCTGTTATGGCGCCATACTTTTCTATTGCTTCCTGCCGGGTTAAAGTTTTTATAATCACTACCCACGAACCAGCGCCTGCACAATATAAATTGTTATATCGGCGTAAATTTTCAAAACGCTCCTCTCCTAAGTGATGAGTAATTTTAAATCCCCATGCAATTGGTTCTCCACACCATCCATCAAATAAAACTACCTGATAATTTGAAAGAAATTCTTCATACCCTAAAGGTTTTTGAGGTATCATAAATTAAATAATAATTTCTATGATTAAACGCATCGCGCGTGCCAAATATTTTACACATTTTACTAAATTTTGTAGTTTATTGGGTTTAAGGTAATTCCCAAATAAGCTCAGCCACCCAAGATTTGTCAGGAATTCTATATCAATATTATCCGCGCTATGCTAAATTAACATCATTAATCTATGGCTTCCATTTCCCAATGAAATTTAAGTATTTATACTCCGGGACATTCATTATCGTTTTGCAAAATCGGCTCTAAAACCTCCAATAAGGCCAATAAGTGTTCTAAATATTGATCGTCTCCGCTACCAAAGGAAAAGTACTTGATTGGACTTTTCCTTTTTTTATGCCTTTAAATTACTGCCTCACAAACAGTTGAACAGACCTAAAATAAGTTCAATATTTTTATAAAAAATATTGCCTAAACAAATCGATTTGATAAAAATCTGCCCCTTCAGCTTATCAAGACCATATTTAATAGTTCGATTCCCCTAACATTATTTGGTCAAAATAGAATATCTGAAAATAGTTTAAATATCCACTATGTAATCTTTCTTCCTAATGAGACAGTAATATCCAGGCAGGATACATTAAATTAAAAGGCCGGAAGACTATCTTTGTTTCTTTATGTCACAACCAGCCCTCTCTGAAGAACTACTTTGTGCGCGACTGAAAAAGGACGATGAGCAGGCATTTGCGGAGATCTATGAACGATTTGCGGCAGGTTTGATCGCCTATGCCGGAGCACGTTTGTTCCGACTGGAAGATGCGCGTGACATTGTACAGGACGTGTTTTTAAAACTTTGGCATGACCGCATGACCTTGCAAATACACACTGGTCTGAGCAGCTATTTGTATACAGCCACCCGGAACCGGGTCATAGATCACATCCGCAGAAACGCCATACGTGAGGAATATGGTATGTTGTTGCAATACCTCGGCGCGAACGAGGCCGCCAATGCCCAGCAATTATTAGCGGCCAAGGAGCTGGCCTTACGGGTACAACAGGCACTGAGCGCTCTTACGCCAAAAGTCCGGGAAGTTTACCGGCTGAGCCGGGAGCAGCAATTGAGTATTCCAGAGATCGCGGCGCAGCTAAACGTTTCCGAACAAACCGTAAAAAACCAGCTTACTACCGCATTGAACCACTTGCGTAAATCATTGGTTGTCCTATCCTTCATTTTAGTATCCGCGACATTTTGGTGGCTATCCTGAAAAATTATTTCAAATTCTGATAGTACCAAAACGCAGTTCATCCGTCATGACCGAAAATTTCTTAACATGGACAGCGATGAAAAGTCCCGATTATTAGCACGTTATACAGAAGGCACCGCCTCCCCCGAAGAAAGGGGGATCGTGGAGCGTTGGTTTGACATGCTGCAACTGCCGGCCCAAAGATGGGAACAAATGCCGCCTGATGCGCAGCAAGCTTTGCTGAAAGGCCTTTATAATGATATCCGGGATGTTATCCATCAGGATAATATGGTGGTGCCTTTATACACGCGCCTTAAATGGTGGCGTCCGGTTGCAGCCGCCGCGGCAATATTGGTGTTCATAACAATAATATGGCAGTTATGGCCCGTGAAAAGTCCGGTGCAGCCTTTAGCAACATTGAAAGCACCGGCCAGCCATCTGCGCTTCCTGCGCCTGCCCGATAGCAGCAGCGTTTGGGTTAACGCCGGTTCACAATTAAAATACCCTGCCCGTTTCAGTGGCAAAACCCGCGATGTCTACCTGAGCGGCGAGGCATATTTTGATGTCAGGCACGAGAGCGGATATCCATTTATCATTCATACCGGACCGGTGATCACCACCGTATTAGGTACCGCATTCAATATTAGGGAAGACCCGGCTACGCACCAGGTGACCGTTACTGTAAAGCGTGGCAAGGTGAGCGTTGCCAGCGGTAAACAACAATTGGCTGTCCTGCTACCGGATCAGCAGGTGATCGTTAAGCCACAACTGACGGAAGCTGTTCTGCAAAAGGTGAAAGCCGAAGAAATAGCAGCCTGGCGCGGGGGCGAACTGCGGTTTGATAACATTGCTTTTGCGGATGCAGCGAAACAACTCGAAGATCGCTTTGGCGTAATGATCAGGTTCAGCAACGACAAATTGAAGAATTGCCACTTTTCGGCCAGCGCGTCAGCCGATGAGCCGCTTGACGAGGTTCTAAAGGTCATGTGTTCCTTCAACAATGCCACCTTCAGGCTACAGCCCGATGGCAGTATTTTGATCAGCGGGGAGGGCTGCAACTAAGATAAAACGAATATAAAAAGATGAGCATTTAAGGTAAAGTACTGCGGGCTGCAAGGCAGCAAAGCAGTAAAAATTAACCTGTGAACCGGCGGCTACCGGTCACAGGTCGGCGTTTTAACACATTTGTAAATCCATTAAAACTTTTAAAATTATGAAATTTTCTGCGAATACGCGGAAACTGGGTGCGAATTGCGCACTTATTAACCGTCATATAGTTATACAATTCATGCGCATCGGCGTCCTAATCACTTTCATTTGCCTCACCGCATCAGCGATGCTACTGGCGGCCACAGCACGAGGGCAAAGTGCCGCGACGACCAAGGTTACGCTGAACCTGCAACATGAAACACTTGAATCAGCGATCAAAAAAATGGAGGCACAAAGCGACTTTCACTTTTATTATCGCCGGTCAGATATCAAGGACCTGAAAAACTTGACGCTTAACCTCGGTACAGTTTCCTTAGCGCAGGCCTTAGAGTTGTTGCTGGCCAATACCTTTATTACTTTCCGGCAGATAGATGACCACATCCTGCTGGAACGGAGGCCCCGGCAGCCTTATGCTATCAATGGCCGGGTGATCGACCAGCAACGCAAACCGGTCCCTCTTGCGACTATAACACTCTTCAGGGATAAAGCGGCAGTGCAAGCCACGCAATCCGACACGGCGGGCAATTTCCACCTGACCGCAGCCAGCGGAGGTGATTTCCTGATCAAGGTTTCCTCTGTAGGCATGGACAGCCTGACCATAGCCGTTACCCTGGCAGGACAAAGAACGGTGACCCTGCCGGACCTGATGCTGTCGGTCTCGGCAACACAGCTTAGGCAGGTCAATATCGTGAGTAGCAGGCCAATGGTGGAGCACCTGTTAGACCGTACCATAGTTAATGTAGATGCCCTGATCAGCAATGCAGGCGCCACGGTGATGGATGTATTAGCCAAATCGCCGGGCGTACAGGTAGATGAAAATGGCGGGATCAACTTACAGGGAAAGAGTGTAAAGATCTATATCGATGATCGCCCAACCTACCTGTCCGGCGATGATCTGGCGAACTATTTACGATCCCTACCTTCATCGAATATTGACCGGCTCGAACTGATGACCACCCCACCTGCCAAATATGAAGCTGCGGGTAACGGCGGTATCATTAATATCCGCACCAAAAGAATCGCCGATAAAGGTTTTAATGGCAACCTGAACCTGGCTTATGTCCAGGGCGCTTATGGGCGCAGTAATGACGGCTTGAACCTCAATTACCGGCGCAATCAATTCAATGTCGCTTTCAGTGCGGGTTATAGCCGCAGTAATAATTACAATAACGTTGACCTTCAACGCTATTTCGACCAGAGCATAAGCGACATTGCGCCTGATTTTTTGCAGCAGTCCTTCACACGGCACACGGGTAATAGCTACAACGGGCGCCTGAATATCGACTATTACGCAACGGATAAAACTACTCTCGGCATCGGGTTGAACGGCTTGCTGAACAAAGGGGATAACCGTACGCTAAGCACCAGCCACCTGAGCAGCGGCAGCCAGCCGGACTCTACCATTTTGGCGGATAACCTGGAACACCGGGACTTTAAAAATGGCGGCATTAATTTGAACTACCGCCATGCTTATGATAAAAAGGGCACCGAGCTAACTGCTGACCTGGACTATGTCACCTATCAAACGCAGCTTAACCAGGATTATACCAATAATAGCTATTTTTCTGATGGGACACTTTATTACCAGGATATCCTGACCGGCAACCTACCATCGAAGATTAATATTTACGCGGCCAAAACAGATTACACACATCCTTTTGATAATGGCATTCAATTCAGCGCCGGATTAAAAAGCAGTTATACCCATACGGATAACATCGCCGACTACTTCAATACCGTAGATGCGGTAACCAGCCCGGATTACAACAAGACCAATCATTTTATTTATCGGGAAAATATCAATGCAGCCTATATTAACGCCAGCAAAGATTTTAAAAAGTTCTCCTTACAGGCAGGGCTGCGTTTTGAGAACACCAATGCGGACGGACATCAGCTGGGTAACGCTCAAAAACCCGATTCCGCTTTCAGCCGAAGCTATAATGCTTTGTTTCCGACCTTATTTGCGCAATACAGGATAGACAGCGCCAGCGGGCAACGGTTAACGTTCCGCTATGGCCGGCGGATCGACAGACCGGGATATGCCAGCCTGAACCCGTTTCTTTCACAAATAGATAAATTCACCTACAATGAAGGTAATCCATATTTGTTACCTTCATTTACAGATAATTTTGAACTGGATTATGATTTCTTCGGTATCACTACCGGGATATCGTATTCGCACATACACGACAAAGTCGATGGACTGGTGCAAATCATCAATGGTTACTACTATAGCAGGCCGGGAAATTTGGGAAACACCTACGTGGTGAATTTTGAGGCGCAATGGCAAAAGGATCTGGCCCAATGGTTTAACCTTAATTTGTATTCGAGGGTATTTTATCAGCGGACGACCACCAACTTTTATACCGGCCTCCTGGATACCAGGGGAACAGAGTGGTTTATTCAACCCATCCTTACCTTTAAACCGGGTAAGGACTGGGCCATACAAGCAGACGGCTATTATCAAAGCGGTATACCCAGCGGGCAATTTATCGATGCTCCGAAAAAAGCAATCAACCTGGCGCTATCCAAAAAACTATCGGCAAGTACAACGATCAGGCTTTCCTGCAATGATGTTTTTCAAACTGTTGCTAACAACTGGACCATTGGTTATCTGGCGGGAACCAACGCTGCCAACTTCCATAGCGTAGCTGACACGCATAACGTGGTACTTTCGCTCAGTTACCGTTTTGGTAAAACCATCAATAACCTGCGTAAGCATGAGGATACCGCAACCCGGAATGAGCAGGGCAGGGTAGGAAATTAGTCAGTTATGACAGACCCAATAACCACAAGCTATATAACATGAACAAAGCATAAAAAAGCCCGGCCTGTCAAAAACCGGGCTCTAAACATCATTTAAGGGGCTCTGTATCATCATTCATCGTCGTCGTAACAAGCATCAAATCGGCTTCAAAAGAGTTCAGGTTTTGTAGCTTATCGGCTACTTAAGGAAACAAACAATTACGTTTGTTTCCTTTTTTTATGCCTGTAACTTTTTGACATACAGGAAATTCCTGCCATATACCACAGTGTCCGAATGATCAGCAGGCACCAGCGCTCATGCTGGTGGTTAAAAGCGGGCGGCGGGCGTACCCGCCGCCCGCTTTTGCTTTTCCCGATAACCATTACTCCTCATTTGTTAAATCAGGTTAACTATCGGGTAGTGGCCTGGGTTAATGAACAGGTTCGGCGACAGCCGCCGCTGTCGTTAATTAAAAGGAGTTACTATAATTTAAAGTGATCGCTTAAATGATTACTACGCTGCATACAAGCTTGCACTGAGCTGCCGCCGGTGTTTATTCCATACTGAAAAAAAAACGTGTCAATTTGAAATGTTTATTTTTTACAGAAAGAATTTTTAGACAGAAAATATTCTTTTTTACTTAACTATCAGCTATTTAACAATGATTGATATAATTAGGCATTCTTTTGGTTAGGGCCACTGATAAAATCGGGATGATGAAATTCCGAACCTATTATTTACAAATCAAATGGAAGATGAACGAATAACCGTAAGGCTGGCACAACCTTACGATTATGTTTACGCACGTGAGATATCCGAAGAAACAGAACGCTCTGCGATAGCCAGAGGGTCCAGTATATCCAAAAGATCATTAAATTCAATTATTGAAAAAATAACAGCCGGCAAGGCTATCGTTGCCGTGTCTGATTGCGGGAATTGGGTAGGGTTCTCCTACCTGGAGACCTGGGAAAATGAGCATTTCGTATCCAATAGCGGGCTGATCGTTTCGCCGGAATGCCGGCAAAGAGGTGTCGCATCCGAAATTAAGGAGCAAATATTTCAATTATCCCGTGAAAAATATCCTGATGCCCTGATTTTTTCCATCACATCCGACCTGGCCATAATGAAACTGAACACCAGGTTAGGTTTCGAACCGGTTACTTATTCAGAGATCACCCATGACGAAACCTAAAAACATGCTGTATTGCCTGGTCAATAACCCGGAATCAAATTTTTCAACTAAACCTATAACTTGTGGAAACGAAAGCAAAAACTGTGGCATCTGTACTGGTTATTGATGACGAGCAGAAGCTGGCCTCACTGATCGCCAGGATATTAGAGTTGGAAGGTTTCCAGATCTACCAGGCCTACACCGCCAAAGAAGGCCTGAAGATATTAATGCTCGAAGACATCCATGTGGTTATCAGCGATGTTAAACTGCCGGATATCAACGGGGTCGAATTGGTCAAACAGATCAAAGAAAAGAAACCGTTTGTAGAAGTCATCAGCCTGACCGCTTACGGGACGATAGCCGACGGTGTCCAGGCCATAAAGCATGGTGGCTTTGATTACATCACAAAGGGAGATGATAATGAAAAGATTATCCCGCTTGTATATAAGGCGGCCGAAAAGGCGCAATTCCAGCTGAGGGTATTTAATCTCGAAGCCCGGATCGCCGGAAAATACAGCTTTGAGCATATTTTGGGGCGCTCGAAAGCTATCGAAGAAGCGGTTGCCGTGGCCAAAAAGGTAGCACCAACAGATACAACGGTATTATTATTAGGCGAAACGGGGACCGGCAAAGAAGTCTTTGCCGAATCCATCCATTATGAAAGTAGTCGCCGCCTGCAATCGTTCGTTGCGGTGAACTGCAGTAGCTTCCCTGCTGAACTATTGGAAAGCGAACTATTTGGCTACAAAGCCGGCTCCTTTACCGGTGCAGTAAAAGATAAAAAAGGCTTATTTGAAGAAGCCGATAATGGAACCATATTTTTAGATGAGATTGGTGAAATGAGCCTGGAGCTCCAGGCCAAGTTATTACGCGTACTGGAAAGTCGGACTTTTATTAAAATAGGTGATACACAAACCACCAGGGTAAATATCCGCATTCTGGCGGCGACAAACCGTGACCTGCAAAAAGAAGCGGAGGCCGGGCACTTCCGCCTGGACCTGTTTTACCGCCTGTCTGTCTTTACCATTAAACTGCCTTCGTTAAATGAGCGCAAAAATGATATTGAATTGATTGCCCGGCATTATCTTAAAGAGTTTGCTGACAAGGTAAATACCCGTATTGACGGAATGACCGACGAATTTATCCATGTGCTTACCCAACACCATTGGAAAGGCAATGTGCGTGAACTGAAGAACGTGATAGAGCGTGTGGTAATACTGGCCGAAAAAGGAATGATCGGCGTAGACCTCCTGCCGGTTGAATTCAGGGAAACCCATGTGGAAAGTGGCGCGCTGGACCTGGGGTCGATCGAAAAACAGCATATCTATAAAGTGTTGAATCATACGCGCGGTAATAAAACCGAAGCGGCCCGCTTACTCTGTATCGGCCTGACCACCCTCTACAGAAAACTCGATGAATATAAATTGAACTGACACAGGTAACGCCTACCAAGCCTATTTGATAAAAAAGCCTTCCAAAATGGAAGGCTTTTTTTATAGGCACAAAGCAAAATAAATAAAACATGCTGTATTTCAGCCCGTTATAACTTAGATAAAAAATTGGTACTTGTTTGGCTATCACTTATTAAAAATTGTACAACTATGAACACTATCATTCTTTTTCTGGTCATCCTGCTTTGCTGCTGGTTCACTTTTAAGTCAATTGATTATTTCGAAAAAATCTAAAAACTATGTTAGCACTATTTATCATTTCCATTGCAGTTTTCATATACATGATATATGTGCTGCTTAAACCCGAAAATTTTTAACTGAAACACAATGAACACAGAATTACTTGGAATCATTGCCACGTTTGCTATCACCTTGCTGATAGCGATCCCACTTGGTAAGTACCTGGCCAAAATGTTTGCCGGGGAAAAAGTTTGGACGGACTTTTTAAAACCTGTTGAAAAAGGACTTTTTAAATTAGCCGGTATTAATCCTAACGAGCCGATGAACTGGAAACAGTTCTTAAAGGCCATGATGACCATCAATATATTATGGCTTATCTACGGATTTTTTGAATTAATCTATCAGGATAAGCTGCCGCTTAACCCTGATGGCAACCCAGGCATGACCGCTGATTTGGCGTTTAATACCATTATCAGCTTCGTGGCTAACTGTAATTTGCAGGATTATTCCGGCGAAAGCGGAGCCTCTTATCTTACCCAGCATTTTATCTTCATGTTCCTGCACTTTACCAGCGCCGCGACAGGCATTGCCTGCGGTGTGGCCGTGTTTAAAGCTTTTAGAGATAAAACAACTACCGACCTGGGTAACTTTTGGAACTTTTTTGTAAAGGCCATTACCCGGTTATTATTACCATTTGCTATAGTAATTTCTCTGATACTTACCTTTAACGGTACACCTGCAAGCTATGCTGGCAAAGATCAGTTTATGTCTTTACAGGGAGACACTGTGCATATGTCACGCGGACCGGCAGCGCAGATGATAGCCATCAAACATTTGGGCACCAATGGCGGCGGCTGGTTCGGCGCCAATTCTGCCCACCCGCTTGAAAACCCGAATTACCTGACCAACATGACTGAAATTATAGCCCAATTTATTATACCTGTAGCTATGATATTGGCTTTCGGTTATTTTATACGCCGCAAAAAATTGGGTTGGGTAATATTCAGCGTGATGATGCTGGGCGTAATGATGCTCATGATACCCAGCATAAGTAGCGAACTTGGTGGTAACCCGCTGATAGCTAAAATGGGAATCACCCAGGCAACCGGTGCTATGGAGGGTAAAGAGGTACGTTTCGGGCCAACCGCCACCGCTTACTGGAGTACGCTGACCACTGTCACTTCAACAGGGTCTGTTAATGGCATGCACGATAGCTTTATGCCGCTTACCGGCTTATGGCAATTGTTGGCTATGATGGTTAATGGTTTCTTTGGGGGTTGCGGCGTGGGTTTACTTAACTATTATATCTACCTGATCATCGCGGTATTTATCTCCGGGCTGATGGTCGGGCGAACACCGGAATTCCTTGGGCATAAGGTTGAGGCACGGGAGGTTAAGATCGCCGCGCTCATTACCTTGCTCAGTCCTTTTCTGATCATGGCAGGCACGGCCCTATCCAGCTATATCTTAGTCGCACATGCCAATGCCGATTGGGCCGTTAAGCCATCCACCTGGCTCAATAACCCCGGCTATCATGGTTTCTCAGAAATGTTGTACCAGTATACTTCATCCAATGCCAATAATGGTTCAGGCTTTGAAGGATTAGGCGACAATAATATTTTCTGGAACGTATCTGCAGGGTTGGTTATTTTCTTAGGCCGTTTCCTGCCAATTATCGGCCCGATAGCAATCGCCGGTTTACTTGCACAAAAGAAATACATCCCCGAATCAGCAGGTACGCTAAAAGTAGATACCCTAACTTTTGGGATAATGACATTCGCTGTCATTGTAGTACTTAACGCATTATCTTATTTCCCTGCACTGGCCCTGGGGCCACTGGCAGAATATTTTTCAATGCACTAATCCTTAAAATACATGAAAAATCAATCTAATAAATTATTTGAACCAGCTTTAGTGCAAACCGCGCTGGTACAGTCGTTCGTTAAACTGAACCCAAAAGTCATGCTGCGCAATCCGGTAATGTTCACCGTAGAGATCGGCACCGCTATTATGCTCTATATGAGTGTATACAGCTATATGCATCACGGACAAGGTTCTTTTGGCTATAACACAGCCATATTCATTATTCTGCTGCTTACCGTGCTTTTTGCCAATTTTGCCGAAGCTATTGCCGAAGCACGCGGTAAAGCACAGGCTGACAGTCTGCGTAAAACCAGGGAGGATACTCCCGCTAAAGTTGTATTGACAGACGGTACTATAGTGATCCGTTCTTCCAACCAACTGGTTAAAGGCGATGTTTTTACCTGCGAAACCGGTGATACCATTCCAACCGATGGCGAGATCATTGAAGGCTTGGCGACCATTGACGAATCGGCCATTACAGGTGAATCTGCGCCGGTTATCCGTGAAGCAGGCGGCGATAAATCTTCAGTTACAGGCGGCACCAAAGTTTTATCTGACCAGATCAAAGTACAGGTTACCACTCAGCCCGGCGAAAGCTTCCTGGATAAAATGATCGCGCTGGTAGAAGGTGCATCAAGGCAAAAAACACCTAACGAAATTGCCCTGACTATTTTACTGGCAAGCTTTACGCTGATCTTTATCATCGTCTGCGTGACGTTAAAGCCATTTGCTGATTATGCCAATACGCCCATTACTATAGCGGCATTAATATCGCTGTTTGTTTGTTTGATCCCAACTACGATCGGCGGCCTGTTGTCAGCTATCGGTATAGCCGGGATGGACAGGGCCTTACGTGCCAATGTAATTACCAAATCAGGTAAAGCGGTAGAAACAGCAGGAGATATTGATGTGTTGCTGTTGGATAAAACCGGTACCATCACTATCGGTAACCGTAAGGCAACTCATTTTTGGCCGGCTTTAGACATCTTACCTGATGATCTGGTTAAAGCAGCCGTATTATCTTCACTGGCGGATGAGACGCCTGAGGGCAAATCCATTGTGGAACTGGCACAAACAGGTAAAGCCGGATTTTCTGTACAGGCACCTGACGGATCAACATTTATTAAATTCTCGGCTGAAACCCGCTCAAGCGGTATCGATACGCCGGATGGAAGATCGATCAGAAAAGGGGCTTTTGATTCTATTCGCAATATGGCCCATCAGGCCAAAAAAGAAGTTCCGGCAGATGTGGAAGAACGTGTAAAAACTATCGCTTCTAATGGCGGTACGCCGCTGGTGGTTTCACAAAACAATCAAATTTTGGGCGTTATCGAGTTGCAGGACATTATCAAGCCCGGCATTGCCGAACGTTTTGAGCGCTTGCGTAAAATGGGTATTAAAACCGTAATGGTAACAGGTGATAACCCCCTTACCGCCAAATTTATAGCCGAAAAAGCAGGCGTGGATGATTTTATTGCAGAGGCCAAGCCCGAGGATAAAATGAGATATATTAAGCAAGAACAAGCAGCTGGTAAGCTGGTAGCGATGATGGGCGATGGCACGAACGACGCCCCGGCATTGGCACAAGCTGATGTGGGTGTGGCCATGAACAGCGGCACGCAGGCCGCCAAAGAGGCAGGTAACATGGTAGACCTTGATAATGACCCCACCAAGCTGATTGAGATTGTGGAGATTGGCAAGCAATTGCTGATTACCCGGGGTACACTAACCACTTTTTCTATCGCCAACGACGTAGCCAAATATTTCGCCATTGTTCCGGCGTTGTTTATGGCCTCTATCCCTGCTTTAGCCAGTATCAATATCATGGGTTTACACAGCCCGGAAAGCGCTATACTGTCGGCTGTGATCTTTAACGCGATCATTATCCCGATGCTGATCCCGCTGGCCCTAAAAGGCGTGGAATATGTACCGATCGGTGCAAGTGCGTTACTCCGCCGTAACCTGCTGATCTATGGCGTGGGCGGTATAGTCGCACCTTTTATCGGGATCAAATTAATTGACCTGGTTATTTCTGTAATGATATAAAACAAAAAAACATGAAAACTTACATCATACAAGCCATAAGGCTTACCGTAGTACTAACTATATTGTTATGTGTTATTTACCCTGTAGTTATCAGTTTTGCCGGCAAATTGTCAAAAGGCCATGGCGATGGTGAAACCATCGTTGTAAATGGAAAAGTAGTTGGTTATGCCAACGTCGGCCAAAGCTTTACTAAACCGCAGTATTTTTGGGGCAGGCCATCGGCGGTTGCGTATAATGCAGCCGGTTCAGCAGGCTCCAATAAAGGGCCAACTAACCCGGATTACCTGAAGGACGTAGCCAAAAGGATAGACACGCTGTTAAAATATCATCCTTACTTAAAACGCAGCGATATCCCTTCTGAAATGGTTACCGCCTCGGGCAGTGGCCTTGATCCGGATATTTCGGCTAAGTCAGCCGAAATACAGGTCAAACGCGTAGCGCAATACCGCAAACTGGATGAAAAAAAGGTAGCTCAATTAGTGGCCGATCATACCGAAGGCCCGCTATTAGGTTTATTCGGTCCATCAAAAGTTAATGTGCTCAAGCTGAATGTAGCACTTGACCAATTAAAATAAAACGCCGCGACGACCATAGCAATAACAATGCACCAACATGGGCAATTGCCCATGTTGGTTTACATCGCTGATGACACACTAAGTAAGGCAGTGGCCTGATTTATGCCAGCCGCGGCCTATGCTTTTTAGTAACTGAAATGATATAAAGATAAGCATGCGCGTTTTGTGATTAATTTGTTTGTTGATTAATTAGTTAGTTTCGTTGCATGCAAAAGGGGATGTTTTCACATCCCCTTTTATAGCTATAATAAAAACAGGCTTTACCAGGCAAAACCAGATAATGACAGAAGAAAACAAAGAACAGCCGGTTGAACATTTCCTGGAAATGATCAAACGCTCCCGGCGCGGTAAGTTTAAGATCTATATCGGGATGAGTGCCGGGGTGGGCAAAACCTACCGGATGCTCCAGGAGGCGCATGCCCTGCTCAAAAACGGCATCGATATCCAGATCGGTTATATCGAAACGCATAACCGTGCCGAAACGCATAACCTTTTAGCAGGCCTGCCTTTGATACCCCGCCGCAAAATATTTTATAAAGGCAAGGAACTGGAGGAGATGGATCTTAAAAATATTTTAAACCGTCACCCCGAGGTGGTAATTGTTGATGAACTGGCACACAGTAATATAGAAGGCAGCAAAAACAGCAAACGCTGGCAAGACGTGGCAGATATCCTGGAAGCGGGTATCAACGTGATCTCGGCGGTAAATATCCAGCACCTGGAAAGCCTGAATGAGGATATTGAGAAAATTACCGGTGTAGCCATTACCGAAAGGGTGCCGGACAAAGTATTGGAGATGGCAGACGAGATCGTCAATATCGACCTGACCGCCGATGAATTGATCGACCGGCTGAAGGATGGCAAGATTTATGATCCGGCTAAAATTGAAAGGGCTTTAAATAATTTTTTTAAGAGCGAAAAGATCTTACAGCTCCGGGAGATCGCCCTAAAAGAGGTCGCGCATCACCTTGAGCGTAAAATTGATGTTGAAATTCCCAGTCAGATCAAATTACGACCGGAGAAATTCCTGGCTTGTATTTCTTCAAACGCCGAAACCTCCAAGATCGTGATCCGCAAAACCGCCCGGCTGGCATCCTATTACCGCTCGCCCTGGATCGTTTTGTATGTGCAGAGCAGCAGCGAAAGCCTGGATAAGATCAAACTGGATAAACAAAGGCACCTTATAAATAATTTCAAATTAGCCACAGAGCTGGGCGCCGAAGTCATTAAAGTAAAAAGTGATCAGATCACCCAGGCCATTATGAATATTGCCGAAGAAAGAGATATCACGACCATTTGCATTGGGAAACCACATTTAAGCCTGTTCCAGGTAATTTTAAGAACAGCAGTATTTAACAGCCTGCTTAAAAAAATAGCAGCCACAGAAACTGATTTAGTCATATTATCATGAAAGTAAAAAACAAACTTCGTTTAGGGTTCGGCTTTTTGTTTATCGTCGTACTCTTTTTTGGTGCCATTTGCCTGTTCTATATCAATGAGATTTCTAACAGCGCCAAAATCATTTTAAAGGATAATTATGAATCCTTAAATTTTTCGAGGGATATGCGTACCATACTGGACGAAAATACCTTACCCCTTAGCCCGTCGGCCGCCGCCGCCTTTAACCAGCAATTGATCAAAGAAGAGCATAACATTACTGAACGCGGTGAAAAGGAAACGGTGCAAAGGTTGCGTGCTGCATTCACACAATTGCAAATGCCGACAGCCAGTCTGTCACAGCAAGCCCTAACTGAAAAAGCAGCCCGTCATTATCTAAGGGACATCGAACGGGTTAATATGCAGGCGATCGTGCATAAAAACGATCAGGCCCGTGCCTCGGTGGATAAAGCAACCCTCTTTCTTGGGTTAACGGGAAGCATTGCCTTTTTGGTATTATTTAGTTTTAGTGTAAATTTTCCGGGGATCATTTCCACGCCGTTAAACGCGTTATTAATTGGTATCCGGGAAATTGGAAATAAAAATTACAATAAACGGATCCATTTTGAAAAAAATGATGAATTTGCCGAGGTAGCCGGCGCTTTCAACGATATGGCAAGCCGGCTGAATGATTGGGAAAATAGCAATCTCTCCAAGATCATGTCCGAGAAGCTGCGCATTGAAACGATCATCGAGCAAATGCATGACGCCATTATCGGGATCAATGAAAAACAGGAGATCCTGTTCATTAATACAGCGGCAAAAAACATCCTGAATTTAAGTAATCAAAAATCGGAAGGCAAATCGGTTACAGAGATCGCTAAAAACAATGATCTCTTTAAATCCATACTGGAGGAAGATAAAGCCGGCCGGCCGTTTAAGATTGTGTTAGACGGCAAGGATTCATATTTCCAACTGGAGGCCAGCGAAATAGCCGTGCCCAACTTGTCGCCTGACCAGGCCGCGGCTATAGCTATCGCCAAAAAATCAGCCGGAAAAGTTTATATCCTTCGCAACATCACCGAATTTAAAGAACTTGATGAGGCAAAAACCAATTTTATTGCGACTATATCCCACGAACTAAAAACACCCATATCGGCTATAAAGATGAGCGCTAAACTGTTAGCAGATAACAGGGTAGGCGAATTGAACCCGGAGCAGGAACAACTGGTACAACATATCAGCGGCGATGCCGAGCGTTTACTAAAGATCACCTATGAGTTGCTGGACCTTTCGCAAGTAGAAACAGGAAATATTCAGTTAAACTTTGTATCCACCCAGCCGGAACAGATCGTTGACTACGCCGTAAAAGCGGTTAAATTTGAAGCCGATCAGAAAGGGATCGTGATTGAACAATCAATTGCTGCTAATGCGTCAAATATTCATGCAGATCTGGAGAAGACAGCCTGGGTAATGATCAACTTTATGTCTAATGCCCTGCGGTATAGCGCTCCGAAATCTAAAATTACTGTGCAAGTGACCGCAAAAGGCAATATGGTTGAATTTTCGGTAAAAGATTCAGGAAAGGGAATAGACCCCCAATACCAGCAGCGTTTATTTGACCGCTATTTCCAGGTACCGACTGACGGGCAGAATAAATCGGGGTCCGGACTGGGCCTGGCTATTTCTAAAGAATTTATTGGCGCGCAGGGTGGTGAGATCGGTGTGGAAAGCGAAGTCGGCGTGGGTAGCCGGTTTTACTTTAAATTACCTGTAGCGAATGCCTGAGACAAGCTTTCAAAATGAAAAAATATACCCGTTTATACTTCGACAATTGCTTTTATAGTGCCATTTTTTGGATCGGATAGATTTGAAAAGTTGGCAGCAACGTCATCAAACGCTACTCTATGCGTAATGTAATTAGAGGGATCAACCAATTTATTTTTCATGGATGATATTACGTGATCAAAATCGACACGTGTAGCGTTACGGCTGCTCATTAGCGTAGCTTCTCTTTTATGAAATTCAGGATGACTAAAACGTATCTCACCTTTTTGCAGACCGATCAAAATAAATCTTGCTCCATGCGCCATGTATTGAAACGCGTTATTAATGGCCTTTTGGTTACCGGTAGCATCTATAACAACTGTAGGCATATCTCCGCCTGTAATTTCTTGTAATCGGGCCATTACCTCGTCAGTAGCGGCATTAATAACATGGTCTACATTTAGTTTTTCTTTACAAAAGTCTAAGCGTTGTTGGTTAATATCCAACGCTATTACTTTACCGCCAGCAATCCGCGCAAACTCCATGGTGCCTAAGCCTATCGGCCCGGCCCCAATTACCAGCACAAATTCATCTTTCTGTACACCGGCACGCCTGACGCCGTGCGCGCCAATGGCCAGCGGTTCAACCAACGCCAGCTCATCTAAACTTAAGCCCTGCGCGGGCAATAGTAAGCGGGTAGGCACTTCAAGGTATTCGGCCATGCCGCCATCGGTGTGTACACCAAGTACTTTAATATTAGCGCAACAATTGGGTTTGCCTGTGCGGCAGGCCAGGCAAGTCTGGCAATTGATGTATGGGATGACAGTGACGATATCGCCTGATTTAAAATCGTTATTAGCCGTTACCACCTCGGCAGCCAATTCGTGCCCCAATACCCTTGGATAGCTGAAATAAGGTTGCGTGCCCTCGAAAGCATGCAGGTCTGTACCGCAAATGCCGATACGACGCACCCGCAAAAGTGTATTACCGTCAACCGGTTTCGGCGTTGGCCGATTTACATAAATTAATTTGCCGGGCTCTTTACAAATAAGTGTTTTCATAGGTTATTATAGTCTTTATCCACTTGTGCCAAATATTACTTTAGGCAGATCGACGTTTTGCATTTATTTAGAGTTTATCGGTGTTATCTGCGCTACAAAACCACCACCCGAAACCATTTTTACCGGTAGTGCTTTCTGTGAATTGATAATGCCCGTTGTCTTTATTAATTTCTTAGGATCAACATCCGCGTCCGGTGCGTCTGCCCAGGTTGTAATGCTGTACTTACCGGCTGGTAAAAATTTAAGGTCTATACTAAGGCTCCTGGCAGTGCTATTGTTCATTGCCCCAATGTACCAGGTTTTTCCGCTTTGTTTCGCTATGGCGATATATTCACCGGGATAGCCAGCCAAAACCTTTGTATCATCCCAAACCGTCGGCATAGCTTTCAAAAAGTCGGCACCGGGTTGGCCAAAGATATTTTCCGGCGCATCGCAGTAAACCATAAACGGGCTTTCATAGATGACAAATTTTGACAACTCGGCACAGCGGGTATTCATTACCACCGTTGGGATCTGTTGCCTGAAATTTGCTTTGGTTACATTTAAAAACCCGCCCGGTGTATAATCCATTTGCCCGGCTAACATACGGGTAAATGGCAGGGTGGTGTTATGCTCCGGCGTTACCCGGTTAGAAAATTTCGAATATTCTTCGCCCATAACACCCTCTCGGGTTATCATGTTGGGATAGGTCCGGATGATGCCATCGGGTTTAAATGCTCCATGAAAATCAACCATTAAATGATATTTGGCCGCTGTTGTAATAATACGGCGATACCAGTTAACCATTTGCTGATCGTCACGATCCATAAAATCTATTTTAACACCTGCAATTCCCCATTGCTGATAGATAGGAAATGCTTTTTCAAAAGCGTCATTGCGGTCAACATCACTATTATAAAGCCAGATCCAGCACTTTACATTTTTTGATTTGGCATAGGCCAATATCTCAGGCATATTGATCTGTGGTGCAGGTTTGGTTATATCAGCGTCCGGCTTGTTAAATTGGCCGTACCACTGCCAGTCTATCAGCATATAAGGCCATTGTTGTGCCGATGCCAGGTCAATGTATTTCTTGATGGTGGGCATATCCATTTTAACGTCGCCGCTCCACCAATTATCCCAGGCACTCATACCAGGCTTTATCCAGTTTACATCGCTTAAAGCACAAGGCGGGTTAAGATTTTGAATGATCTCCGATTCAATCAATTTACCGGGCCGGTCAGCCAGCATAATTACCCGCCATGGAGTAAACAGGTTATTAGTGAACCTTGCTTTTATCCCGCTCTCCTTTTCACCGGGTAATGGTGCCAATTTGGTTACTAAAGTTGTATTGTCTGATGCGGTGGTATCACTACTTAACGAGCCTATATAAAAACCAGGATAATTATCAATATCAGCTTCGGTAATGGCTACGTATTTTTTCTCGGCGGTTTCTATTAAAAACGGTAACGCCGCTATAGTTTTATTGGTGACATAATTAATGTTACGCGGCCAAAATTCAGACTCCTGCGAAGAATTATACCGGCCATACTCGGCAACCCAGGCTTTTGCATTGCCGGCTATATTAAAACCGGTTAATTCTTTGGTTATTTGACGTTCGGCCTTACTAACGTTGCCGAAAAGCTGGTATCTGAATGCCACGCCATCATTATAGGCCCTGAAAAACATTTTCATTTGGCGGTGCCGGCCGCCGCTTTCTTCCAATAGTAATTCAAGTTCGTTATAATGATCGGTGATCCGGCTATGTTTTGACTTCACTACCGGTTGCCAGGTTTGGTTAAACTCATGCGCGGATTGACTCACCACTTTCATCGTTTTGCCCATCGGTTCCTCGCCCGTAAACTCGAAACCCAGGGCTGATGGATTTATAATCGATTTTCCGTTGCAGTTAACCGAATATTGGGGCTGATCTTTATTGCTTACCGTTATTTGCAGGGCTTTATCAGGCGAACTTACCCGGTAATTTTGGGCGCGCACCGCTACATTGGTCAATAAAACGACAGCGGAAATAATAATGGCAGTTTTCATAACGATCAGGTAATTGGTCCTTCTATTTTTGGCACATAGGCGCTTTTGCCGGGTGCCGGGTTTGGTAAATTTACTTTTAATCCGGCATTTGTTTGCTCAAAATTTAATGATTGCGTATTGCTAAGCAGCATAACCTTTTAACTTCACCGGCATCATCGGTTTTAAGGCTTTTGATAGTCTCGTTTTACCTGGCTTATTTTGTTAAAGTAAAATCAGGGAGATCTATTTTTTTGCCGCCGTCCATAGCCGACTCATGGGCCAAAATGCCTACACAAGTTATATTGGCAGATTGCCTTGCATTTGGAAATGGTTGGCGATTGCCCACCAAAGCAGAAACGAACTCGTTCACCAAGTGGGGATGTGAGCCGCCATGGCCTGATCCCTGTATAAATGAAAGATGCTGATTGCTGTTGGCGTCATAAACGCCGCCTGTTGTAAAGGCCCGGATCTCTTTTGGTAACAAATGCGCGTAATCAGGTATCGTTACTTTTTCAGGTGTTTCGCCGGTGTGGATAACAGATTGCTCATGTTCAACTAATGTCCATTCGAAGGTTTTCTTTGAACCGTATACATCAAAGCTTTCGCGGTATTGCCTTGCCGTGTTGAAAAGCGACCGTGTTACTTCTGCAGCAAGGTCAGCATCTTTAAATTTAATATGACAGCTTTCTACCGCAAACGGCGATCCGTATTTACTAATCAGATTTTCGTCAATACGCCCGGAGCCAAAACAAGAAACATATTCGGCATCTGCATTTGCCAATGCTAAAACAGGGCCCACACAATGGGTAGCATAGTGCATGGGTGGCAAGCCTTCCCAATAGCCGGGCCAACCGGCCATTTCCTGTTGGTGCGAGGCACGTAAAAATTGAAGGCGCCCCAACTCGCCATTTTGATATAATTCTTTTACAAATAAAAATTCTCTGCTGTAGATGACGGTTTCCATCATCATATAAGTAAGCCCTGTTTCTTTAACTGCCGCTACTATCTGGCGGCATTCTTCAACGGAGGTGGCCATTGGCACTGTACATGCCACGTGTTTACCGGCTCGCAATGCTTTTATGGATTGTTCTGCATGGCTTTGGATAGGGGTATTGATATGCACGGCGTCAACTTGGGGGTCGCGCAATAATTCGTCGTAATCAGTATAACGCTTTTCAATCCCGAAAGCATCGCCCACCTGGTGCAATTTGGTATGATCACGCTGGCAAATGGCATACATATTTGCATCGGGATGATGTTGATAAATAGGTATAAACTCGGCCCCGAACCCTAAGCCTATTATGGCTACGTTAATTTTTTTATTTTCCATATCTGTAATAAATTCTGTTAGTTGTTTTGAAGGTTACTGCGCCCATTGTTTTAAAAAGGCCAACCCTTCTGATGCAAATTTATCCTGGCTCAAAGCCAGCGGGTGCCAGATGCAAACCGCCTGCGCCAATTCTTTGTTGTCGGGCGTAAAACTCTCTATTGACACCGTTCCTTTATAGTTTATCGCTTCAAGCCCGCGGCGGTAGGCTACCCAATTGGTTTGCCCGGTGCCCGGCGTACCCCTGTAATTTTCTGCAACCTGTAAGTGGATCAATTTATCGCCAACCAATTTTATCGCTTCCTCGATATCAGGCTCCTCAATGTTCATATGAAAGCCATCTAATATCACTTTGGCAGCCGGATGGTTGATCTCATCGATCATTCTTATTACGTCCCACGCGGTGTTCACCAGGTCTGATTCAAAGCGGTTCAAGGGCTCAAGGGCTATTTCTAACCCACGCTCTTGTGCCATATCGCAAACTTTGCGCAGGTTTTTAACTGCAAGATTCCACTCTGCTTTGCGTTGCTCCGGCGGTAACATACGCGCTTTTCCGACGGCCGAATACATGGGGCCCGCAAAAAAACCGGTATCCCATAAGGCGCATAGATCAAGGCAATCTGCTATATACCTGAAACAGATTTCATGCAGGGCGGGATCATCGCTTGTAAGGTCGCGGGTAGGGCCAAACGCGCCGCATACAATAGCTTTAAGCTTGTATTTTTCCAATGCGGCTTTTACGGCATTTCCATCTATCAACGCCGGGTTTTCTATGGCAATTTCAACTGTATCAAAGCCCATAGCGGCAATTTTGGGGAAAAGTTCTTCTATTGACGATGTTTGAAATGGCGACGTAAATAGCCAGGTGCTTACACCGAATTTTATTTGTAATGACATATTATTCTATTTAATAGGGTGTAGCTTCAGGTTCATCGGCCTGGTTTAATGTTACGGCTTTGTAACCTCCTTTTGATCTGAAATAAAGGATAAGCAAGAGGAAGCTTATTAACATGATGAGCGGAAAAACAACGATATAACGCAACGCTTCTTTTTTTGCCGTGTCGCGAATGTTGGTGACTGTTAGTTGTTCATTGGCATTTGCGGTAGACAGTTTGGTTTGATCAAGCGCTTTATAGTCGCCGAAAAGACTTGTTTTTTGCTCTGTAACATAGGTGCGATGTATGGCTGTTTGATGCGTCCCGTCATAGGTAGTGATTTTTTGATCGACTGATTTATCCTGGATAAAGCCCAATATCCCGGCACCTATAACACCGGCAGCTATCATACCCAAACCACCGGTAATATTTAAAGTTAATGCCCCGCCTTTTGGAAAGCGTTCAGATACCATACCCAACATCGTCGGCCAAAAAAAAGATTTGCCCAGCCCGTAAATTGTTGCTGCAACCAGGATCATGGTACCGGCAGAGAACGACATCGCATATAACCCTACCCCCGCAATTGCAGAACATATAGCCAATAACCCGGGCGAAGAAAACCTATGCGATATTGGCCCGGCAAAAAAGCGAAGCACAAACATAATTGCCGATGTATAAACCAGCACCCATCCCGCCTGGAAACCTATCTTGTTCATTTCCGGCGTCATCAGGTCGGTTATCCAGCTATCGGTGCCTAACTCGGTAGTGGCAAGCGGGATCATAATCAATAACAACACAATGAACAAGGGCTGCCCGAAACTACGGGTATAATAACCAAAACCCGCGGTTATTAATAAGGTGATGATAATGCTGGCAGTAGTTGACCAGCCGAACACTGCGCCTAATTGGAATATGATCAATGCTACAATAATCAAAGCCCCTCCGGCACCAACTTCCTGCAACATTTCCTTGTAGGATACGCCAGCCTGGACACGTTCATTTAAAGGAAACTTTCTTGAAAGCATCATCAGGGCATAGGTGATCGTCGGGATCAGGATCAGAGCAATCTTATATTCCCACCGGGTATTGACACCCAGCAACAGGGCCATCACTCCGCCTAAAACTAAACCGCCTGCCCACCCCGCATGAAGCATGCTCAGCCACTTGATCTTTTGCTTTGGGAACATGGTAGCAACTACCGGGTTGGCCACGGCCTCGACAGTGCCGTTACCTATGGCACATATAAATGAGCCAATGTACAACATCCAATACCCACTGGCAAAAATGGTAAGCACAGCCGATGTAATATGACAGATCACTGCAAAGATCATGGCCGTTTTATAGCCGATCTTGTCAATCACCAGGCTAAAAAGCACAATACTTATTGCAAATGGCCAAAGCCCTACACCCGCTATCTCGCCAAGTTGAGTTTGGGTAAGATTAAAATCATGCCCCCACTGTGGTAAGATCAATGCCCGCAAAATAAATCCAAACGCGGTAGTGACAAGCGCTATAAAACACGCATAGAAGAGTTTAAGATCGGGCGAATTTCCGTTTGTTGCAGCTGTCATAATCAGGCTTATTTAATAACTTTCATAATGCCGTTCATTATACGCCAGTGGCCCGGAAACGAACAGATAAAAGGATAATCTCCAGCATCGGCAGGCACCCTGAATTTTAGCTTAAAGCTTTTTTGCGGCTCTACAAGCGTGGTCGAAAACAATACTTCCGGGATTTTCGGGATGTAATTTTGTTCTATTCCTTTTGGGTCCTGGGCCAGTTTGTCGGCAGCAGCGCCTACTTTTTCCAAGCTGCCTTTTTGAAGTACCAGGAAATTGTGTTGCATAAAATCCAGGTTTGAAAAGTCAACTTCTACCATACTGCCCGCCTTCACTGTAAATGTTTTGGTGTCATACTTCATCGCATTTTGTACCACCGCTATTTTTACGGTTTGGTCAATTTTAGCGGTTGAGATGTTGGCCCGGTCTATTGCCGCCAGGTTTGCGTTTTTTGTTTCTTCTCCAAAACCTTTAACATGTGTGGCCATGGCAATAGGTATTGCCCTGCTTAGCCAATAATCATTTGCATTTTGAGGCACTTTCAGCGCTGCTGATAAAAATTTTCCCATGTCGTCGTTGGCTGGCATATCTGCTATGGTTAAAAATGCCGCAAGCCGCGTATTTAAATTAGCATCATTCAATAACCCGGCTTTTTGAATAGCAACCATAGATCTTGATGTTAACGGTAATACCTGTAAGGCAGCTTTACGCACACCGGCTGATGGGTGGCCCAACGCACCTTCTGCAACAGCTAATGCCTCTTCATTCGCGCCATTTAACAAACCCAACCCGTTCAAAGTCCATAAGGCGTGGATAGCCGGCGCGTTAATACCTATGGCATCGACAGACGTATTCCGGATCAGGTCAAATAACTGCGGTGTAAGTTGTTTATAACCACCTTCTACAATTAAGCGTTGCGCGGTGATGCGCCAAAACATGTTATCGCTTTTTAAACCCGCCAGTAATTCTTCGGGTTTATTTTTGTCGAGCTTTGTAATAACTGATGGCTTAGCTCCGTCATAAACTATCCGGTAAATACGTCCATGTGTACGGTCTCGCAACGGATTGATATAGGCATTGCCTTTTCCGTTTTCAAAGCCTTTTGGCGTTGGGTTATGCTGGATAATAAAATTGTACCAATCGCATACCCAAAGCGCGCCATCCGGCCCAACTTCGGCTTGTACAGGTCCCATCCATTCATCTGCGCTGGCTAAAAAATTCCAGCCATCCTTTTCTTTAAAACCCGAACCATCCGGTTCCAGCAAGGCACGGTGGATAACACGGCCGGTTGGCTCGTTTACAAACCCAACTTTGTTCCAGTACTCTTCAGGGAAATTTCGTGCAGTGTATAAATTATGTCCGGCCGCTGCGGTAAAACCATCGTGTACGTCAACCTGTCGTAAGTTTTTAGTTACCACATGCATCGCATAATGGCCGTCGATCTTTTTAACCGATTCCATACCAGGCATAGCCAGTCTTTGTAAATAAGGCAGCGGAATACCTAAATAATCACTATGTGAATTATTGGCTGTCGAGATAAACACATCAAAGTTTTCTGAAAAGCCAAGTCCCCAGGTATTGTTGCTGGTTGAACCTAAGTGCTCCAAATTTTTGCCATCCGGAGTAAACCTGTAAACAGCCTGGTTAAAGTCAAACTTTTTGTCGCCAATTGTGCCTTTGAATCCCGAATAGCCAACCGTGCCCCAGATCTTGTTATCCAGGCCATATTTTAGGTTTGATGGCCCTGCATGCGTATCAAAAGTACCCCAACCGCTGATGATCTTTTCCCGAATATCGGCTTTGTCGTCGCCATCAGTATCTTTTAAAAATAAAAAGTCAGGCGCTTGCGAAATAATTACCCCGCCACGGGCAAATACGATACTGGTGGGGATATTCAAATGGTCGGCAAAAATGGTGAACTTGTCTGCTTTGCCGTCGCCATCGGTATCTTCGCAGATCTTTATACGGTCCTGTCCCTCATTCTTATTTTCCCTAACGGTATTTGGGTAATCAATTGTTTCCAAGACCCATAGCCTGCCACGTTCATCCCAGGCCATAGCGATTGGTTTCTCAATATCAGGTTCGGCAGCAAATAGCTGCATTTTAAATCCCACAGGAACTTGAGTTAGTAATTGCGATTCGACCGGCGACAACGGTGCTTGTAACTTGGGTGCGGGATTGCGGTTTTCATAGTTTGGAATGTCTGCAACTGTATAGGTAGGATTAGGTTTCGGTAGTTTGTCAAGGTTTTTTTCCGCCTTTTTACCTACCGCCCATATTACGCCATTCTCCAGCATTTTTAAGAAGTCCGGATTTTTCCAGGTATGTTCATCATGGCCGTAAGCGGTGTAAAATACCCGTCCCTTGCCGTAATTGTTGGTCCAGGTATACGGCTCGTGGTGATTGCCTTCTACGCGCTCTGTTATAACATGAATATCCTTATTGATCTTTGTGTGTACGTAAGTTTCATCCCATGTAGTAAATGCATTTACGCCTTTCATGACGGGATGTTTCTTATCGACAACAACCATAGTAAAAGTGTCGGTTTTATGGGTACTAAACTGGCCACCTATCATTTTGACAACTTCGTCTGAATTACGGAAACAATAAGACGCGCAATGAACCGGGATAAAACCTTTGCCATTTTTCACGAATTGTAAAAGTGCTTTTTCCTGCGATTTTGAAATGGTATCGTAATTGGCATATACTATTAACCCATCATATTTTGACAGCGTAGTTTCATTCAGGTCGTCAGGGTTAGTAGTATAAGTGATGTTGATGCCATCCTTAAAAAATGATTGCTGCACGATCTCGGCAAACTTGTCAGACAAGTGGTGTGCGGCAGTATGACCCAGGAATAAAATCTCCAACCGGCGCGGAGGATCACTTTTAATCAATGTGCCTTTAAAATTTATTGCTGCCGCTAAACAAATTACAGCCAGTACCAGGTATCTTTTCATGAAATGAGCTAAATAGGTTTCTACTTAATTGGCTAATCAGGTATAAAGCAAATATGAGTATGAAACCTTTTTCTTTTTTATCTTATTCTGACTGTTTTTTGTCATAAAAAATTTAATTTTATATTTTTTCAAGCTAATAATAACTTATGAAAGCGGCGGTACACAAGTCTTCCATTCCTGATTCGCAGGTATTTATGGTAAAATACCTGGAAGATCAATATTTTGATCCGATTTGGCATTCGCATTCAGAATATCAGTTATTTGTGCCTTTAGAAGGAAGCGGGACACGATTTATTGGCGATAGTATAAAATCGTTTGCGCCAAACGAGTTGATATTAACAGGGACAAACCTGCCGCATTTATGGCGTAGCGATGAGGCTTATTTTGAAAAGAACAGCCCTTTAAAGATCAGTGGGATAGTAATTTACTTACAAGAAAGTTTGCTTGGCGAACATTTGATGAAAAAAGAGGAAATGCTGCAATTAAACAAGTTGTTCAAGCGATCTTCCCGTGGGTTGGAATTTTATGGTGATATAAAACGAAAGGTTATTTCAATGATGAAGGAACTCCTGGAATTGAAGGGGTTAGACGCTTTTATCCACCTGCTTAAAATTTTAAATTTACTGTCGGCAACAAAAGAATATCATTATATATCTCATAATGAATATGTAGATCCATTTAAAGAGAACGAAACTGACAGAATGAGCCGGGTTTATGAATATATTTTAAAACATTATCGAAAGAAGATCCAACAGAATGAATTGGCCGATTTGCTATGTATGACATCAACATCATTTAGTCGATACTTTACTACAGTGAATAATAAGAATTTCGCCAGATTTATTAGCGAACTTAGGATCAAGCATGCCTGCAAGCTATTGACAGAAACTGATTTGAGCATTGCAATAGTGGCGGAAAGATCTGGATTTAAAACATTGTCAAACTTTAACAGGCAGTTTAAAGACGAAATGAAAAAAAAACCGTCGGATTATAAAAAGGAGTTTTTGGGGTTATAGTTAACTTTACATGTTATTAAATTAACAAGTTGATGTTGTTAAGTTGTTTTATTAGTTCATTAGGTTGGCTTAACATGCCTGGATTTTTTTCAAGCTCAATGAGCTGATTGGTATTTAAATTTCTAATTACAACGTTTAGTAGTTTTCAATAGTAGCAATTACTATAACAACCCATAGTAATTGCTACGTTCGGTACGTCTTTACCAAAGTCCATTAGACTGGAGTTAAACTATGCCTATGCGTTACAAAATTTGAAACATCTCCAGGAACCGTTTAAATCGTTACGTTAATTAACTGCCGTAGCGATGTACTTAAATAATTGGTTTTAATGTGTAAGGTTCCTGTTTTATCGGTATTATCAAAGTAATAGCCATTGATGGCTTTTTCAAACTGTTGTTTTGTTGTATGACGTTTCAATTTTGCGCCATTTAAGGCTACGGATTTAGGAGCCACGGATTGGTGTATAGCTAACAGGTAGACCCTGTTTTTATTGATTCCGTTATATGAACCCTGGGCAGCGTTGATAGTTATTCTGGTATTAGTTGTTGACCCATCAAGCTCTATAAGTGTTTTTGCGAATGCTCCGGTTTTGTACTGGCGGGTCAATCCATCGTCCTCATACAGGTCAAAGGTTGATTTCATGAATGGATATAAAGCCAGGGTAAGGGTATCGGTCTTCTTTTCCCCATCGTAATTCATTTGGGGATACATCGGTATGATAGCTCCGGCTTTAATAAATAAAGGAAGCTTATCCAAAGGCGCAGGATAATTGTTCAACCAGGTATCGCCATCGTGTGCTTCACCGCTCCAGTAATCATACCAGGTACCTTTAGGCAGGTAAATGCTGTCTCGCTTGGCCTCACTTTTGTAAACGGGAGCTACCAAAAGGTATTCGCCGTTCATAAACTGGTATTGCGTTTGTTTGCCCCAGGTATTCTTATCCTGTGGGAATTCAAGTACCATAGCACGGCTGGAGGGCACACCTGTTTCATGCGCCTGTTCGCAATAAGTATACATATAGGGCGTAAGGCGCATTTTAAGCTGCAGGTATTTTCTGTTAATTGAAGTATAAGGTTCGCCGTAGATGTACGGTTGTTTATCCTTTTTTGCCCAGCCGCTCATTACCATAAATACAGGCGTAAAACATTTCCATTGCAGGTCACGCACATAGGTGGAATCACTACCGCCGAAGATCCCGTCTACATCGCCTGTGGCGGCGTTTTGGGCCGATAAGCCGGAGCCAATAATTGTCGGGATATGGAACCGAATATATTCCCAATTACCTGTTTGATCACCCGACCAGACAGTAGAATAACGCTGCGTACCTGCCCATCCCATAACACTCCATATAAAACCGCGCGCATCGCTATTGTTTTCAATCCCCTCATAAGCTGCTTTGCAGCCATCAAGGGCGTACTTATAGCCCGGGCCGACCCATGCTACGTCCAATTTGGCCACACGTGATCCGTACTGGCCTACTTCTTTTGCAATTCTTTCCACACCGTTCTCGGTCCATAAACCTGTATAAAAACCACGTTTATGTAATTCCGCGATGGTCGAGTCCAATTTAGTGTAGCCACAACCATAGCCGTCATTAGGTAAGATCCAGCCGCGCGGCATGTTATTGGCTACATATTTATCGGCGACAAGTTTGATCACATCGGGTGTTGTGCCGTTAATACCTGACCCGGTATAGTTTTTGGTGTCATAGCCTTTAACGCCGCGGTTATAACAATTGGCATCACCCATACTTAAAGCCCAGCGCGGCATCAAAAAAGGGCGGCCTGTAACTTGGGTATAACCATTTAATATTTGTTTCAGATCAGGGCCATAAAAATAAAAGCAATCAAAACGATCCTCGTTATGCGTAAAAGTTAATCGCTCTTTAAAAGAATATTTACCGGCATCAAATGTATTACGAAAAGCGCCATAACCAGCAGTAGACATATAAAAAGGCGCAGGATTGGCACGACCGCCATCATCCCAGCCCCCTCCTTTTTCAATCAGGATATCTTTATTACGATGTGAAAAGTAGCCGTTTTGCATGCCGCATCCATAAAAATACTCATCAGGCTGACGCTTCATCACCTGGCTGGTACGGGCGCCAAAGGACATTGGTTCAGTTTCTTCCCAAATTTGCTTTGTATCTGTAATATCATACAATGCAAACCGTAATGGCGCTTTATATATCCTAACCACACATTCCTTGCTCTTTAGCTGGTAATACGATCCTTTATCTGATGAAATGAGGGTCGGGTTCTTTATTGCATAGCTTACAACGATATCATTTGCAGCAGGATTTGTAAATTCACTGTCAGGCGTCATCCATATTCTGAAAATATCGTCAGCGTAAAAAATAACCTTAAAGGATGATTGACCCGCAGCGATATCAAACTCATTGTTGTTTGCTTTAAAACTGGTAAGGTTACCTACTTTAGATTCTTTGGCACTTATTTTAGTTTCCAGCTTGTTATTAGATGGATTTTGATCGCCTTCATAATTTATTTCAAAATTTAAGGAATGCGAAGCTTTGCCGGTCAAATCTGTTGCCGGGAACTTAACCAGTATCTCCTGACCGGGTTGCAGGCCATTTTTTATTGCCGGTACAGTAACGCTTGTTTTGGTCTTTCCATCAATGCTACAGTTTACTTTAAAATCGGATTTTATGCTTGTAGTCCCGCTATTCTTAACAGTTACCGCCAGAACATCCGTTTTGGTAAAGGTGTTCTCATTTTCATTATGTGATTGTAACCGGCCTAAGGCAAGGTCTTTTTCATAACCTTGAGCCAGTTCTATATCATCCACCATCCAGTACCAGCTATAATAGCCTTTCCAGTAAAACCGCAGATACACTTTAGGTTGGTTAGCCGCTATTTTGGTAATATTGACTTCTTGATTAATGGGCGTAAACATGTCTGTGGCGGCTGGTGAATTATTAACCACATTAAAATCTGTCCAGTGTTCACCATCGGTACTAACACCGGCAAATAAGCCGGCACCTGCTGCTGCAGCCTCCGCATTGTAACGGAATGTTTGCTGAAACCGCAGAATAACCGATGCTTTGCCCGAACAGTCTATGCTGCCGGTTTGCATCCAGGTATCAGGATGCCATCCTTTTTTTATCCAGCCTGGCTGGTCTTCATCTACAAAGTAGCCGGCCTGGAATTGCAGATGGTAGCCCCTGCTTTTCGACGCAATAGGCGGGGCTTGCTGTTGGTATTGATAAGAGCCCGGATAAGGTTGATTTGTCACGATCCATGCTAAATTTTGACCGCTTTTGTCAACGTTTTTCCATCCCTCAGGCAATTTTCTACCTTTGAAATTTTCTGACCAAAAAACCTTTGGGTCTGATGAAGGGGCCTGTCCGAAGGATTGCAAAAAAATGACGATCAGGAAAGGTAAAAGGAAAGCTTTCTTTAATAATGTATGCATGGTTGGGTCTTAACTTTGTCAATAAAATAGGTTAATTCTGTTTCTGATTAATAATATTAACCGGCTGCTGCTCAATATCCTTGATAATTTGTTTAAATACAGATTCTGCGTTTATATACTCATTCAACAGCTTGAACTGATTCTTAGCTCTGATCAAATTATGGCCCGGATATTTAGCGCCATAATAAGTATCGTTGTTTAAGAAATCGGTTAAAAAACGGAGCGCCTGCATGTAGATGATCAGCTTGCCCGAAAATATAAAATGCCGCTTTTCGATCGTTGTTAAAACACTACCCATTTCTGAAATATATCCTTTATAAATGGCTTCGAAAAAATCATATCTAACGTAAACTTTTGAGAGATCCTTTTCCTCTTCATTCGCCGGCGACAGGTAGGTCCGCATCATGTCACCTACATCACTCAGGTAATAACCCGGCATTACCGTATCCAGATCTACAACGCAAAGTGCGTTTTGCTCATCATTAAATAATACATTGCTTATTTTAGTATCATGATGGATAACGCGCAATGGCATTTCATCGTCATCGAGAAGGTGGGCATAGGTTTCTATAATTTCCTGGTGCTTGTACACTTCATTGATTTCCGCCAGAGCCTGTTCTTTTCTTAAAATATGGGCCTTTGCATAGGCTGCCTCAAACTGACTGAACCTTAATGAAAGATCATGAAAGGCTATTAATGGGTATTCCAGCAGCTCAATATTAAAGTTATTCAATAAATGAGTAAAGCGTCCAAACTGCCTGGCAGCTTCAAAAGCTTCTTTTTGACTCTCCAAAGTATCTATGGCGTGTGAACCCTGGACAAAGGGGAACAATCTGAAAAAGTCGCCGGCTGATGATCGTACGATGGGCTCTCCCGTCATTGACTTTAATGGAGCTACAAATAAATAACCCGGATAGCGTTTATTCAGATATTTCTCGATCAATTCCAAATTATTGATAATAATTTGGGGATTTGTAAAGACTGCAGTATTAATTTGCTGCAAAATATAGGACTTTTCCTCAATTACTATTTTATAAGTAACATTTATTAAGCCGGAGCCAAAGGCTTTAATTTCATAACCATCAGTCCTTAAACCGAACTTTAACAGTATCTCATCGAACATATATGGATAACTTTAGAAAGTATTGTCGCATAATCTAATTTATGCGACAATACGTTTGTAGATATATTTTTTAGGTTTACTAATTATTTACAAGAAATCTTCATACTTAGCTATTGGTTTGGCCGTATAATATTATGTTATGGCCCCGGGTTACATCCGGAAATTGCATCATTATCAAATAAGATCCGTGTGTACATGTATGCGGATCGGAAACCCCGGGGGTCAAATTCCACATCTCATCCGGCTGCCCCTCAAGGTGCGCATATTGCGTTAGGATGCTGTAATAAACATTATATCCATTTGGCGGCAACGCTGCCCTTTCGGGGCAGCGTTGTTGTTTTTGTGTTTAAGGTTATATATCTTACTACGGGACCCGGGTGGCATCTAATGATTGCTCGACTACCAAATATGATCCCGGTACAAAAATACGCATCGGGAAACGTAGCCGCATATGCCATTGGCCGGAAACCTTGCCATCAGCAGCCACGTATTTACCCACGATCCGCTGATAAATATTAAATCCGTTTCCAAGTGAGTTAAGCGGGAAAGGCGTTAGCGGGTACCTGAAAACACTTGAGGTGCTTGTATAATAGTACGAACTGGTATATTGCTGAAAACACTGCAAAAATGGAGGCCCTGTATAAGGCGCAGGTATTACTTCGCCCGCCTGTGGGTTCCATGGGGTGCCATTTTTATCTATATACTTAACCGTTACTATATTAGGCGTATCTGCCAGCCTGGTAATGGTTATTTTCGGAACTTTTCCCGAGCCGCCACTCTTGCTTTCATTACCAACCATTGCGAATGATTCTGATGTACTGCCTATTGCAGGAACCGCATCAAAATTGGTGGTATCTACCAATGTGAAAGCACCTATTTTAGGATATATCCTTGTTCCGGCTACATTGGTTATTTTTAAATCAAACTTGTAAGTTCCGCCGGGTAAATTTAGCGCTCCGGCATTAGCGCTCAACTGCCCGCTGGCAGGCAAAAAAGATACTGCCGGAAGATACTGTGTTTTCAATGCCGAAATGATCTGTGCGAAAGATGTATCTACTTTGGGATCTACATACCTGGTAAAAACGGTTACCGGATATGTTTTAGTAAACAACGAGTCGACTATGTTACCGGCGCTGTTGTAATAATGAACTACAGAAACCGTATATGGCTGCGTTGAACCATCCGGGTTAAACGGCGTACTCAAAAAGGTACGCCCTTTAGGTATCTGTATGGGATTTTGCTCATAAAAAACGTTGGGGCTAAGGTACCCCGGGGTAACCTTTTTACAGGCATATACTATTATACATGCCAATACGGCAGTGATGTATAGGTATGATCTATTTTTCATGTTATATCAGCTTAGTTGGTTTTAAAATAAAGTATATGTGTATTGGTAAGCACGTTAAGTTGCCCGGTAGCAGTGGTAAGCCCACTGGTTTGGCAAAGCACCCTTACGCCGACTGTATCAGGTATTGTTGACGCAATCAGCGGAGAAGGCAGTGGCCCCCTTTTAATATAAGTGTAAAACTCAAGTTTTGGGGGTGTACTTACCACAGATGTATAACCAAGGGTCACATCAGTAGTCGTTTCGAACGATATCACTGCCTGTTTATTGGCAAGCGCCGTATTAAATACAACCCCTGTTTGTGAAAGCGAATTGTAAGTAACCGTTTTAGGGATAATGTACACATTTATAGAATCCTTAAATGATTGCAGGTCATACTTGATGAGTGTGTCAATTGTATAGGTTTTTTTCGGATCAACATTATATACTTCCAATCTCCTGGCGTTAAGATAATTATTTATAGAAAAATCGGTTGGGGCATAAAATGTTATACCTTTCTGATTAATGACATCTTTTATGCCCGCCCTATCAACCAGCATAAGCAATGTATCAAACATATTAAACCGGTTACTTTTTAAATAATCGTAAGTACTAAGAGGGGTAACATTACTCTCCAACTTTCCGCCTACGATATAATTATCCTTTTTGCATCCTGCAAACACAGCCATTGCCAATACAACAACTGCCAGATATTTTATAATTTTTTTCATTTCTTATGGGTAATAAGTGATTATAAATATTGTTAATGAGTTGCCCACCAGGCGTTTTGCGTCAGCAATGGGTCCTGGGGCAATAAAACAGACATGCTCAATGGCCATTGGCACCCGCCGCCCAGGTAACGCGGCGTACTATATCCGTCTACTGCATTATCGTAGTTTCCATCAACAATCAGCCCTGTACGGTAAAGATCAAAATACCAGCTTCCTTCCCCATACAATTCTCTTCCCCGTTCGTCCATGACAGTATATAGCAAATCGGTTGGATCTGTCGCAATGTAATCGTCCAGACCTGCCCTCTGGCGTACCAGGTTAAGATAGGTATTTCCCGTAGCAACATCGCTCAGTTTAGCAGCTGCCTCGGCCCTTGTAAGGTAAATATCGGCAAGGCGCATTATAACCAGGTTATTGCTTACATAGGCATTGGTTACGCCCGTTGCATTTTGATAAACCACATTAGCGTATTTTATTAGTAACGGCGATCCGTTGTGCAGCCCGTAAAAATTGGCTTTTACGCGAATGTCTTTAGACGCAGATGTTGTGTCATATAAATTGTTAATGAGGTCGGTATTTACAGTCCATGAGCTTTGCACACCCTTTACAAATGGCTCTTGCAGAAAATTATTAAAGGCGCCGCCTTCTGCTTCATTGTTACTGCCATTATACAGCATATATAACTCAAAAATACTTTCCTGGTTACCCCCGCTCCATATATTGGCATAGTTTCCCCGTTCAAGCTGGTAACCGCCGTTTGTTATTACACTATCGGCAGCGGACGCAGCCAGTTGATACTGTTTTTGCCACATATACGTTTTTGCCAAAAGCGCGAACGCGCTGCCTTTGTTTGCCCTTACGGCAACCTCGGTAGGGTTAGTATAGCCATATTGCAGCATACCGGCACTTAGTTTCAGGTCGCTTACTACCTGTGCAAAAGCTTGCGCGTCTGTAGATCGTGGTACGGGTGTCGCTTTGGTAGGGTCTTCATAAGCTTGCGTGATCAGTACCGGCCGCCCCCAAACTTCGGTAATATAATAATAAGCAAAGGCTCTTAAAAAGTATGCCTCGCCTAACAGCTTTTTCCTGGCAGCAGTTGGTTCATCTGTAAAAGCTGATGAAGGAATACCCGGCACTTTGGCAATGATCAGATTGCACTGGGCTATCATCTGGTAAAATGGCGTCCAGTCATGCCATTGTTCGCCATACGGCGTGTAATTAAAATTATACTGGCCTGTTAGGCCACCATAAGTGTAGGCTATATCGCCATTAAAGCCTGTAAATTCACCTGCTGTAGCATCCCCGAAGGTAAAGTAGCTTGAGCGGTTTAACAAGGCAGTACGCAATAAACTGTATGCGCCTGCCAGGCCTGTTTGCGCCGCTTGTTCTGTTGTCCAAAAGTTAGCGGAAGTTGCAGCGTTTATCGGCGTTTCATTTATATATTTCTTACATGAGCTTAACAAGGCTGTGCTGCAAAGAAATAATAACATCAAATTTTTTATTTTATAATTTTTCATCGTAATTTCTTTAAATCAATTTAAAATTGAACATCTATACCCAGGGTATAAGCCTTTGGAATGGGATAAGTTGTACCATCATAATCGCCATAGGGAGTTACCTGTTCCGCATCAGGCACAGTAGCCTTCTGGAACACAGCTATATTATTTGCCGTGAAATACAACCGGCATCCTGTAACCCCTAAAGCGTCTGTATATTTTTTGGGGATCCGGTAACCTACAGAAATAGAATTGATCTTAAAATAGTTACCGTTCTCGTTATACAAACTTGTCCATGGCGAATATTGATAAAAACTTGAGTTCGGGTTTAATGCGGGTAGTTTTGCCTTATAGCCGTTAGGATCAGCCTTGGCCAGGGCCGCGTTCCAGAAACCAAGCTGGTTAAGGTCAGGGATACCGGTGCTGGCAAAATTGATAATACCGCTTGCATAGTTATTTAACTGTTGTTGCTTTAAGGTATTAATAATTGTACGCCCTAATGTAAAGGAAGTATTAACAGACACCGTAAAACCTTTGTAACTAACGGTATTGGTAAACCCGCCCGTAAAAGAAGGGTTTGGATTACCTGTTGGTGCTAAGTCGCCTTTTGGATTTCCATTATCTTCATCGGGCCATACATCATAATCGCCATTAGCGTCCTTCCAGATCGGGTAGCCCGGCTTTACAGGATAATTCTGTTTAAAATAAGTAAGCAACGCCCCGGTAAGCGGATTTATCGGCACCTGGCTTTGCGTGTTATAAACACCCTGATAGACAATCTGATTATATACGTATGCCGGTTTGCCTACGGTTAACACATAATATTGGTTGGTTTGAGGGTCAGTATAAAATATTGACTTGTTGCCGTCAGGCAGTTTCAAAATTTTGTTGTTGTTATAAGAAATATTGAAATTGGTATTCCACTGTACTTTACTGGAGGGCGCTAAGTTGCGTGTATTAAGGTTAACCTCGACACCTTTGTTTCCTATTGTTACGTCTGAATTGGAAGTTTGTTGGGTATATCCTGTATAAAATGGCAGCGGGAAAGTATAATATTGCTTGCTCGAAATTTTGTTGTAATAATCAACCGTTAGCTGTATTCTGTTGTCCAGGAAAGAGGCGTCAAAACCTACATCTACCTGGCTGGTAGGTTGCCATGAAAGATCCCTAACCGTAAAAGCCGAGCCCGAACTAAAATTAGGCAAGCCTACCGGAACCCCGTTATAGTAGCCCAGGATAGTGCCGCCCCCGGTGGTAGTACCAACAACATAGGGATTGTAAGGGGCATAATAATTGTCAGACTGAGTGCCGCTAATACCCCAACTTCCGCGGATCTTAAACTGGTCTATCCATCTAAGCGATTTAATAAAATCCTCGTCCCCAATGTTATAAGCGGCACTCACAGATGGAAAGTATCCCCATTTACTGCCCGGTCCAAACCTTGATGAGGCATCGCCGCGCAGTACAGCCTCTAAAATGTATTTTTGTTTATAATCATAATGCGCCTGCCCGCCAAATGACAGCAGCGAAGATCCGGAATAATTTGTTGAGGCAGTAAGATTACCTGCCGATACGCCTTGTACCACTTTAATATTGTCATTCGGGATATAATTCCCGTACTCGTACAAGGTGTTAGATACATCTCTTTCAAATGATTGAAATGCAGTGAAGGACACATTGTGGTTCCCGAATGTTTTATTATAGGCTAAAATATTATTAGCATTTACCTGGGTATAATTGCTTAATGAATCTGATGCTACCGCAGCTTGAGAAGCTGTAAGGGTAGAAGGCGCGGCAAACTGATTTTCATTTGATTGCTTACTTATTGATCCATTAGAAGAAAAAGTTAAACCCGGCAATATTCTGTAAGTTAAACCCATATAGGCTGTAACAGCATCATTTCTGTCCAGGTTACGCAAGCCATTGAATTGCCCTTTATAACCGGCAATGTCATTTGCATTAAGATAATATAATGAACTTGGCAATCCATAACCTGCCAACGGGCTAACGCCGTGTACAGAATTACTTAGGCCCGGTTGCCTGTCTACCCTTGATAAACTGAAATTAAACTCAACGGTAAGCTTCTTGACAGGGGTATAAGAAAGATTTGACCGTACTGTATACCTGTTAAGGCCGGTACCATATAAGACACCATCCTGCTTATAATTATTCATACTGACCCGGTAGTTAATATCATCAGTTGCACCGGCTACCGAAAGATCTACATTATGCAGATAAGCTTTGCGGTATAGCAGGCCCTGCCAGTCAGTAGCATTATTAAATGACGGGTTTAAGCTATCGGTAAGCATCTGCGGAATGCCAAGGCCAGGCTGAACGTTTGTTTGTTGTGCAATAAAATTTATTTTTTCGTTTCTTTCCTCGGAGCCTGAAGCGGTTTGCGCCAATTTTGGCCGCGGGGTAAAACCACCGTAAATATTCACTTGTATTTGTGGCTTACCTTTTTTAGCTTTTTTGGTTCTGATAACTACTACGCCATTTGCGCCGCGCGACCCCCATACGGCTGTCGCGGCCGCGTCTTTTTGGACTTCGATACTTTCTATATCGTTTATACTGATACCTGCAAGCACATCGGTTTGCGTATTATCAAACTGGGCCTGATCGCTCAAGTTAGTAGGCACGCCGTCAATAACAAATAGCGGCGTACTTAACGCGTTAGCTTCATTAAAACCCGAGGATATATTTGTATTACCCCTCACAACAAAAGTGTTGCGCACACCTGGCTGCCCGCTGTAATTTTGGATGTTAAGCCCCGGCACCTTACCCTGTAACGCCTGGTCAAAACTTGGCGTCGGTAAATCCTGGATCTCCTTACCTGATATTACGGTAATGGCAGCAGTGGTCGTCTTTTTCTGCACTTGTTGATAGCCTACCACCACAACATCGGACAGGTCATTCTTAGATACCTCGAGTGTTACGTTGATAACCGATTTACCGTCTACCACAACTTCTTTAGTAAGATAGCCGATGAACGAAAATCGTAAAACAGCATTTGCAGGTACTGACAGGCTAAACTTTCCGTTTGCGTCACTTATTACCCCTTTGGTAGTACCTTTAACAGACACGGAAACACCGGGCAGGGTGCCGCCATCGTCAGATCCTTTAATAACGCCTGTTACATTAGTTTGACTGTAGGCCATGCCATAGCAAACTAAAAGTAACAAGCAGATCATGATTTTTTTGTAAACTTTTGTCATACTGTAATTGCGTTAGTTAAGTAAGTAGTTATTCATTTTAAAAGAATTATTATGTTGACCATTTGATATTTTAATATCTCTTATATAAATAAAATATGATCAGATAAGTGAGTGTTTTTCAAGTCACTATGCCGACAATCATAAGTCGAATGTATTTAATAATACCTGTTAATACTTCAAAAACGACCGCGCAAACGTTTGCTTAACTATGTTAGCGGAAGCCCGGGTTCTTGTTTTTTCTCTTGAAGACTTAATTACCCTATTAACGGAACCAGAATTGCAGGTGATAGTAGCGTGAGGGTGTTGTGTGAAAATCGCTGTAAGCATTGAATCTCAGCGAGATCGACAATTTATTAAGCTTAAATTGGAAATTATCAGGTCCATTAACTTAAGAAATAAGTTATCCGGGTCGGGCCATCAAAGTAAAAACAGATAAATCAAACGCTTGCGTAACTTTAATAGATGAATTTACCTTGTCTCTATCTTAAAAAACATTCTAAAAAAAGAGGGTCCCCATTAACCGATTTTATATGGCTAATGGGAACCGAAGAACTACGGAACATTTTATTGTATGCTAATATATTGCGTTCGCTCAGCTTCTGGGAAGCTGCTTTAAAAAACTAAGCTTGAATGGCCTAAATTTGTTTAAGCATTTCTTTATGGTTTTAATTCGGCTAACACAAATTTTTTCAAGGGCGATAACTGCCCAAAAATATCCTTTATCTGTAAACTGATATAGTAATTTTGGCTCTTCAAGTTTAAACCTTTCACAGCAATACCAACACTGGTCAGATCAGGATCCGTACCTTTTAATGAAGCAATAGCATTGCCGGCGTAGGAACTATTATCAAATATTTGCACATCATAGCTTAATTGTGGCGAAGCGGTTTCCAATAAGCTCCAGTCAACAAATATCTTTTTCTGAGAATGATCATAATACGCTGCCAGGTCATAAATATCGGCAGCAATCAGATCCGGTTTGTCCTTTTGAGTAACGGCATAGAATGTCTTTTTTTGCCATGGGCTTGTTCCGCATGATGTTGCCTTAACACCGTCATCACCATAGCGTTCTGCCTTCCATGAACCTTCACCTGCCTCTGCCACCAATGAATCAGGATGGATCCACTTATATTGATCGGTTAACATCCAATAAGATTTGTACACAGCCGTTCTTGAGCGCTTTTCGTTGTCAGCAAAGTTTTCAAGAAAACTTCCAATATCGCCGTGCAACATGGCATCTTTTTCCGGGACAGTAAAAGTCACAAAGTGCGTGTATGTTTTTGTAGTATGGTTATATACCCAATAACCAACTTGTGTGGTTGAATCATTAACACTCCACCTCCTTACAATATTAGTGTACCACTGGCCCGGTTTCCAGCCAAAATCAGCATGTGAGTGCAACCCCGTACCTTCACCTCCGAAACCACCGACAAAAGTCAATGGGTTTTTATATGCTGCAGAAATCTGTATCTTATTGGGGAAATCCCAGATAGAAAATATATTATTTGGTATGCGGGGTTCATTAGGCCCAGCCAATTGAATGCCACAATAACCGCCGCTTTTGCCTATACCAAATTGCACACTACAGGCATAAGTATAGGGAGCCAACCCATCGGTTGGGATCATAACATCGGCCATCATCAGCTCGTCAGCATATTTCCCTATGCCAACCGTTTTTACATATGGGCCCCATTTAGGGCAACTTTGCTGAGCAGTACTGTATAATGCAATGCTGAGCAATAAAATAGTTGTTAAGAAATGCCTTACTTTATGTTTCATGGATTGATCTATTGATTAACTTACCGCAAGGTATTCATACGCAAATCATTAAACTGAAAATTGATAACACAAACGATTGCATGCAATAGTTGTAAGCATAAATTTAATACGATATTGTAATATTCATAATCGCATTTAAATTTATTTATCAGATAAAAAAACCGAACATATCATTCTAAATCACCCATATAATTTCGTTAAATGAAAAAGACCATCCTATTATTTTTATTGTTCTTAGAGACATTTCATATTGCATCAGCTCAACAGGGAATTACCTCGCCAATCCCATCTTCAACACCAACTAAATATCAATTGGAACGAATTCAGCGCAAGTATGGTATGTTCATTCATTTCAGCATCAACACGTTTCATGATGTCGAATGGTCTGACGGCACTTTGCCTGCATCATCTTACAATCCAACGGCCGTAGATGCCGATCAGTGGGCAAAAACAGCAAAAGAAGCAGGCATGAATTACATCATACTTGTAACCAAACATCATGATGGATTTTGTTTATGGCCCAGTAAATACACAAGTTACAATGTGGCTAACTCAGGAAATAAGACCAATGTGATAGCTGCGCTGGCGAAGGCATGCAACAAGTATGGTATTGGTCTTGGATTATATTATTCTTTATGGGACAGGCACCAAAATGCCAATACCGATGATACAACACTTGACAGAGTGTATGATAAATACATGATCGGACAATTAAATGAACTGATTGCTATTGCCCAAAAATACAATACTAAAATAGTAGAGTTTTGGTTTGATGGCGGATGGGTAAAACCCAATAACAGATGGCCTGTGGAGGAGATCTATAAAACGATCAAATCAAAAGAACCGCAATGCCAGATTGGCATCAATTGGTCAATAGGCGCGCCGGGCAATCCTAATCAGCATTCGGTTTTACCTGCACAGCAAAAAGAAGGATATCCCATACGTTATTTCCCAAGTGATTTTAGGTTAGGTGATCCTTATTTGCCGACCGACCCCGATCCGAAGTTGTTTGCTCATGACGGCAAAACATACTATATGCCCTGGGAATCAACGATGTGTATAAGCGGAAACTGGTTTTATAATACCAGGGATACGGTATATAAATCAATAGATCTGCTTGCAAAGGATTATAAAATAGCTACTGCGCAAAACAACATCTTAATATTGGATGCGCCGCCAAACCGAGAAGGAAAAATCAGGCAAAAAGATATTGACATACTAATGGAATTAAAAAAGGCTGTAAATCATTAGGGTGCAAATGTGCTTTTTCTGCCATGTTTAAATTATTCTTATGAGAAAATTATTTCTATCGATTATTATCCTGATCGTTTTTCAACCGGCTTATGCGCAACAAATAAGGCGCATTATTAAATTTAATTACGACTGGGAAATGTTCCGGCTTGATTCTGCCCAACAACCCAGGAATGTCATCAATTTAAGAAATAATACCTCTTTTGAATCGCAGTTTAATCAGGAGAATATTAAAAACACGTCATTGCCGGCGGATAGCATTCTGAAACATGAGGTTAAGGAATCATTAAGAGGCTTTGCCCAGGAATATCCAAATATTAGATCTTTAAAATGGGAAAACATCACACTGCCATGCCCCGCCAGATATGAGCAGGAATTAAACCCTAATGTAAACCAATTTACCGGTATTTGTTATTACCGAAAGCATTTTGTTGTTCCTGCCGATTATAAAAAAAAGCATTTGTACATACGTTTTGAAGGTGCAATGCACACCGCGTCGATATGGATTAATGGCAAATTCATAACCCAGCATGCGGGTGGCTATCTGCCATTTATAGTCCCGTTGGACGATAACATTAATAGAAGCAATAATGAAATTATAGTAAGGCTTGATAACAGGGATAACATAAACCTGCCGCCCGGCAAACCATTGGTAGGCATGGGATTTTTATATTGGAGCGGTATTTACCGTGATGCCTGGCTTATTATTACTGATAAGCTGCACATTACCGATCCCATAACTGCCAACACTATTGCCGGTGGGGGTGTTTTTGCAAGATGTGAGCATATATCAGAAAGAAGTGCCGATGTCTTGATCAAAACACAGCTTAAAAACTTATTACCTGGTAATGCGTCCAAAGTTGTAATTAAACAAATTCTTACAGACACAAAAACTAATACCAGGTTAAATATCAGTGTTGAAACCCGGATAGATGCCGGTAATGTTAAAGATGTCGATCAAAAGATTACCGTTACAAACCCTGACTTATGGTCACCTGATGAGCCCAACTTGTATTTGCTCACTACAGAGTTATGGAATGACGACAAGTTAGTTGATGAGATTTCTCAAAAGATAGGTATTCGAAAACTATCTTATACCCGTGCTGAGGGTTTCAAACTGAATAATAAGCCATTGCGTGTTGTAGGCACAAACAGGCACCAGGATTTCCCTTTTGTGGGCAATGCCATGTCGGATGCTATGCAATGCCGGGATATGAAACGAATTAAGGAAGCTGGGTTTAACTTTGTTAGGCTATCACACTATCCACAGGACCCATCCGTTTACAACTATTGTGATTCCATTGGGCTGATGTTGGGCGACCCAATACCCGGTTGGCAGTTTTTCAATAACAATGAGTTGTTCAGTAAACGTGTATTTTCTGATATCAGGCAAATGATTCGCCGTGATAGGAATCATCCGTCAATCATTATGTGGGAGGTAAGCCTGAATGAAACCTACCCTGTTGATAGTTTCAGAGTGGCGTCATCAAAAATAGCCCATGAGGAGTACCCTGGTGATAATTTTTTTACTTCAGGGGATACTTATGCTGCCAAACATACTGAATGGGATGTACCTTATAATAGTTGGATAGATCCCTTCGGCAGGCCTCAGGATGTTCAGCCTGAGCAAGCCGGTTTTGCTCGGGAGTACGGTGATTATGAATTTGGCGGAGATCGGTCAACCACTCGTGTAAAACGGTCTGATGGTGAAAAAGCTTTATTACAAAATGCCTGGAATTTTCAATGGGAACATAATTTATTGATGGGGCCAAAATATTACCCGTGGACCATTGGTGATGCCACATGGGCATTTTACGATGGTTTTGAAGCAACCCACAAAACGACATCAAATTGGGGGTCAGTAGATATATACAGGCTGCCAAAATTCAGTTACTTTTTTTTTCGCAGTCAGCTAAGCCCGGATAAGCCTGTTTTTGGTGCAGCTAACAAGCCCATGGTTTACATAGCAAATTGGTGGACGCCGGTAAACAAGCGTGAGAAAGTGATCGTATATTCTAATTGCGACCAGGTTGCCTTATATATCAATGGCGCTCTTATCAAAAAACAATCTCCTGATGCAGGTCCTGACACAGACTATGGCGACTATGATAAAGGTGGTAATCCATTTGACGGAGGAAATAGTACTCATTTACCACATGCTCCTTACACATTCACTAATATAAAATGGCAACCAGGTAAATTAAAAGCCATAGGCTATATTAATGGAAAGGAAGTAGCAAATGCACAAATCAATTCACCTCAAATAGCAACTAAACTTGAATTAGCTGAAGCAACAGAAGGATTGCCCTTAAAAGGGGATGGTGCCGACGCAGTATTTGTATATGCCAGGGTAGTTGACAAGAATGGGACTACAATATATCTTGATAACAAAACTAAAGTCCATTTTACGATCAAGGGTGATGGCAAAATATTAGGGCCTGGCATAGTAACAGCACAAGGGGGCATTGCTACTATACTGGTCAGGGCAAATATTATGGCAGGTATAATTAAAATAAATGCCACAGCAGTTTCTTTGGGTGAAGCTCATATTGATTTAAAAGTCACCAGGTAGCAAAATCTTTGACAAACACTCAAATTACCATTATCTCATGTAAAGCTATCCCTGAAAAAGACATTAAAATTATTGGCAAACATGATGGCTATATTACTCGCTTAATGTTTTAACACGCTATTTCAAGCGTAGTTTTTCTGGAAATATTTATATGATCAGCATTGAATCTTGCCCTGCTATTTTTGATCAAACTGGAATCTATAATGATTTTGTAATAAGCGTTTTGAACATCAATTCCAAGACACCTTTGATTAAGAAGGTCAAATAAAATATCTGCTGCTTTTTGACCTTGCAGATAAGGATACTGCTCGACAGATGCAGATGGCGTATCCTGCATATAATTGATCATAGGAAGATTAGCATAACTAACAAATTCCAGTTCGTTTTCTAAATCTATCCCTTTTCTTTTAGCGTAATCGATAGCAAATAACGCAACATAATCGTTAAAAGTGACGATCGCCGTAGGTTTCCTTTTATTAGCAAGCAACTCTTCCATTGCCATGTGGGTTCCATGTTCGGTTAAGTCACATGATGATATCAGCGATCTGTCGGCTTTTAACCTGCTTTTTTCTGTGGCTTTGATAAAACCGTCTTTTCTTTCCGCGCTGGCCCGCAAAGTGTTCGGCCCGTTGATGAGGCCAATAGCTCTGTGCCCTTTGTTTATGAGATAACTCATCGCTTCCATAGTTCCTACTTTAATATTACATCCAACGTAATGAATATTGTCCATAGGCGGGATCCGGTCAAAGAACACAACCGGAATATTAAATTTTTTCAGGTTTTCAAAATGTTGAAATGAAGCTGTGTTTTTACTTACAGAAACTAGCAGCCCGTCAACTCTGTGATTCTTCATTTTTTCAACCAGCTGTTTTTCCAATGCTTCATCATTATGAGATTGGGCGAGTAGTACAGTATAGTTTCGCTTATAGGCCATATCTTCAATCGCGCTTATTGCCGCGGCAAAAAATGCTTCTGAAAGTTCAGGTAATATTACACCTATAGTTAGTGTTCTTCCACTTTGTAAAAAAATGGCGGTTTGGTTGGGTTCATAGCATAGATCCTTGGCTAATTTTTTTATTTTCATCCGGGTTGCAAGCCCAATGCTTGGATGATCATGAAGGCCCCTGGAAACGGTCGAAACAGAGATATTTAATTGCTTCGCGATATCTTTAATAGTAACTGATTTAGATTCCATTTTTGAATATTTTATGAAGTGAACTATAAACGCTTTCGTTAAACCGGTATAAGTGAAATATTTCGATCATCAATATTTTGATGATTCTTTATACATTTTAAAGGGCAATCGCCCGTAGGATCTTTGCGACGGGTGTATTGTTTCGCATAAACAATAAGAATGTTTATTACCTACGAAGACTAAATTGCATGAAAAAAAAAAGAATTAAGGGGGGGACAATAGCCAAATGAAGGTGGGTAAACCTCAAAAAACAACTTAATGTGTGGATAATGTTAATTTTTGGTTACCTGCCTTACCTTTTAATAAAGAAATAGTTCATTATCTGCAATCAGATACTTTACTTTAAAAGCCGGTTTATTGAAAGCATCGAACGCTTGAAACATAAACGGGTAATAGCACCAGGAAAAGGATCCTGACATCTTTTAGTGGGTTATCTACCTTTTAATGATTTGGCCAATCATGGATGGTGTCCTGTTATTGCCAAGAGAGTTTTTATATTTCTTAACGAATTCTGAAGGATTCATTTCAAACAATTTATGAAATTGCTCCCGAAAGTGTTTTTGATCATTAAAACCAACTTTGAACGCGATTTCTTTGATCTGCATATCAGTTTCTATCATCAGTTGCCCGGCTTTACGAAGCCTGATGTACCTGATAAATTCCGCGATAGACAAGCCTGAAATTGATTTGATATTTCTGAATAATTTTGATCGGCTCATTCCAATTTCGAGCGAAAATTGTGTGGCAGTAAATTCTTCATCATCCAGGTGCTTTTCAATGATAGCGATACAATTGGTAATAAACTCGCTATATTCAGCCGGGATCTTCAACTGATTTTGTTTCAATGTGATCTCATTGATGAAAAATCTTTTAAGCAAATTTCTTCCCTTAAGTATACTGTTAATACGCGCTATTAACAGGTCTTTTTCAAAAGGTTTTGTTATATAATCATCAGCCCCGCATTCAATTCCTTTTAATTTGATTTCCGGAGAAAAACTGCCGGTTAGCAGGATAACCGGTATATGACTGAAGGAAGGCGATTCTTTCATTTTCGCACAAAACTCAATTCCGCTCATTCCCTTTAGCACAACATCGCTAACTACAACGTCGGGGTCACGATCTGCAACAATGCCGAAACCTGCTTCAGCGTTATCCGCTTCATAAATTTCGTAATGACTATGCAGCAAATGTTTTAAATATTTTCTAAAATCAACATCATCCTCAATTAGCAATATGGTCTGTTTTGGCGTTTCAATACTTGAAATGATACTTTCTGCATTCTTGCCTGTCTTATGTTGGTGTATAGTATGATCTACGGGTTCTAATACCAATTCATTAAGAATAGACTGAGATTTTTTTGGATTGGTCTCTTGAGTTAATTCCATACCAGTTGGTTCGCTATACTTTGGCAGCACTATCTTAAATTCGCTTCCCCGGCCCAATTCACTTGTGTAGGTTAGTTCTCCGTTATGAATCGCCATGTATTGGCTGGCGAGATAAAGTCCAATTCCAAAGCCACTTTCTGAAACTGATTTTTGTTCCAGGCGATAAAATTTTTTAAATAAGCTATCGCCAGTTTCCTTCGGGATGCCTATCCCGGTATCTTTAACAAATATTTCAATTGTATGCTCCTGTTCAATAATTCGCAAACTCACTTCGCCATTTTCAAGTGTATACTTTATCGCGTTTGAAAGGAGATTAAATAAAACGATATCCAACTTTTCGCGATCGCCCATTGTATATAAATCCGGGCCGTTAGCATCAAAACTATAATCAATATTTTTTTCTGCCACCTGGTTTTTAAAACACAGAAAAACTTCCCGGCAAATTTCACTGATATTAACCCACGCTAAATTGAGTGTTGAAATTTCTTTTTCAGAACTCTTAAATAATAAGAGCTGGTCTACAAGGCTCAGCAGCCGGCGTGAGTTCCTGTATACGGTACTGAGGTCAACAAGGTCAATCGCCTGCCCGTTGCTTACCAATAGTTCTTTTATCGGGTTAACAATTAAAGTAAGCGGTGTCCTTAATTCGTGCGAAATATTAGTAAAAAACGAAATTTTATTTTCGTTAACTTCTTTAGCTAACTTCATTTGATATTTAAGATCTGTCTGCTTACGATAATAATAAAGATAGCTGCCCAGCAAACTAACAAAAAACACAAAATAAAGACAATAAGCCCACCAGGAACGATACCAGGGCGGCCTTACTGTAATGTAAATTAATTTCTCCCGGCCACCCCAGATCCCCGAAGCATTGGTACATTTGATCTTTAGAATATAGTTACCCTCATTAAGTTGGGAATAATTAAGGCTATGCTGATTAAGAATATAATTCCAGGTCTTATCCCTTCCTTCAAGCATATAAGCGTATTGAATCTTTTCTGCCAGCGAATATTGCAAAGCGACAAAATCGATAGAGAACATTGCCTTGTTATAAGGTAAGGTTAAATGGTCAATATGGTAAAAATCAGGGTTCCCTTTCACAAAAGAGCTACTTGCGTCTATATCACTATTGGCGATCCGGATTCCGGTTATAGCCAGCCGGGGGAAATTGTAAAAGCGATGGATACTATCCGGGTTGAAAATATTGAAGCCCTTGATGCCGCCAAACATTAATTCTCCCGAGCTTAGATGCGTTGAGGCGTTGAAATAAAACTGGTTGGATTGTAATCCGTCGGCCGCATAATAACTCTCAAAATTTCCACTTTTCGGGTCCAGTTTAGAAATGCCATGATAGGTGCTCATCCATAGATCGCCCTTATCATCTTCTTCTATATTCAGCACTTTATTATTACACAGACCATTTAGTTCTGAATAATTTTTCAGAGCTCCGGAAACCGGGTTATACGAAAAAATGCCCCGGCCATAGGTGCCGACCCATAATATACCTGTTTTACTGAAGAGTAAACTTCTGACTTCATAATCAAAATTAATAGTTTTATCTACCCCACTTGTTCGGTTAGCGTGAATTATTCCCTGGTAAGTACCTATCCATAAGTTATCAGCATTGTCGGATGTTAAAGACAGTAATTCTTGTTTTAACCTAAAAGGGGCAGCCATAAAACAACCTTGTTTTGGCATAAATCTGTAAAGAACCGACGTGTCTGTACCTGCCGAAAAACACGTGGCCCAAATAATACCATGATGGTCTTTATACAACTTCCAAACCTCCGAAGCTTTTGAATTTTTTTTGATCGGTATATTCTGAAATGAATTAGTTTGTGCATTATAGCGAAAGATGCCAGAGCCAAATGTTGAAAACCACATGCGCTGCTGGTCGTCCTTTATAATACTGGTTACATTGTTTTGATAATTCCCAAACTCCTTGCTGGGTTTAAACGTGTAATTTTTAAACAGACGCTCCTTTCTTTTCCAAATACTGATCCCTCCTCCGTCTGTGCCGACCCAGACGTCATTATGTTGATCTTCACAGAAAGAATAGACGAAATCATGTACCAGGCTGTTTGGTTGAACCGGATCATGCCGGTAAGCTTTAAATTGAACGGTTTTATCATCGATAATATTTATTCCGCCTTCAATCGTCCCGATCCATTTTTTTGAATAATCATCCTCGTAAACACAGTTGATAACATTACTGCTTAATACATCAAAATCAATTTGGGTAACAGCCTGTGAGCCGGCCGAAAGATTGAGTTTGATGATTCCCTGGCCGTAGGTTGTGATCCAGAGGTTGCCGCTTTTATCGATCAAAAATCTGATAACGTTACAATTATTTAAAACACCGAGATCTACTTTTGTTACGGTGCCTTTCTGGCGTGAATAGGCTAAAACACCATCACGGGTGCCGAGATAAATTTCATCCTGCCTGTAAGCGGCTATACAGGTAACTGCCGGCAGGTCTTTAACAATAACTTTTAAAGTTGCTGATTGATGATCAAATTTGCAAAGGCCCACATTCTTAATAACCACCCATACAAGTTGATCATTGTCAATAGCAATATCATCAACCTCATAGAAGTTGGTTTTGCCCTGTAGTGTTACAAGCGGAATTTGGCGGGATTCCTTACTGCCGTCAGGCGCCAATAGCAAACCGTCTGATTCAGTACCGATATACATGGTGCCTTTATTATCGTTCCTGATGCAGTAAACATAATTTTTGAATATTTTAGAGCCCGAGGAATCCTTTAACTTAAGACGCGAGAATTTCAGCGTCTTCTTATCCTGGATCCCAACCCCGCGACGTGTACCTACCCAAAGATTTCCTGCCTTATCAGAGTTGATAGACAGGATAATGTCGCTCGGCAATGACCCCTGGTCAAAATAATTGCTTTTAAAGATCTTGAAAGAATAACCGTCATAGCGATTAAGGCCATCCAATGTGCCAAACCACATAAAGCCATTTCGATCCTTATAAATACTGGTGACAGTATTATTAGATAGCCCTTCTTCAATTCCTATAACCTTTGTTTTTTGGGAATAACAAGGTAAAAAAAGAAATAAAGACAGCAGGCATAAGAATATTTTTTTGACCGCTTGCACCATAAGAATATCCGTTCCTGTTATGCTCAGTTAAGACAACCCATCAATCAATTTTGATGGTGAGCATATACGCATACATGTAACTCCCTTTGCCGCCGGCAGAGGTTCATTCGACTACGGTTCAAGATAAGCATATTTAGCGAAATATTCTTTATTAAGATTATCGGTAAAGTCTCAGTTTAAATTTATTTTTTTGTCCTGCTTTTTCAATATCGCTATTACGTTTCTGAAATATCATTTATTTGATGATCAGCAACCAGCCTTTGGCTTTTTCAACCGGTATTTTTTCATTGATGCCAAATGTTTTCCCGGCTTGAAAATTCTTGATATCCGGGGCAACGATGGTAGCCGTAGCGGGGTTAATACCTAATTGTTTCCAGTCGATCTTCAATTGTATGTCGGTGGTAGCATCAGCCCAACTGGCTATAGCCACCAGCACAGTGCCTTTCTTTTTGTAAACAGTTGCCAGTACTTTATCATTATCGGTTTTTACCGGGTTGGTGCCTACCCAATAACCTATCATTTTTGTATCTTTCATGCCAAAGCTGTCCCAGACCTTCCATATCGGGCGCGGATCGGCGCCATCGCTCCATGGTAAGCGGTTGGTCATACCATATATCATCCCTCGCCAGGCATTGCCGCCGCCTTGCAGCATCTCGCCCATCAGGCCAAACGGTATACCGCTAACTTCGGTAAGGAAAAAATCAGGTGTATTATGTTCGTAATCAAAATATTCGCCAAACCACAAGCGGTTTAAATATGGAAAATGCTCCATATATAAGTTGGCACTATTGTTAAAGCCGTCGGCCTCGTCGTATTGATTGGCAGAATGCAGGTCGATTATACCGGGATGTCCGTCTTTGGTGAGTACACGTTTTATTCGTTTCATCGTAGTACGATCAAAAGCTACATCATCCAGGTAAATACCATCGATGCCGACATTTTGTGTAAGCCAGTTCATCCCTTCTACATAGTAGTTATGCCAGCGGTTTTGCCCGCTGTTTATAATGGCCGCGTCCTTTAACTCGGGCACGAACCAGGCCGCTATATAATCATTGCCCAAATGTTCCTGTAACCAGCTGAAGCCACCGCCTTTACCGGAAGCATAGATCTCGTGGCCTAAACTGCGCATCGCGAAGGTTTCATAAGCGTGGTCGGATAGTTCACGGATGGTGTTATAGATCTTAACCTTCAGCGCATCTTTATGGGCCGAATCGATGTAAGCCTGCATTTTTTTCCAGGCGATGAAAGGATAATTGATATAAGGATTAATGGCGGTAGCATGGTGTATATTGATAATGGTGGCCCCGGCATCCTTAATGGTATCGATCGGTTTGTAAGCATGATAAAACCTATTTGCCCACTGGAAATCGGTATTGATGGTATGAAATGGCGTAACCAGCAGGTTGAAGTTATAATACAGCACGTCACCTTTTTTCATGCTCCGTTCGCCACTATAGTTATTAGCCAGTATGGCTTCACCCTTTTTTGAAATAGATATACCACCTTTGTTATCATTACCCCATGAAGCAGGTAACAGCAATGGTTTCTGGAGGTAAAAGTTGGTATTAAGCGGTCGAACATATTTTTCATCGCGCAAGGAATATTGCAAACCGGCATTTACATTACCTATCCATGCCCCATCCTGATTTTTATGCGCCACATCCCATTTCCATTCAAAATTTTCGGGGCGATAACCGCCTTTTTGATTTAAACCAATCATGTATTTGGCAGCATCTTGCTCAAAAGGGATATGCATGCTGATGTCTTTCAGACCTATGTCCTGTAGTGCTTCCACCTTTACCGTGTAGGCAATAAAACCGTCAAACTCTAACGATGCGGTTACCTCCATCTGTAAAGTATCGTTAGTGCTTGTTGCTGTCCATTGAACAGTGCCGGGCTCTGTTTTGGTGAATTTCAATCCCTTGCTTTTAAGGGACATCTTTTTGCCGTCAGGCTTGGTGAAATTAAAATGCAATGGTTCTGTTAAAACATTTTTAGGTGTTTTTGAATACTCCGTCATTTCGGGGGTATAAAATGTTTGGATCTGCGCCGGGAAGCCGTCTTTATTAACATAGACTTTTCTACCGAGTAAGCTGATGATATTGTTTTGCACTAAAAGTGGGGTATAAGGCGCTATTACCGTATTACGCTGCGCCATAGTGGAGTTAAGCCATTTTAACCTGGTCATTTTCCATGGTTCATTTGCACCGCCGTCGGCTAACACTGCATCGCTGACATGCAAGGTTAATTGTATGTCCTTTGCCGGTTTCCCATCCACAATAATACTTGCTTTACCGGTATAAGTAGCCGCCGCGGCATCCTGTGCAACATCAATACCGCACCATAAAGCCTGAACCTTTTTTTTATCAACATTTACAGTTTTAGTAAAAGGCGTGGCGTCGTAACCAACACCATCGGTATTGACACAAAATATATTGGCGGCGTTTATGGTTTTCCCCAAGGGTGAAACCAAATCGCTGAAAATAATCTTCACATTGTTCAGGTTTTTCAGGGCATATATACCCAATTGAAAAGCAAAATTTTCACCGCGTGCGGCCTTTCCCTCAAACTTGTTTTGTGGGCCACGTTCTATCCATCGCTGGGGCAGGTCGTCGGTCATTCTTATAGAATAGATCCTGTCTTCAGGAAATACCATAAGGTCTTCCGATTTATATTTATCCAGTAATTGATCTGTTTCCTTTTTTGTGGCAATTACCTCCATCGGGTAAAAAGTATTAAAAGCATCAATGGATTGAAACTCCTTAACATTGGCAGTTGGAATATTTTTAGCAGTACTCAACGTCGTCAGCCAATCTGCGGCGGCTGTCATTTCGGGCTTTAAATAAATTCCTTTTGGATAATTTGAACGGCCTTCGTTTTTGTAAGGCAGATAATACACATAATATATCCCGCTGCCTGAAGTTGGCTCGAAATAAATTTCGCCCGATTCACGGTTTAAGGCACCTAATTTTACATTTGTTATTTTTTGCAGCGTTTTTGCGTCCTGTATAATCACCCGTTTGTTTTCAGGGTTGAGGTCCCTCCTTCTCCATGGGATAATAACTTTGGCTATTTTGCCTGTTCCGCTAAAGTTAATAACAACTCTGTGATTGCCTAACGAATCCGGTGCCCAGCAGTTTGTGCAGTTGGAATAAGGTATGTTTTGGGAATAGCCCTTTATTCCTGCAAGGAATAACAGAAAAACGCAGAGTGTTTTTTTCATTGTGATAAATAATTGGTGTTGTAGCCAATACAAAACTAATTATAGATGCGATCTTTCCTGAAAAACCACAGCGCAATCGTTTGTGTAATAATGAGGGCCTCATTCAATTTGATCATTATCAATATTACTTTTTCAACAAAATATAGTGTTCTGTTTTGACAGATACTTAGGCCGGAGAAGTTTCAATACTTTTCTATTGCAGTAGGCCTAATTTACCTTAGACTAAAAAGTCGAACAATTTAACGCTACAAAGCATTACTCAATAGCCTAATCGTCGTCATTTATTGCTGCAAAGGCTAAATCAGCCTCAAAGTGTTCACGTTTTGTAAGTTTTGAGTTACTAAAACAATACCCAAAGATGATAAAAGCCTGCAAAATCAAATATTTGCAGGCTTTTTTATTGTCATCAAAAATTAATTTCTATTATTACAAATGATATAGGACTTTTCCATTAATATTGGCCCAATCGCCTTTATCACTTTTCCACTTCAGTTTCAATAGCGGCGATATGCCTTTTTGCAACAAATAATTTAGTTTTATTGCATGGTAACCCGCTTTTAGATAAACATTGCGTGTAAGCTCTGTATTGTATTGATAACCAAAATCCTCATCAATTAACGTGGCTTCATGTAAACGCAAATAAGCCTTTCCTGTTGTTTGCATGGAGAAAGTATATTTGCCATCGGCAGGGATTTTTATAAAGCCTTCATAGCAGATCATACCTTCGTTTTTCCCTGTTTCTTTTCCTGTCATATTTTTACCTATTCCACTTTCATTCGCCGCCAAATTCTTTTCGGAGATCACCCATGGAAAATTTCCCTTGTAAAACCGCCAATTGATCCCGGGCATTAATTCCCCTACGACCGTATCTGCAGAGATCAGCGCATTATCATATGGTCGGGGGGCTTCAGTATCTGCGTGGCGTACCTGCAATACCTTTGCTTTCATTTGTGCCTGTACTTTTTCATACCCTGGTTTCAACGCCAGGTTATCCGCTTCTTTCGGATCTTTAACTACATCATATATCTCAAAATCGTCATCTGCTGATTTAATTGCATATCGTACGCCAACCAAATCACCAAACCGTGTCATTTGCATCTGATCCCTCTTTCTATTCCGGCGGTTGGCTTCAAACTCCTTAAAATCTGGGGTTCTTCCGCCTTCATAATACTCTACATAAACCAAACTATTTTCTTGTTTGCCTTTACCAGTTAAATCAGGCAGCAAGGAAACGCCATCTGTCCTGGCCGGGGGTTTAATATGTGCCGCGTCTGCAAAAGTCGCCATCCAGTCCGACAGCATGCTGGGCGTGGCGATAGTTTTTCCGGGAACAATATGACCCGGCCATTCAGCCAGGGTTGGCATTCTCAGGCCACCTTCCCAACAATCTCTTTTTATACCATCAAAAGGCCCGTAACTTCCAAAAAATGTGGGATGATTTGCAACATAGGAGGCCGGTAAATAAGATTCAATTGACGGGCCATTGTCAGAGGTAAAAACAACCAGCGTATTATCAGCTATCTTTAAATTGGCCAATAATTGCATAATATCTCCAACAGCATCATCTATTCTGCGTGTAGCTGTGGCATATCTTTTATAGGTTTCGGGCCAGGCCACTTCGGGTGTGGCAGGATTATTATCATTATCATAAGTAGCATTTGCATATTCAGGATAGATGTAGGAATCAACCTTGCCACTTGCTGTATTGATCATGTGACCCGGCTCGCCCAACCATTGCAAGCCGCCTTTTAATCCCCCGCCTTGAGGATAGGCCCGTGTTGGGAGTTCAATAACCGCATGTGGTGTATCATAGGCAAGGTACATAAAGAATGGCTTGGCAACATCTTTACCTTTTTCATGTGCTATTATATATTTTTTTGCGGCAGCGGTCCATAAGTCTGTCGTATAACATTTACTTAAACCCGCGGATACTTCTTTATAATCACTCCATACTTGTTTCTTCTCGCTATATATACCTTCAAACGGATAATGCTCATGCCCGTCCATATGGCGCATGTACCCATAATAGGTATCAAATCCTCTTTTCAGTGGATGCGCGGGCCAATTTGGGCCTTCCTCTTTAACACCTTGCAACCCCCATTTTCCAATAGCTACCGTAGTATAACCTGCCTGTTTCAATACGGTGGCCAAAGTATGATTGTTCTCCAGTTCTTTATCAAATTGATTATCCCGAACGTTCGCGTTTCCCTGGTTCACACCTGTTAGTAAAGATGCCCGTGACGGCGCACACACGGGGGCGTTGCAATATTGCTGGGTAAACTTTGCACCTTTCTTTGTCATTATATCCAAATTGGGGGTTAGTTCATAAGGCTTGCTTCTATCGCCAGATTCTTGCCGTTGCTTTTGAAAAAACACACCTACATCCCCATATCCCATGTCATCCGTTAAAATGAATATGATATTAGGCTTTTTTTGAGCCCGGGCAGTTAAACCAGTGAGGCTCAATAATAGTAAGGTTATTATAATAGCGTATTTTTCTTTCATCCTCAAATCATTAGCATAGATATAAATGACATTAGGAAGTTTAGCGTGCAATGTACTTATTCAAAATATATAAGCAAAATAAATATCGCCTCAAACGTTTGATAAAGTGCCCATTAGGAGCAACCATGTTGTTTTTTGCCGGATCATTTTTTTTCAATTCAAGGGGGCATTTTATAGCTAATTTAATTAATTATGAAAACGCAGTTATTAACCATTTTTTAAAGTTGGCTTAATAGTCATAATCCGTTTCTTAATTTTTCGGGTCATTACCTGTTTTAGTCATTTATAAAATAATCAACGAAACTTAAGCGTTATTTGCGTTATTAAGATATGAAATACAGATGTGTGGGTATGGGGATGGCCGCGCTGTTGCTGACGACAATTGCCGGCTGCGGTGTGGTAAAGTCATTGGGCAAAGATCCGGAAGGCGAAGCGCTTACCCGGTTAGACACTTTGTCTAATTACAAAAATGGCGGTTTCGAAAATTTGGCTGAACGTTCTGACTCGACAGTCAAGCGCCGGTTGCTTTTTCTCCGCAGCCGCCCCAAAACCATCAGGCCCTCTCATGCACTGCCATGGGTTGAAACTGATCTGAAGACACTCGCAGCTCCTGCACCTACCATCGTTTGGTTTGGGCATTCGTCTTTACTCATCAAAACCGGGCAGGGTAATGTACTTATCGACCCTGTTTTTAGCAACCACGCCGGGCCGGTGCCCGGATTGATGACGGCATTCCCGGGTACTATGCATTATCACGCGGAGGATATGCCGATGATCGATGTGCTGATCATTTCTCATGACCACTATGATCACCTGGACTATCGTACCCTGAAAAAATTGAAAGGCCATATTAAAATGGCCGTCGTGCCGATGGGGGTAGGTTCGGATCTGGTGTACTGGGGATTTGACCCCAAAAAGATCATCGAACTGAATTGGAAACAATCGGTCAAGCTGCCAGGCGGTCTCCAAATCACTGCTACGCCGGCACAGCACCGCAGTAACCGCACGTATGGTAAAGAAAATAAAACACTATGGGCGTCTTATGTAATACAGGCAGACCGGTACCGCCTGTTTTATAGCGGCGATAGTGGTTATGGGCCACACTTTAAACAAATAGGCCAACAATATGGCCCGTTTGACCTGGCGTTGCTGGAATGCGGACAGTACAGCGCAAATTGGCCATGGACACATCTGTGGTTTGGACAAGCCGCCCAGGCTGCTGTTGATCTGCGGGCCCGTTTACTGCAGCCTGTCCACTGGGCCAAGTTTGAGGAAGCCGATCAACCGTGGAACGAACCTATTAAAGTACTCCTGCCCGCTGCTGAAAAGCTGGGCATCCAGGTAAACGTTCCGCGTATCGGCGAGCCTTATACGTTGGGTGATCCGCCCAGAAAAGTAGTTTGGTGGGATTTTGACTAAATTATTTGAGCTAATAACCTAACAGTAGCCTAAGCGCGGGCAATTACGGGTTATTTATTGATCAGGCCGTCAAAGTATTTGTAAAAGCCTTTTTCCGCATAGTCGGCCCCGCCTTCATGCCGGGCAACTATCGTCCCTGTTTTATCTATAATGACCGTTGCCGGAATAGCATTTGATAAAAACCCATTTGGCAGGTTACTTGCCAAAACATAAACCGGCATTTTATATTTATGCTTCTTCATAAAAGGCACTGATTTACCGAAATTACTATCAACATCAACCTCCAGGATCATCACTTTGGGGTTGTTTTTATATCGGGCATACATTTCGTTGATCGACGGCATTTCTGCGATGCAGGGCGGGCACCAGGTGGCCCAGAAATTGATAAATAAAACTTTACCCTGCTGATCTTTGATATCAATAACATTACCTGCGGGGTCTTTCAATAAAAAGCGTGGTGCAGCATTTGCACCGCTGTTAACTGTTTTGGCCGGTTCCGTATTTTCTACAGGAGGTTTAAACAGCCCAGCTTTCATAAGGCCTTCGATCATGGTCGCCTTTGCCTGTGGGCTTACAAATAAAACTATTATTAGTAAAACCGATACAACCGTAATTGCGTTAGACCAGGTGATTAACTTCTTTTTCATGATATTTTTTATTTGATGATCAGGCCGGTGTACAGAAACCATTGTTGTTGCCGAACGTCGGGCCATACAAACGGCACAAACCAAGCGCACATAGACGTTACTTTGTTAATGACATCCGCAAGTTTACAAAAAGTAAAGTGATACCCGGTAATATGAGGGCATCAGATTAGATTTCCGGCACGGTGAAGCAGAGCGTTTCACCTGTTGTTTTTTGAAGATCAAGTTAATTATGATCGCCATTCTTTTATCATCAGAGATCATAAAACTAAAAGAACATTTATGGTAATTACATACCTTTATAAGGTTAATAGTAACTTTTCAATTTGCCAATTAATACTTGCCTGTACAATTTAAATAATCCGTTATGTTACAACAAGTTTTATCATATCAAATAGCCGATAGTATAGATATTAAAGCATTTAAATCTTTTTTTAAATCAGACCTGTATTATAGCGATTCGGATGAATTGTTTTACAAAACTGATGACGAACAATTTATTTACATTTTTAAATACGGAGTGGTTTGCTTTTTAAATTCTGAAGCAGTAAAACGCTCGGAGTTTTTAAGGATCATATCCTCATACTGTAGAAATTTATTTGATCAAAACCTGACGGAGGAATTTCAAATACTAACAAATGCAGGCAAAAATAAAATAGGATTCAATTCGATTGAAATTGCCGGGTCGGATGTCGAAGTTTTGAGATTGATCATGATGACCGTATCACAATCTGTCGCACTTGATTATTATGAAGAACAAACAACTAAACTGATCGAAGAAACCAATCATCACACCCAAATATTAGAAGCGAAAGGGCGCCTTAACATATCCGGTATAAATCTTAAAAAATATATAGGAAAAACACTGGTGCTAAAAAACCGGATCGCCGAGAACCTCTATATTTTTGATTCTCCACCGGAAACATGGGATGATGAAAACCTGACCAGGATCCATAGCGACCTAAAGCGAACCTTTGATCTGCAGGAAAGATTCAGGGACATACAGGAAGGATTAAATATTGTAAAAGACAACCTTGAGCTTTTTAAGGATCTTTTACAATATCGAAATAGCTACCGGTTAGAATTGATCATCATTATACTTATTCTTGTTGAAGTCCTGAATATTTTTTGGACGAAAATATTGAGTTAAAACGAGCTATAATATTGGCAGAAATAACAAACAGCCTAACTGCCAAAATATCTTTGTAAAACATCTGCTAACCGTATAGCTGCATAACCCAGTTGTTTTTTTACTACAGGTACGTTGCCATCCAGGTATTTTAATGTTAAAGCGGTAGTACCTGTTTTATTAGGATGGCAGGCATAAACGGCCGTCAGACAGGTGCGCGACTGTTGCATCCAGCTTGTAGCATTACCTTGTTTTACTGCTGCTGACCGCGCTGCTGTTAGTGCTTTACAATACGCCAGCAGCACTTGCCGGCTAATATGGCCTTCGTCAATTATAACGTCATCCCAAACATGATGTAAATTATTGCCATTCATATTGTATTTAGGTGTACTAACCATATCTAAATTACCGCCCAGGTCTGACCCATAGCCACAATGCAAGGGCTGTGTTATATCGCCCATTAAGTGGAATAAGATCCGCAGATTTTGTTTCAAGCTGTCTGCGCTTAGTTTTTTCTTTTGATCAAAGGCATCCATTACCCGCTGAAGATTAAATACTACGTCATTATGATTAGCTACCTGCGGATAGGTTTGATTAGCTTCCATGTTTAAAAAATGCCAGTTCTTCATGTACTTGTATTTGTAAATCTTGTTGATCCTGACAGAATCCATCCATACTGCGGCTAAATCAGAGCTATACCCTGTTCCCAATGCTGCCAATACTTTTTGTTTGGCTTTGGGCGAGATCAGCGACAAAGCGGTTTCTATAATCAGCCTATGCCCCTGGGCGCCCCATGCATGTGAACGGCGGGGCAAACCAATTAAAGAGATCGATAAAAATAAGCAGGCAATTAATTTTTTAGTTTTCATAACAGGGGTTTAGGTGAATGAAAATCGATATAATAGCTAATGGCACCGATCGTCGGAAATTTTATAATTGCAATAAATAAGATTTTAAGTCCATTAAATGTAATAAGAAATATTTGATATCACATCAATATTGAATAAGAAACAAGTGAAAGAAAATTGATACAGTTACTTGTTTTTATCTAAAATGGTAAAGTTGACATTAATAGTATTCCCCTTATTGTCAACCAATGTTAAAATGTGATTACCTGGTGGCGGATTTAGTGCCATTTGATGAAAATCGAGGGTTACGCCGATATACTGATCGTCCAGATGCCAGAATATTTTTGTGCCCGGCTGACGGTGTGCGACATTACAGATCATCCGTCCGCGTGAGCCATCGATCTCTAACGGGATATATATTTTGGCGCCATCCTTTGGATAGATCACCTCCATGGGCGAAACCCTTTCTGTAGGCGTGCAATCATTTCTGAAAGGCGGCAGCGTTTTATACTGATAGTTTTTGGTGCGATAATAATATTCCATAGCCGGGGGCAAAATAAACCAGCTTTTGTTTACGATCTGATCCGGCGGTACGCAATCACTGTTAACCTGCCATTTCTCCGTTTTATCCAGGTGAACCAATTGGTGATATGGGCAAACCGGCGATTTTAACCCGCTAACCGGGATCCACACATCGTCGGTATTGGTACAGTATTCGCCCGCCCGGTAGCCGCTTTCATGGCAAACTTTCACCTTAACCATTTCGCCGGTAGGCATATCAAACCAATCGCGTGTTACGGGCAGCAGCCTGAATATTTCAAACAGCGCAGGCGCGGCAGTATTAATGCCCGTTAAGCCCGGGCGCCCTTCGCCGTCTGTATTACCGACCCACACGCCCACCACATATTTGGGAGTAATGCCTATCGCCCAGCCATCCCTGAAACCAAAACTGGTACCCGTTTTCCACGCCACACGCTGCGTCGACCCAAATTGCTGCCAAAGCATTTCTTCGCCGGGCCGCATTACTTCTTCCATGGCCTGCAGGGTATAATAAACAGACCCTGCATCAAGCAGCCCGGTTTTCTCTAATTGTGGTTGTGCAGCTTCCGTTCGAGTGTACACGGGCGGGTGATAATCTGCCGGGTTATATTTACCCTTGTAGTTTTTATAGTTATTCAGCACACGCGCCATATCGGCATAGGTACCGGCCATTTCCCACAAGGTGTTTTCGCAGCCGCCTAATATTAACGATAAGCCATAAAAATCAGCAGGCTTTTTATAGGTGGTGATACCCGTTTTCTTCAGGAAATCATAAAAGCGTTCATACTTATATTTTTGCAGCATTTTTACTGCAGGAACATTTAATGATCTTGCCAGCGCCATTGATGCCGGCACGGCGCCGTCATACCCCAAATCAAAATTCTCGGGATGATAGCCTGCAATTTGTGTGGGGATATCGGGCATCAAACTATTTGGCAATAGATAACCGTCGTGCAGCATGCTCGCGTACAGCATCGGCTTAAGCGTACTGCCGGGGCTGCGTGGCGCGGCTATCACATCCACATTGCTTTCCATCAGGGTATCTTCAGGGTGATTAATATTACCGGCGTAAGCCAGTGTCGCGCCGGTTTGCACATCCAGCACAATGGCGGCAATGTTATTGATATGGTTGGCTTTTAAAACCTGGTGGTGCCTTTCAATAATTTCGTTTACCTGTTGCTGCAACTCCGCCTTTATTGTTGTGGTAATGCGGGTACTGCCTTGTTGATTAGCGGCCTGGTAATCGTTTTTAAACCTTTCCAATAAATGCGGCGCCTGCTGTGGCAGCGGGACAGGCTTATCAGGCATTGGCTCAAGCTTGGCAAGGGCGGCGGTACTTTTATCGATGATGCCCGAGCTGTTTAGCTTATCAAGCAGTTGGTTGCGTTTTCGCAATAAAATAAAGCGGTTTTTACCAGGGTGTACCAACGTAGGCGAGTTAGGTAAAACAGCCATCGCTGCCATTTCCCCCCAGGATAATTTGTCCGGACTCCGCCCAAAATAGCGCCATGACGCGGCATCTATCCCCACCACATTACTGCCAAATGGCGCGTTGCTGGCATAAAGCGCTAATATTTCTTGCTTACTATAGGTTAGCTCAAGCCGCAGGGCCATAACCATTTCAAGCAGTTTATTAAAAAACGTGCGTTTATGGTTGCTTGCCAGGCGGATCACCTGCATGGTAAGGGTACTGCCGCCGCTTGTTATATGCCCGGTTTTTATATTTTGCCTGACGGCCCTTGTAAAGGCCAATACATCAATACCCGGATGGTGTTCAAACCGTTTATCTTCAAATGCGATAATACACTGCTTAAATTTTTCGGGCACAATGGTATCATACGGAAACCGCCATTGCCCGTCGGCAGCTATTGACGCACCAAGCAATTGCCCCTTATCATCATCAATAATAAAACTGGTGGGTTTATTAAATAAATGTTTGGGGATGCAGAACCAAAATAAAAGAAACAATACAACCGCCACTATTATTACACCAACCCTTGTGCGGCTTAATTTTATTTTACCTATCTGCATTAACCCTCGTCCTATTTAACAACCTCGACCCATCTGCCCTTTTGCAACGCGTTTATCGACGAATTATACATAGCCTCGCAATAAGCGGCAGGCATGTAAAAGCGCCCGGTATACGCCGCGTTCAGCATCACATAATAAGTTACCGTTTGTTCTTCGTCAATACCAAAATAAGTATTTACCCTGTCGTCCCTGATATCGCGATAGTCTGACACCGACGATTTAAACACCTCGTCGTTATCCATCAGCCTGGTGTTTAAGATCTCCCATCCTGATGGAAAGATCTGTGTCAATGCCATATTGTTATACCTGCCTTGCCGCCCGGTATTTTTAATAGTTACCTGCGCTATAAAATCAGTGCCTTGTTTAATACTGCCGATATCAACCGGCTGCCCTTTTAACGTCAGGTAATTAACGCTCATCTGTAATAAACCGGAATGATTACCCTCTGCAGTTTCCTGGCCGGGGGCAGGCTGTCCCTGCTGTATCAGTCGCACATATAAAACATTGCTGCCGCGATTTTGCAGCATTACTTGCCCGCCATCTGCCACAAGCGGTGTCTGCCATAAATATGATCCTGAATTTACGGCAGCCTTAGCTTTGCCCGACTGATAATTAAACGCAAGCTTGGCCCCGCTTTTGTTTTGGCCGCAATATTCGGCAATAGCCAATAAAGAGTAGGCTGTTGTTTGCGTACTGTACCATTCGTCGGTAGACAGATGCGCGGCTACTGTTTGGACCATCCCCGATGCTTTTTGGCGCTGGCCAAGCAGCGTCAGGGTTTCCAATATCATGGCCTCGTCACGCACGTCAGACCCATACGTACCATACAATTGATTGTAGGGCTTAATGGTAGTTGGCAATCCCGCTATCATTTGCAGGCCGATCTCGGGCTGGCCTGCCAGCTTATAAGCTGCTGCAAGCCGCCAGCGGGCCTCAACACTTAAATATTTAAATTCTTTTAAACGGTTCATGGCGCCAAGCTCGGGCACGCGTGCTAATGCCAGCAAGTATAAACGATACGACTGCACCAGGTCGGCGCCGTAAAAGCTGCGGCTGTCTGGTGCCCAGTTTAAGGCTTTTTGTTTTTGATAACGTTTCCAGTTATCAATAAACCCAACTGGTAAAGTATAGCCTTTACTTTGTGCCGCCAGCATAAAATGCCCGGCATAATTGGTTCCCCATTCGTCGGGTTCGCTGTCGCCCGGCCAGTAGCTTAAACCGCCGCCTTTTACCTGGAAACCATTAAGCTTGCTGATAGCTAATTTTATATTACGTTCTGATTCGGCTACTTCGCGGTCCGACAAATCGGTCAACTGGCTAAGGTACAATTGCGGGAATGCCGACGATGTAGTTTGCTCGACACAGCCATGCGGGTAAGTTACCAGGTAGCCTAACCTTTTAGCCAGGTTGAGCGCCGGGATAGCAGAAACTTCAAGCGTTGCCTTATTGCTGCCGCTGATGCCGACTGCGGTGTAGGCACTGTTCCATACTTCGCCGGGTTTAAGTTCTTTTATCAGCGTTTTTGTAACCGGCGGGTTAGGGTTGCGGATATTCATTTCCACATCATAAGCCGCGCTTTCATTCCCGCTGCGCGCGATGATGCGCACTTTGCCGACACCAATAAAATTCTTCACATCCAGGTCAAACGTCACCATCTGGTCGCCGGGCGAGTTGAATGTCATCGTTTTTTTATTGGCCCCGTCCAAATTGCTAAAGGCATTTGATTGCACTTCGACACTAACGGTTTTTATACTGTTCTCCATCGCGAAAACAGTTACCGGCAGGCTCACCTTTTCTGTTGGCCCCAGCACACGCGGCAGCGTAGCCAACAGCATCAATGGCTTTTTAACCGCCACGGCTTTCTCGGCCGCGCCATAGCTGCCGTCGTGGCCGGCAATTACCATTACTTTTACCGACCCTATGTATTGCGGCAATGTAAACCTGCGGGTTTGCTTTTCGCCCGCATTGAGGTGGTAAGGCCCCATAAATTTTACTACGGGCTTAAACCTGTTTACAGATACATTTTTGTTATTACCCAACGATTCATCACCGCCGATACCTAAAATGCGCTCCAACTGTCCGCCGTAGGCACCCATTACGTAATCAAACAGGTCCCAGGTTTTTACGCCGAGTGCTTCGCGGGCGTAGAATGCGCTGTGCGGGTCGGGGGTTTTGTAGTTGGTCAGGTCTAACAAACCTTCGTCTACCACCGCGATAGTATAGGTCATTTCTTTGCCAGAAGCTTCAGAAACTGTTATAGCCGATGTGCTTTCGGGTTTTATTTTATCAGGCATACTGATCACTGGCTTCAGTACTGTCGCCGGGTCGTCAACCTGTAGCGGGATAACGCCATACATGCGAATTGGCAGGTCATTAACCGTTTGCGAATGGTGTTGCAGCAGCGTTACGTTTACAAAAACGTTTGGCGCCATGCTGCCATCTACCTTAAACTTATATTGCGTTTGCCCGATATGGGTATCAACCCAAACAGACTTAATGATCTTGCTGCCGTTTTCAAAACTGACCAAAGCCCGCCCATCGTTACTGGTAGGGATGGTTAATGTAGCTTCGTCGCCTACTTTATATGATTTTTTATCAGATGTAAATGAAAGCATTACCGCGTCGGTAGAGTTGCCTTGCTGTAAACGCTCGGCCCAATCTACGTAAACGATCTTCCCGGTAGAGTGCCCGGTTTGCGGGTCCTTAACTTTGATCAGGTAACGGCCCCAATCATCCTGCTTTACGTTTAATGTCCATTTGCCTTTTCCGTTTACAACCTTAACGGTTGCAGACTGCACCAGTTTATTATACTGGTTCTGAGTAAAATTGCTTAGTTCGTCGCCGGTTTGGTCCCACCACCAGCGCCATTGGATCTTGTACAATTCAACCTGCACATCACGGGCGCCAGCTAATGGCGCTCCGTTTACATCGACATCGGCAATGTCAATTACGTGGTCCTGGCCAACACCCAGCATCCCGCTAAATGCGCTGCCCTCCGGCGTTTTAATACCAACATATCCTTTGTAAACATTGTAAGGCAGGGCCAGCTGCTGGATGCTGAAATTGCCGCCTGGTTCAAAAACCTTCACCAGGAAATTCGCGCGTAATTGCCCCGGTGCCTGTTTCTCTACGTTAATATTAGCGTCTATAGCGGTTGTGCCTTCGGCATTTAACCGACCATCAAATACCGTTTGGGTTTGCGTTTTAAAAACGAGCGTCGGATCGTCAAATACATAACCAGGATAGCCTTTAAAGCTTGTATTTTGCTGCGATAAAAATGCGTCAACCTTCGCTTTCAGATTTTGAGCAGCACCACCAAAGAGCCATTGCGCTTTAAGCGTACCATTGCTGCCACTGCCCTTTGTCAATGCTTTTTGCCCGCCAAAAGAAAGATCGAGCTTTAAGCGGTTAGGCATGATGGTTTCAACCTTGATTGTTTTCTCGAACGACGCGCCGCCTACCTTTACCCGTGCCAGCCAGTTACCCGTTGGCGAGCCTAACACCGTAGCGGTATGGAAGCTGTAAAAGCCATCAACCGAGCCGGTTTTTATAACACGCCTGAACAATTGCCCTGCCGGATTATAAAACTCAAATGCTACCGGGTGGTCGGGCGGCAATGTGTGCAATTTATCTTCTAATATAAATGATACAAAGATCGAATCGCCCGGCCGCCATACACCGCGTTCGCCGTAAATAAAACCCTTTAACCCATTTTGTACCTGTTCACCGCCTACATCAAACTTTGACAGCAACAATGAACTGCCATCATCCAACCTGAGGTATCCGCGCTCATTACCCTTTTTAGCAATCAGTAAATAAGGTTTATGCTTTAAATTAAAGCTGGCAAATCCGTTAGCGTCTGACGATGTTTTCAGGATCACCTGTTTTTGATAGTCAAGCAACTCTAAACTCACATTGGTCATCGGCGAGGCGTCAAGGATATTGGTTACCGCCACCAGCATATTGTTATCATTGCCCCGCTTGGCAATAAGCCCGATGTTTGAGGCAATAATATTACGCGTGGCCCATTTATCTTTCGAATAATATGAGTCAGTACATGGGTCGGCCCGGTCCTTCCAGTTAAAACCATCGGGGTAATAATTGTTATACCTTTTCCAGAAATCATCGTCCTCATCAATTGAATTTGATGAAAATCCTTCACCCATTTCTTCGCCTTCTTCGTCCCCGTCGCCTTCGTCATCTTTCTCTTTTTTGGCACCGCCAACTTTACAGTCATACAACGAATAACTTCTCCTGAAACCAATGATCACCCTGTAAATTGCGCCCGGCTCGGTATGCAGCAGGTGGTCAATATCCAGCATAAAACGGTTGGTTTTATGGAGATTGAGTGATTTATCATTGTTCAATTTTATGGTAGTGCGCACCACGGGTTTGGCAACCTGCCTTAACTGTTCTTCGCCGTTAAAATCATTGTTTTGCAAAAACTGGGGCACATTGTTTTCATATACTTTGATAATGCTTACATCAACCGCCGTTAAGTTGGCCGCCTCAAAAGGCATCATCAATTTGCCTGATCCCGGTAGTATGACACCCTTGCCGGGGATGGTTACTGATGGCAGCCTGTTCTCAAAAAACACATTGGCCGCAAACGCGGTAACGATTTTTTTATGGCTGATATCATTAACACCTTCGTTTACAAAAGCCTGGTAATTGCCGTCTAAATGATCCGGGGCATAGATCTTAACTAAACTACCATCAATGGTATATGCCGCGTCGGCTATGTTTTTAAGCCCTACCAACCCGTTTAGTTCCTGCCCTATCAGGATAGGATTTGAAAACTGGACCTCGACATATTGATCATGATCCTGTACGGCACGGATGTTAAGCACCTTAAAATCGCCAATTGCAGGTATATTAATTGTTTTGAGATCCTTGTTGTCTATGTTTAAAATACCCCCATCCCATTTTATATTTAAAAGCTGTTGGCCGGCAGTGCGGGTGATATTGTCGATAACAAATTGATGGGTATTGGTTGCCGCGTTATGCTGCCAGGTAATTACCACCGGCGACGGGTACGACAGCGATATTGTTTTTTCAACCTTCGCGGGATCTTCTTTATCGGCTGTTTGTATAACGCCGGTCACCTTCATTTTATCAAGCGATGTACGGGTAGCTGTTTGCAGGTTGTTTATGGCTACGGTAAAATCAGGCTTCAGGGTTTCAAAATCAAACTTAAAATGTTTCATGTCGCCCGGGACAGTAGTTATCTTGCCCAGGTCAAAGTCAACCTCATAATTTTTATTGGGTTCAAGGTCGGCATCGGGTTTAAACTCTATGGTTTGCTCATCAACCCAATAGGCTTTGCCTTTTACCGATGGCGAAATATCAAAAACATCGTTGCTTACCGGTTCATTCCGGGCATGGCTGGTCTGTACATCGCCGGCCAGTTTTACACGGATGGCGGTTGTTTTTGAAACTATACCCGCGGTGTACGACTCGATATATTTATTGAATACCGAAGTGTCGTTATTTTTTTGGCGGTGCTTTATCCAAAAAAAAGCACCAATAACTACAAGTACCAACGCAACGCCGATCACAGCATTGCGTTTATTACTGTTAAATGTATCTGAGGTAAACGACATAATATAGATGGATGAGGTTGAAATCAAATATACTCAGGTTAAATTAAAACAAGTGCAGCGCCGGCAATAATTTACTATTTAAAAATAGCACAAAAATCACCCACCTTTGTTTATAGATCAAGACGATATCAATCAAAAAAATAAATGGAAATTAAACGTAATGGCACACAACCATCAGGCAAGGGGCCTGCAGCATATTTTACCGGTACGGTAAGGATAGATCCGCTTTTTAGCCCGCCGGAGCCTGCCCGTGTTGCTATGGCGTTGGTTACCTTTGAGCCGGGTGCACGTACATCATGGCATACCCACCCGCTTGGGCAGACATTGATAGTTACCGCAGGTTTTGGCTGGGTGCAGCGCGAAGGCGGCCCGAAAGAAGAAATAAAACAAGGGGACGTTGTTTGGTTTGCGCCCGGCGAAAAGCATTGGCACGGGGCCAGCGCAATAACCGCGATGAGCCATATAGCCATACAGGAAAAACTAAACGGGTCGCCGGTTGAATGGATGGAACACGTTACCGACGAGCAATATCAAAAGTAAATTGCAGGAAGCTGCTTTTAATATAATTAGTTATTAGCAATGCTTGAAACCCTGCCTGACCGACCGCTATTATCAAACAGCGCGATTTTTACCATGCCCTTAGTCTGAATAGGTTTGGAGTATATGGCGCTGTTTGTAGTTGGTATTTTTCCATCCGTTGTATAGCGGATAGTCAAACCCGGCAACTGACCATTAGCTACAACCTGCCCGTCTTTAACTATCGCGCCCGGCGATGGGATACGGTAGTTAAAGCCGCCGGCATAATAAGTTAGTCTCGGCAACTCGCGTTTACCCAATACGTTCACAAATTGCGCCCAGGCTTCATTATAAAGGTTTTTACTTTTCAGCGTATCCGTTTCTGTCGCCCATTCAGGGTCTTTTGCCCAGGCACGTTCTGCCAGGCCCATTAACCTTGGTAAAAGCATGTATTCCATCCGTTGCGGGCTTTGCAGCGTTTCGGCCCATAAAGCGCCCTGCAATCCCACAATATTATTTATGCCCTGTGCCGTCGGCCTTTCTTTTGCAGCGAATGCGATCGTTGGATTTAATGCCTCTCCCATCCTGCCTTTTACGGTATTTTTGAAATAATCGAACGGGATAAAACTAAACGGCCTGTCAAGATCAGCATAGCTACCCCAATAATAACCGGGCTCGTCAAAAGCTTTATTAACGGCCATGTCAAAATACATATTGGTTACCGGCGATAAAATAACTTTATAACCACGGTTAGCCAGTTTATAAGCAAGGTCCTCCGATCCCCAACCCAAAACATTGTTCCATACTTCAAGGTGGATATTCTTATCCGCTAAAGCGGGATTAATAACAGCTTGTTTAATACCGTTTTTCACTACTTTTTCAGACCCGACTTCTTCCCACGCGGTCAAATATAAATGATGTGCCTGCACCATGTTATTGATCCTGGTGTAATAGTAGCTCCACAAATTATCCGTACTTTTAATGGTAGTGTCAACGCTCTTTAACTTTAAATAGGCCGGCGACTTTTCCCATACCCCGGCAGGCACTTCGTCTCCGCCGTAATGGATCGATTTAAGCGGTGCATTGGCTTCGGCATACATCTTTTCAATTTCCGTTGTCACCTTCTCCATAAACTTATAGGTTGATGGTAAAGCAACATCGATCACATTATCGTTATAATATTGCACAGAGCTGTATATCGAGCTATCCTTCAGGTCGTGCAATAAATATTCTTCCGCTTCTGCTTTTTTATTTTGCCCGATATAAAATTGATACCGCGCGTTCATTGCTTTAATAGCCGCACGCGCATGGCCCGGACTTTCAATTTCAGAGATCACTGTAATATGCCGTTGAGTAGCATACCGTAAAATGGCAATAAAATCGGCTTTGGTATAGTAGCCGGTACCTGATGTATTGCTTGCAAACGGACCGGAACCCAGCGCAGGTTGCAGGTTTTTGCTTTCATCTAACGTGTACCCTCTTTTTGCTCCCACAGCAGTAAGTTCGGGTAGTGCCGGTATTTCCAATCGCCAGCCTTCGTCGTCCGTTAAATGAAAGTGCAATACATTTAATTTGTAAATCGCCATTACATCCAACAGTTTTAAGATCTCTTTTTTTGACTGGAAGTTTCGTGCCACATCTATCATAACCGCGCGATAGCCAAAACGTGGTTTGTCAGTTACATTTACCCCGTTTATTATTATGCTTTTTTGCGGGTGATGCCAGGCCTGCGCAGGCAATAAAGTTTTAAGCGATTGGATGCCATAAAAAATACCTGCGCCGGATGATGCTGCAATAGTGATGGCGTTATTAGCTACCTGCAGTTCATAAGCCTCAGGCGCCATAGGCTTATTGATCAGTTTGATCTGTTTCGCCGGATCTTTAAGCGCACCTTTTTGAATCAATAATTTAGAAAGTTCCGACCTTAATAAAGCAGCTTCTGATTTGAATAACGGGTCGGCCATAACGCTTACAGAGGCATCCAGCTTAAAATTAGCGGCTGTAGTTTGGTAACTATCGGGTGTAGGAAATATTTTGACCAGGCTATCGGCAGGTATATTACGGATAGTTTTGTTTTGTTCATATAATAGCTCGGACGTACTTGCGGCTACCTGGTCGGTTGGTGTGCGCATTAATTGTTTGGGTTGGGTTGATGGTATTAATGCCGGTGCATTTACAGTATAGGCTTGCGCGGGCGATCTATCCCATACCAGGAAGAATCCTTTTGGTGTGTCCGAAATATTGATCAGCCAATTTTCGGCCACCAATGCTACCCTCAGTGAATCATTAGTTTTTATTCCGCCAAACTTTGGCGCAGGTGACAGGAAGTACAGGTCGCCATTTACATGGGTGATATTTACATTATCTGCCGGCGATGCAGGCACGATCGGTTCGTCCGAATTAAAATAAAGTTTCCAGCCATTTGCCGGTAACGACAAACCTTGTTTTGTATTTAACGTGAGCACGGCAAGGGCCAGGGCTTTATTATTATAGTTGTTTTCTATTACTTCCCATTTTAAGTAAAGCCCGCCAAGAGTGGGCTCTGTCATCTTTTTTTGAGCAAACACGCTGTTAGCTGACAGAACAATAAAAAGTAAAACCGGCAATAAATACTTCATGGATATAACATTTCAATGAAAGTTAAAAATAAATAGACCAATACCGCCAAAAAATGACGGAACCTGTCATTTAACTGCAAATATTAAAACTTATAGCGCACAAAAGCTTCCATTGCTTCATATTCGGCAAGGCCCAGTTTATCGTAGCTACGCGCGGTTTCGCGGTTGCGGTCCTCGGCACGTACCCAAAACTCGCGCGCGTCCTCGCCCGGGAAAACCGGCCTGTCTTTTTGCGATTGGTGTTTAAAGATCGCGTTGCGCTTGCGGATAACCTCATAAGGCGATAAGGGCACAGCCATTTCTATCTCGTACGTAGCAAACTCATGCCATGCCCCACGGTACATCCATAGCCAGCAATCTTTCACCCAATCTTCGGTTGCTTTAAGACGGTTTAGTGCCGCCAGTATGATATTAAAACAAACCACATGCGTGCCGTGCGGGTCGGCAAAATCGCCTGCGGCAAAGATCTGTTGCGGCTTGACCTTTTGCAATAGATCTATGGTCAGCCTGATATCTTCCTCGCCTACCGTGTTTTTTTTTGTTTTGCCGGTTTCATAAAAAGGAAGTGCCATAAAATGAATGTGATCATCTTTCAGACCCGCATATCGTGCGCCCGAGATCGCCTCTGTTTTACGGATAAACCCTTTTACATCCCTCACTTCCGGTGTATCGATCTGGTTGGGTTGTTTAACTGCAAAAAATTGACGCATATTGTCGTAAATTGATTTTAATTGACGATTATCGTCGCCTATGCTCTTGTTAAAATCGATAGCAAATTCCATGTAGCGTAATACATCATCGTCCCAAACGGCGGTGTTGCCTGATGTCTGATAGGCTACATGAACATCATGCCCCTGGTCAACCAGGCGTATAAAAGTGCCGCCCATTGATATGACATCATCATCAGGATGGGGCGAGAAAATAATCACTTTTTTAACCGCAGGTTCGGCACGTTCGGGGCGTTGTGAATCGTCAGCGCCGGGTTTACCGCCCGGCCAGCCTGTTATGGTATGCTGCGCCTGGTTAAAAATGTCAATATTGATATTATAAACCGGACCCTGCTCAACAACCAGTTGTGCCATGCCGTGATTATTGTAGTCTTCTTCAGTAAGTTTTAATATGGGTTTATTTACAGTTTCGGCAAGCCAGATAACCGCTTTCTTTTTTAAAGTGTTGGCCCACTCGCAATCTTTAACCAGCCATGGGGTATCAAAACGGGTAAGTGCTGATGCGGCACCTTCGTCCAATACAAACTCCACATGGTCAGATAGTTGCAAATAAGTAGCCGGCACATCACCCGAGATCTCACCTTCAACAGCCTTTTTAATAATGGCGGCCTTCTTTTCATTCCAGGCCATTAGTATGATCTCGCGGGCCTTGAAGATGGTGCCAATGCCCATGGTAATTGCCTTTACAGGGACGTTTTCTTTACCACCAAAATCGCGTGCAGCATCGCTGCGGGTAAGGTCGTCAAGTGTTACCAAACGGGTACCCGAATTGGGGGCAGACCCGGGCTCATTAAACCCGATGTGTCCCGTACGGCCGATACCCAATACCTGCAGGTCAAGACCGCCAAGAGCGGTTATTTTATGTTCATACTCTAGGCAAAACTGTGCAACATCAATTTGGTCTAAAGTCCCATCAGGTATGTGGATGTTCTTTTTATCTATGTCGATATGGTTGAAAAGATTTTCATTCATAAAAGTAACATAGCTTTGCGCCGCAGTTGGCTGCATAGGGTAGTACTCATCAAGGTTAAAAGTAATAACGTTTGCAAAGCTTAACCCATCTTCTTTGTGTATACGCACAAGCTCGGCATAAACCCCTATGGGTGTTACACCTGTAGCTAAGCCTAATACAGCCTGTTCATTTTTTGTTTGTTTATCAGTAATAAGCTTAGCTATTCGTTTGGCTACATTTATCGCAGCTATTTGCTGATTTGGGTACACCGTAACTGGTAGTTTTTCAAAACGGGTTTCTTCTAAAAGATTTAATCGGGCCATAATTATTTCAGGTAAAAAAAATCCCCGCCATTATAGCGGGGATCCATCAATCAAACACTATTTGGAATCCCACCAAACACGTGACGTTAGCAAGTCGCCATCAACTACAGAGTTGTGCGCTGCGTTATAATTTGCGGTGTTTGTTCCTGCCTCAGTAATCGGATAAGGAAAACGACGCGGAATGGTACCACCAGTATTATTTCCAGGATAGTTGACAGGCACCAAAACAGGGAAGCCTGATCTGCGCCAGTTTGACCATGATTCATAAAAATCAAGCATGGTATTAGTTAACGCCCAGTATTGGGTATTTATCATTTGTAAACCATTGGCCGGTACATAAGGGTGAGCAGTCATATAAGCCTCCGCATCTGTGGAAGAAACAGCAGCGGCAGCATCATATTCGCCCAGGTAAGTCATTGCGTTAACAACACCATCATGATAGTGCTGTGCCGCACTGCCGCCCAAACCAAAACGCTCGGCTGCATCAGCCCATAATAGTTCAGATTCGGCATAAGTTAAAACGAATGTAGGGCCGTTTCTTTTTATTAAAGCCGGGCTTGGCGATGAGTAATCTGTAAAGGCAGTAAAGCTTGGATCCTGGCGGATATCCTGCGCGGCTACACCACTTAAGTCTTTACCATTAGGCATACCTTTTTGTGCCGCAGCGCTTGAATTAGCTGCAGTGTTTTGGGCTTTTGTAGCGTCATCAACATATAAATTAGTTACGGCTATTTTTGAAAGACGCGGGTCATTGTTAGTTTTCAGGAAATCGATAAACGTTTTTGACCAACGGGTATAATAGTTTTCCTGTCCGCCATCACCCAATAGTATCTGGCTGTTACGGTTAACCGTAGTACGACCACCGCCTGCATCTCCAAAAAAGGCCGCGTCGTCGGCATTGCTGGCCATGGTATTACCGATAGCTTTTTGAACATAGGTTTTAGCAGTTGCCTGATCAACTTTGCTTAAACGCATGGCTAAACGCAGCATCAAGGTGTTGCCAAATTTTTTCCATGACGGTATATCGCCTTTATAATATTTGTCACCTGCCGGTTTATCACCTGAGGGATCTAATTGCGAAGTCGCATCAGACACTTCCTTCAACAGATCTGTATAAATAGCTTGTTGTTTATCATAAACCGGAAAATAGGTTTTATCATAATAACCTAATCCGGCTTGCGAATAAGGGACATCTCCGTAAAGATCAGTTATACGTTCAAAAATAAGCGCTTTCATGATCCTGGCTATCTGGTACAGGTTTTTATATTGTGCTTTTCCAGCCGTTGATTGTACTACATCAACAATTGGTTTAACCTGTTCGGCGTAGGCACCGTCACCTCCTGTAGGCGGGCCGCCTGCAAAGCCCCAATAGGCTGCAGTGTAACCGGCATTCAGGATATATTTATCGCCAGCCCAATAACTGATAACTGTTGAAAAGCCCTGCATCATGGTAGAGCAGTAAATTAAATTGGCACGCCAGGTATCATAGCTAAAGTCAGAGCTACCAGAATAACCTAATTGTGCAGCTGTCAACAAATAATTAGGATCATAAGTAGATTGATTATAGGTAGCAGGGTTAGTATTAATTTTTTGAAAATCTTTTCTACAACCCGTTGTAAGCATTACACCCGCCAAAGCCAGTGCAGTATATTTTAATATCTTTTTCATCTTAATAAGATTAGTAGTTGTTAATATTAGAATTTAACGTTCAGGTTCAATCCATAAGTCCGGGTTGCAGGCACACCACCTAATTCAAGGCCGGCAGCATTGAAGCTATAATCAGCTTCCGGATCTATATTGTCCGTCTTTTTCGTCAGATAGAACAAGTTACGGGCTACCAGGCTTATTGATGCTGTTTTTATAGCACCATGGAATAAGTTTGCCGGTAAAGTATAACCAAATGTTGCCTGACGCAACTTTATAAAGCTGGCGTTTTGAACAAACAGACTTGAAACGTTATTTGCAAGGGTAGAATAATACGTTGATGCTGTAGTACCTAAAGTTTCACGGTTATCCAAAGTCGCTTTGTGCAGACCCAGTACATAACCATAGTAATCAGTAGCCGAAAATATTTTACCACCAAACTTGCCGTCAATTAAGAATGATAAATTGAATTTGTTAAAGGTGAAAGAGTTGTTCCAGCCGGCTACCCATTTGCCATAAGCAGAGCCGTATGGTTTCAGATCGCCTTGTACCGGTACGCCGCTTGCATCTTTCACAATATTGCCGCTACCGTCACGCTTGTAATCAAAAGCCATTATCTGGTCGACCGGTAAACCTACAATATCTTGCGTAAAGGCATTGCCGGTACGTGATGTAGCAACCGGTAATGAAGTTTGGCCCGCAGCTAATGAAACAACTTTGTTATTATTTATTGATCCGTTAAGCGATGTAGTCCAGCTGAATTTCTGCGTTTTAAACGGTATACCTGTAATTAATGCTTCAACACCTCTGTTTTGTAACTGGCCTATATTTAGAACTGCACCACCGTAACCTGAGGCAATTGATGCCGGAGCATTTACGATCTCGTCTTTTGAGTTTTTGTTATACCAGGTAACATCTAAGTTTAACCTGTCAGCAAAGAAGCGTAATTCTGTACCAATTTCAAGCTCTGTCGCTAACGACGCAACTAATGTGCTGTTTGGGATATTAACATTGTCAACGATTCCTATAGGGCTTGAATTAATTGAACCGTTAAAGTTATAAGCTAACTGGGTTTGATAAGGGCTTGTTGCCTGGCCTACCTGTGCAAAACCAACACGTAGTTTACCAAAGCTTAGCCAGTCATTCTTTATAAATTCAGAGAAAACAAATGATCCGTTTACTGACGGGTAAACTTTGTTTAATGGATTGGTATTGATACCCGGCGTTGCTAAAGATGAATACCAGTCATTACGAACAGATCCTGTTACGTATAAATAGTTTTTGTAATCAAACTCCAACGTTCCGTATAATGACTCTACTTCCAGATCAGAAGGGGTATATTTTGTAGGATTAGGTTGGGCAATATTTGATATAACGTATACATCAGGAATAATAAAACCATTACCTGTTAAGTCAAATAATTCTGATTTTGTACGGCGGTAACTTCCGCCAATATTTGGTGTTAAAGTAATGTCACTTATTTTATAAGTCTTACCTAATAATATATCCGTGTTTATGTCAGAGAAGTTATTGCTTTTTTCTTCTAATGACCCTGCCGGACGGTATGCGGTACCGGTTGGTACAACGCCGGTATACCTGTCATTATAAGCATCTCTGCCTGCACGGCCTTGAATAAAATATCCATCATCAAAGCTATAGCGTAAACTGGCTGATGATATTAATCTTTCACGATTGGTGTTGTTAATGAATTTCTCTGCCGCAAACCATGGGTTAGTTGCAAATGTATTGCCTGAATACCCATATTCTGAACCATCTGCATTAGTGGTTTTTTTCAATACGTTAACATCAACACTGGTAGGCAATAAAGTAACGTTATAGTTTGAGTTACCCGGCCCATCACTCAGGAATGGCCTGTTTTTAGCCTGCTCTAATATGTAGTTATTCCGTACATCAATTGTTAAATGCTTAGTAATATTATAGTTGGCAGTTAAATTAAAAGTCTGCCTGTTTAAACCTGAGTTTGGCGTGATAGCCCTATTTGTCAAATCGCTTGCTGAAAAACGGATAGAGCCCCCATCAAAGCTTTTGTTAAAAGCAACGGTATTGGTAGCCGTTCCGCCGGTGCGATAAAAGTTGTCGATGTTGTTTTTTTGTGCGACATACGGGCGTGCCACACCATCAAACTGAATTACGTTTGAACCATCTAACTTAGCACCCCAGCTTGACTGACCTGATTGAAACGCACTAAGTGCATCAGCTGGTTTAATACCGTTAGCTCCCTGGCCATAAACATATTGCCAGTTTGTCGAGTTTACAACGGTTTCGGCAACGTAGTTGGAATTAAATTCGATACCGTTTCCTTTACCGCTTTTTGTAGTAATTAATATAACACCCGCTTTACCACGATAACCATATAAAGCAGATGCCGCAGCGCCTTTTAGCACTGATACTGTTTCGATATCATCGGGGTTGATATTACCAATAGCGTCACCCAGATCAGGTTGGTTATCATATTGGGTACCTAATGCGCTGTTTGGGTTATTCTCCATAGGGACACCATTAACCACATATAATGGTTGCGACGTTTGGGTCAAGCTGGAAACACCACGGATAATAACGTTTGATGATGAACCCGGGCCACCGGCTGTAGGAGTAACGTTTAAACCTGCAACTTTGCCTTCTAATGAGTTCATTACATTCGGCTCACGCGCCTTGGTAAGCTCATCACCTTTTACTTCGGTAACAGAATAGCCTAATGCTTTACGTTCTTTCTTTATGCCCAATGCGGTTACTACAACTTCGCTTAGTTGTTTTGAATCTTCATCAAGCAATACACTTAATGCAGCCGGTGATGCGATGGTTACCTCTTTTTTAAGATAACCTATATAATTAAATGTTAATATATCGCCAACATTAGCATCAATACTAAAGTGGCCGTTAACATCGGTTTGTGTACCGGATTGCGTTCCTTTAAGCATAACGCCTACACCAGCTAATGGCTGCCCGCTGGCATCCCTAACTACACCAGTAATTTTTATAGCTGATTTTGCGTCATCGGTTTTAGCAAGGCTTAGCACCGGCATGGTGCTCTGGCTTTGCGCGACCCCAATAAAATTGCCCACCAACTTAAATTGCAATTGGGTTTGTTGCTGTAATTGGGCTAATACTTCAGTAAGTGGTTGTTTGTTAATGTGCAGGGTTAATGCAGGTATGCTATTAATGACCTGTGCATCATAAACAAAGGTGACACTGGCCTGTTGTTCAATGCGTTTAAATACTTGTTTAACACTGGCTTTATCCATATTTAGGTTCATCTCCTGGGCACGTGTGCCCTTTGCCGCCAGTAACGCGGTGCAACAAATCTGAATTCCAATTATAATTGTAGTAATGCGCATGCATTTTCGAAGTATGGGCAGTAATTTGCCGTAAAAATTCTTCATATTTGTAATGGTTTAAATACTATTATTAAACTGAGCCGATGCTGTTTATGGGTCTCAAGCATGTATCCAGCCGGCTATACACATTCCGGGGGCATTTTATGTTCCCGGTTTTTTCTTTTCGTAGCTTCTACGATTTAAGAACAGGTTATTTTACTACTACTGTACTGTCATTGGCCATTTTATAATTAAAGTGTTTAGTAAAGCTTAATATTTCCATAATCGTATCCAGGCGTTGGTTACACAAGGTGATAGAAATACGTTCATTTAAAAGATCTTTATTCTCTACAGTTATTTTTGTATTATATTTTTTCTCTATCGCTTTAAATACATTGTTTAGGTTTTCCTGGTCAAAAACAAGTACGTTTTTGCACCATAGGTTTACCACGCTTTCGCGGACAGGTTCTTTAACCACATATTTTGTTGCCGGGTTAATAATTACCTCCTCGCGGGCAACCAGCATTATTGCAGGTTTAGCCGGTTGGCCTGGTATGGTAATGCCCACCTTACCGGTAACTACGCTAACTTTTGTTGTGCCTTCGCGCTTGTAAGAGCGAACATCAAACGAGGTACCCAGTACGGTAACATTTAAGTTTTTTGTTTTTACCACAAACGGGTGATCATCCATGTGCTTGATATCAAAAAATGCGCGGCCCTCTAACAATTCAACCTCGCGTACTTTTGCAGTAAAACTTTTTGGATATTTAAATACAGAACCCGCATTAAGCCAAACTTTTGAACCATCTGGCAACACCACGCTGATCACCCTGTTTGCAGGTGCGCTAACTATATGTTTTTCTGCAATTAACTGTTTATTATCTGCCGGGCGCAACACAAAAAACCCTATTAGTAAAATTGCTGCAACTGATGCCGCTTGCCATAAAAGTCTTTTAACATTAAAGCTGCGGTGCGCAACTTGTAGTTCCGTGCTTTTTTCAAACGCCATACGTTTCTGCAGATCGTGGAAAATGCGCTGCTTCACTTGCTCTTCGGTTTCAGGGGCGTTTGTGTCTACTGTTTCAACCCATCCATCGTTTGTTTCATCATACCATTGGTGAAGCATTTGCTTTTCTTCGGAAGATGCTGTACCGGCAAAATACTTTTGTGCCAGTCTTTTTAATTCGTTTGTACTCATTATCGACCTTTATAACCCTATTTAATACTATAGAGTAGCCACAGCACCAAATACCCTTGCTCTAAAAACGATTTTTTTGAAATTAAATAAATGCGATTATGTGCTAAGCCAAATTATGGAGAGGTTTGACGCCTGCAACAACTAAAAAAGGAATAAAAAATTGGCAACGTTACCCAAGTTGGCCCTGATCACCCGTAAAGCTTTGGTTAAGTGCCCCTCGGCTGTTTTTTGTGAGATATTTAGCTGTTCGGCCACATCAGCCAGCGATTGGTCATGTAACTTGTTATATTGAAATACAAGGCGACATTTTTCCGGAAGTTTATTGGATAGCTCGGCAACTATTTCAAGCAATAATTTATTGTCGATATCAGTCTCGGACGTTGCTTCGGCTGTTATCAGCCCAATAATATTTTCCTGCTGTTTGGTTTTTTTATCTTTTGATATATAGCGGTAAACCGAGTAACGGGTCATGGCGGCCAGGTAGCATTTAAGTGATTGGATATTCAGTTCCTCACGCTTTTTCCATAACATCAAAAAAACATCCTGAACTATCTCCTCGGCAGCATCAGTGTCTTTTAATAATCTATGTGCCTGAAAATATAATTTATCCCAATACCGGTTATAGATCTCTGTAAATACCGGTTCATTCCCGGTCCGTAATAACAGGGTTAGTTCGTCATCCTCAAGTAATTGAATATTACTCACAAAGTTTTATTTTAAAACGAATATAACATAAAATTAATGAATAAAATATTCGTTCGTCAAATTTAAAAAATCATTAGTTGCCTATTTGAGATTTTTCTTTCATCATTAGAAATTGTCTTGGCTAACATAGTAAACAACTAATTTTTTTCGGACCAATATTAATTTAATATTAATTAACAACCGCAACATTAAATTAATATTATCATTTAATATATATAATCCATAGAAATAGTAGTAATTGTATATTTGCTTAATACTATTTTTTTAATCTTATCCTTTTTATGAAAAAAATAAAACTTGCGACTACAATTGGTGCTGTTGCTTTCTTTTTAACTAATGCTTCGGCTACTATCTTTAATGCTGCTAAGCCTATAGATGTAGTTGTTAACTGGAACCTTATCACGGTTAATGCAACCAAAACTGCTGGATTAAATAGCAATTTAGGCACACGTATTGAAGCCATAGAAGCTATTGCTGTTTATGACGCGGTAAACTCGGTTAAACACATTGGCACCCCCTATCATTATTTCTCGCCAATAAAAGGCAAAGCTTCTGTACAAGCTACAGCGGCCTATGCCGCCTACACCATACTTGTAAACTATTTTCCGGCACAAAAGGCAAGTTTTGATACAGAGTTAGCCGCCAGCCTCAAAGCAATTACAGATGGCCCGGTTGGCAATGCCGAAACTGCAGGTGTTGCAGCAGCCAAATCTATTATCGCCTTGCGTGACAATGATGGCTCAAGCCCGCTTACCACATTTGCCGGCAGCGCAAAACCCGCAGCAGGCGAGTACAGGCCAACCCCCGGAAAATTTGCGCCGGGTATAGATGTTGAATGGGGCAAAGTGAAACCTTTTATATTAACCGGCTCAAAGCAATTTTTACCCGAACCTCCACCCGCTTTAGGTAGCGACGAGTATAAAAAAGACCTGGCCGAGGTAGCTAAAATAGGTGAAATAAAAAGCACCGAACGGACTGAGGACCAAACCCACATAGCGCAATTTTATAAACAAGATGCTGAATTAACCGTAAACGAAGTTGCCAGGCAACTGGCTATTGCCCATGGCACTTCAACCTTGCAAAATGCGCTGATCTTTGCACTTACTGATATTGCTGCTGCAGATGCCCGGATCGAGGTGTTTGGCGGCAAGTACGGTTATTTGTTTTGGAGGCCTGTTACATCATTAAATGCCGAACCTGACGGATCTGTTAAGGATTATACTAAATGGACGCCTTTATTAACTACCCCGGCGCATCCAAGCTACCCGAGCGGCCATAGTGCCACAGTTACAGCAGGCTTAGAAGTATTAAAGAAATTTTATGGCGACGACAATAAGCTGGAACTACACACAACTACCACAGGCGAACCTGCACGTATAGTTGAATCTTTAAGTAAGGTTGAGTGGGAAAACGGTAAAAGCCGGATCTATGGGGGCATACATTACACGTTCGAGAATACATCCGCACAAAATGTGGGTCGTAAAATAGCAGCTTACGCACTTTTAAAGGGACCGAGAATTCTTAAGAAATAGCATATATTAGTGCTATGAATCTTGCACTTGAACAAAAATTGCATTATACTTTACGGCTTGCTGTAGCTATGTGTTTTATTGGTCACGGGGCATTTGGCATTATTACTAAACCTATTTGGTGTAATTACTTTGCCGTATTTGGCATTGGTAAAACAATGGCCTACCAGCTTATGCCAGTATTAGGCAGCGTTGATATTTTACTGGGTATTATCATGCTGGTTTATCCTTTAAGGGCAATTGCTTTGTGGCTGGTTATATGGGGAGTAGTAACTGCATCTCTGCGCCCATTATCAGGCGAGCCTTTTGCCGAACTGATAGAGCGCGCCGGAAACTTCGGGGCTCCGCTGGCCCTGATCTTGCTGTCAGGTGGGATTGGACGCTTTCGTGAATTATTTAAACCGATCAACCCTTCAGTTAAAATAGACGAATCAACCCTGGCAAACGTAACTACGTGTTTACGGGTGATCGTTTTTTTATTACTTGCAGGGCATGGCTGGTTAAATATTATTGGTAAAAAAGGATTGCTTGCACAATACACTAATTTAGGCTTTGCAAACCCGTTACAGGTTGCCCATATTGTTGGCATATTTGAAATAGCGGCAGCTTTTACTATCCTGATCCGCCCTTTAAGATCGGTATTATTTATTGTGCTGATCTGGAAAATTGCGAGCGAGCTTTTTTACCCGCATTATATGGCATTTGAGTGGATAGAACGTAGTGGCAGTTATTGTACCTTGCTGGCATTATGGCTTATCTCAGAAAAAGTGGCTATCAATACTTTATTCGCTAACCCCCGATTAAGCTTTCACAAACCCGAAGCTAATTAAAGAACTTTATTAACTGATCTAAAGCCGCCTTGCATCTGCAGGCGGCTTTTTTTATGGTGTCGTCCCGTCCTGAAAAGGGTTAGATGCCGGCCCCGCATCCACATGTTTTACTTATAGTACCCGCTAACAAACCATCTCCGATACGTATAAATACGCGTTGTCCCTGCTAATACTACGCTGACAACTTAGGTATATCTACACACCCAAATCAGGTATAAGCCCTGCCTTTTCTGCCTACACGATTGGTCAATTTTGAATCACCAGAAAGATAAACAAAACGTGCTTTCTACTACTAATCATTTTATTAAACAAAACTCAAAATTAAAGACATGAAAAAATTTGATTACTTATTTATGCTGTTAATAATCATAGCAGTATTTGCATCATGCGGAAAAGATGGCGCAGTTGGGCCACAGGGTTCAACCGGATCAACAGGCGCACAGGGGGCACAGGGAGCAGTTGGCCCTGCCGGACCTGCCGGGGCTAACGGCCAAAACGGAAGTGTTATATACAGTGGCACCACAGCGCCTGCGGCAGCCACGGGCGTAAAGGGCGATTTTTATCTTAACTCAAGCAACGGCTTGCTTTATGGCCCAAAAACTGATGCAGGTTGGGGAACAGGATTTTCACTTGTCGGGCCGGTTGGTGCGACAGGAGCTACCGGTGCAACAGGCGCGACCGGTGCTACGGGAGCAACAGGCGCAGCAGGCAACTCTGTATTAAGCGGCTCAGGCGTGCCTTCGGCAGCTTTGGGTAAAACCGGCGATTTTTACCTGGATAAAACCAGCTATTTACTATATGGCCCAAAAACCGGCGCAGGCTGGGGACCGGCTGCATCATTACAAGGCCCTGCGGGTACAGCTAATGTTCAATATTCAGGCTGGAACTACGCTACAAATTTCAGGGATACTACTGCAGACGCCAGCTTATTACATGCTGCGGACCTTGTAGCGCCAAAACTTACACAAGCTATATTAGATAATGGCCAGGTACAAGTATACTTTACTTTTGGCGGCGGTGTTTACACTTTACCTTATACCAGCTATGCAGGCGGCAAATTAAATACGATGTCATACTGGCCACGTTTAGGGCATTTTATAATAACCCGCTTTACAGCCGACAATACAAACTCGGTAGCTTTATCTACCCTTTTACAATACCGTTATATCATCATACCGGGTGGTGTACAGGTTGCAACTATCAACCATGTTGACTTAAACGATTATGAAGCCGTAAGAAAATATTACAGGATAAAAGACTAAAACAACCATCACAATTAATGAAGGGGCGTGGCTAATTGGCTACGCCTTTTTTGTTAAAAGCATTCTGTTAACCAGGTTAAAATTTGCGGGCTATTAAAATTCAAAAAAAAGGGGGGGGGGGCTAAAAATAATTGTATCTGTTTATAAATCAATACGTATAAGTACGCATATTTTAAAGTGTAATTTCGCTATTAATAAAATATTATTAACCTTTACTTTATGCTGCAATAATCATTGTTGTAGTAAACATGTTTTATACCTATTGCCACCTGTAAAATATCAACTTAAACAATAATTAATAACTAACCCTCCAAAATTATGAAAACTTTAAAAACCTTAATTTTAACAGGCACTATGCTTGGTATTACCCTTATGTTCTCTCAGTGCAGGCAACAGCCACCAGTCGATGATGGATCGCAACCGCAAATACCTTATAACAAAGAGAAAGCGCAGGTGCACATCATTTCTATTAAAACAGCGGCGCAATATGTTTCGACTTACAAAGTTGGCCGGCTTGACTTAGACAGGCAGGTTAGAGATACCTCCTATCTTAACAAAAGCTTTAATTTACCAATAGCCGAGCAATTTAACCGCGACGCAATTGCTGCATTATTAAACCAAAATGGCGCAGAAGGAGTACGCATTTACCTTGGCCAGGACAAAAATGGATTGGTAAACCTGGTATTGGTAGCAACCGACGAAAAGGGTAAGGACATCACCGGTGATGATGGCCGTATTATGAAGTTTACCACCAATAGTACTCCGGCTATAGCACTTGAGGCCGGCCAACGTTGCCCAACTTTATGCAGCCCTAATTAAATAACACTGCCGGATGGACATTTTGCTAAATTTTTTACTCAGTCAGTCTGTACTTATACCCATTGTTATAGGTACTGTGCGCATTAAAAGATTACCAAAAATGTATTATCCGTTTTTTGTATTGCTGCTGCTGGGCTTTTTGTCAGAACTGGTGAGTTTTATACTTATAGAAACATTTAAAACAAGCAACGCATCTGTCATCAAGATTTACAGCCTGGTGGAATGTTGTATTATTTTATACCAGCTTTATCTATGGAAAAGCTCTGCCAGGTACCGGCGGGGCTTTATTTTCTTAGCCGGAGCTTGTATTGTTTTCTGGATAACAGAAAATATAGTATTTTTTAATACAAATACATTTAACCCATATTTCAGGGTTTTGTATGCTTTTGTAATTATTCTACTCAGTATCAATCAGATCAACTCCATGATGTTTAATCATGATGGGCCGTTATTTAAAAACCCCAGGTTTATTATCAGCCTGGGGTTTGTTGTTTTTTTTCTTTACCAGATCATTGATGAGGCATCGTTATATATTGGTTCGGATCAATCGGTAGTGGCTAATAAAATAATCATGGGTTTTGGATATATTAACTTTTTTACAAATATGATCTATGCGGTTGCTATCTTTATTATCACTGCTAAAAAAGAAGACCTATATAATCAATATTTAAGCGAACAATAAACCAGATATCTAACAATACGATCAATTTGCGGCATGGCAGATAAATTATTTTATACGGTTATCATCACATCATTACTGATCGCTATTGTGATCGTATTTTTTGTGGTATCGGTGATCCGTTATAACAAGAAATACATGCAGCTGCAAAAAGATCGCATCCAGGCACAGATCATGATCCAGGAGCTGGAGCGTAAGCGCATAGCTAACGATCTGCATGACAGCCTTGGCCCCATGCTATCAACCGTAAAATTGTATATGCACAGCATCTCGGTAAGTAATGACACGGACAAGGAATCGCTTGATAAGGCTTCGAACTTTATTGATGAAACCATTAAGAACCTGCGCGAGATCTCTTACAACCTGCTACCCAGCAGCCTTGCCCGTAACGACCTGGCCATGGTTGTAAAAGAATATATATCGCGCATTGCAAGCCGCCACCCGCTTAAAATTGATTTTGAAACCACCAAAAATACCGTAATCCCTAAAGAGATTGAGATCCATTTATTCAGGGTTGTACAGGAAATTGTGCATAACACCATAAAGCATTCAGGTGCAGCAAATTTAAAGCTGGTTATTGCCCAACAGCCCGACGGCTTGTTTTTAATATCAGAAGATAACGGCAAAGGGTTTAACCTGGATAATATCCGTAACGGATCGGGCGGGCTTGGCCTTAAAAGTATTGAGAACCGGTGTGAGATGCTTGACGCTACCTTTAAAATTATAACCGCTAAAAATCAGGGCTGTAAAATAATTATAAAGGTGCCTAACTCATAATTTATGTTATTTTTGATAAAAGTTTTAACCCCCGATAATTACCAGGCTCATGTATTATAATATCAATATTGTAATTGCCGACGACCATGAGATCTTTTTGGATGGCCTGGCATTAATGCTATCCAAGCACCAGGGCTTTAACGTTCTTGGCCGGGCGTTAAATGGCCAGCAATTGCTTGAAATTGTAACCCGCGAAAACCCGGATATTGTATTAACAGATATCCGTATGCCTATTTTGGATGGGATCCAAAGTACCAGGCAGATCCTGTCGGCAAACCCGCATATCGGCGTCATCGCTTTATCCATGTTTGACGAAGAGAACCTGATCGTAGAGATGCTTGAGGCCGGCGCCAAAGGGTACCTGCTAAAAAATGCGCATAAAGACGAGATCATTGACGCTGTGGTAAACGTTTACCAAAATAAAAATTACTATTGCGCCCAAACGTCTTCAAGGTTGGCTACCATGATCGTTCGCAGCAAGTTCAACCCTTTCACAGAACCAAAGATCGTGTTGAATGATAGAGAGAAAACTATCATCCAGATGATCTGTCAACAACAAACAACACAGCAAATAGCCGATAAGATCTATCTAAGCAAACGGACGGTTGAAGGTTACCGCGTGAAAATACTTGAAAAGATCCAGGCTAAAAACATTGCCGGGGTGGTCATCTTTGCACTAAAAAACAACATCATTAAAGAAGAGGACGTGTTGTATTAAAATCCTGCCGGGTTTATAATCTGCCAACATCAATTATTATTTCTGCCTTTGCGGTAACTACGTTAAATATCAGCTCCATAACTTTTATGTGGTTTGCTCCTATATTCTAATCAACTTCCATTTTAGCCATTTCCGGCTATATTCAAGCCTTTTCTCACACATTTACATCTTGTCGTATATCATTGATACACAATTATACACGTAATAGCTCCCCTAAAATTTGCGTATAACTACGCAGTCATATCAGGTACTACTTCTCTCTAATAGCCCCTCTTACTGCCATAGCTTTGGGTATGCTCAAATCAATAAATATTTAGAGCGCAGACCCGGAAGCCGAAAGGGGAAAAATGAGTAGGCAAGAAAAATATTTGACCGGTTACCCCCGGCCGACACAAGTACCAAGATCATGAACGAGAACGAACAACACCTTCAGATCTTAAGGAGTAGTTTCAATGCTTTGCATTCCTTAAGTCATCCAACAACAGCAAAAGCTTTTGCTAATCTTAAAGAAAAAGTAGTTGCCTATTCAGGCAATACCTTTTACGAAGAGATCAGGTCGGTATCTTACAATCCTGATATATATTTACTGGAAGCAATTATAGCCACCAAAAAGGACTATGGCTATAACGGTAACCTTTGTGCAGAAGGCTCATACGCTTTTGTACGCTTTTATGTTAACTACGGCACCGGCTGGGAAGACCAGGGATATACCGCCGTTAACGAGCACGATATACCTACCGGGGTTGATTGCAAAAAGCATCCTGAAAAACCCCTTAGTTATTCTGCATCGCTAAAAATTGTGCCTAAGGCAAATAAATGCAGTATCCATGTATTACCAAGAGTAAGGGCAGTACTTGAGTGGAACAAGATCCCACCTGCCAATGACCCTAACTATGCATCAATATGGGGCAATACGGTAGATGATTTTATCCAGATAAAACCTTACAAAGAGTTTATCATTGCAAACCCGGTGTTTAACCAATTGGTTGAGCTTACTGTATTACACCCGAATTTGAAGATCGCAGACGCGGCAAAATTAGTTCCGGGCGGAGAGTTGGCTTTAAATCAGTCAAAATCCACCTTTAGTACAGAACCGCTTGAGCTTAGTGCGCTTGCACATTTATATAAAGAAACAGCACTGGTATCGCCGGCCAGGTATGGTTTGCAGTATGTACTGCCTGTTTTAAAAAGCTATAACTCGGTTACCATCGCCAGCAGCATTGACACATGGAACAAGTTAGGCATTGATTTTGGCACTATCATAAACGAGCTTGAACAAACCAATGCTGATATAGGTTATGAGCAACTTGAAAGCCTGGGCCTTGATTATAACCTGGAGCAGTTTGTAGCCAGCTTCAGGGTAAAAAGGCCTCTCGGTTACTCCGGCGATCTTTGCAGCACCGGCAGTCTTGAATATGTAGCCTTCTGGGCCGATTGGGGAAACAATTGCAAATGGGAGTACCTGGGCACAACAACCGTAAACGTGCACGACATTAACAACATCCCTAAAGAGGGGATCTCATACGCCGCTGTGCTGCCGTACGACTTTAACAAAGTGCGTAAGCTATGTACACATCCTGAAGTTGTTAAAATCCGCGCCGTACTTTCATGGAACGCCACACCGTCAACCACAGATGCCGACGAACTGGAATACTGGGGTAACCGTTTGGACGCCTATATCCAGGTAAAACCGGGTGTTAACACCGGTGTTTTAGAACCGATCTTCAACATCCTGGGTGGTATCCCCGTTGATAAGATCAGCGATGTTGATGGCCTGACCATCCCGGGTGCAAAATTTGCGCTTAACCAGGCCGCGGTTAATGACCATAGTCCGTTTGGCGGGGTTATCGTTATCCAGGGCCCATCGTTTGCCGGTAAAAAATACCGTATCAAAGTAACCAATATGAATACACTGGCTACCTACTATATCAATAATGATTTTGTAGTTGTTGGTTGGTTAATGGTGCCGCCGTACGTACAGTACACTATAGTACAGGCTGATCCGGTAGATTTCTATTATAACTACCAGGCATTTGAAAAGAACACTGACAATGTACTGGCCAGGTTTAGCCCGGGCACCAATGATATGTTAAAGCTTGAGCTTGAAATTGCAGGCGTTGCGGGTGTGTTTACCAAATTTATCCAGATGGACAACAGCGCGCCGGTTATTAATTTGCAGATTGACGACCTGGGCGATTGCTCGCACTACAAAGTTGGCGATGTGATCATAGGTTCATATTCTGTAAGCGATGCTCATCTGTTAAGTTATTCATTGGTAAGCAGCTTTGGCGGTTCGGTTACCGGTACATCGAACATTTCAGATTCGTTTGCCTTCTTAACAGCGGGAACCAATTCGCCTTGCGGTAAGATCTCGTTAACGGCTTACGAGAAAACCATATACGACAGTCAGTGGACCAACAATGCCAGCTATACCGAACAGATCATCTGTTTACAACAAGCTAAAAAGTGACGACAGTTTTGTTTATAGTTGATTAGTGCATCCTGCCTGGGGTAGGGCTATTTAGTTAGCCTTACTCCGGCAGGATTGTTTCTTTATTCGCTACCTGTCCGGGGCAACAGCCAATGTAAAAATCATTTTAATCTTGTCTATTTTTATATATTTGATAACCAATATATTAAAACCTGCCAGACAAAAATTAAAATGACCAAAGCTAAAGGGCTGTTTTTTGCCGCGTTTTTCATTTTGCAGGCCTGTGTATTTGCGCAGGCACCTGCTCAAAATTACCCGGTCGACTCGGCCTCTGTCGAACATCCCGGTGTGCCCAAAGGCGAGCTTATCCAGCTAAAATTTAACAACTCAAAAATATTCCCGGGCACAACCCGCAACTACTGGATCTATGTGCCTGCCCAGTACGATGGCAAAAAACCGGCCTGCTTATATGTAAACCAGGATGGTATCCAATTTAAGGCGCCTGTAGTTTTTGATAACCTGATCTACAAAAAAGAAATGCCGGTAACCATTGCCGTTTTTGTTCAGCCGGGCACGGTGATGGCTGAAGATGGAAACACGGCGACAAACCGCAATAACCGCAGCTATGAATATGACAGCATTGGCGACACTTATGTTAACTTTTTACTGAATGAGCTCTTGCCCGAAGTTGAGAAACAAAAAACCAAAGACGGTAAGCCTATCCTGCTATCAAAAAACGGGAATGACCGTGCTATTGGCGGGTCGAGCAGCGGCGCGGTTTGCGCATTTACCGCGGCCTGGGAACGACCCGACCAGTTTTCAAGGATCTTCAGCTCTATCGGCACGTATGTAGGTTTCCGCGGTGCGGAACGCTACCCAACCCTGATCAGAAAATATGAGCCAAAGCCACTACGCATATTTTTGCAAGATGGCACGCACGACCTTAATAACTACGTAGGCGATTGGTGGATAACCGCGCAATTAATGGAAAGAGCACTGCAATATGCCGGTTACGAAGTAAATCATGCCTGGGGCGAAGGTGGTCATGATGGCATACAGGCCACCGCAATCTTCCCCGAAGCCATGCGTTTTTTATGGAAGGATTATCCAAAACCGGTGGCTAAGGGAATCTCTAAAAATGCATTCACCAGTACTATTACCATCCCGGGCCAGGATTGGGAGCTGGTTGGCCAGGGCTATGGCTTTGCCGAAGGAACCGGGGTGAATGCCGCCGGAGAAGTTTTTTACCAGGATATCCCTAACGGCAAAACTTATAAAGTTGATGTAAACGGTAAACTGACCCAACTTAAGATAGACTCGAAAAAGGCCGGCGGTACTGCCTTTGGCCCTGATGGCAAACGCTATACCGCGGCTACGGCTACCAACCAGGTTTTAAGTTATGATAAAGACAATAAAGAAAGTGTTGTTGCCGATGGCATTGCCTGCAACGACCTTACCGTTGCGCATAATGGCAACATTTACGTAACCGCACCTGACGGGGACGACAAACCGGCAAAGATCTACCTGGTAAGGCCTAACGGTGAGAAAATAGTGGTCGACGAAGGTTTAAGATACTCGAACGGCCTTACGCTTAGCGCCGATCAAACCCAACTATACGTTGCCGAAACTACAACCCATTGGATCTGGGTTTACCAGGTTAAGCCCGATGGTACACTAACCAATAAACAACATTACGGCTGGCTGCACACCCCTGACAATGCGAACAACGCGGGAGCCGACGGCATGAAATGCGATCAAAACAACCGTGTTTACGCGGTTACCCGTTTAGGCATACAGGTGATGGACGAGATAGGCCGTGTAATATCCATTATCCCTGTGCCGCAAGGAAACGGGCCGGCCAATATGTGCTTTGGCGGCCCCGATTTTGATATCATGTATGTTACCTGTAAAGACAAAGTGTACCGGCGAAAAGTTGGTGTAAAAGGTGCAAATGCGTTTGCACCGCCATTTAAACCAGTTAGCGCGCAACTTGATCGTTAAAACATATACCCGTAAAAATTAAGTTACCTGGCTTGTCAGAACATTATTACAGCTTTATTTGCACAACACAATTTAACCAATTAGCCCCCTAATATGAACGTTCTATCAAGGTTTTTAAAGCCGATCCTGGTTGTTTTATTAATTGCAGCTCTTAATCCCGAAGTTGGCGCCCAAACGCCGAAATCGCGCCCGACGCAAAACAAACACAACAAAAAAACAATGTATCCCACCTATAAGGGCCTTATTATGGCGGGTTACCAGGGATGGTTCAGAGCAGAGGGCGATGGCAGTAATTCAAGGCAATATGCTTATGGCGATGAAAACAGTTCGGGCATAGACCTATGGCCGGATGTGCGCGAATATGAAAAAACTTATCAAACACCATTCAAATTAGCTAACGGCCAACCCGCCCGTTTCTTTAGCTCTTTCGATCAAAGTTCGGTCGATCTGCATTTTAAGTGGATGCAGCAATATGGTATAGATGGTGTATTTGTTCAGCGCTTTTTTAATAGCGCAAAAAAAGAGAACAGAACACTTAAGGGATCAACCGTTATCAGAAATGAGTTTGAGGCTGCCGCCAAATACAAAAGAGCCATTGCGGTGATGTATGATCTTTCGGGCCTTGCCGCTTCGGGCGAGGATTGCTCATCAATTATTGAAGACTGGAAGTATTTGGTAGACGAAATAAAGGTAACCAATCAATCAGGCGCAAAAACTTACCTGCATGAAAATGGCAAACCCATAGTGGCTATCTGGGGAGTTGGGTTTCCGGATCGCCCTTATAATATCCGTAACATCGGGCTGGAGCGCTTAATTGACTTTTTAAAGAACGACCCGGTTTATGGTGGTTGCGAGATCATGCTGGGCGTACCAAATGCCTGGCGCACCTTAAGGGCCGATTGCTTACCTGATCCATACCTGCATGATATTATAAAACAATGCGATATTGTTTTGCCGTGGAGCGTACAACGTTATTCGCCGCTATTGCACAACGATATGGACCGTTACCGCGATGATGTTATTGACGATATGAAATGGTGCGCCGATAATAAATTAGAATACGTGCCTTGCGTTTATCCCGGTTTTAGCTGGCATAATGTAAGCCGCCGCGAATTTCCGGATGATATCAAGCCGGTAGGCTCTATCCCACGCGAAGGTGGCCGCTTTTACTGGCAAATGTTATCGACAGCTATGAAAGCCGGCGCGCCGATGCTTTACGTTGCCATGTTTGACGAGATCAATGAAGGCACCGCCATATTTAAGGTGACGGATAACCCGCCGGTAATGCCTGAAGGCTCGCCTACTATGTTTTTAGGCCTTGAGGGCAAACCGTCAGACCTTTATTTAAAACTAACCGGCGAGGCTGCAAAAATGCTGCGAAAAGAAAAACCGCTAACCTTTAAGATGCCAACACTTTAAAAATAATTACTTTAGTAAAAATCCGAAAAAAACATGACAACACCATCGATCAACTTAAAAAGCATTTGTCGCCTGTCGGGCATCATTGCTGCTATTATACTGTTAACCAGCGCAGGCATAATAGCCAAGCCTAAACCTAAATTATTGGTATTTAGTAAAACTAAGGGATTTCACCACTCGTCAATTGCTGTGGGTAATACCGCCATTATAAAATTGGGTGCTGAAAATAATTTTGATGTGGATACCACTACCGATGCTTCAAAATTTACGATTGATAATTTAAAGCAATATGCCGCCATTGTTTTTTTAAGCACCACCGGCATGAGTAATCAATTATTTACCGAAGATCAAAAAACCGCCCTGATGAAATATATGGAGCAAGGCGGCGGCTACGTAGGCATCCATGCGGCTACCGATTGCTGTTATGACTGGCAGTGGTACGGCAATCTTTCGGGCGCTTATTTTAAAGGGCACCCGGCACAGCAGGAAGCAGTTATTGATGTGGTCGATGCATCGAACATTGCTACCAGTTTTTTACCAAAAGAGTGGAAAAGAAAAGACGAATGGTACTCGTTTAAATGGATGGCGACTGACCTGCACGTGTTGTTAAAAATTGACGAAAGCAGCTACGACCAACAAAATCCAGACCTAAAAATGGGTGATCACCCTATGGCCTGGTACCATGAGTACGATGGCGGCCGCGCCTTCTACACTGAGCTGGGCCATACTGATGAATCGTACGCCGACCCGCTTTATTTGAAACATATACTTGGCGGCATAAAATATGCCATGGGTAAGAAATACAGCAAATAAACTAAATCAAAAACTATTTATAAGGCATGAGCGACAGATCGCTTATGCCTTATTTTTTTGTGTGGCTGTACGCTTCCTGCAAATTATTTTTTAACAACTGGAAATCAGGACTTAAAGCCAAACCTTTTTTACCTGCTTCAATAGCCATATCCCATTGCTGTAATTTGTTATAAGATGCGCAGATATTATTATAGGCCTCGGGGAAATTACTTTTTAACTTGATGGCTTCATTGCTGGCTTCGACACAGTCTTGAAACCTGCCCACATTGTAATACAGTAAACTCAAAGCCAAATATTTCTCCGCCGTTGGCGCGGCTTTTACCTTTTGTGCCTCTATATCTATTTTACTTTTTTTGGCATTGGATGCTTCCAGGTAGCTTTTGGCGTCCGCGTTATCCGGTGCAAGTTGTAAGGTGGCCAAGGCTTCTTTTTTTAACTCGTCCCAATTATCGATATTTTGGTAAGCTTCCATCAGCAAATTATGCGCATATAAATCCCCCGGCGACAGGCTAATGGCTTTTTGCAGGTTAATGATAGCCTCCGGATAGTGTCCCTGGCTATTCAAAAAGCGCGCGTAAAATATATAAGAGTCCGGGTAGGCGCTGCCAAGCCAAAGCCCTTTTTTAAAATAGGTCTCGGCCTCGTCAATATGGCCCGTGGCCGCTTTTAAAATGGCTATATTTATGTACAGGCTAAAATAGTTGGGTAATAATTTTAACGCGCGCTGGTAATAAATATCAGCGGTAACATAGTCCCCGGCGGCCATTTTGCTAAGCCCGTAATTCATTAACCCGCGACCGTTCTTTGGGCTTTTTATAGCAACATCATGCCATAAGCTTTCCTCATCATGCCAAACTTCGTTACGCTGCCAGGTGCCGTAAGCGTAGGTAGTTAGCAGCAGGCATAGCAATACCGCGAATACAGTTTTATAAGCAGGCAGGGACCTTGCAATAACAGGCGCAAGCTTTTTAGCGATCAGGGCTATGGTCCAGCTCACGCTGATCAGTAATCCCACAAAAGGAAAATACATCCGGTGATCATTCAAAACCTCGCCAAGTGGGATAACGCTTGAGGACGGCACCAGCGCTAAAAAGAACCATACAATGCCAAAGCTGATGGGCCGCAACAGTTTCTTTTGCGAAGTGATAATGGCAATAACCAGCATCGCCAAAATAAAGGCCGAACCAACAAAAAAGCGCCAGTCAGAAATACCGGCAATCAAACCCCAGTCCGAGTCGGCACTCAAGGCATTCGGCACAAAAAACATGCAGAAATAATGTGCTATGACAAAGGGTTGTGTAATTAAATATTGCAACGGCGCAGTGCCGCCAGGCTGCCAGGTTTTGGGGGTTAGCTTATCAATCTGCAAATACATGCAAATACTGACGATAAATGACGGGATCGTGCATTTTATGACGGAAAACAGCTGTTTAAAGCGGCTTGGTTTAAAGATATCAGCGATGCCTAATTGCTCCTCGAAAAACAACAGGTAAAACAAAAATATCGGCGCAAACATAATTGACGGCGGCTTGGCAAAAGCGCCGATTATTACCGGTATCAAATACAAATAAAACTTACGGCCTACTGCCGAGTACTGGTATACAGCAAACGCCACCACCACCGCGAAGGTTGATTGCAGATCTGACCTGGCAATCACATAATTTATGGTTTCGGCTATGGCCGGATGTACCAGGTAAAGTGTCGCGGCTATAATGGCGATAAAAGCGTTAGTATTATCATCACCAGGCAAGCTGATATTGAACAGTTTACGCATAAACCCGGCCATCAGGACCCCCTGTATCAGGAACAGGATAAACGAAGACAGGTGGAAGAAAAAGTAATAATAGCCACCGCCTATCCAATAATCAATGGCCAGCGATGTGGTTACTAACGGGCGGTAAGCCTGGTTTTGCGGCAATGCGCTGCTGGTGCTGCCATCCGTAAAAAACAAGGGGATGTTATGAATATTGCGGATATAGGCATTGTTCTCTATGGTATGCGAATCATCAAAATGAAACCCGTTTTGAAAATGGTTTGAATAGGTGATAGTACAAGCTATCAGCATCAAGAAAATATAAAACCTATAGGTCTGTTTTTTCACTTGGCAAAAGTATGTTACGGGGGATAAAATTATTAAAGATTCACTAGCGCATTCAGTGCTGTAAATCGTCCGGAACCACCCCGACCCTATTACGGTTTATCTGTTAAGTTTGTTCATCATATTAAACTCATGAAATCATGAGAAGTAGAACAAAATTTAATTTTGGATAATAAAAAACTCCGTGTTTCTCTGTGCCTTCTTCGCGCGCTTTGTGGTTAAGTAAAACCGCAGAGTGCGCGAAGAAGGCACTAAGATCACAGAGTCCAAATATTATTTTGAATACCCTTTGGATTCAAGAATTTTGATACCGCCCCCCTTGTGATTACTGTGCGTCCAGTTGCAGCACTACACTGCTTCTGCCAGAGTTAACCTTTGGATTGATCCCCACTTTCATCAGGAAATCGCCGGTATAAGTTTCGTCGCTGTTGATCTCTGATTTTATACCGGGATATAGATTGATCTCTTTTACTTTATAACGCTTGCTGGCATCTAAACCCTTCAAACGAATAGGGGTTTTAGTCTTTTCGTCGTAACGATAGTTAACCAGGTAATTAAACATAATGGCTGTTGTTTTGGTATCGTTGACATAAGCCACTGATGCCACACTGTTCTCAAGGGGATTCATCAAACGGTATTGGTCGCCCTGCCAAACAACAGATTTAAAGCCGTTATAATTTTTAACAGCGTCCTGTACAAACTGCAAGTCGCTCTCGCCCAGCTTACTGATCACGATATCAAAACCCAGCTTACCCATCGAGGCCACATCCACACGAAATTTTAACGGTAGTTTGCTCCAATCAGTAACGTGGTTTGAGCTGCTGATAGCCGGGTAAAAGTATGAGTACTCCCACTGGATAAAAATGCGCTCTAACGGGTCGGTATTATCGCTTGGCCAAAACTCTGTAAAGTATTGTAAGGCGCCATAATCAACACGGCCGCCACCGCCCGAACATAACATCATTGGTACTCTTGGATACTTAGCGCGGATCCGTGCAAGTACTTTATACAGGCCCTGCACATAATCTACATAAAACTGCGATTGATTTTTTAAATGAGCTGAATATGCGTTATAAATAACCGCGTTGCAATCCCATTTAATATAAGCCAGCGCCGGGTTTTTAGTGAACAGGTTATCAACTATACCGTAAACAAAATCCTGCACGGCAGGGTTGCTCAAATCAAGCACCAGTTGGTTACGGAAATAATATTCGTCGCGTTTAGGTTGTTTAACTACCCAATCCGGGTGTTTTTCATAAAGCTCGCTTTTGGGATTTACCATTTCCGGCTCAATCCAGATCCCAAACTTCACCCCATTATCTTCAGCACCTTTTACTAATGAGGCAATGCCGTTTGGCAATTTAGTTTTTGTTTCCTGCCAGTCGCCCAGGCCGGAGTGGTCGCCGTTGCGGGGATATTTGTTACCGAACCATCCGTCGTCCAGCAAGAACATATCTACGCCCAGTTTCTTGGTGTCTTTTAAAAGCGCGGCAAGCTTTGTTTCATCAAAATCAAAGTAAGTGCTTTCCCAGTTGTTCAACAACGTTAAGCGGCTGCCTTTGCCGTCAAGCAGTTTATAGTTACGCGCCCAGTGTTGCAGGTTACGGCTGGCCTCGCCTTTACCATTTCTTGACAGCGTGAATAAAAATGGCGGCGTGGTAAAATCTTCATTCGGTTTTAACTGGTAAGGCGACGCGTAATTGTTAATGCCTGATATAATGCGCAAATTGTTTTCAGGGTCAAGCTCCAGGTCGGTGCGAAAGTTGCCGCTCCACTCTAACGCGCCATAAAACACGGTACCATCATCCTCGGTAGCCGGCTTATCAAGCGATACCATAAATACCGGCGGCTGAAACAGGTCGGCACGCGTACCTAATTTACTGTCCAGGGTTTTGATACCGTGAGTGATCTGGCTTTCTTCCGGGCGCATTTCTTTCGCCCAATCACCATGATACTGGGTTAAATAAAACGCCGGCGACTTTAAATAAAGATTAGCAGATGCAAACTTATTAAGCGTAACATTTCCTTTTTCGCCATGGCGGATAGTGCTCCACTGCTCTATCACATCATCCTTAAAGTACGATTTATAGTATAGCGTGACCTCAAAATTGTAAGCGGGATCCTTTAAAACGATGCTCAGCAAACTCACATCATCGCTGATCTTATCAACCTTGTGGCTAACATATTTCAGATCAAGTGATTGATTTCCGTCGGCATGGGTAACGGCTATGGCAGGCTCCAGCAAATTGCGTGATCCGGCCGGGGTGTAAACCGAAGCCATTTGCCCGGTGTAGTCATTATCCTTACCGTAGGCGGCAGAAACGTGGTTATATTCTTTGCTATCTGCCAGTTTAGGGCCAAAGTAAATGGTGCTCAGGTCGTGTTTATCATCAGCCTCTAAAACCAACGTGTTCTTATTGGTTTCAATAGGGATGGTAACAGTTTGTGCAAGCGCGCCACTTTTAGCCAGTGCCATTAACGCCAGTGGAAGAACAACGAATGAAGATTTCAATTTCATGGTTTATATATTATATAGAATATTGGGTGCAGGATTTTCACCCGCATAATTAAATAATCAGTTTAAATTAAAAGTAAACTTTTACGGCTATTAATTAACAGAATTTTACCATTTACTTTCACTTTTACTTTTTTGGCCTGCGGCGATGTTATTTTATAGCTGGTCACCTTTCCGTCTTTCCAGTCCAGATCCACTGTAAAGTTGCCGCGTGCTTTCAGGCCCTTAACACTGCCCGATGCTTTCCAGCTATCCGGGATCGCCGGCAGCAGGTTAATATAGCCTTCATGGCTTTGAACCAGCATTTCGGCGATACCTGCACAGGCGCCAAAGTTACCATCGATCTGAAATGGTGGCCCTGCTGATAAAAGGTTAGGGTAAATACCCCCGCCAGCCGAGTAATTGATACCCGTAGCCGTTACCGGTTTCATCAGCTCGTGGAACAACTTGAAAGCGCGGTTGCCGTCATGCAACCTGGCCCAGAATAATAGTTTATAAGCTATGGACCAGCTCGGGCCATCATCACCCCTTACGTTTAACGTCTTCTTAGCAGCTTCGGCCAATTGGGGTGTGCCATCGGCGGTGATTTCTGATGCCGGGTAAATTCCATAAAGGTGCGATACATGCCTGTGTGTCGGCTCGGTTTCCGCGTAATCTTCCAGCCATTCCTGTATGCGGCCATCTTTGCTGATGATCCCGGCAGGCGGGATCTCAGTTAATCTTTTCTTCAGTTGATCACGGAAAGCGGCATCCAATCCCAGGGTTTCTGAAGCGTTAATTACATTGGTAAACAGCTCGCGCATGATCTGGTTATCGATAGTAGCACCAATACAGATGCTGGCGTGGCGGCCGCTGCCATCAGGCATTATAAAACTATTCTCGGGCGATGATGAGGGCACAGTAACCATATAACCGCTTTTAGGATCCTTAACCAATATGCTGTTGTAAAACTGCGCCGAACCCTTCAATATCGGGTAAATGCTTTTCAGGTAGGCTTTGTCATCAGTAAAAGCATAATGATCCCATAAGTTACTGCATAACCAGCCAGAGCCCGCTTTGGTTACACCCCATGAGGCACTTTCACCAGGCTCTGTCCAGCCCCAAATGTTGGTGATCACGTGGGCCACCCAACCATCGGCATTATAATAGGCTTTGGCAGTGCGCTCACCATTTTTTACCATGCCGCGCACCAGCTCAACCAGGGGCAGGTTCAATTCTGACAGGTTAGAAACCTCTACCGGGAAATGGTTCATCTGCACGTTCACATCCAGATGATAATCGCCGTTCCATGGAGTATGGATCTGGTTGGCCCAAAGGCCCTGCAGGTTTGGCGGCAACAGGCCCACACGGGTACTGCAAATACTCAAATAACGTCCATATTGATAAAACAATACGGGCAGTAGTTTATCATTATCCGGGTTGTTATGAAAGCTGATCAGCCGCTGATCGGTAGTTTCGTTATCATTGCTTTTCCCGAGGTCGATGTTTACGCGGTCAAACAGCTTTTTAAACTTTGCAGTATGCTCCTGTTTTAACTGTGCATAAGGCTTATTCATGGCTGCTGCCAGGTTTTGTGCCATCTTAGTCTTAAAGCCAGGGCTTTTAAAATCAGTGGTCGCGGATATGTAGATGATAACCTCGGTAGCGTTTTTTATGACCAGGCTGTTGTTTGTAGCTGCTAATGTTCCGCCTGTTAATTTGGCTTTAACGTTAGCTATGTATTGCATGCCATTACCATCGGTACCGTTATCTAACCGGCCTTCCATCTGTAACGTATTGCCATTGGTGCTGGTGGTAGAACGTTCGGGACGGCTGATATTGATATTGAAATTCAGCTTACCCGGTTTATCCGCGGTCAGCCTGATCACATCCACGTCGCCGCTAAAGCTGGTAAAGTACTCGCGTTTGTAGGTTACGCCGTCAACCTGGTAAGTGCTTTTGGCTACCGCGTTATCTAACGACAGCTCGCGCTGGTAGTTGGTATATTTTGAAGCATCGGCGCTGCCATAATCAAATTGCAGGTCGAGCGTACCCAACACCTGGAAACATCCCCACTGCTTACCACCGGAGCCCGGGCCTTTACAAACAAAGTCCTTGTCAATCAGGTTTTGTGCTTCCACGTTCTTGCCTGCTAACAGCAGGTCACGGATCTCTGGAAGCTTTTTATAGGCGTCGTAATTATTTGCATCCTGCACCGAGCCCGACCACAACGTGATATCGTTAAGTACGATCTTCTCGTCGGTAATATCGCTGTTAGGCATCATCCCCAAACGGCCGTTGCCTAACGGCAGGGTTTGCTCCCAGTTGGCGGCAGGTTTATCGTAATGCAGCCTTAATGGCTGTTTTTGTGCAAACAGGCTGGCCGATGTTAATACGAAACAGAGTACAACAGGCGCTAAGTTTTTTAAGTTCATTAGTTGTGGTGTTATTTTACGCAAGAAAGAAATTGGTTTATAATCAGCTTACAATTCTATCGTAAAATACAGCTTCTAAAAATAGACAAAAAGATTTTAAAGATGGACAATCGTATCTTTTGAAGAAAGCGTTGTACCAGGCATAAATATAACACACCCCTGCAATCGCGCTGTCCAACGCGCCCCCGCTCAAGAGGGGACCCTTTGCTGCTGGTCCGAAACTACGCCGTCGAGACTGCTCGCTTGTTCACCTGGGTGTAACAAGTGTACCAAACTGAATGTGTCCCGTTGATACTTTTTGGCACACCTGTTTTTGTAATTAACTGTAAGATAGAGAAATGTATTTTTGATCCTGATTTCAAGATACAGTTTGGAACACTTTTTACCTTGTTTTGTGAATTTTACGATATTTTAATGGCGACATCCCTATCAGCTTGCTAAATAACCGCGAAAAATAATACTGGTCATCAAAGCCCAATATGGTAGCTATTTCCTTAATACTGCTATCTGTAAAATACAGGTGCTGGCACGATGCCTGGATCTTTAACAGGTTAAAATAATTGATGGGCGACGACCCGGTTTTTTGGTGAAACAACCTCGAATAATGCGATACGGAAATGCCCCGCTGTGTAGCCAGGTCTTCAATAAGCAGTTTCTTCTGGATATTTTTTTTCATGTAAGCTATGGAAATACTTACCGAATCGGTATCATAGGTTACCGGGTTTAGCTGCTTATAATACACCAGCGACGCGATAAAATGCTGCAGGTATAAATTGGTGATCTCCATTTCTTTTTCATGAAAACTATGTTCAAGAATGGCGTACACCTGTTCAAACAATTTTATCCGGCTTTCGTCATACGGGATGGCATGTACACAGGGCGCGCCTTGTTCTGTTGATCGTTCATAGATAGCATCGGCGGTTAAACCACTAAAGTGTACCCAATAAATACTCCAGGGATTAACGTTAGCGCTTTTATACCGGTGCCCTACATTTTTAGGGATAATGATAAATGTATTGGGTTTAAGGTTGTAAACCTCGTCGTTCAGATACACATCGCCCTCGCCGTCCACACAGTATAATAATATATACTGGTTGCTGCCGGTCTTTCTTTCACGGTCATGGTATATGGCTTTAGGGTAATAGCCAATAGCTGTTAAGTACAGGTTCTTTATCAGCGGGTTATTTACGATGGACCGTTTAACGTTAGGCGGCAAAACAATCATCCGCTGACCAATAAACCCTTCTTTTATTTTCTTATTGATTTGAGTAATATTGTTCATTATAGCCCGGCTTATAGTGGCGCTGATGGTGCACCAAATGTACATTTTCAACTACTAAGATAAAAAATACCGCTTGTAATTTTTTAATGCAATGATAATATTGTCCATTTAATAGTAACCTTTGTCCATTTTTAAATTTGCCGGCCCCTGCTACTTTTATCAGCCGATTATAAATATTCTGTATATAATAATTATGAGTAAAAACATCACCCGTAAAGCATGGGGAATTGTACATAACGAAGATATTTACCTGTTTAAGCTTGAAAACAGCACGGGTGCTTTTGTGGAGGTGACCAATTACGGCGCTGCGCTGGTAAGCGTGGTTGTGCCTGACAAAGATTCAACGCCCGGCAATGTTATTATCGGCTTCTCAAACTTAGAAGGCTATTTGGACGATAATTGCTATATCGGTTCTACCATAGGCCGTTATGCAAACCGGGTCAGTAATGCGCGGTTCATATTAAACGGTAACATTTATCAAATGGAAGCCAATGACGGTATAAATTCAAACCATAGCGGATCAAGCGGTTTTAACAGCAAAGTATTTGGCTTTGAAATAAATGCCGACGAGCTGGTTTTTATACTGCATAGCGACGATGGCGACGGCGGTTTCCCCGGTAACTTAAGCCTGCGGGTAACTTATAAATGGAGCGATGATAACGAATTGCTGATCCATTACAAGGCGGTGAGCGACCAGGACACCTTCGCCAATTTTACCAATCACGCCTATTTTAATTTATCAAACGGCGATCTGACCATAGCGGACCATCGCCTCGAGATCAGCGCAGATAATATTGTCGCCGCCGGCGATGATTATATCCCGACAGGCGAAATTATACCTGCCACTGTACCCTTTACAGGCGATACCTTAAGAGATGCACAGGACGACATTAAAAGTGTTAACTCTTACTATATTTTAGATAAGGATAAAGTGGCCGCTAACCAATTTGCGGCTAAATTAACGGATGAGTCGTCGGGCCGGACTTTAACTGTACACACTTCCAATCCCGGCATATTTTTGTATACCGGCGATTATTTAAACAGCAAACATTTTAACCATAATAACCGCTACTGCCAACCGTTTGAGGGCCTTTGCCTGGAATGCCAGCTTTACCCCGACAGCATGAACAAACCCGGTTTTCCGTCGGCCATGCTGCCAAAACATCATGTGTACAGCGAGTTTATCACCTTCAAATTCGGCCTTTTATGAAAAAACTGATCTTATTATTTCTGTTGATAATTGTTGCCGGACGCGTAGCTGCACAATCTTATCATTTGGCATCGCCGGACAAAAACTTTAAAATAGCTATTGACACCAAAGACAGCCTGACTTATAGCGTAGTTTATAAAAACAATACGGTTGTCGCGCCTTCTGCCATTTCACTTAATTTAGATAAAGGCATATTAGGAAAATCAGCAAAAGTAAGCAAGACGGCGATAAGCACTGTACAAAATGTATTGCATCCGCTATACGGCAAATCTGCCACGTTACAGGATAATTACAACCAGCTGATCATCAATTTTCAGGGCAATTATTCGGTGGTCTTCAGGGCATATAATGAAGGTATCGCTTATCGTTTTATAACTAGCCTTGCAGATTCGGTTAAAGTGGTGAGCGAACAGGCGACATTTAATTTGCCGGGCAACCCGGCAGCCACCTGGGCCGAAACCACTAATTACACCGCGTGGGAGCTGCCTTATGTGCAACATCCGTCAATTGCCGACATAAAAGAGGGTACCCGGGCGCTAACTCCGTCACTTTTTGCATACCAGCCGTCAAATATAAAAGTTGTTATTGCCGAAGCCGATGTATTTGAATATCCCGGCATGTATATCCAAAAACAAGGCGGCAATTTTAAAGGCGAATGGGCAAAATTTCCCGCAAAAACGGTGATGGGCAGTTGGGGTAATTTTGTTTCGGTAGTGAAAGAACGGGGAAATTATATTGCCGCCACCAAAGGCACGCGCGCTTATCCATGGCGGGTAGTTATTGCTACCGATGATGATAAAACTTTGCTCAACAATCAGTTGATCTATAAATTGGCAACACCATCCACCCTTAAAAACACCGGTTGGATAAAACCCGGCAAAGCAACCTGGGAGTGGTGGCACGATGCCATGCTGCCCGGTGCCAGCATCCCCTCTGGTATGCCAAACCGCAATACTACGCTGTACAAATATTATGTTGACTTTGCCGCTAAAAACAATCTGGAATACCTGATGATTGACGCGGGGTGGTCTGACAATTATGATGTTAAAAAAGTATTGCCGCGTGTGGATGTGAAAGAAGTGATCAGCTACGCTAAAAGCAAAAACGTGGGTGTATTTTTATGGGCAGTCGCGGTGCCTTTGTTAAACGACTTAGACAAGAACCTGGATTTTATTAAATCGTTAGGGGCAGCGGGTATCAAGGTTGATTTCTTCGACCGAGACGACCAGGAAGTTGCAGGCTGGATGGAAAAAATTGCGAAAGCAGCCGCCGAGCGTCATTTAATGATCGATTTTCATGGCTGCGGAAAACCGACAGGGATGCAGCGTACTTACCCCAACATCGTAAACTATGAAGCCGTGCGCGGCGAGGAATGTGATAAATGGGATTATACTGCCAACCCGCAGCACCATTTAACATTTACCTTTACCAGGATGCTGGGCGGCCCGCTGGATTATACACCCGGATCAATGCGTAACGCCACCATGGAAACGTTCAAACCTGTCGACCCCGGATTGCCTTCATCGTTAGGTACACGTTGCCATGAGCTGGCCATGTACGTGGTGTTCGACCAGTATTTTGCCATGCTTTCTGATTCGCCTACCGAGTACGAGAAGTACCCGGATATTATGAAATACCTGTCGGCGGTGCCGTCGGTATTTGACGAAACAAAAGTGCTGGACGCTAAGGTTGGTGCCTACGCGGTGGTTGCCAAGCGCAAAGGTAAAAACTGGTTTGTTGGTGCCATGACCAACTGGGATGAGCGCAAAGTAAATATCGATTTTTCGTTCCTTCCACCCGGCGTTAGCTACCAGGCAGACATTTATGCCGATGGCGTTGACGCTAATAAAACGGCCACCAGTTATACTTATAAAACCATCACCGTAACCAATAAAACTAAGATAGATTTTAATTTGGCTAAAGGTGGCGGTGCGGCGGTAATGTTGAGGGAATTGCCTAAGTAACAGGGTGGGCTCACCCCGACATCGCTGCGCGGAAAGAGGGTAAACACATAAAAAAGAATAGCCCTCTTTGCCGTTTACGGCAGAGAGGGCAGGTCGAGCGAAGCTAAGACCGGGTGAGTTGAGTACGGAAAGGGGCTGTCACCCTGAGGCACTCGAAGCCTGCCTACCGGCAGGCAGGGGTGAGCGTAAAGGCCTCCCCGCATGCTTCGAGTGCCTCAGCATGACAGCGCTCTTTTAGTTTTAGCGTCCCCGCAGGGTCTCTCGGAGAGGACCCTGCGAAGCAGAATACATACATTTATAAAATCAAAATATAAACCAATGAACCAAACCAAACCGTTTAACAGCGTTTACATTATCGGGATCTCATTTATATCAGCACTGGGCGGTTACCTGTTCGGGTTTGATTTCGCGGTGATATCAGGCGCGCTGCCATTTCTTCGCAAAGAGTTTGCGCTTGACCCTTTATGGGAAGGCTTCCTGACAGGATCGCTGGCGCTGGGCTGTATTGCCGGGTGCCTGATAGCCGGTAATATTGCCGAAAAATATGGCCGCAGGCCGGGCCTGATGGTGGCGGCGGCTATTTTCGCGGTATCGTCATTAGGTATCGCGCTATCCAAAGGCCTGGTATTTTTTGTGATCATGCGTTTTGCGGCGGGTATTGGCGTAGGCATGGCATCCATGCTTTGCCCTATGTACATTGCCGAGATCTCGCCAGCAGCCGTACGTGGCCGTAACGTGGCCATTAACCAGCTTACGGTTGTACTGGGCATCCTGATCACCAACTTATGCAATTATTTTTTAGCCGATACGGGCGTTGATGCCTGGCGATGGATGTTTGGGTTGGGCGTGATCCCATCAGCTATATTTCTAATAGGCGTAATATGGCTGCCCGAAAGCCCGAGATGGCTGATGAAAGCAGGCCAGCCCGAAAAAGCAAAATCAGTATTAAGCCGCATTGGCGCGGCAACTTTTGTTGACACCACTTTAAAAGCGATAGAGAAATCATTAGCCGGCGGTGGTGGCAAAAAAAGCTATAAAGCTGTGTTCGAGAAAAGCGTACGCCCTGCCGTATTAGTGGGTATCACGCTGGCGGTTTTCCAGCAGTTTTGCGGTATTAACGTGGTGTTTAACTATACCTCTACCATATTCGCGTCGGTAGGTTCAAGTTTAAATCAGCAGCTTTTTGAAACCGTATCTATCGGCATTGTAAACCTGTTGTTTACGCTGCTGGCCATGTGGCAGGTTGACAAACTGGGCCGCAGGCCATTAATGTTAATCGGTTCGTTAGGCTTATCGGTATTATACATCGCGTTAGCATTTTTATTACAGAGCCACGCGGCAGCCGGGTTGGTATCCATCCTGGTTTTATTAGCCATCAGTACCTACGCCATATCCATAGCACCCATAACCTGGGTGCTTATTTCAGAAATTTTCCCTAACAAGATCCGCAGCGAAGCGTCAACCGTGGCCGTGGTATCGCTTTGGGGTGCCTATTTTATATTGGTATTTACGTTCCCTATCCTGGCCAAAGTGTTGGGCACTTACGGACCGTTTTACCTGTACGCGGTTATTTGTTTCTGCGGATTTTTATTCATCAAAACAAAAGTTAAAGAAACCAAAGGCCAAACTTTGGAAGAGTTGGAAGACAATTTAATAAGACATTAAGCACTATATTACCATGAGCGACCTGTATGTAAATATCTGGGAAGAAACAGTAACTATCCCCACCTATGGCATTGGCAAACCCGATAAGAACCCTATGTTTTTTGAAAAACGGGTTTACCAGGGCAGCAGCGGCAAGGTTTATCCCAACCCCGTGATCGAGAAGATCTACGATGAGAAAGAAGACAAAGAATATATTGGCCTTTTTCTTGAAAATAAGTACATCAAAATGCTGATCCTGCCCGAGCTGGGCGGACGTATCCAGATGGCTTATGATAAAATAAGGGAACGCCATTTTGTATATTATAACCAGGTGATCAAACCCGCGCTGGTAGGCCTGACCGGCCCGTGGATCTCGGGCGGGATAGAGTTTAACTGGCCGCAGCACCACCGCCCAAGTACTTTTGAGCCGGTAGACTATAAGATTGAAGAAAACGCCGACGGCAGCAAAACCATCTGGACCAACGAGGTTGAACGCATGTTCCACACCAAAGGTATGACAGGTTTTACCCTGCACCCCGACAAAGCTTACATTGAAATTAAAGCTAAACTGTTTAACCGCTCGGCACTGCCGCAAACCTTTTTATGGTGGGCAAACCCGGCAGTTAAGGTTAATGATGATTATCAATCTGTTTTCCCGCCGGATGTGAACGCGGTGTTTGATCACGGCAAGCGCGATGTATCAACCTTCCCTATCGCTACCGGTACTTATTATAAGGTAGATTACTCGCCGGGTACGGATATTTCACGTTATAAAAACATCCCGGTGCCTACCTCGTACATGGCCATCAATTCGGCTTATGATTTTGTCGGCGGATATGAGCACGACAGCCAGGCAGGCTTACTGCACGTGGCTAATCATCATGTATCGCCGGGTAAAAAACAATGGACCTGGGGCCACAGCGATTTTGGCCAGGCCTGGGACAGAAACCTTACCGACGAGGACGGCCCGTACATTGAGCTGATGACGGGTATGTTCACCGACAACCAACCCGATTTTACCTGGCTGATGCCGAACGAAGAAAAGCATTTTACTCAATACTTTATGCCCTACCGCGAGTTGGGCGTAATTAAAAATGCAAGCAAGGATATACTATTAGCGCTTAATTATGCAGACGGCAATATCGAACTGAAAGTATATGTTACCGGCGAGCAAAAAGGCTTAAAAGTTAAGTTGAGCTATGAAGATAAAGTCTTATTTGATGAGGTAACGGATCTGGCACCCGAGAAGGTGTTTGTCAAAAATATCAATGCCGGTAATATCGACGAGAACCGTTTATTGGTGACCGTTACATCCCCGCAGGCAAAAGAGTTATTGCGTTACGAGCCTGCGGCCAACAAGGTAAACAACATGCCCCAGACTGCAAAGCCAGCCCTGCAGCCCGAAGACGTTGAAAATACCGAACAATTGTTTTTAACGGGGCAACATTTAGAGCAATACCGCCACGCTACGTACAGCCCGGTGCCTTATTATGAAGAAGCCCTGCGCCGCGATCCTAAAGATATTCGTAACAATAATGCTTTGGGTTTATGGTACCTGCGCCGCGGGCAGTTTGCCAAAAGCGAGCCTTTTTTCCGCAAAGCGGTCGAGACCGGCATTCAGCGTAACCCTAACCCTTACGACAGCGAGCCGCATTATAATTTAGGCTTATCGCTTAAGTTTCAAAGCAAAAACGCCGAAGCTTACGAAGCATTTTATAAAGCGACATGGAGCAACGCGTGGAAAGACAGCGGCTACTTTATGGTAGCGCAGTTAGACCTGGTAAACGGTGATTATGAGCTTGCCGCGGATCATATCCAATCGGCGGTCGACCGTAACGCAAATAACAGTAAGGCTTATGTATTGCAATCTGCCGCTTACCGCAAATTGGGTAAAATGGACGATGCTGTTGCCGCATCTAAATATGCATTAAACCGCGATGCCTTTAACTTAGGTGCGTTGTTTGAATTATACCTTGCCGGCGATGGCCAAAACCATTTAGACCAACTGCTTAAACTATCACGCGGCTGGAGCCAAAATTTTATTGAATACGCGTTGGATTATGCCAACGCGGGCCTGTATACCGAGGCTTTTGACTTGTTACAACATGCCATATCCGATGATGAAACCAACCCAATGGTTTATTATTACCTGGCTTATTTTAAACAACAATCAGGCGATACAAACGGGGCTATCGAGTTATTAAAAAAAGCGGCCACCGCCGACCCATACCTTTGTTTCCCGGACAGGTTGGAAGATATCGCAGTACTACAATTGGCATCGCAATTAAATCCGGCTGATGCAAAAGCGCCATATTATTTAGGTAACTTATGGTACGACAAACGCCAATATGATGAAGCGATCGCCGCCTGGGAAACCTCGGCAAAACTGGATAAAACTTTCCCTACCGTTTTGCGCAACCTGGCCATAGCTTACTTTAACAAGCTTAATGAACACGACAAGGCGGTTACCTATTTTGAACAGGCGTTCGAACTGGATAAAACAGATGCCCGCATCCTGATGGAGCTGGACCAACTGTATAAGCGCCTGAATAAAAAACCGGCAGACCGGCTTAAATTATTAGAGGACAACTTAAATACCACAACCGAGCGTGATGATATTTACCTGGAGCGCGCGGCCATCCGCAACTTTTTAGGTGACAATGAGCAAGCGCTGCAACTGATCAGCCAAAGACAGTTCCACCCCTGGGAAGGCGGCGAAGGAAAAGCATCGGGGCAATATGTTTATAGTTTGGTGGAGATCGCGCGGGAAAAATTGAACAATAAAGATTTTGGCGGGGCTATTAGCTTGTTGCAACAGGCGCAAACTTATCCGCATAATTTAGGTGAGGGCAAACTATTCGGCGCAGCCGAAAATGATATATTTTACTGGCTGGGTTGTGCTTACGAAGGCTTGAATGATGCCGAACAAGCTCAGAAATATTTCCGCAAAGCGACTATGGGTTTAGCCGAGCCATCGGCAGCCATATTTTATAACGACCAGCAGCCCGACAAAATATTTTACCAGGGGCTGGCATGGAAAAAGCTGAGCGGTACCGCTAAAGCAACCCAAATTTTCAATAAGCTGGTGGCGTTTGGTATACAACATTTAAATGACCATGTTAAGATAGATTACTTTGCGGTATCGTTGCCTAACCTCTTGATCTTTGATGACGACCTGGATCTCCGCAACCAGGCACATTGCCTTTACATACAAGGGTTAGGGTATTTAGGGCTTGAGCAATATGACGCAGCAACCAGGGCCTTTACCGAAGTACTGGCTTTGGACGCGGAACATTTTGGCGCTAACCTGCATTTAAAATTAGCCGTTCCGCAGGCTTTATAACAATCTCTTCATTTTATTTATAGCGATGGGTTTAAAACCCATCGCTATGTTTACAGCATTTTACAAAACCATAGGCCAATTTTTTTAATTTTGCGGCCTATGGAAACAGCAGAACTATCTAAATACGACAAACTGGTAAATAAAAGCACAGGGCACTATAAAGCATTTTTATATGATTGCGATGGTACCCTTGCCGATAACATGCCTGCTCACGCCCTTACTTACATAAAAGTAGCGGCAGATAACGGCGTTAACATTACCGGGGAGATCATAGATGAGCTGGCCGGATGGCCGGTACCTGCTGTAGTGGTCGAGATCAACAAACGTTATGGTTCAAACATGAACCCTGAAGAGTTTGCCGAGATCCGTCAAAAGCTGTATCATGATGAATACATCAATCATATAACTCCGGTTGAGCATGTGGTTGATCATCTGAAAGCTCATGTGGGTAAGGTAAGGATCGCTGTAGTTTCAGGCGGATCACGCGAAGCGGTTGAAAAAACTTTAAAAGTTTTAGGCATTACCGACCTGGTTGAAACCCTGGTATGTGCCGGCGAAACCCCGCACGGAAAACCATTTCCTGATCCGTTTTTAGCAGCAGCAGAAAAATTAGGCGTCGACCCGAAAGACTGCCTGGTATTTGAAGACGGTGATCCCGGTGTACAATCGGCCATAGCTGCCGGTATGGACTGGATCAGGATAGATAAGCTTGACTAATTAAAAGCTATCCTGCAAAAAGTTTTCTTCGGTATTGCAATATAAAGACGAGTAGATCCGCAACTTAGTATTATTGGTTTGCAGCCGCCTTTTCATGTGCACGATAGGGTGTGTGGTTTTTATGTTAAGCAGGGCGCTTATATTTTTATCTGCATGTATGGCCCAGATCTTTTGTTCGCCTTCTTTAACTTCGATCTTGTAATTATCCTTCAATATTTTAAATAAAGAACGGTTCTCAAGGCTCCTTGAAGAAAAATGAGGCAGGTCAACATTGGTTATATGCGTTTCTTCGTACAAAACAGGCACATTATCAATGTACCTTAGTCTTGAAAAGAAGATACAGCCCGCATCACTTTCGCTTTCATCCAATTGGTAAAAAAAATCGTCTGGCCAGTCTTGTTTGGTGGGTTTTTGTAAAATAGAGGTTGTTAATTTCTGATCGCCAACACCCACGGTAACACCGCTTAATGAAAGTATCCCTAAACCTGTCTTAGGTTCAGATACTATGCTTCCCTTGCCATGTTTCCTGGTAATATACCCCATATTGGCAAGGGCCGAAAGCGCCTGCCTTATAGTAACTCTTGTGGTATCGTAAGATCTGCAAAGATCATTTTCTGATGGTAGCAGGTCACCTTTTTTGTATTCCCCCTTTTCTATCAAAGACTTTAGGTCTTCAATTACTTTCTTATATAGATGCACAACTTCCTTTTTGCTCATAGATTTAGGTTATGGTTAATAACAAATATAATAAATGTTCTCCTTAAATCATTGCAAGCAAGTTTTCAAAACTTTTTTAAATTAACTTGTATATACAAGTTAATTTTTCTATGTTTGATCATCAATCGCGTTGCACCTATAATACCGGTCAAATAAATGAATTACATTACCAATATGCAAACACAACAATGCTGTGACCTTACTCTATTTTGTTGTAATAATGTTCTAACATGCATTTTGGTTTTAAAAAAATTATAGCAATATGGAATACAACAGGAAGATTGTGAACAAGATGGTTAAAAATGCGCTGTCGTTCATTTATATTAGTTGCATTAAACCACATAGTATTGATAATAAACTCAATACCATTTTTCTACCTAAATATGCTGCATTGAAACGAAAAGCATCAGATAACATCCCCCTTGTATACACAACTTTTAAAAATATATCTTTGAGAAATGAAGTCATATAGATTAAACAGGTTATTTAACGGCCGATCGGGCAATTGCTTTGATGTGGCTATAGATCACGGATTTTTTAACGAATATCCGTTCTTAAACGGCATAGAAAACATTCAAAAAGCGGTTGACGTATTGATAGATGCAGCACCCGACGCCATACAGCTAACTATCGGCCAGGCACAATATTTACAATCCGTCCCGGGCCGTTACAAACCGTCATTGGTTTTACGTACCGATGTAGCCAACGTATATGGCAAGGAACTGCCCCGCGCGTTATTCAGCAGGATGATTGAGAACCCGGTCGAGCAGGCATTAAGGCTCGATGCCACCTGTGTGGTAGTAAACCTGTTCAGTATCCCAGGCGAGCCCGAGGTTGCAGATCAATGCATTCAGAATATCCTTAAAATAAAACCGGTTTGCGAGCAATATGCTATGCCGCTGATGATAGAGCCATTGGTTTTTCGCCCTAATACAGAAGCGGGCGGCTATATGGTAAACGGCGATCCTGAAAAGATCATTCCATTGGTTAGGCAGGGTGTTGAATTAGGCGCCGATATTATCAAAGCCGATCCAACCGATGATGTAACCCAATACCACCGTATAGTTGAAATAGCCGGAAATATCCCGGTGCTTGTACGCGGGGGCGGTAAAGCCAGCGACCAGGAAATTATGGACCGCACTTATGGCCTGATGCAGCAAGGTGTAAAAGGCATTGTTTATGGCCGCAATGTGATACAACATGCAAATCCGGCCGGTATGACCAAGGCTCTGATGGCTCTTGTGCATGATGGCGCTAAACCCGCCGACGTAATGCACCTGTTAAATAGCTAATCTATTTTATATATTAAATTTAAGATTGATGAAGACACTCAATATTGGCATTATTGGCGGTGGATTGATGGGCAAAGAAGCCGCCAGCGCGTTTGGCCGCTGGTTCGCGCTTAATGATTTCCCTGCGAAAGTAGAACTAAAAGCAGTTTGTGACTTAAACGAACAGGTATTAGCCTGGTATAAAAGCGTCCCGACTGTTGAGCTGCTTACTACTAATTATAAAGAGCTGCTTGACCGCGCGGATATTGACGTAGTGTACGTGGCCCTGCCCCATAACCTGCATAAAGAGTTTTATCTTGAAGTGCTTGAAGCCGGTAAAGATCTGCTTGCAGAGAAACCTTTCGGCATAGACCTTGAAGCTGCACTGGCTATCAGGGATAAAGCCGAAGCGCTTGGACGCTTTGTACGGTGCAGTTCTGAAATGCCATTTTTACCCGGCCCGCAACGTGTTATTGAAGAGGTAAGGTCAGGCCGGATCGGTGAGATCATTGAGGTTAAAGCAGGTTTTTTGCACTCGAGCGATATCGACCCTACCAAACCCATTAATTGGAAAAGGCAGGTTAAATTTTGCGGTGAGATAGGTGTAATGGGCGACTTAGGGATGCACGTATTGCATGTTCCGCTAAGGTTAGGCTGGAAACCTGAGTTGGTTTACGCCAACCTGCAAAAAATAGTAACTGAGCGCCCGGACGGTAAAGGCGGCATGGCGGTTTGCGATACATGGAACAATGCAACGTTAAACACCCAGGTAACCATTGACGGCAAACAAGTGCCCATGCTGTTAGAGATGAAACGCATCGCCCCCGGCGAAACAAATACATGGTACATTGAAATATTCGGCACCAAAGGCGGTGTAAAATACAGCACTAAAGACACAAAAACTTTATGGACCTTTAAATTTGACGGCGAACAGTTTTGGCAACGTACCGACCTTGGCTTTAAAGGCGTACCTTTCCCAACTATAACCGGCGGCATTTTTGAGCCCGGTTTTGCGGATTGCTTTATGCAGATGCTTGCAGGCTACGTAGCCGAGCGCGAAGGGTTTTTAAATAATCGTTTTGGTTGCGTAACCCCTGACGAAGCGGTTGACAGCCATTATGTATTCGCCGCGGCGCTTAAATCATTTGCAAATAGTTCAGTTGAAAAAGTGGATTATCAATACCAACCGGCATGAAACGATCAGAAATAAACCAGGCCATATTAAAATCGGGCTTATTTTTTATAAACAACGGCTGGGCAATGCCCCCCAAACCCAAATGGGATGTAACCGATTTTGGGCTGGGCGAGTTTTCAAAATTTGGCCTGATATTGATCAACCTGGCCGAAGAAGCAGAGTATTGCGAAAAACTAATGTATGCCGCTAAAGGACAAACCACTCCGGCACACACCCATAAAAAAAAGAAAGAAGATATTATTTGCCGCACCGGCGAGTTGGTGATCCGCCTATGGGCGCAAAACCCGGCTGATGGCGAAACTGATGAGTCTTTCCAAATGAAAGTGAACGGACATTTTCAAATCATTCAATCAGGCAACACAGTTAATTTAAAAGCCGGCGAACGCATTACCATCGTACCGGGCATTTGGCATGAGTTTTACCCGGCATCTGCCGAATGTATAATCGGCGAGGTATCAACCGCTAATGACGACCTGAATGATAACTTTTTTGCTGATAAAAATATCGGGCGCTATGCCGAGATCGTAGAGGACGAAACACCTATAGTAAAATTACTAAGCGATAAATAAGCAATGAAAAACGGCATTTTAGTTGGCGGTAACTGGATAGTTGACTATGTAAAGCTGATCGATGTTTTCCCAGAGGAAGAAAAGCTGGTAAACATATTATCTGAAAGCAGCTGCAATGGTGGCTCGGCTTATAATGTTATCATGGACCTGTGGAAACTACAGGCCAATTTTCCGCTAAGCGGGGTCGGTTTAGTGGGCGATGATGATCGCGGCAACCTCATCATTAGTCATTGTAAAGGCTTAGGGATAAACACAACCCAGATCCGTAAAACTGCCAAAGCGCATACCTCATATACGGATGTAATGAGCGTTATGGGTACGGGTAAACGTACCTTTTTTCACCAGCGCGGCGCCAATGCCCTGCTGGATATTGACGATTTTGATTTCTCTTTATCTCAGGATAAAATTTTTCACCTCGGTTATTTGTTGCTGCTTGATCAGTTGGATATTATTGAGGCTGACGGAACTACCCGTGCATCAAAGGTTTTAAGAAATGCCAAAGCGCACGGATTGATCACATCGGTTGATATTGTTAGCGAGCGGTCTGACCGGTTTAAGGATGTCATACCTTCCTCACTGCCTTATATTGATTACCTGTTTGTTAATGAGTATGAGGCCGGCATGATCACCGGGGTAAAAACGATAGGGCCGGGTGGCACCATTATTTTAAAAAGTTGTTACGATGCCGCGTTAAAGTTGCTGGATATGGGTGTAAATAAATGGGTAATTCTTCATTTTCCTGAAGGTGTAATAGCCATCAGCCAATCAGGCGACTCACATTACCAGCCCAGTATCCAAATCCCGGCAACCAGGGTTGCGGGCGCGTCGGGCGCGGGTGATGCCTTTGCCGCAGGGGTATTGATAGGTGTCCATAATGATCAGGATATGAAAGATTGTCTTGAATTGGGCGTCGGGGCCGCAGCCTCAAGTTTATTTGAATCAACATCCTCTGATGGTGTACTTCCGTCGGTAGAATGTCTTAAATTAGCAGACCAATTTGGTTATCGCGAAACCATCTAACCTATAATAATATTTTAAAATTGGATTCAAGAATCGGCAAATTACTGGAGGCCATTTTACCTGCCGAACGGATAAAAACAGAACTGATCGATTTGGTCGCGTCTGCGTCCGACGCGGGCTTTTATTACCTGCGCCCCCAAGCCGTGGTATTGCCAAAATCTGAAGATGAAGTTGTTAACCTGTTCGCTTTTTCAAAGAAACATCAGATCCCTATGGTATTCCGGACTGCCGGCACCAGCTTGTCCGGGCAATCCATTACAGATGGCATCCTGGTTGATCTGAGCCAGCATTGGGGCAAAATAATTGTCGAAAACAATGGCGATACCGTAAGGGTCAGGCCCGGCGCGATAGGCGCCAACGTAAATACTTATTTAAAAAAATACCAGAAGAAGATAGGCCCTGACCCGGCAAGCATCAATGCGGCTATGATGGGCGGTATCCTGTCAAACAATGCCAGCGGCATGTGCTGCGGTGTAAGCAAAAACTCTTATCACACCGTAAAACATATCCGTTTTATCTTACCTGACGGACAAATTTACAGCACCGAGATAGCCGCTGATTATGCCCGGTTTAAACAGCAACCTGCCGGGCTTTACCAAACTTTAAAAGACCTGAAGGCGCAAATTTTAAGTGATCCTGAAGTTTATGAAAAGGTGCGCAAAAAATATCAGACCAAAAATACGGTAGGCTATTCGGTAAACGCTTTTATTGATTTTGATGAGCCAATGGATATCCTGGCGCACCTGCTCATAGGTGCAGAGGGAACGCTTGGCTTTATAGCCGAAGCGGTACTAAATACGGTTGATGATTATCCTGAGAAGCTAACGGCGATGTTATATTTCACGGATATCTATTCAGCCTGCCAGGCTATTTCTCCGCTAACAGCATCCGGCGCAGCCGCGGTTGAATTAATGGACCGGGCATCGCTGCAATCCATAGAAAACATAGAAGGAATGCCCGCGGTGATCAAAACACTGCCGGAAAATGCTGCTGCTTTACTGGTAGAATACCAGGGCAATACCCAGGCCGAACTAAAATTGCAGATGGATGCATTCCTGTCTTTTGCCAATGATCTTTCCCTTTTACAAAAGGCCGAATTTACCGCCGTACCGGCAGAACAGGCCTTGTTCTGGAAGGTGCGCAAAGGGATGTTCCCGGCAGTAGGCGCAGTGCGGGCCAGCGGCACATCGGTGATATTAGAAGACGTAGCTTTCCCGGTTGACAAACTGGGCGATGCGATATCTGATCTGCAACTACTATTTAAACAACACGGCTACACCAGGGCCATAATTTTTGGCCATGCAAAAGATGGCAACATCCATTTTGTGGTTACCCAGGCTTTTGACACACCCGATGAAATAAACCGCTATAGTGTTTTTTTGCAGGATGTGGTTGACCTGGTAGTTAAAAAATATAACGGCGCTTTAAAAGCTGAACATGGAACAGGCCGCAACATGGCGCCTTTTGTGGAAACCGAATGGGGCGAAGCCATTTACCGGGTAATGAAATCGGTTAAACAGGCCGTCGACCCGGAAAACCTGTTAAATCCCGGCGTAATTATTAATGCAGATAAGCACGCGCATATCAAAAATCTGAAAGAGTTGCCGCAGGTTGAAGAAGAAGTTGACCGCTGCATTGAATGCGGCTTTTGCGAACATAAATGCCCGAGCCGCGATATTACCCTCACCCCGCGTAAACGCATTGTGGTACGCCGCGAATTACTTAAACTTAAAAACCAGGGCAACAAAGCTCAGCATGCCCAATTGCTGCACCAATATCAGTACGAAGGCTTAGACACCTGCGCGGTTGACGGCCTATGCGCCACCGCCTGCCCGGTTGATATCAATACCGGCGACCTGGTAAAACGCCTGCGCAGGGAGAACCATTCGGAAACAGCCAATAAAATGGCGCTGTTTACGGCCAAACATTTTAAAGCAGTTTATAGCATCGTAAAACTTGCTCTGGGTGCAGGGATATTGGTCAATAAATTATTAGGACAAAAAACCATGTTCAGGCTTACTACGAGCCTGCGCAAAGTTATTCCGGGCTTCCCACTCTGGTCAAACCAATTGGCATTGGCAAAGCCTGTGCCGGGTAATTTATTCAAAGATTCTTATACCCGCTCGGTGGTGTATTTCCCGGCATGTATCTCGCGCGCGATGGGCGAGCGTGAAAAGAAACAAAAAGGTGTAATGCAAACCTTTATGGATGTATCGGCCAAGGCGGGTATTAATGTGGTAGTTCCGGCTGATATCGAAAAAAACTGCTGCGGACAGATCTATTCGTCAAAAGGGTTTAAAGATGCTTACACTTACACCGTTAACGAAACCATTACCAAACTCTGGAAAGTTACCGATGGCGGAAAGTTACCTGTTGTCCTGGACATCAGCTCATGCACCCAGACGTTAACACATTGCAGGCCGGCGCTAACAGACGAAAATAAAGCCAGGTTTGACCAGTTATTGATCATTGACAGTATTACTTATATCCATGATTATGTAATGCCGCAAATTAACATCAGCAATAAAAAAGAACGTATTGCTTTGCACCCGGTATGTTCATTGAAAAAAATGCCGGGGCTTGAAAGCAGGTTTACTAAAATAGCTCAAACTTTCGCTGTTAATGTAGACGTGCCGGTTTTTGCGGGTTGCTGCGGCATGGCAGGCGACAGGGGGTTCCTGCATCCTGAACTTACCAAGTCTGCTACTTTGCCGGAAGCGAATGAAGTGAAAGCCAACGTTTATGACGGTTATTATTCCTCATCCAAAACCTGCGAGATAGCCTTGTCTGACGCGGTTGGCGAAAATTATTATTCGATCCTGATGCTGGTTGATGAGTGTACCGAATAGCGGTTCATCTTAAACCATTCTACTATTTAATAGGCCATTAGTATTATATTTGTTACGATATGGCACAAATTTTTTTAGTTGAAGATGAAGAACGGGTGTCGGCCGTTACCAAAAAGGCACTCGAAGAAAACCACCACATAGTAGATATTGTAACAGATGGCGCCCAGGCCGTAAAAAAGTTCCCGGTTAAGCCGTACGATCTGGTGATACTGGATATCATGCTACCCTATTTAACCGGTATCGAGGTTTGCCGCCATATCCGCCAGAAAAATAAAACCGTACCCATATTAATGTTAACCGCGCTAAACAGCGTTGACGATAAGGTAAAAGGCTTAAACATTGGCGCCGACGATTACCTGGTTAAACCCTTCCATCTTAAAGAGTTGCAGGCGCGGGTCGAGGCCTTACTAAGGCGTAATACTACCGATCATGTGCCTGTTATCACGCTGGGAAAAATAAGCCTGAACACCGCTAATAACACTATTGAGCGCGAAGGCCGTAAAATAACCCTGACCACAAAAGAATGTGCCCTTTTAGAACTGTTAATGCATAATAACGACAAGATTTTGACCAGGCAAACCATAGCCGAAAAGGTTTGGGGAATATCTTTTGATACCGGCACTAATGTGGTTGATGTTTACGTTAACTACCTACGCAACAAAATAGAAAAAGGGTTTACCGACAAGTATATCCATACAGTTATAGGCAAAGGGTACATCTTTAAAACAGAACAGGATTAAGTGAAAATAAAGGACAGGCTTTCGCTTTATTTTACTTTGATTGGCTCGGGCATTTTGCTGGCGGTCATGTTATCGCTTTACGTGTCTGTTTATACCATTGTACATAATCACTTTTATTCTCAATTAAAAGACCGTGCTAATATCGCAGCACAGCTTTATCTGGAGGCGGATGAAATTACGCCCGATTCGCTAATACGTGTAAAGAACGGTTTTTTAAAAAATCTGCCTGGTGAAGTGATCAGGCTATATGATAGTCGTAACAGTGCCGCTTTTATAAACGACAAAAACCAATACTGGGATAGTAATACTATAGAAGATGTTAGACAGCATAAGTATTTGCAATACGCAGATAAAGATTATCAGATAGTAGGGATTTATTACAAGGACAACCAGGGCAATTTTGTTATCCTGGTTACGGCAAATGATATAGAGGGCCGGCACCAGTTGGATGCGATACTTGAAGCCTTGATCATCATCTTCCTGGTGGTTGCGGTATTGCTATTTTCAATAAGCCGGTGGCTGGCAAAAAATACGCTCTCGCCAATTAAGAATGTGGTAAAACAAATGCAGCTCATTAAATCAACCAACCTGCACCTGCGGGTAAAAGAGGGTAAGGGTCGTGATGAAATAAGCGAACTGGCACACAATTTTAACCGCCTGCTCGAGCACCTTGAAAACGCTTTCGAACTGCAAAGAACCTATGTCGCCAATGCCTCGCACGAATTGCGCACGCCTATAACCAGCATAATCGGCGAAGTAGAGCTGGCACTAACCAAGGAGCGCAGCCCTGATGAAAATAAAAAGACGCTACAACTGGTATTAGAAGAATCGGAAAGATTAAGAGATACCATATCGGGTTTAATGGAGCTGGCCCAGGTGGATATGGATTACACCATTGCAGAGCAGGGCCCGGTAAGGATGGATGAATTATTATGGGAGGTCGAATCGTACTGGGCATATAAACTGGGCTCGGGCGCATTGCAGGTTAATGTTGAGCACATGCCTGAGAACGAAACCATGTTAACCATCCCCGCTAACCACCAGCTACTTTTTATCGCTTTAAATAATTTAATTGGCAATGCCTTTAAATTTTCAAGCCAGCAACCTGTTAAATGCAATTTCTATGCGGATGAATGGCTTATCCGCATGCAGATCATTGATTCGGGCATCGGCATCCCAAAAGACGATATCGAATTAGTTTTTAAATCATTTTACCGTGGCAACAATTCTCACAATTTTGCAGGTAACGGCATTGGTCTGTATGTAACCAAAAAAATCATTCAATTATTTAACGGCACCCTTAATATCGAGTCGGTTGAGGGCGAAGGCACCAGCATTACGGTCATGTTTAACCGGGTAAATTAACATTCTAATACCATTCTAATTTTCCACTTCTTAGTATAGCTTAATTTTGACCGTTTAAAATAAACTATGCGTTTTAAAATCGGTCTTTTTCTTCTACCCTATTTTTTTTGTATCACAGCTTTAAAAGCACAAGCGCAGGCTGATACGCTTTCACTAAACTTCCAGGAGGCTGAAAAGCATTTTCTGGATAATAACCTGAGCTTACTTGCTCAGAAATATAATATAGATGCTTCAAAAGCATTGATCGGCCAGGCAAAATTATGGGATAACCCTGTACTAAGTACAGACCAGAACATATATGACGGCGGCAGCAAAAAGTTCTTTTACCATAATAGCAGTTTAGGCCAGGGGCAGGTATTTGTTCAATTGAGCCAGGTATTTACCACCGCTGGTAAACGAGGCAAACAGGTACAGGTAGCAAAAGATAACGCCCAGGTACAGGAAGCTGCTTTTAATGATCTGATGCGTAACCTGCGCTACAACCTGCAACTGGATTTTAGCCAGTTAGGCAGCCTTGTAGAGCAGGATAAAGTTTACCAGGCAGAGATCAGCTCGGCAACTAACCTGGTTAATGGTATCCAGCAGGCATTTGATGCCGGCAACGTTGCTATGAAAGATCTGATAAGGTTAAAGGCATTGTTATTTGGCCTTCAAAACGATAGAATAGAGAACAGCCGGCAGATCAATGACCTGCAAACCGAGCTTAAAACCTTGTTAGGAACAAGTGAAACAACGTACATTACCCCTGTTATAAGTAGTCAATCAAGCCAATCGATCAAGCTGGATATTCCAGCTTTGATCGAACAGGCTAAAACAAACCGCGGCGACTATTTATCAAATAAATACCAGTTTAATTCGGCAACGCACGATCTTGCTTATCAAAAAGCGTTGGCTGCGCCTGACATTACCTTAGGCCTGTCTTACGATAAGAACAGCAGCTATGCCCCTAATTACTATGGGTTACAAATAGGTTTACCCCTGCCATTTTTTAACCGTAACCAGGGTAATATTAAATCGGCAACTTATACACTGAAAAGCCAGGAAAGCACCGTTAAGGAAAGCGAGGCCAGGCTTAAAAACGAGGTAGTGGCAGCTGTAAGGCAATACGAGTTGACACAAGAAATGTTTTCGACCCAGCAAACCGCGTTTAACGAACAGTATGATAAGCTATTTAACAGCATGCTCAAAAGCTTTAAAGAACGACAAATAGGGCTAATTGAGTTTGTTGACTTTTTTGACACCTATAAAGACACCAAATTAAAAATATTGCAGCAGCAATATGATCTTCAAAAGGCTATTGCCGATTTAAATTTCGCCACCGGGACAACCATAATAAAGCCTTAACTAACTATTGATAACATACAGAAGAATGAAAAGAGAAACGTTTTTGATTGGTCTCTCCGGATTAATGTTTTTAGCCGCGTGTAAACAAAAACAACCGGATACGCCGGACAGTAAGCAGGTATGCGTAAGTGACTCATTACAAAAAATGATCACCATAGATACTGCTAAAACCAGCACAATGAAGGATGAGCTCACCCTTTCGGGTGAAGTATCAAGTGATGATAATAACGTAGTAAAGGTTTTCCCTTTTTCAAGCGGACAGGTTATCTCCGTAAAAGTATCGCTGGGTGATAAAGTAACCAAAGGTCAGACTTTAGCCATTATGCGCAGTGCCGACGTTGCCGGTAATTATACCGATCTGTCATCTACCCAATCAGACGTAGCGGTTGCTAAAAGGCAATTGGACCAGGCAGAATCATTGTACAAAAATGGTATCTCAAGCGAGCGCGATTATACTGAAGCACAGGAGAACTATAACAAAGCGATGGCCGCAAACAGAAAGGTTAAACAACAGCTATCTATTAATGGCGGCGGCAACACCAGCGAGAATGGGTCACTGGTGATCAAAGCTCCGGAAAGCGGATATATCATTGAGAAAAATATAACGGCAGGCAGCTTTATCCGCCAGGATAACAGCGGCAGCATGTTCACGATATCAAACATGCAGGACGTTTGGATCTGGGCCAACGTTTTTGAGTCGGACATCAGTAAAGTCAAAACCGGTTATGCTGCAAAAGTTACAACATTAGCCTATCCGGGAAAGGTATTTACAGGTAAAGTAAATGAGATCAGCTCAGTATTGGACCCCGACAACAAGGTAATGAAAGTTAAAATAGCCCTGCCAAACCCGGGCATGTTGTTAAAGCCCCAAATGTTTACCAACGTAGTAATTACCAATAGCGAAAATACGCAGGCTGTTTCTATCCCGGCCAAGGCCGTTGTTTTTGACAGCAGCAAGAATTATGTGGTGATCTATAACAGCAAATGCGATCTGCAGGTACGTGAGGTTAGTGTCATCAAAACTGTTGATGATATATCCTATATCGGCTCGGGTTTAAAGCCGGGCGATAAGGTGATATCAAAAAATCAGTTGCTTTTATATGATGCCATAACAGGAGATTAGGGTAGAGAATGGTGAGTAGGTATTAGTGAGCAGGATATTTCACCATTACCTACTTACTACTGACAAGGCTCACTGACATTAATTACTTGATACTAAACAAATGAATAAATTCATTAAAAATATAATTTACTTCTCGCTAAAGCACCGCTATTTTGTGTTTTTTATGACTGCCATATTGGTAGTTATAGGCGCGTGGAGCTACAGCAATACCCCTATTGAAACCTTCCCCGACGTAACCAATACCCAGATCATTATTATTGCGCAATGGCCCGGAAGAAGTGCCGAGGAAGTGGAGAAGCTCATTACCATACCGATTGAAACGGTATTGAACTCTGTACAGAAAAAATCAAACCTGCGTACAACATCGGCTTTTGGTTTGTCTTATACACGGATCATTTTTGATGATGATGTGGATGATGCCTTTGCCCGTCAGCAGGTATTAAGCCGCCTGGCTAATGCAGACCTGCCCGACGGTGTAAAACCTGAAATTGAGCCGCCTTATGGCCCTACAGGTGAGATCTATCGTTATACGCTGAAGAGCAAAACGCAATCGCTGCATGAGCTTACCGCCATACAGGATTGGGTGCTTGACCGCCAGTTTAAATCAGTACCGGGCGTTGCCGACGTAAACAGTTTTGGCGGCGAGGAAAAAGCATACGAAGTAAGTGTGAACCCCGCGTTACTGCAAAAATACGGGTTAACATCGCTTGATGTTTTTAACGCCATTAACCGTAGCAATATTAACGTAGGCGGCGACGTGATCGAGAAAAACGACCAGGCTTATGTGGTTCGTGGTATCGGGTTGATCAACAATATTGATGAGATGAAAAGCATCATCATCAAAAATGTAAATAACGTACCGATACTTGCCCGGGACGTTGCAGAGGTGAAAGAAGCCGGCCTGCCGCGTTTGGGACAGGTAAGCCGCGACAAACAAAAGGACGTTATAGAAGGCATTATTGTAATGCGTAAAGGCGAAAACCCTGCAGAGGTGTTAGACCGTGTACGCGCCAAGGTAAAAGACCTTAATGACAATATATTACCCAAGGACGTAAAGATCGATACGTTTTACGACCGTACCAACCTGATGGATTTTTGTACCGAAACGGTAATCCACAACCTGATGGAAGGTATTGTGCTGGTAACGGTTATCGTATTCTTATTCATGGCCGACTGGCGCACAACGTTAACGGTGGCTATCGTTATCCCGTTGTCATTGCTGTTTGCCTTTATATGTATGCGCATTAAGGGCATGAGCGCCAACCTACTGTCCATGGGCGCGGTCGACTTTGGTATTATTATAGATGGCGCGGTGGTAATGGTCGAAGGGATTTTTGTGGCGCTTGATCACCGGGCCAAAGAAGTAGGCATGGAGAAATTCAATAAGCTGGCAAAACTGGGCTTGTTTAAAAACGTAGGCGCAGAAATGGGTAAGGCCATCTTCTTCTCCAAGCTGATCATCATTACCTGTTTGATCCCCATCTTCGCGTTCCAGAAAGTTGAAGGCAAAATGTTCTCGCCATTGGCATATACCTTAGGCTTTGCCTTGCTGGGTGCTTTGATATTTACATTGACACTGGTACCTGCGTTATCAAGTATCCTGCTCAATAAAAATGTACGCGAAAAACACAATGTGGTGGTGCTGTTTTTTGAGAACGGCATTCGACGCATGTTCGGATATACCTACAAACATCCAAAAAGCAGTGTATTGGTGGCTGTGGCTTTTATGGCAGTTACGTTCTTTTCGGCTAAATTCTTAGGGACCGAGTTTTTACCCGACCTGAACGAAGGCGCCCTTTGGGTTGAGGCCGAGCTGCCGATGAGCGTATCGTTACCCGAGGCGGAGAGCATTAACCAAAAAATGATGCAGATCCTGGCTAAATTCCCCGAGGTTAAGCAAACATTGGCGCAGGTTGGGCGTACAAACGATGGTACCGACCCTAAGGGCTTTTTTGACGTACAGATCCAGGTCGACCTGAAAAATAAAAAAGATTGGCCGTCCGGCGTTAGCGAAGATGAACTGATAGACGCGATGGACACGCAGCTCAAAAAGATCCCGGGTACTGTATTCAACTACTCGCAGCCTATCCGTGATAACGTGGAAGAAGCCGTTGCGGGTGTAAACGCGTCGCTTGCGGTAAATATATTCGGTTCAGATTTCCAGGTGCTTGATAAAAAGGCCGACGAGGTATTAAAAGTTTTAAAAACCGTAAAAGGTATTGACGACCTTGGCGTATTGCGTAACCTGGGTCAGCCCGAGTTTAGGATAGAGCTTGACCAGCGTAAAATGGCGTTGTATGGCGTAGCCACTGCCGATGCAAACTCGGTTATCGAGATGGCCATTGGCGGTAAAGCGGCTACCGAGCTTTATGAAGGTGAGCGCCGGTTTGATATCAGGGTACGTTATCAAAAGCAGTTCCGGGATACGCAGGATAAGATCGAAAACCTGATGGTGCCCACGCTTAACGGCTCAAAGATCGCCATTAAAGAAATAGCAACCATTAAAATATTAACCGGCCCGGCATTTATCTATCGCGATAATAACATGCGGCACATCGCTGTAAAATTCTCAAACCGTGGCCGCGATTTAGGCAGCACCATAGCCGAAGCACAACAAAAAGTTAACCGGCTGGTGAACTTTGACCACGGCTACTCTACCCAATGGGTGGGCGAGTTTGAAAACCAAACCCGCGCTTCAAACACGCTGGCCCACGTAGTGCCCATTTGTTTATTAGTTATCTTCCTGATCCTGTTCATCACATTCGGTAATGTAAAGGATGCCACGCTGGTTATTATGAACGTGCCGTTCGCTTTAATAGGCGGGATCCTGGCGCTACACATTACCGGTATTAATTTTAGTATCTCGGCGGGTATCGGGTTTATCGCGTTGTTTGGCGTATGTATCCAAAACGGGGTTATCCTGATATCGGTATTCCGCAAAAATCTTGAAGGGCACATGCCGCTGGATAAGGCCATCATGGATGGAGTTATATCGCGCGTACGACCTGTGGTAATGACCGCCTTAATGGCTGCCATTGGTTTAATGCCTGCAGCCTTATCGACAGGCATTGGTAGCGAAACACAAAAACCATTAGCTATCGTAGTAATAGGCGGATTGATCACCTCGACCATTTTGACATTATTGATCTTACCGGTAATATACGCCTTAGTGCACCGGTTGATCCACAAGCGCGAAAACAGGAAACTGTTAAGAAAAATAGGCGCTGTAAATTCTTGACGCAAGTTAGGGTTGTTTTAATAAGCAAATTGCCCCGGTAGTAAGAGCCGGGGCTTTTGTGTTTATTGAGATTGTGTAACTGTTTTGATATGGATATTATACTGTATTGTATCAGCATTTATTTATCATTGTATCGAGCAAAGCTACCGGGTGTAAAATACCAATTCTGCCTAAGTAAACCGATGATCAAAATGAAAGTTAACAAAACCAAGTATTGCCTGCTGTTAATAGCGTTTTTACTATGTGCTACTGCACATGCATCAGACATAAAGATCAAGATCACCAAAGCCTATTTAAATATCCCGGTGGGTAAGCAGGCCCGCATGAAACTGATCAAGATCTATTCGGGCAACAAAGAACGGCGCGAGTTCCCGGTTCAGCTTGCCGAGCAAAAGGTAGACTACTGGATCTTTATTGACGTAACTGAGTTTAAGGGGCAAACTATCACCTTATCCGGCTATGCCAGTACCGAAACACTAAAACGGATTTACCAGGCTGATAAAATTGCCGGGGCAGACAGCTTGTATAAAGAAAGTAACCGCCCGCAATTTCACTTCACCGTAAAACGCGGGTGGAGCAATGATATTAACGGCCCTATTTATTATAACGGTACCTATCATTTATTTTGGCAGGCATTCCCGTTTGGTAATTCGTGGTATACAGCTTATATGTATTGGGGACATGCTACCAGTAAAGATATGCTGCACTGGACAGAGACATCACCGGTTTTGATGTTGGATAGTTTGGGTTCGCCATGGTCGGGCACCGCTGTAATTGACAAGAACAATGATGGTGGCTGGGGTAAGGATGCTTTGGTGCTTTATTATACGGCTTTTGATCCGGTATCAGGTGGTAAGCAAGTGCAATGTATCGCTTACAGCACAGATGGCGGGAAAACTTTTAAACGCTACAAGGGCAACCCGGTTATCGATAGTAACGACGAGATGCATAGCAATGATACCCGAGACCCCAAAGTGTTTTATTACGAACCTGCTAAAACCTGGGTAATGGTACTGTTTGAGCGCGATGGGCTGTCATTCTATAACTCGAAGGATATGAAGAAGTGGACCAAGCAAAGCCATTTTGACGGCTTATATGAATGCCCTGATTTTTTTGAAATGGCTGTAGACGAAAACCCGGCTAATAAGAAATGGGTGTTGCATGGCGGCAGTTCAGAATATTTTGTGGGGACGTTTGATGGTAAAACTTTTCATGCCGAAACGCCGCGTCAAAATTATGCACAGGGCGCAAATAATATCTTATATGCTGCCGAGTCATTTCAGAATATGCCTGACGACAGGCATGTACAAATAGCCTGGGGACGAGTTGAGCATCCCGGTATGCCATTTAACCAAATGATGCTTTTCCCCACTGAATTTGCTTTAAAAACAACAAAGGATGGCCTTAAACTTTATGCCACACCGATTAAAGAAATAGAGACTTTACATACCACCGTTAAGGGATTTGGAAATGCCACATTGCGCGAGGCTAACTTGCTACTAAAAGACATGCAGCCCGGCCCGCTGCATATAAAAATGACAACATCAACAAAAAGCGGGCAAAGCGTAAGAATGTTTTACCAGGGAAATGAACTGGCAAATTTCACCGCGCAGGATCTTACCAATGACCATAACGACATTGAAATATTAATAGACAAAACCGTTGCCGAGATCTTTATAAACAACGGCGAGCAATATATTGTAAAGAGATTAGGAACGGCATTAAATGATACCGGGCTTTCTTTCCAGGTAGATAATTCGCAGCCGGATAACCAGGGGCCGTTTATAAAGAAGATAAGCGTTTACAAAATGAAATCTGTTTGGTAGGCTTGGTGGGCGTTTTAAAAAGCTAAGCCTTATAACGTTCAATAGGTCGGCTACAAAAGCCCCAAATGTAAATTTTGGGGCTTTTGTGTTTTAATGCATTTTTTTAATATTTAATTATAGTTTTGCATCATATATAATCTACTATACCTATAGTCTAAATATACAAATATGAAAGCATTAAGAACTGGAGCAGCGATTGCCTTTATCGCTGTAATTGCAACAGCTATTATAGCATGGCGCAATAAACCTGTACATCTAAACCATAAACCGATAGATAAAAAACGCCCTAATATTATCGTCATTTTATCTGACGATATGGGTTACTCTGACCTTGGCTGTTATGGCGGAGAAGTAGCAACACCCAATTTAGACCTGCTGGCTAAAGAGGGTCTGCGTTATACCCAGTTTTATAACACGGCACGGTGCTGCCCGTCGCGCGCCTCGTTGCTGACGGGCCTGGATCCGCACCAAGCAAGCATGGGCTGGATGACCTCAGAAGATTTTAAATTGCCCGGCTATCGTGGCGATCTGAGCCATAACGCGGTTACTATTGCCGAGGTTTTGAAATCGGCAGGTTACGCAACTTATATGACGGGTAAGTGGCATTTAAATTTGGACCCTTCCCTAAACAACGCCAGCAAAGAGAACTGGCCGTTGCAACGCGGGTTCGACCATTATTACGGGATCGTATTAGGCGCTGCAAATTATTACGATCCGGGTTATTTATGCCGGGATAATACCCAGATAAACACAACCAACGATCCTGAATACAAACCGGCGAGCTACTATTTTACCGACGCGGTATCAGACAACTCGGTAAAGTATCTGAAAGAGAGCGACAAGAACAAACCCTTCTTTATGTATGTGGCTTACACCGCGGCTCACTGGCCTATGCAGGCACCCGAAGCCGCAATTGCCAAATATAAAGGCCGTTTTGACAAGGGCTGGGAAGCCTCGCGCAAAGAGCGCATTGAGCGCATGAAAAAATTGGGCGTAATTAAACAAGATGAGGAACTATCTCCATTTGATGGCAAGCCCTGGGCAGATGAAAAAGAAAAGCCCGCCATGCTGCGTCGTATGGAAACGTATGCCGCCATGGTCGATATTATGGACCAGGGTATCGGCCGGATCATCAAGCAATTAAAAGCTAACGGGCAATATGATAACACGCTGATCTTCTTTTTACAGGATAACGGCGCCTGTGCCGAACTCATAGGCGATGGCGAAACAAAACCGGTTGCTGCCGATACCAATAACATCCGCAAGCTTACGCCCGAATCTTTGATCTATTCCATCAAACCGGCTACCACCCGTGATGGTAAACTGGTAATGCAGGGCCGTAAAGTAATGGCAGGGCCTGCGGATACCTATGTGTCTTATATGCAGGAATGGGCAAACGTATCAACCACGCCTTTGCGCAAGTTTAAGCATTATGTACATGAGGGCGGCATCTCTACTCCGCTGATCGTACATTGGCCCGCCGGCTTAAAAGCTAAAGGCGAGTTAAGAGGCCAGGCCGGGCACGAAATGGATATTATGCCGACCATATTGGATATCACCCATACGCCGTACCCTAAAACCTTTAACCAGCATGACATTACCCCGGTTGAGGGCATAAGCCTGGTACCAAGCTTTGAAAACAAGCCCCTGCAACGCGAAGCCATTTACTGGGATCATGAAATGAACAAAGCCATCCGTATGGGCAACTGGAAACTGGTAAGTGAGGCCGACTTAAATTTTAAAGCTAAAACCTACACCTCCGCGCCATGGGAGCTATATGATATCAGCACCGACCGCAGCGAGCTGAATAACGTAGCCGACAAACACCCCGACCTGGTTAAAAAGATGAACGATATGTGGGAAGCCTATGCAAAACGGTGCCAGGTATTGCCATCGCCGTGGACAAAGCTGAATTAGATGTGCGGATGTGCAAATATGCAGATGTGCAGATGATTGATGAATTGCTTTGTTTCACGCGAGTGTGAAACAAGATTTCGAATCAACTATTTGATAATCAGTTTTTTTATTAAAAATCAGTGAAACAAAATGAAACAACTTTTAAGTCAGTAAAATTTAGGTTTAAATTTTGTTAACTAATTGACAATCAAGTGGTGCAAGGTTTATGTTTTGCATCGTTAAAAAATAATAGTGACCCGTCCTGAAAAAAGTAACCGATGGCTTGAAAATTCGCTGATATTTTGTTTTTAACAATAGCGATGGGTTTAAAACCCATCGCTATTGTTATTTCTATAATAATCGTCTATCTCGAACTCTCTACCGTATAAACAAAACTATCCGCCTTATAAAAACCCAGGTTATATTCAATTGGCCGCTCGCCGTGGTCGTAAACAAAACGTTTGCGGAACAGCACCGGGCTGTCCAACGCTATCTTTAATTTACCGGCGATAAAGTTATCAGCGGCCTTGGCGCTAATTTCTTCTTTAGATAAGGTAGCAATCACCGAGTGCTCGTTTTCCAGCATTTCATACAGCGGCATCTTAAAATCTTCCTCGCCGGTTAGGCCGACCCGTGGGTGGAAATAGGATACAAAATATACAAATGGCTCGTCAGGCTTACCGCGTAACTTTTCCATTTTCAGGACCTTGCGGTCGGGTTTTATCTCGAAGAAATCGGCGATCTCCTCATCAGGCAAAACCCACGAAACCTGTGTTTCAAAGTTTTTGATGGTGATGCCCCGCAGCTTCATTTCTTGCGAAAAGCTGAGCCAATTGTTTGATTTTGAGCTAACCACACTCTTGGCCACTTTGGTACCGCTGCGCTTTTTACGTACCAGCAACCCCTCAAAAACCAGCTTATTAATGGCTTGCCGTAACGTCGACCGCGATATGGCAAGCACCTTGGCTAATTCTATCTCATTCGGAAAAACTTTTCCGTTCTGATACTCTTCCTCGCTGATCATTTTGCGCAGCAATTGCTCGGCCTGGGCGTGCAGCGGAATGGGGCTTTTATGATCGATGGCGTGGCGCATATTGTTAATAATTTACAATAATAAGTTTTTTGAGGGTTTTAGTTGATAAACTAATTTTATTTATATGTTTGTACATAATAACAATAAACCACTCAAATATTGATTTTCCACATATAAAACCTCCCATTACAGGATATTATATGCGATAATTAATATGTACATACATTACAACATTTAAAATGAATAATTTGTCTGCCTCTTCTCAAGATACTATTGCCTCTTTGCGTAAAACAACACAGTACTTAATGCCCCCCAAGTTAGCTGATTTTAACGATGGCGAGGTTTACAACATCTACCCTGTCACCAAGCTCGCCGCAGGCAAAATATTTAATGGCTATGCCTCATTGGCAAAATGGATAATTGAACAAAAAACGGTGACTATTGAAGGTTACGCAGGTGTTTTATGGGACCTGGTAAAAGACGCGCTACAGGCAGAGATAGCAGCGGCAGGTTTAAAAGTAAATTTTATTGAGACGGCCGGTTATCTAAAACCATCCGCAGAAATTGAAAAATTAGTACAATCTTTTTTAGCTACACCAACATCCGTATGGGGTACAAAATGCACGCTTGAGCTAAAGGATCTGTACGACATGGATCAATTTGCCGCGCAACAGCCTGATACCAATTACGATATCAATATAGTAATAGGTACAGGCGCCACGCTGGCCAATTGGGATGCACCAATAATTTATATTGACGTACCTAAAAACGAGATCCAGTTCAGGATGCGGGCAGGCGCGGTGAACAATTTGGGCAGCGATAAACTACAAGAACCCGCCCGGATGTACAAGCGGATGTATTTTGTGGATTGGGTATTGTGCAGTGCGGTAAAGAAAAGCATCCTGCACAAGATCAGCATCATAGCCGACGGCCAATGGGGTACCGATATCAACTGGATGTTTAAGGCCGATTTTATAGACGGGTTAAATAAAATCAGCCAATCCGTCATCCGTGTGCGGCCATGGTTTGAACCCGGTGCATGGGGCGGCCAGTGGATAAAAGAACGCATCCCCGGGTTGAACAAAGACGCGGTTAATTACGCATGGTCCTTCGAGCTGATCGTGCCTGAAAACGGCATCGTTTTTAAAAGCGATAATAACTTGCTGGAAGTCTCTTTTGATTGTTTAATGTTCAATAATAACCAACAGGTGTTGGGTAACCACGCGGCAACATTTGGCGATGAGTTCCCTATCCGCTTCGACTTTTTAGATACCTATGACGGCGGCAACTTATCTATCCAGTGCCATCCGCATTTGAAATATATACAGGATAACTTTGGCGAAACGATCACGCAGGACGAAACCTATTATATCCTTGATTGCAAACCGGATGCGCAGGTATACCTTGGTTTCCAGGAAACAATCGAACCGACTGAGTTTAAAGAAGCATTGGTAAGCAGTCAGCAAAACAACGTAGCGCTGAATATTACCGATTACGTACAATCTCATACCGCCAAAAAGCACGACCTGTTTCTGATCCCCAACGGCACCATCCACAGTGCCGGCGCCAATAACCTGGTGCTCGAGATCAGCGCTACGCCTTACATCTTCACCTTTAAAATGTATGACTGGCTGCGCCTCGACCTGGACGGCAACCCCCGGCCAATAAATATAGACCACGCTTTTAACAACCTGGTATTTGACCGCAAAGGCGATAAGGTACAGGAGGAACTGATCTCAAAACCGGCTGTAATTGAGTCTGGCGATAATTACCAACTCATCCACCTGCCAACACACGCCGGGCATTTTTATGATGTGCAGCGCGTCGATTTTAATGGCACCGTAAATATCGAAACTAATGGCGTTTGCCATGTAATGATGCTGGTTGAGGGCGAATCTGTATTGTTGGAAACCGCCGACGGCACCAAACATATATTTGCCTATGCCGAAACATTTGTAGTACCTGCGGCAGCAAAAAGTTATACGCTTACCAATCCCGGCAAAAGCACGGCAAGGGTGATCAAAGCATTTTTAAAAGAGCTATAAAATGACAACAGAAACAACAAAACAAAGCGGCACTTACTTGTACCTGGTTTGCCTGGTCGCCGCGCTTGGCGGGTTTTTATTCGGGTTTGACACGGCGGTAATATCCGGCACGGTAAGCCTGGTAAAAAAAGACTTCAACCTTGACGTACTGCACGAAGGTTGGTTTGTAAGCTGCGCTTTGCTGGGCTGTATCATCGGTGTAAGTATCTCGGGCAAACTGAGCGACAAGTATGGCCGCAAGATCATCCTGATCCTATCGGCAGTGTTGTTTTTCTCGTCCGCTTTGGGCTGTATGTTGTCGGGGTCGTTCACCCAGTTGATCGCCTTCAGGCTGATCGGCGGTTTGGGTATCGGTGTGGCTTCAATGGTATCGCCTTTGTATATCTCGGAGTTTTCACCATCAAGATACCGGGGAATGATGGTTTCTTTATACCAACTGGCTTTGACCATCGGTATCGTACTCTCCTATTTCTCTAACGCTTACCTGGCCAATCATGTTGGCGACACTTTCAGCAGCGATACCTTCCATAAGATCTTTTCGGCCGAAGTATGGCGCGCCATGCTAGGTTTAGGCACTATCCCTGCGGGGATATTTTTGTTGTCGTTGTTTTTGGTGCCTGAGTCGCCACGCTGGTTATTATTGCAGGGGCAGGAAATAAAAGCTACCAATATTTTGGTAAAAATTGATGGCGTTGATGCCGCCGCGAATGAGATAAAGGCGTTCAAAGAAACCCAAAGCGGCCACCAGGACACCGACCTGAAGGAGTTGTTCAAACCCGTTTATCGCAAAGCGCTCTGGATAGGTTTGTTGTTGCCATTCCTCTCGCAGGTTTGCGGGATCAACGCCGTTATTTATTACGGGCCAAGGATCCTGGAGCAGGCAGGCTTTACCCTGAACAACGCCTTAGGCGGGCAGGTTACCATTGGCCTGGTAAACGTAGTATTTACCTTCGTCGCCATTTTTACGGTTGACAAATGGGGCCGCCGCCCGCTATTGTTTGTAGGGATCGGCGGCGCGGTTATCGCTTTGCTCATCATCGGGGTATTATTTGCACTGGGTATTACATCCGGCCCGTGGATCCTGATATTCATTTTATTGTTTATTGCCTGCTTCGCGTTTTCATTCGGGCCGGTTTGCTGGGTGGTTATCGGCGAGATCTTCCCTAACGCCATCCGCGGCAAAGCCATGGCGTTGGCTACGCTATCATTATGGATAGCCAATTTTTTGGTGGGACAATTAACGCCGTTAATGTTAGAGGACCTCGGCTCGTCATTTACCTTTTGGATCTTCGCCATTTGCTGCTCGCCGGCTTTGTGGATCACCTGGAAACTGATCCCCGAAACCAAAGGTCGGTCGTTGGAGAACATTGACAATTATTGGAAAGAAAATTTTAAAGGCGCTCATCAATCGTAAAATACAGCTCATGAAAACAGCTTTAAGATCAGGTTTTGCTATCGCGATCTCTTTTGTATCCGCAGGAAACTTAATGGCACAGGACCTGCTAAAATATGTCGACCCTAATATTGGTACAGCGCATAGCCGCTGGTTCTTTTATACACCGGCCGCGGTGCCTTACGGCATGGCCAAACTGGCGCCATCTACCAACGGGCATTATGGTAATGCAAGCGGCTGGGAAGCTGTCGGCTATGATACCCGCCATAACTCGATAGAAGGTTTTGTGCATTTCCACGAGTGGCAGGTGGGCGGTGTAAGTGTAATGCCTGCAACCGGCGAGCTAAAAGTTAAACCCGGTGAGTTGGACAAACCCGGCAGCGGTTACCGCTCACATTTCGACCGTAAAAATCAAATAGCGCAGCCTGGTTATTATAAAGTATTACTGGATGATTATCAAATCACTGCAGAGTTAACCGCTACCAAACACGTCGGTTTTCATCGTTATACTTTCCCTAAAAACGGTCAATCGCGGATCATATTTGATATCGGCAATACCCAGGGCGAAAGCGGCGACGTTACCGATGCGGGCGTTAAAATGACCGATGCCACCCATTTTGAAGGCTATGTGATCACCTATCCAAAATATGTAAAGAAGTATGATGCCGACGGGAAAGTAGCCATGTACTTTTACGGCGAGGTCAGTAAAAAACCGTTATCGGTTGGCTCATTTAATGCTGAGAGTATAAAGGCTAATACCAATGCTGCAAAAGGTAAAGGCGCGGGCCTTTTTCTTAACTACAAAACACAACAAAACGAAGCTATCGAGCTAAAAGTTGGTTTATCCTACACGTCGATAGCTAATGCGAAAATAAATCTAACCGCAGAGGCTACCGGCTTAACCTTTGAAAAAGCAAAACAACAGGCACAGGCTACGTGGCGCGCCGAGTTTGGCAAAATTGTAGTGCAGGGAACCGATCATGAAAGTAAAGTAAAATTTTACACCGGCCTGTTCCACGCGTTATTGGGCAGGGGTATTGCCAATGATGTAAACGGTTCGTTCCCTAAACATGACGGCACCATCGGCCTGTTGCCAAAAGACAAGCAAGGCGGATTTAGCTATAACTTTTACAATACTGATGCTATCTGGGGCGCTTACTGGAACCTTACGCAGCTTTGGGCGCTGTCATACCCCAGCCATTATAACGACTACGTACATACGCAATTAGAGATCTACAAAGAGCGTGGCTGGTTTGGCGATGGCATTGCCAACAGCAATTTTGTATCGGGCGTGGGCACTAACATGGTGGGGCTGGCCATTGCCGGGGCGTACCAGGCAGGCATCCGCGATTATGATACGCAGCTGGCTTACAAAGCTATCCGGGCAAATGAATTGGATGGCAAAAACCGCAAGGTTGGCTCAGGCAAAATGGATGTTGACGCGTTTGTTAAATATGGCTACTCGCCGTTTTTGGATGCGGACAATACCGATTCGACAGGCTCGCATTATTCGGCATCGCATACATTAGAATACAGCTTCAGCGCCTTCGCTGCAGCCCAGATGGCAAAAAGCATGGGTAAAATGGCCGACTATAAACTGTTGATCAAAAACTCGAACGGCTGGGAATATATCTTTGATAAGGACCAAAAGTTAATGCGCCCCAAACGCGCGGATGGCAAGTTTATAGATAAGTTTGACCCTAATGAACCTTGGCGTGGTTTCCAGGAAGGTAATGCTATCCAATACACTTTCTTTGTTCCGCAAAACCCGAAGGGGCTGATCGAGGCTACCGGCAAGGATGAGTTTAACAAACGGCTGAATGAAATTTTCGAAGCCTCGGAAAAAGACGGTTTTAGCGGCGGTAAAACCATTAACGCGTTTGCCGGTATCAAATCGCTTTACAATCAAGGCAATCAGCCATGCCTGCATGAGAGCTGGCTGTTCAACTTCTCGGGCGAGCCGTGGCTAACCCAAAAGTGGACCCGTGCCATCTGCGACGAATTTTACGGGGTTGAGCCTATCCACGGTTATGGTTACGGCCAGGATGAGGACCAGGGACAACTCGGCTCATGGTATGTAATGAGCGCGCTGGGCATCTTTGATGTAAAAGGCTTTACCGATTTAAAACCTATTGTTGAACTAAGCAGCCCGGTATTTAACAATGCTACGATCATTTTGGGTAATAAAAAGGCATTAGTTATTCAGGCTATCAACAACTCAAAAACAAACGTATATATCCAGTCGGCTACTTTTAACGGCAAACCGTTAAACAACTGTTGGCTATACCGCGCTGAATTGATGCGAGGCGGTAAGCTGGTGTTTACTATGGGCAGTAAACCTAATACTAATTGGGGGGTTAAAGTTGCGCCACCTTCGGTGCAATAAGAATTTATATTTGCCTATTCAAGCGTCCACGCTTGAATACTACATGCAGAGAGTGTCCACACTCACGTGAGCATATCGCAAGTGTGGACACTTGCTTCGGCATTCAGCTAAGCGTGGACGCTTAACACGGCGTTAGGGCCGAATTATTTTACGCAAACGTTGCCAATGTAACATATTCAAAACATTGCCCCATAAATTGATTTTTATACTCAATATTGCCGTAATTACCCATAGATTAATTACTTAAAGCGGCCCCAAATGAAACTATTTTACTTACGTGTTATTACAATAATTGCTTTGCTTGCAAATACGTCTATCGGCTTTGCCCAAACAGGCGGTATCACCTCCGGCAGTACTTATTCGCTAAAGTCAAAATCAAGCGGCAAGTTGTTGGATGTAAGTAATTCCTCGGTTGATAATGGCGCTGTAGTAGACGGCTGGACGGATACCAGGTCAGATGCCGAACGCTGGGTAGTAAAACTCATCAGCAAAAACACCTACACGCTAACCAATGTGGGCAGCGGTAAATTATTACACGCAAGCGCCGCTCCTGCCGATTCGGTAAAAGCAGACCAAACCGATGATACCAATAGTGATGATGTTAAATGGGTAATTAAAAAAGCAGGAAGCGGTGCCTACTTTTTGCAATCGGCGGTTAACCCTGCCTTCGCGCTTAATTTAAATAGTGGTGCGGCGGATGGGACTAAGGTTGCCTTTGCCAAAGCCGGCACTGGCGATGCACAAAAATGGATCTTTAAAAAAGAAGTGGCCCAGGAAACCGCGCCGACACTTGCCACTGCCGAAAAAGCTTTTGACGACTGGTACACCGGTTATAAAGTTGAAACCCTTAAAGGTTTTTGGGGCCAGGCCGAAATGATGGAAGTGGTGCTTGATGCTTACGAAGTGACCAAAGACCCTAAATACAAAACCAAATTTGATGCGCTGTACACCAACTTTATTGAAAAGAATAAAGAGGACTGGATGTACAATAAATACAATGATGATATTTCATGGGCGGTGTTGTTTTGTATACGCGGCTACCTGCTTACAAGCAACAAAACCTATCTTGAAAAAGCCAAAGACCAGTATGATAAAATGTACGCGCGCGCCTTTAGCAACACCTATGGCGGCGGGTTGATCTGGTTCCAGACCAAAACCTCAAAAAATGCCTGTATTGAAGGGCCTGCCATGGTAGCTGCCTGTTACCTGGCACAAGCTACAGGCGATAAAACCTATTATGATAAGGCTATCGCACTATACAGCTGGTCTAAAATATATTTATTTGACCCGGCTACCGGCAAGGTGAATGACAATGTAGACCTGAATAAAAAAACAGGTAAGCTAAGAGTAAGCAACTGGAGCTCGACCTATAACCAGGGTACTTTTATGGGTGCCGCGGTAATGCTGTATAATTACACTAAAGAATACACCTATTTAGACGAGGCCGAAAAGATCGCTCAATATAGCCGCGATGTTATGTTTAAAGGTAAGGTTGTGGACAACGAAGACGGCGGCGACGACCTCCCCGGTTTTAAAGGCATATTTGCCCGCTACGCGCGTAAATACACCGTCGAAACCGGTAAAACGGATTTGGTAGACTGGCTGGCGTTAAATGCTAAAGTAGCTTACAACAACCGTAACTCCGCAGGCATTATCCACACCAAATGGGCAACCCGGACAAATGAAGACGCAACCAAACCCAAAGGGAGCTTCGGCGCGTCAACAGCGGTATCGCTGCTGATCAACTCTTATTCGTTAAAGAAATAACTTTAGGGGATTGGTTATAAATTGGTGTACTGATTAGGCCATTGGCTTAATAAACTGTTGCTTGCTTTTTTCTATTACCTCGATATAATAGTTCTCATAGAGGGGCAATATTTTAGCCAGATCGAATTCTTTGGCGCGTGCAAGGGCATTCTCTTTAAATGTTGCCAGGCGGGCGGCATCTTCTAAAATATAGATCGCGCTTTCGGCCATGCCTTTTATGTCGCCAACCTCTTTCAGGAAACCGGTCACACCATCTACATTTAACTCGGGCAGTCCACCGGCATTCGAGCTGATAACAGGCACCTTGCAGGCCATAGCCTCTAATGCGGCCAAGCCAAAGCTTTCAGACTGCGACGGCATCAAAAACAAGTCGGACACGGACAGGATCTCTTCAATAGCGTCCTGCTTACCTAAAAAGCGGGTATCATCGCCAACACCCAGGTCGCGGCATAATTGCTCGCAATCGCTGCGTTCGCCGCCATCGCCAACCATTAACAGCTTTGAAGGGATCTTCTTACGGACCTTCGCGAAAATCCTGATCACATCCTCGGTACGTTTAACCTTACGAAAGTTAGAAGTATGGATCAGTATTTTCTCACCCTCAGGCGCTATGGCTCTTTTAAAATGATCTTTGGCCTGCAGGTTAAAACGTTTAAGATCTATAAAGTTGGGTATAACTTTAATTTCGTTCTCGATATCAAAAAACTCGTAGGTGTCTTTTCTTAAATTCTCTGATACCGCAGTTACGCCATCAGATTTATTGATGGAAAAAGTCACCACCGGTTTATAAGTACGGTCCTTCCCTACCAGCGTAATATCGGTACCGTGCAGGGTGGTTACCACCGGGATATATATGCCATATGTCAGCAGGATCTGCTTGGCCATAAACGCGGCCGAAGCATGTGGTATAGCATAATGCACATGTAAGATATCCAGCTTCTCAAAACGCACCACGTCAACCAGGCGGCTGGCCAGGGCCAACTCGTATGGCGGGTAATCAAACAAAGGGTATTTAGATACAGAAACCTCGTGGTAAAAAAGGTTTTCTGAAAAGAAATCCAGTCGGGCAGGTTGGTTATAGGTTATAAAGTGAACCTGGTGACCATTATCGGCAAGGGCCTTGCCTAATTCTGTGGCTACAACCCCGCTACCACCAAAGGTTGGGTAACAAACTATTCCGATCTTCATTAAAGTAGGTTTCTCTTGATGTGATATTATTTATGCAAGTTTAACAGCAAAATATGGGAATAGTGTTTGCATTTTGTAATATTAATTTTGGCCCGATAAATACTAACAAGCTCTTTTACCGTTATTAAATCACATCTTTAACAAATGGAAAGTGCAATACATTTAGATATCAAGGCCATACAACATATAGGCATACCGGTAACCAATATTGTGATGTCGGCATTGTTTTACAGCAAGCTGGGGTTTGCCAATGTGATGGAAAAACCATTTGACCATAATGGCGAGCAAGGCACCTGCATTATGATGAAACGCGGCGATATGATCATTGAGCTTTACCAGATGCCTAACAGTGTTTTACCCGAGATCAGCTCAAGAAAAGATGGACACGTAGACCATGTAGCTTTTGATGTGGCCGATATTGACGAAGCCTACGCCATTGTAAAAAAAGGCGGATTTAATGTTATTGAACCCGAGCCGATATTTTTAAACTTCTGGAAAAACGGGTGCAAATATTTTAACATCACCGGCCCTGACGGTGAGCGGCTGGAGTTTAACCAGATTTTGTGATTTCGGATTTCGAATGTCGGATTTCGAATTTATATAGTTTGAAAATATTGTACGAGAACCAAGAAAACAAAATTTGAAATTATACCGTTTTAAATTATTGCGATAAAGCAAGAGAACCAAATTCGAAATCCGACATCCGAAATTCGAAATCCATCAAAGCCCTTTCGCAATCGCCTTATAAATAACATCCTGGATCCTTGGCCTGATATTGAGGCTGGACAGTTTGCTGCTTACCTTTGGATAGGTTCGGTTTGATAAGAACACATATACCAGGTTATATTTAGGATCAACCCAAACGCAGGTACCGGTATAGCCGGTATGGCCGTAACTATCCGGCGAGGCCAGTTCTGACGGGTAATGCCTGTCAGCGATCGGGTCCCACTTATCAAAGCCTAAACCCCGGCGGCTAACAGGTGATTGTTTTGAAGTGAACAGGTCAACCGTCTCAGGCTTGATAAAAAGATCTCCACCGTATGACCCTTTGTTCAGCAACATCTGGTAAAGTATCGCTACGTCATTGGCGCTGGCAAAGACACCGGCATGGCCGGCCACCCCACCCATTAACGCTGCGGTAGGGTCATTTACATAACCAACTAATTCGGAATGCCTGTAAACTTCATCGTCTTCAGACGGAACGATCTGGCTGACGGGGAAATGGTAAAGTGGTAAAAAACCCGCTGTTTGCATACTTAACCGGTTATAAAATTGCTGCTGCACGTAAGTATTGATCGGAGTGCCGCTAAGTGCCTCCACAACCTGCTGCATAAAGATCATGCTCAGGTCGCTATACACATATTGTCCGCGGGTTTTAAGCGGCGAGTTCAGCATGGCCGGCAACATAATATCTTTATAATAATCCTTTCGCAAATAATATCCGTTATTAACTTTTATAGGATATGCAGCCGATGAGTCTGCGCTATGATCCGTAGGTTTTATTTTATCAAAAGTGGGGATATCAGGTATCAGCCCTGCCTGGTGAGTCAATAACTCGCTGATCCGGATATTGCTTTTATTGGTATTGCGTGTAACCGGCAAGTAATAACTCATGGTCGAGTCGACATTCAGTTTCCCCTCATCTTTGAGCAACATGGCAGCTACCGTAGTTGCCGTGATCTTGGTCATAGACGCGATATCAAAAATATCGGTTATTTTATCGGGCACCTCGGCATCATAGGTATGATAGCCGTAAGCTTTGTTAAATATCACTTTTCCATCTTTAGCCACCAACACCACACATCCGGGAGTAGCGTGGGCCTGCATCGCTTCGCGGGCTATTTTATCAATATCCTGCAGGTTGTCAGCATTAATGCCAACAGCTTCGGGCACACTATATTCCAGCCGGGTTTTATCGGTTAAAAAACCCATGCCATATCTATAGCGTTGCGTAATAGTGCCGGTTAGCTTTTGGGTAATGGCCACTCCGCCAAAAATAGCCTGGGCACTAAAAGAGGCCGCAATTGCCGATCCGCGCTCTGCGTACAATATAGGTGCGGTAACTTCATTCAATTTATCCAGGGCTGATCCTTTGCCAAAATAGGCAACGATCACATTTTTAATCTGCTGGTTATCCGTTATAAATTTAACCAATCCGGTATTTTTCAGGTCGGCTTCATTAAGCTGTACAATAATGGTGTTGTATAATCGCAGATCTGATGAAAGGTAGCTGATACTTCGCTTACCGGTATAATCAGCCGCGTTAAAGGTGGTTACTTTGGCGTATTTGTTAAGCAGACTGTCAAATTGGGTAGCGAAAGTGTATGACAGGTGAATACTGGCAATTTTAAGATTGCCCACATTTCTCAACGGGATAAGGTAATTGGCGTTGTTTAGCAGCACGGTTGACTTTTCAACCAGTTTTTCTTCTTTTATAAAAGCCTGACCGAGGCCTTGTGCACATGCAGAATTAAATAAGGTAAATGCCAGTAACAGTAAAAGAATCCACCCGGGCTTATTTTCGCTCATACACCTTCTCTCCGTTTATATAGGTTTTTAATACGTTAATTTTTGGCAGCACGTTAGGCTCAACTTTCATCAGGTCCTGGTCTGTTATTACAAAATCGGCATACTTGCCCACTTCAATGCTACCTTTTTCTTTCTCTTCAAAATTAGCTTTCGCCGCCCAGATGGTCATGCCCTTTAAGGCCTCTGTTCTGCTTAACGCGTTATCCACCTGGAAACCATTTGCCGGGAAACCTTTCAGATCCTTACGCACCACTGCCGCATAGAAAGTATATATCGGGTTGATATTTTCAACCGGGAAGTCAGTTCCTAATGGTAACCATCCGTTTTGGTGTAATAACTGTTTTAATGCGTAAGCCGATTTTAAACGCTTGTTGCCCAAACGTTGCCCGGCCCAATACATATCAGATGTAGCATGTGTTGGCTGCATAGAAGGAATGATATTGTATTTGCCAAAAAGATCTACATCTTCTGGCGCTACTACCTGCGCGTGCTCAATGCGCCAGCGTCGGTCGTTCTTGCCTTTTAAAACACCTGCATAAATTTTAAGTATAACCCTGTTGGCTGAATCGCCTATGGCATGGGTACACATCTGGAAACCTTTATCGGCTATTTTCTTAGCCACTTCCTCAAAGTGTTTGGGGCTGCTCAACAAAAAACCGCTCCAGTTATTTTGGTCGGTATAAGGTTTTAATAAACAGGCACCTCTTGATCCGAGCGCACCATCAGCATACACTTTAAATGCACGTACATTTAAGCCGGGGGTTTTAAATGCGCCGCGTTTAAACAGGTAATCGTAGTTTTCCTGCCTGTCGGCCAGCATCACATACATTCGCATTTTCAGCGCGCCTTTATGCTGTAGTTCGGCAATGGTACTTACCATAGTATACGGCAAACCGCAATCGTCAACGGTGGTTAAGCCTACAGCTTCGCAATTGGTTTGGGCGCTTAAAAGGGCATTTCGTATCAGCGTATCAGTAGGGTCCGGAATTTTACGGGTTACTATACCCACCGCATTATCAACCAATATACCGGTGAGTTTTCCGTTAATAGTTTCAATTTCGCCACCTGTAATAAGTTGGCCGGGCTTAATACCCGCAATGTTTAAGGCTGCCTGGTTGGCAATAACCGCATGGCCGTCCACCCTGTTCAGGATAACGGGCCTTACCGGAAACAGCGTATCTAACCTGGCCTTATCCGGAAATTTCTTACCGGCCCATAAATTCTGATCCCAGCCGTTGCCAATTATCCATCCCTCAGGGTTACGATCGGCATAAGCTTTAACGGTATCCAAAACCTCGGCCCAGGTTTTTAATCCTTTTAATTGCACCTGTTGCAGCCCCATTCCATACTCGTAAAAGTGTGCATGAGCATCAATAAAGCCGGGGTAAATGGCTTTTCCTTTGGCGTCAATCACCTCGCGGGCCAGGTATTTATCTTCTAAAGTAGCTGCATCGCCAACAGCCACGATCTTACCGGCGTCTACAACTAATGCATCAGCCGTAGTAAACGCACTGTCAACAGTGTAAATCACTGCGTTTTTCACTAAAAGGTCGGCATTATACTCTTTTTGCTTACAGGCTACTACAAAAAGCAGCAAAATGGGCCATAATTTTTTCATACGATGTGGCTGTAAATATATCACAAAGTATATACAACTTTCAAATGATAAAGTTAGGCGCATGTACAAAATATCCGTTTTACAACTACAGGCTATTCTTTGGTTATGGTTAATTTACGGGTATTGCCCTGCGCATCTTTCAGCGTCAAAACCGCGGTTTCTTTAGCGTAAAGCGGTGGTTTATTATTTACCAGATCGCAAATGGTCACGTTGCTGTAATCGGTATCATCAATAGCTATTATTTGTTCGCCCTGTTTTACCAGGCCGGTTGCTTTTTGCCAGATAACACCGGCTATCAGTTTATTATCGGCAAAGGTTGTACGTAACGGCCATTGCTTTTCGCCTACGTCGTTCACTACTGTATTCGCATCAAAATAAAACTTGCCGTTTATAAAGTCGAGCGTAACGGTACCGTACTCTAACAGCTTGCTACCTATCGCCGGGATAGCGTCTTTGTTGCTCTCCACAATTAAATTATCAAACCTGCCATTGCCTACAGTAAAAGAAGCCACCTTAAACAGGTACTTATCAGCCGCGGTTTGTAAGCCCATTAATCCAATGGTGCTGGCGCCATAGCCTTTGGCCAGCGTATCGAAAAGCGCGTACTGCTTTAGCGATGCAACCATTTTATCGTTTATCCGCAAAAACTCGTTGTCGCCGCTGTCAAAGGGAATGGTCAGCGTAACTTTATTCTTCATCACAATCTTTATCTGCGGATCACTTTGGTAACCCTGTTTAGAGATCAGCTCGGTGCTGTTTTTTGATTTGAGGTTGAGCTTATTTTTCTGATCGGTAAATACAATAATGTGTTTGCTGTTGATAATACTTACTATCGAGTTGCGCAGCAGGTTACTGCCAATTACGCCATCGATATGGTAACAACTGTAAAAAGCAGGGAATAACGTAATAGCCGGGATATGATTAAAGGTAAGCCCGCCCAATTTCAGATCATTAAGCTCGACAGTAATTACCGAATCTGTATGCAAAAAGGAATCGTCTATGATATCCTTGTGAAGTACTTTGGCATTTAGCTCGGCGGCCAGTTCTTTACTGATAGCGACAGGCGCGCCGGTATCAAATAAAAACCGGTGCTTTTTTCCTGCAATCTCGCCTTCTAAAAATATTTTTCCGTTGATGTCTTCATAGGGGATCTCTTCATAATAATTTTTTGAATCGGTACCGCCCTGGTTAAATGTAAAAGTTTGCGCAAAGCAAGCCGGCGATACCAATAATAGTAAACAGGTAAGTAATTTCATAAGCAGGATTCGTTAGTGCAAAATACGAAATTAAATGCATGTGTAGTTTTGACGCGGAACCGTTGTAAATTGAACGTGCGCTGTGGACTCACCCCGCCGACGCTACGCTGGGCGACCCTCTCTTCCGCAAGCGGAAAAGAGGGTAATAATCCACTAATAAAAAAGTAATCCAACCCTCTTTCCGCCGAAGGCGAAGAGAGGGTCGCCCAGCGAAGCGGTGAGCGGGTGAGTAATCGCTGCTTCACACAGCCTCCAATCACCCCCGCACCAAAAAAAAACAAGCTTGTGCTATCAAATCTTTAATTTAGCATCGAAAACGAAATTGAAGGGAAATTTTATAAATGTCAGATATAATTCAGCTTTTACCGGACTCGGTTGCTAACCAGATCGCCGCTGGCGAGGTGGTGCAGCGGCCTGCTTCCGCAGTAAAAGAACTGATAGAGAATGCTATTGATGCCGGGGCGGACAAGATCCAGTTGATCGTTAAGGATGCCGGCAAATCATTGATCCAGGTTATTGATAATGGCTGTGGCATGAGTGGTACTGACGCACGCATGAGCTTTGAGCGCCATGCCACATCAAAAATTAAAAAAGCCGAAGATCTTTTTGCTATCCGTACCATGGGTTTCAGGGGCGAGGCCATGGCTTCTATCGCGGCCATAGCGCAGGTTGAGCTAAAAACCCGTCGCCATGAGGATGAACTGGGTACACAGATCTTTATCGAAGCATCAGAGGTAATGAAGCAGGAAGCATGCTCGGCCGTTGCGGGTACTTCTATCGCTGTAAAAAACCTGTTTTATAATATCCCGGCACGGCGTAACTTTTTAAAAAGCAACCCGGTCGAGATGCGCCATATTATTGACGAGTTTCAGCGTGCGGCCTTAGCACATCCGGGGATATTTTTCACGCTTCACCATGACGGGCAGGAAGTTTACCATTTGCCGGCCACCACATTAAAGCAGCGCATTATCCACCTGTTTGGCAATAACTATAACCAACGCCTGGTACCGGTTGAGGAAGATACCACCATTATTAACCTGCGTGGTTTTGTAGGCAAGCCCGAGTTTGCCAAACGCACCCGCGGCGAGCAGTTCTTTTTCGTAAATAACCGGTTCATTAAGGACCCTTATTTGAATCACGCAGTCCTGACGGCTTTTGAAGAGTTGCTGCCTGATGATACCTATCCACTATATGTACTGTTTATCGATATCGATCCGTCAAAAATTGATATCAACGTACATCCCACCAAAACAGAGATCAAGTACCAGGACGAGAAAGCTATTTATGCCATTATCCGCTCGGCGGTAAAAAGGTCACTGGGCAGGTACAACATTACGCCAAGTTTAGATTTTGACCAGGAGAACAGCATCGAACACCTGATCACACCTAAACCATTCGAAGAAATTGTAGCACCTGTTATTGCCTTTAACCCCAATTTTAACCCGTTCACAAAAACCGAGCGCGAGCTTCCGTTTTTAAGGGACACCGGCGGGGGTATCAGGAGTAATCCTATCCCAAAAAATTGGGATACTTTATATGAGATCAGCAAAAAGGAGGAGCTTGTACAACAACAGATCCATACTGAAGAAACCGTAGCTGTTAACGAGCAGGATATAACCAAAACCAGCGACAGGCAGTTTTTCCAGATCCATAACCGGTTTATCATGTCGCAAATTAAATCGGGGTTTATGCTGATCAACCAGCAGGCGGCGCATGAGCGGATCTTGTACGAGCGCTTTTTGCAGCAATTGCAAAACCACTCGGGGGTTAGCCAGCAAAGCTTATTTCCGCAATCGCTTACACTAAACAGCAGCGATTTCGAGTTATTGAGGGAACTGTTGCCTGATATAAGGGCTTTGGGTTTTGATATCCGCGAGTTTGGCAAAAACACCGTGGTGGTTGAAGGTATCCCGGCCGACCTGAACAATGTAGGCGAACATGAGTTATTAGAACGCCTGCTTGAAGGGTTTAAAAACAACCTGTCGATATTGAAATTAGACAAGCGCGATAACCTGGCAAGGTCGCTGGCGCGCAACGCCGCTATAAAAGCCGGCACCAAGCTATCGTCCGAAGAAATGAATTTATTAACCGATCAGCTATTTGCATGTCAAATGCCAAATGTTGCTTTAAATGGCAAGCCTGTAATTAGTACCTTTACATTAAATGAATTATTAGAACGGTTTGAAAAATAACCGGTATATTATAGAACTATGCAATCACCTTTCGCAAACTTACCACCGGTTGTAAAAAACCTGCTTATTATAAATATTATTTGCTTTTTGCCATACCTGCTATTTAAGCAAAGCATGGTTGACCAGATCTACAACCTGGTATCTGCACACTATTTTGACTCGCCATTTTTTAAACCGTGGCAGCCTATCACCTATATGTTTTTCCATGGCGGCTGGATGCACATCATCTTTAATATGTTTGCGCTTTACTCGCTCGGCGCCATTCTTGAATATCATATTGGTTCTCAAAAATTTGTAGCCTTCTACTTTATCTGTGGTTTGGGAGGGATGGCGTTACAGTTGGTTGTTCAAGCTATAGAGGTACACCAAATAATTGGGTCTTTTACTACACCTAATATTGATGCGACGCTAAGTTTATTATCGCCGGCGGCGCAAACCAAGCTTGCAGGTATTTATATTTCGTCAATGGTAGGTGCATCAGGTGCAATATTCGGTTTATTTATTGCCTTCGGAATGATCTATCCTAATGCCGAATTGATGATCATGTTTATCCCGATTCCGGTTAAGGCAAAATATGTTATGCCGGTTTATGTTTTGCTTGAACTTTCATTAGGTATAGGGCAGTTTGGCGGTGATGACGTGGCGCACTTCGCGCACCTGGGTGGGGCAATTTTAGGCTTTATACTGGTAAAAGCATGGCACTTACAGGGTCCGAAAGATTACATTTAATTAAGCGTTTTTAAATTATATATGACGTTCTGGCAAAATTTATATTTTAAAGTATTCCGGTCAGGCAGTAAATTATACCTGCTCATCGGTATTAACGTTATTGTTTTTTTGGCGATCGGCGTACTGTCGACATTTGAGAAGTTGGTATTCAGAACAACCATAGTCGATTTTTACAGCCAGGAATATCTTACCCTGCCCGCATACCTGCCCAAACTGCTTATCCGTTTCTGGACGCTGCTTACCTACATGTTCATGCATGCCGACATCTGGCACCTGCTATTTAACATGTTGTGGCTGTACTGGATGGGGCAGATATTTGAAGAGTTTTTAGGAAATAAACGTATCTTAGGATTATACTTATTAGGAGGCCTGTCAGGCGCAGTATTATTTGTAGCGAGCTATAACATATTCCCGGCGTTTACACAAAGCGGATCGCTTGCTGTAGTTACCATAATAGGGGCATCGGCCAGTGTGATGGCGGTTATCGCAGGCGCGGCTACTATTACGCCCAACTATACCATCATGCTATTCGGCATCATCCCCATTAAATTAAAATGGATAGCCATTTTTTATGTAGCGATGGGATTTTGGGGCATCACCGGCCCTAATGCAGGTGGCGAAATAGCACACATCGGCGGTGCGTTATTTGGATTTTTATATGTAAGGCAATTACAAAAAGGGCGCGATATGATAGGCGCTATTGCCGGCATCTTTAAATCCAGATCAAAATTAAAAGTAGCATCGACCAACAGGGATAAACCCTCGTCAGATACACCAAGACAAGAAGAAGTTGACCGTATTTTAGATAAAATTTCAACAACAGGATATGACAACCTGAGCAAACAGGAAAAAGAGACACTATTTCGCGCCAGCAAAAAATGAAGGCTAAAAAAAATTTACCTTTTATTGATAAGGTGTTTTTATGGATAAACTGCGGTTTAGCCCTGGCTTTGCTCATTAGTTACCTGGCCCCTGTAACCGACCCCAATAAATACTGGATAGTAGCTTTTTTTGGGTTAGCGTACCCCCCGCTGTTGCTCGCTAATGTTATCATGATAGCCTACTGGCTGTTACGCAAAAAATGGCTCGCGTTGTTGTCCATATTAACCATTCTTGTTGGCTTTAGCGTTTTAAAAAACAATATCGGTTTTCATCCCGGCAACAGCAACGTTATTAAACCGCAAAGCGACAACGCCGTACGGATGATGACTTACAACGTACATGAATTTAATAAATATGGTGGTACCCAGGACCTACCCACCAGAAATGAAATTTTAGGGATCATAGCCAAAGCGCAACCTGATATTATAGGGATCCAGGAGTTTTTCACCCGCAAACGTGGCCTGTATGCCATGATCGATTCTGTAAAAAAATCAATGGGTTGTAACAATTTTTATTATGAATGCTTTGTTGGCACCAGGGACGATGGTGTAGGCATAGCCATATTTTCAAAGTTCCCGATAGTTGCAAAGGGGCTTATTCAACTGTCGGCCATGACAAGCGATAACCAATGTTTATATGCAGACATTAAAAAGGGCGCTCATGTGATCAGGTTATATAGTGTGCACCTGCAATCTATTAATTTTAAACCTGAAGATTACCGTTATATAGATACCGTTAAACAAAGAGGAAAACCTGATTTTGGTTCGACCAAACGTTTAGGCGGAAAACTGAAAAAAGCTTTCATGAAGCGCAGCGAGCAGGTTGCCAAAATAAAGGAACATGCTAAACAATGCCCCTACCCATACATTATAGCCGGCGACTTTAATGATACTCCGACTTCATACGCTGTAAACCAGATGGCTAAAGGGCTAAAAAACGCATTTCGCGAAAAAGGTTTTGGCCTTGGCCGTACCTATAACGGCGATTTTCCCAATTACCAGATAGATTACATCATGGCATCGCAGCAATTTGATATTGCCAGCTATACTATCACCGAGAAGAAATTGTCAGACCATTACCCGGTTTGTGCAGATCTGATATTGAGATAAGATAGTGAGGGGTTAGTTAGTGAGTGGTGAGTTGCTATTAGTATTTTAAAAGCTATCTATTTTTTACGGCCTGTTAATCGCCCATTCACTACTCACTATTCACCACTCACTAAAGCAATTCACCATTCACTATTCTCCATTCAACCTAAAATCGTAAGTTTGCCGCTATGGAACAAAATTTATTTGTTTACAACACTTTAACACGTAAAAAAGAAGAGTTTAAGCCCATTAACCCGCCCCATGTAGGCATGTATGTTTGCGGCCCAACCGTTTATAGTGATGTACATTTAGGTAACTGCCGCACTTATATATCTTTCGACCTGATATTCAGATACCTTACCCAAATTGGGTACAAGGTGCGTTATGTACGCAATATTACCGATGCCGGGCACTTAGAAGGCGATGCCGGCGACATGGGTGAAGATAAAATATCAAAAAAGGCCAAGTTAGCGCAGCTTGAGCCAATGGAGATCGTTCAGAAGTATACCGTTGGCTTTCATGATGTGCTGCAAATATTTAATACCCTGCCGCCAAGCATTGAACCTGCTGCCACCGGCCATATCATTGAGCAGATCGAGCTGATAAAAATAATGCTGGACAGGGGTTATGCCTACGAGGTAGATGGCTCTGTATATTTTGATGTAGAGAAATATAATACCACCCATGACTATGGTGTGCTTAACGGCCGCAATTTAGAAGATCTGTTAAACAACACCCGCACACTTGGCGGGCAGGATCAAAAACACGGCAAGCTTGACTTTGCCCTATGGATAAAAGCCAAGCCCGAACATTTAATGAAATGGCCTTCGCCGTGGAGCGTGGGTTTTCCGGGATGGCACCTGGAGTGCTCTGCAATGAGCCATAAATACCTGGGCGACCAGTTTGATATTCATGGCGGCGGTATTGACCTGGTGCCAACGCACCACACCAATGAGATAGCACAAAATATAGCCTGCTGCGATAAAAATCCGGCCAGGTATTGGATCCACACCAATATGCTTACGGTGAACGGCCAAAAAATGTCGAAATCATTAGGCAACAGTTTTTTACCACATGAGCTGTTTAGCGGCGAGCATTCTATATTGGACAGGGGTTACAGCCCTATGACCGTACGTTTCTTTATGCTGCAAGCACACTATCGTAGTACGCTTGATTTTGGCAACGAGGCCATGGAAGCGTCAGACAAAGGCTTTAAGCGCTTAATGAACGCGGTAACTTTATTGGATACGTTAAAAGCATCGGGCAGTACGGATATTGACGTCGCCCCGCTTAAACAGCGTTGCTATGATGCCATGAATGACGATTTTAACAGCCCTGTTTTAATTGCCGAATTGTTTGAAGCAACCCGTATCATAAACTCGGTACACGATGGCAAAATGAAGATAGATGCAGCCAATCTTGAAATTTTAAAAAACATCATCAGTACTTTTGTGTTTGATGTTTTGGGGTTAAAGAACGAGCAAGCTGCTAATGATGATCTGCCTAAAGTGCTGAACCTGGTAGTTAATTTACGTAATGAGGCTAAAAAAAACCAGGACTATGCCACGTCAGATAAGATCCGGGATGGCTTACAAAAAATAGGCATCCAACTTAAAGACAGTAAAGAAGGAACAAACTGGAGTAAAATTTAATTCATTAATTAGCGTTATTAAAAAAATAAAATCCGAAACTTGACCCAAAAAAACTTGGATATTAATTAAACATCAAATCTCCCCAAATCACAAAATATGAAAAAAATTGCATTGGCTACCCTCTCCCTTGTTTGTTTTGCGGCCACGACGTTTGCCCAAATGCCGGCTAAGGTTAACAATGTTATTGAGGCCGAGGATAGCTTTAATAAGTTAGTTGCGCGTAAAGGTATTAAGAATGCCTTTTTAGCAGTTGCCGATGTTGACGGCATAGTATTCAAGCCTAAGGTTGTTAAAATAACTGATTTTTACAGTAGTGTTGAAAAACAACCAGGCACCCTGCAATGGCAACCTAAATTTGCCCGTATATCTTATAATGGCGACCTTGCTTTTACTGCAGGCCCATACGTTTACCTTAATGGTAAAAACGAGGATGACAAAGTATTTGGTGATTATGTTTCTATCTGGCACGCTGACCCCGATGGTAAATTGAAACTATTAATTGACCTTGGCATACAGCACCCTGAAGCCGAAAAAGAAGCTACGATAGACTTTAAAGAGCCGGATCCGAACAAGAAGCCGGTAATGAATAAGGATCCGTTTAACGGAAAATTGGTTATCCTAAATACTGATAAATCATTTAACCAGGCTTTAACACTGTCATCATTAGGTGCTTACAAAGAGTTCTTAAGCCCTGAAGGCCGCTATTACTTTCCCGGATTTGAACCCATCACAGGCACAGACCAGGTGTTGAAGTTTTTAAATAATGAAGCCATCACTATTTCTGCCGAAAATATCAGTGGCGGCCGTTCAACCAGTAATGACCTGGCCTATACCTATGGGCGTGCACGAATCAAGAAAGGTAATGTTGTAAGTAATTATAACTACGTGCGCATCTGGGAGCTTGATACGGTTAACCACAAATGGAACATCCTGCTGGAAGTTTTCTCGTCGATTGAGAACTAGTGATTAGAGATTAGGCCTATCAATCAAAAAAGGGGCTTGTCACATTGGCAAGCCCCTTTTTAGTACGCTAAATAATTATCAAACTTTTCCCTAATCTCTAATTAACTAACCTCTAATCACCAACCTAAAACAACTGCTCAATAATATCATCTGTGGATAAACCTTCCGCTTCGGCGTGGTAGCTGCGTACAATACGATGGCTTAAAATGGGTTTGGCAATCGCGCGTACATCTTCAATATCAGGCGAGTATTTACCGTGGATAACAGCATGGCATTTTGCGCCCAGGATCAAAAATTGCGATGCCCGCGGGCCTGCACCCCAGTTTAATAACCGCTTAACCTGCGGTGCGGCAAACTCGCCGTCCGGGCGGGTTTTTGCTACCAGTTTTACGGCATATTCAAGCACATTATTGGCAACCGGGATATTTCTTACCAATTGCTGAAAAGCGATGATCTGTTCGGCATTTAACACCTTGGCGACACTTTGATTTACTGTGCTGGTGGTGTTTTTTACGATCTGTAACTCCTCTTTAAACGAAGGGTAGTTTAATGATACCTTGAACATAAAACGATCAAGCTGCGCCTCAGGCAATGGGTAGGTACCCTCCTGCTCAATAGGATTTTGGGTAGCCAGCACAAAAAATGGCTGTGCAAGCTTGTGGGTAACACCTGCGGCAGTAACCGCTTTTTCCTGCATCGCTTCTAACAGCGCTGCCTGGGTTTTAGGCGGTGTACGGTTTATCTCGTCGGCAAGTATAATGTTTGAGAAAACCGGGCCGGGAATGAACTTAAAATTACGGTCCTCGCCCAATATTTCAGACCCGATAATGTCTGATGGCATCAAATCGGGAGTAAACTGGATCCGGTTAAAATCAAGGTCAAGCACCTGGGATACGGTTTGCACCAACAATGTCTTTGCCAGGCCGGGTACACCCACCAATAAACAATGCCCGTTGCTGAAAATAGATATCAGCACAAACTTCACAACCTCGTCCTGCCCAACTATAACATTGCCAATCTCTTTGCGTATTTGCTCATACGCGTGTTTTAAAGCATCGGCGGCCTCTACGTCAGATCGGTGTTGCATATTTATTTGTTACGGTTTGGCCTGGGCTGTAGGTGCGTCAGGCACTGGTGTCGACCAACCTTTTAACACAGGGCAAGCCTGGTATTGCGGATCGATCTTGATATAAGTTTGTTTTCTTTTTTTTGCAAACCATTCACTAATGGTTCGGTTTGTTTTATCTTCGGTAGCAAAGGTCTTTATTTTCGGAAAATCTTGCTCCAGGTTAGCTTTATGCGCATCGGTTACAGATTTTAAATGAAATATCCGGTAGCTTTTTTGCCCTCTCTGGTCAGTATACAACACCGGTTTTGAAACTCCTCCTGTTTTCATGGTGTCAATAACCAATGCAATTTGCGGGTCAAGCTTATCGGTAGGTATATAAGTAGTTCTTACTTCAACATTCTCGGGGTTTAATATCATGCCCCCATTATATTTTGTTTCCTTATCGTCAGAATAGATCGCTGCTGCGCTTGAAAAGAAATCAACCTTACGATTTTTGATCAGCAGGTTATAAACGGTATCCGCTTTACCTTTTGCGCGGTCCAAACTTTCAGGCGTGACAGGCGGCGAAATTAAAACGTGACGTGTATGTACCTGTTCGCCGCGCCGCTCCAATACCTGCAAAAAGAAAAAACCGAAATCGGAGGTTTCAAAAACAGGCGAAAATTCACCGGCTTTCAGTTTAAATGCCCATGCTATAAATTCTTTTACATAACCATTATTACGGTCAAAAAAGCCGTCGTCGCCACCTTGCGGTGCCGTGCCCGGGTCTTGCGAATAGGCTGTAGCTAATGTAGCAAAATCCTCGCCTTTCTTTATCCTATCAAGCAGATCCTGCGCTTTTTGTCTATAAACGTCTTTCTCGTCTTTATTAAGTTTAGGGTCAAAAGCTATCTCCGCTACTTCTACTTCTTTGTTAAATGTTGGCAAACTGTCTTTAGGGATCTTGTTAAAATAATCCCTGACATCCTGTGGCGTAGTGTTTAATTTTTCAGTGATGTGTGCCTGCATTTTTTGGGCTATCATCATCTCCTTTACATCACCATGAATTTCTTCTTTATATTGCAGTATTGAACGGCCTAAAAATTGCTCCAGCTTATCCTGGCCGCCTGCACGTTGGGTCATGTTGCGCATCCTGCGGTCTATCTCACCCTGCACATCGTCTTCCTTTACATCAATACTGTCAATAGCTGCCTGTTGTATCAGCAGCTTTTGTGTGATCAAATTTTGAGCAAGTGCACACTTATCAGGATGCATATTTTGCACTACATACTGCGCATTCATCAATTCAATATCTGATTGCAGTATTACACTGTTACCAACCACTGCTAAGATCTTATCCAACACTATTTTCTGCGCGTTAGCAACAGATGCAAATAAAACAATACCTAAAACTACTATCCCAAACTTTCTCATTATGCTATTTAAATATACTACAGGCAGCGCCTGTAAAAACGTCCGAATTTCGGTAAAAAATATCAATTATAACTGCATATCAAGGTCTTTTAATATATGCGGTTTTATAATTATGCGAATATGCCAATAAAGCTTCAAACACTTTAACTATTTTTGGTTAAAATTTGTTAAAGTGAGAGCAGAGAACCCGGCAGCGTTAAGATTTATATTACAGGATGACATTTACCTGTTACCAAACGATAAAACAGTTATCAAATCCGCGGTTAATTCCCCGGTTGCCGAAGCAGAGCCAGAGCCGGTTTCGACACCCAAAATTGAACCCGCTATCTCACCTAAGAACGAACCCGTTGTAGAAACGCCGGCAATACAATTTAATTATTTAGGCAGCAACAAAAAGCGCTTTTTAATAACCACCCACTATACAGACCAGGAATTTATAGCCGCCGACCATTTAACTGCCCTGCAGAATATTCTTAAACGCAAAGAGCATGATATTGATGATGTAGCGATACTAAACGTTGCAAAAAACAACACAAACAGCTTTGATGACTTATTAAACCATTTTAAGCCCACAAAGCTGCTGATATTAGGCAAAGAAGCTATCCCTGCAAAAATGGAGGCATTAGTAATTAATCAGCCAAAGCAATTAACTGATTGTGCAGCTTTGTATAGCTTTAGCTTTGATGAAATGATGGATAATACCGAGCATAAAAAAGCTTTCTGGGAACAAATGAAAACCTTGTAATACATGCAGCAATTAGTATTTGCCACCAATAATGCCCATAAGCTTGAAGAGGTTGCCGCTATACTTCGGCAAGCTCAGGATGACAGACGGATACAATTATTAAGCCTTGATGATATTAACTGCCGCGATGATATTGCTGAAACCGGTATAACCTTCAGCGAAAACGCCTCTATTAAAAGTCATTATATTTTTAACAAATACCATGTTAATTGCTTTGGCGACGACAGCGGGTTAGAAATAGATGCATTAAACGGCGAACCAGGCGTCTATTCGGCACGTTATGCAGGCGAATATGGCAATCACGCCGCCAATATAGCCAAGGTATTAGAAAAGCTAAATGGTGCAACCAGCCGCAACGCGCGCTTTCGCACCGTTATTTCATTGTTATGGAACAGTGAAGAGCATTTTTTTGAAGGAACTGTGGAAGGAACTATTCGTACAGAACCAAGTGGCACAGCCGGTTTTGGTTACGACCCGATATTTCAACCTGATGGCTATGATGTTACTTTTGCCGAAATGACCCTGGCAGAAAAAAACAACATTAGCCACAGGGCAATAGCAGTCGCGAAATTGACCGCGTTCCTCAACAACATACAATAATCGCCGCTATTTCGGTTTTAAGATCGTTGATTTTTTAAGCGCGGAGGTGTCTTTAGCAACGCTGTCTTTTTTCATTTTAATGCCGGGCGGCGGCATGGTTATACTATCCTTACTTGTTTTTATAACAGGCGGCAATGGCTTGGTAAGTGTATCGCGCTTTAAATCGATAGCAGCAGGTTTGTTGCTAACGGTATCTTTATTCAGCTTCATATCATGCGGCTTACCCTTGGCTGTAGTATCATGATTTGCTTTTACATCAGCTGCATTATCAATACTATCTTTTCCTGACCGGACATGACCCGCCCCTCCGCCGGTACTATCCTTGTCCGTGCTGATACCTCCCGGTTTTTTAAGCAAAGGTTTGCCCGATTTGTCGGTAGTTGCGTCATTTTTGCTTTTTATTGCTTTTTTCCGATTAAATGCAGATAAAATTGACGCTTTTGACACGGGCCTGTCCTTGGGTTTCCAGATAAACCCTTTCAGGATCTTGTTGTCTTCTTTTACTTTACCAATGGGCAGGCCATGTGCCTCGTATTTTTCAACAAAGGCATTACTGGCTATTTCGCCTTTATCAAAGGTAAAATAAGCCTTGCCGCTCAATGTACGAGACATATCCGTCACTATATTTTTAACCGTATCGCGTTTAAAATAGATCGTCTCGGCATTGCCTATGATAACAAAGGTATTTAGCTTACCATTCTTAAAGGTACCGTGCATTCGTTTGCCCCCTGCCTGGTTAAAAACCGTCGAGTCGTTCTTCTCTATATTCACAATAAACGCCGATGGGTACATATCCAGGTTATCCAGCTTTTTATTCTTCATCTGCAGGTTAACGGTATCGCCTGATAGTTGTGAAGCCTGCGTCCATATCATTGGCTTTGTATACATGCGGATGGTCGAGTCATTGCTGGCGTAAAACATCGAGTCGGCCTTTGCCTGCAAATCTGATTTGTATATTTTGGCGTTATTGTAGGCGTTAACAATCCTTATCCTGGCCGTATCACTCAAACCCTTTGGTGCGCGCAACGCCAGCGAATCTAAGCGCTTCTGTTTTACAGAATCGGCAATCTGCTTCTTTAATGCAGCTGCTTTTGCTGCCTTGTCCATAGGCTTTGGTTTCGGCGGATCCGGCTTACCAAAGTAGTCGCGGTGGTAAAAGCTGCTGTCAAAAGGCATCTGCATTGGCTCAAGTGCGATAAACTTGGGCGCTTTGGTATAAACAATATGCACAACCTTTTTAATGGATGTATCTATATGCGTCGCGTCATATTGCTTCTGCTTTAAGATCTTTAGATCTTTATAAGTGATCATCTGCGTTTTTAAAGTATCCGCCACCAAAAACAATGAGTCATAGCGGATATTGGGGCGTGGCTTTTCTATCTGCTTTAGTGTATCTGCAAACCTGTAAACTACTTTATCAAATGAGATAGGATTTGGCGGCGATGGCAGAGGTACATTAACAGGTGGATGCCCATTTACAGGAACCTTTGCTTTTACGGTAGCAGGCGCTTTAACAGGCTGTTGTTTTTTTATTGTTTGAGGGGGTGTCGTTTTTTTAATAACGGAGTCAGTAATGCTTTTTACCGTACTGTTATTTTTAAGCAATGCCATTTGTTTAGCCCCTGCCGGTAGTTGTTTGGTAACAGAATCTGTTACGCCTTTTAAGGTTAGCTTTTGATCTCCGGGCTTACCTTTATTGATTGATGCCAGCTTTTTATTAAGACTGTCCGCTCCTGCTGAAACCCGCTTTGTTATTGTCGAAACGGTATCACCTTTTTTCGCAGCCGGTTTTGTGGATGTGCTGTCTTCGGTCACAAATATCATATAGGCATTTTGTGTTACAACGGCCTGTTCATTTGCTTTAAAATACTCGCCCAGATCGCCTTTTAGCGTTATTTTTTGTTCACTGTCATTAAAGGTTACATGCTTAACCGCCTTGCCATATCCTTTTAAACGGTCATAAAATAAGCTGTCGCCCCTAAGTGTTTTAGTAAGTTGGGTATACAAATTTCTTTTGCCAAAAAATGCCTGCTCGGTCACGGTATTATAAGTACCGTTTTCAGTATATAGGTTGTCCTTATCTTTACCTATAATGATCGTCGGACCGTAAAAGTAAGTGATGCGGCTACCAGAGTTATAGCGCATGGTATCGGTTTTTATAACTGCATCTGGCGTGGTACAAACTACATCATACCTGAAATAAGCATCGCGGCTTTTTGCAAAGTAATAGCCATTTTTACTTATCAATGTATTCCCTTTATTTACCAGCTTGCCCCCATCAGTATAGATACCAATGCGTGTTGCGGTGTTATAGGTAAAGTTATCAGTAGTTAGCGTGGCATCTTTATCAACCATAATAACATGATTGGTTAAAATGGCAATTTTGGTATTCCCGTTGTAGTTTAGCTTGTCCGAATAAATATGCACCGTATCGCCCTGGTTGATCACCACATGACTAAACGCGTCAACCATGTTCTGATCCGGGTAGAAATAAGCACTGTCTGATGTCAGTGTAGAATAATCCTGCTTAAATACTCCGTTATGCACCTTGATAATCCGTTTACCATCCGGGCCCGGCGCGGATTCCATGGTGGTCGAGCTAATCAGGTTTACTTTTGATTTGCTTTGGCCCCAAACTGACACCGTTACCAGTAAAAACAAGAAACTTAAAACGTATTTATTCACTACTGCAAAATTAGTTTTTTGTTGGGGTTATTAAATTAATAATTTTGATGATGCTCCCGGATAAAAAATTTACCGATTTTATTGACCAAAATGGGTTATTTGAACGTAACGGCACCTTGCTGGCTGCTGTAAGTGGCGGCATGGACTCGGTATTAATGGTTCATTTATTAAGATCATCCGGCTATAGTTTTGCTATTGCACACTGTAATTTTCAATTACGCGGGCATGAAGCCAACTCCGACCAGGAGTTTTGCAAAGAGCTTGCCAATCAGCACCAGGTACCTTTTCACACTATAAATTTTAATACCCAACAATACGCCGCGGATAACAAAATATCTATCCAGATGGCTGCGCGCGAGTTAAGGTATGCGTGGTTCGAACAGATCAGGCAACAACATAACTATACCGCCATCGCGCTTGCGCACCACCAAAACGATACAATTGAAACAATATTGTTAAACCTGGTACGCGGCACCGGTATTGCCGGCCTGCACGGGATCTTGCCTAAAAACGGATTTTTGGTGAGGCCGCTTTTATTTTTAAGCCGCGATGAAATAGAAAAGCTGATCAAAACCAACGGGTATAAATATGTAGAAGATAGCTCGAACGCGTCGGTAAAATATACGCGTAATAAATTAAGGCACGAGGTGATCCCGAAGCTTAAAGAACTTAATCCGCAGTTGGAGAACACATTCGAAAGCAACCTTAAGCATTTCAGGGCCATGGAAACGCTGCTTGAGCTGCGCCTGGCGGAATTAAAAATAGAGCTATTTACCTATCGGGACGGTGACATCTATTTACACCTGGATGCAGTTAAAGCATTAAATCCGTTAAGGCTGCTGTTGTTTAAGATGCTGCAGGAATACGGTTTTAATGAAACTACTATTGACGATCTGATCTCAGCATTAAACAAACATTCGGGTAAAGTATTTGAAGCCGCTGATTTTAAGCTGATACTTGACCGCGACCAGCTGATCATCACCCCAAAAAATAAATCGGTACATAAGCCGACAAGTATAACAGATGCTGATCATTCGGTAAATTTTGGTAAATACAAATTAACCGTGTTGCATGATGATACGCCGTTGATCATAAAGGATAACCCCATGGCAGTTTCTGTCGATAGCGCTAAACTGATCTATCCATTAAGCGTCCGTCCGTGGCAGCAAAATGATAGTTTTTATCCGTTGGGGATGAAAACGCGTAAAAAGCTGAGCGACTTTTTCATCGGTCTTAAAATACCGTTGCACGAAAAGGATGAAGTGCCCTTACTAATAAACGGCAACGGCGAAATTATATGGGTTGGTGGCTACCGGCCTGACGAACGCTACAAAGTATCTGAAAACACCAAAAAAGTAACTATCTTCGAATTGTATAAGATATGAGTGAGAAAACAGTTTTTACCGAGAAACAATACCTGGGCCGGGAGTTTATCCCGCTTTCTATACGTTTGGTATTGGCTATATTTTGTTTTGCTGCCTACGCTTTGACTGATCCGGGCGATAAGAACGGCGACCTGCTTGCCCTGGTTGGTTTTGCTATCCTGATCATTTCTATCATCATGGGTTTCCTGCTGCATTTCAGAACCCGGGTTGAGAACAACAGCATTTTTCTAAACGGACTGTGGACCACCCGGCTGGTAAAAATAGACCTGAACAGTATTGTTAAAGCCGAAATTGCCCCGTACAGCCGCTATTTATTTAACAACCCGGTATATAACCTGCACAGCAAAGGCACCATCCGCTTTTTTGCAGCCGGTAAAGACGCCCTGCACCTTACCGACAGGGACGGCCTGGTTTATATCATAGGGTCGCAACACCCCCATGAATTGCTACGTGCCATTAAAGCAGAAATGAGCGGGAAGTTATAGCGTCTATTAAAAAATCTCTCATTTCGATTACTAATAACATCAGGTTAATATCCGTGCTTCTTAAACGGCTTGCTAAAAAAATCATCCACTATCTTCTCAAACTCGCCCTGGTGTTCATAAAGTGTGGCGTGGCCCGAGTTGGGTACTATCCATAAAAAGGCATTAGGTATATTTTCATAGATCTGCACCGTATGATGTACCGGGATCAGATCATGGTCGCCGCCAATAATGAGTGAGGGCGATTTAATGGAGTGCAACGCTTTCAGCGGAATGTTTGGTTGCAGCCAATCCAGCATAAAGATCTTATACGTATTTTTATCGCCGGCGCTGGTTAACGGCATTCGCTTTTGCCAGTTTTTGTAGTCGCGCAATTCTCCTTTCCAGTAGGATGGGATAAGCCCGGTAGAATCGGGCCATAAATTAGCCCCCGTTGATGCCAGTTTGATCACTTTGTCGGGATGACGCATAGCCAGCACCAGCGCATTAATACCCCCATCGCTCCACCCCAGCACATAAGCCGAATCAATATGCATTTCAGTAAGTAACGCGTCAAAATCATCAGCCATTTGTTCAAAACTTAATGAATCGCGGCCGTCTTTGGTGCGGCCGTGGGCACGACTGTCTACAGTAATTACCTGGTATTTTTTAGCAAAAAAAGGTATAATACCACCAAACGCGCCTATACTGCCGCCATTACCGTGGATCATTAACAGGGGTTTGCCGGTACCATAAATCTCGGTATACATTTTTATGCCCCGAACATTGTAAAACTTACCTATGCTATCATTACTGCCATACGCTATTTTTTTAGCCTGGCAATAGGCAACCGATGTGAAAAACAACAATGCCCCTAACAAAAAAACCAACTGTTTAAGCATTACTCCTTGGTGTTTTTAACAATAAAAGAAACTATAGGCGCAGGGTCCCTTGGCGTTTTCGGGAAATGCCCTTCGCCCGTGATAGTAATAACCGTCATGCTGCCACCGAGCGCTTTGTAGCGTTGTTCGGCAAGACGGGTATCGGTTGTTAGCCATGGGTCATTAGCGCCGCTTACGTGCAGGGTTTTTATCCCTGCTTTAGCCAATGGTGCAAGCGTATCAACAGGTGCTTTCTTCTCCATCAGGCTGCGCATGGCCACATTATCTACGTAAATGCACGACACCTTATCCGGGTTATAAATTGCCCATTCATAGGCCTCGCCGCCATAAGCGCCGGTACCCATCATCACCGGTTTTTTAGAGAAGCCTTTACCGGTAAGCGTCGCGTAAATACTATCCCAATCCTTACGTAACGGGCCTGATTGCGAAGTAATTGACGGGATCACAATATAATACCCTTTGGCCAATAAGGCCTGCTCAACAGTGGCATCACGGCCAATTGTCCGGTCAGCCCTGAAAACCCATGGGTTACCAGCCGCAGGTTTATTGGGCGCTATCACCGTTAATCCTTTAATGCCGAATATAGCTTTGATCTTTTGCGTGTACACAGTGTAGGTAGGCGTGAACCAGGGTCCGCGTACAATAGCGTAAGTGTTTTCTTCTTTAAGATATTGGTATTGATTCTCTAAATTGTAGTAATAAGTTTTCTCATAAACGGCAGTATCCGCAAACAGCGGATCGCTTACGGTTGGCTTTATATTTTGCTCCACCCAATCGGCAATAAATTTAGGGTTACGGATACTATGCGGGTGGTGCGGCGTACCCTCTTTGATCATCATGGTCATACGGCCGCCAAACCTGAGGTAAGCGTCTTCAATAGGCATGGTGTTGGTCGACAGCAGGAAATCCTCTGTACCCACCAGGCTCATTACCGGGATATCATATTTAACCAACAAGTTCAATTTGGCAAAGCTCTCCGGACGGATAGCGGGATTATCAGCATACAAACAAGACACTTTATCCGGATGCGTAGTCGCCCATGCATATTCATTAATACCGCCGCGGCTCATGCCGCTAAATGCAGGTTTCTTTGACAGGCCATGTTTGGTAAAGAAATCATACCAGGCATCCCAGTGTTTATCAGGGTCGATGTTGACATACACGACATAGAAACCTCGCTTAAGCAGTTCGACTTCCGATTGTGATTCGTGATCCCAATAAAATCCACGCCAGGTACATGGGTTGCCGGGCGCGGCGGTTTTGGGTGCAATCACGATGCATCTGATCATTCCTTTTGGCGTGTTAGCATCATTCATACCAGTGCCTTCCTGCGGTGTGGCCTGTATGGGTTTAATGGCCATAGTTTCCATATCCATTAAATAATCATAGCGGTCAAACCCATGCCAGCTGGTTTTTTCGCCCTCGAATGGGGTAAGATTTTGTGCCGACGTTTTGCCTGCAATTATAAATAGCAGGCAAAGCCCTGCAAGGATAGATTTGAAATTGGTTTTCATATTTAGGTTTATAATATGGAGACCCAATTTATTAAAACGCTCATTACCAAAGTTAAAGCATTGTTGCTAATTTATAATCTATTTTAACCAAGGCAACGCAGGGCAAATTTTAAACGTATTGTTTAAACATTAAACAATAGCACCCTGCCTTGAAACAAACATTAACTGACATTTTAAACATCCTTGAACAAAAGGAAAAAATAAAGCTGGTTAAGCTGATTTTATTCGACCTTGTGATGGGTGTCCTCGACGTCGCTTTCCTGGGGATGGTACTGGTAGTGATCAATTTTTATACAAAAAGCCAACAGCCCGCCGTAATTTCTTTTCTGCCGCCGGTTCTGTTAAACCACCATTCGCTTTTATTAATTACGGTGTTCCTTCTTTTGTTCGGTTTAAAAAACTGGATAGGCTATCTCAATACCAAAGAGCAGCAGCATTTTTTTTACGACATATCCTCAAGGCTGTCTAAACGCAATATACAAGGCTATTTAAAAGATGACTACCTGCGTTTTGTCAATATTGATTCATCCGTGCTTATCCGCCGTATCAGCCAGCAACCTATCGAGTTTAGTAATTATATTCTTACCAATGTCCAACAAGTGGTGTCACAAAGCATCCTGATCCTGGTAACGGTTATTGGCATCTTGCTGTGGCAACCAGGCTTGTTTTTAATGTTGTTTTTATTGCTTACACCACCTGTAATATTGCTTGGTAATTTTATCCGCAATAAGTTGCAGGCCATCCGGAACAGTACGCAGGTTGTCAGCCAGAAAACCATACAGCATTTGCAAGAGTCGCTGGCCGGTTATATAGAAAGCAATGTTTACCGCAAGGATGATTTTTTTGTAAAACGATATAACCACCAGCAAGTACAGCTCAACAACAATATCGCGACACAGCAAACCCTGCAGGGCCTCACCTCGCGCCTGGTAGAGGTATTTGCCATATTAGGGTTTTTTATTTTAATAACCATCAATAAGCTATCTGCGGGTACACCGTCAGTAAGCCTGATCACCATTGGTGTTTTTATGGCGGCCAGTTACAAGATCATCCCCGGCATTGTAAAAATACTGAACAGCACCAGCCAGATAAAAACGTATAAGTTCACCATTGCCGACCTACAGCCTGCCGAAAAACCGATCGCAATTGTAGATGAAACCATCCCGCTTACATCAATGCAATTTGAACAGGTAAAATTTAAGTATAAGGACCAAAAGATCTTAAACAACATCAATTTTGAGATCCGTGCAGGCGATTTTGTGGGACTATCAGCTGCATCAGGTAAAGGTAAAACAACTATCATACACCTGATGCTGGGTTTCCTGAAGCACCACAAGGGCAATATTTATTTTAACGACGAAAAAACTAACTGGATAAAAAGACAGGGCTTTTTAAGCCGGGTCTCTTATGTAAAACAGCAGTCGTTCATCATCAATGATACGGTGCTTGAAAACATTACATTAACTGATGGCTATTACGATGCAAAAAAAATAGATGAAGTGCTGGCCTTTTGCGGGCTTGAAAACCTGGTAGGCCAATACGCTAACGGGATAAACGAATTTATAAAAGAGAACGGAAAAAATATAAGCGGCGGGCAGCGGCAACGCCTCATGCTGGCAAGGGCATTATACCATGATTTCGACCTGCTTATTTTGGATGAAGCATTTTCAGAAATGGATGAAAAATCAGAACAGGTTATCCTTTCAAAACTAAAGCAATTGGCCCAACAGGGTAAAATGATCATCCTGATTACCCATAACAACGCCAGCCTGGGTTTTTGCGATAAAGTAATTTCATTTGATGTAGCTTATGCGTAAAACGTTAGTCATACTTACGCCAGGTTTCCCGGAAAATGAGGCTGATACTACCTGTATCCCCGAGAGGCAGATATTTGTGCGTGTTTTAAAGGAGACCTATCCTGAGCTGAATATCGTGGTGGTAAGCTTTCAATACCCTAATCAGCCGCGCGAATACCGTTGGAACGGGATCAAGGTCATCGCCTTAGGCGGAAAAAACAGAAGCGGCCTGCACCGCCGAATGACATGGATAGGTGCCTGGCAAAAACTAAAAAGGCTGCACAGCGATTACCAGGTAATTGGCTTATTAAGTTTCTGGTTTGATGAATGCGCTTTTATAGCCAACAAATTCTCTAAAAAGTATACTATAAAACACTATAGCTGGCTGCTGGGTCAGGACGCGCGGCCGGACAATAAATATGTTCAACAGATAAAGCCTGAAGGTGATAGCCTGATAGCACTGTCAGAATACCTGGTTAATGAGTTTGAGAAAAATTATGGGATAACCCCCAAACATGTCATCCCCGGCGCGATAGATACCACTTTATTTAAAGCCCCGCCTGCGCAGAGGGATATCGATGTTTTGGCGGTGGGGTCATTAATCCCATTAAAGCAGTACCATCTATTTATCGAGACCGTGAAGTTCTTAAAAGAGTTTTACCCCAATATTACAGCTGTTATCTGCGGCAAGGGGATAGAAATGCAAAAGCTTAAAGATCTGACAGCACTTTACCGGCTTGGAGACAATATAACTTTCAAAGGCGAGCTAACCCACCCGGAAATATTAGAACATATGCAGCGGTCGAAGATCTTGCTGCACCCTTCAAGTTATGAGGGCTTTAGCACTGTGCTGCTTGAAGCATTATATGCAGGGGCGCACGTGGTTTCTTTTTTCAGGCCGATGAAGGAAGCGTTTTCACACCATCACGTAGTAAATAATGTTGATGAGATGAATGCTAAAACTTTAGCGCTATTAAACGATGAAGACAGGGGCCACGAACCTGTACTGGTAAACAGTATGACGCAAATGGCCGATAGCATTGTAAATCTATTCAGCAACGAGCTTCACAAGGAAGCGGCAATGTCCTGAATTTTTTGAGCAATGGCTTTAAAGGATAAGTTCGCTTCAAAATACGCAAGCGCTTTGTCCCGTTCTTTTTGCAGATCAAGTTGTTTTGCCTGCATCAACGTGTCAAATAATTGAGCATCATTTCCGGGAGGGTATAACAGGCCGATGCTGCCGTAATCGGTTATCATTCTGAACGAAAATATATCCGTAATAACAGGTATGCACCCGCAGGACATTGCTTCGCAAACTGCCGTACCGCTGCCTTCATAATGTGACCCTGAAACAATAAAATTGGCACTGTTATACCAGTATAGCATATCCTCATTTGGGATTTTGCCTATCAACTTTATAGCATCCGTATTAGGTTCGGTGTTTAACAGCTCTTTAATTTGAGATAATAACTCTTCTGTATGATAGAGCATGTATAAGTAAGTATTTGGATTTATGGCAGCAAATTTCAAAAAGGCTTTTATAACCGTTAAAGGATCTTTATTTTCATTCAGCCGGCCTACCCATAAAAAAACCAATTTACCCTTAACTTTTGTTTTTGCCTTTGCTAAGGCTTTATCCACCGGATAAAAATTTGAAGACAACTCCATTACCTCATGAATTTTATCAGGCGATCTTAAATTGCCCATGGTAACCCACTCCATCCCCATGGCTTTTGATGCGAACAGATAGGCGTCAACATACCTGTCTGCTATTTTCTGTAAAAACTTCCTTGGGCCATTAGCGGGTTTTTCGGCATGATGTTGTACAATGATCTTTACGCGTTTATCGAGGATAAACCCCAAATGAATCAGCTGCAAAGGCAGGTGCAGGCCATGAACTAAAACAACATCGGGGTTCAAGGTTTTTACATACTGATTGATCTGGTAAGAAAAGTAAGGCTCTTTATTATTAAAACTTACAAAGTGGTGGTGTATGCCATTATGCAAATAATTGCCCTGGTAGCTGATCTGTTTTATGCAGATAACAGTATTGGTTTTACCCAGGCATTCCAGCAATCCGTTGTAACTTTTGGTCCGTTTTAGCCATGCTTCGGGGGTGGTGTAATCGGGCGAATAATTATAACTAATAGAAACAAAGATCATATTATTGGCAATTTAACTTTCTAAATTGATAACCGGCCTCATTGGTAAGCAACCTAAAATAAACAATACCCGTATTTGAAATAAACATACGTAACATATACTTGTAACTAACCGATGGGGTTGTCTGTAAAAAATATATTTTTCAAATACACGGATATAAAGACCTTTTTTATAACCCGCCTTACCGAAAGCCAGATAGCAGAAAAGGTATTGATAAAAAAGGGCAATGTGGTTATAGATGTAACCCGACGGCAAAGCATGATCTGCCTGGACCCGTTTTGTATCTCTGTTTGGCTGCCTTCGGCGCAAGCGGCTATTTTTAGTGCCGGTGCGGCTACAATATTTTTTACCAAAGGCGACAAAACCACAGCATCGCTAACGCTTAGCCCGATAGAAACCGTACCTACGGATAGCGGCGCGTTGCTGCTATATAAAATTGAGCGTGTAAAAAATCACCAGTTAACGTTAATGCACCGGGTGGCTTTGCTGGGCTACCTACTGCGCTCAAAGAAAAATACATACCAAAGCCGAAGGGTGATCAGCGCGTTATACTCGTATCCCCGCAAGATCATTATCGTATCATACCAGGACAGCGAATACTACAATATTTTCCCGATGGATATCCAGGGCTATATCCCCGAAGAGAATATTTATATTTTAGGTTTACGTACCACCAATGTCACGTTGGATAAAATACTTGCTGCAAAAAAAGTAGTGATCTGCGAGAGCGATGAAATGAATATTGAAACTATTTACAAGTTGGGCAAACACCCCAGTACATCGCCCACTAAAAAAGAGGAAATGCCTTTTTCCATAACGGACAGTGAGCTATTCGGCTTCCCGGTGCCGGCTAACATCGGCGGATATAAAGAGGTTGAGATTTTTCATAATCGTAAAATGGGCTACCATATGTTATTGGTTGGCAAGGTGGCAAATGCCCGGTCGATGCGAAAAGATCCGGCCTCGCTTTACCATGTAGGTTTTTTGCAGTTTCAAAAAAGCGATTATCAAAGCATCGAAGGGATCTATTAAAATCTCATCTTAAAAAAATATCAATTTTGAACGTGTTTTTAAATAGATAGCCATGCCGATATTAATTAGCCGACACCGGGAAGTTAGCCTCCGGGTAATACGTTTTTACCTGTTTCATTAACTCCGGCAAATCGCCTTGAACGTATTTACGGGCGCCATTTATAATGATCTTGCTGTATTTATTCAAATCGAGATGTTTGAGTTCACTAAGTAAACTATCGTCAAACAACCGTATTTCATCATTATACACAACCAATAATATTGCTGCCGGGTCGGTCGCGTAAAAAGATTCAACAGCCGTTTGACCGGCTTCTTTTTGGGCTACTACGACGGTCCCTTTATTAGCTTGAATTTGTTTATTAACCGTGCTGCTTAAATGAAGCGAATCGTACAGTTCAGTGTCTGTCAGCATTTTTGTTTTGCGCGCCAGGCGGATATGATCCCAGATGTTCCAATTACCGGTAAGGGTTGAGTCTGTACCGAACAAAATGGTCGCATATTTTTTAAGGTGATTTACGGGCGCAGTTTTATTCAGTAAAAAAAAGTTCGACTCGGGGCACCAGATCAATGCTTCAAATTTTTTCGCCTGCATTGGGGTCATAGCCACACCATGGATCCCGATCAGTTTTTTGTTGGCCAGGTTCCAGCTCAGTAATTGATCTATCTCATTTTTTGAGGATTCGTCGCTGCCCTCGCCCACATGGATCATCGCCGGCATATTTCTTTTAAATGGATTGTTGAGCTTGATCTTCCAAAGCTTTTCAAACTGCACGGAGTGAATGCTATGACATTGCTCCACATTAATGGGCGCGTTAACTATGTTCAATTGCCCGCCATGATTAACCACGGTGGTTACACCGCATAGCAGGTTTTTATAGATCCCCCAGTTAACACGTAAATCAAGCGGCACTTTTAAAACAGCGGCTATCTCTTCTTTATAATTTTTATGGATATAGGCACCCCATTCGGTATAGTTGTTATACACCCTGTCGCCTAACTGCGGGAACAAATTAAAATCAAGGTGGTCATGCCAGTTAACCAACCCCGGGAAGGCCAATGCATCATTAAAGGTTAATTGCAGATCGCTTGCAGCATTTTTATCAACAGGTATGAGTTGCCCATTCTTTAGCTGAATATTTACCGGGCCGTTACTGGTAATAGTAGTAACGTTATTTAAGACCATGGCTTCTTCTTAGGTGGATGCCATAAATAATGCGCGAATCTTTAAACTTTTCGTAAACAGGCAAGGCGTTTTTGGCTTCGTAATAATGCTTTACCGATTCGTCAATTTTCTTTTCCAGCTTGTTAACTACCTGGAAACCCCGTTTTAAAAGTATTCCTTCAATATCATACACATAATGCACAAAGTTTTGTATGGCAATGCTGCTGCTGTTATGTTGAAACGTACGCCTGCCGCCAAACGCCAAAGCATTAGGGTGGAAATCGGTAATAATGATATCGCTGTTATATTTTAATATACGGCACCAGGCTTGCAGCGCCTCGTCAATGTTTTCAATATGCGCTACGGTCAGCGTCGATACGATCACATCATAAGTTGCTGTTTCAATATCAGAGAACAAGTTATCGGTGATCTGGCTGGTCTTTGCCTCAGGGAACTTTTGTTCCAGTCGTTTTAACATTCCGGCAGAAACATCAAAACCGGTAATGCCTGCAGGTTTAGCCTCAAACATTTTTGGCCAGTGCCTTCCTGTACCGCAACCTATATCAGCAACCTGCTTGCCCTGTATGTTAACTTCAGTAAGTAGCGCGGCAAACACCTCCTCATCCATATCCAGCATCAGGTTGCCGGGCTGGGCGTCATAGTTTTCGGCCCAGAGATCATATGCTTCGACCGATTGCTTCTCTTTTATCGGGTTAAAAAAACGGTTTCCACGGACGGTTCTTTTTAAAGCTGCTATCAGGCTGCTAAAAGGATTGGCGGTTGCAATGGCAGTATTCATAATTCAATATTTTTTGGAGGCATACATAACAATTACGACCTCTCAATTATAAAGGTTGCCCCGGTAATTTATTTGATTTAGCGGGCAACCTTTGCCCAAAGCAGGGCGTAACCCTTTTGATAATTGTGTAATTGTTGATTAGTTCCTTTTTAATAGTGGCGGGTTTAGGGTTCTCGTCACTATTAAATTTTGCCCCAGAAAAACTAAAAATGAATAAAATACTGTTGTTCAATCCCAAAAGCGCCAATGCCAAGTATAGGATCCCGAATTCTATTTTAAATATCGCGGCATCAGTTGATGGGAAATATGATTGGGTTATTGTAGATGGCAATTGTGAGGCTGACCCCTTAAAAAAAATAGAATCTTACCTGGATACCGGCGAATTTAAATACCTGGGGTTTACGGTTATGCCCGGCCCCCAGTTAAGGCAGGCCATTATAGCTGCAAAAACGATCAAGCAAAAATATCCTTTTACAAAAATGATTTGGGGCGGTTACTTCCCGTCTAATCAGCCGGACGCTGTATTGTATTCAAACTTTGTCGATTTTATTATAAACGGCCCCGGCGACCATGCGTTTCCTGCATTGATAGATGCCTTAGAAGCCGACCAGCCATACGAATTCATTAGAAACCTGATCTACCAGGGCACTGACGGCCGCATTGTAAAAACAGCCAAAGAGGATCTGATAGACCAGGACTCATTACCGCCGCTACCTTATAATAAGCTAAATGAAATGTACCCCATCCCTAAGTTTTTAGGTAAAACTTACCTGGGTGAAAAAACATTAGCTTATCACTCCAGCATCGGGTGTCCGTTTACCTGTTCTTTTTGCGCGGTGGTGCCTATTTACGAGGCAAGATGGAAAGCCAAATCGGCACAAACCGTTTATAACGACGTTAAATATATTAAGGATAAATGGGGCGCTACCGCTGTTGAATTTCACGATAATAATTTTTTTGTATCTGAAAAACGTGCGGTTGAGTTTTCAAGACTGATCGAGCCCGAAAACATGACATGGTGGGGCATGGCCCGGATAGATACCATGAGCAAGTTTAAGGATTCGTCGTTAGAGGCTATCCGTCGCGGGGGCTGTAAAATTATTTTCTTTGGGGCTGAAAGCGGAAACAATGCCATATTGGAGCAAATGGACAAAGGCGGCACCCAAACTGGCGATCAGATCCTGGAATTTGCAGAGCGTTTAAAGAAGTTTGACATCATCCCTGAATATTCATTTGTACTGGGCACGCCCGCGCCAACGCCCGAGCAGGTAATGGCGCAAATTGATTTTGAGATAGATTTTATTAAACAGGTAAAAGCCATTAACCCAAAAACAGAGATCATTATTTATACCTACAGCCCGGTACCTACCGAGGGATCTGAAATGTACAAGCAGGTTTTGGCCAGCGGCTTTAAATTCCCCCAGACGTTAGAAGACTGGATAAGCCCGGCCTGGGAGAATTTCGATCTGCGTAAAAACCCGCTGACGCCATGGCTGACCGCCGAAATGATAGACAAGATCAGGGATTTCGAAACCGTGCTGAACGGCGTTTATCCTACAACAACTGATATCAGGCTAAGCGCTTTAAAGCGCGCGGCAATAAAAGCCGTGTCAACCTTAAGGTATAAAGTTAATATATACAAATATCCGTACGAAATAAAACTATTGCAAAAGGTCTGGAAATATCGCCAGCCTGAGATACAGGGATTTTAAATAAATTGACCGTTGGACCTGAGTATTCAAGATAAGGCATTAAAACATTCAAAAACCCGTAAGCCGGATTTTGAAGGACTTTATATTGCTGTAAGAGTACACGAAAAAAAGGTGTACACCGACGCCCAGTTACAAGCCCTGCCCGATTTTGATAGCCACTCTAAAGAGTGGGAAATAAGGAAGCATTCCAGCGAACGGCTGATTGCCTACCTGGTTAAAAAGAACAGGTTTTTAAGGATTTTAGAAGTAGGGTGCGGCAATGGCTGGCTCTCAGCTAAAATGGCGGCGTTGCCCAAAAGTCATGTAACCGGCCTTGATGTTAATATGGCCGAGATCAGCCAGGCTAACCGAGTTTTTAAAAAGCCCAACCTTGAATTTGTCTATGACACTTTTAACGATAATACGTTTGAAAAAGAAAGATTTGACATTGTTGTTTTCGCGGCGTCATTGCAATACTTTCCATCTGTAGTGGCTGTTTTGCAGCAGGCCGCGCGGATACTGGACCGGGGTGGCGAGATCCACATTATGGATACGCCTTTTTATCACCCTGAAGAGGCTGCTAAAGCCGCCGATCGCTGCCGCAGTTACTATAACGATATGGGGATCCCGGAAATGGCCGATCATTATTTTCATCATTCCATAAGCGAGTTTTGGGGATTTAATTATCGTATACTGTTTAACCCGGCAAGTTTGTTAAACCGCCTGTTTAAAAAGGATCCGTTTTACTGGATCGCCATTAATAAATAAAGCATGCAATCCATAGCACATACATATAAACGTTACCGCACTTTGCAAACGCACCGGATCTCGGCCCTGCCGATAGTTATACTGATGCCGCATAGTGCCTGTAACTGCCGTTGTGTAATGTGCGATATCTGGAAAGATAATAAAAACCTGAAGCAGCTTACAGAACCGGATGTAACAGATCTGCTGGTATCGCTTAAAAAATTGGGCACACGGCGGGTGGTTATGTCCGGCGGTGAAGCGTTGTTGAATACCAATTTTTTTAAACTTTGCGAGATCCTTAAAAACGAGGATATAAAAGTAAGCCTGTTAACTACCGGTCTATCTATAAAAAACAATGCCGACCAATTATTACAATGGGTGGATGACCTGGTGGTATCGTTAGATGGCGACGAAGCGATGCATGATGCTATCCGCAATATCCCTAACGCGTTTAAAAAACTAAAAGAAGGTGTAGAACATATTAAGGCTTTAGATCCTGCATATCGCATTACAGCGCGTACGGTGATCCATCGTTTGAATTTCAGGAATTGGCCAGCAATAATTAAAGCAGCTAAAGATATGGGGATTGACCAGGTAAGTTTTTTACCTGCCGATGTTAGCAGTCATGCTTTTAACCGGCAAACCGCGTGGAGCGAGCCTAAACAGCATGAAATACTGATCCAGGAAAAAGAGTTGGACGAGTTAGGTGAGATCATCATTAAACTGATCAATGACTATTCAGACGATTTTGAAAATGGTTTTATAGCTGAGTCTATGGATAAGATAGAGGATATCTATCATTATTATGCGGCGTTTTACGGGTTAAATCCTTTCCCATATAAACGCTGTAATGCGCCATGGGTATCAACGGTAGTTGAAGCCGATGGCAGCGTGCGCCCATGCTTTTTTCACGATACAATGGGTAATATAAGAGATAATTCATTGGCTGATATATTAAATACCAAAGAGGCCATTGAGTTTAGGCGGACACTGGATATGAGCGTTAACCCAACCTGCGTAAAATGTGTATGCAGTTTAAATTTATCACCGCTGGCAACATTATAGGATATGAATAAAATACTTTTCTCACACTCCTATTTTTTACGATTCGATCCCAAACAATGGTCGATAGGCCAGCCCTATGCCCCGCTGGGTACAATATATGCGGCATCGTTGATGCGTGAGAATGGCTATAATGTGTCTTTGTTTGATACGATGTTTGTAGCCGATCCCGCCGAGGTTGAACCCATATTGAAAGAGATTGCGCCCGATTTTTTTGTGATCTATGATGATGGTTTTAATTACCTGACAAAAATGTGCCTCACCAATATGCGCGAGGCGGCGTTTGATATGTGTAAAATGGCAAAGGCCAGAGGCTGTACAGTAATCGTTTCAAGTTCTGATTCGACCGACCGGTATGAAGAATATTTAAAAGAAGGCGCAGATTTTGTGTTAATAGGCGAAGCCGAGCAAACTTTATTAGAGTTAGTTAACCACATTAAAGCCGGCGACCCCGGCACAGATTTTATTCCCGGCCTGGCTTTTATAAATAAGGACGGAAAAGCACAAAAAACGCTTGCACGGCCTGTTTTAAAAGATCTGGATAGTTTACCGTTACCAGCTTGGGATTTGGTGGACATGGAAACATATCGGGATAGCTGGCTAAAAAATGTGGGGTATTTTTCCATTAATATGGGCACCACCCGTGGCTGCCCTTTTAAATGCAACTGGTGCGCCAAACCTATTTATGGTAACCGGTATAACTCGCGCAGCCCGCAAAATGTGATCAAAGAATTAAAAATGCTCAAAGAGCGTTACCCGATCGATCATATCTGGTTTTGCGATGATATTTTCGGATTAAAACCAGGCTGGGTGTTAGAGTTTGCCCAACTGATCCAACAGGAAAATTTGCGTACAAGGTTCAAGATCCAGTCGAGAGCCGACTTGCTAGTAGAAGAAGAATTGGTTAACGCGCTGGCCGCCGCAGGTTGCGAAAATGTTTGGATAGGCGCCGAAAGCGGATCGCAGAAGATCTTGGATGCTATGGATAAGGGCACAACCATCGAACAGATCCGTATCGCTACAAAAGCCATGAAAAAGGCAGGCATCAAACCATCATTTTTTATCCAGTTCGGTTATCCCGGCGAAGAAAAAGCCGACATAGCGCTGACCATAAAGATGATAAACGAATTATTGCCTTTTGAAATCGGCATATCGGTGTCATACCCCCTGCCCGGAACTGTTTTTTATGACTGCGTAAAGGCAGATCTGAAGAAGAAAACCAACTGGACAGATTCCGACGAAATGGCGCTGATGTTTACCAATACCTTTGCACCAACCTATTACAAGCAATTGCATAAATACGTGCATAAAAATTATCATATGCACCTGGCAAAAAACAGCCTGGTTAAACTGATCAAAAATCCGTCGGGCATAAGCGTTGGCAGTTTAAAAAAAGCCTTATCCGTGTTTTATTATACCCCGGCAACTTTTATAGAACGGTTGAAACTTAACCAACTGGAGAAAGCATAATGACGGCCATCTCAAAAAATATAAACGAGCAATTTGCAGCAGAGGCCTTCTCCGCGCAATCGGCTGTATTTGATGAGATCTATTCAGGCAACGCCATTGTAACCTATAAGCGCGATAGGGTTCGGGCGCATGTTTTACAACATCTTAAACCTAATGCATCCATCCTTGAACTAAACAGCGGTACCGGCGAGGATGCCACATTTTTCGCGGGCTTGGGCTACCGTGTACACGCTACAGACATCGCCGAAGGCATGCAGCAAAAACTGCGGGATAAGGCGGCAAAACATGGTTTGGACAACTTAATATCTACCGAGTTATGCTCATTCACACAATTAACTGAGCTTAAAAACAAGGGGCCGTACGACCAGGTATTCTCAAATTTCGCGGGCCTTAATTGCACAGGCGAATTGGATAAGGTTTTACGTTCGCTACCAGACCTCCTTAATAAAGATGGTGTAGCAACATTGGTCATTTTACCCAAATTTTGTTTGTGGGAATCGTTATTGCTGTTTAAAGGCAAGTTTAAAACAGCTACCCGCAGATGGTTCAGCAAAAACGGGGTAAAAGCACATGTAGAGGGCACTTATTTTACCTGCTGGTATTATGATCCCTCGTACGTGATCAATGCAGTTAAAGAATCTTTTGATGTGTTGGCTGTTGAAGGCTTGTGTACTATTGTGCCGCCGTCTTACATTGAATATTTCGCCGAAAAACATCCGAAGGTTTACCACCGGTTAAAAAAACTGGAAGACCATTACCGCTTTAGCTGGCCCTGGCGTTTTATTGGTGATTATTATATCATATCCTTAAAAAAGAAATAATTTTTAAGTTATTACCCAAAAAGGTCGCTACTCAAATACCTGTCCCCGCGGTCGCAGCAAATAAATACAATTACGCCTTCTTTAAGTTCTTCAGCTAATTTTATAGCTGCCGATAATGCCCCACCGCTGCTCATACCGGCAAATACACCTTCTTCACGTGCCAGTCTGCGGGTCATTTTTATGGCATCCTCTTCGGATATATCCATCACGCTATCAACTCTTGACGGATCGAATATTTTGGGCAGATAAGCTTCCGGCCATCTGCGGATGCCGGGGATTGACGAGCCCTCTGTCGGCTGGCAGCCCACAATTTGGATATCGGGGTTTACCTCTTTTAAATATTTAGAGCAACCCATAATGGTACCGGTAGTACCCATGGCGCTGACAAAATGGGTAATTTGCTGTTCTGTATCGCGCCAGATCTCGGGCCCGGTACTTTTGTAATGCGCCATATAATTATCATGGTTTGCAAATTGGTTCAGGATAAAATAGCCTTCTTTTGCTGCTTTTTCCTCGGCATAGTCGCGGCATTTTTCAATGCCATCCAGTAGGGTTACTTTGGCGCCAAAAGCTTCCATGGCAAGTGTGCGTTCTTTAGTAGAGTTTGATGGCAAAGCCAGTTCAATCTCCAGGCCATATAAGCAAGCTATCATAGCTAACGCGATGCCGGTATTGCCACTGGTGGCTTCTATTAACTTGCTACCCTCTTTAATATCGCCACGCTCAAGGGCGCTTCTGATCATGTTAAGCGCAGCGCGGTCCTTTACACTGCCGCCGGGATTATTACCCTCAAGCTTGCCATATATTTTAACGTTGGGGTTAGGATTAAGCCTTTTAATTTCAACCAGCGGCGTATTGCCTATAAGGTCAATTAATGTTGCCATGTTATTTGCTGTTTTTTAGAACCTTTATCAATGGGGAGTGATAAACGGTCGAATACGGTTCGACACTTTTGGTTAGCCAGACATTCCCCCCGATAACACTATTATGCCCCACAATTGTTTCGCCGCCCAGTATGGTGGCACCTGAGTAAATTACCACATCATCCTCTACCGTGGGATGGCGTTTGGTATCGGCCATATTTTTTTCGACGCTTAAAGCTCCTAATGTTACGCCCTGGTATAGCTTGACGTTTTTTCCGATCTGGCTGGTTTCGCCTATAACGATGCCGGTGCCGTGGTCTATGTAAAAAAATTCGTCTATATTGGCTGCGGGATGGATATCTATTCCCGTTTTTGAATGCGCGTACTCAGTTAAGATCCGCGGAAGCAATGGCACATCATATTTACATAAGCTATGCGCCAACCGGTAAAATGATATTGCAAAAAATCCCGGATAAGTACGGATCACCTCAAACTCGCTGCGCGCGGCCGGATCGCCCCTAAAAATAGCCTGGATATCGGTATTCAGGATCCGGTATAATTCGGGCAGCCGATCAAAGAATTTTTTGACGCTGGTTTTATTGTCGCAATCATTGCAGGCTTTGGTAGCGTTCATAATGTGCAACAATTCGTCCTGCAGCCTTGCAAATTCGTCCTGTAGCTGGCCTATCGAGATAAACACTTTCTTAGACTGCTCCGGGAACAATAGGCGAATTACCTGCATGGCCCAGGCCGTAATTTCCTTGTTTGAAGGTACGGCCTCTGCCAGTTGCTGTTTATTTAAAATTTGCCGGTAAAATTCGTCGTTCATCATATCACAACAGTTTGCTACCTGTTGAACTGCAAGTTTATATAAAAATTTGTTGTTTGGATGTAAAAAGTATACGGATTTATAGAATTGGTAAAACGCAACCTCTTAAAGCTTCTGCACACACCAGGTTGTCATGCATCGTAAATTTTGGACGTTGGTAGTTTTTATAGGTTCATGTAATTTGCCAAACTTGTTGGTATAAGAAAGCAAAACATCCTCATTAACTAAGAATCTTACCGAGCCATCAGGCAGCAGATACCGGCCATTGCCTATATTTTCAACCAATGATTCTATTCCGATATCAGATGCCAGTCGCGCGAAAAAATAACCATTCGGTCTTAAAACACGGAAAGCTTCATATATCATATTATCAAAATGTGCCGGATCATTTGCAAAGTGCAGCACCGCGCTACTGATAACCAAGTCAAATGATTCGTCCGTGAATGGCAGTCTATCTGCATCAGCAACACTAAAATTTTCAATCGGATTGCCGGGCGCTATCCCTGCAGATAAAAATTGCACGGCGTTAATAGCATCCGGATTTTGATCTATTCCAAATACATCGTAATCGTTTCTCAAAAAATAATGCAGATTTCTGCCCCCACCGCAGCCAATGTCCAGTACTTTTTTGCAATGCTGATATGTGCCTTTTAATAATTGATCAAAAAGGTAGATATCTATGTTACCGTATGTATGGTGTGGATTTTCGGGCATATCAATAATTTAATAACTGTTCCATAACTTTCTCCAACCTCGATTTTCCCAAAAATTGATTTTCCAGCCCTTTATCCATAGGCACAGGCGTATCCAGGCTTGCGCAGCGCATAATCGGGGCGGTAAGTTCTTTAAAGCAATGCTCGGCAATAACAGCGGCTATTTCGGCGCCAAAACCGCAGGTTAGCGTGTCTTCATGCAACACTAACGCTCTGCCCGTTTTTTTAACACTGGCTATTACTGCCGTGCTGTCCCAGGGCTGTAGGCTGCGCAAGTCAATAATTTCAATAGACTGTTCAGGGTGGTTATTCAAATATTCAAGCGCCCAATGTACCGCGTAGCCGTAGGTTACAATGGTTGCCTGCGTACCTTTTTTGACTACCCGCGCCTTGCCTATCTCAATAAATATTTCATCCTCGGGAACCTCGCCAGTAAGATTGCGGTACAGGTATTTATGTTCGAAGTACATGACCGGGTTCGGATCGGCAATGGCAGACATTAACAGGCCCTTCGCATCTGCGGGGAAAGCCGGGTACACCACTTTTAGTCCCGGCGTTTTGGTAAACCAGGCCTCATTGCTTTGCGAATGGAACGGCCCGCCCGCAGTACCCGCGCCTGTGGGCATACGGATCACTACATCAACATTTTGACCCCACCGGTAATGGGTTTTAGCCAGATTGTTTACGATCTGGCTAAAGCCGCTGCTTACAAAATCAGCAAACTGCATTTCGACAACAGCCTTATAGCCGTTTATGGAAAGCCCCATAGCCGTACCTACAATGCCCGATTCGCAAAGCGGGGTGTTCCTTACCCGATCTTTTCCAAATTCTCCCACAAAACCTTCAGTCAGTTTAAAAACACCACCATAGTCGGCTATGTCCTGGCCCATAATTACCAGGTTGTCGTGCTTTCGCATGGCCAGTCTTAACCCATCGCTTATGGCGTCAATATACCTAACGACTTTAGATCTTTCCGACAACTTAAATATCGGTCGTGTTGATGACCTATATACGTCTCCAAGCTCGGTAGCAATATCTGGCTGGATATCCGGCTCATTTAATACCGATTCGATAACCGGGTCTATTTCCTTTAAAAATTCGCTGCGCAGGTAAGGTATCCACTCGGGTTTAAGTGCTTTCCCGGCGATCAGAAAGTTCTCAAAACAACTTATCGGGTCCCTATCCTGCCATTCGTTAAACAACTCCTGCGGTACATATTTAGTGCCCGATGCCTCTTCATGTCCGCGCATCCTGAAGGTAAGACACTCAAGTAAAACAGGCCTCGGATTTTGACGGATATCATTGGCTATCTCACTGATGGTATGGTAGACCTCTAATATATTGTTACCGTCTATTTGCCGACCCTCTATGCCGTAACCTATGGCCTTATCAATTAGCTTTTTTGATCGATATTGTTCGCTGGTTGGCGTGGATAGAGCATAGCCGTTATTCTCTATTAAAAAAATTACAGGCAGGTTCCAGACAGCAGCAATGTTTAGCGCTTCATGAAAATCGCCTTCGCTGGTACCGCCTTCGCCGGTAAAAACCAAAGTTGCTTTTTTGCGGCCGGCTAAGGTATCAGCTAACGCGATACCGTCAGCCAGCGCCATTTGCGGGCCAAGATGCGAGATCATCCCGATAATTTTATGTTCCTGCGTTCCGAAATGAAACGACCTGTCGCGCCCCTTTGTAAAGCCTGATGCTTTGCCCTGCCATTGCCCCAGCAGGCGGTTAAACGGCAAGTTGCGCGTAGTGAAAACACCCAGGTTACGGTGCATGGGTAAAATGTATTCGTCCGGCTGCATGGCCATTGCAACACCTACCGCTATAGCTTCCTGGCCGATACCCGAAAACCATTTGCCAATGCGCCCCTGCCTTAACAGGATGAGCATCTTCTCTTCGATAACACGCGGAAAAAGCAATTTTTTATAAATAGCCACCAAAGCATTATCATCCAGGTTTTTCCGGTCAAAAATCATATAACTAAGCTACTGATTATTTAGGTTATGAGTTACGTGCCGTTAATTTAACGAAGCTAACTGCTGATCTAATATGCTGAAATCAAATTTAGGTTTGATAACATATTTAAGCTGCACCAAACCACTTGAAAAGGTTTCCGTACCTAATAATAACAGATCCAGTTTTTCGCGGATCTCATGAAATAAGGGTTTGCCGCCACCCAGTATCACCGGATATACCGATATCACAAAATCACTGATCAGCTTATTGTTGATAAAGCTGGATAGTAACGCGGCGCCGCCAAACAGCCAGATATTCTCTCCCGGCATTTCGCGGATGGCCTGCACGTCTTTTAGAAAATTTTTGCTGGGTATTACCTTGATATCATGGTTCTGGATCAGGAATGGCGAATCGGTAAATACATAGATCTGCTTGTCGGCAAAAGGGCTGGGCAACCCGTCTATCATATCATAGCTTTTGCGTCCCATAAATATTGCATCGGTGCTGGCAAAAAATGCTTCCATACCATAATCCTGATCGGTTAGGCACCAATCTGTCTCGCCATTTGGCCCTTCAATGAAACCATCAAGGCTTACCGCCAGGTTTAAGATTATTTTTCGCAAAGTTTATTTATTTTCTGTTTGATTTTTTTCCTGCCATTGCTGGGCGAACGATTTTTCGGCAACCTGCGGCATATCCCTATAATGCCCCCATGTTTTCTGAAAGAACTTCCGCATCAAAAAGTTCTTTGTTTTGCCGCTGAAGAAGTCTTCCAGCTTTCGGCTCAACATGCCTTTTTTCCATATCGCCCAACCCCACTTTTCTTTGCTGGGTACTAACCCATCTTTAACCGCATCCCTTCGGTTAAGCAGCAGCATTTTATGGATGTCTATTTTTACCGGGCAAACCTCGGTACATTTACCGCAAAGGCTTGACGCGTAACTTAAATGCTTAAAGTTTTCCATACCCTGCAAATGCGGGGTAATTACAGACCCTATAGGCCCGCTATACGGTGCATTATAAGTATGCCCGCCAACATTTTTGTAAACCGGGCAGGCATTTAAACAAGCGCCGCAACGGATGCAATATAAACCCTGGCGTTGTTCTTTTTGCGCCAAAAGATTGGTACGGCCGTTATCCAGCAGTACAACATACATTTCTTCGGGGCCATCGGTTTCATTAGCCTGACGCGGACCACTTAAAATGGTATTGTAAACTGTTAAGTTTTGCCCGGTACCATGAGTTGACAGCATTGGCCAAAACAGGTCGAGGTCGTTAATTGAAGGAATGATCTTTTCTATCCCAACTATCGCGATATGTATTTTAGGGAATGAAGTGCTTAATCTTGCATTGCCTTCATTCTCGCTTATGGCTACGCTGCCGGTATCGGCAATTAAAAAATTGCCGCCTGTAATGCCTACATCGGCGCTAACATATTTATCGCGCAACAGTTCGCGTGCTTTTTGGGTAAGCTGCTCGGGGGTGGAGTCTATCGGCGTACCAAAACGCTCGTGAAAAAGCTTCGCAATATCTTCTTTTGAAAGGTGCATCGCCGGCGTTACAATATGGTAAGGCTTTTGCCCCAGCAATTGTACAATATATTCGCCAAGGTCTGTTTCTAATGATTCGATTTGGTTGTGCTCCAGAAACTCGTTTAACTCGATCTCCTCGGTAACCATTGATTTGGATTTTACAACCGTTTTGGCGCCGGCTTTTTTTAGAATATTCAGGATCTCTTTTTTCGCTTCATCCGCATCGTTGGCCCAGATCACCTTACCACCACGTTTCTGAAAGTTGGCTTCAAACTCGGGTAAGATCTTATCCAGGTTTTCCATCATTTTCCACTTAATGACGTGGCCCTTACGCTTGGCATTCTCCAGGTTTGCAATTCTTGACAGCCCGCGGTTAACAGCGGCATCATACTTACCAATGTTGTTATTGATGATTTTACGATGGCCAATGTCAAAAACCTTATTTTCAGAGTCAACCAAAAACTCTTCGGCGATACTTGTCATCCTGCTAATTTAGGGAATTACATTAACAAAAAAGCGATGGGTTTAAAACCCATCGCTTTGTCAACGTATCTTGAATGTTATTGTTTGTACTATGCGCAGGCTATCTTACCAACACGCCTTGCATGGCGGCCGCCTTCAAACGCCGTATTAAAAAATATCTCTACAATTTTTTTTGCCTGGTCAAGCGTTACAAAGTTTGATGGAATGCACAATATATTCGCATCTGTATGGCTACGGGCCGGCTCGGTTACCCCTTCGTTATAGCATAATGCCGCACGGATACCCTGGTGTTTGTTAGCCGCGATGGCTACACCGTTAGCGCTGCCGCAAAGCAGGATACCATAATCAAACTCGCCGCTCTCAACTGCAGAAGCAACCGGGTGCGCGAAGTCTGTATAGTCGCACGAATCTTTTGAGAATGTGCCGAAATCCTTTACGTTTTCGCCCAGTATGGTTAACAAGGCATTTTTCATTTCAAACCCGGCGTGGTCTGCGCCAATGGCTATTTTTAATCCTTCTATCATGGCTATAATAAGCTTTATGAATTCATCAGGTCGTCATGTGCTTTTGCACGTCTTTTTTCGACCATTGAAGCTACAACAATACCCACCTCATATAATGCAAACAATGGGATAGTCGCGATCATCGTAGTCAAGAAATCGGGGGATGGCGATATAATGGCACCAACTATCAACAGGATAACTACTGAATAGCGGCGCGTCTTTTTCATGAACGTACCCGTCAATATCCCTAACGATGCCAGGATATAGATCAGTATCGGCAGCTCAAATACAATACCGATGATCAGTGTGATAGTAGCCACCATTGATAGATATGACCCGATGGTAAACTGATTTTTTATAGTATCACTAACCGTATAGCTGGCCAAAAACGAGATCGATTCTGGCGCTATCACATAGTAACCAAACAAAATACCTACAATAAATAGCCCCGATGCATAAAATACAAACCCGCTGGCTGCTTGCCTTTCTTTGGTTAATAAGGCCGGCTTAATAAAGCGCCATAGTTCCCATAAAATATAAGGAATAGATAAAATTATACCGATAAGAACTGACGAATTGATCTGGAGCATGAATTGCCCCGCTACTTCGGTATTAATAATGGTGGCATTTATTTTAGAAACACAAAAACCATCGCCCAGCTTACACATCATCCTGTAAGTCCAGAAATCAGGCTTGAAAGGGCCCATTATTATCTTGTCGAATATAAAATCGTAGTTAAAAAAAGCTACCAATGCAAATACAACAACAGAGATAGCTGCCCTGATCAAGTGCCACCTCAATGCCTCTAAATGCTCAAAAAATGACATCTCGGCCTCAATGGTTTTGCCCTTGTCCTGTATTGCCTTTACTAATTTATTATCGCTCATTTGTTTAGTTACCCCGGCATCAATTCCGGAATGCTAATTACGTTTTATTATGGGTTGATAGTTTTAATTATTCGGCATATTCAAACGTTTCCATAAACTTGGTAGTAAAGTTACCTGCGCGGAAGTTTGGATCTTGTAATAATTTCAAGTGGAATGGTATGGTGGTCTTAACACCTTCAATAACAAATTCGCTTAAAGCGCGCTCCATTGTGCTTAAGGCCTCTTCGCGGGTTTGGGCCACGCAAATCACCTTGGCTATCATCGAGTCATAATTTGGCGGAATAACGTACCCTGTATAAACGTGGGTATCGATACGCACACCATGCCCCCCCGGCGAATGGAAGTTGGTTATTTTACCCGGTGACGGGCGGAAGTTGTTAAACGGATCCTCAGCATTGATACGGCACTCGATGGCATGCATGGTTGGCTCGTAATTTTTACCTGAGATTGGGATACCCGCAGCAACTTTTATTTGTTCTTTTATCAGGTCGAAGTTGATCACCTCTTCGGTAACCGGATGCTCTACCTGGATCCGGGTGTTCATTTCCATGAAGTAAAAGTTGCGATCTTTGTCAACCAAAAACTCTACCGTACCTGCGCCTTCGTATTTTACCGCTTTTGCACCTTTAATGGCAGCCTCACCCATTTTTTTACGCAGTTTTTCTGTCATAAAGGGTGACGGAGCTTCTTCTACCAGTTTTTGGTGACGGCGCTGATAGAGCAATCGCGTTCTGACAGGTGGCAAACTTTACCATATTGGTCGCCTACTACCTGGATCTCGATGTGGCGCGGGTCCTGTACATATTTTTCAAGGTACATGCCATCGTTACCAAAAGCAGCGCCCGACTCTGCACGGGCAGAATCCCAGGCTGCTTCAAACTCTTCATCTTTCCAAACCACACGCATGCCACGGCCACCACCACCGGCAGTAGCTTTTAATATTACAGGATAACCTATTTTTTTTGCTATAGCGATACCTGTTTTTACATCGGCTAATAAACCTTCTGAACCCGGGATAGTTGGTACACCCGCTTTCTTCATGGTTTCTTTGGCCGATGCCTTATCGCCCATGGCGTTGATCTGGTCGGCAGAAGCGCCGATAAACTTGATGCCATATTCTGCGCAAATAGCAGAGAATTTAGCGTTCTCTGACAAGAAACCGTAGCCCGGATGGATCGCATCGGCATTAGTTAACTCGGCAGCGGATATAATGTTGGGTATATTTAAATAAGAATCTTTACTTGGAGGAGGGCCAATACAAACAGCCTCATCAGCAAAGCGAACGTGAAGACTGTCACGGTCGGCAGTAGAATATACAGCAACCGTTTTAATACCCATTTCTTTACAGGTACGGATTATGCGCAGGGCAATTTCACCACGATTAGCTATTAATATTTTTTTAAACATGCTTTTTAGTTAATTAGTTGATTAGTTAATAAATGATTAGTTGGTTTTAATCAAAATCATGGCTGATTATAGCTGGCTTAACCAATCACTAATCAACCAATCACTAATCACTTACACCGGTTCTACTAAAAATAATGGTTGGTCGTACTCAACCGGCGACGCGTTATCAACCAGTATTTTAACAATGCGGCCTGATACTTCTGATTCGATCTCATTGAATAGCTTCATGGCCTCAATGATACAAACCACGGTACCGCTTTTTATTTCGTCGCCAACATTAACAAACAATGGTTTATCAGGCGATGCCGAACGGTAAAAAGTACCTATCATCGGCGACTTAATGGTCACATAGTTTGAGATATCGACAGCAGCGGCAGGTTCGGCAGCAGCGGCAGGCAATGCAGCCGGATTAGCAGCAACAGCTGCAGCCAGAGGTTGTGCCGGTACAGTTGTATGATACACAGCCTGCTCCTGGTTGGTTTTAATAGTGATCTTAAAGTCCTTTTGTTCAATCGCTACTTCGTTTACTCCTGATTTAGAAACAAAGCGTATAAGATCTTGTATTTGTTTAATATCCATGTTGCAGATTATAGGGTTTTTGGATAATGTGTTTTAATCTAAGTTAGTTATAATGTACATATCTGCAAATGACAGACATGCAGTTTGGTTATTAATGACTTAACGTGTAACGACTGGTATGGTTTTAATTTTTAAATGTACTCAATAAATAATAAGCCGGTCATCATTTGCACATCTGCATTTCTGCACATTTACAAATTAGTACGCCCATTTTAAGTAAAGAGAGCCCCAGGTAAATCCTCCACCAAAAGCGGCTAATATCAGGTTATCGCCTTTTTTAAATTTGCTTTCCCACTCCCATAAACATAAAGGTATGGTTGCATTTGTAGTATTACCATAGCGCTCAATGTTCACAATCACTTTATCTTCGCTTACACCTGTACGGGCAGCGGTAGCATCAATAATACGTTTGTTGGCCTGGTGTGGTACCAGCCATGCAATATCGTCAGAGGTTAAGTTATTACGTTCCATTACTTCGGCAGCAACATCGGCCATATTGGTTACAGCAAATTTAAATACTGCCTTACCTTCCTGGTAGGCATAATGCTCGCGTGCTTCAACGGTTTCATGGCTTGCCGGTTTTAAAGAACCGCCGGCTTTCATGTGCAGAAACGGAATACCCGCTCCATCGCTTTTCAAAACAGAATCAATAACACCATATCCGTCGTAATTGGGCTCTAATAAAGCAGCTCCGGCGCCATCACCAAAAATAATACAGGTTGCCCGGTCCTGGTAATCAACTATAGATGACATTTTATCGGCGCCTATTACCAATACTTTTTTATGTTTACCGCTTTCAATAAACTGGGCGCCGGTAGCCAGGCCAAATAAAAACCCCGAGCAAGCTGCCTGCAAGTCAAAACCCCACGCGTTTGTAGCGCCAATTTTACCGGCAAAAAGGTTAGCTGTTGCCGGGAAAGGCATATCCGGGGTAGTAGTACAAAAAATGATCAGGTCAATTTCTTCGGCACCTATACCGCGTTTTTTTAACAAGCCCAGCACAGCAGGTACTGCCAGGTCTGACGTACCCAGGCCTTCGCCTTTTAAGATCCTACGCTCCTTGATACCGGTGCGAGAAGTTATCCACTCGTCGTTGGTATCAACCATTTGTGACAGCTCCTGATTAGTGAGTACATAATCTGGTACATAACCATTAACAGCCGTAATGGCTGCAGTAATTTTACTCATAGTTTATAATTGTTTATTGAAAGGCCTGCGTTATTTTACCAACCAGTTCGCTTTCAACCATATCTTTTGATAAAAGTACCATATTTTTTATTGCCTCGGGGTTCGAAATTCCGTGACCAACAACAACAGCGGCATTTACACCCAAAATAGGACTGCCACCATATTGCTCATAATTAAACCTATCGAAGAATTCGTCCTTTAGCCCCTTTCTAAGAGTTGCCACATAAAACGATTCGGCAAGTTTTAAGATAATATTCCCCGTAAAACCATCGCACACAAAAACGTCAGCATTATCGTTAAACAGATCGCGCCCTTCGGCATTACCTACAAAGTTAAATAGTGAAGTTTCTTTCATAAGGGGATAAGTGGCCTGGCAAAGCAGGTTGCCTTTTTCCTCTTCTTCGCCAATGTTCATCAGCGCTACGCGGGGATTATCGATATTGTAAACGTTTTGCGCCATTAAGCTGCCCAGTACGCCAAACTGTACTAATACTTCGGGCTTACAATCGGCATTGGCACCAACGTCCAATAAAATACCCAAGCCACCTTTTAGCTTAGGTACAATAGTAGTAATAGCGGGGCGAAGAATGCCCGGAATGGTTTTAACACTAAACATGGCACCAACCAGCATGGCGCCGGTATTTCCTGCTGATGAGAATGCCTGGATCTGGCCCTCTTTTAACAGTTTAAAACCTACGCTGATACTTGAATCCGGTTTTTGAACAACCGCCTTTGTGGGGTGTTCGCCCATGCCAATAACTTCGGTTGTGTGCACATACTCGAAGTTATCAGGGTTAAAGTTATTTTCGCGAAGAATGGTTACAGCCGCGTCTTTGTCGCCTATAAGTACCAGTGTATGGCCCGATAAAACTTTATATGCTTCGATAGCCCCTAAAACAGTCGCTTTGGGGGCGTAATCACCGCCCATAATATCTAAGCCAATCTTCATGTTAGAAAATTAGTGTTAGGCTACTGCTTTTTCTATCAGTAATTTACCGTTGTAGTATACGTTACCATCTACAGTATAAGCTCTGTGCGGCAAGTGTACAGCACCGGTAACTTTGCAGGTAGTTAAAGTTGGAGCGATAGCTTTATCATGAGTTCTACGCTTGTCTCTTCTTGATTTGGATATTTTACGTTTTGGGTGTGGCATAACTTGTAGTTATTATTATTTAATTTTTTTGAGCGCGTCCCACCGTGGGTCCGGGTTCTCATCTTGTTCATTATTAGCCGATAAGTTGTTTAACTTATCCAGCATTTCTTTATCACAATACGGGGTGTTACCCTCGTTGTTACATACCGCTATAAACGGTACCGCAACATTTATATACTCGTAAATCAGTCCCGCAAGCATTACTTCATGCTCATTTTTACCCAGGGCGATGATCTCGTCATCTTCGTCTATTGCCTCGTCGCTAAACTTAGCTATCTGCTGTTCGCGCACATCCAACTCTTGCGGATATTGCGACAAACATTTATCACAGGTGGCATCAATTGTACCGGTGATATGAAAATCCAGGATCAGCATAGTTTCCTGTTTTTCCATCTCGACCTCACATTTCAGATCGGCCTTTTTTACAAGCGAGTAATCAAACTCATTAAAAAAGGCATCGTCAACATCAAATTCAAAATGATGCTTCCCCTGTGCCAAACCAGTAAAAGGAATCGAATAATTTCTTAGCGATTTCAATGAGCAACAATTAGCCCGCAAATGTAGGGAAAAATACTAATACAGAAAAAGGTTTTTTTTAAATGGTTTCAGATAAATGCAAAGGCTATTTTATATTTTCAGCTTAATATTTGCTTTTTCAAGCAATCCCGTTAGCCAAACCATGGCAAAGGCAAATACCAGGCATTTAATTAAACCGCCTGTTCCCTGGCTTATGTAGCCCGGATATTGCAGGTTGGTCATTTCAAACAGCGGGTAAAACAACCCGGGAATGATGTAACAGGTAAAGGCGTTGGTGCCTGCCGGCTCAATAATTTTAAACCAGTTATACTTCTTTTTAAAATCGACAATAAAAATAAACAGCGCATATATCACCAGGCTTATAGCCGTACAGATCAATACCCATGACGGCGTATCGCGCATTTTTGATATGCCGCCGCTAAAGTAGCGTACGATAAAGCCCAGGTTAAATAATATAATAGCCATCAGCAACATGCCTATCCAAAGCATTTTAAGCTCATTTCGCTCGCGCAAGCGCATGTACAGTACAGCCACAAATACCCCCGCCATGGTGAACGATTGCATAGCCCCGTTGCCCGACAACCATACATAATCGCGCAATGGGTTCAAAAAATCAAGCATCCCGAAATGGAAATCGATATTAAAGAACATAAAGAACATCCACGCGGCGGCCTGGATCCATAAGTGGCCCTTAGAGTAGTAATAAATGAGCGCGCAGATGAGGTATGACCAGCCTATCAAACCCAGAATTTCCCACCAGGTAAAATGCAGCCATGGATGTGCCGGGTCCTTACTTTTATACAGCAGCGACAACACCAGCAACAGCAGCACGCCAAAGCCCTGGAACAGGTATTTTTTAAGCGTCGAAGTTGTTTTGTTGTAATTAAAAAAGATAAAGAAAAAGCTAAATACCATAAGGCTTTCCCAAACCGGCCGGGGCAGCAGAGCGGTCGCTTCATTATAGCCATCAACGTTCGCGAAGAAGAAGCCCATAAAGATCAAAGCGAACGACCGAATGACTATACGCAGCGGTGTATGATAATCGCCACGGAGCAGACGGTTTTTAAACGCGAACGGTATGGACAAACCCACAATAAATAAAAAAGCAGGAAAAATAGTATCGGCCAGGCCCAGTGCATCTGCATTTATTTTTGCATGATGGATCCATTGCGGAGTATTGGGCACATCATCAAGATCATTCACAAAGATCATCAAAAACATGGTTACGGCCCTAAAAGCATCAATTGACCGTACGCGGCTCGGCAAACTATTCATTGAATAGTTAATGACTATTGGTTAAAAATGTTTCGAATTATTTGTTAATTTTTGTTAAAAGTTACGTTATAAGCAGATAAGATGTGGAACAATTGTAACTCATTATTTACCTGATAAATTAGTAAAATATATTGCGCCTTTAAAAATTGTTGTAGATTTACCCTAACCATTTAAATTAAAGATGAAAAAAATACTTTTATTAAGTTTTGTAGCATGCATTGCTATATCACCTGCGCTTAAAGCACAGGACAACACCCTAACTAAAAAAGAAATTAAACAAGGCTGGAAACTGCTTTTTGACGGTACAGACCTTAAAGGATGGCACTCATGGCACAAAGATGCCGCTGCTGCTAACTGGACGGTAAAAGACGGCCAGATCCAATATGACCGCGAACATGACCATGACGGTGATGACTTATTAACTGATGGCGTTTACGAAAACTACGAGTTACAATTACAATGGAGAATAACCAAAGGCGGTAACAGTGGTATTATTTTCGATGTACAGGAAGACCCTAAATACGGCGCTACTTACCAAACCGGTGCAGAAATGCAGGTATTGGATAATATAGATGCCGACGATAATAAAAAACAAAACCACCTTGCAGGCTGCCTTTATGATATGATAGGCGATGCTACTGTTTCAAAACCGGTACCTGTTGGCGAATGGAACCAGGTAAAACTGATCCAAAACAAAGGCCAGTTAACTTTTTGGTTAAACGGCATTAAAACTGTTGACGTTAAAATAGGCAGCCCTGAGTGGGATGCAGCCATTGCTTCAAGTAAGTTTAAAGACAAATTTTTTGTAGACTTTATGAAAATACAAAAAGGCCACATAGCTGTACAAAAACACCCTGGATCAAGCGGTTGGAAAAACATCAAGATCCGTGAGATAAAAGACTAAGTTATTTATTTACTTATAAAACCCCGTTATTGCATTGCAGTAACGGGGTTTTTTTGTTGCTTTTTAATCACAATAAAATTATACAGATTTGTACAACATGAGCACAGCGGCAAAAGGTAAGCTTTTAATTATTGACGATGAGGACAGGTTAAGGCAACTGCTTGCCCGCATTTTGCAATTAGAAGGCTATGAGCTGCTGCAAGCTACCAATGCCAAAGAAGGGTTGCGCTACCTGGATAACACCATTATTGATGTAGTGATATGCGATGTTAAACTGCCGGACGGCAACGGTATCGACCTTACTAAAACCATCAAAGTAAGTCATCCTGCTGTCGAAATTATAGTACTTACAGCTTACGGCACCATAAATGACGGTGTCGCCGCTATTAAAAACGGCGCTTTTGACTACATAACCAAAGGCGACGATAATGAAAAGATAATACCGCTGGCAAGCAAGGCAATGGATAAGGCCATCTTGCAACGCCGTGTGCTGGAACTGGAAAACAAGCTGAATTTAAAATTTGGGTTTGAGCGGATAATTGGTAACTCGACAGGCATAACAGCGGCTATAAAATTGGCGCAACGGGTAGCCCCTACAGATACAACCGTTCTGCTACTGGGTGAAACCGGTACCGGCAAAGAAGTTTTTGCCGAAGCCATACACCAAGCCAGCCCGCGAAGCGCCAAGCCTTTTGTCGCCATAAATTGCAGCGCCTTTAGCAAGGAATTACTGGAAAGCGAATTATTTGGGCACAAGGCAGGCTCATTTACCGGCGCGGTTAAAGATAAAAAGGGCTTGTTTGAAGAAGCTAATGGGGGTACTATATTTTTAGATGAGATAGGCGAGCTTGACCATGACCTGCAAGCCAAGTTGTTGCGCGTGCTGGAGTCGCAGCAGTTTATTAAAATAGGCGATACCAAAACTACGCAGGTAAGCGTACGTATACTGGCCGCTACCAACCGCGACCTGCAGGAAGAATCTGCAAAGGGAAGTTTCAGGTCTGATCTTTTTTACCGTTTATCAGTATTCCAGATCATACTACCGCCGGTTCGCGACCGTAAAAAAGACATCGGGCTATTGGCTAACAGTTTTATCCAAACCTTTGCGACCAAAGTAAATAAACATATCAACGGCTATACTCCTGATTTTTTAGAAAAGCTGGAAGCTTATAACTGGCCGGGTAATATTCGCGAATTAAAGAATGTAATTGAACGGGCGGTAATTTTATGCGATGGCAATGAGCTTGACGCCTCTTTACTGCCTTACGAGTTTGAAACATCATCGGCTAAAAATGGAAATGCCGCCTCGACTTTTGATCTGGCGGCTATCGAACAACAACATATTATACGTGTACTCAAACACACGCAGAACAATCGCGCAGAAGCCGCCCGGCTATTAAATATCGGCATTGCCACGCTGTACCGCAAGCTAAAGGAGTACGGGTTAGATTAACATACCTAATAACCATTTTGATAAAACCATATCAAAATGATATGGTGTCCTTTTTACACCTTCCATGAAAAACATATTTAAACTATTATTTATCAGTCAATTATAGTTAAATGATCAATAATGGCACTTGATTAGTACCGGCCGTTTCATTTATAACTGATAACTATAATGACACCCCATTTAAAAAAGATCACGGCCGCAGGCTTATTGGTAACACTCGGAATAATTTTTGGCGATATAGGCACTTCGCCGCTGTACGTTTTTCAAACATTGCTTATAGAAGGCGGCAAAGTTAACCAGGCGTTGGTACTGGGCTCCATATCCTGTATCTTCTGGACACTTACTTTGCAAACTACCTTTAAATATATTTTTATCACCCTGCAAGCCGATAATAAAGGCGAAGGCGGGATCTTTTCATTATACGCGCTGGTTAGGCGTTACGGCAAATGGCTGGCCATACCTGCCATAATTGGCGCAGGCACTTTATTAGCCGATGGCATTATCACCCCTCCTATCTCTGTAACTTCGGCAATTGAAGGGTTGAGCAACGTGCCTGCATTGTCAGCCGCGTTTGTTCCGGGTAACCATTTGATCCTGGGGATTGTAATTGGTATCATGCTGTTGCTTTTCTTTTTTCAGCAATTTGGCACCAAGGTAGTTGGTACCGCCTTCGGGCCGGTAATGCTGCTGTGGTTTTTAATGATAGGTGGCTTAGGCCTGCTGCAGGTAATGCATAATCCCGGCATTTTTAAAGCGTTGAACCCTTATTATGGCATGCGCTTACTGATAGATCACCCTAAAGGATTTTGGTTATTAGGCGCGGTGTTTTTATGTACCACAGGTGCAGAGGCTCTTTACTCAGACCTTGGGCATTGCGGCCGCAGAAACATCCAGGCAAGTTGGATCTTTGTAAAAACAACCCTCGTACTTAACTACCTTGGGCAAGGCGCCTGGGTATTAATGCAACCTGACGGCTTTGACTTTAAAGGACTTAACCCTTTCTACCAGATAGTGCCCAACCCCCATTTATTTATGATCCCTTGCGTGGTATTGGCCACATTAGCAACCATAATTGCCAGCCAGGCATTGATCAGCGGGTCATTTACGCTAATAAGCGAAGCAGTGAGCATGAACTTCTGGCCGCGCATCACCATCAAATACCCATCAAATATCCGCGGACAGATCTATATCCCCAGCATCAACTGGATCCTTTGCTTTGGCTGTATAGCGGTATCGTTGTATTTCCGTACTTCAGAAGCCATGACCGCGGCCTATGGGTTCTCTATCACCATAGCCATGCTCATGACCACTATCCTGATGTATTACTTTATGCGCTACGTTAAGCATTGGCCGGTATGGCTGGTTACCATAATTTTATGCGCGTTCTTAACAGTTGAGTTTTCTTTTTTTGTGGCCAATGCCGTTAAAATCTTAAAAAGGCTGTTCTTCCTGGTGTTTGAGTTTGGACTGATATTTACCATGTATATCTGGTACCGGGCACGTAAAATAAATAACCGCTTCCTGAACTTTGTCGACTTAAGGGAACACATCCCATTGCTTAACGCGTTAAGTGCCGACGAAAGCGTTGCCAAATATGCTGGGCAGTTGATCTATTTAACCAAAGCCAATAACAGCAAACATATAGAAGAAAAGATCTTATACTCTATTATGAGCCGCAGCCCTAAGCGCGCTGACACGTATTGGTTCATTCATATTGACACTACCGACGAGCCTTACACTATGGAATACAGCGTGGAGCAGATAGAAAAAGGCAAGGTTATCCGTGTAGATTTTCGAATAGGTTTCAGGATCCAGCCACGTGTTAACGTGTTATTCAGGAAAGTAATTGAGGATATGTTAAAGCGGAACGAACTGGATATCATCAGCAAATATGAATCGTTGAATAAGTTTAAAATCGTGTCCGACTTCAGGTTTGTGATCTTAGAAAAGTTCCTGTCATACAATAATGTATTCAGCCTTGCAGAGTCGTTTGTTTTGAACAGCTATTTTAATATCAAAAAACTGGCGCAATCAGACGCGAAAACCTTTGGTTTAGATACCAGCGAAACACACGTGGAAAAAATACCGATGGTAGTAAACCCGGTAACCAGTTTTAAATTAAAACGTGTTGATCCGCACAGCGGCGAAATTGTTCCTGAATTGGCACATGCTTAATTAATAATACCCCTATCTCATAAATAAGCGGGCGAAATTTATTTTGCCCGCTTATCTAAAATAGTTTACCACGTAGCCAACTACTTCTTTGGTATAAAACTCCCAATTGTATAAAACACTTGAATCAGGAAAGAAATTCATTATCCCAAAACTGACATCGCTGCGAAAGTAATTGCAAGGATAGGGAACCACATCCATACCTGCTTTTTTAAAGATCATTGACGCCCTGCGCATATGGAAAGCGGACGTAACCAGTAAATATGGCGGCGGTAAATGGCTTTTTGCTAATAATATTTTAGAAAATTGCGCATTCTCAATGGTGTTTTTCGATTGGCTTTCAGCCAGGATCAAACTATCCGGAATATTGAATTTAAGCAATTGGGTTTTTACCCATGTTGCTTCCCTAAATTCGCCCGGAACCAAGATGCCATTTCCACCGCTTATTAATATATGCGATGCCTGTTTGGTTTCAACAAGTTTAACACCCTGGATAAATCTGTCAGCCCAATTATTAAAATGCCCGTCTGCTTCCGTCGCACCCGACGAAAATCCGCCCAGTACAATTACGCAGCTATATTTTTTGTTGCTATCAATCGCGTAGGGTTTTACATCCCATACTTTTTGAAAACATAACAGAAAAAAGGGCGCGGTAAACAAATAAAATACAATAAGCGCTGCTATGAAGAATCTTTTCTTTCGTTTACGGTCTTTGCTTATTATTGCTATAATTACCAACGCAATTACCCAATAAATGGGTAACAACATAAAAAAGAAAACTTTTGAGACTAAAAAATACATAAAGGCTTTAATTACCGTTAATTGTTTTTGTCGATTAGCTATCATAATTAATAAGCTTAAAAGACGGCAAGTATATACAAGCAAAATATTTGATATATTTACATGTTATACTCATTTCTGCAAAAGTGCAAATAATACCTAAGTGCTGTTTAGCTAATCGTCATTTATTCTTTACAGATATCCACCCTTGTTAATAAAATAATGCAACCACAGGAATATATTAACAGTGGCATTTTAGAACAGTATTGTTTGGGTTTACTTGATCAAAGTGAATGCGAGTTGGTACTGACCATGTGTGCAACATATTCCGAAGTAAAAAAAGAATTAACGGCAACTGAACTTGGGATAGAAAAACTGGCGCTCGCAGGCGTAAAGTCACCAAAACCTGAATTAAAACAGCGCATATTAGACGCTATTTTCGCAAGCGAACCACCTATCACGCTGGATAATTTACCCGCCACCAATAAATATTCAAATTATAAAGACTGGCTTAAAGCAGTTGAGCATTTGATACCTGCCCAACCTTTTGATGATTTCTTTGCTTACCCATTACGGAATGATACTCAAATTGAGCAGACGCTGATCGTAACCAAATTGGGTGTACCCCAGGAAACACATGATGATGTTATAGAAAGCTTTTTTATACTCGAAGGAAGTTGTGTTTGTAAAGTCGGGCTACAAAATTATACTTTATCTCCGGGTGATTTTTTAGAGATCCCTCTACACAAAGAACATGACGTTAGGCTGCTATCACCGTATGTTGTCGCTATATTACAGCATAAGCTGGTAAATGATAAGCTATAATCGCTCAATACTTTAGTCATTTTTATATTCTTTTCTTAATTATCTTGGCCCTGTAAAGGCTCGTGCTTTATCCCTTTCGCGGATTTGGTGTCGTCCTGCCAATTTTAACCTGTAGTTTTTGATTTTACAATGAATAAATTTTTCCTTTTTTGCTTGATTCTTTTATGCTTTTTAAAGCTCGGCGCGTCTGCGCAGGTAAGTGGTAACCGCGCACTCGCGCAAACCATCTTAACCAATAAAGATTTCGATACCGTGCAGACAAAAGCCGTTAAGCTCTTGTCAGGTTTCTCTGCCGGTACTTCTTATAACGAGGTCTGGATCCGCGATTTTAATACATTTATTAAGGGGTCCCTTAAAGCACATCCAAAAGAAGAAGTAAGAAAAATGCTGCTGATGTTCTTCAAGATCCAGGGCGATGACGGCAACATTGTAGACGGTGTAGTTGAAACCACAAAGGCCAACGTTGGCTATGATTACCGCCATTCGGACCTGTTGCCTGGCTGGCAAGCTCATAAAAACACGGTAGAGACCGACCAGGAATCATCCCTTGTTCAGGCTGTCCGTAAATATATTGATGTTACCGGTGATACGTCTATACTTGATGAGCAGATCGGCGGTAAATCGGTTATCAGCAGGATTGAGGACGCGATGAATTATATCATGAAGGACCGCTGGTCGGCTAAATATGGGTTGGTTACCGGGGCGACGACCATTGACTGGGGCGATGTGCAAGCCGACGGCGGATGGGGTGTTGCCATTAACCAAAAAACCAAATGGGCCATTGACATATATGACAATGCCATGTTCGCTATTGCGATAAAGGACTTCCTGCACTTTAAACCTAAAGACTATAAGACCACCAAGAACTGGAATGCCGTTGCCATTGCGCTTAAAGCCAATGTGCGCAAGTATTTATGGCAGCCTGCAACAAGTAAATATATTCCGCATTTGTACCTCGACGGCAGCCCTTTCCCTAAAGAGTTTAACGAGAATGAGATCCTGTATACCGGCGGTTCCATCTGCGCGATCCTGGCAGGATTCAACACCAAAGCCGAGGTGATCGAGATCAACCGGCAATTGCTGGCTGCGGCGGCTAAGGAGAAGTTTGCTACTATCGGCATGACCGTTTACCCGCCATACCCTAAAGAACTGTATCCTAACGTGCCACCTTATAATTACCAAAACGCCGGCGACTGGACCTGGTTTGGCGGCAGAATGATCGAAGCCCTGTTGAAATACAACCTCGCTAAAGAAGCCTATACCGATCTTACCCCGATGACAGACCGAACGATCAAGAACAACGGCTTTTTTGAATGGTATAACGTACAGACCGGTGCGCCAAGTGGGTCAGGTAGTTTCAGGGGCGAGGCGGGTGTATTGTATGACGCTATCAGGCTGCTAAAACAATGGGCGGCTGAGCATAAATAATAGCCTATTTCTTCTAACGTATTTGCAGTTTTATTTGGATACACCTGCTATAATTCACACTGGCTATCCGCATTATACCCGTAGTAAAAACCGGCGTTTTCCGGGTATCGGCCGTTATACCGGTAGTAAAAAATGGTATTTATCGGGTATAAGCAGTTTCACCGGTAGTAAAAACTGCCATTTATCGGGTATCGGGGCTTATGCCGGTAGTGAGTTTTTAATTCAAAGAACTGATTATCAATTGATTGACTGTTTTAATTATTAAAATGCGTTGGTTTTTTGCATTTTCAGAGCATCTGAAAATGACGAAGATTTGAATGCCGGCGAGGTGGCCTGCTCTATACAAAAATACAAAAAATACTTCAGACAATGGCATAAAACTGGTGGTTCCGATCATTAGATCTTAACAGATAAAGTTTAACGCTTCAAACATATTAAACGTTCATACAATCCCCGGTTTGCAAAATGTCGAATTCACCAATCGGTCCTATGGAACGGGACTAAATCGGGTGATATTTGCTACCGACCAGGCGTTCCGATGGGACGAAAAGTGTTTTTTAACATGCCGTAGGTACGCCTCGTTGGTAGAAATGAATATCAAACATCCTTTTACCTTCCATCAGAACGTTTGGTGGTATTGAAGATGCAATGTACCACTTGTTTTAACCGTTATTTTTAACCGGGAGATTTTGTGGGTTAACTTAAACCGCTGGAAGACCCTGCGCGGACAGGAAAAAACTGAACACGATTTTGCTGTTTTTTATACGAAATAATGCAATTTCCGTCACTTTTTGCAGCAAAAAAGCATTTTCCGCCACTTTTCTTCAATACTTATCTTTTCCGTCTGTCCCAGCAGGGTCTCTCGGAGAGTACCCTGCGTTTGCAATTCTTTTAACTGTCGATTCATTGTTCCCCTCTTGAGAGGGGGCGCGTTGAATGTGCGGCTGCAGGGGTGTGTCATTACGCCAAAAGGACACACCCCTCCGCCCCTCTCAAGAGGGGGAATCACACCACCCACCCGCTCTTTGGATTATTCTTTCCCTCATAAAAATCCATTTTGTCTCAGCAGGGTCTCTCGGAGAGGACCCTGCGTTTGCAAATCGCGCTACCGCAGGGTCTCCGTTGGAAGACCCTGCGGAGACGGGAAAAAAGGGATGTCATGAGGCCCTCGAAGCATGAGCGTAGGCCTTTGCCCGCCAATCCTTAGACAAGCTCAGGATGACAGCGCTCATACAAACGCATGCTAACTCACCCCTTCCCCTCATAAAAATCCTTAACAGCTCTTGCGCCGCCTGCAATATTAGGCAATTTCATTTCAGAATATTTACGGGCAAAGATGATACCCTGGGCGCCGGCCCTTAGCGCGGTCATGGTTGAGCGATAGGCATCTTCGGGTGTGGTTTGTTTATTTTTGGCGGCATTTGGGATATCAATATCCAGGCCGGCGTAGATCTTGCATTTGCCCTGTACGCTGTCTAATGCCCGCTTGGTTTCTTTGGCTACATAGTCCTGCGGCATGCCTTCTTTACCTAAGGTTGCCAGGTCCATATCCTCGTAATTCATGAGGCGGTTATTCAGTTTCAAATATTCTTCTTTGGTCAGATCGCCAAAAACTGTAGACGCGTTCGAGTTGATATAACCGGCATATCTTGATCCGCCTACAATATTATAAATAACCGGTTTTATAAAATCGGCATAGGCTAACCGCTCGTAAGGCATTTCGGCCTTGGTAAACGGACTCAGGCTGTTTGAGTGCCAGATATGAAAACCTGCCTGGATAGTGGGTTTGGCCTCTTTGGCCGATCTATATACATTGGCATAAGTAGCATGATTAGCATCCGTCCATAGTTTCTCGTAAGCCAGTATTTCAGGATAGTCCGTCATAATGCGCCAAAATTGGGCGAAGTAGCCGTCAACCGGACGTTGCCCAAGTGTTGACGCCTTAGTGAAATCCACCAGTTTATGATAACCTTCCAGTGCCCGTTCTACATCGATGCCTTTTTCTTTAGCTGCTTTACGGTGGTATTGGCAAAAGCAGGTGATCCGCGCCGATGGCCGTTCGCCTTTAAACGGCGCTATGGCATTATTAAACGGCCCTTGTCTTTCCGAGCTCCACATCAACCCGTCAATATCATAGCTCGAGCAGATATCTTTGGTCATGCCGCTAATAAAGTTGATATAGTCGGGGTTTAGGTCGCAGCAGCTTTCTACATGCTGACCGTAAATACCGGTTTCCTGTAGTTTGGCAATATTGGGCACATCTTTATGCCAGGTAAAACTGTCCTGGTTAAAAACATAGGTTTTAAGTCCGCGTTTTTTGGCCTCGGGCAAAACGGCTGCCAGCATGTCCCAGTCGCCATGATCAGGCGCTTTGGTATCTTTTAAAATGGTGTTCTTATAAAATTGCGGGTGGGGGGTAGCAAAATTACCGCCCTTAAAATCAAGGTACTCCTGCTTGCCATGATCAGGGAACGGATAGCCCGGGATTTGCCGGCCGCCTATCCCGGTATCGTAAGTAAATGTCGCCAGGAAAAGTGTATTGATGGGGCCGCTTGCCTGGATATTATCAAGCACCTTGTTTATGCCCTCATCCATAAAAGAAATGGCGCCAACCTGTATGCCGATGACATGATCTATATTGGCTGCCGAAGGCTTGGCGGCCGCTGCCCTGGCTAAAGCCGAAGGTATCATCGCGGCGGCGCCTAAAGCCAATCCGCCTTTAACCATATCGCGGCGGGTAAAACCGCCATTATTTTCTTTTTCCATAAATCAATTGAATACGAAGAGGCTGTATTAAAAATCTAAAAGACGCTCAAAATAATATTTACCCTCTGTGATCTTCGTGTCTTCTTTGTGAACTTTGCGGTTTATCTTTAACCACAGAGCCCGCAAAGAAGGCACAGAGAAGCACGGAGATTTTATTATCCGAAATTTAATTTTGTTCCGCCTCTTATGGTTTTACTTTTGATACAGCCTCATTTTTAGTTTATCATGATATTGGCAGTTAGTTAGCAACACAATCTTTCACCTGCCACATTTTACCATCGGTTTTGGCCCAGATATACAGCACGTTGCCTTCTCCAAGGCCAAAACGGATATCAGCCTTTTTATTTTTTACCATATCCACAAAGGTCGATTTCTGATCGCCAAACTGCAGATCGAATTCTTTGATAACCGACTGCTTACCCAATTTCAAATCGGCATTTTCAACATAAAAAACGCGCCCCTTAACAATATCGCCAAAAACATATTTGCCTTTCAGCATCGGGATGTCCCCGGTATAAACAAACCCGCCCGAAATAGAATTGCCCTCGTCGTGGTCGTACTCGGCAACGGGGTAGGTATATTTGGGGTCGTCATGCGCAGGCAGGTGGTAGATCCCGCTTTTTTTGCCGTTAAAGTTTAGCAGGTAAGTGCCTTCGCGGGCCGGCCAGCCATAGTTAAGGCCGGGTTTAAGAATATTGATCTCCTCAACGTTACTAAAGCCAATTTCGGCAATCAGCACTTTACCATCAGGCGCCCAGCTGATCTTATTAGGGTTGCGGAAACCACGTGCATATACCTCGCCCAATATCTTAGGATCGCCTGTTTTGGCCCAGGGGTTGCTTGCGGGTATCCCATATTTACCGTTACGGCTGTTCCGGCCCATGGGGTCTATCCGCAATATAGATCCGCGTGGTTCTGTCGAGCCGTTGCATAACCACGGATACCCTGTCTCGGCCGAGCCGCCGTCGCCCAAGTCGATATACAGCAACCCATAGCCCGGCATCCCCGGCTTAAGCGTCGGGTCAAATATCATTTGCTGCATGCCATGCATGGCAGACGGGTTATCCATCCTGAACAACTCGCGCGGAGTAGCTTCAAAAACCGCCGCGGTGGGGTCCTTAACCTTCCATTCGGTAACTATCCATTGCAAGGCAACCGGTATCGAATCGGCATAGGCAAAATCTGCCGGGGCCGACCCTTTTTTTTCTGTATGCGTAGTGTACATTAAGCCGTTCTTTAAAAAACCAGGATGAAAAGCGAATGTGCCCCACCCTGTTCCCAGCCCCGGTTCGTTAATAAAGTTTGGCTTCAGTTTAGCCAGATCCATCACTACGTTAAACTGCTTGTTTTTTACTTCGTACAGTTTACCGCGCAGGTCGAGCATGAACATGCGGTTACCCTTATCTGTCTTTAAAATAAAGGTCTGGTTAATGCGCGTTAACGGGTTTTTAGTTGATGTTGCCGGGGCGGTGGCCCATTCTTCCAGCTTTAAGGTAAGGCCGGCTTTAGCTATTTTGGTCGGAAAAGGATCTGTTACGGGTGCGCCCAATCCCGCGGTATTATCCGCAACCTCGGCTACCTTTTTATGAGTGTTGATGAACGACAAAAGCGCTTTCAAATCGCCCGGTGTAAATTGTGGATGCGCCGGCATAGGCACTTTGTATTCGGCAAACAAAGCCGCAGCTCTTTTATTACCGCTTTTAATAACCTGCTGCGAGTTGACGATAAATTTACCCAGGTAAATATAAGATGCATCGGCAGTAACCCCGGCCAGGTCAGGGCCTATCCCCCTTTGCCTGAAGTTATGGCACTCGGCGCAATTTTTCTGGAACAGCGCATCACCTTTTTCAATTACCTGCTTATCGGCCGAATAGGTGGCCGCGCTTTTTTGCGCGAAGGCGTTGCTCGTTATTAAACACAAAAACCCAATTGTGTAGCTATAAAACGCCGGCAAAAAACTATTCTTTTTAAGCCCCATATAAAAGATAATTAAGTGGTTTTAATCGGTATTGACCCTTATAAAATCTAAGATATGCAACTAAGCATAGTTTTTAAGTTTCGTATCAAATTAAATACATTTTCAGGCTATTTTATCGGCGATGATGGTGGCGGCGAATCAGTCATGACCACAGGCACGATTGTTCCATCGGCGTTATAGATCAGCTTTTCAATCGCTACGCGCCTTACCCCTCTAAACGGGCCTTTCTCGTCCGTCCTGTCCCATCGGTGGTAAACAATGAACCATTCTTTGGTTTTAGGGTTCATCACAAAAGCATGGTGGCCCGGCCCTTTATGCGTGGCATCGCTCACTAAAATAGCGCCTTTATAATCCCATGGCCCCAACGGCGATCTTGACATAGCGTAATGCACCGAGTAGGTAGCGTTGTTATAGCTGCCGTGGCTGTACGACAGGTAATAAATGCCCTTACGCTCGTGCATAAATACCCCTTCGGTAAAGTGCGGCGGCTGGTCAACTTTAATTTCATGATCGATCTCCACCATGTTCTTTTTCAGCTCGAACACCCGCAAGGTTGATCCGGCGCTGCCGCCCGTGTAGAGGTATGATTTCTTCGTTTTCGGGTCATCAAACACCATCGGGTCAATCGCTTCAAAATGATTGCCGCCCGTAAGCAACGGCTTGCCCGAATCTTTAAAATCTTTATCAGGGTAATCAGAAACAGCGACACCTAACCGGCTGGGCGTTGGGTTTTGCGGGCCGACAGAGTAGTACAAATAAAACTTACCCTTATGCTCCAGCACATCCGGCGCCCACAGGCCATGGTTTTTAACGCTGTCGTCTTTTATCCAGCGGATATCTTTAATATTGATCAGCTCGCCGCGATTTTGCCAGTGTACCAAATCGGGCGACGAATAGCCAAAGAAACGGTCATCCCTGCGGAACCTCCCCGTGTCCGACCCATTGGTTGGATACACCCAGTATGCTTTACCTATGGTTATCGCATCCGGATCGGCACCCGTAATAACCGGGTTAACCTGGGCATCGGCCTTTAAAAAGGGTAGCGTAGCCAATGTAATTAGGGCAGCGGTTTTTAGCAGTTGATTTTTCATGGTAGTTCTATAAAGAGTCGCGCGACGTTACCTTAAACGGAATGGCTAAATGCTCTTTGGTATTGTTCAGCGCCATTTCCGCGGCTTTCTCGCCCATCATTTTAAAATCGGTTGATATGGTGGTGATGCCATTCAGGATGACCTTTTTTAGCGGCGTTTCGTTATAGGATATCACCCCGATATCCTTCCCTATTTTTAATTTACTGCTGATGATCTTTTCTACCAGCTCCACCAGGTCGTTCTCCATCAAATTAATATACACCGTACCTGTAGTCAGGTCTTCATGCTCCAACTCGTGGATAGTGGCATACTCAAAAGCATATTGCCGGCAAAAATTGACAAAGCCTTTTAAGATCTCTTTGGGATAATAACTATGCTCGGGGAAGATGATCTTCAGTGTGTGGTATTTGCTCAGCTTATCCAAAAGCTGGGTTAAGGCATCGTAAATATCCTGCTCAAAATTTTCATACACAGCGCCAAAATCGCCGGTAATGTTTTCCAGTCGGTCCATCAGTATCAGCTTGTCTTTGGGCAGGTCATTGATCACCGCGCGGGCGCTCTCGGTATTCTCAATAAAATGCGGAATGATGATCAGCTTCGAATAGTGGTCGATATTGCCGGTAAGCAGTTTCTTAAAAAAGTTAAAATTACTGTTATAAATATAAAAATCGATAGCCGCGTTACTGCCCAGCACCTCGGCAAAGGCATCGTAAATAATTTTTTTATGGCTGCTTAATTTGTTAAACAGCAGCAACACTCTTATAGGCTGATCAAACTGCGTATTGCTGATAAAGTATCCCTTACCGGCAACCGAATTAATAACATTGTATTTTTTCAGCTCTTTATAAGCACGCTCAATGGTATTCCGGGCTACCTCAAGCGCTATGCTTAAGTCATTAATAGACGGCAAAATATCTTCTTTTTCAATTTTTTGCTCTTCAATACCCCGTAGTATCGAATTGCAGATCTGCAGATACTTTGGCGTAATGGAGTATTCGTCAATTTGAATTATTTTAAGATAATTTTTCATCGCTGTTTATAGGACAGTAGGGGATAGTTAACCAAAATCATTTTCGTTAACTTGCCGTAACCAATTATACATTCTTTTTTAATAAACAATGAGAAAAACCTTCTTTTTATTTATCACCTTACTTGCCGGACAGCTTTGCCTGGCCCAGACTAAGGTACAGCGTTTAATGACAGAAAACCTGGTCAACCCTACCGCTATTGATGCTTTGACGCCCCGGTTTAGCTGGCAGTTAGACGGTGGCCAGGGCCGTGACGTAATGCAAACAGCTTACCAGGTAAAAGTTACAGACGAGGCTAATCGCGTGGTTTGGGCACCTGCAAAAGTAAGCAGCGACCAATCTATGTACATTAGCTACCAGGGCAGCGCCTTAAAATCGGGCCAGAAATATACCTGGCACGTTAAAGTTTGGGACAATCACGGTAAATCTGCCGAGAGCACCCCGGTAACGTTCCGCATGGGGATGTTAAAGGCTGACGACTGGAAAGCGCAATGGATAAGCCCGGCGCAGGAAGAAGCCTCAAGGCCAAGCCCATTATTAAGAAAAGGGTTTACCGTAAATAAAAAAATAAAAACAGCTATAGCTTATATAACTGCTCACGGTTTATACGAAGCGCATATCAACGGCAAGCGCGTTGGCGAAGATTACCTTACCCCCGGCTATACCAGCTATAACAAACGCATCCAATACCAGGCTTATGATGTAACCAGTTTGCTGCAACCCGGCGCAAATGCTGTTGGTGCGAGCCTGGGTAGCGGCTGGTACCGCGGTGTTTACGGCATCGGCACCCGCCACGAGATCTATGGCAAGGATATATCACTGTTAATGCAGATAAATATTACTTATACCGATGGCAGTACAGCCACCATTGCTACCGACGACAGCTGGAAAACGTCAACCGGCGAGATCCGTTATGCCGAAATTTATATGGGCTCAACTACCGACGCCCGCATGGAGCAAAAGGGATGGAGTACAGCCGCTTTTAACGATAGCAGCTGGAAAAATGCCGTTATTGGTAATTATCCAAAAGACGCCCTGGTAGCTACCGTAAATGAACCGGTTAAAAAACATGAGACCTTTAAAGTGGTAAAAATGTTCACCACGCCAAAAGGCGAAAAGGTATTGGATTTTGGCCAGAACCTGGTTGGCTGGGTTAAGTTTAACGTGAGTGGTAAAGCCGGCGACAAGATCGTGATCTCGCACGCCGAGGTGATGGATAAAGCAGGTAATTTTTACACCGATAACCTGCGCGATGCCAAAGCTCAAAATACCTTCATATTAAGCGGTAATGGTATAGAGACTTTCGAGCCGCAATTTACCTGGCAGGGTTTCCGTTATATCCGTATTGAAGGATATCCCGGCGACATTAAACCTGAGGATTTTACCGCAACTGCCGTATATTCGGACATGGCTCCTGCCGGTAGCTTCAGTTGCTCAAACCCAATGATCAACCAGTTACAGCATAACATTCAATGGGGACAAAAAGGTAACTTCCTGGACATCCCTACCGATTGCCCGCAGCGCGACGAGCGTTTGGGTTGGACAGGCGACGCGCAGGTTTTCTCGCGCACTTCTACGTTTAACATGAATTCGCATAATTTCTTTGCTAAATGGTTAAAAGATGTAGCGTTGGATCAGTTTAGCGACGGCAGCTTGCCGCACGTTATCCCTGATGCTTTCGATAACGGACATGCAACCGGTGGCGGTGGCAGCGCGGGCTGGAGCGACGCGACTACCATCATCCCATGGAATATGTATTTAGCCTACGGCGATAAACAGATCCTTGAAAACCAATATAACAGCATGAAGGCCTGGGTTGGCTTTATGAAAAGCCGCAGTCATAACAATCTATGGAACGTTGGCGACCACTTTGGCGACTGGCTATTTTTCACTAAGAATGATGATAATGACGGTAGCGCTGCTATCACCAGCAAATACCTGATCGCGCAGTGTTTTTACGCGCATTCAACCCAGTTGCTTGTCAATGCCGCTAAAGTTTTAGGTAAGACAGAGGATGTAGAAACCTACAGCAAACTATTGGCCGATGTTAAAAATGCTTACCTGCGTGAATATGTTACGCCAAATGGCCTGATCTCATCAGACACTCAAACAGCTTATGCTGAAGCGTTGGAATTTGACATGCTGCCTGAGAACCTGAGAGAACAAGCGGCCACCCGCCTGGCAGACAATATCCGCCGCTATGGCAACCACCTAACAACCGGCTTTTTAGGTACACCTTATCTGTGTGACGCGTTGAGCAAATACGGCCACGCCGATGCAGCTTTCCGGTTGTTATTGCAAGAAGAATATCCTTCATGGCTATACCCGATCAAAATGGGCGCTACTACCATCTGGGAGCGCTGGGATGGTATCAAACCTGACGGCGAATTAGAAGTTCCGTCAATGAACTCATACAACCATTACGCTTACGGCGCCATCGGCGACTGGATGTACCGCACCGTTGCCGGTATCGACACAAAAACCGAGCAACCGGGTTATAAAGGCATTACCATAAAGCCAACGGTTGGCGGTAACTTTACCCAGGTATCTGCCGATTACGAAACCCCTTACGGCAAAGCAAGCTCGCACTGGAAAGTTGAGAATGGTAATTTTGTTCTGGATGTAGTAATTCCGGCCAACACCACTGCAACCGTTTACGTACCAACAAAAGGCGACAGCGCGGTTACAGAAAGCGGCAAACCGGTTACCAAAGCAGCCGACCAGGTTGCAGGGTACACCGCCGTTAACGTAGGTTCAGGAAGTTATCATTTCAGTACATCAATGTAATTTTAAAAAGATGGAAGTAATTTTTGGAGTAATTTTTCACTTTATCGGCGGTTTTGCTTCGGGTAGTTTCTATATCCCTTACAAAAAAGTTAAAGGCTGGGCCTGGGAAAGTTTCTGGATCGTAGGCGGTATCTTTTCATGGCTGATCGTTCCGCCGGTTGCGGCATGGCTAACCGTGCCGCATTTTATGGAGATCATTAAGGCTACCAATGGCGGCATCCTGGGTTTAACTTATTTCTTTGGTCTATTATGGGGAATAGGCGGCTTAACCTATGGCTTGGGCGTACGCTATTTAGGTGTATCGTTAGGCAGCACTATCATATTAGGTTTATGCTCGGTATTTGGCGCTTTGGTACCGGCGGTTTACTACGAGTTCTCGCCAAAAGCGGGCAAAGACAGTATAGGTATGTTGGCCGCAAGCCATTGGGGACAGCTGGTATTACTCGGCATTTTGATCTGCGTTATCGGCATTATTATTTGCGGCCGTGCGGGCACCCTCAAAGAGCGCGACCTTAATAAAGAAGGAGCAGCTGTAAACGAAAACAAAGACTACCGTTTTGGCCTGGGGATTACTGTGGCCATCATATCGGGTGTTTTAAGCGCCTGTTTTGCCTTTGGTATTGACGCGGGAGCCGATATGGCAAACGCGGCAAACGCCGCCTGGCGGACAGCCAATCATATTACAGATAACGCCAATTTCCTGTACAAAAACAACGTTACCTATATCGTGATTTTATGGGGCGGCTTAACCACCAATTTTATATGGTGCATGATCTTAAACGCCCGCAACAAAACGTTTGGTAACTATACCGACGGCAAAACACCGCTGTTAAAAAACTATATCTTTTCGGCTTTGGCGGGTACTACCTGGTTCCTGCAATTCTTTTTTTACGGCATGGGCGAAAGCAAGCTGGGTAACGGCGCCAGTTCATGGATCCTGCACATGGCATTCATTATATTGGTGGCCAATATGTGGGGCATTGTATTGAACGAATGGAAAGCCGTTAGTAAAAAAGCATTCACAACCCTTGTTATAGGGATCATAACCATTATACTTTCAGTTATTTTGGTAGGGTATGGTAATAATTTAAAGGATAAAGAAGCCGCTAAAACAGCGCAAATTGAAGTAACAAAGTAATAAATACGATCAACACAAAAAGTACAATAATGTCTATCAAAGAAACAAATTTTAAGCATGTAAGCTATTTATGGGACGATGCGGAAGCTGCAAAGCTTGCCGGTGACGAAGTCGCCCTGTTAATTTATCGTTCGAACCTTTTAGGTGCCGATCTGCGCTTAACCAACTATGGTGGTGGTAATACCTCATGCAAAGCAATAGCGAAAGATCCGTTAACCGGGCAGGAAGTTGAAGTAATGTGGATCAAAGGATCAGGCGGTGACATTGGTACCCTTAAAAAAAGCGGCCTTGCCGCTTTATATGTAGATAAATTGCGCAGCCTTAAAAACGTTTACCGCGGTTTGGAGCACGAAGACGAAATGGTAGAGTTATTTAACCATACCATCTACGATCTTGCATCAAAAGCGCCGTCTATCGATACCCCGCTGCACGGATTTTTACCATTTAAACATATCGACCACCTGCACCCCGACGCGGCTATCGCCATCGCGGCAGCAAAAGATGGCAAGCAAATAACTGCCGACCTGTTTGGCGGAACCATCGGCTGGGTTGAGTGGCAAAAACCCGGTTTTGACCTTGGCCTGCAATTGAAAGCCTGTTTAGATGCAAGCCCGAATATCCGCGGGATCATGTTGGGTTCGCACGGTTTGTTTACCTGGGGCGATACGGCTTACGATAGCTATATCAACACCCTTGAGGTAATTGAAAAATGTGCTGAATACCTTGAGCAAAACTATGGCAAAAAAGGGCCGATCTTCGGCGGTGCCAAAATACAAAGCCTGGATGAAGCCGGCCGTCAAAAACAGGCCATCGCGTTAGCGCCAATATTGCGTGGCTTCTGCTCGTCAAAACAAAACATGATCGGGCACTTTACGGATGATGCGCGCGTATTAGAGTTTATCAACTCTAACGATCTTGACAGGCTTGCGCCGTTAGGCACCAGCTGCCCTGACCACTTTTTGCGCACCAAGATCAGCCCGCTGGTATTGGAGTTAGGCAAAGATGAAGACCTGAGCGATGTTAAAGCACTTAAAGAGCGTCTTGCCCCCGCTTTTGACGCGTACCGCGCCATGTATACCGAATATTACGAAACCTGCAAGCACCCCAATAGCCCTGCTATCCGCGATGCTAACCCTGTGGTTATTTTATACCCGGGTGTAGGTATGTTTACTTTCGCTAAAGACAAACAAACCGCCCGTGTAGCTGCCGAGTTTTATACCAACGCCATCAATGTAATGAAAGGTGCCGAGGCGATCTCTGACTATACCTCGTTACCGCGCCAGGAAGCATTTAATATTGAATACTGGTTGTTAGAAGAAGCTAAATTGCAGCGCATGCCTAAGCCAAAAGCTTTGTCGGGCCGTATTGCTTTGGTTACCGGCAGTGCCGGTGGTATTGGTAAGGCTATCGCCAAAAAATTTGCCGAAGAAGGCGCTGTTGTAGTGCTGAATGATATGAATGCCGAACGCCTTGAAGGTGCCGGCGAAGAGTTTAAAAAACTATTTGGTAAAGATGGTTATACCACGGCCATTCTTGACGTTACCAAGGCAGATCAAATTGCCGACGCCATTGGTAAAGCTACACTGGCTTTTGGCGGGGTCGACCTGATCGTGAATAACGCAGGTTTATCCATCTCAAAAACCATTGCCGACCATACCGAAAAAGATTGGGATCTGTTGTATGATGTATTGGTGAAGGGCCAGTTCCTGGTAACACAGGCTGCGGCCGGCGTAATGCAGAAACAAGATATCGGCGGTGATATCATCAACATCGTAAGCAAGAACGCGTTGGTAAGCGGGCCAAACAATGCCGGTTATGGCAGCGCCAAAGCCGCGCAGTTACACCTAAGCCGGTTAAATGCTGCTGAGTTAGGGGCCGATAAGATCCGTGTGAATGTGGTTAACCCCGACGCGGTGATCAGCGACAGTAATATCTGGGCCGGCGGTTGGGCCGAAGGCCGCGCTAAAGCCTACGGCGTAACCGTTGCCGAATTGCCTGCATACTACGCTAAACGTACTTTATTAAATGAAATGATCTTACCTGAAGATATTGCCAATGCCTGTTTTGCTTTCGCAGGCGGCTTATTGAATAAATCGACAGGAAATGTGTTAAATGTTGACGGCGGTGTTGCTGCCGGATTTGTAAGATAATTATGATGGAACAGTATAAAATTGATGAATATAATCATCAGCATATCAATGACCACCAGCGCAAATTTAATTTTGTGGCTGAGGATGTGGCTAAATTAGACAATGTACTGCAAAAACTGCAGGCATTTAATATCGCTATCCCAAGCTGGGCATTAGGTACGGGCGGAACCCGTTTCGGGCGCTTCTCGGGCGGTGGCGAGCCACGTACCCTCGAAGAAAAGATCTCTGATGTGGGTACTATCCACGCGTTAAACAGGTCAAGCAATTCTATATCGTTGCATATCCCCTGGGATATCCCTGAAAATGCTACCGCAATAAAAGCACATGCCGCGCAATACGGTTTACACTTCGACGCGGTAAATTCAAATACTTTCCAGGATCAGAAAGATGCCAAACTGAGCTATAAATTCGGCTCGTTGCACCATACCGATAAAGCGGTGCGCGACCAAGCCATTCAGCATAACATCGATGTGATAAAATACGGCGTCGAGCTGGGTTCGAACTCGCTGTCGGTTTGGTTGTCTGACGGATCAAACTTTCCGGGGCAGCTGAATTTCCGCAAGGCTTTTCAAAATACGTTAGACAGTTTGCAGCAGATCTATGCCGCGCTGCCTGACGATTGGAAAGTATGGATAGAGTACAAACCGTTCGAGCCTAACTTTTACTCGACCACCATTGGCGATTGGGGACAATCGCACCTGCTGGCGTCTAAACTTGGTAAAAAAGCGTTGACTTTAGTTGATCTTGGCCACCACCTGCCCAATACCAATATCGAGCAAATAGTTTCTTTATTGCTGATGGAGCAAAAGCTGGCGGGTTTCCACTTTAACGATTCGAAATATGGCGATGACGACCTGACTGTCGGCAGTATTAACCCATACCAATTGTTCCTGATATTTAACGAACTGGTTGAAGGTATGGATGCCCGTGGCTTAAATCATGCTACAGGTATCGGCTGGATGATCGATGCGTCGCATAATGTTAAAGACCCGATAGAGGACCTGATCCAATCGGTTGAAGCTATAAAGATCGCGTACGCGCAAGCTTTACTGGTTGATACCAAAGCATTGGTTGAAGCACAGCAAAGTAATGACGTAGCTAAGGCACAGGAAATTTTGCAGGCTGCTTATCGCACAGATGTGCGCCCGCTGCTTGCCGAGGCACGTTTACGCTCGGGTGGTGCTTTAAACCCGATTGCCTTATACAGGGAGCTTGGTGTACGCAATGATTTAATACAGCAACGCGGTGCAAAAACCGTAGCAACAGGTTTATAGCATGAACCCTATACCAGTAATTGCGGTTTTTGATGTTGGCAAAACCAATAAAAAGCTTTTCCTGTTTGATGAAAGCTACAATATTGTTTTTGAACGTTCGGCAAGGTTTAATGAAATTACCGACGAGGATGGTTTTGCCTGCGAGAATTTAGACGCGCTGAAAAAATCGGTTTTTGACTCGCTGAACGAGGTTAGCCGCTTAAAGGAGTTTAGACTGGAAGCGGTTAACTTTTCGGCTTACGGAGCAAGTTTTGTTTATCTTGATGAGGATGGTAATACCATAGCACCGTTATATAATTACCTGAAACCCTATCCCGAGGAACTTAAGAATCAATTTTATGGCACCTATGGCGATGAAGCAAAAATCGCTTTTGAAACCGCGTCACCGTCATTAGGAAGTTTAAACTCGGGATTGCAGCTCTATCGCATAAAATATGAACAGCCTGAATTGTTTAAACGCATTAAATATGCTTTGCACTTACCGCAGTATTTAAGTTATTTGATTAGCGGCCGGGCTTTTTCTGATTGCACCAGTATAGGCTGCCATACCGCGCTATGGGATTTTGAAAAGAACGATTATCACAACTGGGTAAAACAGGAAGGACTGACAGATATCCTCGCCCCTATAGCACCATCAAATGGTGTGGTTGAGCCGAAAGCTGAGCGCGAACACTACCAGGTGGGGATTGGCTTGCACGATAGCTCGGCAGCGTTGATCCCTTACCTGGCCAGTTTTAATATGCCGTTTGTACTGTTATCTACAGGTACATGGGCCATTAGCCTTAACCCGTTTGACACTTCGCCGCTTACACCCGAAGAACTGGAACAGGATTGTTTAGACTATATCCAATATCGTGGCAAACCGGTTAAAGCATCGCGCCTGTTCACCGGGCACGAGTTTGACGTGGGTATAAAAGCCATCGCCGAAAAATATGGCGAGGATGTGATGAAATATCGCAATATACCTTACAACCCGGATACTGTTGACGAAGAAGACATAAGGGCATATTATAATTTGGTGAGTGAGATCATCGATAAACAAAAAGCGGCCACCCAACTGGTCTTAAAGAATACGCCCGTGCACCGCATATTTGTAGACGGCGGGTTTAGCAAGAACTCGGTATTCATGCATTTGCTGGCACGCGCTTTCCCGGATGTTGAAGTTTACGCGGCATCAATGGCGCAGGCAACCGCTTTGGGTACGGCGCTGGCTATCCATTACAGCTGGAACACCAGGTCTATCCCTACAGACCTGATCAATCTTAAATATTACTCGGGATTACAATCTGTTAATTATTAGGCTTGGCATATATCTCGTTTAGACACTTATTGAATACCAACTAATTTTTATTTCAAAGCATTTATAAGTATGGAAAATAAATGGACAAAAAATGAAGGCTTTGAAACATGTGTTCTAAATTTCGATAATAATTATTTATATTCTATTTATTCTAAAAGTTTACCTGGTTCTATTTCCAGTGCCTTTGCCAAGGCAAATACTACCGATATACTGGTATTAAGCAGTCCTCGTTCAATCCGACTTACCTGGCTATACTCCATGCCTGCTAAATTGGCCAAAGCTTCCTGTGATAAATTTTTAGCAATCCTGTACTTGCGTACATTACTTGCAAGTATGGCAATTGCTGAAACATCCCGGAGTTGTGACACACTCCAAATTTTACTTTAATTTTTATTTTGAATTAAGGCAAACTTGCCTTAATATTGTTTTTGTAAAATTATATAGGTTATGCCAGTAAGGGATAGAAAATATGAGAATTTACTTCAATTTATTTTTGGTGGATTAATCTGTTTAGCTATTCTTTCTGCGATAGCGTATAAGATTCTTAAGTTTTTTCATAAAATTTAAGTCTGCGATAAATACCTAATTATTTCTTTTTTGCAGATTGGGTGGTATTGTATCCTTTCAATTTACATGGAAGTTTTTTATGTAAAAACTTAACTTTTCATTTACTAACTATGTTTGTAATATAAGATAATCTTTGTAGCAAGGTCTAAAGGGGGTCCATGACGATTTGTGTAGGTGATAAAATCAACAATTATTGCATTGGCTAAAAATATCCCGATGGTCAATGTCATTAAGTTAAGCTTTTAAAGAATAAAAAACATCCAATATCGAATACTGAATATAGAATAATGAAGTATAAAACTTCGGAGTTGGATATTCAGAATTCAGTATTCGATATTACTTTTTCTTAACTTAACGACATTGCTCGTCAGAGGCTACCCTTTGTGAATTTGGGTAGCTCCTGACGGAGCAAATTCTTGATGCGGTTGTTTCTACAAAGGGGTTGACCCTATGGGTCAGGAAATTCGGCTACTAACCTCGCAAATCGTTATAAAGTCGGCTTTTTTAACAGATCTGAAAGATCAATCAATTTAAAAGGTGGTTACTATCACTATTTGTGTGGGTAATAAAATCAACAATTATTGCATTGGCTAAAAATATCCCGTAGGGATAGCCCCTTTGTAGAAAAAAATTAATGCCTGTTTTTTGCCTCGTCAGAGGCTACACTTTGTGAATTTGGGTAGCTCCTGACGGAGCAATATCCTTGATGCGGTTGTTTCTACAAAGGGGTTGACCCTACGGGTCAATGTCATTAAGTTAAGCAACACCGTAGGTGTTAAAGGTCGGTAGCAGAAAAAAGCGAACGAGATATTCGTGCCGTCAGGTACGAAACTTCGCAAGTTGCACACCTAACGGCACGCTATAATTCTATATATATTTTTCCTACCGACGTTTTGCACCTACGGCGCATATGACATATCTTTTAACTAATGACATTGCCCTATGGACCGTAAATTTGGCTACTAAACACGTAAATCGTCATATAGTTGGCTTTTTCAACAGATCCGAAAGGTTAATCAACTTAAAAGCTATCCCTTCATTAGGGTTATTTATACCGGCTTCATAAACACAGGCAACCTGCTTGTGTTTATAGATGCTGATATCGCTATAGGCGGATGGGCCCGCAAAAACAACCTGTTTACCCGGCCAGGTATGCCCGTCATCAAAACTTGACCGGATAGTTAAATTTTGGCGCTTCTTTTTATCTGCCGGATTAATAAATAGCAAAACATGCTTATAACTCAGCAAGCTGCCCTGGCATATGGGCTCAATCAAAGTGGTATCGGTTTGTACATCGCTCCACGTTTGTCCGCCGTCATTACTGGTAGCGATTAGCCTTGTTTTATGTTGCCTGTCGGCATTGCGCATATTCAGCATCAGGCTGCCGTTTGCAATTTCGGCAACGGTTACTTCATTCGTTTTGTCCTGGGGGGTATTGTTGCCCAGCTTCCAGGTAGCGCCATGGTCGTCAGAATAAATAATATGCGCATAGTTTTTGCCTGTTGCCGCCTCAACATGATTTACAGGCACCACCAGCCTGCCTTTAAACTTCCCCTCAGCTATTTGTAAGCCGTGGCAGGGCCCGGTGGCGCACCAGGTCCAATCGGGCATTTTTACACTGCCGGTTATCTCACTGGCCGGCGACCATGATTTGCCATCATCACTTGATGATAATACAAAAACCCGCCGTGTGCTTTTGCCCGTTTGCGTTCTTATTTGTTTTTCATGATCCTCGCCATTATTCCACGTGCTGAGCAGCCAGATCTTGCCCGTTGCCAAATCCTGAACAGGCACCGGGTCACCGCAGGTATTCGTCGAGTCGCTCCAAACCACCATCAAATTGCTCCAGCTTTTGCCGCCATCGGCAGATCGTCTTAAAACCAGGTCGATATCGCCCGAGTCGCCGCAATTATTTTTACGGCCTTCGGCAAATGCCAGCAAAGTGCCTTTTTTAGTAGTTATTATCGCCGGGATCCTGAAACAACTATAGCCGCCATCGCCGGGCTTATAGATATAGTTGAGTTGAATATCTTCAGATGATTTTTTAATGGAATGCCGGGCGGCGCAAACAGACGCGCCGGTAATCAGCAGTACTATTAATAGCCCTTTAAAACATTGCACTTTCATTAATGCAATATACCTATTTTGCAGCCAGCGGGTTTGGATAATTATCGCTTTGGTCTTCAATGACTTCGTCCAGGCACTGGAAATCTTTTTCTATCAGCAGGTATAATTCTCCATCTTTTCCATCAAAGCCTACCCGGTCAGTTTGCGCCAGCTCAGCCAACTTAGTAATCGGAATTGTTACGGTAATGGTATCATCTATAAACGATGCTTTAAGGCCATCACGTTCAGTCGCTCTAAGCATGTAAATTAATTTCCGGTTACCAAAATTTGTACTATCCTGCAACTGCTGATTTTTATAAAATAAGTCGACATCCGTTTTAGTTAAACGATAGCGTACGGAATTGCCTTTGATTCTGATCTTCATAACAAATTGCGTTTAAATAGCCAGGTTAGTTACGCCGCCTATAATAATAATTGCGGGATAGGTTAATTTTTTGCTGTCGGCCAAAGCCACAAGGTCCTTCACCGGCCCTTTTACCGATTTTTGATTTACTGTAGAGGCATGCTGTATAATAGCTGCCGGGGTTTCGCCGTGCCCTGCATCAACATAAGTTGCCGCTATTGACGCCAGTTGTTTCATCCCCATATATATCACCACGGTAGCATTGCTTTGCATTGCCAAACGCAGGTCGCCGGATAGCGTACCATCTTTCTTGGTGCCGGTAACCACCCAGATGCCCTCGCTTATGGCGCGGTGCGTAAGCGGTATATCTTCCAGGCCAGACGCCTGCATACTGGTGATGCCGGGAATAAAATAGGTCTTGATGCCATGCTGGCGCGCAAACAGGATCTCTTCAAAACCGCGGCCGAATATAAATGGATCGCCCCCCTTTAAACGCACCACGCTGCCTTTAGCAAAAGCGAAGTGTTTAATTAAGCTATGGATCTCTTCCTGCGGGGTATATTTACCGTAGGGTTGTTTACCTACATATATTTGTTCGCAGTCAGGCGGGGTTAGGCTTAACAACTCGCGGTTAGCTAAATTATCATAAAGCACCACCTTTGCCTGCTGCAAGATCTTATAACCCTTAACCGTGATCAGTTCCGGATCGCCTGGCCCCGCTCCTAAGACATATAACTCTGGCGATGAAGAAGTATTATTCATAATTTTTAGTAATTTGTTAAATAAATGACGATTTATGTTCGTCAAATGGTTAAATTTTTAATTAAAATCTTGTTTTATATTAATAAATTCAATTTTTAATGATTTAAATCATGATAATAATTAAATTTTAATCAAAATATCAATGATTTATATGACTAAAATAACAATAATTATTTGATTTATAAATTTTTTTATTTAAACTTGCTATTGTAAATGCAATTTAGGTCGCACTTTAATTGAATTTACTTAATAAAAACGCTTTAACAAACAAAAACGTCATGATAAAACCTACCATTATAGTAGTTGGCAATGGCATGGTTGGATACAAGTTTTGCGAAAAGCTTGTATCCAAATCGCCAGGGTTCAACATTATCGTATTTGGCGAGGAGCCGCGCCAGGCTTATGATCGCGTACATCTAAGTGAATATTTTAATGGAAAATCGGCAGATGACCTGTCCATGTCAACCCGTCAATGGTATGACGAGCAAGGCATCATGCTGCATCTTGGTGATCCGATCCAGGAAATAAACCGCACCACAAAAACCGTTCATTCGTTATTAGGCATCAGCATACATTATGATTACCTGGTACTGGCTACGGGCTCATCGGCATTTGTTCCGGATATCCCGGGAATAGAAAAAGACGGCGTTTTTGTTTACCGCACCATAGAGGACCTTGAGCTGATAAAATCCTATGCCGCTAATGCTAAAACCGGCGCTGTAATGGGTGGCGGGCTATTGGGCCTTGAAGCTGCCAAAGCTTTAATGGACCTGGGCATTGAAGACACACACGTTATTGAATTTGCGCCGCGTTTAATGCCGAGGCAGATCGATTCGGCCGGTAGCGCCATGCTGCAGTCAAAATTAAAAGAGCTGGGCCTGAACGTGCATTTAAATAAAAGCACGTCGCACATAGGCGGTACACATAAAATAGACGCGCTGCATTTTAATGATGAAAGCGTGCTGCCGGTTGATATGCTGGTGATCTCGGCAGGCATTCGTCCGCGCGATGAAGTAGCCAAACTCGCGGGCCTGCAGGTAGGCACCCGCGGCGGTATTATGGTTAATGATAAAATGCAAACCAGCGACGAAAGCATTTTTGCCATTGGCGAATGTGCTTTATATGAAGGGATGATATACGGCCTGGTAGCGCCCGGCTATGAAATGGCCGATATCGTAGTGTCGCAATTAACCGGTGGCAGCAAACTGTTTTACCCTTATGACATGAGCACCAAGCTTAAGCTGATCGGTGTTGATGTTGCCAGCTTTGGCGATGCATTTGTCACCGAACCCGATTGCCGTACCATTGTTTTTGAAGACACCCACAAGGGTATTTACAAGCGCATTAACATCACCACCGACGGCCAATACCTGCTGGGCGGCATTTTAATTGGCGATGCGGATGCCTATAATATGTTGTTACAAACCGTCAATAACAAACTGGTATTGCCACCAAACCCCGAGGACCTGATATTAGGCTCAAGGGGCGGGGCCGAGAGCGAAGGCGCCGGCATTATGAGTTTGCCTGACGACGCGCTGATCTGCTCATGCGAGGCGGTTAATAAAGCCGCTATTTGTTCATCCGTTACCGATCTGGGTATTACTGATATTGACGGCATAAAAAAATGCACTAAAGCCGGCACAGGTTGCGGGGGCTGCGTTCCATTGGTAAAGGATCTGATCGCGGGCACCATGAAAGCCAACGGGCAATACATAAAGAATGTATTGTGCGAGCATTTTGACTACTCGCGCCAGGAACTGTTTGACCTGGTAAAGATCAACAACCTGAAAAACTACGACCTGGTACTTGATCATTTTGGCAAAGGCGATGGCTGCGAGGTTTGCAAGCCCGCGGTTGCCAGTATCCTGTCAAGCTTATGGAACGATGTTATTGTAAAACAAGATACCATACAAGACAGTAACGACCGCTTTTTAGCGAACATTCAAAAAGGCGGTACTTATTCTGTTGTCCCGAGGATACCGGGCGGCGAGATCACACCTGATAAATTAATTGTACTTGGCCAGGTGGCCAAACAATATGGTTTATATACCAAGATTACCGGCGGCCAGCGCATAGATCTCTTCGGCGCGCACTTAAATGACCTGCCTGCAATTTGGGAAGAATTGATAGATGCCGGTTTTGAAAGCGGCCATGCCTATGGCAAAGCCTTGCGCACGGTAAAAAGCTGTGTTGGCAGCACCTGGTGCCGGTTTGGCCTGCATGACAGTGTATCATTTGCTATTGAGATTGAGGACAGGTATAAGGGCATCCGCGCGCCGCATAAATTAAAAGGTGGCGTAAGCGGCTGCATCCGAGAATGCGCCGAAGCAAAATCAAAAGATTTTGGAGTTATAGCTACCGAAAAAGGTTGGAACTTATATGTATGCGGCAATGGCGGCTCAAAACCACAACATGCCGAGTTATTCGCGACGGATATTGACAAGGAAACATTGGTTAAATACCTCGACAGGTTTCTGATGTTTTATATTAAAACTGCCGAGCCATTATCGCGCACCGCTACATGGTTAAACAAAATGGATGGCGGGTTAGCCTATCTGAAAAATGTGGTGATCAATGATAGTTTAGGCATCTGCGGCCAACTGGAGGAAGAAATGCAGGCGCTGGTAAATACCTATCACTGCGAGTGGAAAGAAGTTATTGAGGACCCCGCCCTGCGCAAACGCTTTACACATTTTGTAAACGCGCCCGAAGAAAAAGACCCTACAGTACAATTTGAGCCCATGCGCGAGCAGGTAAAAGCAAAATGGTGATCATTATTTAAACAGACAAACACATGGAAACATTAATAGATAATTGGGTACTGGCTTGCTACGTTGATGACGTACCCGAAAACGGGGGCGCCTGCGTAAAATTAGGCGATGAGCAAATTGCAGTTTTTAATTTCAGCCGCCGGGGCGAATGGTTTGCAACGCAGAATCTTTGCCCGCATAAACAACAAATGGTATTATCAAGAGGGATGATTGGCAGCACCGGCGAAAATTGTGAGCCTAAAGTAGCCTGCCCTTTTCATAAAAACACCTTCTCGCTTTTAAGCGGGCAATGTTTAACCAATGACGAATTGTCAATTAAAACCTATGGGATACGGGTTGAGGATGGAAAAGTATTTATAAGCCTTTAAGCAGCTTCTTCTGTTAGTTTTAAAAGCCGGTCGTGATTTGCAATGGAGATCCTTTTACCCGAAAGCACTAATAAATTTTCGCTGATCAGCTCGTTTATAACCCTAAATACGGTTTCGTAGGTAGCACCCGAGAAGGATGCCAGGTCCTGCCGGCTTAGTTCAATATTAATGTAGCCATCGTCCGTTAATCCAAATTGATCTTTTAACATGATCAGGGCCTCGGCCACGCGGCCCTTTACCGGCATGTGCGCCACATTACGGGTCTTCCGTTCGGATACGCGCAGATCGTAAGCTAAAAACATTAAAAGTTTGTAAGTAAAATCGGCGTTTACTTTTAACGTGGTTTCAAAAAATTCCATATCCACATAACTCACAATGCCTGCCTGGATAGCTGTTGCCGATATAGAATAAATCCCATCGCCACCCAAGGCGCGATGGCCAAAGATCATACCCTCACTGGCAAAACGCAAGATAAGCTCTTTGTCTGCCCCCCAGCGTTTATGGACTTTTACGATCCCGGTATTTACAAAGAAAATTCCCTTTACAGGGTCGCCTTCTTTAAAAATAACTTAACCTTTTTTTACTTTATAGTTCTTTTTATGCGCTAAAATTGCCGGAATCCACTCCTTAAGACAGTTTTTGCACAAAAAACAGGTTTTTTCATCGTCAATTATTGCTACTTTTTTCATTCGAATTAATAAAAACAGTTAATAACACAATATTAATCAATTTTACACTGATTTACATCATAAATTTTAAACCATTTATCACTTTTAAGTGATTTTTTGATTGTATTTGATATATTAATTGATAAAAACTGACGTTACCATGAAAAAATTAACAATTATTTTTTATAAAAATGACATTTATTGCATTTTATATAAACAAATATTTAAGCATTTGTCAAAAAATTGAATAATGAATTATATAAATCATAAAAATTCACCAAAACACTAACTTTAAACTAAAAATTACATTAAATTGAATATATTTAGCCTAACTAAACAGCAATTAATTCAAAAAATCGGAAATATGGAGAAAACAAATAAGAAATAATAAAAAAAAGCCTTGCCGGGAGGTCGCATTCCCAAACAAGGCCAAACAGTTTTATCGCTTTAACAACTCAAAAACTAATCAAATGTATAAAAATCAATTAAATCAACGCATACTTGCGTTAATTCTATTGTTTTCGTCAGGCTTTTTTTCAAAATCGGCAACTGCACAACTTTCCTTAACCGGACAATTGCGCACCCGTGGAGAACTACGTGACGGCTACGGAACATTAGAACCCATCGGCGGCAAAACCGCAGCCTTCATAGCACAACGAACGAGGCTTACCTTTAATTACAGATCAAGCCATTTGATTTTTCAAACATCGATTCAGGATGTAAGGCTGTGGGGACAGGACGCATCGACCATTACACCTGCCGACGGTGCAAAACTGGCTGTCCATGAAGCCTGGGGCGAATTAATTTTATCCAATAAAAAAGACACCGCCTTTAAGGTCTCGCCTGTTGATTACTTCGCCATTAAGGTGGGCCGCCAGGAATTGGTTTATGACGACGAACGCTTATTAGGTGCTTCGGATTGGCTAACACAGGCAAGGCGGCACGACGCGATCGTATTTAAGCTACTACAAAAAGGCTGGCAGATTGATCTGGGTGCTGCCTTTAATCAAAACACAGACGCTATTAATTATAACGGCACTTATTATACACCCGGCAATGTACCGGCTACAGTAAAAGATAGCAAAGGAAACATCGCCAATACACCTGCGGGATTCATTCCCCTGATCAATGCTTCAGGCATCAGTGCCAAAAACGGATCGCCGGCATTTCTTAATCCGCCGGGGAGCAATGCACTAAATCAAAACTACAAAGCACTGCAATATTTATACGCCGCTAAAAAATTCGGCAAAACCAGGATATCGGGCCTATTCCTGGCAGATCAGTTTGGCAAATATATTTTAGATTCTGTTAAAAACACTTCGGGTACTGATGTCGGCTATATATATGGTAAAAGATTTAACCAGTCGGGTGTAAATACAAGGTACACCACTGGCTTATTAATAAACCCTGTTTTCGGGGCCAAAAACCAATGGGCATTTAATGGCGGATATTATTACCAGGGCGGTTATGATAAGGACGGCCTGAAATTAAGCGCCTATACCTATACATTGTCTTTAGCATATAAGGACACTTACTTTGGTTACACTGCCGGCCTTGATGTATTGTCAGGCAATGACGCTCTTTCAACCTCCAAGACCAACCATCGTTTTGACCCTTTATATGGCAGCCCGCATAAATTCTGGGGCGCTATGGATTATTTCTATGCTGCAAGCGGCTCGCCGGCCGGCGGCTTGAGCGACCCTTATCTTAAAGTCAAATACACCTCGGCAAACAGCAGGTTAACTACAGAGCTTGCGGGCCATTATTTTTTATTGGCCAATAACCAGAAAGACGTTAGCGGCAAAGCTATAGATAAGCACCTTGGTACCGAGTTTGATCTTATAACAGGCTATAAGCTAAATAAGTTTACAAGTGTAGATCTCGGCCTTACCTATATGGCCGCAACCCGCAGTATGGAATATGCCAAGTCCATCACCCCTGCCACCGCCAATTTAAAGCCGGTATGGGCGTACCTGCAGATCAACATCAAACCGGATTTTTTAAACAAATAAAATATTCACGATATGAAAAATCAACTTACCAAACTCAATATATTTTCGTTAAAAGGTGTGCAGATGCGCACTTTCCATACCACCTGGCTTATGTTCTTTGTGTGTTTTTTTGGCTGGTTTGGCCTGGCACCTTTAATGCCTACCATCCGTGCCGAACTGCATTTAACCAAGGCGCAGGTAGGCAACACCATTATCGCATCTGTAGCGGCAACTATTATAGCACGCCTGTTAATCGGCAAGCTTTGCGATACATGGGGGCCGCGCAAAACCGCTATCAGGTTATTACTCATCGGTTCATTACCCGTGTTCCTGGTAGGATTGGCGCATGATTATACCTCGTTTCTATTGTTCCGCCTGGCGATCGGCGTGATCGGGGCGTCGTTTGTAATTACGCAGTTCCATACCTCCATGATGTTTGCGCCTAATATTAAGGGCACAGCAAACGCGGTAACCGGAGGCTGGGGCAATTTGGGCGGTGGAGTAACCAATATGGTAATGCCGTTAATTTTCGCGGCTATTGTAGGCTTTGGTTATACTAAGGCCGAGGCCTGGCGCTATGCCATGATCGTTCCCGGGGTGATGATGCTGATCATCGCGTTCTTATACTTTAAATATACAAAAGACACCCCTGAGGGTAATTACGACGAGATCGGCTACACTAAAGCACAAACGGCAAAAACAGATTGGTCGATACTTGCCGACTGGCGCATCTGGGCGCTTACCATGGCTTACGCCATGTGCTTTGGCATGGAACTGACTTTTGATAACGTAGCCTCATTACACTTTGTAGATACCTTTCACCTAAGCCAAAGCGCGGCCGGTTTCTGGGCTGGTATATTTGGTTTTATGAACCTGTTTGCCCGCGCGTTGGGCGGTATAGCATCAGATAAAGTGGGGCGGAAATTCGGCATGCGCGGTAAAGGTTTGTTACTTGCCGGTGTATTGCTTTTAGAAGGCTGTGGGTTGATATTGTTTGCACAGGCGGGCTCATTATTTATGGCCATTACCTGCATGTTAACGTTTGCCCTATTCCTTAAAATGTCAAACGGCGCTACCTATGGTATAGTGCCTTTTGTTAATGCAAAAAATGTGGGGCTGATAAGCGGCATTGTTGGCGCGGGTGGCAATTTGGGCGGTATGCTGTTTGGCTTCCTGTTCAAATCAACCTCGGTTACTTACGTACAGGCTTTTACTTATATAGGTTATACGGTGATAGTGGTTTCAGTAATTGTGCTGATCACCCGGTTTCAAAAACAGCCTGTAGCCGACGAAAAATTAGAAAGCGGCAAACTGGCCGGGGCTTTATAACCGGTTAAAACATGTCAAAACCAAGGCACGCCACAAACCAATTAAGTACCACCTGCTGCTATTGCGGGGTTGGTTGTGGCGTGCTCTTGCATAAAGAAAAAAATGGGTCTATCAGCCTTGAGGGCAATAAAGATCACCCGGTAAATAAGGGCGCGCTTTGCAGCAAGGGCCTTAACCTGCACCATACCGTTAATGATAAAACCGACAGGCTACTTTATCCGCAAATGCGGTATAACAAAAGCATGCCTATACAGCGGGTTAGCTGGGACGACGCGCTCGACCGTACCGCGGCAGTCTTTAAAACCTTTATTGATAAATACGGGCCTGACTCGGTGGCTTTTTACGCCTCCGGGCAATGCCTTACCGAAGAGTATTATGTGATCAATAAACTCATGAAAGGGTTTATCGGCAGCAATAACATTGATACCAATTCGCGGTTGTGCATGAGCAGTGCGGTTGCCGCGTACAAGCTGGCTTTAGGCGAGGATAGCGTGCCGCTTTGTTATGATGATATTGAGCTGGCCGATTGCTTTTATGTAACCGGCGCCAACCCTGCCTGGTGCCATCCTATTTTATGGCGACGGGTGGAGGCACATAAAGTGGCAAATCCAAACGTAAAAATAATTGTGGTTGACCCACGCGTTACCGACACTGTTAGCGTTGCCGACCTGCACCTACAATTAAACCCGGGTACGGATATTACCCTTAACCATGCTATTGGCCGGGTGCTGATAGAAAATGGCGACATCGATCTTGATTTTGTGACCAACCATGCCGAAGGCTTTGATGCTTATAGTAAACTTGTGTTTGAAAAGCCTGTGCACGAGGCAGCAGAAATTTGCGGGGTTAACGAAGCCGACATTCGCCTTGCGGCAAAATACATTGGCGAGGCTAAGGGTTATATCGCTATGTGGACCATGGGCCTGAACCAAAGCGCTATCGGGGTAAATAAAAACCTGAGCCTCATCAATCTTAACCTGATCACCGGGCATATCGGCAAACCGGGATCGGGGCCACTGTCATTAACAGGCCAACCGAATGCTATGGGGGGCCGCGAAGTTGGCGGCCTGGCTAATTTATTACCCGCGCACCGCGATCTGGGTAACCCGCTACATCGCGAAGAGGTACAAAAGTTTTGGGGCGGTACAACAATTAACCCTAAACCCGGCTTATCTGCCACAGAAATGTTTGCGGCTTTAAATGACGGACGGCTGAAAGCCATTTGGATACTGTGCACCAATCCGCTAACCAGTATGCCCAATGTGCGCCTGGTTGAAGATGCTTTAAAGAAAGCCAAATTTGTTGTGGTGCAAGAGATCACCAATAAGTCTGAAAGCCTGGCTTTTGCCGATGTGATATTACCCGCCGCCGCCTGGGCCGAAAAAGAAGGCACCATGACCAATTCGGAACGCCGCATAAGTTACCTTAACAAGGTACTTGACGCGCCGGGCGAGGCTTTGCCCGACGCGGAGATCATTTGCCGCTTCGCGCGAAAAATGGGTTACAAGGGTTTTGATTTTGAAAACAATGCCGCCATTTACGCCGAACATGCGCGCCTGACGGCCAAAACCAATATCGACATCAGTGGCTTAAGCTATGATATACTGAAAGAACATAAAACGGTACAATGGCCCTACAAAAAGAAAAGTCCGCCAAAAGGTACGCCGCGTTTATTTACCGATAAGAAATTCTATACACCATCGCAAAAAGCGATCATCCATCCGGTGCCCGACACGCTTACCAGCGAAATGCCCAATGCTGATTTTCCGTTTGTTCTTACCACCGGCCGTATCCGCGACCAGTGGCATACCATGAGCAAAACCGGCAAGGTAAACAAGCTTAACCAGCATTATGCCCAATCGTTTTTAGAAATAAACCCGGCTGATGCAGACAAGTTAAATATCAATGAGGGCGATGTTACCGTGATCACGTCAAAACGCGGCTCGGTACAGGTTAAGGCTAAAATATCGCCACAGATAAAACAGGGGGTCGTGTTTTTGCCGATGCACTGGGGCAAGATCTTAGGGAATGACCTTAACCGTGCTAACAACATCACCAGTGATAAAATAGACCCGATATCAAAAGAGCCCGATTTTAAATTCTGCGCGGTAAACGTGGTTAAGTTTAAAAAGCCCTTTCAGCGGATAGTGGTTATCGGCGCCGGGGCAGGCGCCTATGGTTTTGTGAGATCATACCGCGAGCTTAACCAGGATGACGAGATCACCATCTTCAGCAAAGAAAACTATCCATTCTACAACCGGGTAATGCTGCCCGACTACATCAGCGGCGAACAGCAATGGGAGCAGTTGGTAAAAATGAAGGACGAGGAAGAGCCTGAGTATAAAATAAAGATGCTGCGCGGCGTAAGCATTGAAAAGATAGACCGCGAAAATAAACTGGTGTTAGATTCCCGGGGAATAAAAACCCCTTACGATGTTTTGTTGATAGCCACGGGCAGCAGGGCCGCGGTACCCAGGCACGTGCCCTCGCTCCCTGGCATTTTTACCATGCGTAACCGCAACGATGCGGACAGCTTTAAAAAACACATCCCGCCGGATGGGCATGTGGTTATTGTAGGCGGTGGCTTATTGGGATTAGAAATGGCGGCTTCGCTGCGCGAGATCGGTAAAAAGATCACCATCATTCAGCGGACCTCGAGGTTTTTAAACCGGCAACTGGATGCGTTGGGCAGTCAGCTCCTGCATGAAGAAATGGTTGACCAGGGCTGCGATATTTATTATGATGATGAGATCCAGCTATTTTACGGGCGATCAAAACTGACCGGCATCGGCCTGAAAAGCGGGCGCAAAATTAACTGCGATGCCATGATACTTGCTATCGGCACTACACCCAATCATGAGATAGCGAAAGAGTGCGGGCTGGAATCCCGGCGCGGAGTGATCGTGAATGAGCGTTTACAAACCAGCGACCCCAATATTTACGCCATTGGCGAAATAGCCGAGTTTGAAGGTATGCTGTATGGTATTACCGCCGCCGCAGAGCAACAAGCCCATGTGGTAGCCACCTACATGAATGGTGATATAGCAAGTTATTATAAGGGCAGCCTGTTCATGAATATCATCAAGATCCACGGGTTTGACCTGTGCAGCATAGGCCTGTCGGAGTGCCCGGATGATATTAATTACGAAGAGGTGGTGTTTACCGATAAAGCCAAACGCTACTATAAGAAGTGCATCATCCACCAGGACAGGCTGGTAGGCGCAATATTGATCGGCGATAAAAGCGAGTTCCTGGAGTTTCGGGATCTTATCGCCAACAAAACGGAGTTGAGCGATAAACGCCTGCAACTATTGCGTAGCGGCAATAAAGCCGACCCTGTTTTGGGCAAACTGGTTTGTAGCTGCAACAATGTAGGCAGCGAGAATATCCGCAAGAAAATAGAGGACGGCAACCACAACCTGAAGGACCTTTGCGCGAATAGCGGTGCAGGAATGGGCTGCGGATCATGCCGGCCGGAAGTAAAACGGTTATTGGAAGAGGCATTGGATAATATGGCAAAAGCAGTTTAACTATGGCACACCTGATCAAGATCAACTTACCCGGTGGCTTTATATCAGCCGGTGACCTGTATGAAATACTGCTGATAGCAGAGAGTGCCGGCGCGGCACACATTCGTTTCGGTAACAGGCAGCAATTGTATTTTACCATTGCTGATGATAGTTTGGAAGACCTGGAACTGGATATGCTTAAATCCGGGACCAGCTATGAAGTTGACGAGGACCAATACCCCAATATTATCAGTTCGTATGTTGCGGATACGATCTTTAACCACCAGGAGAGCTGGTTACGCGAGGGGGTTTACAAAGACATTTTCGACCAGTTCGACCATCATCCGCAGTTAAAGGTGAACCTGGTTGATGCCAACCAGACGTTCGTATCCTTCTTCAGTGGCAACATTAATTTCATAGCGTCCGGCACTAATAATTATTGGTTTACGTATATCCGCTTCCCCAAGACGGATCAGTTGTACTGTTTCCCGGTATTAGTTTATTCGGAAGATATCCCGGCTTTAGCGAAAGCGGCCGAGGGTGTTATCCTGCGGAAAAAGGAACTGTTTTACAACAGGGCCGGCATAGACGAAGCGCTGTTTTATAACACTTTGCTAAAGGAAGTAAACGTTGCTTTCAAACCGGTGACCGAACCTTTAAAACTGCCTGATTTTTACCTGCCGTATTACGAAGGCTTTAACAAATACAGCAATAAATACTGGCTGGGTATTTACCGCCGCAATGAGTTGTTCTCGCTTGATTTTTTGAAAGACGTTTGCCTGCTGTGTTTAAAAACACGGATCGGGCAAATTTATACCACTCCCTGGAAATCCATCATCGTCAAAGGCATTGAGCAGAGCGACCGTAATCAATGGGGGGCGATCTTAGGCAAATACCATCTTAATATCCGCCATGCGGCCAATGAGCTTAACTGGCAGATTGAAGACATATGCAGCGAGGGCCTGGAGTTAAAACAACAATTGGTGCGCCAGTTTGAAGATGCCGACCTGCGCACTTACCAGCTTTCGTTTGCCATTAAAACGCAACCAAAAACCGGGTTGCAGGGATCTGTTATTTTAAGGAAACACGCGGCGGGCTTATATGACATTTTGCATACCCGCGATTTCAACCCTAATCTTAAAGATGAAGTTATTTATAAGCAAAGCGTTAAACCCCGCGATCTGAGCAAGCATTTAATTGCATTATGTAACCATTTTTTTGACGGAAAAAGCAATTTATTGACGGTAATTGCATTGCCGGATGATCCTGCCGTTCAAGAAAAGGCTGCCGTTTACCAATGCAACTGCTGCCTTACCCGTTATGATAAAGCCTACGGCGACCCGGCAAATAATATAGCCCAGGGCGTTGACTTTGAAACCTTAAACAATTACACCTGCCCTGTATGCAACGCGCCAATGACGGAGTTTAGCCTTGTGCAGGTGTAAACAGTCCGGGGAATTTGAAGCGGCTTAACCGTCATGAACTGTCTTATAAATTTAATATGAGACTTGAATTGTTACGGACTCCGGATAGCTGTTTTGGCTCACGTGAGGGTGAGACAGATGAGCCAAGTGCGACGAGATTCTGGATTAACCATTTGACAATAAGGCAAATAATAAAAATCAGTGAGCCAAAATGAGCCAACTTTTACGTCAGTAAGATTAGCTACAAAATCAATATAACCTTTTGACTATCAAATAATTGAAAATCACACCCATTTAAATAAAGAAAATTTTATTTAAAACGCTCGCCCTTCCACGCAGCCTGCTCTTCCGGCGATAAAAACGTCCAGGCGATTATGCGGGTATTTTTTTGCCCGTGGGCCATGTTGATGGTTTTGCTATCAAGCGCTTTAACCCATTTTAAGGTGCTATAGGCTGTAGGCAATGTTTCTTTTTTAGATACCAGTGAGGTAAACCACAGGCATTGTTTAGCTACCAATGCACTCTCCTCTATCATCCGGCGGATAAATCCGGCCTCGCCACCATTGGTCCACAGCTCATTTTTTTGCCCGCCAAAATTTAATAGCGTTGGCTTTTTCATTACACCCAGTTTCTTCCATTTGGTAGCCGTAGCGTCTTTAGCATCTTTAAATGAAGCGTGAAAAGGTGGATTGCAAATGGCCAGGTCAAAGCGCTCGTCGGGCTTTACAACACCTGTAAAGATATTGTCCTTACCGGTTTGCAGCCTGAAACTGATCTGCCCTTCCAGGGATTTGTTTGCTTCGATAATGTTTTTTGCTGACCGCAGTGCTACCGGATCAATATCGCTGCCCACAAACTGCCAGTTATAATAGCCGTTACCTATTAGCGGGTAGACACAATTTGCACCCATGCCGATATCTAAAACGCGCACATTGTTGCCCCGCGGTGCTTTACCTTCATTAAGCTCGGCTAAAAGATCGGCTGCGTAATGTATATAGTCGGCCCGGCCTGGTACAGGCGGGCATAAATAACCTTCGGGGATATCCCAGTCGCTAACGTTATAATATTGCTTAAGCAAAGCCTTGTTTAATGTTTTAACCGCAAGCGGATCACTAAAGTCTATTGATTCTGCATCAAACTCGTTTAAGCCGACAAACTTTTTTAACTCGGGCGTGCCTTTGGTTAGTTGTTTAAAGTCATAACCATTGCGGTGGCTATTGCGGGGGTGCATATTATCTTTCGGGGCGGGCTGTTGCGGATTATCTGGCATTATTTATTGGTGATGATATTTTTGCTAAGGTCGGTATTCTAAATTAAATAATACTGTACCTAAACTTTCCCATCCTTATAAGCCTTCTGATAAACTTGCGGCGTTTTACCGGTAACCTTTTTAAAAAACTCATGGAAGCATGAAAAACTGTTAAAGCCACTTTCATAACAAACCTCTTTAATGCTTATTTTATTGGATATTAACAGCTTGCAGGCGTAGCCTACGCGGATCTCTGTAATAAAGTCCGAATAGGTTTTGCCGGTATGGTTTTTAAAGAACCGGCAGAACGAATTGGCCGTCATGCCCGCAATTTCGGCAATTTCGCTTTGCTTTATTTTTTTTTGAAAATTATTGAACGAGTAATTGTAGATGGCATTGATCCGCCTATTTTCCGACTCGGGAAAATCATATTTAAACCCAATGGACGACAACAGGCGCGGCTCTTCGCAAAGCGCAATTTCTGATAAGCAGGTAATTAAAGCTATGATCTGGTGGATGCCTTCGGCCCGGTATATGTTCTCTACCAGGTCGCTGATCTTAGCGGCTACCACACCTTTAAACAACACCCCTCTTTTCGCTCTTTCTAACAAGGCCTTTATATGCCGGGTTTCGGGCAGGTGCAGAAAGCGTTCGCCAACAAAATTTTCAAAGAAATGAATAACGGTCGAATACGGCCCCGTACTTGCCTGATCGTTATAATAAACATCGTCATATTTCCAAAAATGGGGCAGGTTGCAACCCACCAGCACTACGTCCCCCGGTTCAAACTGCGAAATATGGTCGCCCACGAATTGCGTCCCCGAGCCTTTGTGAAAATGGATCAGCTCAATTTCCGGGTGATAATGCCACCGGTTGTTGATATTGGGCATCATTTCCTTGCGCACGCCAAAAGAATGGTCGGGCGTATAAGGTATTTTAAGCAGCTGGGGTTTCATAATTACTCACAATTTAACCACATTCTTTGATATAAAGGTAAAATACCGCAATAAACGGATACTTTTTTTATCCTTCAATATTCAAAAACGCTTTTATTTGATTAACCAATTATTTACAGACCTAATAACAAACTGGATTAACTAAAACTAATCAGACCAATATGAAGCTATACCTAAAGCTAATTTTGACCGGAGCCACGGCAATCAGTGTTTCAACTACAAAAGCGCAGGACTTGCCCATAAACGCAGGGCCTTACAAACCCACCGACGAATCGCTGAAACAATACAAATACCCCGAGTGGTTCAGGGATGCCAAGTTTGGCATCTGGGCGCATTGGGGGCCGCAGGCCGTACCACGCCAGGGCGATTGGTATGCCCGCAATATGTATGAGCAGGGCAGCCGCCAAAACCTTTGGCATGTAGCGCATTACGGCCCACCGTCAAAATTTGGTTATAAAGACATCATCCCGCTGTGGAAAGCCGAGAAATGGGACCCTGAAAAGTTAATGGCGCTTTATAAAAAAGCCGGTGCTAAATACTTTGTGAGTATGGGTACCCACCATGATAATTTTTTCCTTTGGAAATCAAAACTACATAAATGGAACGCTTTTAATATGGGTCCGCACAAGGATGTGGTGGGCACCTGGCAAAAAGCAGCGCAAAAAGAGGGGCTTAAATTTGGCGTGTCAGAACATTTGGGCGCCAGCTATACCTGGTTCCAAACCTCGCATCGTGCGGATAAAACCGGCGACTTGAAAGATGTACCTTACGATGGTAATGACCCGCAATATGCAGACCTGTACCATCCAAAAGCCGCACCTGATGATCACGACTGGTTAAGTAAAAACCCGGAATGGGCCAAAGAGTGGTATGGCGAGATCAAAGAACTGGTTGACAACTATCACCCTGACCTGCTTTATTCTGATAGCGGTTTTCCGTTTGGCGACGTGGGCCGCAGCATGGTTGCCAATTTCTATAACGGCAACATCGCGCATAACAATGGCCAGCTAACCGCTATTTATAATTGCAAGCAAACATCAAACGGTACATGGGTTGAGGATCTGGAGCGTGGTGTACAGGATAACATCAACCCTTATCCATGGCAAACAGATACCTCGATAGGCGACTGGTTTTACCAGACCGGGCAGAAATACAAGACCGGTACCGAAGTAATACAGATGCTGGTTGATATTGTAAGCAAAAACGGCAACCTGCTGATCAACATCGTTCAAACCCCTGAAGGTGATCTTGAACCTGATGTCCTTAACATTGTACAGAAAATTGCCGACTGGATGCCTGCAAATGGTAAAGGCATATATGGTACACGCCCATGGAAGATCTATGGCGAAGGCCCGTCTACCGTTAAAGAGAACCTGCAAAAAGGCCCGTTCGCCGGATTAAGTGACACCCGCCCTTATCAGCCATCTGATATCCGTTTTACCACCAAAGGCAATAACCTGTACGCGTTTTGCATGGAAACACCACAGGCCGAGATTCGGATCAAATCATTGGGAAAAAGCTCAAAGCTTAACGACAAAACCATAACCGGAGTATCACTTTTAGGCAGCACCCAAAAACTGAAATGGAAGCTGGAAGACGACGCGCTGGTAATTACCAAGCCTGCCAGCCTGCCAAACTGGACAGTTATGGGTTTAGAGATAGCCATGAAATAACTATTATCGCGTTAGCTATTTCTTTGGCTTCTTTTCGGCCACTTCTTTTTCGGCTACTTCTGCTTGCGGTTTTGCCGGGTGCGGATGGGGCGTATGCTGCAATTTTTCGCGCAGCCAGTGGGTGAGCTTATGGTGCATGGGCACTAATACAGAAGCCAAAGCTACCAATATGGCCAGCTCAAGCAAAGGCAGGTGATTGCTTATGCGCAGCACAAAAGGATGAATAAAAAGGTTAACAAATTCAAAAGTGAGCAGCAACGAAAGTACACTCATAAAATCGATCACCTTACGGTGGGTACGGCTTTTGTTAAGTAACAGTACCATCAGGAAAAAGAAAGGTATAAATATGGCTATACCTATCAACTGCAGGTTGATCAGCCTCGTTTCTTCTTCATGATGTTTCTCTTCAGCAATTTCTTCCTGGCGGGCGGCTTCGTTAAAGCTGAGCTTCTGGATCTGCTTAACCTTTTCGGCGTTAAACATACTGTCTTTAGCAGCCAGGGCGATCTTTAAGTAGAAAAGCTCAAAATGTTCGTCCTTGCCCTGGTAAGCGTTTGTAAGCAGGTTACTGGCATTATAAATACCTTCGGGATACATGGCAGTCTTTGCAGCGCTTAATGCTTTGGTAGCGTAATAAATGCTTGAATCGGCCATGCCTTTATGCTTATACAACTTACCTATGCTATTGTAGGTATCCGCGAGTCCGCTTTGGTCGTCATTTTTTAAGGCAGAATTTATGCTCACGCGATAATAATCAAGCGCTAATGCTTCATGTCCCAAACTATAATTAATATCGCCAAGGATAGATAGCGTATTTGGCAGGGTGCTGACATCATTGATGGTTTGCTGGATGCCATAGGATTGCATTACATAGTACAATGCTGAATCGACTTTGTTAAGCTTGATATAGCAATTGCCAATATTTGAAAGGATAATCCCGAGCCGCTGTTTTTCATGCAGCTGTTCAGCTATCGCCTTTGCCCTGAAATGGTATGATAGCGCTTTTATATTATCCATCTCATCTGAATACACGATCCCGATGTCGCTCAGACTTTTTAATATACCCAGGCGGTCATTCGTATCTTCCCTGATCTCTAACGAGCCGAGCAAAAAAGAAAGCGCACGGTCATATTTGCCATTTTTCCATAACACTACGCCAAGACGGTTCATACAATCGGCCTCGCCTCTTTTAAAAGCGTGTTTCCTGGATAAATCAAGCCCCTGCTGGGCATATATCAAAGCGCTGTCCGGCCTGGCAGCTTGTGATAGGCGGCTTAATTGTAATAATAACCCAACGCCCGTAGTATCGTTTTCATGTTGCGCAATCTGTGCTTTTAATTGAGGAATGGTGTTTTTTTGGGCAATGGCTGTTATCGCCATAAACATTACCAACAAAAAACCAATTATTCCCTTGAGCATGTAGGTTTGCATAACATTAAAGGCCCTTACAAACGCAGTTACGCCGTGTTTTGTAAAGGAGCGTGAAATCCACTTATCATTACTATAAAAAAATAACAGCGTGTTATTTCTGTGCCGGTGCTGTTTGATCCGTATCATCAGACGACGGCGGGCTGATCATTTCTTCGGCGTTGCTTGCAGCTTGTGAGTCTGACATACCCATAGAAATATTTTTGTCCTTTACGGCAGCAACACTATCTGTGCGCCCCATAGAGATATTTTTGTCAAGCGATGTTTTTGATGTAGCCATGGCTTTAATTATTGAGGGTTAAATAAGGGTTAATACCTTTAAATATACAACATATATATGCCTGATAGCTAATAATTTATAAAATATTTCTTAGGAAGCAACTTAGTAATACAGCCGTTAAAATTGAATAACCATTAATTATTCGCCTATTGCTTCAACACAGGCGAATCAAGCCCTATTAAATACCAAAAAGTACAAAAAAAATCATTTTATAGATACTAAATACACAGGAAATGGAACGTAAATTCGATATTATAAACCAATTATGCTAATTTCCGTTCCTCTTACTTTTAGGCGGACCAACAGATGTTATGAGAATTGATTTCCTGAGATTTTTACGCTTTGCGATTTGCACATCGTTCATGCTGGTCTGCTCGTTCGGCCTGCAAGCACAGGTTAACAAATATCCTTCGATATCCGGCCGACCTATTGGCGCAGTGGTTGCCTTATCGCCCGACCCGATCGTACGGATGAGATGGGCAAACCCAACGGCTTCAAGTGACCTCGAAACGTACAAATTACGCCCGGTTAAATGGACCGTTTCTGATCCGCGGAGCTTTAATATGCAACAGTTCCAATCAAAAAACAGCATCGAAGTAACCGGAAAAGGCGACATCCGTTTTGATTTTGGCAGGACCAATGCGGGATGGCTGGAGTTTGATTCGGACGACCTGGCTGACAGCGTTACGCTAAGTATCAGCGAATATAATGAACCGGCAATTGTGAATACAGGCGCCATACATCCTGTAAAAACATTGTCGCCGGTAAAATACGGCAACATGTACCGATTAGAGCTAAGCCCTGATCTTTACGAAGGCGTAAGGTTTGGCTGGATTCATGTCTTGTTGCACAAAAAAAACTGGCACATTAAAAACCTTAGGCTGGTTTGCCAGGTAAAGCCTGTTAATTATAGCGGCAGTTTTTCGTCCAGCGATCCTGAACTAACCAAAATATGGTATACCGGTGCATACACTGTGAAATTGAATCTTCAAAAAGATTATTTTGGCGCAATACTGATGGAGCGAAGCGACCGCTTTTCGTGGACCGGCGACGCTTATCCCTCGCAAGCCGCATCAATGGTGGCTTTTGGCAATTATGATTTTGTAAAAAAGAACTGGTAAATACTTCTAAATTAGATAACGGCATTGCCAGCTACGCACTTTACTGGGTGTTGAGCGTGATTGACTATGTTAATTATACTGGCGACGCAGCTTTTTTGAAAAGTTACACAGATAACGCCTCACAAAAACTGGATAATGCTTATAAGAATTTCGACAACCCCAATAATCTTGGGTTTTATGGCTGGGACGAGCGTTTAGGCGCCGGTTTTGAAAACCCCAACAATACAGAAACGCGGCATGCTTACACCATGCTTGCTATACGGACCTGGCTGGAGTTTGGCAACCTGCTGAAACAAACAGGCCAAGAAAAACTGGCCGATAAATATTTACAGTATGCCGAAACCAAAATGGATGAGGAAAGAAAAAAAGGCATCTGGCTAAATGAATTTGGCCTACATGCCTCGGCAGATGCCATCAATACCACGCTTACCACGCCGCAGGAAAACGCTGCGTTCTACCAGCGCAATTATACCGACAGGGTAAACCGGCTATCGTATTCGCCGTTTAATAATTATTTTATCATCGGCGCCATGGCCAAAATGAATAAGTATGATGATGCCATAAGCGCCATTAAAGATTGCTGGGGTGGGCAACTCAACTATGGCGGTACTACATTTTTTGAAGTATACCGCCCAAGCTGGAACCAGATCCTCGGAAAAAACGATGCGCCTGTAAATAACCAATGTGGGTATACCAGTCTTACCCACCCCTGGAGTGCCGGAGTTGTAAAATGGCTGTCTGAAGAAGTACTTGGCATAAAACCGACCTCGCCGGGGTTTAAAACATTCAACATTATTCCGCATTTAGCAAATGGGGTGACGTCTGTTAAAGGCAAGACCCCAACATTGTCCGGGGATATTTATTCTGATTTTAATGAAGTATCAGGCGTTTCTACGATAACCGTACCAAACGGCACTATGGCTGAAAAAGTGGCGATCCCAACAGGCCAAAACCCGGTCGATAAGATCAGCCTGAATGGCGTGATGATCTGGAACAACAAAGCGACTACCGGGGCTAAATCTTTTAATCCGCATATTGAAAACGGCTATATAGTTTTTGAACACTTAAAGCCGGGGAAATACAATTTCAAGGTAATCTACAGATCTCCGTTTAAACCGGCAGTTGTAAAACCACTGCCGTGGAAATATACCATCAATTCATTTAAACAGGATAGCCTCACCGGTGGCAAATGGAATGGCAAATATGGCACCGAAGGATATATGCTGTTCAACTATTTTAAAGCCAGAATGCATCTGAAAAAACTACCTGCCTACGTTGATTCTGTGGTACTGATACGCGGTAAAAATGTTTACGTGGAAATGCCGGCTACAAAGGGTGTATTAAAAGATACCACAGGTGCAAACAGGTCTTTAGGTGCGGTAATAACCCAAGACCCAATAGCATGTCTGCAAACCATGACCATGGATCTCCATGCCTCAAATAACTCAACCCACCAGGTGGCTTTATATTTTTTGGACTGGGATAATAAGAAACGGCGCTCGGCTATTGAGATCTTTGACCTAAAAACCAAAAACCTGCTGGCACCTGTACAATTGGTGAAGAATTATACGGGCGGCAAATACCTGATCTTTAATTATTCGGGGAGTATCCGCATCAGAGTTAACCAGGTAAGGGGCGAGAACGCTGCCATAAGCGGGATTTTTTTTAAATAGGATTAACCGGCCATGTTAAATAACTATTTTAAATATTTAAACATCACACCAACCGAGGAACGCTGGGGCCTTTACGTAACGTCGGTGGGCTACTCTAAAATTGAGCCGAATGACCATTACCCCAACCAGGTTCATCCGCAAAGCCATCATTTAACCTGGAACCGGGGACGGATCTTAAATGACTATTATGTTGTTTTTATCTCCAAAGGAAAAGGGCTTTACGCTTCTGCATTGACCCAACCTTTTGAACTTAATGCCGGCACTTGTTTTTTCCTTTATCCCGGCGTATTGCACCGTTACAAACCCGACCCTAAAATAGGCTGGGAAGAATATTGGGTGGGTTTTAACGGCTACTATGTTGAGCAGTTAATGAACAATGGTTTTTTCGATCGTCAGGACCCATTTATTTACCTGGGATTAAATAAAGACATCCTTATTCTTTTCAGGGACCTGATCAATGCTGTACAAGCTTCTTTAACGGGATACCCGCAGCAAATTGCAGGCATAACTTTGCAAATCCTGGGGCTGATCAATAATATCGCTGAGCACCATGAATATAATGACGACCCGGTTGGCAAGCTGATCTCGAAAGCGAAGTTTATCATCCAGGAATCTTTTGAGGATAACCTCGATATGGAAAGACTTGCCCGCGAATTACCCATGGGCTACTCGGCTTTCAGAAAGGCGTTTAAACGTATCACCGGCGAGTCGCCCAATCAATACCATCTTAATCTTCGTCTTGAAAGGGCCAAAAATCTTTTGGCCACTACGGTTTTAAATATCAGCGAGATTGCCGATCAGACCGGTTTCGAATCGGTCTTTTATTTCTCTAAGCTTTTTAAAAAGAAAAACGGCATTTCGCCAAATGCGTTTCGCAAAGCAATCCCCCTTCAGGAAACCTGATACCGCTGCCTGAGCAGATCTTTCATAAAACAATTTACCTGGAACTGGTCTGCCGCAGGCGTGCCCGTAAATGGCAGGATGGGCATATATGGAGGCGGGCCAAACTCTGTTGTTATGGTTAAAAACGGCCGGTTAATTTCCCTGTTATGCGCGACGATGCTATCCCACCATCCCAGGAAATGATCCAAAGCGTATTTCCATTCGGGCGCTGCAGGGTCTGCCACTTGCGGGCCCTGTTCAAAACCAACACGCGCATGAATATGCCGGGCCCTTGTTATCGCTTTATTTAGGATACCGGTAAAGTTTTCGAGCATACTTTCTGTAACACACACCCAGTGTGATAGATCGGCAGTTAATAAAAGATCTTCCCTAATATCCAGAAACCCAGCTATCATTTGCGGGCAATAACCGAACCTGCCACGGTGTGTTTCATGCGCTACCAGGATGCCGGTTTTTGCGGTAAACTCCTGCGCTATATCGATCAATTCAAGATTTTGCTGAAACGAAAAATAATCCCTGCCGGTATGCGAATTGATGAGCAACGGGCCAGGTTCGGCACATTCATGGAGATTGGCTAAAAATGATTGCTTAAATTCTTCAAATGTATTACCATTTGCAGCATGCTGATGGGTTACGATATGAAAACCGTGTTGCTGCAGGTAATTAAACAATATTTTCTTATCATCATTGCCTGCCGGGATCCACGTATCAATCCCGTCATAGCCTGCCAGCCTGATCTTTTCAAGAAAATTTTCCAGCTTAATGTGCTCATGGCCCCATAACGGGCAAAGTATCTTTATATCCATCTAAAATGAATTTAGAACAATATAGCGTCTTATCCAACAAGGTTAGTCAACTTTCTTAACAACAAACTTTGTAGCACCTGTACAGCGTTGTTTTATGGTAAGATTACCGGCGCTATCCGACTTTACATTTTGCACAACATTATTGATCTCAACCTTATAACTTGCCCCGGTTTGCAAGCCTTTGATTGTAAATCGATAGTTATCTGCCGATGCCATCGTCCATGAAAACGCATCCGGTTTCCATGAGTTTATTTGCATGTCAATGCGCTTTTTTGATCCTGCATTTATCTGCAACAACATATCGTCTTTATTGCCCGGATAAAAAGTTAGCACACCACCGCTTTTACCGGCGCCAAAACCCTCTTTACTTTTTATGGAGAATCCGGTGGTGCTCATGGTATAATCGTTCACGCTTAGTTTCAACTGGTATACGGTATCCCTGAGTGTATATGAAAATGCCGTGCCGTTTAACGATGCAGACATGTTTGGCTCGATACCCATTCTATTCCATTTTGGGCGGATGCCGTAGATATCGCGGTACAGGGCGGTTATGGTGGTCGAGATGCCGGCTAAAATATCATCGCCCTGGCCGGTTTGTGTAACCCGGTCATAACGTTGCGACGAAAGCCCGTCCTTTTTGTATTGTTTCAGGATATTGCTGATATATTTAAGCGCTATGCCTTTATTGTAATTTGCATAAGCCCTGATACCAAGATAGCCCCAGGTTGGAAAAATATCACCATTTTCATATCTCGGGAACGGCCAGTTACCGCCGGATACTTCTTCACGCCTGAACGAATCAAAACACAGCGGCCAGTGGAACAAATTTTCTTTTACGGCCCTTGCTTCTATCTGATCAAGTATTTGCGCTATGCGTTGCGGGTCATCACAGAGCCCAAAAGCGATAGCCGCGAAGTTTACAGGCGTAACCAGGTTATCACCATGGATAGAGCCATCATCATCGCGCCAATAAACGTATTGTTTTTTCTCAGGCGACCAGAACCCGCCTTCGGCGATGGGTTTGTTAAAAGCATCCTTCAATCGTTTGGCCACACCTGTGTAGTAGGCTGATTTTTCCTGATCCCCTAACACCCTTTCGCAATTTGCCCACAGCGTTAGCGCTTCATACATCTGCGCATTAACAAACGAGTTTTCATAGCTTGCCCACACAATATCCAGCCAGTCGCTTGCTTTTTTCTCAGAAATGTTGTTGTTCACCATTTCAAAGATCCCGTTGTTGTTAGCGTCGCGTTTTATCAGCCAGTCGAGCGCTTTTTCGCAGGTGGTTTGATGCGACCGCAGCCATTTGGTGTCGCCCTTCAGGTCAAATTGTTCACTGGTATTAATTACAAAATCAGGTTGCGAATCAATCGTATATCCCCACATGGCTTCATAATAGCCAGTCTTAGTGTTATAGGTTCCGGGGATCTCATCGCCCGGCACATTATGCCAGCGCGATAGCACGCGCCCGCTTGGCAGAACAGCTTCATCACGCTCCTGGTCAAGCGTCGAAGACATGTTTTTTGTGTAGTTCTTATCGTCCAGAGCCATCCCTATCTGCGCAAAAAATGGTTCATGCAAACATTTCCAGTTAGATACCCAGCCATTAGCGCCTATAATATTATTATCAACCACACCATATCTTCCTGTCGTATTTAATAACTCTCGCACTGCTACGGCATCTATCCCCGGTAAAGTGCCTCTCGAATAGGTTTTAAAATAGTCGACATACTCCAGATCAACTTCCAGTTTGACCGTGCCTTTTTTAACCTGGAAAGGTGCAAATACATCGGCTTTGCCTGATACAAAACGGCTCAGGTTATGGCCTTGCTCCAAAGGGCTATCTGTTACATATTGGGTACAGGTAAACTCATTGTTTGCACTATGCGAATACTTTGTGGCGATATTATAATCTTTGTCTGTTTTGGTACTGATACGCAACGCGTTGCCCGATTCGGCATTCCAAAAAGTAACGCCGCCTGTATGTACGCCATAAGTGTCATTTACCTGTTTTAGATATTTGCACCAAACCATCCCGCCGTTATCTAAAATACCACCTTTCCAAACAGATAGATTGGCAAAGTTATATTGCGGCATAGCCATATCTTCAAGGTTTGCCGTGCTGTTATAATCGCGTATAATACTCCAATGGATCTTATTGCCAATTAGCCTAAACTCCCAGGTTTCGGTAACAGTAACGGCACCGTTGCCATACTTTAAACCGGACAATTTTATTACACCATTATCTTTGGTCAGCTTAATACCACCTGTTTTACCATCCGAGGAAAATATGCCGTCTTTGGTTTTGATGCCGGTATAGATCCCGGCAGAGGATAAAACATTCTGCCCTTTAATATTTAATTGTTTGATCAGGTATCCTGATGAATAATCGATCACAATCGACAGTTTTTTGTCCGGGACGGATATGGCAATTGTCTTAGCCGGCAGGTTATATTTTATATCATTGGCTAATACCGGCCGCACGCAAAAAAGCACACAAATAGAAAAGGTAGTAAAAATATTTCGAAGCGTAGTTAATGGCATATCATTATAAAGGTTGGCCGACTGTTAATTTAGATATTATTTTTTACTGTAGATCAACGGCGTAACTGCATCGTCGTTTAAAAGATCGCCAACTTTCAGGGTCGATAAAATCTCTTCTGACAAAATATTGGGCGTGCCATTAAAGGTATTTCCATCAGGCATATAGGCACAGGTCATTGCCATGCGGAAGCCCGGTGTCATGTTTGCATGGGCGCCATGGATAGTCAGCCCATTATGGAACGAGCAGCTCCCCGCCTTCATAGGTGCGGCTACCGATTTAGCGGTTTTAAATTCGGGGTAAGTAGTGAAAATAGCGCCCATATTTTTACCGATACCGGGATTTTCAAAAGTGGTTTTCTGGTATGATTCGGGGATGAAAAACAGGCAGCCGTTCTCATAAGTAGCATCGTCCAACGCTACCCAGATAGATATCGCGCGCCTGTCGCTAAACGACCAGTATGGCGTATCCAAATGCCACGACGTTGGGTTTGCCCATGGCTTTTTTATCAGCGCCTGGTCGTGCCAGATCCTGATGCCGTCGACACCGGCCAGTTCGGCAGCCATTTTACCAAGGCGCTCGTCCAGCATAATTTGCCTTATCTTTTCATTATCCTGCCAAAGGTTGATCAGCTGGTCAAAAACATTATCATAGTAAGATTTATCGCTGTCGTCGCCTTTGCCATAAACCTCTTTGCGGTCGGGCATTTTATTGCCGTTTCGTTTCTTTACAGCTTCATCCAGCGCCGTACGCCAAAAGTCTAATTCGGCAGGTGATAAAAAATTCTCAATTACTAAAAATCCGTCACGGCGGTACTGCGCAATCTCTTGCGGCGATAGATCATTATTCATTTTTGGTCGTCTTTGGTTTATATTTCAAAGCTATCTGTAAAACCGTTCGGCAGTTATAACAGGTTGAACTATTTTTTGTACTTTTTGATATATAATACGTAAGACGAAATAGATGGTTATCTACCAGACTATCTTTTAAAAAGATCTTTCTCTATTCTTTCCATCACCACATTCCTGTAACTTTTACTTATCGGCAGCATTTTATCTGCTACCAATACCTCATAACTATCAATGCTAACAATTGCGCTAACAGCAACTATAAAAGATTTATGGATCCTTAAAAACGAGTTTTGTGGTAGCTGGCTTTCAATGCTTTTAAAACTCATGTATACAATATGTTTTTTGCTCCTGGTATACAATATCACATAGTTTGACATGGCTTCGATATATAGTATATCATCAATATTTATCTTTTCAAGCTTTTGATTGGATTTGATAAAAAAATAAGAGCCGGATATAACAGGCGTTTCCTGCTTACGCTTTAGGCTGAGCTGTGCTTGGGCCTTGTTCACGGCCATAAAAAAACGGTCGAAGCTGATCGGTTTTAACAGATAATCCAACACATTAAGTGTATAGCCTTCAATGGCATATTCAGGAAAGGCCGTTGTAAAGATCACCATCGGTGGGTTTGCCAGGTTCTTTAAAAAACTAACCCCGGTGATCTTAGGCATCTGGATATCTAAAAATATCAGGTCCACCCTGTTATTCTGTAAGGCCAGGCTTGCTTCAATGGCGTTTTTACAAATATCAACGGGGTGCAAAAAGTCTATCTGTTCAATATACTCAAGCATCCCGCTGCGCGCTATAGGCTCGTCATCTACTACTAAACAGTTAATCATGATATTGCAGTTTAAGGGTGGTTTTGTAAGTATCTTCGTTTTTATCTACACTTAACTGGTGCTTGCCGGGGTATATCAGCTCCAGCCTTCTTTTCAGATTTTTCATCCCTAAACCACCAGATTCTATTAAATATTTTTGCCCGCTGGTTTGATCATAGGTATTAATTGCCTCTACTACAAAAGTGTGATTAACATCTTCCTTTATTGCCAGGAATACTTTATTGTCGGTGGGGGTTTTGTAGTTAGATATGTGCTTAAAACTATTTTCTATAATTGGTAATATCAGTAACGGCGCTATCATAAATAGCTTGATCTGTTTATCTATCAGCAACTGGATATCCGTATCCTTTTCCATGCGCAGCGTTTGAATAGCCACGTAGTTTTCAATATATTGTAATTCTTTATCTATCTGTACCCTATCATCTGTACACTCATAAAGCTGGTAGCGCAACATTTCAGAAAACTTTTCGACAGTTAATCGGGCATCTGTATTTTCCTTATCTATTTGGAAATAGATGGTATTCATGATATTAAACAAAAAGTGCGGGTTAACCTGCGAACGTAAAAAGTTAAGCTCGGTACTTACTTTTTCTTTCTCTATCTCCAGCATTTTTTGCTCCATGAAGAAGCGGTCGCTTATTATTTTAACTATACAGCTTATTATAATTAAAACGATATCGATCAACAAGGTTTCGACCAGTAGCGCGAAAATGTAGAAGGTAGACCGAAAGAAAGGATGCCCGCTGATAAGATGGTATATGTATAAAGCAATTACGGTAGTTAGTATTAGCTAAAAACAAATAAACTATAAAACGCCAGACCCTGCGATTATATAAGTAGTTAGGTGTAAGCGTATAAGCGGCGTAATTACATACGGGTATAGCCAACCCGGTTAGTATTAAGAAACCTATCCATTGCGGAAATATCGGCGTATTATAATCATAGCTGGTAAACATTATCAGGAATGATACGATCATCCATACTATAATGTAAAAGATCTTGTATCGGTTAAAAAATTGTGAAATGCTTGTGCTCATTAATCGCCGTTAATTTATAAAGGCAATTTACAATCTAATCCCCAAGTTGCAATTTCCTGACGTCAAGTATTTTAGTCACTTCGTCATGGTTATTTCTCCACTTGTATAATCTAAAAAAATCGCGTGTCGCGTAACTCTATTTTAGATGAAGAAAGCCAAAAGATATTGTTTTTAAACAAACCATAAATCCAGGTAACAACATTATCGGCATAAAATTTTAAAAACAAACAACTTAAAAACTAAGATTATGAAAAAATTCAGACCTATTCTAATTGCATTGTTTATGTGTGTAACCATGTTTGCTGCAAAAACGGCCCGCGCCCAATTTACCGTTGGCGCGCGGGCCGGTGCAAACTTCGCTACTGAACCTGTACAAGATCTTTATCATGTTTTTTTGGCAAGGCCTTATGCAGGTCTTTTTGGTCAGTATAACTTTAGCGGAGTGGGCATCCAGCTCGGTGTAAACTATTCGGGCGAGGGCGCTAATTATAAAGACCTTTCAACAGATGATGTTTTCCATATCAGGCAGTCATTTCTTACCATTCCAGTTTTAGTATCCTACAAATTTGGTTTTGGCGGATATATAGAGGCCGGCCCGCAGTTTGGTTTGCTGCTATCTGCCAAAGAACAGGATGGCGGTGACCCATACATGGATACCAAAAAATATTACAAAGGTACTGATGTAAGCGCGGGGCTGGGTTTGGGTTATGATTTTAAAGAAACATCAGCTATTAAAGGTTTTGGCCTTAACGTACGGTATATGCGCGGACTTACCAACCTAAATAAAGAGGTTGTGGGTACCAGTACTGATGGCATAAAATCAAGAGTACTTAGCTTAGGCCTTACTTATAAATTACCCAAATTTTAATCATTTAATTTAATCAAACATGAAAATAGCAAAGCTATTATTAGCGATTGTTCTGTTAGGATTGCTTGCATCCTGCTCTAAAAAAAAGACTGTCGCCCCAGACCCAACTACTACCGTCAGCAATTTTTACTACGGTCATATACTCGGATCCCCTAACACCATCATAGGCCCGGGAAACGCGATCTTATTAAGAGCCAATGGCACCATGAGAGAGTATGCCAACGATTATTATTCTTTAGGAACCAGCATGACCGCAGGGGACACGGCAAGCGCTAAAATAAAACTCGACGGCACCTATTTTGTCACTGTAACAGGCAGCGTTAGTACGGTTACTGCAACCTGGCATCAGCCAAATAGTTCGCCTGCATTAACCTATACACTTGTAGGCACGCTGACAGGTAATAATATGACAGGTACGCTAACGGATGAAGGTACCGGAATTGGTACTGTCGCGCAATTTTTATTTACAAGTACGCCCCTGCAGAACAGATAAATGGCGGTGTATCGCAGCTGAAAGCAATGCCGGAAATATCAGCAAAATCGTTTTAAATCAATAAGTCATGAAAATATTGAGGTTATTATTTGCCATCATCCTGTTAGGAGCGCTTGCATCTTGCTCAAAGAAAAGCGCGCCTGCGCCTAACGGCAATACCGGTACGACAGGCGCTACAGGCATGACCGGTGCAACTGGAGCGACTGGTGCAACGGGCGCGACAGGGCCAACAGGCCTTATGGGCAGTATAGGTATCACCGGCGTTAAGGGAAATACAGGCAATACGTATGTCGCTGGTTATGAAAGTAACGGCACCAAAGAGGTGGCCAAGATCTGGATAAACGGCGTAACCAATTTACTTACTGATGGAAGTAAAGATGCCATCGCGACATCGGTCGTTCTTGCTGGTACAGACCTGTACGCGGCAGGTTATGAAAGCAACGGGACTAATAATGTTGCCAAATACTGGAAAAACGGTGTAGCGGTATTGCTTACCGATGGCAGTAAAGACGCTTATGCCAATGCGATTTATGTGTCGGGTAATGATGTTTATGTGGCCGGTTATGAAAATACAGGAGCCTATAATATATCGATAGCTAAGATCTGGAAAAATGGTGTGGCAACGGCGCTGAGCAATGTTCAGTCAGCCGCTAACTCGGTGTTTGTTTTGGGGACCGATGTATATGCGGCAGGCTACGTATTCGGCACAAATCGTGCGGCAGTAGTTTGGAAAAACGGCACGCCTACAACCTTAACGCCAGCAACATCCTCGGCAGCTGCCTATTCAGTTTATGTATCAGGCGCAGATGTTTTTGCTGCAGGATATGAACATGGTATAGCCAAGGCCTGGAAGAACGGTGTTATGTTAGAACAGTTAACAGATGGCACCAGTGATGACGTAAACGCTACTTCGGTTTTTGTTAGCGGCGCCGATGTGTATGTTGCAGGTTACGAAAATGAGGTTCACAACGAGCCCCGTTTATGGAAAAACGGCACTGCGTTGCCATTAGTAACTTCTTTTGGAGGCCGGGCAACCTCCACTTTCGTACAGGCTGTTAACATTTACGCCGCAGGCTATGAAAACAATGGCGCCGGTACCAATATAGCCAAGTTCTGGAAAAATAACGCTGCTACTAATCTTACCGATGGTAAGTATGAGGCAAAAGCATATTCAATTTTTGTAAAATAATAAGTGTATGAATAAGTTGAATTTATTAATTGCTATCCTGGGGCTTGTGGTTGTTACATCGTGCTCAAAAAACAAAACAGTATCACCCAATACTATAGATAACCAGGCTGTAAACGTTTATGTAGCAGGCGCGGATGGCAATATAGCCAAATTGTGGAAAAACGGTGTACCCATCGCTTATAGTGATGGTAAACAGCCCGCCGGCCTGTCATCGGTATTTGTAAGTGGTACGGATGTTTATGCAGGCGGCTTTGAAGGCAATTTCGCTAAAGTCTGGAAAAACGGTGTACCTGCCTCATTAACTGACGGAACCTACGGCGCTGTTGTAAATTCGATCTTCATATCAGGAAGTGATGTTTACGCAGTAGGCAGCGAAGCGTTAAGCACCACCAATACAGCAGCCAAAATCTGGAAAAATGGCGTGGCAACCGCACTTACCGACGGAACCCAAAATGCGTCTGCCAGTTCTGTATTTATTAGCGGTACAGACATATATGTTGTAGGGTTTGAAGCTAAAATTGCCAAACTTTGGAAAAACGGTGCGGCAACTAACCTTACCAACGGTGCTTTTGCAGCCGAGGCTAATTCAGTATTTGTATCGGGTAAAGATGTTTACATAGCAGGTGATATTTTAAATGATGCCGGTAGTGAAGTGGCTACCCTATGGAAAAACGGCATGCCGAATGCTTTAACCAGCGGCATAAACACCGCCAGCGCTACTTCTGTATTTATATCGGGAACAGATGTGTACGTAGCAGGTACCGAAGGTAGTGATACACCTTTTGGACCTAGTGAAGTTTACAACAGTATTGCCAAGATCTGGAAAAATGGTGTGCCGACCTCGTTAACAAATAACACAAAAGCTACCGGTTTAGGGTCAGTATTTGTTTCGGATAACGTGGTTTACACTGTTGGTGCCCAAGAAACTAACGATGTAAACAGCTCGGCGATCATCTGGAAAAATGGCGCCCCAAACGCTTTAACAAGTGGCGGTACAGAAGCTTTTGCAGCTTCTGTTTTTGTAAAATAAGTGAAATACTTAATACAGATCAGTTAATAATGCAATGGGGCCGTACTTTAGTATGGCCCTTGCGCTTTTAGGGCCATAGCGTTTGGCACGTATCAGCATTATTACAGTTTGGCGATGATTAAAGATTTATTTTTATTTTGTCCGCGTTGATCAATTCAAACCACCTTTTAGCCACTCGTATGAAAACCAATATACCCGCATTTTCCGGATCTACAAAAAAGAGCTTGTTACTATTCTGTATTTTACTGGGCCTATCATTACAGACAGCCCACGCGCAGTCTAAAGATATGTGGATGCTTACCTATTTCCGCCAGCGTTACCCAACGCGGATAGAGATAGACGCCCAAGGGAAAACGGTCGAGGTGCCGTTACCTAACCCCATGCTGATGGCGCAATTGCATATTGCTTTATCGACGGATGGCCGCCATTGGACACCGTTAAATGATAATAAACCCATTTGGGATCAGCACATGCGTGATCAGTTTATTCACAAAGGGCCGGATGGGATCTGGCGGTTAGTTGCTACCGGCGGCGGTAAGGGTGCGCCCGAGCATAAACAGTTTGGGCCAAGTTGTATTTATGCTACATCAAAAGATCTTATCCACTGGCAATTTGAACAGTACCTACCCCTGATGAAAGATGTACACGATAGCACCGGCGCGATGGTAAAGAATATATGGGCACCCGAGTATTTTTATGATGGCGCCACCAAAGAGTACACCTTGCTTTGGTCGTCTACCTTTAAAAGCGAGGGGTGGCAGGAGAGCCGGTTATGGTATTGCAAAACAAAGGACTGGAAAACATTTACTCCGGCTAAAGTACTTTTCGCGCCTCCGTATTCGGTGATAGACGGTACCTTAATAAAGCACAAGAGTACTTATTACCTGTTTCACAAAGAGGAAGAGTTTGGCGTAAAAACCGGCGAACGCCGCGGGATCCGCATAGCAACCTCTAAAAACCTGGAAGGCCCTTATACGGTTTACCAGGGACCGTTAAACAACGGGCAGATAGCGCCAACAATTACCGAAGGGCCAAGCGTTATGGCAGATCCTATAAACCCGAAGGGATGGCTGTTGTATTATGATTACCCCATGGCAGATGATTATGGTATTTCATCATCGCCCGACCTGTTTCATTGGACCATCGAGAAGGATATAACCCTGCCGCCCGATGCCAGGCATGGTAGCCTATCTAAACTAACCGCAGCTGAGGCAAAGGCGTTGCAGGATGCTTTTCCGAATAGCAAATAGCAGTATTAATAATAGATTGTTTGTTTCACGAAAGTGTGAAACAAATGAAACAAGTGAAACAAGATTTTGAGTTAAGTTTCTGATTAGTAGATTTTTGATAAAAACCCGTAAAACAAAATGAATCAACTTATTCGTCTGTTTATTTATGTGTAATTAGAGGCTAAATGCTTGACAATAAAACGATTAAAATTATTCAATTGTCAGGTGGTTAAAACAAACCTGTACAGGTATACAGCGTAATGTTTTGGCAGTGATACCGGGATATGATCCTTTATGGGTTTTTATAAAATAACGTCACAGGCCATATAAATCCTTGTGTTTTTCAATTCATAAATAATATTCTACTAAATCTATAGAAATTATATTGTTTATTGAAAAAATGTTTATGTTTGCACAGTTGTAACAGCATACAACATATAGAAATACACAATGAAAAACGCTTTACCAACCTTTATCGGTACGCTCAATCCGGGTTTTGTCGTTGTTGAGCCTCGTTGTTCATCGCGCTATTGTTGTTGCTGCTAAGCAATAAACCCTCGGTTAATTATTTGAACCGAGGCAAACATATGCCTGCTATGGCATACCCGGAAACGGCCGGTTATACTGTAAAACATCTAAAATCAACATAATTTTTAATTCATAAAATTACTTATGACACTTAATGACGTAACGCTTATAGCAAAAAAAGTAGGGGTCGGTATTATAGTTACTATCGTTCCTTTCGTAATCATTTTTGGCGGTTTGTGGCTTACCCAAACCTTATTGTCCAAAAATCAGCAGCCAACTATTGTTCAATCTAAAACAACGACACCTCATGCAACTGGCACCGGAAACTAAACAACGAATAATCAGGAACGCTCTATTAAGCCTGTTTATTTACATACTACCTCTGGCCCTTATGTTTGGCACTTTTTATATAACAGGCCAGCGCCCATGGGAAAAAAAACATGTAAAAGTTAACCCAAAATCATTAACCACTAAAAAGACTATCAGCAATGACATCAACGATTAATTTTATAGAACAAGCCGTAAAAAATTTAAACGCATACGGTTTCTCGGTACTGGTATTGGTACTGGGTATATTGGAGTTCTCATTCGGCCTTTACAGAAAGCGCTGGAACAAAAATGAAAAATGGGTTGATATTGCCTGCTTTACGTTACCCAAATTAGTGGTTAGGCCGGCAGTAGCTTATTTTGGTTTAAAGTTTTTACCGCTGGTATTACCTGCGTTTAAAAACTCGTTCGACTGGGTCCCTTTTTTCTGGGGGTGCATTATCATCGCTATTGCTGATGATCTTACCCAATACTGGTACCACAGGCTGCACCATGAGATCCCATGGTTATGGCGTTTCCATCGTACCCACCACTCTGCCAATTATATGGGCATGGCAATGGCCAGCCGCCAAAATGTAATTTATACCATCTTCTTTTCGCAAACTTACCTCACCACTGCGTTGGTTTACCTGGGCCTGGGGATCCCTGCGGTAATAGTTAAAGGTATAAAAGGTACCATAACCACGCTTGCACATTCAAGCATCCCCTGGGATAAACCGTTTTATCAGTATAAATGGTTGCACCCTATAGCCTGGGTTTTAGAGCGTACCATATCAACCCCGGCAACGCACCACGCGCACCATGCCGCTACAACCGACGATGGCGTGGGCTATTACAAAGGCAACTTTGGCAATATGTTTTTTATCTGGGATATTATATTTGGTACCGCGCATATATCAAGGCAATACCCGGCCGCTTATGGTATATCACATTATGAGAGCGACCCATGGCACGCGCAGTTGTTATGGCCGATATTTAAATCGCCGGTTAAGGGCAGCGAGCTTGCAGCCAATGGCCCAATGGTAAGGGTAGACGAACCTATAAATGAGCACCAGGCAATAACCACTCAAGAAGAAAACGTTCATCAGTTTGAACATAACGAACAATTACAGCCTGTAGCGATATAAGCTTTCATCAGATTTTACCATATGTTTAGCCGGCTTGGTATAGCTTTGATCTTTACTTAACTTTGTAAAGATCAAAGCCGCCGGTAATCGATCGGGTAAAATACATCCACTAAAATGAAAACACAATTACTTAGGTTCTCTATTTTATTACTGATCCCGGTTTCTCTGCTGATTGGCGCCTGTCACCAAAAAAGTAAACACATTACCGGTATAGCAACGACAACGGGCAAACCTGTTATGGTTAACCCAACCCAAAAAACAGCCATCTGCTGCGAGTCAAATATACCCAGTAGATTTGCGCCTGGTTTTGAGGTAAAGAATGCCAGTTTATCTACTGTATCTCCGAAAAATAATGCCGTTCATGATAAAATGGTTTGGATCCCCGGTGGTACTTTCCAGATGGGTGGCGATAATAAACAGGCGCAACCTGACGAGTATCCCAAACATAAAGTAACCGTTAACGGCTTTTGGATGGATGCTACCGAGGTAACCAACGAGCAATTTGCCCGTTTTGTAATAGCTACCGGATACGTAACCACTGCCGAGCAGAAACCCAACTGGGAAGTGTTAAAAAAGCAGGTGCCCCCGGGCACGCCTAAACCACCAGATAGCGTATTGGTTGCTGCTTCGTTAGTATTTGTACCTGCAAAAACCAAGATCGAGCTGAATGATTATGCGCAATGGTGGAACTGGAAAAAAGGTGCAAACTGGCGGCACCCGCACGGGCCGGGCAGCAACATAAAAGGGAAAGAAAAATACCCGGTTGTGCATGTGTCCTTTTATGACGCTGTTGCCTATTGCAAATGGGCACATAAACGTTTACCAACCGAAGCCGAATGGGAATGGGCCGCAAGAGGCGGGCTAAATAATAATGTATATCCCTGGGGTAATGAGCCTGTAAACACAGGTAAACCAAAAGCCAATACATGGGAGGGTTCTTTCCCTTATAAAAACACGCTTAATGATCATTTTTACTATACTGCACCGGTAAGCTCTTTTGCGCCCAATGGTTATAAGTTGTATGATATGGCAGGCAACGTATGGGAATGGTGTGCCGATTATTACAATTATAAATATTACAGTACCTTAAATCCGCAAGGCGTTAGCAACCCGCAGGGGCCTTCAAAATCCTATGATCCGGATGAGCCGTTAGTAACTAAACGTGTTGTACGGGGCGGTTCATTTTTATGTAATGACAGCTATTGCTCAGGTTACAGGGTGGCCCGCCGAATGAAAACCAGCGAAGATAGCGGTATGGAGCACCTGGGTTTTAGGTGCGTACAAAACAACTAATAAAATTTTACCCATTATTTTTAAATAAAGTTTGCACATAGTCAATTAATTACCTATAATTGCAACTTAATCTATAGGAATAGTAGACAATAAAATATAGAACGTGAATACACACTCTATCCATCCGATAAACATGAAAATGATAGTGCCTTATTTTAACGGCCCTATGGTCATGTCATACTGTTGTTGTTATTAATTGTCAGCCGGTAATCCGCGTTTTAAATCCTGAGGCACTTTAGCTGATCAGGAACTCTCTAAAACTTTACGTAACTCATATCATCGTCCCCCTAGGATGATGCTGCTTAATACAACAGGAGGAATCATGAAAAAATAAATACACACCCAATAAAAAAGGGAAAAAGCATTTGCTCTTTCCCCCTCAGTTAAAACAACGAAACAGGTCTCAATTGGCGTTGCTCCTGTTTCAATTATGTCATTTTAAACAAATCAAAGTTATGCAAAATATTGCAAAATTTGGCCGGGCCTATAAATCGCTCCCGGTTAGATCCTTCTTTACACCCGTAAAGATGTTGTTACTACTGTTTCTTTTTCTGCCTTTTATATCACTTGGGCAAAGCAGTGATGCTACTGTTAATTCAAAACTTTTTGGCCGCGTCCTGGATGCAGTAAGCAAAGAACCGCTTCCGGGCGCTACCGTTAAAATAGAGGGCACCACCCACGCGGTATCAACAGATCTGCAGGGTAAATTTACTTTTATTACCGCTCAAAAATTTCCGTATAAGCTGGTTATCACCTATATCGGTTATGAACAGCAAGAATTGCTGGTAGACGGCAGCCCTGTAGAAATCCTTTTAAAAGAAGCCGGCGGCCAGTTAAACGATGTGGTGGTTGTAGGTTACGGTACACAAAAGCGTAAGGACATTACCGGCGCGGTGGCCTCTGTTCCTGCTTTTGCGCTACAGCAACCGGCAACATCGCTTGACAAGGCTTTACAAGGCACCATATCCGGCATACAGGTTACACAAGCTACGGGCCAACCGGGCGCAGGTGTTACTGTCCAGATCCGGGGTGTAAACTCTGTTAACGCAGTTGCAGAACCTCTGTATGTTATTGATGGCTTTCCGACATCAAACAGCAATTCACTTACCGATGCCGGGGTTACCAACGGCCCAAAGATCAACCCGCTATCTTTTATTAATAATGCCGATATAGAAAGCATCGAAGTTTTAAAAGATGCTTCAGCCACGGCTATTTATGGTACGCGCGGTGCAAACGGTGTAATTATTATCACCACAAAAAAAGGCAAGTCGGGTGTATCATCCATAAATTATGATGGTAGTGTCGGCTGGCAAAATGTTACAAAAAAGATCTCGCTTTTAAATACCGACCAATGGGAGTCTTTAAGAAACGACGCCTTGGTTAATAGCGGTAAAACACCACAAACAGATGCGGTGCTTAACCCATACCATGTAAACACAGATTGGCAGGATGCCGCGTTCAGGCAGGCATTTTCGCAAAATCATAGCCTGTCGATCTTGTCGGGTACAGACAGGACCCGCATTGCGTTTTCAGGCAATTACCTTAAAGAGGATGGTGTATTAAACAACACCAACTTTAAACGCATCTCGGGCAGGTTAAACATTGAGCACAATTACAACGATAACCTTAAACTTACCGCTTTTGTTACCGGCGCGCATACAGAAGCGCAGATAGCACCACAGGGTGTAGTTCCGGCTATTTTATTGATGACGCCAACTACCCCTATTTATAACGCCGACGGTACCTTCTTTTTAAAGAATATTTATGAGGGTGTGTATGGTAACCCGATAAACACTCTATATAACCAGCTTAACCAAACCATTACCAACCGGGTGTTGGGTAACGCTGCTGCTGATTATAAGATCTTTAAAGATTTAACAGCAAGGGTTTTAGTAGGCATTGATATTATTGATAATAAGCAAAACCGGTATCTCCCCGCCTCTGTTTATGAAGGTTCGGGTTTCGGCGGTATCGGCGAAGTTGGTAGTTTATACTCAACCAACTGGTTAAATGAAAACACACTGACCTATAAAAAAGAGATCGGCAAAAACTCAATTAATGTTTTAGCCGGCTTCACCCAGCAGGCATTTAGCGCACAGGGTGCTATTGCCGGTTCATATGGTTTTGTGAGTGATTACAGTGCTTATAACAACTTAGGTTCTGGTAATAACACGTCAATTACTTCAGGCGGTTTTGGGATTGCACCATCTTCATCATCTAATCAATGGGCATTAAAATCATATTTAGCCAGGGTGAATTATGGTTATGACGACAGGTATTTAGTAACCTTGACCCTACGTGCCGACGGCTCATCTAAATTTGCACCGGGGCATCAATGGGCATCGTTCCCATCAGCGGCATTTGCGTGGAACGCATCAAGCGAGGATTTTGTTAAAGATCTCAACTGGTTAAGCCAGTTAAAATTAAGAGTAAGCGCGGGTAGCACAGGTAATAGCGACATTCCGGCTTATCAGTCTTATTCGCAGTTAGGATCTTACCGTTACAATTTCGGCAATACCTCTGTAATTGGTTTTGCACCTAACAGCTTATATAACCCGAATTTAACATGGGAAAAAACAGCGCAGTATGATTTGGGAGCTGATATAGGCATATTAAAAAACCGGATCAGTTTGGTAGCAGACGTATATTATAAAAAGACCACCAACCTGCTTTTATACCTGCCTTTACCGGCGACAAGTGGTTTAACCATTATAACCAACACTGCTATTACCAATCCGCAGCAATATGAAAACGTAGGATCGGTAGAGAACAAAGGGTTTGAATTAAACATCAGCTCGCACAATATTGTAGGCGCTTTTCAGTGGAACACCAATTTGGTATTCGCGGTTAACCGTAACAAAGTGCTTAGCCTGGGCGGAAACGGTGTGAACCAGTTTATACCCGACTCTTCGCTGCCATCAATTTTAAAGGTGGGGCAACCAATTGGTTCTTTTATCGGGTACAAAACAAATGGTTTGATCAAAGCAGGCGGCACAGCTTTAACACCTGCAGCAAACACCGCACCGGGGGGCCAGGCCTATGTTGATTTTAACAACGATGGTAAGATCACCCAGGCGGCAGACAGGACTATCCTTGGTAATGCGCAACCAAAATTTACAGGTGGCATAACCAATACCTTTAACTATAAAGGCGTTGATCTGGCCTTTTTCCTGCAAACATCATACGGCAATAAAATTTATAATCAGCAAAGAGCTGTACTTGAGTTAGGTACAGGATATACCAATGCTACAACTACGCTGTTAAACAGGTGGACACCAACAAACACCAATACAGATGTACATAGCGCGTTCCAGGATCCTGCACCTACTATTTCAGACCGTTTTGTTGAGGATGGCTCATACCTGCGTTTAAAAAGCCTGAGCTTAGGTTATACATTCCCGCAGTCATTGCTTAAAAAATCGACCATCAAAAAGGTACGTGTGTATTTAACCGGGCAGAATTTAATTACCTGGACCAAATACACCGGCTACGATCCTGAAGTAAGCAGCAACGAACAATCATCAATAACATTAGGGGTTGACAATGGGGCCTATCCTAACAGCAAATCAATTGTAGCAGGGGTTTCCTTATCACTTTAATTTTTAATAGCATAATCTTTTCAATCATGAAAAAAATAAAATACCTCATATTCTTAGCAAGTTTGGGTGCTGTTTCATGCGCCAAGCTTGGGGAAAACCCGAGATCATTTATACCCGCAAGCCAGTTCTACAAAACACAGGCCGACGCGGTAGCAGCTGTAACAGCGGCTTACTCGCTGCTAAACAGCGGGGCTAATTCAATTCAAACTCCTTATAATACCTTGTTCAATACAGGCATGGATTTTATGTCTGATGATGAAGCTCCAGGACCCGGCGCTACCAACGCGGATGTACGGTCGCAGGCGGTACTGGGCCACTCGGCATCCGGCTTACGAATCTTACAGATCTGGCAGCAACATTATGCGGCTATAAAAAAGGCCAATATCGCTATCGATACCATACCACACATTAAATTTGATGCTACCTTAAATAAAAGGCTTGTAGCAGAGGCTAAATTCTTACGCGCCCTGTATTATTTTAACCTGGTGCGGTTATATGGCGACGTGCCTTTAGTATTGCATGACCAGACATCGATCAAGCTTTCAGACCTGCAAATCGCACGCACGCCATACACCACCGTTTATGCCCAAATTGAAAAGGACCTGACGGAAGCTACTGCCGACCTGCCAAATAGTTATGCAAGTGCTGATGTTGGCCGCGCAACCGCCGGCGCCGCGCAATCTATTCTGGCTAAAGTTTACCTTACCGAGCGTAAATGGCAGCAGGCGGCTACAACCGCTTTAAGCGTAATTAACGGCCCTTACGGTTATGACCTGTTTACCAACTATCCGGATGTTTTTCTTCCGGCGACAAAAAACGGTAAAGAGCATATTTTTTCGGCACAGTTTAAATCAAACTCGTTAGGGCAGGGCAATAACCAGGCTAACCGTTCGGTGCTTACCGGCATACCGGGTATAACCGGTTCATATGCAGACCAGGTGACATTTTATACCGTGCCCGATGCATCAAAACCCGATGGTAAAGATCATTTTTTCAGCGTGTTTAAATTGTATCCTGCACAAGATAAACGTAAGTACGAAACTTTTGTAACCCATTTTTTAAGCCCTTCAGACGGTAAATATTATGGTAAGTTAAACGACCCTAAAATTCTGCTTGATTCAGTTCCGTTTTATAATAAATATTGGGACCCGGGTACAATAGCTAACTTGTCGGAGTCAGGCGCGAACGTACCTATCATCCGTTTTTCTGATGTATTACTAATTCATGCCGAGGCCGAAAACGAATTGAATGGCCCTACAACCGCGGCTTACACCTCATTAAACAGGGTAAGGCAACGCGCGGGCTTGTCGGCTTTGCCGGATGCAGTGTCAGGCACCTTAAGCCAAAATCAATTAAGACAGGAAATATACCTGGAACGCCGCCTGGAGTTTGTGTTTGAATACCAACGCTGGTTCGACCTGATTAGGGAGCGCGACGGCAGTGACAACGGCATTCTTGAAGCCAGCTTATTAACCGTGGGCAAAACCAATGTATCAAAAGGTACTATCAGCCCGATCATTATTAACGGCAAGCCGGTAGCAAATAAGTTCTACCTGTTCCCGATACCGCAACAGGAAATAGACAATAGTAATGGCAAGCTTAAACAAAATCCGGGTTGGAATTAATTAAAAATCATATGAAAAAGCTAAGCATTTTATTGATCAGCATTGTTGGATTATTCAGCGCTGTTTACGCACAAAAAGGGGTAATAAACTCAGGTTCACATCAAATAGATCCTAAGGTAAAAGTCGAGGTAATTAAAGTATTAGACCAGTACCTGGCCACCTTTAACGCCCGCGATCTTGCCGGTTGGGAGCGTACTTATCAGTTCCCGCATTACAGGCTGGCCGGGGGCAAGTTTGTAGTGCTTGAAAAGGCAGGCCTGCGCGACCCCAAAAAAGTTTTTGGCGAACTGGAAAAGCAGGGCTGGGACCATAGTAAATGGGACCACCGCAACATCGTACAGGCATCGGCCGATAAAGTGCATGTGGATACCGAGTTTACCCGTTACCGCGCCGATGGCAGTGTAATCGGGCATTACGAATCACTATACATCCTCACCAAAGAAAACGGGCGATGGGGTGTTAAATTCAGGTCAAGCTATGCAGATTAAGTTTAAAATATTACTGTTCCTGCTGGTAGCAGGAACAGTAACTCATGCGCAAAAAGTGCAGCAGTACAAGCAGGTTAGTTCTAATAAAATAGCAATTAACAGTACTTCAAGCGCAAAACTACTGCAACAGATCAAGAAAGGCGATGCCTACCTTTTTGATGTGCGTACGCCCGCAGAGTATAATGCAGGTCATTTACAATATGCTCAAAACCTGAGCATACAATCGGCTGATTTTGGCGGGCAGGTTAAAAGGCTTGATAAAAACAAATTCATCTATCTGTATTCCCACTCAGGCAACAGGAGCGGGAAAGCTACGGATAGTCTTTTGACATTGGGTTATAAAAAAACTTACAACATTGGCGGTTTGGACAGTTTGGAAAAAGCCGGTTTTACTATTGTTAAATAAATCTAATCAACAATACTTATCATGATAAACTTAAAAAAACATCGCAATAAAATAAGGCTACTCCTGGCAGTGATTGGGGTGAGCGGCCTGCAAAGCGTTAACGCGCAAAATGCCCAGGAATACCAGGGCGTTGTTGGCAAAACGCTTAACGATTCGAAAGAATGGTGGCCCGAAACCGTGAAGGCACCTAAAGGCGCGCCAAACGTAGTCTGGATCATCCTGGACGACGTAGGTTTTGGCGCAACCAGCACATTTGGCGGTATCATCAAAACCCCAAATTTTGATACGCTTGCCAATAACGGCTTACGTTATACCAATTTCCACACCGCCGGCATTTGCGCGCCTACACGATCGGCATTGCTAACCGGGCGTAACCATCACTATGTACATGAAGGCGGTTTTTCGCATGCTATCATGTCGGCAGGATTTCCGGGATATGACGGCAGGATCCCGTCAGACAAAGGCACCATTGCCGAAATTTTGCGCGAGAACGGCTATAATACGTTTGCCGTTGGTAAATACGGCTTAACGCCTGATGAGGAAGCAACTGATGCCGGCCCGTTTGACCATTGGCCGTTGGGCAAAGGCTTTGATCATTTTTTTGGTTTCCTGGGTTCACAAACGGACCAGTATAAGCCCGACCTTGTTGAGGATAATGCGCATGTAACGCCAGACGGCCGTCATTTAAACGAGCAGATCACCGATAAAGCTATCAGCTATATTGCCAGGCAACAGAAAGTAGCGCCAGACAAACCTTTCTTCTTGTACTATGCCCCGGGCGCGACCCACGCGCCACACCAGGTAGCCAAAGAATGGAGCGATCTGTACAAGGGCCAGTTCGATTCGGGCTGGGATGATTTCAGGGAGAAGGTAATAGCCAATCAAAAACGCCTGGGGATAATCCCGGCTAATGCTAAGCTGCCAGACCGTAATACCCGCATCCCTGCCTGGAAATCTTTATCTCCGGATGAAAGAAAACTCTACGCACGCTTTATGGAAGTTTATGCCGGTTATTTAACTTATACGGATCATGAAGTAGGCCGGCTGATAAATCACCTGAAACAAAGCGGACAATTAGACAACACCTTAATATTTGTAATAATTGGGGATAACGGAGCAAGTAAAGAAGGCACCGTACATGGCGTTATTAATCCTAAAAAGAATCCTTCAAGGTTGACAGCCGAAGCCCCCTACCTCAAAACAAACCTCGAGGATATTGACGACATAGGCACGCCTGAAGCTTCAACAAATTATCCTTTAGGCTGGGCACAGGCGGCAAATACCCCTTTTAAATACTGGAAACAGGATGCCAACTCGGAAGGCGGAACACGCAACCCGTTAATTGTTTATTACCCTAAAGGGATAAAAGATAAAGGGACCATCCGCACGCAATACGGCCATGTTATTGATGTGTTGCCAACCACACTTGAATACCTGCATATCCAGCTCCCTGAATCTATAAGGGGCATTAAACAGGATACGCTGCAAGGCACTTCACTGGTTTATTCTTTTGATAATGCCAACGCGCCATCAAAACATACCTTGCAGCATTATTACATTTTTGGCTCGCGTTCTATTTACAGCAACGGCTGGAAAGCCGAGGCAGCGCACCACCCGGATAATGTAGAGCTGGGCGATTTTACAGTCGGACAAACCGTGCCCGATAAAAGCTTTGACGACGATGTTTGGGAACTATATAACCTGAACGACGATTTTAACGAGCGTATTGACCTTGCCAAAAAATATCCTGAAAAATTAAAGGAATTGAAAGCCGTGTTTGATGCGCAGGCTCAAAAGAACCACCTGTACCCGTTTATCGATTGGTACGACGTATATCATTTAAGGATCCATCAGAATTATAAAAAATAAATCTTATGAAACAGATACACAAATTATTAAACACGGTAGCTATTGCAGGCTTGTTTGCAATAACTGCCACAGGTGCCCGTGCGCAAAACATACCGCCGTCCACCCCCGAGACGTACAAGGGCGTTGTAGGTAAAACCCTTGCCGAATCAAAAGAGTGGTGGCCAAAACCGATCAGGGTTGCTCCGAAAGGGGCACCCAACATCGTGTGGATCTTGCTGGACGATGTTGGTTTTGGCGCATCGGGCACTTTTGGCGGACTGATAAGCACGCCAAACTTTGATTCATTGGCCAATAACGGCTTGCGGTATACAAATTTCCATACCGCAGGTATTTGCGCGCCGACACGGTCGTCGTTACTTACGGGGCGCAACCATCATTATGTGCACGTGGGTAATTTTTCTCACGCCTCATCGGCAGCCGGTTTCCCGGGATATGACGGCCGGATCCCTAAAGACAAGGGCACCATTGCCGAGGTATTGCGCGAAAACGGGTACAGCACTTTCGCGGTTGGTAAATGGGGTGTTACCCCTGACGAGGATACCACGGATGTGGGCCCTTTTGACCGCTGGCCAACAGGCAAAGGGTTTGACCACCATTTTGGTTTCCTTGAATCGGCGACAGACCAGTACAATCCACCGCATTTGGTCGAGGATAATTTCCACGTTAAGCCGGACGGCCGTAACCTTAACGAGCAGATAACCGACAAGGCTATAGCTTATATTGACAAAGCCCACAAAGCAGCGCCGGACAGGCCGTTCTTTTTATACTATGCCCCTGCGGCTACGCATGCACCGCACCAGGTAGCTAAAGAGTGGAGCGACCTGTACAAAGGCAAGTTTGATGATGGCTGGGATGTCTATCGCCAAAAGGTTTTTGAAAACCAAAAGCGATTAGGCTATATACCTGCTTATGCTAAGTTGCCCGAACGTAACGAACGCATTGCGGAATGGAACAGTTTGCCTGCCGATCAAAAGAAATTATATGCCCGTTTTATGGAAGTATATGCCGGTTACCTGACCTATATTGATAACCAGGTTGGCCGTGTGATCACCTATTTAAAACAATCGGGCCAGTTTGATAATACCCTCGTTTTTGTGATGATCGGCGATAATGGCGCGAGTAAGGAAGGCAGCATACATGGTACGATAAAACCATCAAACTCGCCTTTAACCACACCCGAAAAAGATTACATCAAAAATAATGAGGATGAGTTAGAAAAGATAGGTACACCTGAAGCATCAACCAACTATCCGTTAGGCTGGGCACAAGCGGCAAATACGCCATTTAAATATTGGAAATCTGACGCGGACGCTGAAGGCGGTACCCATAACCCATTGATCATTTATTATCCTAAACTGATCAAAGAAAAAGGTGGCATCCGTACACAGTACGGCCACGTTTCGGATATATTCCCGACCACTATCCAGATAGCCGGGTTAAAATATCCAGAATATATTAATGGCGTAAAGCAGGATACGCTGCAGGGCAAATCATTATATAACTCATTAAATGACCCTAAAGCTTTAACACTGCATACCACGCAGTACTATTACATTTTTGCGTCGAGAGCTATTTATAAAGATGGCTGGAAAGCAGAGGCCGCGCACCACCCCGATAATGTTGATTATTCTTTCCCCGCCGGCAAACCAAAAATTGAACGCGATTATGATAAGGATGTATGGAAACTCTACAATCTGAACGAAGATTTTAATGAGCGGATTGACCTCGCTAAAAAGTATCCTGAAAAATTAAAAGAACTGAAGGACACTTTTGATGCCGAAGCCAAAAAGAACCACATCTATCCGTTTATTGACAGGCAGGACCTGAACAATAAACTGATCCATCACCTTGAAAATAATAATTAGGCCCATGAAAGCTCTAAAAATAAATTTATTGGCCCTGCTTGTTGCGACAGGTGGAGCTATTAAGGCACAAACTATTGTGGTTAAACCGGGCGAGCTACCTGTTAAAGAGGTAGCCGCCCAAATTAACGCGCAAAAAAACGCGCAAATTCTTGATGCCCGCAGTAATGAGGAGTACGCGCAGCATCATATCCCCGGGGCAGTTAGCGCAGATGCTAACGCTCCGGGTCATGAAGCAGTGTTTAACAGCCTGTCAAAAGATGGGCCGACATTCATTTACGCTATTGGCGCAGCACGCAGCACCATAGTGGCTAACGAGTTGCGCAAAGATGGATTTAAGAAGGTTTATGTAATAGCCGGCGGTTTGTCAAGCTGGGTGGGATCAGGTTACCCGGTAACAACCACCAAACAGGCAAATACTTTATCAAAAAGCCAGTATGCCGCGCTAAGTAGTTCTTCGCCGTTGGTTTTAATTGATTTTGCATCGAGGTATTGCCCTACCTGCAAAAAACTGATCCCGACTTTAGATTCATTGAAAGCTGATAAAGGGTTTAAACCTAAAATTATAACGATTGAAGAATATGACAACCCGGTGTTAGCGCACCAGATAGGCATTTACGTATTACCGACACTGATCCTGTATCAAAATAACAAGGAAGTATGGCGAAAGTCTGGCCTGTCATCAGCGCGGCAAATTGCCGATGTGGTTAACAGCTCAACCAAGCCTAAACCGGCAAGCGCGAAGTAAACTTTATACCCTCTCCCGTGGCTATGCCCGGGAGATTTTTAATTCTGATCCACCCATTAACATTTAATATGTTTAAACATCGCTGCATTTTTATTTTAAGCCTGATCCTGATCGGGAATTTTACGTTTGCACAAAAAGCTAAAACCAGGCCCAATATTGTGATCATACTGGCAGACGATATGGGCTTTGCCGATATCGGCAGCTTCGGGTCAGAAATACAAACGCCCAACATTGACCGCCTTGCGGCAAACGGGTTAAAAATGACCCAGTTTTATAACGCAGGCAGGTGCTGCCCGTCGCGCACGGCTTTGCTAACCGGCCTGTACCCGCACCAGGCAGGTGTGGGCGACATGGTTGCCAACAAGGGTTTCCCTGCTTACCAGGGTTATTTGAATGAACATTGCGCCACGATAGCCGAATTACTGAAAGCCGAAGCAGGATATACCACCATTGTATCGGGCAAATGGCATGTGGGGCTGCAGCCCTCCGCATTGGCTTATAACAGGGGGTTTGATAAGTCGTTCACTATGCTGAACAACGGCAGCAGTTATTTTAACTCGAAGCCTTTATATAATGATGGTAGTAAAATAACCTTTATGTTGAATGATAAGGAGATAGTACGTAACGATACTTCTAAATATTTAACCCAGGCCATTACTGATTTCGCTATCGGGTCGCTTGAGCAGATCAAAGATCAGAAGAACCCTTTCTTTTTATATGTGGCTTATAATGCACCGCACTGGCCCATACAGGCGCTGCCGCAGGATATTGCCAAATACAAAGGCAAGTACCTTAACGGCTGGGATGCTTTGCGCTACGCGCGATATAAAAAGCTCTTAGCTTCGGGCATCATCAAAAAGGAATGGAAGCTTTCGCCCAGATATGAAAGCGTGCCCGACTGGGGTAAGCTTAGCGCCGATGAAAAGGACAAATGGGATACCCGAATGGCCATCTACGCCGCGATGATTGACCGGATGGATGTTTGTATTGGCGAGATCTTAAACAAGCTTAAACAGATCGGGAAAGATAAAAACACCATTATCCTTTTTGCATCGGACAATGGCGGAAGTGCCGACGAAGTGAAATCATTGTCAACCGTTATTCAAAAATCGGGCACCCCCGGTTCGGTCGAATCGATCGACAGTTATGAAAAACCTTGGGCCAATGTAAGTAATACCCCGTTTAAATTATTTAAACGGAATACGCACGAAGGCGGCATTTCAACGCCGTTCATCGCATATTTCCCCGGCGTGATCAAAGCCGGTACCACCAATACACAGGTAGGCCATTTTATTGACATTTTACCTACTTGTTTAGACCTGGCGGGTGTTACTTACCCTGAAGAATTTAAGGGCCGTAAACTTACCCCTGTTGAGGGCAATAGCCTTGCCGGCCTGTTTAAAGGCAAACCGTACAAAGATCATGATGCCATTTTTTGGGAACACGAAGGCAGCAGGGCCATCAGGAAAGGAAAATGGAAACTGGTTGCAGAAATTAATACCCCTTGGGAGCTCTATGATATGGAAAGCGACAGGTCTGAACTCAACAACCTGGCCGTGAAATATCCCGTTAAGGTAAAAGAATTGGAAACTATGTATTTAACCTGGGCCAATAAAGTTGGTGTGCAGGACTGGAATAAAATTAAATAAATAAATTTATACCAAATAGAACTCTTTAATGGCTGATTTGCATTGTGCGGCAGCTTTGGATGATAATTTCAACAACATCTACCCGTAAAGCTCTATCACATTATAAGTTATTTGCTTTTTCTTTCACTTTTTGGCCCCCGTTAGGCAAAGTTGATTTTCCTAACGGGATATTCAATATTGATGATGCATCTGTAACATTATTGCCCTCACTTGCAACTACGTATAATTTATAAGTAAGCATATTAGGCGGTATTAAAACACTAACTGCCGGGCCGTTTCCAATTTTTTTAATATCAATGTTATTACCCCAGTTATCGGTTTTTACCAGGTACCAATTATAATAAAGCCCTGTATTTTCATTAAAGGCAAGTTTCCATTCATTATTAATATATACTAAGGCACTGTAATTAATAGCAGAGCCCGCTATTGCTGTTAGCGCAGGCCTTAATATTTTCAGCGGGGGGAGATTATTTGCGGGTATTTTACCTCCCCAATTTTTGCTGATTTGATAAAGAGCGGGCTTATTATGCCCCCAAATGTCTTTTAAACCATTGAAGGTAATTGTGGATTCGGCTTGCTGATCCTGCCAGCTGGCATAAAAAGCTCCACCGATGGGCAAACTGTCTGTTGTAACTACCCCGGGATCAATGCTGCTATAAAAATATGGAGCATTTAAACTATCAGGGATATTTTGTACTGCCAATTTATTATTTACTATTATTCCAAATGCGCTTAACTGCGGGATCTGTTTGTGTAGTAAGTTTATTGTTTCGGATAGTGTGGCATTTGCTAAAACATCCATCGTAACGGGTCTTTGTGTATCCGCGATTTTAATATTTGCAATTAACCGTTTCAGCCATTTTATATAAGCGCCTTGGGCATAAAATAATTGCGGTTTATTATAATAATACACTAATTGCTGAAAGCCGGTGTTACCCAAATTCCAGGCTGATATATCGGGGTTCTTTTTATTTTTATTTACAGTTTCAATTATAATTTTTGCTAACTCATTTAATTTATCAGAATTGTTTATATAGACAGATGGGTCGGGCAGCCAAAAACTATAAGCTATTTTCAATTTCTGTTTCCGGGCCCCCGCTAAAATCAAGTAGTTATAAATATTGGGTCCATAAATTTTTACCGTATTTATTCCGGCAGATCTGATCGCACTAAAATCATTATCAATTGTTTTTTTATTTAAGACAAATAGGTTTTTATACCAATAGCTCCCTTTTAAATAAATTACTCCGCGGCTTGATAAAAAACTTGAGGCTGCCGGTAACGGTATCTTTTGAGTTAGTATTGAATCAACACCACTGTCCGGCCTGATCACTAATGCACTTTTATTCCTTGCAGCCAATAAAGGCTCCTGTTCCATTATTTTTTTTATAGAATCTGCATTAAGTGCGGTATAATTTAACAATGAATTTTGCCCCGGTTCGGGAGTTAGTGGTTTTAAAACCGTCATGCCGGCCGGTGTGGTATTATCTCTTTCTTTATCCCAATTAGTAGCAATATATAAAATAAAACAAATGGCAAAAACCAACAACATAAGGCTAATTGACCTCATGCCTGTATACATTTTGCGCCTGAATATCCAAAGAGACCTTCTTATACTTTTTAAAAGAAGTGCTATCTTATGGATATTTGGATAACGCTTCAAATAAGCATTCAACTTTAATTCGGAACTTGCAATTAGTATAAACAGCATGAACAGACAATTTAATGCCGTAATACCCGCCATAGAAAAGGTAAAAGGATTCCAGTCGTTATATAAGCCGTATATAATTGCTGTTATCGAAACAAGCAGGACTATGATATTGGGTAGATTATTTTTAAAGTTCTTTTCATCCCTTACATCCTTCGGGGTTGCGATATAGGGTACATCTTTCCGAATTATGGTATAAATAAATCCCAAAATGAATACCCACCAGGTCCCTATTAATAACAAACCACCAACTATATGAAATCCACGTTCGTCATCCCCCATTACCCATTGCTGTACATAATGCCTTATTAAAACTACAGCAGTTATGAGTGGCGTACCGGCAATCAGGAAAACGTCTAAATCCATCCTTAATGGATACACGTCTGCAAATAGTGATATTACCGGAATGAGAAAGTTGATCAGGAATATGAAACCTGACAGGTAAAATAACGGCAGCAATCCATAGTGTAGCTTTTGTCGCCAGGTAAAGTTTTTGAATAGTTTTACATACGATGTTACCAACAGCTCAAACACACCTCTTGACCATTTTAGCTGTTGTTTATAATATGCAGATAACGTAGCCGGTACTAATCCTTTGGTTAAAACTTCAGGAACATATAATGATTTCCATTTTTTTGCATGCAATTGCATAGCTGTATGCATATCTTCAGCCAGTCCGGCGGCATGCCCTCCTATAGAATTTAATGCCGTACGCCTAAAGGTGCAATTTGCCCCAATGGCTTGAACAGTACCATAACTATCCATACACATCATCATAGGCCCATAAAACTGATAGGTTTGCTGTGCAGCCCCTTTAGCGATCCACCCAGTGTCTTGATTATAATAGGCCTGGACTATTTGTACATAACCGATCTCTTCATCATCAAAATGTGAAACTATTGAATCGAGAAATCCGGGTACAGGAATATGATCAGGGTCAAGCACTACGCATAAGTCGCCGCTTGATTGTTGTAATGCGTTATTTATATTGCCTGCTTTAGCGTCTATCTTAATTGTTCGTGTAACATGATGTATGCCAAGCTTACGGCAAACTTCTTTGAGGTAAGGATCGTCAGCTTCATCGCACAAATAAGTTTCATGGGGATAGGTGATGGCCTGTATAGCAGTAAGCGTTTCAACCATCATTTCATAAGGTTCGCCTGCGCAAAACGTGGTAAAAATATCAACCGTGTACTGTTTGGTTATTGGCGGCAAGGGGCGGATACCTATATCCCAGTAGTGATACCATTCGTACAAAATCTTAAAAAAAGTATATATGAATGTTGATATCAATAACCAATAAAGAGGCTTGTTGCCTACTACAGATGGTTTTAGTAAACTAAACATAAAAAACATCATACACACTATCCCTATTATGATCATTGATCGTAATATAAAAAGTTGTTTGCGTGATGGTGTTTTTATAAGTTCGGGCATCATGGGTTATTAACTACATAGAAAGGGGTATTGGTGGTAGAAAAATATCCGCGACCATTATATACATAAACAATCAGACGATATGGCCCCTCTTTATCCGGTACTTTAAACTCTATTTCAGATCTGTTATTCTCCGATATTATATTTGCAATTTCTTTAGATTTTTTTTCACGGAATATACCATTAGGTTTATACCAATCTTCAGGATACAAACGCCATTTAAAAATGAGCTTACCTGTATCAGGCTCGTTCATATAAACTTTAGCTTTAGCCATTAAATTGGGTTTTAAGAAAATATTGTCCTTTGCTCCTTTATCATTTAGCAACATGTATCTAACTGACGGAGCATGTATTGATGCGGGCTTACCCGTCCAGATGTATTGTAATATATTTACCGTTTCGGTTTGCATGCCATTCTCATCAAATAAACTAAACCAGGTGGGTGTAAACTCTTGTTTTTGGCCCCAATAAAAAACCATTGAGCCTAAATAACGCGGGTTGTCAACCGGCATATATTTTTGATAGGACTCCAAATATTGTTCGGCTTTTTTAAGGCTTGTATTTTCAATAAATGAGCCCCAGGCATTTTGTTCAGTAGGCGCCCACGGCCCTTCAATGCCCCATTCGGTTACCAGGAAAGGCCCGTTCCAAAACCATTTAAAATCATCAAGGTCCTTGTTAAACGTTTGCAACGCTCCGAATAAATTAAATGATATAAAATCAATATCCGTGCGCAGCTTCATATTGATAATGTTCTTTTTTTGAAAGGTCATCACGGTGGTGGTTACAGGGTGATTAGGATCAGATGAATGAATAAGATCAATAAGCGAATTAAAAACCCGGTAAAATGTATTGTATTTAGGTTTATACGGAAACGAAAGCTCATTACCCAGGCACCAGCATAAAAGTGCCGGATGATTTTTATACCGGTTAATAGTGGCCGCTATTTTTTTGTAGTTGGCTTTTACTTTGGCGGCATTGTTATAAAAAGAATCCATATCGCCATTCGGCGGAAGTTGAATGCCAACAATAACTGCTAATTGGTTTGCCTGTGCCGAATCGAGTATTTGGGCCAGGTGCAAAGTATCCCAAACCCTTATTGTGTTACCGCCTGCTTCATGTAACCGTTTTAAATTAGTAAACCCGGCACCCCCTTTTATCAAAAACGGTTTTCCATTGCGTATCAGTGTATATTTACCTTTTTGCTCTTTAATATAAACCGTCTTGTAATTTGTGTTGTTGGATTGAAGCTTATTGCAGGCCAGCAAAAAAGTGCAGAGAATTAAACAGGACCAGTTAAAAGATGATATTCGCATAACTTATAAACAATCACCTATTAATTTGTGTTGTTGGATTGAAGCTTATTGCAGGCCAACAAAAAAGTGCAGACAATTAAACAGTAACAGTTAAAAGATGATACTCGCATAACTTATAAACAATCACCTATAAAAAGGCTAAACTATTGACATTAATTAGATTTGGTAACACTAACAACCGCTCTAATAAATTGATGCGTAATATAATAATAAAGGGCTTTAAATGGAGTTTTTTAACAATTAAAGCCCTATAAATTTACATTTATAGGGCTTTAACACTGTTAGGTACTGTGGGCCTTAGACTACAAAACTTGAACTCTTTTATAGCTGATTTGTACAATACAGCGGATTTAGAGGCTAATTAAGAATAACATCAAAAGAAGAGCCTTTGGCCAACAAAATGCTACTGCAGTTTTTATTTATATGCTATTGCCGCGCTTGATGGCCCTGCTAACGGGAGAAGCGAGGTTGATTTAAACCCGACAATATTTGCCCACCTGTTAAAGTCAGCAAATGTGTAATCAAATCCTGTTCCTGTTTCAATAAGCATATTCAAACTCATCATCATACCAAAAACGTTTTGTTTTCTTTCATCATCTATTATGCCTTCAATAGCTACAAACGCCCCGCCCACGGGGAGTGCGTCATAGGCTTTTCTCATTAATGATATTTTATTTTCTTCGTTCCAATCATGCAGGATATTTCCCATTACAACAACGTCTGCATTTGGTATTGGCGCGGTGAAGAAGTCGCCGCTTGCGGTTTTTACACGATCTGATAACCCGAATTGCTGTATGGTAGCGTTTGCAATAGGCTCAACCGGCGGCAGGTCAAAACTTGTACAATGCATCTGGGGATTATGCTTTGCAACCATGAGTGAAAGCAACCCGGCCGAACCACCCACATCAATTAGCGTTTTATATTTTGTAAAATCAAATTTTTGAGCAAAGGTCATAAAATTACCCATTTGGATACCGCTCATTGCATTGGTAAATTCTTTCAATTTTTCAGGGTCCTTGTATATCAAACCGAAAAAATCCTCGCTCCTTTTTGCTTCGTTTTGCGGAAGCCCGGTAAGCAGCCCCTCGCCCAGGTTACCCCAAAAACCATATAAACGATTGTTCATCATTTCAAGGATCCCTCCAATATATGATGGCTTATTTTTATCTAAAAATGTATCTGTGTCCACAGTATTTGAATAAATAGCTGTATCCAAAATACCGTCCCGGTTTAAAAAACCAAACACGGTTAAAGCATCTAAAAAATCATAAACATTCCTGTCTGTGCATTTAAACCCTAAAAGGTCTTTTACGTCTTTGGCCTTCATAGTTTTCTTTTCGGCAAGCCTGGTGAATAATTGAAAACTCACTGCAGTTAAAAGAATTTTTGAGGCCCAAAAGCCTGTGCCAATCTTCATAATGTTTTCAGGCGATGGTTGGTTAGTTTGTTGTTCCATTTTTTATTTATTGATTAAAGGTTTAATAAATTGGTATTGCCTTCCGGACAATTATACCGGGGGCAGGGCAAAAATTAGGTCTGTCTAAAATACAGCGATTTAATTTGATATAAGAATAAAAAGTTTGGATAAATAACTGATCGAGTGCCAGATAAGGATACCCTACCGTTGGTTGGAATTTATGATCCCCGACCCGGTTTCCTGAGGATTTACAGCTATTAATTGACCTGGCAATGCAATAATGCAGATTTTTTTAAATAGTAACGTGGAAGTATTTCAAACTAAAAATCAATTTCAGGATATTGCCTTTAACCCCTGTCATAGGTAGGATTATACCCGAAATGTTTTTTAAAAGCAAAAGAGAAATGCGATAAATTTTCAAATCCGGTATCCAGGTAAACTTCTGCCGGTTTCCGCTTTTTTTCAAATATCTGGTAGTGGGCCAATTCAAGCCGTTTTTGAGTAAGCCATTTTCCCGGCGAGTTTTTAAAGGCCTTTTGAAAATCTTTTTTAAATGTAGTCAGGCTTCTGCCGGTTAGGTAACCAAACTTTTCCAGAGATAGATTGAACATGTAATTCTTCTCCATAAAATCCATCAGGTTCAGTTTACCCGGCTCTTCAAATTGCCCAAGCACGCTATCAACGCCGGTATCTATGGCGCGCAACACACGAATAGCCTCTTCCATTTTAAAAACAGCCAGATCGGCCGGTAAAGCATCCACTAATTTGAAATAGGGTATCAGCGAATTAAAAAGGCTTTCCAGCAGGGGGTGATCCTTTATCAGCATTCCCCTCGGCGCGACGGCTGACTGACCATCGATTTGATGGGCCGCGTAATATTGCCTCAATACATCCGGCCTGAAAACTATTGATGCCGCTATACAGGGTTCTCCATCCAAAGGCAATTTGCTCATCCTGCCCAACTGGTTGCGTGGGAAGAGAATGGTATCGCCCGCGAAAAATTGATATACACGGTCGGCAGCTACGATCCTGACCTCGCCGGATATAACACGCATCAGCGCGGGCTGCGGCAGAATCAGCTCCCGGCTATAATGCTTTTCCTTTTTACAGGATATAAATATTTCGGCTACGTTAGCGGCTTCCATCAGTTAAAATTACAATTATTTATCCAGCAAGTTTAACCTCACCAAACTTTCGGCCGTGGCAACAACCGCTTCTTCGGTAGGGCGCGGCTTCCAGCCCAACAGGCGCACGGCTTTTTCATTAGTAGTATTCATCAGCTTGCCCAGCATTGGGATAATAGCCTTAACAACCGGATCGCGCAAAGCGATGATATGCAGCAACCAGTTAGGCAATTCCCTTACTTTAATATGCGCTGCAGTCGCGCCCATCCGCCTTTTCAATATTTCGGCAATATCCACCAGCCAAATGCTTTTACCGGCAGTGGCCAAAAATCTTTCCCCATTTGCTGCCGGGTTGGTCATTGCTTTGATATGCAGGTCGGCTACGTCGCGTACGTCAACAAACGAAGAATTAATTTTAGGACTGCCGGCTGCCTTGCCGTGCATCAGTCTTTTAATGATCTGGATAGAATGCGAGAAATCCGGGCCCAATACCGGACCCAAAACGGCTACCGGGTTAATAGCAGCGAGTTCCAGCCCCCTGCCTTCTTTTGCAATAAAATCCCAGGCAGCACGCTCCGCAATTGTCTTTGATTTTTGGTAAGCCGGGGTTTTATCATTTAACGCCGTCCAGTCGGTTTCCTTAAACGGCGCCATTTGCTGCGGATGGCCAAAGCCAATAGCCCCAAAGGCCGATGTTAATACCACACGTTTAACCCCCGCATCCCTGGCCGCGCGTAATACCCATAATACACCTTCGCGTGCCGGGATGATCATTTCGTCCTCATGCTTATATCCTTTCAAGGGCGTTGGCGAAGCCACGTGCAATACATAGGTGCAGCCCGCAACCGCGGCTGCCCAGTTATTGTCAGAAGCCAGGTCAGCCGCAATAAAACTTAATTGCTCGCCGGCTTCAACGCCGCCTACTCGCAGCATTTCACGCACCTCGGGTTCGCGATCCAGCGTACGAACAGTGGTACGCACCCGGTATCCTGCTTCAAGTAACTGTAAAATGCAGTGCACGGCAATAAAGCCCGAGCCACCGGTAACTAATACTGTTTTTTCCTGGTTTGAATTTGTTGTCATCTGTTTTTAAATTGATAGCACAAAATTCAATATAAAAACACCGGTAAGGTTTGTTTAAAAGGCGCAATATGCTTTGTTTAAAAGGCGGACTGCTCGAGAAGGCAAGACGCGACTAAGGCTTAATAAAAAAGCCCTTAGATTTTCATCTAAAGGCTTTTACTTATCAGTGGGTCCTTAAGACTACAAAACTCGAACTCTTATGGCTGATTTGCTAAGGCGTCGGAGTTCGTTATAGATTTGGAAAACTTGCTCAATATCTTCAGGCATAGAATTTTCACTTAAAACGCGGTAAAGCCAACAATAAATTTGCTGGCTTTTTTACATATTCCTGGAGTTCTTCTTCTCCGGGACAATCCAAGTGGTATCCTTGTTGCAAAACTTCTTTAAGCAGGTCTATTGCCTCCGGCGTCGATGTCTGAAATGTATCTATATATTTTGTATTTTTAAACTTTACCTGAATTGAATGTTTTACACCGATAAACTTATCTTCAATACCCTAAAGGATCAATACCGTTACCTGGGCTTGCCGATGGATCTAATCGATGAGCAAATGGACTTTACGATATTCAACCTTAAAGATATTAATGAAGCTTTACCATTTAGTTCGCCTATTAATCGGCTAAACTTTTTTGTTTTTACTTTCGTAAAGGACGGTGCTGGTAAATACAAAATTGATGAGCAGGAATTCGAAATTAAAAGTGGAACGGTATATTTTACCAACCCCGGCCACTACCGGTCGTTCGAATGGACACGACTGGAAGAAGTTTACCTGATCACGATGAGTGAATCTTTTCTTAAAGAAAATGTGCATGCCCATATCTTCTCGGAATTCTCCTTCTTATTGACAGAGACGTACCCAGCCAGGGTACTGAGCGACGATATTTTTACTGAATTTGAACGATTGTATTTACAGATCCATAAGGAGTACACCTCCCGGTCGCCTTTCCGAAACCGGTTGATCGGAAACTTGTTTGTGGTGATCCTGCTCAAGATCAAAGAATATTTCTGGCTGGATTATAATCCCATCTACGAGGGTAACCGCAGTTCGCAGATCGTAAAAGACTTTAAACGCCTGCTTGAAAAGCATTACCGGGATATTAGTAGCGGTAAAGCAGACCAGGTATTTCGTGTACAGGAATATGCCGACGCACAGAGCCTGCATCCTAACTATCTGAGTAACGTGATTAAAACCAAAACCGGCAAAGCCATAGGCACCTGGATAACGGAGAAAACCATTGCCGAAGGTAAATCTATGCTGCAAAACTCATCCCTTTCGATCAAGGAGATAGCTTACAGGTTAGGCTTTGCGGAATCGGCCCATTTCAGCAATTATTTTAAAAAGCATACCAATACTTCCCCGGCGGGCTATAGAAAAGAGCATGTCGTCACCACATCTTAGGATTTTGCAACTCTTGCTTTAGTATCCGTACTTTTCCGCTTAACGCAAACCGCACCTTTGTTATGTCAAACAAACACAAGACATTAAATAAAGGAAACATGAAAACGCTAACACAAAAAGTAATCTTAGTAACCGGTGCATCAAGAGGTATCGGCGCAGCAGTGGCTCACCAACTGGCATCGGCCGGAGCCAAAGTGATCATCAACTATGCGGGCGGCAAAGAAGCAGCCGAGCAAACCATGAACAGCATTAAAGGTCAAGGCGGCGATGCCATTGCACTGCAAGCCGATGTCAGCAAAGCAGCCGAAGTGAGTGCTATGTTCGATGCTGCCATCGCCCACTATGGCAAGATCGATGTCCTGGTAAACAATGCCGGTATCATGATTACAAAGCTCTTAAAAGACACTACTGACGAAGACTTTACCCGCCAGTTTGATATCAATGTACGCGGCACTTTCAACACCATGCGTGAGGCAGCAACCAAATTGGCCGATAATGGCAGCATCATCAACTTCTCGTCTACCACCACAAGGGTAATGATGCCGACTTACGGCACGTATGTGGCCTCGAAAGCCGCGGTCGAACAATTGACCCGTGTATTCTCTAAAGAAGTAGGATCAAGAGGAATCAATGTGAACTCGGTTTCTCCGGGCCCAACCAATACTGAATTGTTCACCAAAGGTAAGCCCCAGGAAGTTATTGATCGTTTAGCTTCACTATCAGCCTTTAACCGTATCGGTGAGCCAGAAGATATTGCCAAAATAGTGGTATTCCTTGCTGGCGACGATGCCAAATGGATTAGCGCGCAAAACATTGGTATCAATGGCGCTATGGCCTAAAGTACCCCATCAACAGATTATTAATTAATAAACACAAATCATTTTTATTTAAAATCAAATCGTCATGAACTCATTAAATAACAAAATAGCTTTAATAACAGGATCAGCACGTGGATTAGGTAAAGCCATAGCCGAACGCTATGCGGCGATGGGCGCCAATATCGTTATCAATTACTCACGCGATAAAGCTTCGGCAGAAGAAGTAGTGAGCAACATTACAGCCATGGGCGTAAAAGTTATCTCCGTTCAGGCAGACGTGAGTAAAGTGGCCGACCTGGAAAGATTGTTTGCAGAAGCAATAGCAGCCTTTGGCAAGATAGATATCGTAGTTGCAAATGCGGGAATAGAACTCGTAGAAACACCGGTAACCGAATTTACAGAAGAGCAATTCGACCGGGTATTCTCTATTAATACCAAAGGTACCTACTTCACCCTGCAACAAGCAGCCAAACATGTGGAAAATAACGGCCGCATCATCTACATCGCATCCAGCACCACATCATTCCCGGTACCCGGCATGGCGGTTTACGGAGGCAGTAAAACTACACCGCGATACCTGGTGGACATTTTATCGAAAGAGATCGGTCATAAAGGCATCACCGTCAATAGCATCATACCTTTCGCCGTAGACAATTCCGGCATCTTTGCCGAAGCAGACAGCTACCCTGAGCTGAGGAAACAACTACTGGACAGTTGTCCAATGGGCAGATTGGCCAATGTGGAAGATGTGGCAAATGCTGCGGAATTCTTTGCCAGTGAGCTGTCTTCCTTTGTTAACGGCCAGCACTTACTGGTGAATGGTGGTGCAACTAATTAAGTAATAATTAGTTAGACATCCAACTGGTTGCGGGAAACTGCAACCAGTTTTAATCATAAATTATATTTGCCATATTATTATGCCCGAATATAATTTTTGTTTTAAAACAAAAACAGGCAATCACAAAAATCTTCCTCAATTAATTTTATATGAAATCTTGTATGTAAAAAAGAAAATCCGCAAAATTACGATGAATTTCGCGGATTTCGGTAAAAGTATGTGGCCCTTAGACTACAAAACTCGAACTCTTTTATGGCTGATTTGGATTGTGCGGCAGGTTTAGAGGAAAATTGGTAAAGTTATTTGAAGCAACAAAAAATCCCCGCTTCCGGAAGAAACAGGGATTTGAAAGAGACTTATACGTTTGAAACAATTATTTTGGTGCGAAGTTGGTGAAACCACCATCAACCAATAATTCCGTCCCCCTTGCCTTTCATTTTTTTTGAGTTTATGGATTTAAAAACCATACATACCACCTGAAACGGAAATTTGCTCTCCCGTGATCCAGGCTGCATCATCGGAAGCAAGGAATACGGCAGCTTTCGCAATATCTTCGGGCTGACCTCTGCGACCAAGCGGTGTATTGGCAACAAACATTTTTTCATACTCACTGCCTGCAGTGACGCCTGCACTGGTTGCACCTTCTGTTTCCGTAGCGCCCGGCAAAATAGAATTGATACGAATGTTTTGTGCACCCAACTCTTTCGACAAAGAGATGGTGATCGCATCCAATGCCGCCTTAGTTGCAGAATATAGAGAGGCTCCAGGAAGGGGCATCTTGCTGGCACCTGAACTGATATTGATGACATTCCCGCCCTTATCGCCAAACAGTTTCAAAGCCGCTTGAATAGTTAGTATGGGACCAAGTACATTGACATTAAAACTATTATGAAAAGTTTCTGCTGATATCAGTTCTATAGGTGCATATCCCTGATAAACCGCATTGTTGACCAAAATATCTAGGGTGCCGAAAGCCCGCTTTGTTTCTTCAAACAGCCTGGTTACATCGGCTTCATTCGATACATCGGCCTGTACCGCGATGGCGATGCCACCATTGTCGGTTATGGCTTTCACCACTTTATCTGCGCCTTCTTTACTTGAGGCATAATTTACAACAACTTTTGCGCCTGCTGCCGCGAAATGTTTGGCGATAGCTGCACCTATTCCTTTTGAAGCACCGGTAACTACCGCTACTTTGTTTATTAATTTACTCATGATTTCTATTATTTAAGATTTGATTTATTAGTCGAACTTGACCAGGTCCTTAAAGATGAGTTTGCCCCAGCTATTTCCGTGCGCCTGCACAAGCAGTCCGCCTTCCGAAAGCCCACCCAATTGGATTGGTGAAAAACCAAGATTTTTTGCAAGCTCACCGATCTCAGCTGCGGCACTGTCATCATCGCTTGCCAGATAAACGACTCTCCTTCCACCATGTACGGCAGGATCTTGCTCAAGAATGGCAGCACCCAAATGGTTGAAGCCCTTAACCAGCTTCCCGCCGGTGAAGGCTTGCGCAACGACCCTTGCGGAAGGCTGTCCTCCCAGTTGCTCAAGCGGCACGCCATAGGCGTTAGTCACATCGACGATGGTTTTCCCCTGCCAGGTGGGCAGCGCCTTCGCGACCTCTCGGTGCGACTCGAAACGCACGGCCAAAAAGATAACGTCCGCCTTCAGGGCTTCTGCCAGTGTGGTGGGAATGATCCCGGGTCCGATAGCGGCCGCGGCTGATGAAAAGCTCTCGGGGTTGCGTGTGGTGGCAACGGATACCGCGATGCCCTTGCGGGCAAACGCGTTGGCTAAGGCCTGGCCGATTTTGCCAAAGCCGATTATTGCGTAGTTAGCTACTTTGTTTTCAGATATACTCATTTTGAAATTATTTTATTTGGATAATGTCAATTACTTAGACAAATAGGTCATACCACCATCAACGATGAGTTCAGCACCAAGCATAAAAGAAGAATCATCAGAGGCCAGGAAAACCGCTGTTTTACCAATGTCAGCTGGTTGCCCAATTCTGCCTATCGGCATTACACTTGCAAAGTGTGTTTTTACAGCTTCAATTTGTTCTGCGGGAACAAACTTTTCAAATGCCGGTGTATCTGTTGTACCAGGAGTTATCACATTAACTCTGATTTTTCTATCTAAAAGATCGCTTGAAAATCCTTTTGCAAAATAGATCACAGCCGCTTTTGCAGCACCATAAAGCGTAAAATTCGGATATGCCCGATGTGCGGCATTTGACCCGATCAAAATAATAGAGCCACCATCGTTTATATAGGGCAGTGCCTTATTTACAGTGAAGTAAACACTTTTCAGGTTTAAATCAATTGCCTTGTCAAAGTCGGCTTCGCCAAGAGTTGCCACCGTACCTAC
>Ga0105239_10000017_pt1 | contig 290760 bp, 243 predicted proteins | sample KBSC44metaG_FD_92761 | JGI IMG/M metagenome (GOLD analysis project Ga0105239, IMG submission 92761) | Corn rhizosphere microbial communities from Kellogg Biological Station, Michigan, USA - KBS C4-4 metaG | ecosystem: Host-associated > Plants > Roots > Rhizosphere > Soil | place: Michigan...
GAACATAATAAACGACAGCGATGGCATAAGCCGGTAGTAGTAATAAATAAGGGCTGCTATTACAAAGGACGACCAGTTGAAGAAACCGTTATAACTCTTTAAAAAATCAAGTTGCGGGAAAGGTATCGCCCAGCTGATACCGAGCAAACTGAAAATAATCACCACCATGCAAACCCAATGGATTATTTTTTGCGATTGGGTTTGATAGTTTTCTGAATATTTACCGAACAGCACATCAGTAGGACTAAGTGGTGCTGCAGGTTGGGATTGCTTCGGTTTTTTATTGGTGGACTTGCTCAACGTTTAAAATTTAAGAATCTTGCTATTGCGGGCGATAACGAGAAAACTTGTCCAACATACATAGTAGTCTATGCATATCAAACAAGTTTTCTCCTCGTTTCTAGTCGAAATGACATGAGGAATTTATTTTTTACTTCGCATACGCTACCGACCTGGTTTCCCTGATAACGGTAACCTTTATCTGGCCGGGGTAAGTCATTTCTGTTTGTATACGGTTTGATATATCTGCCGCCAATACTTCCGACTGCGCGTCAGTTATCTTTTCGCTTTCAACTACCACACGCAATTCACGACCGGCTTGTATAGCGAATGTTTTCTCAACACCCGGATATGACAATGCCAATTCTTCGAGCTCTTTTAAACGCTTGATGTAGCTTTCAACAACCTCGCGGCGTGCACCCGGACGGGCGCCTGATATAGCATCGCAAACCTGTATTATCGGCGACAGCATCGACGTCATTTCTATTTCGTCGTGGTGAGCGCCTATAGCGTTGCAAACCTCAGGATGTTCTTTATATTTCTCGGCCAACTGCATGCCCAAAATAGCGTGTGGCAGTTCCGGGTTATCATCAGGTACTTTACCTATATCATGCAGTAAGCCGGCACGTTTGGCAAGCTTCACGTTCAGGCCTAATTCTGCTGCCATGGTAGCGCAGAAGTTAGCTACCTCGCGGGAGTGCTGCAACAGGTTCTGTCCGTACGATGAACGATAGCGCATCCTGCCCACCATACGGATAAGCTCCGGATGCAAGCCGCTGATGCCTAAGTCAATCACGGTACGCTCACCTATTTCAACAATTTCTTCTTCAATCTGCTTCCTGGTTTTGGCCACTACCTCTTCAATACGTGCCGGATGTATGCGTCCGTCCGTCACCAGGCGGTGCATAGCCAAACGGGCAATCTCCCTGCGGACAGGGTCGAAACCTGATAATATAATGGCCTCAGGCGTATCGTCAACAATAATCTCGATACCGGTTGCTGCTTCCAGCGCACGGATGTTTCGACCTTCGCGACCAATGATGCGGCCTTTAATTTCGTCGTTTTCGATGTTGAAGATCGAAACCGTATTCTCGATAGCGGCTTCCGTAGCGGTACGCTGAATAGTCTGGATAACTATCTTCTTAGCCTCTTTGGTAGCGGTTAGCTTAGCCTCGTCAACAATATCCTTTATCTGAGCCATTGCCTTGCTGCGGGCTTCTTCGCGAAGATTATCAACTAACTGGTTCTTTGCGTCCTCGGCAGACAAGCCTGCGATGGTTTCCAATTGCTGAACGTGCGAGTTCTTTAACACCTCAACCTCTTCCTGCTTTTTGGTTACGATTTCAGTCTGGCGCTCCAGGTTTTTGCGCAGGTTGTCCAATTCGGTATCCTTACGGTTCTGGTTTTCCAGGCGCTGGTTAAGCGATTGTTCCTTTTGCTTGATGCCGTTCTCGCGCTGATTGATAGTATTATTTTTTTCGTTGATGTGCTGCTCGTGCTCAGCTTTCAACTGCAGGAAACGCTCTTTTGCTTCCAGCAATTTGTTCTTTTTAAGGATTTCAGCATCGTTTTCAGCATCCTTTAATATCTTCTTGACCTTGTTTTGGGCTGCTGCCTCCTGGTCTTTAAATAACTTTTTCAGAAAAAAACGCCCCGTGAAAAAACCGAGAGGCCCCCCTACCAGCACACCGATGATAAGGTATAATATAGTATTACTCATGTCTATAATTGGTATATATAAAAAAACCGCAACTAATCTCTAAGCTTCATGTATTTAAAACCTCATTCTATTACGAGCCGTGGGTTACCGTTAACCGTACGATTAACGCATGCCTGCTAATGGCCCGTTGATATTGAAGCGTTAAGTTTTTAATAGTGAAACTTAAAATTTAACTGCGGTTAAATCTTAATTGCTCTGTTATATGTAAAGAACGTTTATTGCTTTGAAAAAAATTCAGACAGTAAATAATCCAATTGGTAAACCTTTTCGGTTACCTCCGTATCCTCTACCGCCCCCTTCGATTCTGCTTTTAATGAGGATGTTGCATAATGCAACACACACATTGAAAGCAAATCCTGTTTATCCCTGACTGCGTAATTCTCCTGGTACTCCTTTATTCTTTCGTTTATCAGTCGGGCTGCCCGTCGTATTATTTCCTCTTCTTCCATGTTCACCCGTAATGGGTAAACCCTGTCAGCAATATTTATTTTAATAGAGATTTCTCCCATTTGAGCTATTCACTTTGTATTATTTCTTCAATAATACAATACACTTGTCTATTTCCTGCACAAATTCGTTAATTTTTTGCTTTATGTCAAGACTTTTTTCATTTGTTTCTGAAAATGACTTCGCCATTTTCAATGCGCGGAGCTTTTCGTCCAGTACTTTTGTCTTGTCGCGGCTCGCATCCAGCGCTACCGAAAGCGACTGATTTTCCAGCTTCAGCAAATCATTTTCCTCCTGCAAAGCACCACAAAGCTCAATTAAGCGCTCTGTTCTTTCTACAATTGTATTTAATTGTTCTGCAAGGGCCATTGTTTCAATTAGTGATTTATTTTTTTAATGTTTTAAAGGCTGAATATATTAATTAATATTTAAAACACAATTACAAATCCATAACCCGGTAATTTTCAAATTTACAATTCCTTCATCACTAATTCGCTAATTCACCAATTCCCTAATTATTTCCTTATCTCAGCTCCTGCTTCTTTCTTCAAATTGTAAATCAGCTTTTGCATAATGCCGTCGATAGCTTTATCAGTCAGGGTTTTTTCGTTATCCTGCAAAGTAAAGCTTAACGCGTAAGATTTTTTGCCGGCCGGCAGCTTATCGCCTTCGTAAACGTCGAACACGCTTACTTCCTGTAATAGCTTGCGCTCCGTCCGTTCGGCTATCTGCTTCAATTGCCCGAACGTTACGGACTTATCAATCAGCATCGAAAGGTCACGTTTCACGGATGGGTATTTCGACACATCCTGGAAAACAATTTTGTTTTTACGCACTGCTGCCAGTATCATATCGAAATTGAAATCGGCGCAGAAAACTTCTTTGTCTACGTCGGTCTTCTTTAAAGCCTCAGGGCCAATCTTACCGAACTTAACCAGCTGCTTGCCGTTACGTTTGTACTGCATACCCCAGGCCAACTTGCCGCAGGTAGATTCTTCCAGGGTAAGGTCGCCAATGTTCAGCCTGCTGATGACACCATCCACAATCGCTTTCAGATTATAGAATGATACCGGGTTTGCTTTCTGGTTCCATTGCTCCTGCTTATCTACACCGGAAATGAATAGGGCAAATCTTTGTGTTTCGGTATATTTATCTTCATTCAGGCTGTAAATTTTGCCGAACTCGTATAACTTCAAATCGGCATTTTTACGGTTTTGGTTATAGGCGATGGCCTCCAGTCCCGAATAAATCAGCGTTTGGCGCATTACATCCAAATCGCTGCTTAACGGGTTCAGAATTTTCACAGCCTTATCCAGATCGGACGAGTATGCAGACTTCGTTAATGAATTCGACATAATTTCGTTAAAGCCATTCGCCGTCAATATATCCGAAATGAGATTTTGTACAGTATCCTTTTCCGGCCTTACGGATGTATTGAGCGATGCCCTTATCTGAGTAGGTATTTCGATATTATTATAGCCGTAGATACGCAATATCTCTTCTACCACATCCACCTCGCGGGTAATATCGACGCGGTAAGGCGGCACCTTTAATGACAGCCTCTCTCCTGTTTCACCGACAATCTGAATATCCAGCGCAGTCAAGATACCTTTTATCTCGCCATGTGGAATCTCTTTACCGATAAGGCGGTGAATATTTTTATAAGTTACCTCAATTTCGAAAGGTGCTATCGGGTTAGGGTAATTATCCGATATTTCTGATGTTATCTTTCCACCGGCAATTTCCTGTATCAATAAGGCTGCACGCTTTAAAGCAAATACGGTCATATCCGGGTCGGTGCCACGCTCAAACCTGAACGAAGCATCGGTTTTAAGGCCATGACGTTTCGAAGTCTTACGGACTGACACGGCATTAAAATAAGCGCTCTCCAGGAAGATGTTTTTGGTCGATGCTTTCACACCTGAATCAATCCCGCCGAAAACACCTGCAATACAGATCGGCGCTTCAGCATTACCTATCATCAAATCATCGGCACTTAGCTTGCGCTCAACTTCATCCAGCGTTTTGAAGATAGTCCCTTCGGCATAATTTTTTACGATAACCGTATCGCCTGCAATAGCGTCCGCATCGAAAGCATGCAGCGGCTGACCTAACTCATGCAATACATAATTGGTCGCATCAACAATATTATTGATGGAACGTATACCGATAACCGCCAGTCTTTCTTTCAGCCATTTTGGTGATTCCTTTACTTCTACGCCTGATATTGTCACACCTGAATATCTCGGACTTGCGGCCTCATTCTCCACCACAACCTTTATCGTGCGACTGGTATCATCCACCTTAAATGCAGAAACATCAGGTTTTTTTATGCCGATTTTAAGAAAAGCGGCGATATCCCTTGCTGTGCCCAAATGCGAAGCTGCATCGGCACGGTTAGGAGTTAAGCCTATTTCGTACAGGTAATCATCATTCAGCTTAAAGTAATCTTTAGCCAGTGAGCCAACTTCGGCGTCAGCGTCAAGCACCATGATACCGCCATGGTCGGCACCAAGGCCAATTTCGTCTTCGGCACATATCATACCTTCAGACGCCTCGCCCCTTATTTTTGATTTGTTGATTTTAAACGACTCGCCTGTAGTGGGGTGAACTGTAGTTCCAACGGTAGCCACTACTACTTTCTGCCCTGCTGCCACATTAGGGGCACCGCAAACTATTTGCAAGTCTTCTCCGCTGCCAACGTCAACCTTAGTAACGCTAAGCCTGTCGGCGTTGGGGTGCTGTATACGCTCCTTTACATAGCCGATTACCAGGCCTTCCAGTCCGCCGGGGATGGCTTGTACCTTTTCCAGGCTTTCAACCTCGAGGCCTGTGCCGGTTAATATGGTCGATATCTCTGCGGGAGTTTTATCCGTATCAATAAATTCTTTGAGCCAATTATATGAGATTTTCATTATAGCAAAGTGATAATCGGCAAAGGTACAATTTAGGCGGAAAGGTGAAAGGATAAAGGCGAAAGGTTTTTTTGGGAAGAGGTGAAAGGCGAAAGATAAATGCGGAATTCGAATTGCCGATTGCGGAATATCAAAACCTTTTACCCTTCGCCTTTTACCCTTTGCCTCGAATTTTTACCTATTCATCATCATCGGTATCGTCATCGCCGCCCAAATCAAGCGTGTATGACGATTCCGCGGCATCGTAAGCACGTTGAAGCTTGTCGGTATCCACGTTGTCGTCGCCGATTTCATCTTCCGAAAAATCATCCAAACCGTTTGAATGAACGTCTTTCTGGCTTTGCTGGTCGTCGTTTTCGTTTTCGTCCGAATCGTCTATTGGAATCTGGTTGTCTGGAGTTATCATAGCTATTTGTTTTTTGGTTTAAAGATAACGGTTTGGATGGAATGTTGTTTGTTAGTTTTAGGTAAAAGGTGAAAGGCTAAAGGCGAAGGGTAAATGCAGAATTCGGATTGCCGATTGCGGAGAATAAAAACCTTTTACCTTTCGCCTTTAACCTTTCGCCTCCTTGTTAAAAATGGCTATTATCCGCAAGGCTGTAAAACCCGTTATTGGTAATGATGATATGGTCGGGAATTTTTATATCCAGTAACCTGGCGGCATCTGCCAACTTTTTAGTGAGATAAATATCTTCGTGGCTTGGTTTTAAATTGCCTGAAGGATGATTATGGATCAGAAAAATGCTTGTAGCCTGGTGCTGCAAAGCTAAACTGAAGATTACTTTGGGGTCGGCTACCGTTGCCGTTAACCCGCCGCGACTCACCAATTCCTTTGCTAAGACTTTGTTAGCCTGGTTGGTTAGGAGTATCCAGAATTCTTCGTGGTTAAGGTCGATGAAATGGCGCTTCATCACCAGGTAAATATCCTTGCTGCCGCCGATATGTTCAGGTGGCTTGCTTTCGGTTTCGTTTCTGCGCCTGCCGATTTCGAGGGCGGCTATAATAGATATCGCTTTGGCCTCGCCGATGCCTTTGAATTTGGATAGTTCGGCTATCGACGCCTTGCCAAGCTTGTTTAAATCGTTTTCGTAATGGTACAGGATGCGTTTGCTCAGCTCCACAGCTGTTTCATCCCTGCTTCCGGAACCTATCAAAATGGCAATCAGCTCAGCATCGGTTAAGGCGCGACGGCCCTGCCCGCTTAGCTTCTCGCGGGGCCGGTCTTCCTCCGCCCATGATTTTATGCCGATTTTGGTTTCGTAGCTCATTTGATGTCGGATTTATCAAAACCGCCCTTGTTGGTGTTGTCACCAACAAGGATGGGGTATGCACATAGTAATAAGTCTATCCTTTAGGCCGCCGGCATTGTTCTCCCCACAAGCATCATGTAAGTTGTTGGTGACAACACCAACAACGGCGAGCAATGACATTTAAGCGATTTACCCCAAAAGATTCTTCCAGCTTACCTTATCACCAATAATCTTACCCAGTTCCTCCACTGCAACGCGCTCCTGCTGCATGGTATCGCGGTAGCGGATGGTTACGGTGTTGTCCTCCAATGTCTGATGGTCTACGGTTATGCAAAACGGCGTACCTATAGCATCCTGCCTGCGGTAGCGTTTGCCGATGGCATCCTTTTCCTCGTATTGCAGGTTAAAATCAAGCTTCAGGCTGTCCATTATCTCACGTGCCTTTTCTGGCAGGCCGTCCTTCTTTATCAACGGAAATATAGCGGCCTTAACCGGGGCTAAACATGGGTGCAGGCGCAATACGGTGCGGCTATCCTGTTTTTCTTCGGTGCTTAAGTCTTCTTCTTCGAAGGCGTTTATCATCGTTAATAAAAACATGCGGTCTAAACCTATCGATGTTTCGATAACGTAAGGGATGTAGTTACCGTAAGGTTTCTCCGTTGCCGGGTCAATTTCCGGGTCGAAGTACTGCATCTTTTTGGTGCTGAATTTTTGGTGCTGACTCAGGTCGAAATCGGTACGGCTGTGGATACCTTCCACCTCTTTAAAGCCGAAAGGAAACTCAAATTCGATATCATAAGCAGCATCGGCATAATGCGCCAGCTTGGTATGCTCGTGGTAACGGTATTTTTCAGGAGCGGTACCTAAAGCAAGGTGCCACTTTAAACGCGTTTCTTTCCATTTGTCGAACCATTCGCGCTGCGTGCCGGGGCGTACAAAGTATTGCATCTCCATCTGCTCAAACTCGCGCATGCGGATAATAAACTGGCGGGCAATCACCTCGTTACGGAAGGCCTTACCTATCTGCGCAATACCGAAAGGAATTTTCATCCTGCCAGATTTTTGCACGTTAAGGTAGTTTACAAATATACCCTGTGCTGTTTCGGGGCGCAGGTAAACCACATCGGCATCATCAGCAATGGCGCCCATCTGCGTGCTGAACATCAGGTTGAACTGGCGCACTTCTGTCCAGTTGCGGGTACCGCTGATAGGGTCGGCAATTTCGTGCTCTATAATCAGCTCACGCAGGCGTGGCAGGTTCTCGCCTTTCAGCGCATCATCCATATCATTTTGCAACTTTTCAGCTTTTTCGGTTTTACCGTCTTTGCTGTAGCGTTCAATCTTGTCTTCTAAAAGCTGGTCGGCACGGTAGCGTTTTTTGCTATCCTTGTTGTCGATCATCGGATCGCTAAAACCATCAACGTGACCGCTGGCCTTCCATATCTTCGGGTGCATAAATATGGCTGAATCAATCCCCACGATGTTTTCATGCATCTGCACCATGGCCTTCCACCAATAGGTTTTGATGTTATTTTTCAGCTCCGAGCCGTTTTGCCCGTAGTCGTACACAGCGCTTAAGCCATCATAAATTTCGCTGGATTGAAATACAAAGCCGTATTCCTTGGCGTGTGATATAACGTTTTTAAAAAGTTCGTCGGTTGATTTACTCATAATAGCGCAAAGATATGTTTTTTGAGAAAGTCCGAAAGTCCGAAAGTCAGTAAAGTCCGGAAAGATAGATGACTACAGACTTTTAGTCATCTGTTAAATGATGTTAAACCCTTTCCTCTATATCATTAAGCAACTATTTTTGAGGTAACCTTGCTGATGAAGTACCTCTCCCTGTTTTTTCTGTTGATGATAAGCCATTGTTATGCACAGCGGCTAAAGGGAACGGTTATTAACGCTGAAGATAAGCTGCCTGTTGTGAATGCCCTGGTTACCATGGGCAGTAACCATACCTATACTGATGGCTACGGGCAGTTCAGCATCGACAACAGCGGGAACGACAGCATCACCGTTAGCCACATAACCTACAAAACCTATAAAGGCTCCGTCAGCCGCGCCATAGCCACCGTACGTATCGCCCTTGAGCCTGCCCCAATTGACCTGAAAGAGGTTAGCGTACACGCCCATCGCGAAGCCGATTTTAAAAGGGATTCTGCCGCTAATCGCGAGTTTTACAGCAGGCAATTTAACTACACCGGCCCTAAGGTTATGGATGCGTTTACCGGCAATGCCTATAACCGCCAGCCGGGCGAACTAATTTCTATCAACCCCCTCCTGCTTGTGCAAGCCCTTACCAAGAAGGGTACACCTGAATACAAATTCCACAAAATACTGCTTCGCGACGAGCAGCAGCAATATATCGACCAGAAATTTAACCGGGGCACTGTATCACGCGTCGTGCAGTTAAAGGGTGATACGCTGGCCGCTTTCCTCATCAAATATCGCCCCGCTTATAAGTTCATCAAAAAAGCCACAGACTACGATGTGGAGGTGTATATAAAGGAGTGCTACAAAAAGTTTGCGAAGGATGGGTTTAAGGGGGATGAGGTGTTTAGGAAGGCGGATTAACTTGATTTAACACACGCGGCACGCGTGCGCCAACGGTGGGGCAACTACTTAATATCCGAAATTTTTATATTGATTGGTAGTCTTGATTTTTTTCCTTTAAGATTCTTCGCTTTCAGTTCAGACATAATCTTTCTAAAGTCTGATAGCTCTTCATCTGTCCACGGCTCAGATTTAGTCGAAAAATCAACGTTTACCGGTTCTTTAATGAGTCCCATATTAATTCTAACGTTTAAAGTACTGAAAAATTAGCCTCGACGCAGCGCGTGTTTCAATAAACATTCTTAAGCCACGGAAATGCGTTGCGTAAAGCGTTTGTTTATAATGTTTTATTAGGGCCGACTTCGCGTCAAATGCAACAAATCCATTATACCCCTTGTCCATAGACACCTTACAGGCGAAAGCAACCAGATTTCCAAGAACGCCTAAATAAACTTTAGCTTTACCTTTATTGAATTTTGCGCTTTCAATTAAGTGCATAAAAATATGGTCTTGTTTATCTTCAATACTTATCAGACCTTGAATTATAGTTGGATTACTTACCGTAGTCAGTTTGTATACTCCCTTTGTTATATCTTTTATTTCCTTGTGCCAGTCAAAATTCCAATTGGTCTTTTTAATTTGCCTTATATCGGTCAACTCAAGTTTAACTATCTCAGTATCAAAAACCTCCTTGCTTAAAACGTTTTCTATCGAATTAGTTAGCTTGTCAATTACAAAATCGAGTCCCTGGCTTTTTTGTTTTAACACAGTACTAATTTAACAAAATATAGTGATTACAAGAAATCTTCAAATCTCCTACGCCAGCACCGGCTGCACATTCGTAATATTAAATATCTCCGCCATTAAATCGTCACTTGGGTTTACTTTGAATGATTTCGAGGGCAGGTCAACCAGCATGGCTTCTTCCCTGTCGCGCACCTGGAAACGTAAGGAGCAATTTTTACTTTGATATTTTTCGCCGTGCAGCTTTAGCATAGTATCCAAATTATCCAGCAGCTTCGAGCTTAAGGTATGCAAATCAAGCACCACGGTGATGGATTTGGTGAGCTTATCGCGCATCTCGGATAATAGGCTCATTACTGTTATTTTCATGTCCCAGTTGTCCTTCTGGCGAAATTTCTCTTCGATGATACCACGTAAATGCAGGAAATAGCCTTCCACTATCATGTTTCGGAATTTTACATAGTCATCGCCAAACAAAGCAAACTCGTACGATTCGTTGTAATCCTCCAACACAAATGTTCCAAATGGCTTACCCGTCTTGGTCATTTTATGCTGAACGTTGGCTACCAGGCCTCCAATGCATATCTCGCCTTTACGGCGCAGGTTGGCAAATGCGGCCATTATTTCCTCGCCACCCTCACCCGAACGGGCCTTCTGCATCATCTTTAAATCGCTCAAAGTGCTGTTGCAAAAGCGTTCCAGCTCAACCTTGTAATTATCAAGCGGGTGACCGGTCAAGTATATACCGATAACATCTTTTTCATACTTTAAGCGTTCTATCAACGGCCACTCCTCCGCTTCCGGCATGGATGGTTCGGGAATGTATGATGCAACAGCGCCTCCAAAGAGCGAGGACTGCGAGCTATTTTGTGTATTCTGATAATCGTTAGCATATTTTATCAGGCGTTCAACACCTGTTAAAGTTCCGTTTTCAACCTTCGCAAAAAACTGCGACCGGCTTAACCCAAACCCATCAAAAGCGCCGCCGTAAACCAGGTTTTCGTACGATTTACGGTTTACGCTGCGGGTGTTGCTGCGCTGTGCAAAATCATAAACCGATTTGTAAGGGCCGCGTTCAACACGTTCCTCAATAATACTTTCAACCGCCTTATCGCCAACACCCTTAACCCCGGTAAGCCCAAAACGCACCTGCCCTTTATTGTTTACAGCGAAGGCCATATCGCTTTCGTTAATATCCGGGCCTAAAACCTGCACACCCATACGGCGGCATTCCTCCATAAAGAAGGTAATCTTCTCCATGTTGTTCTGGTTATTCAAAACCGCCGCCATGTATTCGGATGGATAGTGGGCCTTTAAGTAGGCCGTTTGATAGGCCACGAAAGCGTAACAAGTGGAGTGTGATTTATTGAACGCATACTGCGCAAATGCCTTCCAGTCGGTCCATATCTTGGTCAGCTTATCTTTAGGATGACCTTTTTCGGCCGCACCGTTCATAAACTGCGCCTCCATCTTGTTCAGTACCTCTATCTGCTTTTTACCCATCGCCTTACGCAACACGTCGGCATCGCCTTTACTAAAGCCGGCCAGTTTCTGCGATAAAAGCATCACCTGCTCCTGGTACACGGTAATACCGTAGGTTTCGCCCAGGTATTCCTCCATATCCGGCAAGTCGAACGTAATAGGTTCGCGCCCATGCTTACGGCTAATGAAGTTAGGGATATACTCTATCGGGCCCGGACGGTAAAGCGCGTTCATGGCTATCAAGTCCTCAAACTTATCCGGCTTCAACTCGCGCAGGTACATTTGCATGCCGTCACTTTCAAACTGGAAAGTGCCGTTAGTATCGCCGCGCTGGTATAGTTCAAAAGTCTTCAGGTCATCAAGCGGTATGTAGTCGATATCTATCTCTACACCGTGATTTTGCTTAATCATCCGCAGGGCATCCTTTAAAATGGTAAGGGTTTTAAGGCCCAAAAAGTCCATCTTAATAACGCCGGCATCCTCAATCACACGGCCATCATATTGTGTTACCAGCAGGTCGGAGTCTTTTGCTACGGCCACGGGGACAATGTCGGTCAAATCGTAAGGAGCAATAATGATTCCCGCTGCATGCACACCCGTGTTACGTACCGAGCCTTCCAGCTTTTCAGCTTCCTTTAACACCTGGGCACGCAGGTCATTTCCGTTTAATATTTCCTTAAGCTCAGGTACCTGCTCAATGGCCTCTTTCAGGGTGATGCCTAAAGTATCGGGCACCAGCTTCTTAATGGCGTTCATTTCCGACAATGGCATGTCCAGCACACGCCCCACATCCTGTATACTGGTACGGGCGGCCATCGAGCCATAAGTAATAATCTGCGCTACCTGGTTTTTGCCGTACTTGTCAACCACGTAGTCGATAACTTTCTGCCGGCCGGCATCGTCAAAATCCGTATCAATATCGGGCATCGACTTACGGTCGGGGTTCAAAAACCTCTCGAACAGCAGGTTATACTTCATCGGGTCGATATTGGTAATACCCGTACAATACGCCACCACCGAACCTGCCGCCGACCCACGACCAGGACCGATGAATACGCCCATATCGCGCCCGGCTTTAATAAAATCGGCAACAATCAGGAAGTAACCCGCAAAGCCCATGGTGCGGATAGTGAACAACTCGAAGTTGATGCGTTCTTCTGCCTCGGGGCTAATATCTATATAGCGCTCTTTAGCGCCTTTAAAAGTTAAGTCTTTAAGGTATTCCCACTGGTTAAGGGTATCTGCATCAGCAACGCTGTCGCCGTGAATTTTAAATTCGGGGGGGATAACGTAGTTGGGTAACAGGATGTCGCGTTTAAGCTTCAGCACCTCTACCTTGTCAACAATCTCGTTGGTATTATCGAGCGATTCGGGCACATCATGAAACAGCTTGCCCATTTCGGCCTGGGTTTTAAAATAAAACTGGTCGTTAGGGAAGCCGAAGCGATAGCCCTTGCCGCCTTCCTCGTCGGTAGCGATGGGGGTGCTTTGCATGTCGCCTGTGTTTACACAAAGCAAAATATCATGCGCGTTCGAGTCCTGCTGGTCTACATAATGTGAATCGTTGCTGCAAATCATCTTCACATTATACTTCTTTGCAAACTTCATCAGCACGGCATTCACCGTATTTTGTTCCGGAATGTCATGACGCTGCATTTCAATGTAGTAGTCCTCGCCAAACAGGTCGAGCCACCATTTAAATTCAGTTTCTGCTTCTTCCTCAGTCCCGCGTAAAATAGCCTGTGGCACCGATGCACCCAGGCAACAGGTAGTGGCAATCAGGCCTTCGTGATATTTTAAAATAAGCTCCTTATCTATACGGGGCCATTTGCTGTAAAGGCCTTCCATATAGCCCAGCGAGCACAGCTTCACCAGGTTTTTATATCCCTGCGGGTTTTTAGCCAGCATCAGCTGGTGGTAGCGCTTATCCTTTTTCTCTTTCGTAAACTGCTTTTTGTGCCTGTCATCAACCACATAAAACTCACAGCCTACTATGGGTTTCACGTTATGCTTACCAGCCTCGGCTACAAACTTAAACACACCGAACATATTGCCGTGGTCGGTAATGGCGAGGGCTTTCATGCCATCGGCTGCTGCTTTTTTGTAGAGTTTGCTGATATCGGCAGCACCGTCGAGCAGTGAAAATTGAGTATGAACGTGTAAGTGAGAGAAATCAGGCATCGTCTATTCTTTTCCTAAATGAAGATAGCAAAAATAGGTGAATTTCGGATTTTGAAATGTCGATTTTAGATTTTGTGGAGAAAATGGTGAGGGGTTGGCAACTATTTTTTTGAGAAGAATTGTTGCTCAATGATTTAACTGACGTAACGGGAAGAAACGGTTGCTATATTTTTCTAAAGGCCTAATTCCTTTTTTATTTTTAGTACGAAAACTTCGCTAACACCAACAAGTTCAGCAATTCTTAAAGGGCTAAAATCTGTTGACTTTAAAAGGCTTTTGGTAAACTCCTGATTTTTTTCCAAATCCTTTTCGGTCATGCCTTTTTCAACGCCAATCTCAATACCCTCATTGCGGCCTTTCTTCTCCGCTCTATCCAATAAAAATTCCTGAATGCCCATAGTTGTCCTCCTTTCGGTTAAGCTATCAATCTCGTTAACAAATTTATTAAACATTTCGTGTTTTTCAAAATGCACATAGTGAACCAAAAAACGCATTAGGTTGCGAATTTTCTGTTTCGGCATTTTCTTCCGCAGCAAACGTTTTGCCAAATCGATGCCGTTATCGAATAATTGCTGGTCGCCCTTTTTGTTATTCAATATGGAAAATTTAGCCGTTTGTACTACCGCTGCAAAGGGATTGTTGCTGGCTTCCAATACTACATCATCCTGTTCAATAACCTTAAAGGTGTTGAATTTATAATACACTTCCGTGCCCAGGTACGCAGTTCTGTATTCTGTGGGATGAAAACCTTTGCTATTGTCGACAAATATCGCAAAGGCCGTTATAGGCCTGCTGTGCTTATCCCATATCCTTGTATAATATTGAAACATCCTTAGAGCAAAATCCTTGTCGGGATAACCCTGTACTTCCACATGCACAAAAACGCACTCCTCGTTTCCTTCAAAAGTGGTCACCTTAACCAGCTTATCTACAAACTGAGGTGAAAAATTGTCATCGTCAGGTGGAAAAAGCTGTTCCAGTTCCTTATCTAAAAATTCAAAGCCTTTGCTAAAATCAAACAGCTCATCGGCATTGGGCACAAAGAACCTAAGGAAATCGTCAAAAAAGTCTTCCAGTATAGCTTTCCAGAGTATATCGTTGCTTTTCATGCTGATTAAAATATAACAGGGCTGTCCGCACTTGTTCCCCAGCCACGGCATCTCCCGGACGGACGGACAAGCTTATTTACACAACCCAATTCCGAATTCGAAAATCCGACTTCCGAAATCACCTCGCACCATTCAAATTCGTCAATTCGCTCCTGCCTTTCAAATACTTCTCCAGGTATTGGAAGGTTACACTTTGTATCAGCCGGTAGCTTTCCCAATTGTAAGCCGCGCCATGTGCTCCTGGTGGATAGATGCGTAGCTCTGCATCCTTACCTGCATTGGTTAAAGCCGTCAGCAGCTGCATGGTATTGGCAGGGTGCACGTTATCATCGCTCATGGAGTGTATCAGCAATAAATGCCCGTTTAAATCCTTCGCATGAGCTATCACTGAACTTTTTTCGTAACCATCTTTATTTTCATCCAAGGGCGCCATATAACGCTCGGTGTATACATCGTCATAAAGCCTCCAGTCGGTAACCGGCGAGTTGGCTATACCTACTTTAAACACACCGGGATGGGTGGTCATGGTATAGGTTGTGCTGAAACCGCCATAGCTGGTGCCCATAATGGCCATATTCTCAGGGTCGGCAACGCCTTTTTTAACCAGGTAATTCGCCAAATCGACAAAGTCCTGGCTTTCCTGCTTGCCCAGTTGCTTGTAAACACCTTTCATAAAAGCACTGCCATAGTTGGCTATTCCCCTGTTATTTACGTTGGCTACCACATAGCCATTCTGTGCCAGCCATTGCTGCCAGGAATCCGCGCCAAAGTTGTCAAATATATCGTGCGACTCCGGTCCGCCATATACTGTCAGTACCAGTGGATATTTCTTCTTTGGGTCATAGTTATACGGCATGATAACGTAGGCGTCAAGCCCCACACCATCGCTATCTGTGAATGTGAAATGTTTCTGCGGGAAATAAACATGCGTCTTGGTGTATTCAGTCACCACATTATTTTCCTCCAGCATTTTTATCACTTTTGCTTTATCATCGCTCAAAGCCACGTGCAATGGCGTGCTCACATTGCTGTAGCTATCCAGGAAATACTTTGTATTGGGCGACATATTAACATCATGGTAGCCGCTCACCGCCGATAATTTAACCTTGCCGCTGCCATTAAAATTTATCGCCCATAGTTCCTGGTTAAGGCCGCCTGTTTCGGCTGATAAGTAGTATATCTTCTTTGCCTCTGCATCAATACCTGTAACTTTTATCATGTCCCAATTACCGTTGGTTACCTGGTTTATCACTTTGCCATCGTAACCATAGCGATAGATATGATAATAGCCGGAACGGTCAGACACCCAAAAGAATTCTTTCGATTTCTCCGGGAAATAAATCATATCGTTCACATTGGTGTAAAAATTAAATATCGCTACCCAGGTTTGATTTTGCTCTTCCATTACCACATGATGCTCTCCGGTTTTCACATTAAAGAAATATAGCTTCATGTGGTTTTGAGCGCGGTTAAGTGTCATCAGGGCAATTACATCGGGCATACTTGTCCAATAAATACGTGGGATATAAAAGTCACCGGTCTCATCAGGCGTTAACCACACCTTATTGCCCGATGTTACGTCAAGCACGCCAATCTTAACAGCCGGATTTGCGTCGCCAACCTGCGGGATGGAGATATGGATATTATCAGGATGCATACCCTCGTAATTCGTCATCTGGAAATCCGGCACCTTGCGCTCGTCAAACTGCCAAAAGGCCATGTATTTGCTATCCGGCGACCAGTTCCATGCCTGTGCCTGTCCAAATTCCTCTTCATACACCCAATCATAATGGCCGTTAAAAGTGCCGTGCTCGTCGGTTTGGTCGTTGGTGAGCTGTGTTTCTTTTGCTGTCGCGAAGTTGTAAACGTACATGTTACCATTACGTTCGATACCTACTTTCGAGCCATCGGGCGATAACTCTGCCGAGCGCGCATTCTTGGCGGCCTGCTTCAGTTGCTTACCCGCAAGGTCGTAAATATAATAGTCCGAAACACCCGAGCGGCGGTATATCGGCCTGAAATTCGATTTAAAAACCAGGTGCTTCGAGTCGTGCGACCATTGGAATGATTCATAGGTAAACGCGCTATCCGAACCCGGAAACTTCAAGCCTTTATTAGCAAAAACTAATTCATCCTTTAAGGTCTTAGGGTCCATCGAGCGGATTTCGTCATTGGCAGTGTAGGAGTATTTATTCCCGCCATCCGTCCAGTTAACACTTTGCGGACCAGGATTGCCGTACAATTTTCCGGCAGATTGCAGCGCATCTTCCAGGCTGCTGTATTCTGTTTTGGTTTGGGCGATGGTGACAAAAGGTAAAGTAAGACAAAGGGCAAGCAAGGTTAATAAGCTTCCGCGCAAAAGATTAAGTTTCATAAAAGGGGAATTAACGTATTGATGGGCTAAAGCTAAGCGGAATTGAGTAAGTAAACAAGCTTTATGAAACAACATGAAAATCGCCCTGACATGTTTAAGAACTTAAAACAGTGTTAAAAATGTTAAATGTTTTGGATGCCTTTCTCCCATTGCAGATATTGTTAAACTTATATCAGAATGTCGTATAATGATTGCCGTTTTAGTTTAAGCTATTCATGAAGAGTTTATTATTACCGATTTTCCTCATTACGTTATGCACTCAATATGCGTTTGCGCAAAACGATTACGCAATCGAGGGCCTCGTTTGTATAAAAGGTTCCGGCCAGCGTTTAAGCGGCTTTAGTGTTTTTAACAAAGCTAACAAGGCCCGGTCTGTAACTAACGATGTCGGAATTTTCAGGATATCCGGAAGTAAAATGGACACTATTGAATTTAAAGGCGAGGGATTTGAGGTTAAGGATACCGTAATATCCAAAGCAGGGGTTTTGATGATATATCTTATCAAAATAAAAGCGCCTACAGTGCTTGACGAAGTTACCATAAATTCAACCTCACTTAAACAGGACATCCTGCAAACGAAAAGGATATACCGAAGCAAAGGCGTGTTTTACACAGGAACGCCGCATTATTACTACCTGTTTTTAAAGCCTATGACCTTCATCTATGAAAACTTTAAAGGCGAAGTAATTGCGGCAAGGAAATTTAAAAAAATAGCTGCTAACGATTTAGAAGGCCAGGAGATAAGGCTTCACTTTAATCGCGACGTAGTTAAAAGAGCGGTGCCCGATATACCCGACGAACAAATAGACAGTTTCCTGGTGGATTATTGGCCTACCATTAAACAGGTAAGAATATGGAACTACTACGACATGATAAAATATATCCGGCGCTCGTACATGGATTATGGCCGTCAAAATATAGCCAGCCCGGATTCGGGACTTATTAAGAATTTTGATTGGGATAACAGCTAGCGCTTGTAAAGCCCTCATTCAAAAACCTTTTACCTTTCGCCTTTAACCTTTCACCTCAAAACGTATCTTTGCCGCATGAATGGAAAATCGCCCAAAGAATCGCATACTATAATGAACGAATTGGTATTGCCCAACGATACCAACACGCTGAACAACCTGATGGGTGGCCGCCTGCTGCACTGGATGGATATTGCTGCTGCTATTGCCGCTCAAAAGCATTGTAACCGCATTGTAGTGACCGCTTCGGTTGATAACGTTTCTTTTAAACATTCCATCAAGTTGGGCGATGTAGTTACCATAGAAGCCAAGGTGTCCCGCTCTTTTAATACCTCGGTTGAGGTTAGGCTTGACGTATGGGCCGAGAACATCCCGACCGGTAGCCGCATCAAAAGCAACGAGGCCTACTACACCTTCGTCGCCCTCGACCAAAATAACCGTACCATTCCCGTTCCTGAATTGATTCCTGAAACTCCTGAAGACATAGTACTGTATGATGGTGCGCTACGTCGCCGCCAGCTGCGTTTGATACTTGGCGGTAAAATGAAACCCGATGATGCAACGGAGTTGAAAGCATTGTTTTTTGGAGAGGCTAACGCATAAGGCGCATCGTTTTACCGGCGCCCCCGTTCTCCTAAAATGCTAACAAGTCCTTCGTCATTAATGGTGTAGGTGATATTGTCTTTTTTATCGGTTATAAAACCCATAAACTGGTGGGGCGTGGCTTCCATTTTCAATTCGTTTGGCTTGCCATCGATGGTAACTTCGCTGGTCATGTCGAGGTCTTTAAGGTCGGTTTTATACAGTTCGTGGTCTTTAAACCATTCCTTTTGGCGGTAGTACAGCGCCCACAGGTATTTCTTTTGCTGTTCGGCGTAAGACATTACAAACTTTTCATCTGCGGCGCTGCCTTTTGCAAACTGCACATATCCCCAGCGCTCCGGGTAGTGCATGTTTATTAGGCCCTGTGCCGTCCAGACCCAATTATGCTCAGGCAGGTTGCGACCGTTGCCATCTTTTAATTTTTCGTATTTGCCATCCACCACCTTAGTGTCCCATTCCACGCGCGAAAAGTTCATGCGCCACACGGTGCCTGCTTTCGGCAGCCGTGCACGTGAGCCGCCGCCAAAAGCGCTGAAAGGGATAGCCATTTCCATCGTCCAGCCCTGGTCAGTATCCGATGGATTATTCACAGTGCCTTGTATTTTAACAGCCGTACGCATACCCTTGGTATCCCAGGTGCTTAGCGGGTTGCCCAGGTTGCGGTAGGGCTTCGGCAAATAAAGATCGAAGATGGTATTGATGGCGTTACATTCTATCTCGAAATACTGGTGCGTAGTGCCCGCAGGGTCAATAAACAGCTCCACGTCATTATCCATAAAAACAACAGCGTCATGCCGCTTCAGTGCCGCCCAAACCTGGGGGTCCATTACCCTGGCAGCAACGTAGAGGCAGGTATCGTCCCAAAGCATTTTGAAGTTAGTACGCAGCGGCGGGGCTGGTTTGTCAGCGCCTTCAATATCTATAAAGTCATCCGTCCAGGGTGCTTGCTGCCAGGCCGCATCGCTGATGTCACCGTCAATAACCGGGGCTGTATTTGTATGACTAACAACATACGATTTTGGCGTCGTCAGCAGGTTTTCTAGGCCTTTAAATTCGGTTTGTGCGGTTGCACCCGCTGCATAAAATAAAAAAGCGGCAGCAATAGCGGCCTTTAGTAACCTTTCTGACATTTGTTTATTTGCTACCTAATTCAATAATGCGGTCGAACTCTTCACGCTTAAGGCCCATAACGGATAGCCTGCCCTGGCGTACCAGTCCTACATCCTTCAGCTGTTCATCAGCTTTTATGGTTTCCAGTGTTACCGGCGTTCTCAGGCTTTCGTGTGGCACCAGGTCTACAACCAGCCAGTTCGGGTCTGTAGTGGTGGGGTCCTGGTAAGCGCTTTTGGCTACTTTGGCAATGCCGACAACCTCTTTACCTTCGTTACTGTGGTAAAACAGCACCAGGTCGCCCTCCTTCATTTCGCGCAGGTTATTGCGCGCCTGGTAGTTGCGTACGCCATCCCAAAAGGTGCGGCCATCCTGGTTAAATTTTTCCCAACTGTATTTATGCGGTTCCGATTTTACGAGCCAATAGTTCATTGTATAAACGTTTTTTCAAATGTAATGAAATTGGGCAAAATGGGAAGAGGGTGTTGGGAATGAGTGGGGATGTAGGGGCGCGGTTTATATCCAGCCAACACTTTGTGGGAACACACATTCCTTGGGCTTTGTTGTCCTGTTGAATAAGTGTTTAAAAAGCTTTAAATTTGTAATTATGAGCATCATCGTTAATCCACACAATCAACAGGAAGAGCAAGAATTGCTGGATTTCCTTGACCGTTTGAATTATAACTATACACAGGAAGAAACTACTATCCTGTCTGACGCTCAGCAAAAAGAGATTTTAGAACGGGACAGACAATACGAAGCGGGTGAGACAGAAGCTTATACGTTCAATGAATTTATTGCATATTTCGGTACAAAAGAGAAGTGATTTACGAATTACGGATTCTTCGACAGGCAGTTAAAGATATTGAAAAATCTGTCGACTGGTATAATGAACAAAAGGAAGGACTCGGCAGCAGGTTTTTGTTCCAGATTATTAGGGCAGTCAAAAGAGCAGAGGCTAACCCTTTACATTATCAGGAAAGATTTCAAAAAAAGTTCCGGTTTGTTATTGTAGATGATTTTCCGTTCGTTGTCGTTTTTAAAATAAGTATGCATTTTGTTGTGATTAACTCAGTATTTCATACAAAACGAAATCCTAAAAAATTTCATTAATTCCTGTTAATCCAAAAATGCTCCGACCCGCCCTCCCATCCGATGCTCCTCACCTCGCCCGGCTTACCATTTTAGCTATGGGCAACCTTGCCGATAAATTTGTAAATAATCCTTCCGATAAGGTCTCCTTATTTGAGCATTTCGCACGTTTGAAAAACAACCAATACAGCTATGAAAATATGCTGATTTGGGATGAAGGTGGCATAATGGGCATGATTAATTGTTACAACGGCGCAGATTTGCAAGCGTTAAGGGCGCCTTTCCTTGAATACATTAACTCCTCTTATAATGTATTTGTACAACCGGAAGACGAGACGCAGACAGGTGAATATTACATTGATTGCCTGGCCGTATACCCGGAACACCAGGGCAGAGGCATCGGCAAAAAGCTGATAACCGGATTGGCAAATTGTGCAAGGGCAAAAGACTATAATAAGCTTGGGCTATTGGTGAAAAAAGATAACGCTGCAGCATTAAGACTATATATCAGTCTCAATTTTAAAGTTGTGGACGACAGGATATTTATGGGAGATGATTATCATCATTTACAGTTAGATTTAGAAACAAATACTGATTAAAAAACAGGCATCGAATAGGTTAGTACAATGAATATCCTTGAATTAAAATACGCCATATTATGCCTTTGCCTGGTAACCTCAGTATTCAAAACGGATATAAAAGCAACATCCCACAACGAATCCAAAACAGTCTATATCCAACCCCTCGGAAGTGTCGAAAAATCAGAACTTAATCTTGTTAAGTCCTCCGTCGAACATTTCTATCATTACAAATGCATCGTTAAACCTAAAGTAAATCTAACAAAAGATATCTTAGCTAACAGCAAAACCCGCTACGAAGCCAACCGGATATTATCAAAATACAACTGCGCCGATAACCTGCTTATCTTAACAGAAAAAGACATCGCCGGCGCCAATGTAGAGCGCCACTTAGGCGAATGGGGCGTATTCGGACTGGGGTATAGGCCTGGCACTACATGTGTGGTATCTACATTCAGGTTAAAACGAAATGCATCTGCTGAACTGTTTCACGCCCGGCTCACCAAAGTCTGCCTGCACGAAATTGGCCATAATCTCGGTTTAAATCATTGCGCCAGCGGCGACAAGAGGTGCTTTATGAATGATGCTAAGGGAACTATTAAAGTGGTGGACGAAGAGCAGGTATTTTTGTGTGAGAACTGCCGAAAATCTATTGGTCTCTAATTTAGGGGCTATACCCGCTCCATTGCCTCTCCTATCGAACCAACAAAATTCACCGATTTTCCTTTATTGCTTTCAAAGGTAAAATCCCGCAGGCTTTTGCTTGTGATATTATTAAAGTCGCCGATGATGGTTAAGCGGATACGAAAGTTTGAGCATTTTTGAAGCACCTCGCCGGCGAGGCCGCTCTTTAAATCAAAAAAGGATTCTGTTAATTGTTTTGCCTGCATAATGATAAGGTCAAAACCCTGGTAGTATAAATCTGCCAGTAGTTGCGCGCCGTCTTCAGCAGTCTTGATGAGAACATCTTCTGAAGATAATTCGGCTACCTGGGTGTTTCGTATGGTGTGAGTGGTTATTTGCATAATAAGTTTATCCGTTCGCTGTTGCTAACTCAATCGAACTAAAGCAGCGGGCGTAAATGTAAAGGTTTATCAACTCTGTTTCGATTGTATTGTAGCCTGCAGGCCGGGCAATACCTTATTCCGGAAAATTACCCTAAAAAAAACTACAGAAATAGTTTGCAAACTATCTGAATAGTTATAAATTTGTTAACTACATAACTAGTTGACCATGTCACTTAAAGAACTTACCAAAGCCGAAGAAACCGTAATGCAGTTATTATGGCAATTAAAAGAAGCCGTAGTAAAAGACATTATCGAGCTGATGCCCGAACCCAAACCTGCCTATAACACGGTTTCGACCGTGGTGCGTGTTTTGGAGGGCAAAGGCTTTATCGACCATAAAGCTTATGGCAATTCGCACGTTTATTTCCCGTTGATCAGCGAATCGCAATACAAAAAGTTCACCTTCGATAAGATGATGAGCAACTATTTCAGCAATTCGTACCAAAGCCTTGTATCCTTTATAGCTAATGAGAAGAAGCTGGATATTCGCCAGCTTGATGAATTAACCCAACTGATTGAAGACCTTAAGCGCAAAAAGAAATGAACGGACTGTATTACCTTGCAGAAGCAAATTTGTACCTGGGTATATTTTACCTGGTGTACTGCTTATTCTTAAACCGCAATACCTATTACCAGTTAAGCCGGGCCTATTTGCTCTTTAGCTGTATAATAGCTTTTATATTGCCGCTGGTACAGCTAAACATTTTAAAGCCCGCAAGCCCGGCGGCACAGCCCTTGCAAATAACAAGCTTCGCGCCGGTTACCCCGTTAAAGCACGCAGGTACAGCCAGGCTTAACTTAATTGCTGCGCTCGCTGCGGCGAAAGCTATCGCACCGTCGCCTGCCCCGGTTTTACAATCAGCTCATAAAGCAACTAAACGCCCTTTTACCTGGCAGGACGGCTTACTGTATGGCTATCTTATTGGTGCGGGCGCGTTACTTTTTGTGTTGCTGATAAAGCTTTATACGCTGTTCAGGCTGATGCGCAGAGAACCGGTAGTTAATGAAGATAAATACCGTGTAATTTACCTGGATGGTTCAGATGTGGCTTTTTCGTTTTTTAACTACCTCTTTATCGGTGCCGACGCACACGGGGCAAAAACCATTATCAGGCACGAGCTGGTACACATACAGCAACGGCACTCGGCCGATATCATCTTGTTGGAACTGTTGAAAATCATCAACTGGTTTAATCCTTTTTTATACATGGTGCAAAACAGCCTGAAAACAGTGCACGAGTACATCGCCGACGAGCAAACTGCAGCGTATGAAACCGATGCCCTAACCTACGCCTCGTTTTTGGTAACCAACGCGTATGGCGCGGGCGGCTCGTCAATAACTCACTCATTTTTCAATTACAACCTGTTAAAAAAGAGAATCATGATGCTCAATCAACAACGTTCGGGTAAGTTAGCAAGGCTGAAATACCTGGTAATTATTCCAATCTGCGGGGCTTTGTTATGTACTTCCACATTGGTATTCAGCAAAAGCTATGGCTGGTTAAATATCGGTGCTGCCAATGGGAAATTGGCGGGCAATCATACATCGAAGATAAAACGCCTGAAGGTCACTCAAAATGGTGTAACCACAGTAACCGACAAGCTTGCACTCAACCAGCAAAACGAAAAAATAACCTATACGCCTGCTACCATCACAAAGGCGGATAGTTTGGCATTGCTTAAAAACAATAATATTAAAGTCGAGGTGGTTGAGGACAGCATACCCTATAAAACGAGGGATGGCCGACCGATACTACCGGTGATAGGTGTCGACGGCTATTACCTAATGGACCATTTTTTGCATCACAATATAAAATACGACGCGACCAAAGGCGAAAAAGGCGGATTAGTGGTAGTGCGGTTCACGCTCGATGCCAACCGCCATTTATATAACCCCAGGATAGTAAAAAGCGGCGGCGCTAAGCTGGATGCCCTCGCATTGAATGGATTTAGTGCTTACCGGGGGATAGTTAACGACGACCCTGGTAAAAGTTTAAAAATCGGGGTTTATTTTTTTACTAATGATTATTCGATATTTGAGACGGATTCACTTAGCAACGACCCCGAATTTGCCGGCGAATTGATTATAACCAACTATAAATACCCAATAAAAGTTACGAATAAAGGGTACGAATATGACGAAAATGGTCCGGGCTTCAGCGCTACTGGTGCAAAGGCAATAATTTACGACCAAAACGGCGAAGGCACCTGGTATTATTCAGATAAATGTACCCCTGCCGATTTAGCCATGCTGAAAGATAAATACGGTTATACTTTCCCTTCGGCGGAAACCATGATTATACAAATTAACAAGCTTCGCACGCGTTTAGGATACATTTTTAACGTCGCATCGTACCTTGACGCTCCCTACACCACCCAATTTTACAACTATATACTTGAAAATACCGAATATCCTAAGGAAGCGCAGAAAGCGCTTGAGGGCGGCGTTGTAGTTTTAAACTTCAACCTGGATAATAATGGCATGATGAACAATATCAGCGTGGCAAAAAGCGCCGGCAAAGGTTTTGATGAGGCGGCGGTAAGCGCTTTGCGGTCATATAAATTCGCTATAAAAGATATTCCAGGCGAGCATAGCATAGCGCTGCTGTTTTGCGTTGGCGAAAACGAATATCGCCCGGCCGTAAGCGATGATGTAAAAAAGGAAGGCTACGTGGGCGAGTTGGCCGTGTGCGACCTGAAATCGCCATTTAAAGATGGCAGCATTTATATTCCGCCCGCACCAGCTCCAAAAAGCGACCAGCATTAAAGTTCGTTTTATATCAATAATAGATCAGTGTTAAGCCTCAAATCGGAAGATTTGGGGCTTTTTTGGGCTTAAAATCCCCATCAAACCTTATATATTGCCTGGCGCGCCGACGTTTATAAGACAGTGCATGACGGTTACATTTCCCGTTCAGCTAAATTTGGCTACGCAGTTCTGAAATCGCCCACCACTATTTATGACCGAAAAATATTTTCGCAAATCCTGCTTTCGCCTGAGTTTATCAGCCGCACTTATTTTGATTTTTGCCGCTACAGGCCAGGCTCAGCGAAGAAAAATGAACACGCCAAAACCTGCGGCCAGCACTGATACCTTATTGAACTTATTTCGCTTCCCGCCTGCAACTGCAAAACCGCGGGTTTATTGGTGGTGGCTTTTTAACCGGGTAACAAAAGAAGGCATTAAACGTGACCTGGAGCAGTTTAAGGCAAAAGGCATTAGCGGCGTTAACCTTATCTGCACCGGGGGATATGCCGGCAAAGCACCGTTGCCTGGCGTAAAATTTCTTGGGGATGAATGGCGCGAGCTTTTTCGTTATGCAATAAAGGAGGCAAAAAGACTGCACATGGAGATTGGCTTTAATCTTGCCGGTGGTTGGACGATGATGGGGCCGTCAGTAACACAGGACGATGCAATGAAAAAAGTGGTGTCGGCAGAATTAAAAGTTACCGGCCCCGTTAAGTTTTCCGGAACGCTTCCGCAAGCCGAAAAAGTGGAGGGTTATTACCACGATATCATGGTACAGGCATTTCCGGCGCCTGATAGCAGCATCAAACAAATAAACCCGAATGATATAATCGACTTAACAGCTAAACTGGATGCCAAAGGCCATTTGGATTGGGATGTACCCAGCGGAAAATGGGTAATCCTGCGCAGCGGCTATACATTAACCGGTGCTACCTGGAGTAAATGGCATGCATATCCGGAAGGAGATACGTTTGAAGGCGGAGAGGGTTATGAGATAGATTATTTGAGCAGGAGTGCATTGGATAATTACTTTGCACACCTGGGGAAATTGGTAATAGACGAAGCCGAAAAAGCTGGCGGTCGCCTGGATTATTTATGGTCGGATAGCTGGGAGGCGGGCAAGCTTACCTGGACCCAGGATTTTGCCAACCAGTTTACCCGGTTCCGGGGATATGACCTGAGAAACTATATGCCTGTTTTAGCGGGATATAACGTAATCAATGCAGATGTATCGGAACGTTTCAGGAATGATTTTGACCGGACCATACAGGATTGTATCGCTGAAAATTTTTATGGGCATTTTGAAGATCTGTGCCACCAGCATGGCATGAAAGTTGGTAACGAGGCCGGCGGCCCTAACGATATTCCCCCGCAGGATGTATTGAAGAACTTTAGCCATAGCGATATACTTGCAGGTGAGTTTTGGGTAAACGGGCACTATAAATCGCCGGATGGTTATAATAAAGACCCGATGCAACGGCTCAACCTGAAACAGACAGCATCTGCGGCACACGTGTATGGCAAGCAACAGGCAGAAGCAGAATCTTTTACGCAACAGGAGCAGGACCGCACGCATTGGTCGCTTGGCCCATCAGATTTAAAGCCCTATGCCAACCAGGCGTTTTGCGAAGGAATAAACCGCCTGATGCTTCACCAGGCCACCTGTCAGCCACCATCAGACGGCAAACCGGGCTACGAGTTTTGTGCAGGACAGCATTTTACGCCTAACATAACCTGGTGGGAGCAGTCGACAGCATTTTTCACCTACTTGTCCCGCTGCCAGTACATGCTGCAGCAAGGGAAATTTGTAGCTGATGTTTGCTTTTACCTTGGCGAACGGCCTCCGCTGTTGGCGCCACCGAAATACAATATTCCATCGCTCGGCCCGGGTTACGATTGCGACTATAGTAATCCCGATGTACTGCTAAACCGGATGTCGGTTAAAAACGGTCGCATTATTTTACCTGATGGGATGAGCTACCGCTTGCTGGTGCTGCAGAACTGCGTTTCGCCACTGCCGGAGGTTGCGAAGCAGGTTGGGAATTATCAAAGCCTGCAAATATCCCCTATCCCGTCTAACGCAATGTCGGTAGCGGTAATTAAGAAGCTCAGGGAAATGATTACCATGGGGGCCACGGTGGTCGGTTCACCACCGGATGTTTCGGCAGAGTTGAAAAACTACCCGGAGTGCGATGAACAGGCGCGCCTGGTAGCAAAAGAAATATGGGGCGATCTTGATGGCAAAACCCGGACAGAACGGCGGCTTGGTAAAGGGCGTATTATCTGGGGAAAAACGCCGGCGGAAATCCTGGCCGCCGATGGTATTATACCTGACTTTAGTTTCCCTGGACAAGCCGATGACCCCGGCCCGTTTGATTACATCCACCGCACCAGCGGCGATGCTGAAATTTATTTCGTAATAAACCGCACCAATAAGCACCAGGCGCGCGACTTTACCTTCCGGGTTTCAGGCAAGCAGCCGGAAATATGGGATGCTGTAAGCGGTAAAACAATAAAGGCACAGGACTTTCATAGTACCGGCAACAGTACGGTTTTACCTATCGAATTGGACGCATTTGGCTCGTACTTTATTGTATTCCGTAAGCCAGGGGCGCAAAATGCCAAAATAACTGCTAAAGGCAATTTCCCAAGGCTTACCGAGGTACAGGCATTGAACGGCCCGTGGAATACACGGTTCGACCCTACATGGGGCGGTCCGGTAAAAACTACGTTTTCTGAATTGACAAGCTGGACCAACCGCCCCGAAGAGGGAATAAAATATTATTCTGGCACGGCCACCTATACCAAAACTTTTGATTTGGCTAAGCGGCATGGTAAAAAAGCAGAAAGATTATTTCTTGACCTCGGCAGTGTCAGAAACGTGGCAGAAGTACGCCTGAACGGGAAGAAATTAGGCATTCTATGGTGTGCGCCATGGCGCGTTGAAATTACCGGCGCTGTGAGACCCTCCGGCAATAAACTGGAAGTGGATGTTATAAACCTATGGGCTAATCGCGTTATCGGCGACCTAAATCAGCCAAAAGAAAAAAGATTTACCAAAACACATGACGCCTTTCGCTTTGATATGCTAAGGGGCAACACACCATTGCTGGAGTCCGGCTTACTCGGGCCGGTGAAAGTTTATGAAACGGCGGATTGACGAAGACAAAAACCTCCCGACGTGAAAAAAATATTGAATTGTTATAAATTTGTTCAATTCTTCACTAAGCGAAGAAGGACATTCAAAGCTTGTTTAGTGTAAGGTATTCTAAACAAAACTACCGTCAAACACCCCATTTTAACAAGACTCCCGCAGAATAAATTTTTGGCACGATTTTATCTTATAGATTAATACATTTTACTTATAAAACATAAAACTATGAGATCACTATTGTACATTATCGCAGTTATCCTGATTATAGGATGGGCGATAGGAGTATTTGCTTACTCTGCCGGAGGTTTAATTCACGCTTTGTTAGTTATAGCAATCATTGCATTCCTGATAGGAATTATCAGGAACCCGTCAACTGTCTAAGCCTGGCTCACAAATAGTTGATAATGCCAAAGGCGATCTGTAAAGGTCGCCTTTGTTATTTAATTCAAAGCCTGATCTATCTGTCAGCTTTAGTCGTAATGTGGTACAAACGGACTTATAATTGTGTTATCAATATCGGCCACTATCGATTTTATTTTATTATCCAGCGCATAAACAGCATCGCCCAGCATTTCCAGGTATTCGCGCGGGGCATTATAATCTGCATCTTTTATCAGGCCCATCAAACCCATAATTGAAGTTAACGGCGCACGAAATTCATGCGCCTGGATATGGGCTATCTTTAACAATGATTTATTTTGCTCGATTATTTTTTGCTCTTTTAGTTTCCGCTCGGTTACATTACGGATAAGGTACGACACGCCGATAATCTCGTCATCGTTATTCCGGGCAGCCTCAAAGGCCGCCTCCCACCAGATGGTGCCCATATCTTCATAATGGGTCGAGCCTTCCTCGAATGACTTTTTTCCTTCAAGCGCCTCGTTGTAGCACTTTAAAAAAGTACTTACAAAAGCCGGATGCAGGTATTTTATAAACTGGTCGTCTCGCTGTAAGCATGCTTTGTGCACCGCCTGGATAAAGGCGACTGCTGTTTTATTAAAGTCGATAACTTCGCCGCTTTTACCCAGCAGGACGTGAAAATTTGTTGAGCTCTCGAAAAAAGAGCGCAGTCTTATAGAAGCATCGGTATTAAATTGCCTTTGCTCTTCTAATTCATTTTGCTTCCTCCGCAAAATCTCCGCCCCAGCTTTTAACTCTATTATTTTCATTGCCTGTCCGGCCAGAATTTTAAGCACAAGCGCCTGGTGCTCATCAAGAATTTTCGGAATTACGTCATAAACGCTTAAAACCCCAACCGGCACACCGGCAGCGGATATTAGCGGCATACCGGCAAAAAAACGAACGCCTGGCCCGCTGCAAACGTTCGGATTGCTAACATACCGCTTATCCTTAAACGTATCAGTTATCATCATCAGCTCGGGCTGATTAAGCGCATAAACACATAAGTTTGAATCAGCTTCTACTTGCTCAACATCAACACCTTTCCTCACCTTCAAATATAATATGCCATTGTGCTGAAGCGCTATAGTAGCAAAGGGAGAGTTAGTTATTGCCGAAGCAAGCCCGACAATTTCAAGCAATTCATGGTCATTTTCCAGGTCAAAACCAATAAAGAGGGCGGCATCAGCAAAATGCTTTTCTTCAATAATCATTAAATAAGTTATGGTTGAGGTGTAAGCGCAGCCTGGAGAAAAACTGTCAGGTTGGCAATTATCAATCTTGTACGCGATGCTTCTGAGTTTAGTTTGATTTTAGCGCGCCGGTTTAATTGTAAATCGCCGCCTAAACCATCTTTACAAGCTCTTAAAACCGGCATTCAACGGCATCTATCCGCAATTTTTCCTCAAAAATCGGATCAAAAAAAAATGGGATTAAAATTATTCAATTCATTATCAACCATTTATATAAATATTTAATTATTTACAGAACTATGTATTGCATATTACTGTATTAAGCATATATCTTTGTAACATATTACAATAAAAAGCATTCTCAAAAGGAATAACAAATTTAGGGAACATCGATCACATCAAAATATTACACAAATGAAAGCAAGCTTCTTTTTAGCCTTACTCTGCCTCGCATCGCTAAGCATTTTCGTAGGCTGGATGAAATTTCAGCACAATAACGATAATCTTTCCATTTCGGTAACCGATACGGACGACACCTACGCCCTCACAGCCAGGTTTAATGAAGACTATACCGGCAAAGTGCAGGATTATATCAACCACAGCATCAGGCCTAACAATTTGTTCCGGTCTACCCATGATTACTTTAACGTAACTACGAGGCTGAAAGACAATACGGAATTCCACATCAAGGAATCGCCCGGCGAACTGGAAGTGGAATTCGATAAAAAGAAGAATTCTTATGCCTCCTATCAGCGTATCCGGAAAATGTGCGAAGGTGTATCAAATGTGCTGAAGGGAAAATAGCTGTTAGAGATCAGAGATTAAGAAAAAAATGCAGTACGACAATTAACAACAAATCCATAAAACAATAATTCACATGAAAAAAATCATCCTGACATTATCGCTGCTGATAGGAATAAGCGCGGTAACATTAGCACAGTGCGACAAAACAGTCGTTTTTAATTCTTCTAAAACAAATCACATGGACGAGACCGGTGCTATAACCCGGACTGAAGACGAAACAGCAGAGGTTGTTATCGACAAATCAGCGGTAAACATTGCTGTAAACGGCGAGCACAAAATAACAGCCAACATTAAATCAAATACCTGCAATTGGACTGTACCTTTTAAAGACGGCAAATCGGTTATTAAAGCAGTAGCCGACATGAACGGCGAAGACCGCAACTTAACCATTACCATTGAAGGCAAAGACGGAAAGGTGACGCTTTTGTTTGAAATGGAGGAACAACCCGGCGACAAAATAAAAGTAACAGCAGACAAATTTGTTGAAAAAGCCTAAGCAATAAATCCATGAAAACGATAATTATCGGCCTGGCGGTACTGCTTACGCTTGTGACAGCAGTTTTCGGCCAATGCGGCAAAACCTTGATACTCTCCTCGTCGAAAACCGATCACGTTGATGCTGCCGGCAAACTCATCAATTCTGATAAGGAGAAAGTAGAAATCGAAATTACAAAAACGACTATTGACATTGCAGTAGATGGTACATCCAGGATGAAAGGGACGGTAACATCCAACACCTGTAACTGGAAGGTGCCTTTTAAAACAGGCAAAACTGTAATAAACGCTTTGATAGCAAAGGATGGCGGTAAAAAGTCTACATTAACTATCGAAGGTAAAGACGGAAAAGTAACGGCTAAATTTGTGCTGCTTGACAATCCGGGGGATACAGCAACATTGGTACTTGACCAGTTTGAGGCGAAGTTGAAATGAAGCTACTTTTAAACTTACGAAGTTTCGGAAACTTCGTAAGTTTTACCCAAGCCCCTGATATACTTTATTGAGTAATAACCTTAGCCGAAAATTTCCCTTCGGTTACAGTTCCATTTCTACCATCAACGGTAGTGCCTGCAAAGCTGAATGTGCCTGTTACGGTACTCGAATTAAATGAAGAAATAACCACCGTTCCTGTGCTCCCAAGGTAGGTATTTTGAAAGTCGGCCGTTGTTGAATATGTTGCTATCACAATATCGCCGACAGCAAAAGTTCCAACTTTTATATCAGTGATCATTAACGAAAGTCCCTCGTTTCCGAATTTGCCTATTACCTGCAACGTTCCTGTACTTTTAATATAGTCCGCTGCAACTGTGTTTGATGTTTTGGCCGTGCCATTGAATTTTAAAGACATGCTTACAGCACTTGTCGGATTCGTGCTGCTTTTTTTACACGAAGTGCCGATAAAAGCCAGGAACATGCATAGTAAGAGTATAGGTTTTAATTTTTTCATGACTAAATATATAGTTTATTTCCATGGAAAAATCACCAAATCATACATTCTATCTTAACTGGCAGGCTACTAAGGAATTATTTTTTCAAGACATTAAATTAACTTAGTTATTTTGTGCCGACTACTTTTCCATTTTCATCCAGCGTTTCAATAACCGGCTGATTTTGTTTGTTTATATAAATATTTAGCCTCGGTTTGCCGTTCGCATCATTTAAGAACAGGCCTACTTCGCCTTTATCGTTCTTACCGGCAAAAAACCTTTGGCGCGTGTGTCCCGCGGCCTTATACTTTTTTAAAGCGGCATTTATGGCTCCGGTATCTTTTAGTTTCTGCAGCGAATCATAAAAAGCAAGTTGTTTGGTAAGTGTAAAATTGTCCCTGTCCCACATTTTTAAACCATAGCTTTTTACAGGGGTGCTGCTATTTTTATCCTGCTCGTACTGCAACTGCATAATCTGGTCATTTTTGTACTGGTCGAACGAGTAGGTCATGCTGGCGCTGTTTTTATCGCCATCATATACCAGGCCGCCGTCCTCGTCGCCATCGTCGTTAAAAAATATCATACCGGCCGGGCGCTCACGTTTAGGCAGGTCTTTATCATCCATCTTGCCCGGGTGCTGCAATTCTTTATTGCTGATGACCATGCGCAGCCTGCCTGTTTTTTCTACAATGTTTATGCGTTCGGCGGTAAGTTCTTTGTAATGGCCGCCGTTTAGTGTAAATACATATATTACAAGCGCAAGCACAACCAGCGTTAATATAGCTGCATAAATTTTTAACAGTTTGACTTGTTTGATGAGGTTTTCCATGGGATTCTATTTTGACGAGATAAAATTACAAAATCGCTGTAGAGACACAACACTTGTGTCTCCCTCAGGACAGCCATTTAAAGCAGGGTTAAATAGCATGCGTGAGACGCAAGTGTTGCGTCTCTACAAGAAACATATCCTAATGCAAAATCTTAAACACCAATTCTTTCATCAGCCCGCCATTATCCGTGTTTGAATCTACGCCTTTACTCTTTAAATCATACTCGCGCAGGAAGCTGATAATCTGCATGGTTTTGGCGTAATTAAAGCTACGGGCCGCCTGTTCATAATCTTTTACAAAATAGGGGCTGATGCCTATCTCGCGGGCCACGTTTTGGGGCGATTTATCTTTAACATAGTGATAGGTAAGCACCTTGCTAAAAAACGAGAACAAGTTACCTAAAACCAATACCAATGGATTTGCCTTCGGGTTGGCCTCGAAGTAATTAATTATCTGGTTAGCCTTAAATGCGTCCCTTCGGCCAAGCGCCGTTTGCAGCTCAAATACGTTATACTCTTTGCTGATGCCGATATTGTCGTGAATATGCTTTAAGGTAATTTCCTGTCCGGCCTGTACATTCAGCATCAGTTTTTCCAGTTCGTTGGATATCTTAGACAAGTCGTTACCCAGGTATTCGGATAGCATCATACTGGCCTGCGGGTTTATCTTGTAGCCTTTTTCAGCAATAAAGCCTTCAATCCAGGCAGGTATCTTACTATCATACAAAGCAGCTGACTCAAAAATAAGCCCGCTCTTCTCTATCGCTTTGTATGTTTTTTTGCGTTTATCGAATTTGCCATATTTATAGCAGAAAACAAGAATAGTGCTTGGTAACGGATTTTCGAGATAGCTCAATAAAGGATTAATGCTCTTTTTATCTGCATCGTCATTCCCCCACTTCATGTCCTGGGCTTCCTTTACCAATACTACCTGGTAGTCGGCCATCATGGGATACCGCTTGGAGGCGTTCAGCACGGTCATCACATCGGTATCTTTACCGTACAATACCGTTTGGTTAAAGCCTTTTTCAGCTTCCGAAAGTAGTTTTCGTTCCACAAAATCGCTCACCAGGTCTATAAAATAAGGTTCCTCGCCATGCAACAGGTACACGGGCTTGTATTTTCTGTTCTTTAAATCCTTTAAGATATCCTGGGCCGTCATTTCAATGGCAAAGTAAGGAATTTTTAGTGAGTGGTGAATAGGGAATGGTAAAATGCAGAAGTCGGATTGCGAATTTGTGAGACCAGTCTCAAATCTTATGTCTCAAATCTCATATCTTCTAACTTGCTCATCCCCCTTAAAATTCACACCTTCGCACATGGATTTGCTGCTGCCGCTTAACCTTCCGCCCTACCCGTTTAAAATAAGTGACCATAACGGGCAGCTATCCCTTTTTGATGTTATCCGCAAGCGCAATATAATTATCACACCCGAGGAATGGGTGAGGCAGCATTTTGTTCAATACCTCATCAATCAAAAAAAATACCCGCGGGCGCTTATTAAACTTGAAGGCGGCCACCGGCTGCACGGTATGGCCAAGCGCACCGATATTATAGTGTACAATTCATCCGGAAAGAAAATTCTTTTAATCGAATGCAAAGCCCCATCAGTCACCATCGACCAAAAAACATTCGACCAGGTGGCCCGGTACAATATGGTGCATAAAGTAAAATTGCTGGCTGTTACCAACGGCTTGCAGCATTATTACTGTAATATCGATTTTGAGAAAAGCGAGTACCGGTTTATAGAAGATCTCCCTACTTATACTACAACCTGATTATTTCCAGCGAAAACAAGATTTTGTATTTTTTCCATCAGTTGCTCCGGCTTAAATGGTTTGGATACATAATCGTTCATACCTGCATTCAGTACCTGCTCTTCAATATCCAGCAACGCGGCGGCAGTGAGTGCAACAATCGGCACATTGGCTTTGCCCGCATCAGGCATCTTGCGTATTTCCATCGAAGCGTCGAAGCCGTTCATCACCGGCATCTGCAGGTCCATTAATATAATATCAAAATTACTGCTTTTGAAAATTTCGATGGCTTTTTCACCATTCTCGGCAATCGTTGGTACAATTTTCCATTTAGAAAGCAGCTTCTTCATCAGCAGCACATTCACCGGGTTGTCTTCGGCAATCAGTATGCGTAGGTTGCTCAACGCGTCGGCATTATGCAGCAACGGATGATTCTCTCCAATTTCGTTAATGCTGACCTCCGATATCGGGAATTCCATATTGAAAGAAAATTCCGAGCCCTCGCCAAGCTTGCTTGATACATGCATCTGCAGCCCCTGCAATTCCAGCAGTCGTTTTACTATAGCCAGCCCCATACCTGTACCGCCGTACTGCCGGGTAGTAGTAATAGACTCCTGCGTAAACGGCTCGAAAATGCTTTGCAAGTTGTCTTTATCTATACCTATGCCTGTATCTTTTACGGTAAAAGTAATCCGCAGCTTGTTATTGCGGTCTTCATAACAAAACGCCTTAACATATACATTGCCCTGGCGGGTAAACTTAATGGCATTGCTAACCAGGTTAAAAAGCACCTGGCTTAGTCGCGTTGGGTCGCCGTAAAGCACCCGGCCTTTCAAAATCGGGTCAACTTTTAAAGTAAAATTGAGACCTTTTTCTTCGGCCTTGGTTTTTTGAGACGAACAAAGGTTTTCTAACAGGTCGACCAGGTTGAATTTAATCGACTCAAACATAACCTTACCGGCTTCTATTTTATTAAAGTCGAGCACATCGTTTACTATCGACTGCAGGTTATTTGCCGATGATTTTAAGACGTTTAGGTTTTCCTTTTGATCAGGTCGTGGGTTAGCCATTATCATCAGGTTACTCATGCCGATAATAGCATTTAAAGGCGTCCTTATCTCATGAGACATAGTGGCCAAAAACTCAGATTTTACCTGCGATGACTTTTCAGCTTTTTCGATGGCCAATTCAAGCTTACCATTTAGCACCGCCTGGTCTTCGCTGGTTTGCTTAAGCTCCTTTATATTTTTTATAAATGCGCTGTAGAAATGACTGTGTATGTAAACTATAATAATAAAGTTTGCAAACATGCTGATGATAACCGTAGACTGATCGAGTTCTTCGGGCCTTAGCGAGATGAAATAGGCCTGGTTATAGGTAATCACATAAAACGCCAGTACAGGGATGATATTCAGCAACGAGTAAAACAGCCCCCAGCGTTGGCCCAGCATATAATAGCTGAACAAAACTGCCAGTAATATTACCTGTATAGCAATGATATCAACCTTTTGAATGATGATGAAAACATTGCTTAGATTGATGAGCGTAGCAATGGCCAGCAGCGCATGCGATACACTGCGCCAATCGGGCCGGTAGGTGAGGTATTTATATAAAACGATAATGCTGCCAAGGGTAATTGCCGAAGTAATGGATAGCAACGGTAAGTGCTGAAAGTAAACGCTTAAAAATAGCGCGGATACAGTAACGAACAGGATGAAAAAGCCGTAATACAACAAACTGATGCGCGCCTGGTCAAGGATCGACTGTTCGTCTGAAAGTATATTGGATAAGGAAAAATTAAAAAAGCTCGCGTCCTTGCTCATTAATATACACTATCTGTTAAAGTTGATTATAAAAATCAATAATAGCAAGGAGGTGTGGAAATTTCCAAGCCCCCTGCTCACCATAATTTATCACAGATAGTTATGCAATTAGCACGCCAAAGCTGCTAAACTTTCTTCTATTATCTGAAGCTTGGCTTCCGTGTCGGCCTTCTTTTTTAACTCTACCTCAATAATCTCGGGCTTAGCGTTCGCCATAAAGCGCTCGTTGCCTAACTTTGAGTTAACTGCATTTAAAAATCCGGTTAAGTAAACCTTCTCTTTTTGCAGCTTGGCGCACTCTTCAACCGGGTCGATATTCTGCTCCAAAGGCACGTAAAACTCGTCTGTTGATACCATAAAGCCTGCAGCGCCTGCCGGTTTGTCGGCAACAAAATCAAACGTATCGATATTGGCCAGTTTAGTTATAATTAATTCGTAATAGTTGTAAGACACGCCCGAATTTGCTTTTACCGACAGGTTCAGTTTTTCCTTTGGCGCAATCTGTTTTGCGTTACGAATATTCCTAACACCCGCAATTATTTGTTTTACAAATTCAACATCCTCCAGCAGCCGTGTATTTATTTTCCCAACTTCCGGCAATTGCGCAACTATACAGCAATCCAGCTCAGGGCGCCCGCCAAATAGCTCGTCATGCCATAGCTCCTCGGTTAGGAAGGGCATAAACGGATGCAATATTTTCAGGATGTTTTGGAAGAACGAAACCGTAGCCTTGAGCGTTTCCGCATCTACACGCTGCTTTTCGACATCTTGCTGATAAGGCGGCTTTACCATCTCGAGGTACCAGGCGCAGAAATCGTCCCAAACCAGCTTATAAGTATCCATCAAAGCTTCCGACAGGCGGAATTGAGTGAAGTTACGTTCTATCTCGGCAAGCGCCTGGTTAAAGCGGCTCTCAAACCACTCGATAGCAACGGCATTTTGAGACGCTATACTTTCATCAGCTTCCCAGCCTTTAACCAGCTTAAAGGCGTTCCATATTTTGTTGGCAAAATTACGGCCCTGCTCGCAGTAGCTTTCATCGAACATCAGGTCGTTACCGGCAGGAGAGCACAACAGCATCCCTACCCTAACACCATCAGCGCCGAACTTCTCCATCAGGTCGATAGGGTCTGGAGAGTTGCCTAATTGTTTCGACATTTTCCGACCCAGCTTATCGCGCACGATACCGGTAAGGTAAACATTCTTAAACGGCGCCTGCCCCCTAAACTCGTGCCCGGCCATAATCATCCTGGCTACCCAGAAGAAAAGAATCTCCGGTGCGGTTACCAGGTCGTTGGTTGGATAGTAATAGTTGATATCTGCATTATTCGGGTCCTTAAATCCGTCAAAAACAGATATCGGCCACAGCCATGAAGAGAACCAGGTGTCAACTACGTCAGGATCTTGTGTTAAGTCCTGAGCCGTTAGTCCTGAGTCCTGAGTCTTTTGTTTAGCGAGTTCTAATGCTTCGTCAACTGTTTTGGCAATAACAAATTGTCCGTCAGGTAAATACCAGGCAGGTATTTGTTGTCCCCACCAAAGCTGGCGGCTGATTGTCCAGTCGTGAACATTCTCCATCCAGTGGCGGTAGGTGTTCACAAACTTATCCGGGATGAGCTTAACCTCGCCTTTCAACACATAATCCAAAGCAGGTTTGGCCATTTCTTCCATCTTGCAGAACCACTGCATAGATAGTTTCGGCTCAATTACAGCGTCCGTACGTTCTGAAAAACCAATTTGCGATTTATAGTCTTCAACTTTATCTAAATAGCCGTCAGTCTCCAATAAAACGGCAATTTTCTTACGGGCGGCAAAACGGTCTTCTCCAACCAGTATCTCGGCTTTTTCGTTCAGCGTACCGTCGTCGTTTAAAATATCTATAACCGGTAGATTATGTTTCTGGCCGAGCTGGTAATCATTTAAATCGTGCGCCGGAGTTACTTTTAAGCAACCTGTACCGAAGTCCATGGTTACGTACTCATCAAGAATAATAGGTATCTCGCGGTTAATCAACGGAACCAACACCTTTTTGCCGTGAAGATGTGCATAACGCTCATCGTTGGGGTTAATACAAACTGCGCTATCCGCCATGATGGTTTCCGGGCGGGTTGTAGCAATAGTAACGTAGCCTGAATTATCAACTAAGTTATATCTTATATAATAAAGCTTCTGATTTACCTCTTTGCGATTTACTTCCTCGTCACTAACGGCAGTTTTCCCCTGTGGATCCCAGTTTACCATGCGTACGCCACGGTATATCCAGCCTTTTTTGTACAGGTGGATAAAGGTATCAATAACCGCTTCAGACATATCGTCCTCCATGGTAAACCGCGTGCGGTCCCAATCGCAGGATGCACCGAGTTTCTTTAACTGCTCCAGGATAATGCCACCGTATTTATCCTTCCATTCCAAAGCATATTTCAGGAATTCCTCGCGGGTAAGATCTTTTTTGCTGATACCGCGCTCTTTCAGCATATTCACTACCTTGGTTTCGGTAGCAATGCTGGCGTGGTCGGTACCTGGTACCCAGCAGGCATTTTTGCCTTTCATACGGGCACGGCGCACCAAAACATCCTGTATGGTATTGTTCAGCATGTGCCCCATGTGCAGCACGCCGGTAACATTTGGCGGAGGGATAACTATAGTATAAGGCTCACGCTCATCGGGCACCGATTTAAAAAAATCGTGCTTAAGCCAATAGCTGTACCATTTGTCTTCAATATCTTTTGGCAGGTATGGTTTGGAAGTACTCATAAGGGTGCAAATTTAATGATAGTTCATGGTTCATGGTTCATGGTTCATGGTTTTTTTGCGAAAAGTTCATTGTTAGTATGTCATACATTTGGTCTGCTTGTTTTCTTGACTCTTGATTCCTGGCTCTTGACTCTTGATTCCTGGCTCTTGACTCTTTCTTGCCCTGCCACAATATTTTTACAATTGCAAAGTTTAATAACATATGGACATCAGAACATTGCCTCTGCACCGTTTCCTGCTTGAAATGCTAAAAAAAGCACGCTCCTCTTTTGTGATAAAGTGGTTTAACCGCTAGCTTCTCACCCGCTGCGGCTTGCAGCCTTCCTTTCTAATTTGCTAACTTTAGTTTTTACGTAAAGACTAATGATGTTTAATACAAAAAATCTCATGCTGGTGGGCCTCGTATGCCTTTCAGCAACTACTTTCGCGCAAAACGGCAAGGACAAGCCGAAAACGCCGAACCTCACACTCAACCTCAAAAAATATATCGACCCGGCCAATATGGACCAATCCGTTAAGGCCGGGGATGATTTTTTTGAATACGCTAATGGTGCCTGGGTAAAAAACAATGCAATCCCTGCCAAAGAAACCCGCTGGGGCAGCTTCGGCATTTTACACCAGGAAAATACAGACCGGTTAAAAGGCATTTTGACTGACGTAAGTGCCCCCGGCCAGCCAAAAGGCAGCCTGAAACAGCGCGTAGGTGACCTCTACACCAGCGGCATTGATAGCGTAGCCATTGAAAAACGTGGTTATGATCCTATAAAGCCAGACCTTGAACGCGTATCAAAAGTAAGCGACCTTGACGGTGTTGTACGTGAAGCTATTTATGAGCGCACCCATGGTGTAGGCAGTCCGTTATTTGGTTTTGGTGTTGGACAGGATTCCAAACACCCTAATGTTAATATTTTGAACTTCGGACAGGGCGGCACCAGCTTGCCAGACAGGGATAATTACCTGAAAAACGACGACCGTACAAAAAAAATACAGGCTTCCTATAAGCAGTATATCGTTACCCTGTTTAAGCTCACCGGCGCAAGTGATGCTGATGCCGCAAAAAATGCGGAAACCATTTTTAACATCGAGACTGCGTTTGCAAAAGCCCAGCTAAGCCGCGTTGCCATGCGCGACCCAAATAAAACCTACAACAAATTTGCCGTAAAAGATTTCCAGGCGCTTACCCCGCATCTAAAATGGAACGAGCTGCTGCCGCTGATGAGCGTTAAAGGACAAGACACCATCCTTGTTTCATCTCCTGATTTTTATAAATCGACGGATGCGCTGCTGGCATCAACCTCGGTTGAGGATTGGAAAACTTACCTTGCCTGGAACGTGCTGAAAGGTTCGGCATCTTCTTTAAGCTCACCTTTCGAAAAGGCAAGTTTTACTTTTAGCAGTTCCCTGAGCGGGCAAAAGGTACAGGCACCGCGTGATGAGCGCGCTGCAAACCTGGTTGACGGCAGCCTTGGCGAATTGCTGGGACAGATTTATGTAGAGAAGTATTTTAAACCTGCTGCCAAAGAATATATGGTGAAGCTGGTGAATAACCTGAAAGAAACCCTTGGCGAACGTATACAGAGCCTTACCTGGATGAGCGCCGAGACTAAGGCAAAGGCATTGAAGAAATTAGCCGCTTTCTCCGTAAAAATCGGCTATCCCGACAAATGGCAGAATTACGACGGCCTTGAAATTGACCGCAATGATTACGCCGGTAACCTGCGCCGTATTTCGCAATGGCGCTATAATTATAACGTAAGCCAGTTAGGCAAACCGGTTGATAAAACCCGTTGGGGAATGAGTCCGCCGACTGTAAACGCCTCATACAGCCCAACCAATAACGAAATTACTTTCCCTGCGGGGATATTGCAGTTCCCATTCTTTGACTTCCAGGCTGACGATGCTGTGAATTATGGCGGCATAGGCTCTGTAATCGGTCACGAGATGACCCATGGCTTCGACGACCAGGGCCGTCAGTACGATGCCGATGGTACTTTGCGTGATTGGTGGACTAAGGACGATGCCGACAAATTTAAATTCCGCGCCGACCAGGTAGTAGACCAGTACAACCATTTTACCGTTGTAGATACTATCCACGTAAACGGCAAGCTAACCCTCGGCGAAAACCTTGCCGATTTAGGCGGATTGAATGTAGCTTACGCAGCGTTCAAAAAAACCAAAGAAGGGCATTCAGATAAAAAGATTGACGGCTTTACCCCCGATCAGCGTTTCTTCCTCTCATGGGCGCAGGTTTGGAGAAGCTCACAACGCCCCGAAGCTGCCGCACAGCGTATCTTAACCGACCCGCACTCACCAGAGCAATACCGCACCAACGCGCCGATAACCAATATCGACGCATGGTATAAAGCTTTCAATGTTAAACCGGGTGATAAGATGTATAAGAAACCTGAGGACAGGACTAAAGTGTGGTAGGTTTGAGTTCATAGTCCATGGACGATAGACCACAGTAGAAATAAAAAAACCGGTCGTGGGGACACAGCCGGTTTTTTTATAGTTGCTACAATTTTTAACATCTGTCATTGCGAACGAGGAACGAGTGAAGCAACCTCGTCGCTTGCATGGCGGCCATGCATATTGCACACCTGTTTGCGAAGAGGTTGCCGCGCTGCGCTCGCAATGACAAGTTTTTTATGCTTGATACATCTTATCAAAGTCGGTATTTCGTCTTCAAATAAAACTTTCTCAAAAAACCTATCCCCGGTAATTCATAACCGGCTTTCCCTGCAAGTTTACCAAGGCACGCCGATAAAAGCGCCAATTCAATTTCACTCAATTCCCTACTTTGCTCATGCTCATTTTGTTTGAGGATTTGACCTGGCGCAGCATCTTGTTTGAATGAACTGTTAGCACCGGCCAGCATACCGGCAACGGTTGGGATATTCAATATATCCGAATATTCAATTTCAAGAAAAGATGCCAGTTGTTGTATCACCGTATCCGGCTGTTCGCTTAGCTCTTCATAACGCACCAGCAGAAATCTCGGGTCATTTGTTTTCGACTGTTCAACCGCAACTTTAAAAGACATACGAAGGTCGAGCAATGCCTGGCGGAGATTTAAGCCTGGTTCCATTTTTTTCCGAGAGGACAGCACCGCTATGGGATTACGGACGGGAAGTATGATTTTGGCGTTCGGCATCTCCTGCCATATCCGTTGAAGAAAACGCTCGTTTGTTGGTGTTTTATCCACCCACATCTCAGCGTCTCCGTTAAAACACGAAGCGTAAGCAAGCAAAACGGCGGTATGCCGCCACTGAGTACCTTCATCGTGCGAGACTTCATTCCACCATGCCATCAGGTATCTTGCGAAATCAACATAAGGTGAGTTTTCAATCGTGCTGCGCCCAAGTAGCCAGTAAGGTGGCTGATTGATAGGATTTGCCAGGCGACGAAGCCATTCCATACCTAAAAAAGCAAGTCGGTAGTCTGCTGGTAATGTCTTTAATTTTTGTTCCAGGTTAGTATAGTAAGTTCCTTCGGACGGTAGTACCGCGAGTTTAGGATGACAGTCTAAAAGATTCCTGACCAGCGTGGTGCCGCTGCGGTGAACCCCGCATACAAAAACAGGGCGCCTCGCGAGATCAAAGCCCCACTTTAACTCATCCCGGCTTAAAGGCATTGGCCCTTGCCGTTCCGCCTCTGCCCAAACCAGTTGCGACCACTGGGCAGCCGACGCAATCAACTCGCCCGACGGACTTTGCTGTAGCCTGCGGACAGGCAACAGCTTATTAAGGCTGCACTCAGCTTCAATTATTTTTGAGAGGTCAGAATTTTGCAAAGCGCTTTTTTACAAGCATGTACGTAAAGTTACGTCAATTGGCTGCTTGTATTTCTTAAAATATTAAAATATGGCTTCTGCAATTTTTTTAGTCGGACCGGCGTTGCTCATGGTATAGAAATGAAGTACCGGAACACCAAATTCCACCAGTTCTTTACATTGATTTATCATCCACTCTATGCCTACCTCTTTAACGTTTTTCTCGTCTTTGCAGTCGGTTATGGCATCGCAAAGGTCGTCGGGCATATCAATGTGGAATGTTTTTGCCAGATTAACCAATTGTTTTGATGTGGTTATCGGCTTTAAGCCTGGAATAATCGGCACGTTAATCCCACTATCGCGGCAGTTTTTTACAAAATCAAAATATTTCTGGTTGTCAAAAAACATCTGAGTTACTATAAAGCCCGCGCCCATATCTACCTTCTGTTTCAGATATTTAAAGTCTGATTTTAAGCTTGGCGCTTCGAAGTGTTTTTCAGGGTAACCGGCCACGCCGATACAGAAATTAGTTTTCAGGTTATCGCCGCTGTTATCGTGCAAATAAATACCGTTGTTCATGTTTGCTACCTGCTGTAATAAATCAGTCGCATAACAGTGGCCGTTAGGCGTAGGCACAAATGAAGCATCGCCTATGCGCGCATCGCCGCGCAATACCAGTACGTTTTCAATACCCAGGAATTCAAGGTCGATAAGGCCGTTTTCGGTTTCATCTTTGGTGAAGCCGCCGCATAACAGGTGCGGCACGGTATCTACCTTATATTTATTCATTATCGCCGCGCAAATAGCAATAGTACCAGGGCGCTTGCGGTAGCTTAGCTTTTCCAGCAAGCCGTTTTCGTGCTGCTTGTAGATGAAATCTTCACGCAACGACGTTACGTCAATAAACGGAGGTTTAAACTCCATTAACGGGTCTATCGCATCATAAATGCCCTTTATGCTATGCCCTTTTAATGGCGGTATCAGCTCGAAAGAGAATAGTGTTTTGCCGTTCGCGTTGGCGATGTGTTCTGTTATTTTCATTGATAATCCTGTTCAGGATAAATATATCGCTAGGTTAATTGTGAAGTTCAGATTTGTCAACTTTTAAAAAGTTGACAAATCTCTTCCGTTTAATAATTCAGGTTTGGGCCTAACCACCGTTCGGCTTCCTCCAATTCCATGCCCTTCCTTATCGCGTAATCCTCCACCTGGTCTTTGCTTATTTTGCCCAATCCGAAATACCTTGCCTGCGGATGCGCAAAATAGAAACCGCTTACGGATGCAGCAGGGGTCATGGCCAGGCTTTCGGTTAGGTGCATGCCTACACTGTCTTCGGCCTTTAACAAGCTAAATAGTGTCGTTTTCTCGGTATGGTCAGGGCAGGCGGGATAGCCCGGCGCCGGGCGAATACCCTGGTATTCTTCTTTTATCAGTTCCTCGCTGCTTAGCTGCTCTCCTTTTGAGTAGCCCCAGTATTGCTTGCGCACCAGTTCATGCATCTTTTCAGCGAATGCTTCGGCAAGGCGGTCGGCAAGGGCTTTGGCCATTATGCTGTTGTAGTCGTCGTAGTCGGCTTCAAATTTGGCTACCAGTTCGTCGCAGCCAAGACCTGCAGTTACAGCGAAACCTCCAAAATAATCCGGCACTTCGCTTTCTTTTGTGGTGATGAAATCTGATAATGCATAATATGGCTCACCTTTTACTTTTTCGGCCTGCTGGCGTAAGGTATGGATACGGGTAAGCACGGTTTTGCGGCTTTCGTCAGTATATAATTCGATATCGTCTCCAACACTATTAGCCGGCCAGAAACCGATTACGCCCGATGCTGCTAGCAATTTCTCATCCACAATCTGTTTCAACAGCTTTTGCGCATCGTCAAATAGTTTTTTGGCCTCAACGCCTACAAACTTGTCATCAAAAATCTTCGGGTAGCTGCCGCGCAATTCCCAGGTATGAAAGAACGGTGTCCAATCGATGTATGGCAATAGTTCTTCCAGCGGGTAATTCTCAATTACTTTTGTGCCGGTGAACGTCGGTTTCGTAGCTACATCACCATCCAAACTAATCTGGAAACCGCCTTTACGCGCTTCCTCAATGCTTACGAAACGTTTATCCGAACGCTTATTCATGTGTGCCTCACGGGCTTTGGCATATTCATCTTTTATACCGTTGATATAGCCATCGCGTGTATCCCGGTTCATCAGGCTGCTGCAAACGGTTACGCTGCACGATGCATCTAACACGTGGATAGCCGCACCTGAATAATTAGGCGCAACTTTTACGGCTGCGTGAATACGTGAAGTCGTAGCGCCGCCGATTATTAGCGGTATGGTAAAACCTTCGCGCTCCATCTCTTTGGCAAAATGCACCATTTCATCAAGCGAGGGCGTAATCAACCCACTAAGGCCGATAATATCTACCTCCTGTTTTTTTGCTTCTTCAATTATGCGTTGCGCAGGTACCATCACCCCAAGGTCAATCACCTCGAAGTTATTGCAAGCCAACACCACCCCCACTATATTTTTACCGATATCGTGCACATCGCCTTTAACGGTGGCCATCAAAACCTTACCGGCATTGGCCCTGCTTCCGCTGCTGTCTTCCCCGGCATCGATAACACGCTGCTTTTCAAGTTCAATAAATGGTAGCAGGTAAGCCACCGCTTTTTTCATTACGCGGGCAGATTTCACCACCTGCGGCAAAAACATCTTGCCTGCTCCGAAAAGGTCGCCTACAATGTTCATCCCGTCCATCAGCGGACCTTCTATTACTTCAAGCGGTTTAGCGTAAGCCTGGCGGGCTTCTTCCACATCATCATCCAGATATTCAATAATACCTTTTACCAGCGCATGCGACAGGCGTTCCTGTACCGTACCCTTGCGCCATTCCTCGTCGCGCTCTATTACTTTGCCTTTACTTTTTATAGTATCGGCAAATTCAACCAGGCGTTCGGTGGCATCGGGGCGGCGATTCAGCAACACGTCTTCAACCAGCTCCAGAAGTTCTTTTGGAATCTCCTGGTAAACTTCCAGCATACCGGCGTTTACAATGCCCATGTCCATGCCTGCCTGTATGGCATGGTACAGGAAAGCCGAGTGCATGGCCTCACGTACCGTGTTATTACCACGAAACGAGAACGAAATATTACTCACCCCACCGCTAACTTTAGCATGTGGCAGATTTTGTTTTATCCAGCGCGTAGCCTCGATAAAGTCCACGGCATAGTTATTATGTTCTTCCAAACCGGTTGCCACGGTAAGAATATTCGGATCGAAGATGATATCCTGCGGCGGAAAGCCGACTTCATCCACCAATATATCGTACGAACGCTTGCAGATTTCGATACGGCGCTGTAATGAATCGGCCTGTCCTGTTTCATCAAAAGCCATCACAACCGTAGCTGCGCCATAGCTTAATATTTTGCGGGCTTGTTCCTTAAATTTCTCTTCACCTTCTTTTAGGGAGATGGAGTTTACAATGCCTTTGCCCTGTATACATTTTAAGCCAGCCTCAATAACCGTCCACTTAGACGAGTCAATCATTATCGGCAGTTTGGCAATATCCGGTTCAGATGCAACCAGGTTCAAAAACTTCACCATCACAGCTTCAGAGTCAATCATACCCTCGTCCATATTGATGTCGATAACCTGCGCACCGCCTTCCACCTGCTGACGGGCAACGGTAAGGGCTTCTTCATAGTTCTCAGCCAGTATCAGCTTTGAGAATTTGGGCGAACCGGTGATATTGGTACGCTCGCCTACGTTTACAAATATACTTTCAGGGGTGATGGTTACCGCTTCAAGCCCGCTTAAACGCATATAGGGTTCAATTTGCGGGATAGGCCGTGGTGAATATCTTGCAGCTTTATCAGCAATACATTTGATGTGCTCCGGCGTGGTACCGCAACAACCACCAACAATATTTACCAAACCGGCTTTCATAAAGTCGTCAACCTGGTGAGCGGTTTCGTGCGCAGTTTCATCGTACTGACCAAACTCATTCGGTAAGCCGGCATTCGGATAGGCTGAAATAAATACGTTAGCCTTGATAGATAGTTCCTCAATGTGCGGGCGCATTTCCTTTGCACCCAACGCACAATTCAATCCCACAGAAAGCAGGTTTGCATGTTGCACCGAATCCCAGAATGCCTCAACGGTTTGTCCGGACAGCGTACGGCCAGAAGCATCCGTTATAGTACCGGAAATCATCAGCCCCCCTAACCCCCTAAAGGGGGGGTAGTCTTTGCCATTGAGCGCACATTCTTTTCTGTACCTGTCAATAGCAAACAAAGCAGCTTTGGCATTCAGTGTATCAAATATGGTTTCGACAATCAACAAGTCAGAACCGCCGTCAACCAAACCTCTTACCTGTTCATAATAAGCTTCGGCAAGGTCGTCAAAAGTTACTGCCCGGTAACCGGGATCGTTTACATCAGGCGATAACGAAGCAGTACGATTCGTCGGCCCCACTGCGCCAGCTACAAAACGTGGTTTGTTCGGGGTCTTAATATTATATTCATCAGCAGCCTCGCGGGCTATGCGTGCGCCCTCGTAGCTTAGCTCATAGGCCAGATCCTCCATCTGGTAATCGGCCAGTGAAATGCGCTGCGTGCTGAAGGTATTTGTCTCGATGATATCCGCACCTGCATCAAGGTATTCAATGTGAATAGCTTTGATAATATCCGGGCGTGTTATATTCAGCAGGTCGTTGTTGCCCTGTAAGTCGGAAGGATGATTACGAAAGCGCTCGCCGCGAAAATCGGCCTCCTTCAGCTGGTAACGCTGAATCATGGTGCCCATCGCCCCGTCAATAATCAGTATGCGCTTTTCTAGTTCTTTTCTAATATCCATGTTTGTGATTTCACCGATTTTAATTTGCGATTTCACAGATTTTTTTGGGGATTTCACCGATTTTATAATTTGTGATTTCACCGATTTTATAATTTGTGATTTCACCGATTTTGGTAATCGAAGTAATCATCTTTTAAATCAGTGTAATCCTTAAATAATCGGTGAAATCATTCTCTAATCGGTGAAATCACTACAAGCTTATCGAAAAGTCGGGTGTTAGTTTGACTTTCGCTTATCTTTCCCGCTGCCGTTTGGCTGCCGGGTAGAATGTAGCACCTTGTAAGTACAGGTTGCTAAGACATCGCAGGGTCTGTCCCTCCGTCTTTCTCCATAAGCACCACAAATATCTGCATAAATGCGGTTACATGCAATAGGGATTAGTTGTCATAGGATAAGAAAGGCATTGGAGGAGAATCAAGAGCCGGGAGCGAGAATCAAGAAGCAAGAGTCAAGAACCAAGACTCAAAACAAAACTGCGCCAACGTATTAAAGCTGCAAATTATCCTGATTCTTGACTCTTGGCTCTGCAGAAGATATGATGATAGGTAATTTTGGTGAATAGGTTTTCAAAGATTTGCATTAATCACCTGCTGCAAAAAGGCCCTGATATTTTCCCTTGCGCCTATAGAGCGGCTTATTACCTCGCCATTTTTGCCGATAACCATATGTACGGGCAGAGCATTGGTATTAAAGTTTTCAGCGATTTTGCTGCCATTGTTTAATACGCGATAATCAAACTCCCGGTCTTTAAAGAATTTTAGCAGGCTTTCTGTTTTATCGCCCGATAAAGCCAGGAATATCACATTAGGCTGATTGCTGAATTGCTTAACCAATTTATTCAGCTCCGGCATTTCGGCAACGCACGGGCCGCAGCCAATCCCCCATATATTCAATACTACCAGCTTGCCCTTAAAGTCTGACAGGCGGACAACATTTCCTTTTAAATCTGTCGCTGTAAAATCTGGTACTATATCGGCTGATGTTGTTGACTTCGCCCCTGCGGGTCTAAGCGAAGCCTGGAATTCTGCAAAGGTTTTCTGTTTTACGCTGATAGAAGCAAATATTGCCTCCATTGAGTCGAGGGCTGCTGCATCGCCTGTTTTATAAAGCCTTTTATAATCTTCCATTGCGAGGTTCAGATTACCCGTCCGTTTGTAAGCCAGCGCCCGCTGCTGAAGCAACAGGGGCAGAAAATTACCCTCGGCGTTGCTCCCTGCCAATATACTGATTGCTGCAGAACTGTTAGTTATTGCGGCCCTATAATCTTTCTTCAGCAGGTTAAGCTTTACCAAATCCATATAAAATAACGGTACATATTGCTGGTAGTGATTATAGTTTAGCCGGTACTGGTGATTTATTGAGCCACCCTGGTAAAGTTCAATGGCCTCGTAAAGCATTTTTTCAGCTGAATCCAATTTTTCATTTCGTTCGATGTAAAGCTCAGGCAGGTTAGCCAAGGCGTAGTAGGGCATTTTGCTATTATTGTACTCCGGCAGCAAAGCTTTTTCAAAGGCTGCGGTGCTGATATTTTTATCGTCTTTAATGTAGTAGAATACGTTGGGGTCGTGCGAAAGATAAGCGTTGGGATATGAGGTAAACAGTTCCTTCAATTTCATGCGCACATCATCTTCCACGTTCTTAGCACTTGCTTTATAGTATTCATAATTATAAATACTGAATGCAAACGCCAATTCGGCGCTTTCGGGAAAACGACTAAACAGCAAATACAGGTATTTCTTTCCTTCGGACAGATTGGCGGTTTTAGCATAACCGACACATAAAGCCGCCAGCAGCCCTGGTCCGGCGTCTTTTTTTTGTTGGGCGATTGCCTGCAGTTTTTTCACAATTTCATCTATTTGTACCTTAGCCGCCTCATGGTCTTTTATCATCGAAACAACATTGATAAACCGGGCATAGGCCAAATAATTATCCGGATAATGAACCATTTCCTTCCGGAAGACGCTATCCGGGTTATCGTCTAAAAGCGCATCGAGGTAAGCGCCCTCAGCTTCAGTTTGATGATTAGAATCAAATACCAGTTTGGTTATAGCAACATTATCGTCGTCTTTGTTCAGGGTATAAAATTCTGCTTTTAATGACGCCGCGTTGTTGGGAAGCTTAAACTGATTGGTTAGGTGGCTGTCTGCCCCTTCCATCGCCAAATGGAATTTATCATAGTATCCATTTTGGAGGTAAATGGTTATCCTGGCGTAAATGGTTTCCTTACCGCTAAGCACAGCGCCGGGTTCTGTACTGTTATAAGTGATAGTCACCATCTCGCCACCTGCCGGTTTAGCGGTCGATACGGTGCTAACCTGGCCCAATGCCAAGCCAATAAGTCCAACTACCGCGATGATGCTCAACAAAAGCTTTTTCATTTCCTTAAAATTTCAATAAAGGAAACGATCGCTTTTATCAGCCTAAAAAATAATTGACCGGTTGAGCCATAAAGGTTACCAGACAGGGTAAGAATATGACGAACGGCATTACCATAACAGTGTTTTTATATATGGGGATAAAACCGGGGTTAATCCGCAGAAATTATGGATTAGTCATTAAAATTGCAGGTATTGGCAAGTTTTGCATAGATTCAAAAAATGAACCGGCTGAAAATATCCTGGGATAAATCGTTCACCGACTGGCGCTATCGCCTGTTGCTGCATGTGATGTTTTGGTTTTTTATCCTTTTTTACTGGACACAGGAGAGCGTAGTACTACTCATTAAGTGGGAGCAACACTATTCTGTCACTCTCATCGGCATTTGCCTGGCCCTTTTCCTGTTTTACCCGCTGGTATATGCCATTGTTCCGCTGTTTCAAAAGCGCAAATGGCTGCCTGCAATAGGCCTGCTTGCTGTTTATTACATAATTGCAGTTACCCTGCGCGCCTACAATATCGAACTGATTATGAGCTGGTATAACCTCAAAAAATCGTGGGTTGTGGGCCAGGACTTTTTTAAACGGCTATATGCTCATGAGTTCGCCCCCTTAAACCTTTTGAAAATATTTTTCAGCAGCATTCCAAGCCTGCTGGAGATCATATACCTGCCACTTACCGTTAAATTTATCCGGTACGCATACCGCTTTAACCTGAAACAAGCCTGGCTGGCTAAAGAAAATGCCCAACTACAGCTATCAACTCTAAAAGCACAGGTAAACCCGCATTTCTTTTTCAATACCCTCAATAACCTGCAGTCATTCATCGTGCAGAACGAACGAGAAAAATCAGTAGACCTGCTCATCAAACTGGGCGATTTTATGCGCTCATCATTATACGACTGTGACGCCGACCTGATAACGGTTAAACAGGAAGCCGATTTATTAACCAATTATATCGCTATAGAGCGTGTGCGCTTTGATGAACAAGCCACAATCAACCTCAACTTTTTAAATGATGACCCGGAGTACAAAATTCCGCCCTTTATATTTTTGCCTTTTGTAGAAAATGCCTTCAAACATGGCGGCTCTGTTCCTGCGGAGGACGTGCTTATAAGTATTGACTTAAAAAACACCGTCGAAAAAATCACGCTGACGACGAAAAACCGGTATGGCGGACAGGCAAGCAAAGGCGGCATCGGCCTGCAGAATGTGCGCAAAAGGTTAAGCTATTACTTCAATGAAAATTATAAGCTCAGCATTGAAAATACGGGCGATATTTACAGCGTTATACTGGAGATATGCAAACCGTAAACTATTTAATTGTTGATGATGAACCGCAAGCCCGTAAGCTGTTCCAGGCTTATTTGGCCGGCATAGGTAACTATAATCTTATTAAATTATGCGCTAACGCGATGGAGGCGTATGAGGCGCTGCATACATCAAAGATAGACCTGATGTTCCTGGACATAAAAATGCCGGTAGTGTCGGGCACCGACTTTTTACGTTCGCTTAAAAACCCGCCGCTGGTAATTTTCACCACTGCCTTTAATAAATATGCGATGGAAGGTTACGAGCTGAATGTAATAGACTACCTGTTAAAACCCATATCGCTGCCCAGACTGATGCAGGCGCTTGAAAAAGTAAACGGTCGCATGCAGAAAACGACTGATGGTAATATTTTTCCGGCAATCAATCATATTTTTATTAAACAAGAAAACAAGCTGGTTAAGATAAACCTCGACGAAATATTACTGGTAGAAGGCATGCAAAACTATGTAAAGCTTCACCTGAAGGATAAGGTTATGATTACGGCCAACACGATGAAGGTAATGGACGATTTGCTTCCTGCGCATAAATTTCTGCGTGTACACCGCTCATTTATAGTACCTGTGGCAGAAATTTCTGCCATAGCCGGCAATGCGGTAGAGACAACTTACAAAAATGTGCCGATTGGTTTGAGCTACAAGAATGAGGTGTTGCGATATGCCAGGAATGGCGGTGGAAAATCTCATATGTAGGTTATCGCGAAAATCAAGCCCATACATCCGCGTACAATATGGATCGTGCCAATGGCACTCTGTTGTTTTGCTGGCAATTAACCACGGGTTGAAACCCGTGGCTACAAAATGATTCGGGCCGATGGCCCTTAAATATCCTATGCGTGGGACTGCCAATTTTTTGGTATTCCTGGCTCTTGATTCTTTGGCTCTTGGCTGTCTCACGAATATATCCATATCAACATATGCCCCTTCTGCTTACGAATAAGGGCATCGGCAATCTTCATGGTATTGTTTGATATGGCGGGACATCCCCAACCTTCGGGTGTACCGTTTGGATAAACTTCTTCTTCGGAAACGGCCTCCCACGAATGGAAAACAACCTGCCGTTTAAGGGCATTACTATTGGTTGATTCGAGGCCTGCGAGATAATATTTAACGTGTATACCCCAATTGCTGTAGGCGCGGCCATCTATGCGATATTTACCAAGCGGCGTACAATGGCTGCCATCCGCATTGCTGAATACAGGTTTATCCTTCGACCACATACCAGACCAGGGCATTTGTCCGCAGCCGTGGCTTACCAGGCCGCTGGCGAGAATTTGTTTTTTGGCAAAGTCCCAAATCACAAACCGTTTAACACCCGAGGGCAGGCTCATATCAACCAGGAAACAATAACGCATGTTAAACCCCTGCTTTTTGCAGAATTGCAAAGCCTCTTTGGCTTTTAACCGGGTTCTGTTTGTATCGATATGCGGAGTAGCCGCCATCGAACTAATAGCGCATAAAAAAGCCGGTAAGAAGGCTAATAAAAATTTATTGAGGCTTCTCACCGGCTCTGATAAAAATCTAAGCTGAATTATCTTCTGCTGCCGAACAAACGAAGCATTGACATAAACAGGTTAATGAAAGTAGTATAGAGCACGTAGGCTCCTATAATTACCAATTTTTTTGATTCGGCAGTACCGTATTCAATACCAGCGCCAATACGTTTCAACATTTGCATGTAGTAAGCAGTTAAGCCTATCATCAAGGCTACGAATACAAAGCTCAATAGGTAAGATAATTGAGCACTGCCCATAAAAAAGTTAATAAGGCTCACTACAAATGCGCCCAGGAATATCATAATCAATATCGAACCGAATTTGGTTAAATCCATCGATGTGGTATAGCCGGCTATCGCCATTATGCCAAATATTGCAGCAGAGCTCAGAAACACTGTAAATATTGATGATGCGGTATAAATAAGGCCGATAATACTCAAACTAATTCCTATCGCAACAGCGTAAGCGATAAACAAAGTCAGTACTGCCCCGTATGATAAGCGGTTAAAACCGAAATTCATCACTAATGAAAAAGCCAATGGCGAAAACACAGCGATATAACCTAAACCTGTGAAACCGCCCCGGGTAGGGTCGATAATCAGGCGCAGCAAACTGATATTTGTCGCAAACTCAAAAGCAACAAAGGCCGATATGCCCAGTGCAACAAACATCCAGGTAAAAACCTTTGCAATGTACTTGCGCGACGAATCAGCATCGTTAATTTGTATTACGTTTTCATAAACGTAGTCAGGATTATTATTTTCCATTTTCTTGTTTTAAAGATTTGTTGTTCAAATGTAATTAGTAGATATGAGATTTGAGGTAAAAATGCCAACAGATTTTTTATCGCTAAGCAATAGCTCAATTCAAACCATATCACCTTATAACGCAGATATATCAATTCTCGTACCTCAGCCGCTAATTCAGCCGTTTTGTCAGTTGTTCTTCAACTTTTTTAAATACCTGCAAAGGTTTAAGCGTGCGCCAGGCCAGGTTGTCAAGCTCACCGCCGAAATTGATGTAATAGTCGATATTATTCTGTTTAAACTCTTCTATTACGTGATCCCTGAAATTGATGCCGGCAATCCAGCCGTCTTCCACATCCTGGAACCATTCTTCATAGTAACAGTCGTCGGATGAGTGAAAGTTCAGCACATTCTCCCCTATCAGAATAAAGTGATTGATGCCGTTATCTACCATCAACTCCAGTATCTCGCGCTTCATCAGCATGATATCGTTATTGATGGCATCGTTCCATTCGCCGATAAATTCAATGATAGCATAGTTGCGTTCGTAATCGGCAAATAACACCTTCATATACAACGTATTCGAGCCGAATGAATCCCACTGCGGGTGCAGCAGGTAATTGTAAACCTGCTTATCAAATTCAAACTCACTGTATTGCGTAGCATAAAACGGCGAATACTCATCTTCCGACGCCACATAGTCGTCACGCCATTTGTAATATGGTTCTATCTCGTGCATAAATATTCTCTCAGTTAAACTTTTTCCAGAGTTTCGGGTATAAACCCGGCAACTCGCTTTCTTTCCAATCTTTACCCGTAGTTTTCGGGCCTCCAAAATCATAGTTCAGCCCTTTATCATAGGCTACGTTTCGGGGAAAGGCATCATCTTCCTCCTTTTTCCCTGTTTTATTCTGATATGCCGTTGTAGAAACAAATAATAAATCTTCAAAATCCGGTACAACGCCCTTTTCAATAACATCCGCTAATGAATCAGGGTCTTTAATCGTTTGTTCGAATGTTTTTTGGCCTAAACCAATCAACCAGCAACGGAAATATAAATAGGTATCATCAGAAACGGAACCATCGATGATTTTATCGATGGCCACAATTTTATAATCATCGGCGGCAATAATCTTTTTACACAAAATTATCTCAAAATCCACTATTTGCTCCGGGGTGTATTGCGACAGTTTTTGAATTATTATATCCCCCTCTGCTTTTGTACTGCCACCTGAAGTATAAAAAGCATAATCTATAATTTTCCAAAATTCCTTCTCATCCATATTATTTCCCTTTTGGTATTCGGCAACTTTTGTTTGGCCGCCACTTCCCCGGGGACGGGAACATGCAACTATAACAGCCATCATTAACAATAAAAGGGTTATGGAAAACATTATATGTAAAGACCTCGCTTTCGTAACTTTCACAACCTTATTTGTTTAAAATCGCATCAACGGCTTTCCTCACACTACCGTGTTTCAACAACAGCTCACCCGCGGCTTTTTCATCCAGGCCGGTTTCGTTCATTACCATGCGGGTGCCGCGGTCGACCAGCTTATCGTTGGTTAACGCCATGTCGACCATTTTATTCCCCTTCACTTTGCCTAATTGAATCATAACACTGGTGCTCAACATATTTAACACCAATTTCTGGGCTGTGCCGGCCTTCATGCGGGTGCTGCCCGTTAAAAATTCAGGACCGGTAACCACCTCAACCGGGTATTTGGCTTCTGCCGCTACCGGGCTTCCTGTATTGCAAACAATGCAGCCAGTTACCACATCGTTCTCATTGGCTTTTTTTAAGCCGCCAACCACATAAGGCGTAGTACCGGAAGCCGCTATACCTACTAACACATCCTTTTCGTTAATCTTATATTCCTGCAAATCAATCCAGGCCTGTTCGGTATCATCTTCCGCAAACTCTACCGCTTTGCGAATAGCGCCATCGCCGCCGGCAATAATGCCTACAACCATATCAAACGGAACGCCAAACGTAGGCGGGCATTCCGAAGCATCAACCACACCCAGCCTGCCACTGGTACCGGCGCCGATATAGAATAACCTGCCGCCCTCTTTCATTTTTGCCGCGGTAATAGCCGATAGCTTTTCAATCTGCGGGAGCGCTTTTTCCACGGCCAATGGCACGCTTTGGTCTTCCTTATTAATACTTTCAAGAATCTGCAGAACCGGCATTTGCTCCAGGTTATTGTAGTGCGATTCTTTTTCGGTGATTCTTTCCATTAAGGCAAAATTGGGGAAAATAATTTAGATGTGAGACGTGAGATTTGAGATATGAGACTTGGATTTTTTCGATGAAAGTCAATAAGTCCAAAAGATGAATACCTTATCTCAAATCTCTAATCTCACACAGGGAAGTCGTTTTAATCTTTTGGCGGCTTTTTTCATAGCGATGGGTTTATAAACCCATCGCTATGGTGGAGATCTTCTCAAGTGGGCGGTCTTTTCCGTTTGAAAAGTAAACGGCCTATGTGTAATGATTTCAATGGCAATTCCCTCCATATCTCATATCTCGCATCTATTTGCTAACTTTGTGGTAATAAGAATAATGAAACGAGCTGCAGGGATTATTTTCAGGACGACGCTATTGTTAACGCTGGGTGTGATGATTGGCCTCTTCATCAGCAACCGCAGCCTGATGAATCAAAGTCTTGGTTTCTCGCTCGAGGAGAACGACAAGATATCCAAAGTGCTCGACCTGGTGAAGCATAAGTATGTCGATTCTGTAAATGTCGACAGTGTTGAGGGGGTTACCGTTAACAATATGCTGCAGCACCTCGACCCGCATTCGCTTTACCTTCCCGAACAAAAAGCAACATTTATCAACGAAGGGCTGGCAGGCGGATTCATCGGCATTGGCATTGAATATCAGCTGCTGCGCGACACCATGATTATCACCCAAATCTACCCTGGCGGCCCTGCGGCGAAAGCAGGCCTGGTTACAGGCGACAGGATTATGGAGGTTGATGGTAAAAAGTTTTCCGGAACACATTTAACGGTAAAAACGATCAATAAAACGCTTCACGGGCAAGACAATTCTCCGTTGATAATTGCGGTCAGCTCGCCTAACTCTCTGGCCAGGAAAAACTATACGCTAAAACGGGGGCATGTACCCAACAGCAGTATTGACGCCGCTTACATGGCAGCTCCGGGTGTGGGTTATATTAAAATCAGCAAATTCGGCCTGACTACAGATACCGATTTTCGCGAGGCTATAAGTAAGCTTAAAACCAAAGGCCTGCAAAAACTGGTGCTTGATTTACGCGGAAATGGCGGCGGTTACCTTAATACAGCAACCGAACTTGCCGACGAATTTTTAACTAAAGGCAAGCTGATAGTTTATACCCAGGGTGTACACGAAGAACGCCGGGACTATTTCTCTACCGATTCAGGCACTTTCCAAACCGGGAAGGTAGCAGTTATGATAGATGAATACTCTGCTTCGGCCAGCGAGATATTAGCCGGCGCCTTGCAGGACTTAGACCGCGCTGTCATCGTAGGTCGCCGCTCCTTCGGCAAGGGATTGGTGCAGCAGCAATTTGCCTTCGCAGATGGCTCGGCGGTTAACCTAACTATCGCACGATACTACACGCCTTCAGGCCGTTCTATCCAAAAATCATACAAAGGCGGCATTGAAAGCTACCATAACGATATAGCCGAACGTATGCGGAAGGGTGAGTTATTCTCGGCCCAAAATAACCTGGACGACAGCATTTTCAAAAAGCAATCGCCATACCATACGGCTAATGGCCGTAAGGTATTCAGCGGCGGCGGTATTATGCCTGATATTTTTGTCCCTGCCGATACGACCGGTGATTCGTATCTTTTAGAAGAGCTGAACGACAAGCAGCTTTTTACCGCCTACACCATTGATAAATTGCAGCCGCTGCTGAATGCCTTCAACTCTTCGGATGATTTTATCAAGAAGTATGAAATAAGCGAGGACGAGTTTCATAAGTTCATTCAATATGCCTCGCAAACCATAAAGGAAATGAATCCTCAGGATTTGCTCACCTCCAAATCTGCTATAAAAACCATGCTTAAGGCATCAGCCGCCCGGTTTAAGTGGGGAGATAATGCCTATTTTGAAGCCATAAACGCCAGTGATGAAACGCTGTCGAAAGCGATACAGGCAATTAATTGAACCGGGATTTTTCACCTGTTGTTAGTTTTCAATGGCGTTCAAGAGGGTTTCGCCGTTACGCAGATTTTACAGATTTTTTTGGCGGATGATTTTTTGGGCTGTGCTTAAGCCACTAGTTAATGCTGCTTCAACGGTGCCCATGGAGGGGCCTTCGTACAGGTATTCCCCGGCGAAGAAGATGGTGTTTTCGATAGGTTGGGTTAATATTTTTCTTGCGCCTGCAGCTTCAACCGTATCGTAGGCATAGGAGCCGCGCGTAAACGGCTCGGCGGTCCAGTTGGCTACATCGAAGGCCACGAGCTTATCTTTTAATTCGTCCTCGCTCATCTTAAAAATATTTCCTATTGATTGCAGGCATAGCTTTAATATTTCTTCTGCCGGTGTATCTTTTTGCCGGGCCGCGGGCAGGCCGCCAAGCCAGCCGGTTAAAACCGCACTGTGCCGGGGCGATTGTGTCCACCAGGTTGGTATAGTTTCGCTTGACAGGATAAAGCCCATGTTTTTCAAGTCGGTTCCAACGCGCTTTGCAGTTGCCGCGTCTTCCCAAAAGGGTGTGTCAAACTCAAGCAGGATTTTTATGATTGAGCCGAAGCCCATTTGCCGGATTGCTTTATGATGATCCGGGATTTGTGGAGAAAACGTTATTGCGCCTTTCTCGTTTTTATCGGCTTGTAAAACGCCGAGTGGCATCGCTATTAACAGGTGTTCAGCTTCATAGGTTGCTCCGTCATCGGTTTTCGTTTTTACATATCCGGCTCGCCAGGATATTTCTTTTACTACGGAGTTAAGATATATCTCCGATCCCGCCTGCCTGCTTTCTTCTTCCAGGTATTTTATCATCACACCGTAGCCTCCTTTTACGCGGTGCTGTGCTTCAAAGTCTTCGCCCTCCCACTCATCGCGCAAAGCAAATGAGCTGGCTCTTTCCGGATCGGCTGTATCATAACCTGATACAAAACCGATTACCGAGGCTCTTAATTCATCATATTTACCAGCCGGAAATTCTTTATCAAGGAACTCCTGGATGCTGACGTCCTGTTTAAGTTCGCCAAGTTTAGCCACCACCTTGTCCCAATCCGCGAAGCCGCCGTCTTCAATAAATTTTCCATCCTTGTAGGTTACCATTTCTTCAACAGCAGAATGATATTCAATACCGGCTTCCTTTAACAGGGTTAGCGTTACCGGTAAATCACCGTGGATAAACTCCGCACCAAGCTCTGCATCTTTAAAAAATGATTCGTTATGCAAAGTGTGGATGCGCCCCCCGCAACGGTTACGGGCTTCCAGTACGGTAACTTTCTTTCCGGCTTTGCTTAAAGTACGCGCCGCCATCAGGCCGGTTGCACCTGCGCCTATGATGAGGATATCAGCTTTATTCATTGAAATTTATAAGCGGATTTTGAGTTGATTTGTTTGAGAATTGTTATTTGTATGTCGGTCGGGGCGTATCGCATACCATAGCCGTTAACCTAAGGGCATTGGGGTCCGTAGCCCCCTCTAAATCTCCCCCGGTAGGGGAGACTTTAGCTGCACGATCGCCGTAATTTTTTTAAGTCCTCCCAACCGGGGAGGATTATTTCATGAGGGCTTCGCCGTTTAGGAGGGGCTTTGACCCGCTTTGCAGCTATGATTTGGCTTAAGTTAACGGCTATCGTATCGCATACGCGCGCCTCGCAAATATGCCTATCTTTCCTCCAGCATCTTTAAATACTGCGATGGGGTCATCCCATTTTGTTTCTTAAATGTTTCATTAAAGGCCGATTTGCTGGTAAAACCCACGTCCATAGCAATACCCATAATGGAGTAATGTTTGTAAGCCGGGTCGGCCAGGCGTTGTTTTACTTCTTCGGTGCGGTAATAACTCACCAGTTCGCTAAAGCTTTTATTGAGCCTGTTATTGATAACGCGCGATATAACGTGAGGCGTGGTGTGCGCTTTTTTTGCCAGCTCGCTTATTTTTATTTCGGGATGCCTGTAAATCTTCTCACGCTCAAAAAAATGAAGCACTTTCTTCAGCAAGGCATCTTCCGTTTGTTCTTCAATATTTACGGATGCATATTTTTTATCAAAATCCGGTTTTAACGTACGCACATCCGATAAAGCCTGGAAGGCGATGGTATAGATCATCGCACCCAATACCATGGAGTATATAAAGTTGCCCGTCACCGTGTAAACCCCGGTTACCGCCACATAAATTATTATCCCCAGGAAAACGACTGCCACCAGGCAAAACGTAATGGTAAGCTTTTGCAGCCATTTAAAGCGCTGCTCAACAGGAAAGCGGTACTGTGCCGGCGGGTTTTTAACCGACTGCAGCAGAAAACGCCTGATTAAGAAGAAATAGATAGTGAGGTGCGCAAAATAGGCGATAAACCATAACGATGTCTTACCATCTATTTGAATCCTGCCTTCTATCAGCGCATCGATAGTGAGCACTAAAATACGGTCGTCAACAGGGTTTTCCTGAATCCAGATGACTACCAACGCTAGCAGATAAGGCACAAAATGCAACAGGTGGATGTACTTAAATTTAAAGTCCGACGAGATTACCGACAGTGTGTACAGGTATAATACCGGCCCCAGCAACAGCACCATCCCCCGGCCAATGTTAGTGATGCCATGAACGGTACGATACAGGTAAGTGGCTTCGCTAAAGTTGCTGAATTGCACGCAAAATATTATCACCAGCAGGAACAGCAGCAGCAACCGGGCATTTTGATTGGCGGCAGGCTTTATCAGCAGCGAAACGAAAAGAAACAGGCACTGCGAAAGAAAGGCAATCAATAATATCGACCACAAGCTAAAAATCATAAACTAAAAGGGGTACGGGATTACAAATGTACACCTTTTTGCCCGGCGGGGAGTTTAAATTGCCGTCAAATTAAAAAATGCACGATGAAAAAACTTGCCTTTTTATTGATAGCAATTGTGCTTGCCATAAACACCGCTGATTGCCAAAACTTTCATAATTTAAAGTTTACCGACAAGTGCGACACCTCGAAAACCGGGCTTTGTTACTGGGATTTATCCTGGGGCGGCAAGGGAGCAGTATCGCCGGCGCGTGACGGCAATATTAACGCCATGCTGATACAAGGTGCCACCGAAATCTCTGTTGGCTTTAGCGAGCAGACAGCTGTTTTTCCGGCGCCTAAAGGCGATGCGTTTATTACGCTTACAGCTGATATAAAAACAGCGGACGTTATCGGAAAAGGCGCCGGGTTAAATTTGTGGCTTTTAGACGCTAAAGGAAACACCCTCGCCACCAGGGATATGGGCGGCTTTTACTCTCTCGACTGGATAAGAGGAACAACGCGATGGAAAACCTGCTCAATTTCAATAGTCCTGCCAAAGGAAACAGCCAAAGTAAAAATCGGCGCGATATTATTCGGAAAAGGCAAGGCATGGTTCAGCAGTTACAGGTTTAGTGTTACTACCATCGGCAATCGCAGGGTAAGTCCACTGGCTGTAAAATACATCAATGCTGCATGCGACATTATTAAAAAACATTCGCTGGTTAAGGATTCTGTAAACATCAGCCAGCTAAAACAAACTACCTTAAAAATTGCCGGACCGGCTAAAACATACAGTGATTGTTTCCTGGCAGTAAAATATCTCATCGAATCCCTGCGGCTTTATGGAGATGAGCATTCATTTTTCATGAGTGCTGCTGAGAAAAAGAACTGGGAAATAAACGGTTCGGCGGTTCATAAAATAAAGAATGCTAATTGTGAGGCGATGGGGGATTATGGTTACATCAAGGTCCCCGGCTTTCATGGCGGCAATCAAAAAAGGATTCTTGCTTTTGCGAATGCCCTGCAAGCCGATATTAAAAAATTGGCAAATGCGGGCGTTAAAGGCTGGATTGTTGATTTACGCGAAAACAGCGGCGGCAACCAGGAGCCCATGATTGCCGGTCTTGGACCGTTGTTCAGTTCGGTTAAATTAGGCTCTTTGCTTGATGTGAATAATCAATACAGCTCATGGAATTATAACAATGGCCGGTATTTTTTTGATGACTCGACGGGCTGGAAAGTGACGCATCCGGTTAAATTAAAATCACAGCTGCCTATTGCAGTTTTAACCAGCGCTCAAACCGGCAGTTCGGGAGAAATTACAGCTATCTCATTCATTGGGAATGCACGAACCCGATCGTTCGGTCAGCCAACCTGGGGCTTGACAACCGGTAATGGGTCTTTTGATTTGCCAGATGGCTCACAAATGTTTATTGCGTCAACGCACATGGCAGACAGGAGTGGCAAAATATATACAGGGCCGATTGTGCCGGATGTGGTTGTTAAAACAAGCACGGACGGCAAAGGCTATGTTGTTTTAGATGCCGCGATTGATTGGTTAAAATCACAGCCATGAAAACTTAAGCATCCGTGAAAACTTACGAAGTTTCTAAAACTTCGTAAGTTTAAGAAGTCCTTATTTATTTCCTAAGCCTATCCATTGTTTTTCCAGGTTCCAACCTTCTACCAATATGTTTGGCTGTACTCCAGCCAGTTTCGCAACCGGTGCGCTAACAGATATCGTTATACTCTCATGCGGGGCAAGGGTAAAATAATTAGCGGTCCAGTAGCTTGGCATAACCTCTTCGCCGTTTTTCATTAATTGCGGGCGAACGAAAAATGCAATTTTTCCGGTATTGTTTGTTAATTGTATCGTCCATTTATTTTCGGCGGCGCCTTTTTCAGCCTTTAATACTTTTACGTCAACTTTGGTTGGAGCCATATTATTAAGGTCGGTTAAATTGTTATCGGGCGCCATCCAATACACGTTGTGAGACACAGTTTTACCCGTCGCATCAGTTAAGTTTAATACAACAAAGCTTACGCCCTTCGCAGCCTTCAAGGCTTCCTTTAGCTTAATAACTTCCTGTGTACCTTCATCTGCAAAACCAATATGGCTAATGGTAAATGAGTTTAACCTTTTGCTATCGACGTCGTATATTTCTGCTTTAGCACTTAAAATACCAGTGGCATGGTGCATACGGTTTATCACCGCCGCGGTAGAATCGTTTTGGTTAAACTGGATATGCAGCGGTTCCACAGCATTCTGCATAGCATAATAACCTGCGTTAGGTTCCAGGTACCAATCGTATATCTGCCAAACAACACTTGGTAATGCAGCATTAAGCTTCCATAGCATCACACCACCGGTTTCGGTAAGCTTATGACCGGCAGCCTCAAATATTCCCTGGTAGCCTACTGCGTTCATCAACTGCATCTTGTCCGAAAAGTTTACCATGGTTGATGGTTGGCCATATCGCTTCACCATCTCGTTAATATAGTTGTCATACTGCGCTGCACCGGTTGCTGCATCGTGATAGCCCCAGCTATCATTGAGCGGGAACGGTAACTTTGTATCCCAAACCAGGTTGGGAATAGTTTTGGCAAGCGTGGTATATGGCGGCTGCGATGGTATGCCGGTTTCATCCTTAAATACCCAGTCGCCGCCAAAGTCAGCTTTTTTGTAATAAACTTTAGGGTCCTGCCAGCTATAAGGTCCTCCGCTGTAAACGCCTGATGCCTGGTCGTCCGGCCATGCGCCTTTCCATCCTGCAGGTAATTTCGCAAAGCCCGATGAGCTCGGGATATACGGACGGGTACCGTCGAGATTGATTATGCTCTCGCGCATCTGGTCATACAATTCCTTACGCGCATGGCCTTCGTTGCCGCCAGTCCAAACCAACAAGCTTGGGTGATTACGGATGCGATAGATAGTACTTACCACATTTTTAACAAACACATTACCTTCCAGCGGCCAATCCGGCGAGCCCTTAAACTCGCCCTGTGTATCACCGGTTATCCAAAAGTCCGACCATACCATTTCGCCGTACTTATCGGCAGCGTTCCAGAATGCGTCGGGTGGCGTAACTCCCCCGCCCCATATCCGCACCAGGTTTACGTTGGCATTACGGCACAGATGCATTTCGTAATCATAACGCGCAGAGTCACGGTTTACCATCAAGTCCGGTACCCAGGCGCCGCCGTTCAGGTGTACGCGCTTGCCGTTTACATAAAACTCGCGGCGTAAAAATTTACCAACCATCGTCGCCTTCGAGCTAACAGTGCGTATACCAAAAACAAATGAAGTATCATCAGCCATACCATTGGCATCGGCGTATTGAAGGCGTATGCGATACAGGTTTGCCCGGCCATAACCATTAGGCCACCATAAATGGGGTTTATTAATGGTAAGCTGCTTTATTTTATCTGCATCCAAATCAATAACCGATGCTCCGTTTGCAGCAACACTTACACTTTGTGTGAACTGAACCGGTAACCCGGTAAAGTTTTCCGGCTTAATAGTAACCGTTAGTTTTCCATTATTAACGGCATCGCTATGATTCGACAGGGTAAGATTTAAAGACAGCTTTGCAACGCTTGTATCAGGCAATGCAGGCAGGTTGGTAACCAGCTTCGGGCGGCCAATTGTTATTGCGCCGGTAGTGCGCAGGTAAACCGGCTGCCAGATGCCCATATTACGGTCGCGCACCGGCGGGATCCAGTCCCAGCCGACCGAGCAAAGCATCGTAACGTTTTTACCTATGTCTCCGGTGGGGCCGCCATTTTCATAAAAGGGGCCTAATGCTTTCAGCTGCTCCTTTGCGGGATAGCCGGGATAATCAAGCGGGTATATCTTAACGGCCAGGGCATTCTCGCCGCCGGCTTTTATGGCGCCGGTTACGTCAAGGTTATAATCAGCAAACATGCCGGCCATCTGGGTTGAGTCGGCTATCTGCTTGCCGTTAACCCATACTGCAGCCCTGTAATTAATACCTTTAAATATCAGCTGAAAATGACGGCCTTTATCTCCCGCCGCAACATTAAATGTCGTACGGTACCAGTAAGGCTTTTTCCAGGGATTTGGCTCACCGGGTAAGTGGCTATATTGCTCCAGGTTATATTCTTTATTAAACTGGTCTGATGCGTCCGGGATAAGCATGTTATTCAAGCCCTGGTATGGGTCGGGATAAATGTGGTTGGCTACCAGGCCCGTTAACACGGTTGATGGCACTTTAACCGGCATCCAATACACCGGCGATTTGTATTGCGTATTTGATATTTCAGCGCCGTCAGCTTTTATCAGCGACGAAGACTGCAAATCGAAACTTGATAACTTAACTTGTTTTACCGGAGCATTTTGAGCAAATGACGGTAAAGGAACAAAGGCGACAGCAAAGGCAAACGCCGCCATGCAGATAATTTTTTTCATCATAATTAGTTTAAGCCAGCAGCAGTCCATCAGTTAACTATCGCACTCGCGCCGGCAAAATTTCACAGCGGTAAATCTAACTAACTTAGGCAATGAGTAAATTGTACTAATTTATCGTTTTATTATATTATTTTGAATTAGCAGGATGCTGTGGCGCCGTTTTGCCCGCCTCATTCTTCAAAACAATAAAAGGCATAAATTTATCCCAATCCTGCTTTACGCCTTTTTGATTGATAAGACCGCGACCAGTTACCGAAAAGTTCCCTAAAATAACGTCTGGATAACCATCTTTATTAATGTCGGCAACTTCCATGGCTATCCAGCGGCCATATTTGTTTACCGGTACTTCATGGGCTTTAAATTTACCCGGGCCGGTTTGTTCAAGATAGGTAAATCCTTGCTGGGGATGTTCTAAAAAATCAGGAAAATAAGAGATTGCGGCTATGTCAAGGTCGCCATCATGGTCAAAATCTGCTGCAACTGCCTTCGATGCGCCATTTAAGTGATAAAAGTAACTTTGCTTAAACTGCCAGTCGCCCTGGTTGGTAAATATGTAAACACCGTGATAAGGTTTTAACACGGGCGATAAGTCGCTGTTGTCGCCGCAGGTATATAAAATATCGGGCTTGCCGTCGTGATTAAAGTCGACCAGCTGAAAACTGCTCGAGCCGTAAATCGGTGGAAAATGCAGGAGGTTCTTGGTAGTAAACCCGCCTTTTTTATCATTTAAAAACATCCAGATACCTTCGTCCGCCTGTGCAAATAAACACATCAAATCAGTATATCCATCATTGTTAAAATCGCCTGTTACCAGTCCTTCGCTACCCGGCATAGCCCTTATAACCGATTTTTTAAAGCGATGATCCGGCTGTTGGGTAAAAAGGTATAAATTACCCTGGTTATTACCGAAGCCGCAGGTTACGTAATCAAGCAAACCATCTTTATTAAAATCAGCGGTGATGGTTTGTACCGGGCGCGAAAGGTTTTCGGCAATGGTTACCGGCTCCTCACCCGCCTTATCAAGGTTAAGCGTAGCTATCGAACCTTTTAATAAATCGTTCGGATTTAAAATCCCGATGCTGGTTATCACCGCACTATTTTTTCCTTCAGACCGATAAAAGCTTGCGTGTACAGCCGGCGATGGCATTTTAGCGATAAGGGTTGATTTAAGATTAGCGTCCCAGCTATATACATTGTTTTTTATATCGCCGGTATACAGCTTTCCATCGGCCGGGTCATAGTTCAGCATCAATGTGGTGGCATCGTTGCCTTGCTGATAGCTTATGCCCGCCGGTTTTTGCAGGCTAAAAACAGCCCAGTCAACAGCAGCGCTGTCAGGCTGTATCACCAGTTTTTGCGGGGCAGCGCTTTTATAAAATGTAACAATATCTTCAAAATCCGACACCGATATAGCCGACTGTACTGTAAGCCCGTATTTACCATGAAAATTTTCAAGATTCAACCTGGTAGCCATAGCCGGCAACACGCTTTTCGTCCAGGTATTTTTGTCTAAAAATGATGGCGCAGGATATTGGTGACAGCTTGTGCAATAGATGTGTGCCAGGGCAGCACCCCTCTCCGTCTTCTTTTCGTCTTCGCTTCTTAAATCGATGATCCCGCAAACTTTTAAAACTATCAGAACAATAACAGCGATAGCGAGGGCACTTAAAATAAGGTACTTTTTAGCGGGAAGATGAAATTTAGTCATTGCCGTAAAACCAATATGCTACCACCTGCAAGACTATTCGTCCCAACATCAAATAAGCATGGCCTGTTAAAAGAATTTATTAATGGTTTTTAGTTAACGGCGCACCTAATCTACCCCGGCTTTCAATTGCGCTAACAACTACTTTAAACATAGTTATTATTTCATCAAAAAAAGTAAAATAGCTATACTATTTAATAGGTTATTCAATTAAATAATATTTTTAACAATAGCGAAATTTTTACAAAGTATCACGAATGTTACCCTTGGCATATTTTTAAGCTTAATCCGCTATAAATATAGATGTTACAACGCTATTTACTTCCCTCCAAATAGGTCTGCCGTCTGACCGCACCGTGCCAGTTCGCCTCCTTTTTAAATAGATTTATTATAGCCCTTATAGCAGGAGATTTAAGCCTGATTTACGGGTTCAGACTGGACTTGGAAATAATATGATGAGTATTAATTCAACCTAAAATAACATCTTTTATAAACTAAAAATATAGTAATACTCCATATTATCGCCTATTAAATATAAATGATTAAACCCAAAGCACTTAGATTTCTAGTTTTTTTGATACCATTTCCCCTGGTGCTGATGCAATGCTTAACAGGCTCTAAACAATCCGCAGATCCTCGCGGACCGCTTTATGCAGGTTCGGTTTCATGCGCCGCCTGTCATAAAAACAATTATAATTCTTACCTGCACACCGCGCATTTTGTGGCTTCCAGGCCAGCAACTGATGGCCTGGTACAAGGCAGCTTTAATAAAGGGCTTAGTGAATTTATTTTTAATCCGCATGCTAAAGTTATAATGACTAAAACCGACAGCGGCATGTACCAAACCAGCTATGTAAATGGCAGGCCGGAGCTAGCGCGTCGTTTCGATGTGATTTTTGGGGGAGTTAAAGGCCAGACCTATGCCTACTGGCTGGCAAATGAACTTTTTCAATTGCCAATTTCGTATGTAAGTAACAAACATAGCTGGATAAACAGCCCCGGTTACGATTCAACCAGGGCAGTATTCGAACGCGCAGTTAATACGCGCTGTCTTGATTGCCACATGTCGTACGCCAAACAAGAAGCGCCTGAACTCCCCAATTTTTACTCGGGAATAGAAGGTTTTGAGAAGACCTCGCTTGTATTCAGCGTAGATTGCGAGCGCTGTCATGGTCCGGCAGCCCGGCATGTTAAATTCCAGACCGATAATCCAACCGAAAAGAAAGCAAAGTTTATAGTAACGTTTAATTCGCTCACCCGTGAGCAAAAGATAAACATGTGTGCAGTATGCCATTCTGGTTCCGGCAGCCCGATCATAAAACCTACTTTTGGTTTTAAGCCCGGCGATACCCTATCAAAGTTTATAGTTGTAAACAGCAATCCGGTCAACATAAACTATAAATTTCTTGATGTACACGGCAATCAAAAGGCATTACTGGAAAGCAGTAAATGCTTTATCAATTCCAGCCTGGATTGCTCTACCTGCCATAATACCCACGTTAACGACCGCGATAAACTTACGTTGTATGCTGCAAAATGTATGACTTGTCATAGTAAAGAATCACATTTCCAGTGCAAAATGACCAATAATTTAAGTGGAACCGTGTTAACCAATAATTGCATATCATGCCATATGCCGGCCTTTCCTTCGCATACTATTGTTGCAGGGCAACAGGGCGCTTTGGTTCATACGCACCATATTGGCATTTATCCTGAAGAAACTCAAAAGATATTAGCGTATATAAAAGAGAAAAAGGCAGATTGATTTACGAAGATCGATCTGCCTTTTCGCAGTAAAAACATATCGTTTTGCCGTGCTACTTTTTAAAGTCGTTCTGTAATACGATAAAGGGGATGTTCTTGTCCCAGAATTGTTTTAATCCATTCTGAAAGTTAAAGCCGGTTGAATAGTTAGCCAATACAACGTCTGGCTTACCGTCATTATTAAAGTCGCCCACATCCATATTCATCCAGCGGCCGTATTTGCTTACCGGGATGTTATGCGGTTTAAAGCTGAATGGCTTATCTTGTTCAAAATAAATACAGCCTTCCCCAGGATTATTTTTCAAATCAGCAAAAAATGCTGAAGTAACAATATCAATCTTGCCGTCGCCGTTAAAGTCGGCCGTAACAAATTTGGTGCAGCCATTTATAGGATAAAACCATTCCTGCTTAAAGTTCCAGTCGCCGGTATTGCGATAAATATACAGGCCATGGTAAGGCTTCAATATTCGAGAATCGTTGTAGTTAAAGCCACAGGTATAAACCAGGTCGGGATTGCCGTCGTGGTCCAGGTCGGTCAACTCAAAATCTGTTGAGCCATATACCGGCGGGAAACGCATCAGCTGCTTTTCAGTAAAACCCCCATGCTGGTCATTCAAATACATCGTTAACCCTTCATCGCCTCTGCCGAACAACACCATTAAGTCAGTCCATCCATCCTTGTTGAAATCACCTGCAACGGCTTTAACCGCGCCTGCTTTGTTACTGATGCTTACGGTTTCGTACGTCTTGTCGTTTTTTTGCCTGAATAAGGTTACTCCTCCTTTAAGGTATCCCTGGCCCAGTACTATCCAGTCTGCTAATCCATCTTTATTAAAGTCACCTTGCGTGGCCTGCACAGCGCGCGGCACTTCCGATGCCAGTACGCCTGGCGTAAGCTTATCGCCATCAAAATTCAGGGTTATCACTTTTCCGTTCGGGAAATCAACCGGGTCCAATTGCCCGATACAAGCAATCGTTATACTGGCATTTCCCTTATCGTCCTTAACAAAACTGGCGTTTACACCAGGTGATGGCAAATTTACAGACCGACCGGGCTTTAAATTCTTATCCCATTCCTGCAGCATACCCGAAACTGCATCAGCGGTATAAATTTCATGATTATATGGGTTAATGGCCGCCATCGTAGTGTAAGCGGTAGCATTTGATGAGGCTGGTTTCCTAAGTGTGAAACCAGCCCAATCACTTACAGGTGTTGCAGGTTTCTTAGCAGCAGGCAGCGAATCGGGAGCGATTTTTTTATAATATGACTGAATGTTTTGCCATTCAAGCAAAGACAATCCGCCGGTATCTTTCTTGAAATAGCCATCCATGTAACGACTTACCCCTACATACTTGCTCATTGCCGGCAGCGTATGGAATTTCCAGACGTCTTTGGTCAACAAGTTAACCGGCACAAGTTGGTGGCACTTTACGCAGTTTTGCTGCACAAGGCTTCTGCCGTCAGCAACCGTGTCCCCGGTTAAAACATACCGTGTACTTGCCGGGTGATCTTTACAGCCATTAAGCAACACACTGAAACCTACAGCTGTAACTGTTAAAAATGAAAATGCTTTAAGAAAATAAGCTTTACGCATCATAGTTAAAAACCAGGGGCTTTATCAGTTAGTTAATTTTAATTTATTCCAGATGAATTCCGCCATTTGTTTTCCCTGCTGCGCGCCCATCTTCGAGCTGTTGAGGTAATGTATCCCCCCATAGAACCTACTCATAGAAGTTTCTTCGGCAGCCAGTTTAAATGATTTAAAGTGACGCTGCATACCGATGTATTTTAAGTCGCTGATATCCTGAAACTCAAAGTTATCGCCAAACAGGTGCGTCAGCATTACTGCCGATGCAGCGCTTATAGTGGAGTGGCCGGCCGTATATTCAGGGAATGGCGGCGTTTGCAGCAATGGCAGCCAGGTATGGTCAATCTTTTCATTTATATTAGTAACCGGGCGCGCGGTGCTGTATTTGTATTTTACTTCCCAGCAGCAAATAAATGCATCATACAAGGCGATAGACGTAAGCGCATAGGCTTGCGCAGTTTTTATGCCATCGGCGTGGGTTTTCCTGCAGGCAATTTCGGTTATACCAATCCAATGCCCGCCCGGAGTAATTTTTTTATCGGCAAACATCAGGTGCCCGTTATGTTGTATAACAAAAGGATTGTCATCCCAGAACTTGGCTATCTGTATTTGTTCGTTAGTTAAGTTTTTGTTGGTGTTATATACGTCTTTATATTGCTTAACATAGGCGCTATTCTTGTCTTCGCTGTAAGCAGGTGGCGGCGGCGGCGAAAACTGTGAGGAGGTATCTATTGCAAACGTCTTCATGTCGCCCCAGCAAAATTCAACACCGTCCATATAGTCCGGCGGCGTCGGGCGCCATCTGCCCGGGCCATTATCGCCCAAATATTTAGGTTTACCCCTGGTTTGCGGATAGTTATCCGTCATCGATCTTTTTATAACAAACTTGCCTATTTTCTCGCCGAATGCAACCGAGCGTGCAAAGGTAGAATCATCAAGATTATCTTTATACATGGCATATACCTTATCCTCGTACTTCTTAAGCGTATCTATCGAAAAGGTAATTTTATGCGCGACAGTAAAAAAAGCCTTTGTAGCAGCCAGCGTAAAATTATATTGCTTCCCTTTTTCAGGAGCGGGCGGCGTCCCAAACCATTTCAGCTGGCTAACAATCGAGTTGTATTTAGGGTCGGCGTAACGCATCGCTTCATACGATGCGAGCGACGTGTAACCGTATATACGCGCCGCGACCGGCGGGGTAAATACATCGTAAATAATTACAGTTGTAAGCTGGTGTTCGTTGTTATGAAGCACCTCGGCATCACTCAGCATCTTTGTTTTATCCTGATGCTTACAACCTGCTATAACGAATACAATGCTTGTAAAAACGGCTAATAATTTAAAGTGTCTCATAATAAACAATAGTATTAATTAAGGGGAATAACTCTTGTATGACCATAACTGTCAGTTACCGTCACTGATTGCATGGTTTGGTCAATATTAAAAAATCTGCCCGATTGCGATAAGAACGACGTACCGTTATAAAACTCCATCTTACCTGTTTTGCCGTCCTTATATTTTACAGTGGCAAACACATCAAGCGGTTTTAAAGCAACGGTTTTAACGTTTCGCTTTAGTTCAAAAATCTTCATTACATCGCGATTCTGGGTGGCAGCTATCATGTAATTGCCTTTGGCGCCTTTAAGTTTAACTAAGGCCTTTCCGTCGCCGGGTATGTACAAGCCACTTTTCTGTAACGAAAGCGCCTTGAAGCCACCCTTGCCATCGCCCTTTAGTAAAAGGCCATTAAAGGCATCATATCTTCCGGTCGAAACATCAGTGCCAAAATCATTACCGCTGATAGCCACATCCAAATTGCCATCGCCATCAAAATCGTCAACCACAATTCCGTCAAGCTGTGATACCTGCGCTTCTACCGGCAGCGGGATTATTTTGAATTTACCATTGCCTTCATTTTGCAGATAGCATGATTGCAGGATATTAGCCTTCAATCGTATAGCTCCCTCACGCATCTTTGGTGTTATTACAGAGTCCATCGTAGCCGTAGCAAACGATTTATAATTCTGGAACTTCACACGCATGCCAATCATTTGTTTCACAATGTCATCGCGTGTGTATGCGGGAAACTCTTTCATTTGTCCGTCCTGGTCCTTCAAATAAACGGAAGGGAAAGCATCATAACTACCATTTTTGTCAAAATCTTTAGCAGTTATGTAAACAGGATACTGATCAGAGGCTTTAAAGAAGGTATTAAGGCCTGTATTACCTACTATATAGTCTGTTTTGCCATCATGGTTAAAATCGCCGGCGGCAATCGTGTTCCACCAACCCAATTTATCGCCTATGCCCGTGTTCGCCGTAATATTTTTAAATATTCCGTGGTCGTTTTTCAGGAAGGTTACCGGCATCCATTCGCCTGTTAATATAAGGTCGGGCCAGCCATCATTGTCAAAATCTGAGAAAGTTGCATCACACACCAGGCCCACATTTTGCAGATCTTTAGCAACAGTTGCGGTAACATCTGTAAATTTTACATGTCCATCTTTACTGTCGTTTCGCAATATCATACTCGATACCGGCTTCGGGTAGCTCCATGGCTCTACCCTGCCCGATACAAACAAGTCAAGCTTACCATCTTTATTATAGTCGATAGCCTTTACACATAGCTTGCTGGTAGTATTTGAGGGCAATGCATCTTCCTGTAATTTAAAATTGCCTTTCCCATCGTTAATATACAAACGGTCCTGATAAAAGGGTGAATTTGGCTTCTTCTCGTAACCGCCGCTGGCTATATATAAGTCCAGGTCGCCATCTCCGTCAGCATCAAACAACAGCAAGCCTTCATCTTTAAATTGCTCGATATTTACCGTTAAGCCCATACTTAGGTTTGGCTGTGCAGTTACCTCTTTTGCGCCAGGCTCAAGCGGCCTTTGTATAAATTTACCGTCTGCCTGTTGCAACAACAGTTGCGCCGGGTATTTGGAAGTGCCGCCTACAACCATATCGTCAAAACCATTTCCATCAACATCGCCTACAGCTACGGCCGGCGTATATTGCGATAATTTATGCGGCAGTAGTTTCTGGATGTTAAAATCGGCGAGGTCATCGTCGCGATGCTTATAGGTAACACCTACTGAACGGGTTACTTCGCGGAACAACGACTGGTTATTAACAGCCGGCTCCTTGAAACTATAATTGTCATGTGCATCGGCAATGTTTACTTTTAATACGTTATCTGTTTTAACATTTTTCAGCGTTTGCTTTTTGCCGTTCTCCCATCTTATTACTACAGAGTCGAGCAGTGAATCCGGGCCTAAGCCAAAATGGGCTATATTCTGAATGGTTGATAAATACCCCCTGTAAGGCGTATTTTCGTAAACCTGGTGTTTTCCTTTGTCATAATAAATATCAGCCCAGGCGCCAATGCCGTTTATATTTTGCGGCCCGCCTTTAAACTGTATCTGCAGGTAATGATTACCCGACTTATTTTTGTCGCGTAAGGTATTTTTATAGATAAATGCCTCGTCGTCGATGTTATTGATAACCATATCCATATCACCGTCGCCATCAAGGTCGGCATATACTGCGCCGTTCGAGAACGAAGGTTCGGTTAATCCCCAATTTTTGCTTACATCGGCAAACTCAAGGTTGCCGCCATTTTTAAAAGCGTAGTTCGGAATTTTAACAATTGGTATCTGGTCAAGAATTTGTTTTTTGCTTGCAATTAAATAAGCTTCGGCTCTAAAAGTGGTAAAATCGTGGTCCGTCACATCGCGCGGATAGCCGTTTGTTACCACTATATCCCGATAGCCGTCATTGTCAAAATCGGTAATCAAAGGGCACCAGCTCCAATCAGTTTGCGCTGTGCCGCTTAAAAATGAGGTTTCACTAAATGCAGGGTCGCCAATCGAGTCGTTTTGTCCGGGTCTTGGCCCCTGGTTAATCTGTAATGTGTTACGGTTATATTGATATTGATAGCCGTAATAGTCAAAATTCTGGTATAGCTGGTAGGTGTTTGAACCCATAAACATTTTGCGCCGGTAGTTGTCTTCCGGGCTCATATCCAGTTCAAAAACATCGGCAAGGCCATCGTTATTAATATCTTCTATATCCTGCCCCATGGCGCTATTGGCCGTATGCTTAAAATACTCCCTTGTTTTGTCGGTAAAAGTGCCGTCGTGATTGTTAATGTATAGTATGTTATTGCTCAGGAAGTCATTGGTGACATAAATATCCTTCCAGCCATCGCGGTTTATATCTACAATACTGGCTGCATGGCCGTAGCCCTCTATCAATATGCCTGCTTGTTTTGAAACATTGTGATAAACCCCGTGCTTCAGAACCGGGTCCCAATCATTCCGGTATAATCTGCCTGTGCTTCTTCTTGATCCATCCTTCATTATCGGCCTGAAACTGCTTGTATTCTCGTTAGGGGCAGCTTCATTAACAGTGAGATACATATCAAGGTCACCGTCGTTATCGTAATCAAAAAACGAGGCCATGGTTGAGTGCACGTTTATATCCAGGCCGTATTCCTTCCCCATTTCTTTAAAATGCGGTATCCCCTGCTTATCAATTCCCTGGTTTACGTATAACAGGTTGCGCCTTTTAACTGAATCATTCAGCAACGTATAGCAAACGTAAATATCCATCAGGCCGTCGTTATTTATATCAACTACGGCTACACCTCTTCCCCAGCCATTTGAACCTTCCACTCCCGCTTCTTTGGTAACGTCCTGAAACTTCATATCTCCCTTATTCAAATAAAGCTTATTTGAAACAGCATTGCCTACAAAGTAAAGGTCCTGCTTGCCGTCGTTGTTAAAATCGCCTACGCCAACGCCGCCGCCGTTATAAATATTCAGCTTGTCGAGCGGATTAATTGTATCATTTTCAACTATGTTATTTGCAAAGGTTACACCAGAGTAAGAAGAAGGGATTCTTTCAAATAAAGTATTCTTCTGTTTACACGAAAAAAGAAAGGCAGGAATACAGGCAAGAATAGCAAGGCGCAGTAATCTCATAGTTTTAAGTTACGCTAATGTATAAAATAAAAAGAGGCGAGGATGTTGTCCTCACCTCTTTTTATTAAAAAAATATAGATTAATTGTATCCTTCGTTTTGCTTGATAGCTCCGTTAGTTAAGCTAATCTGCGAAATTGGAATAGGGAACAATTCGCTTCTGCCCTGTACAAAGTGAGCTTTGTTCAACAAGTCAGATGGGAAGCCTGGTACATGAATTTCGTGGTTTAAGTAACCATTCAACTGTGTAGCCATAAAGCCTGCGCCCATTGGTCCGCCAAAACGGCCATCCCAACGCTGAAGGTCAAAGAAACGATGTCCTTCCATACCCAATTCAATTCTGCGCTCAAACTGAACGGCTTTGCGTGCAAAATCTTTACCCTGTGCAGTGAAGCCCATTGTTGGATTTGAAGTACCGCCATTCGTACCTGCATAAGCACCGTAGTAGCCTACTTTGTAATTAGCCGCAGGAGTATTGGTGAAACCGCCAAGTGGTTTTGCGTTGTCTATGTAGGTGTGTACCCAACCGGTTTGGTCAGCTGCGCGATCACGTACCTCGTTTACATAACCCTGTGCTTTGTCAAGGCTACCGATTTCGATCTCAACTTCAGCAGCCCACAGCAATACGTCAGCATAACGAATGGCATTGTACCCATTTGCTACTGATTGGTTTGGCGCCCAACCTTCGTAAGTTTCGCTGGTTGAAGCCTGTGCAGCCTGGTAGTAAGTGTTTTTGATTGGAACATAAGGACCGCCATCCAGCTGGTCACGAGCCCATGACTGGCCTGGCATAATACCCCAGTCAAGATATGGAATACCGCGACGGCCGATTGACCAGTCAATACGAGGGTCAAGCGTACCAGTATAAGGTGTAAACGCATCACCTGCGCCAATACCCTGGTCGTTTTTAATATCGCTGTCGTTGTAAGTATCTAACAATGGCAAACCGGTTGTAGCATCCACTTTAAATGCGTTTGCGAAGCTAAATGATGGCTGGAAGAAACCGCAGCAGGTAGCAGGACCAGCAGACGGGAAATTCAGCGTACCACCAGAAGCACCGTTATCACCATTTGAGCCGTCATGCACCGAAGCCTGAATTACAAAAACACCTTCCTGGTTATTTTTAGTTAAGGCGTTAAAGTTATCGGCAAAATGATGCTTTACAAAGCCTGTTTCGTAACGTGCGCCGCTAGAAGTTACACCGTTATTGATCAGGTCGGCCAAAAGTGGCTGAGCCTTGGCATACTGGTGATCGAACATATACGCTTTGGCAAGGAAAGCCTCGGCAGCATATTTGTTCACACGGCCTTTTTCAGCCTGGGTAGCAGGCAGATCTGCCATAGCAGCAATCAAATCCGCTTCAATTTTATCCCACACCGGGCCGGGGTTACCGATAGCAAAGTTACCGTTGTCATAAGTTACGGTTTCGTCAGCATAAGGTACGTTTCTCCACAATTTAGCCAAATCGAATTGGTAAAATGCGCGCAGGAACCTGGCTTCAGCAGTTACTTCTTTAGCATAAGCAGCCGAAACCGAACCGTCCTTTACCAACGGCAGCTCGCGAAGTACATCATTAGCCCTTTGCACACCTGCAAACATGGCGCGCCATTTCGGGTCAAGGTAACCGTTGCCTGACGTTGCGATGTAGGCTTCGATGTCACCTGCCGGCCCCTGATCATCAGGGGTCGAACCTTTGTGCGCATCATCAGCCGCAACGCTACCATAAATCCAGTTGTCTGTACCTGTCATCCAGGTATTACCCTGCTGGCCGGAATACGTGCCATCCAATAATGAATAAGCACCGATCAATAACCCGTCAACACCTGCTTTATTGGCAAGGATGATAGTGTTTAATGACCCCACCGGTGTCCTGTTAAGGTAATCCTTGCACGAATAGGATAGTGCAAGCACCGCCATGGCACCGGGAATAATTAGTTTACTATTAAATTTTTTCATAACTATATTGTTTTTTCTTAGTCGTTAAAATGATAAGTTAACACCAAAAATAAATCTCTTTTCATTGTTAGGGTATGCGCCTATATCTGTACCTAAACCATTTGAGTCAACAGCTTGCAGCTCTGGATCAAGGCCTTTGTATTTGGTTGCAGTAAACAGGTTAACGCCCTGTACATAGATATGCAGTTTATCAACACCAACTGATTTAAGCATGTTGGCAGCAAATGTGTAACCCAATGTTAACGAACGCATTTTCAGGAACGAACCATTCTCAACATACCACGAGTTAACTGAACCTGAGGTACCAAAGCTACCCACTGCTGCTGCTTTTGGCGTAGCTGCGTTTGGATTGCTTGGGGTCCACGAGTTAAATAACAGGTCGTTGCTTTTGTTACCTGCGAATGTATCGCCGAAATCATACCAGTATTTGGTGTAGTTATATATCTTACCGCCGTATGAGCCGTAAAGCACAGTGGCGATATCGAAGCCTTTGTAAGTTGCACTCAGGTTGATACCATAAGTAAATTTAGGATTCGGGTTACCGATAAATGTACGGTCGGCATCTGTAATAACGCCATCACCGTTTATGTCGCGGTATCTAAAGTCACCCAGCGACTCACCGCCAGAGTTATTACCGTTTTGGTATTGAGTACCGGCTTTGCCTGATTTAGCAGCTGCATTAGCATTAGCGGCGTCAATTTCAGCCTGTGTATTCCAGTAACCAGTAACCTCATAACCGTAGAACTCGCCCAGCGGGTGCCCAACCTGGGCCCTTGCCAATGCATCGTTCTGGCGTTGGAAGTTTTTGTCTTCATATCCGCTGGCTGATGCTATTTTGGTTACCTTGTTTTTATAACTGGTAATGTTAGCGCCTGCGCTAAAGCCTACGTCACTTCCAATTTTACCGTGGTAGGTTGCAGAGAACTCAACCCCTTTGTTTTGAATTTCAGCTGCATTAACTACCGGAGCGGAAGCACCACCTACTGTAGCGGGCAGTACGATAACGTCCAAAAGGTTACTATTTGTCTTTGTAAACCATTCAGCAGTAACATCCAAATGATTAAATAAAGATGCATCGATACCTACGTTGGCAATTTTATCTGTTTCCCAGGTAGTTTTCTTATTACCGATCTGCTTGGCGTAGAAACCACCAATAGCCGAGTTAATAGCGCCGTTAATAGCATAAGATGCACCGCCGAAGTTTGGAGCGAATGACGAATACGCATTACCGCCGCCAACATTTTGGTTGAAACCGGAAGTACCGTAGCTCCCGCGAAGTTTCAGATCCTGTAACCATGAAATTCCTTTAAAGAAATCTTCCTGCGACATACGCCACGCTAATGATAGCGAAGGGAAAGTACCCCACTGTCTGCCAGGGAAAAACGCAGAGTAACCATCACGGCGAATAGTTGCACCTAAGATGTAACGGTCATTATATATATAATCCAAACGGCCGAAGAACGATAAGGTTGAATACTCCTGACCAGGACCGCCATGTGCAATTACTGATTTAACATCGCCATTGTCTATACTAACATAAGCAGGATCAAGAGAGAATAATTTATTCACCTGTGCTGACATTGTACGGCTAAGCGCGTCTTTCGCCTCAAAACCGGCAAACGCCTTAATGCTGTGTTTACCGAATATCTGGTTGTATTGTAAAGTGTTAGTCCAGTTATAGTTACTGTAATAACCAGCACCAGTATTAAAGTTATTGTCAATAGCATGGCCTTCTCCGCTATAGTAAGGGTTGTCGCCAGTATTGTTATAAAAATAGTTAGTTATGTTAACCCCAACCATGGATTTAACGGTGAAGTGCTTCAAGAAGTCGATTTCACCATAGGTAGATCCGTCAATAACCCAGTTACGGCTAAAGTCCTGCTTTTGCTGGTTTTGGGTAGCCACCGGGTTAACGGCGTTTCCCAATTGTGTTAAACCTGCCCAGGTACCACCGTAGTTGCCTTTAATGTCATATACCGGAATTTCGGGCTGCATACGATAGCTGTATGACACTGAGTTGCCTTCACTTTGATTGCCGCCGGGAATGTTAGCGCCACCTACGCCAGCACCGCCCTGTGGCGACTCTGTATAATAAACACTCAAATTTTCGCCTACACGGATACCACTGGTGATTGAGAAGTTTGAGTTAATACGTGCCTGGTAGCGTTTGTAATAGGTATCTATCAACGTTCCCTGCTGGTTAAGGTAGTTTAATGAAAAGTAGTAGTTATTTTTATCGTTAGCGCCGCTTGCCGAAACGGTGTGCGATTGCATTGGCGCTGGTTTAAATAACGCGTGGAACCAATCGGTACCTGCACCTTTAACAAATTTTTGAATCTGGTAGTCGTTGGCAGAGTTGTTAGGATCCAATACGTATTTAGCAGGATCAACATTAGGGTCTCCTGCATTTGCTACGCCTTTGGGCGAGTTTGGTACGTTTGTGCCCGCCTGGTAACCATAATCAAAAAATTGCGGGCCGCCATTAAGCAATGGGTTAGCCGGCTGAATTTGATATAGCAATTTAGCAAAATTATCGGAGCTAAGCACACCGTAAGGATTGCCTCCCAACGGACGCTGAGTTCCGTAATAAGCATCATAAGTAAACCTGGTTTTGCCTTGTTTACCTTTTTTAGTAGTAATAACCACAACGCCGTTACCACCGCCAACACCGTAAATTGCAGTTGCGCCTGCGTCCTTCAACACCGAAATAGATTCGATATCGTTAGGGTTTACGTCGCGCATGTCGCCTTGCTGAACACCGTCAACAACATACAGAGGTGATGAGTTACCGAAGTTACTGATACCACGTACAAATACGTTGGCACCCATACCCGGTGCACCCGACTCGACAACTGTAACACCCGCTGCCTGACCTTGCAGTAACGACTCAGCCGAAGAGGTTGGGATTACTTTCGCCGCAGTTACGTCGACAGTTGCTACCGCACCCGAGATGTCCTTTTTTCTCTGGGTTTGGTACCCCGTAACTACTACTTCATTTAATGTAGTGTTAGCGGGCTCTAAACTAATTGTGATGTACTGATCGCCCTGAACAGTAACTTCTTTTGTTTGGTAGGTAAGATAACTTACAACAAGTACATTACCTGAACTTAACGAGAGGTTGAATTCACCGTTAACATCCGTAACAGCGCCGGTGTTGGTGCCTTTAATCCTTACGGATGCACCAACCACAGGCTGCTTGTCATCGCTGCCGATAACCTTACCTGTGTGTTTTGTTTGCGCTGTAACTACCAATGAAGAAATCATGCAGCATAACAGCAAGCATAATGTTCTTCCCTTTAGGAGTAAACTTTTAAACATGAGATTGAGATTTAGTTGATTAATTTATTTGATTTTAAGATCGTTGTTCTGGTTTGGTGTAAATATTATGAAGGAGCCGGTAATTTACCCGATGCCGAAAAAGTTTGGCATGGCCCTTTACGGAAGGGGCCGGCTTTTGTGAGATTGAGAAAATGGGAAAAATGTAAAAGTTTTATCATTTAAAGTATATTAATAAACATACAATGTTATTGATACTTAATTTTCCTGGTACCCCAAAAAGGCGTACCGATTTAATAAATGTTATAATTCTATCAGGTTTTGTATAACTTTTTGTTGGCTCAAAAAATTACATTGGCATTGATACTAATGTAAACAGAGTGTACTGTTTACACAAGTGACAAAATAAGATTTATAAATTAATTATTTCAACAAGCACTTTATGCCTAATAACAACAAAAAACAACCATATAATTAATATATTAATAAAAAAAAGCTTTCTAATTTATAAAAATTGAAATGTAACATTCCCGTTATCTTGGGTATTATTATGACTATGATTCTTTTTTATCATCGGCGGGCGCTTAAAACCCCATAATTGCGACAATTTTCACGATAAACAGCAGCTGTATTATAACCTTAATTTAACATGGGTATAATGTTAAAAAAATACCACTTTATGGTAAAAATGTCACTTTTACACTTAATTTACAGGTTTTTAAGGGATTAGACAGTGAATTTCCCCTGATAAAAAACATCAAAATCCGGCAACATATCAAGCCATAAAAAAGGGCACTCTGTGCTTACACAGAATGCCCTTTTTATAATGATTTTTTAACTTTTTTTACTTTTTAAGCCACTGTAACGAGGCTGATTGTACAGTGCTTGAATTGGTGCCAATTTGCATAATAAATTGGCCCGGTTCCCAATCATAAACCAACTTTTCGTTGTAGAATTTCAGGTCGTTGGTGGTTATATCAAATGATACTACTTTGCTCTCGCCGGGCTGCAGATATATCTTCCGGAAGTTTTTCAATTCCTTTACCGACCGGCTGATGCTTGCTACAGGATCTGCTATATATAATTGTACAACTTCCTCGCCCGCATACTTCCCGGTATTGGTTACAGTTACCGAAGCTTTAACAGTTGTATTGCCAACCGGGTTAGTTTTATCCAGCTGTACGCTGCTATAACTAAAAGTGGTATAGCTTAAACCATAACCGAACGGATACAGCGGGTCGTTTGAAATATCCAGGTAATCCGACTTGAATTTTGCACCGCCTGTGCCATCGAATGGGCGACCGGTATTTTTGTGTGCATAATATATAGGTATCTGCCCAACGCTGCGCGGAAAGGTCGCAGTGATTTTACCGCCCGGATTATAATTGCCAAATAACACATCAGCTATAGCATTACCGGCTTCTGTTCCGGGCGCCCAGGCGTCAAGAATTGCCGCAGCATGTTTGTCTTCCCACGTTAAGGTAAGCGGGCGGCCATTAAATAACACGATAACCAAAGGCTTACCGGTTGCCGATAGTGCCTTTAATAAATTTTTCTGGCTTTCAGGTATATCGATATCAGCACGGCTTGACGATTCGCCGGACATATTCGCCGACTCCCCCACTACCGCAACAATCACATCAGCTTTTTTTGCGGTTTCAACAGCCTCGTCAATCATCTCCTGCGGCGAGCGCTTGTCTTTTGCTTCGGGACCAGTCAATGCAAAAGCGCGGATGCTTAATAAAGAGTCATCGGTAATGTTCGAGCCACGTGCGTATAATACTTTCACATCGTTACCTGCTATATTCTTAATCCCTTCGGCAACGCTTACCGATTTGTTAGGATTACCTGCAATTACCCAGGTGCCCAGCATTTCTGAATGATTATCCGCCAAAGGCCCAATCAGCGCAATAGTCTCTGATTTTTTCAGCGGTAGAGTTTGGTTGCTGTTTTTAAGGAGAACAAATGAATGTTCAGCAATCTTCCTGGCAAACTTTCGGGTTTCGTCGTTAAATACGTCCTGTTTCTCGCGGTCCGGGTTGATAGATTTATATGCGTTATTAAATAAGCCCAGTTTATATTTTGCTTCCAGCACGCGGCGGCAGGCCATATCTATTTCCTGCTGGGTTATCTTGCCTTCCTTTAGCGATTTTTTCAGGGTAGTTAAAAAGCCTTCGCCTACCATATCCATATCAAGGCCAGCTCTTAAGGCTAAAGCGGATACTGTTTGTAAATCACCTAAACCGTGGTTCGTAACTTCGTTCAATGCAGTATAATCTGATACCACAAAACCTTTAAAGCCCCATTGCTTGCGAAGCAGGTCGGTTAATAACCATTTATTAACTGTAGCGGGCATGCCGTTTATGGTATTGAACGAGCTCATGAAGCTGCCGGCGCCAGCATCAACTGCAGCCTTGTACGGCGGCAGATAATCCTGGTACATTTTAATCAGGCTCATGTCAACAGTATTGTATTCACGACCGGCTTCTGCACCTCCATATAAGGCAAAGTGTTTAACGCAGGCCATAACGGCATCTGCATCTGTCATGCTTTTTCCCTGGTAGCCGCGCACCATGGCTTTTGCTACCTGCGAACCATACCACGGGTCTTCACCCGAACCTTCCGAGATTCGGCCCCATCGCGGGTCGCGGGCGATATCAACCATCGGCGAAAACACCCAGTTCAAGCCTTCGGCGGTTGCTTCTTTGGCAGCAGTTCTGGCTGATTGCTCAATAAGGCCCATATCCCAGGTAGCAGATACGCCCAATGGGATCGGGAAAATAGTTTCATGGCCGTGTATAACATCAAGGCCAAATATTAGAGGTATGTGCAGGCGCGAATTTTTAACTGCGGCGTCCTGGTATTTCTTAATGCTTTCCGTGCCCCATGTCCCGAATATGCCGCCTATCTCCCCGCGTTTCAGCTTGTCTTCAATGCCTTTGCTCATGGTAGTACCTGTAGCAACATTACCCGTAACCACCAGGTTAAGCTGACCGATTTTTTCATCAACCGTCATTTTGCTCATCAATTTGGTAACAAACGGCTCCATGCCCAGCGTTACCGAACTGCCCATGCCATCCTTTGATTGTGCCGATACCTGTTGCGCCGGCATAGCCGATGCAAAAAGCATTATCCCCGCAAATGCAGTTTTTAGCGAAAAATATTTATTCATTATCACGGATTATAAAATTTAATACAGCTTTCTCCAGCCGCTTTATCTATAAGATTATCAGCACTGCTTATCAGAAATTTATCTTAAGTAAAGTATAATTGGTTCACACTACAATCAATAGTGTATTATTGACACAAGAGTAATATTATAATTTTAATAATCAAAGTATTTTTGTAGAATAGCGCAAATGTTAACCGAAAAAGAACTTAAGGAATATAGCGACAATGCGCGTGCAACCTATTTGCCGCATATATCTATAGATTGCGTGGTATTTGGGTTCCATGAAGGAATGCTAAAGGTTTTGCTGCTGAATATAAAGAACGAGACCGGCTGGTACCTGCCGGGTGGCTTTGTGCTGAAAGATGAACCGATAGAGTTATCAGCCAATCGCATATTAAAGGAACGTACGGGCCTTGATGATATATTTTTGCAGCAATTTCATGTATTTGGCGACCCGCAACGCTCAAAAGAACACTTTGAGATGTATAAGGATATGCTGCCCCGCGCCGAGAATTGGTTTACCGACCGTTTTTTAACGATAGGTTATTATGCGCTTGTCGATTTTTATGATGCTATTCCGCAACCTGATATTTTTTCGGCAGATTGTGTTTGGCGCGATTTAGACGATGTTCCGGAATTGAGACTCGACCACGCTCTTATTCTTAAAACGGCCCTCGATACTTTAAGGCTGCAGCTTAACTATCAGCCTATCGGTTATAACCTGATGCCGAAAGAGTTTACCATGCCCGAGCTACAAAAGCTTTACGAAACCATCCTGGATAAAAAACTCGACCGCCGTAATTTTCAGCGGCGCATGCTGGGTTTTGGCATATTAAAACGTTCGGAGAAGCCACGCAAAGGCGGCGCGCACAAGGCTCCTTATTTATATTCATTTGACCTGGAGAATTATAAAGCAGCATTGACCGAAGGGTTTAAGGGAGGATGGTAAGTAGAATGCGGAATTCCGAATGCCAGGTATGTATCTTCCCTATTGGCTTACGTCAACAAATTTTATGTTTTGCGCCGAAAATGTTAATAACTATTTTTACAGCTTTTTACGCTTTATTTTTATAAATAATTCATCATCAATTAATTATGTAAAACAAAAGTCAAAATGTGTTAAGTTGTGTTAACCCTGGTTTTCCACATTATGCCTAAAAACAGCCCGCTCTTAATGAGTTGAGCGTTTATTCGTCCTTAAAATAACTGAAAAAATGCCTTCCATATCCCCTTTCCGGGGTGATAAAATAATCAGCCAAAATTTTGCACCTTTGGACCGATAAGTTACTGACCATTACAACATTATTAAAATGACCAGATTTTACACGCTGCTTATTCCTGCGGTTTTGTTGCAGGCTGCTTACAGCTACGCGCAAACCACACTGCCAATAGCGACGAATTTAAAGGCCACTTATACAAAAGGTACGCGCACCGAAAGCGGAGCCCCCGGTAAAAATTACTGGCAAAATACTGCTGATTACAATATCGCTATAAACTTTACACCTTCAACCCGTGTGCTTGATGGTACAGTTTCGGTAGATTATATTAATAACAGCCCCGATACACTGCATGATATGGCATTAAAGCTATATCCAAACTTTTATCAAAAAGGCGCTGCGCGGAAAATGCCGGTGTCGCTTGCTGATTTAACCGATGGCGTTCAGATAAAAAAACTCGCCATAAACCAAACAGAACAGCAGCCAGCAGCCTGGCAGATTGACGGCACCAACATGACGTTGAAAACGCCGGCTATCTATCCGAAACAAAAAATACACCTTGATGTAACTTATTCATACACGCTTAACCAAAAGTCGCATGTCCGCACCGGGCAGGTAGATTCGGGCGCGTTTTTTATCGCCTATTTCTTTCCCCGTATTGCAGTTTATGATGACGTTGATGGCTGGAACCAATTGCATTACCGCGGCAGCGAGGAGTTTTACAATGATTTTTGTCATTTTAAATTGGCCGTTACCGTACCCGGCAATTATAAAGTTTGGGGCACCGGTAATCTAACCAACGCTGCCCGGGTTTATGTGCCGAAGATTGCCCGGCGCATACACGAAGCTGAACTGAGCGACAAGATTGTCGACGTAATTACCGAAGCGGAGCTGAACGAAAAGATAACCGCCAATAACCCCACCAACACCTGGAAGTTTGAGGCCGACAGTGTTACCGATATGGCCATTGGTATTAGCGATCACTATATATGGAAGGCAAGCAGCCTGGTTGCAGACCCTAAAACCGGCAGGCGCACACGTGTAGATGCAGTATTTAACCCCGCCCATAAGGATTATTTTGAGGTGATTAACTATGCCCGCAAAACAGTTGAAGCGATGAGCTACAACTTCCCTAAATGGCCTTACCCCTACGCCCATGAGACGGTTTTTGATGGCCTGGACCAGATGGAATACCCGATGATGGTGAATGACAACCCCACCCAAACGTCGACCGATGGAATTGAGCTAACAGTTCACGAGATATTCCATACCATGTTCCCTTTTTACATGGGCGTTAACGAAACCAAATATGGCTGGATGGATGAAGGTTGGGCAACTATTGGCGAATGGATCATCAGCCCTATGATTGACCCGCAAATTACTGATACCTACGGCATAGATGCTTATGCCCAAAGTGCCGGTAAGCCTGCGGATGCGCCGATTATTACCTTGACTACTGACTTAACAGGCAATGCCGGGTTCACCGACACCTACCCTAAACCTGGTATGGGCTATTTATATGTAAAAGATATGCTGGGTGACGAGCTGTTCACTAAAGCGCTGCACAATTACATTACCCTATGGCATGGTAAACATCCTATGCCGTTTGACTTTTTTAATTGTATGAATACAGGCGCAGGCGTAGATATGAACTGGTTTTGGAAAAGCTGGTTTATGGAAGGCGGTATACCCGATTTAGGTATCACCAATGTAACTAATAACCAAAGCGATTATTCAGTTGTGATTACCCGCATCGGCAGCAAACCCGTGCCTATCGATTTAACGGTAAACTATGCTGATGGTACTACCCAAGCCATACACCAAAGCGTAAAAGCTTGGGCAAATGGCGATAAAAGCTATACCGTTAATTTTACCGCCAAAGGCAAGGTGAGCAAGCTGATTCTCGGCGGAATTTATGATCCGGATTCGAATAAAGCGGATAATGTTTGGGAGGCGAAGTAATCTATTTTGTATCTTAGTTAAATGTTTTGATATATGGTGATGTCATCCCTGACATTATTGTAAAAATTAATATTTAAGATCTAAACCTTATGGCATTAAAAAAAAGCACGTTAGACAATTATCAATCGTCATTTCCTGACATTATAAAGTTAGTTGGTGATTACCTAAAAGCAATTGTAAGCAAAGATAGCTTAGACACTTTGTCTACTTCAACTGGAACAATCGCGACGTTAGTTAAGGTATTTAGCAAGCCATTAGTGGATAAAGTTTTCAATGAAATTTCAAATCAAAGGCTAAAAGATTTTGGGTTAGAGATTTATCTTAAAACCTCTTTGAATTATGCGAACGACTGTCTAAATGCATTCGAAGATGATAGCACCAAACGACTTACTGAAGATTTTAAAAATGACTTACTAAGAAATACATTGCCAGATGTAATAAAAAATCAAATTGACATCGTTAAAGTCAATCCAGTTTTAATTTTTCAACCTAAATTTCATCCGGTAGTAATTCTTATTAAGAACATTTTTGTTGATCTATTAGGTAAAGCAAATATTGACGAAGAATCCATAAATAAATTTCTTAAGAATTTTAATAATGGCATCGTTGAAAAAATAATCTTGGCTTTCGGAGATGACTATGAGAAACACATTCTAGAGGTCAAATCCGCAACCTTAAATGAAAAGGAGGCAAAAATTCTAACTGAAATTGTTAAAGAAGCTAGAATCGGATTTGATGATCAAGAACTAATAAGCTATGTAGAATCATATGGTCAATGGCTGGAAGTTCAATTAATTGACCATCCAAACTTTGAGTCATCAGGAAACGAACAAAGTTCATCAAAGGGTGAGGCTGATTTACAAGAAGTTAAAACTTTAGTAAATCAATATTTTACCGACGAGCCAGATAAAACGATTGAAAAGATATTATTTATAATAGCTGACTTTGGAAAAGGGAAGTCGGTTTTCTTAAAGAACTTTGCGGCAGAACTAGCGAAGCAATATTTGCTTAATTCTGAAGGGTACTTTCCTGTTTATTTTAATCTTCGGGATTATAGTAGATTTCAAACTGATTCGAAAAATGGAGTGATCTATGATTATTTAGAAACCATTTTTGGTGTCAAGTTAGATGATCCTTATTTTAAAAGTAAACGCTATTTTTTTCTGATAGACTCATTAGATGAAAGTGGCGAACTCGTAAGGGCTAATATAGATAAGATAATAAACAGCATAAAACGCATTCAAAATATTGACAAGGAATATTGTCGCGAAAATAGAATATTGGTAGCAAGCAGACCGTTTGATGATGGCCTAAAGAATCAATTGTTGTTACATCAACCATTTCAAAAAATAAATGAATCGGGGAAAAAACAGGCATTTTACATCTCTTTGTACGGTTTTAAAAAAGAGCAATTGAATGAATGGCTTAGCGAGTTATTAAAGAAAAATACGAACTTTATAAATGGCACAAAAAGTGTTTATGGATTAAATATTGCAAACCATCTTAAAAGCGAGTCGATATTTGATTTCCACAAAACATTAAGCGACAATGGAACTCTCTCATTCGAAGAATTGAAGCGCCCTATATTTGGATATATGATTTATCAACTTTTACTAAACGACTATGATTTTTTGAAAGTTGGCAAGATAGGGGTTTATCTTTCTTTTATAAATCTTCTAAGCAAAGAAGCGAAATATATACACGATAAAAACTATTCTTTTAGTCTAATTGAGCAGTTTGAATGCCGAAATATACTTCACACGATTGCCTCGCTGTGGTCGCATGAACGAGTATTAGGAAAACAAGGCTCACTAAAAAAAGCTGATGTCTGCCGTGCTGTAGAAGTTGATATAATCGATGTTGACGACGAAAAGGTGTTGGAGAGATATAAAGGGAAAGGCATTAACGAGATTAGTTTTTTATCACATTCTTACTTTGGCGAAAACGATAACATCTTGCATTTTCAGCATCAATCTTTTGCAGAAATATTGCTTGCAGAATATTATTTAAAAATTCTGATCAAATTTTCTTTAGATCGTTCGATGAACATTAATCAAGCGCGAAAAAAGCTCTTTGTCGGGCTACCATCGGTTCAAACTCTTGATTTTCTTAAAGCCTTGCTGATAATTTTCAAAGAGAGTTGTAAAAAGGGAAATGAGCCGGACGTTATTGAAAAAAGAAAGCTATTATTTCCTTTTATAGCATCAATTGCAGTCGAAAAATATAATAAAGAACTTTCTTCCGATACGTTATTCTTTGAATGGTTTAAAAAATTCAATTGGACCGCCTCTGTTAGTGATCCGCCAATTGAGCTTTTAGAAAATTGGTTTTTCGACGATGAAAAGTTAGACGAGATTGGAGCACTTTGCAAAGAGATTATCGACGATAATAGTTACGAGCTGCTTATTTCAAAATCAAGCAAGGAAACTGCCATTTTCAACAACGAGCTTACTAAAATCAGCTATGAGGATTTAAGCACGAGGCAAATTGATAAGTTGTTAGTTCTTTTTGCAGGCAATATCTTGATTAATGACATTGATAGACTTGTATTCTTTTTAGGCAAATTCAGCTTGCAATCAACAATAACAATTCTGGAGACAATGTTAGGTAAAACGGCATTAGTTTATAGAATATTTAAAGATGAATGCTTCAAAGGAATAAACTTGAAAGGCAATGGTTACTTTAGCGCTAAATATTTAAGCTTAGAATACGTTGATTTTTCATTTTCGCATTTCGAAAATATCTCTTTTGATAGCGCAAATTTAAATGGCACTGATTTTTCCCATGTAATATTTCATAACGTGGTATTTTCAAATGCAGATATATCGCGAACCCGTTTTTATAAAAGTAAATTCTTAGGCGTATGTCATTTTGCGCTTTCAATCATAGGGCAAGGATTATTTTTTCCTTATTATTTGGCTAATAAAATATTCGCCGCATCTGAAGGCCTATCCGAAGTTGAAGATAACAACTCAGATTTTTCGATAGAGTTTCTCGGTATATTAAGTTGCTTTGGTGATGAAATTACAGGACTTAATTCCCGACATTTAGCTGACCTCAAATCATTTCAAATGATAATGCAATACTTTGTTAATGAGTCAAAGATAATTACGACAGACGACATCTTAAAAGGTTTTAGATTGCTTAATACAAATGATTCTGACAGGGAAAATTACAATCGAAAATTGTTAGCAGATTTATATAACAATATTTCATGAAGCACTCTTGCCATGAGGCTAACTAATGTAAATATATTTCGTGATAGCGTCTTAACAATGCACCCATATCCCTTTACTTCAAATCCCACCACAGCTTTTATAGCTTAAGGAACTTAGATTTGACAACTTTTAAAAAGTTGTCAAATCTCTTCTCTAGTTTTTCATTTCCCTGCAAATTTCTGTAACCGCATGGTAAACGTCGCCAAATAATATCGCCCTAAACGATTGGTATTGGTTTGCGTAATTGCGCTTGCTGTAGTCGTAGATAAAAAGCCTGTATTCTGGTTAAATAAATCAAACGCCGCCAGGCGAATGGCTGCCCGGTTACCTTTCATAAACCTGCGCTCAACGTACATATTCAGAATATTGGGGTCGGTGATATGCACTAATGAAGAATAACCGTAATGGAAGGCTTTCGAATAGTCATAACTAAGCGTCCAATCCTTTAAGAAATAGTTTTTACCGCTTAAGCCAATGTTCCAGGTTTTTAAATTGGCAGCTGCTGCGGTAAAAGCATTATCGATAGAATTGCTGGTTTTGTTTATGGAATAATTGGTAAAAAGCTGCGCGTCAACCTTATCAGGAATATCAACCCTGAAACGCAGGCCGGGTGTAAACTGTAAATTACCGGCGATATTTTTTAGCCTGGTTTGATTATAGGTTACAGAATCAACCCGGGTAATGTATCCCAAAGTGTGGGTGTAAGTGACGTTGCTGCTGAACATGAGATTAAACTTCCGTTTATCCCACGGCTTATTATACGAGATATAACCTGATGTTGTGTAAAAACCATCGGCATTTAAATACTGGGTGAGATAGGCGTTATCAAATCTTCTGTCCGGGGCATAAACGCGCGGATAAATCACCGTATTTGTAATTACCTGGTTATGTGTTTGATTATAGGACAAGTTAGTGAACAACAGCTCGCCTGAATCGAAATTAATTTGATTGTAACGTATGGAAAGATTATTGGTGAACTGCGGCTTCAAATCCGGGTTGCCCTGTACGGGATATAAAGCGTTCGAAAAGTCTGTTACCGGTTGCAACTGGTTAAAGGCAGGCTGACTGCTTACGCCATCATAATTCAGGCTAAGCGACCTGTTTCTTGAGAAATTATATACCATATGGGCAGCAGGCACAATGTTCCAATCCGTTTTATGCGTTTCCAATGCCGGAGTGCGCCCGTCTAAAACTGAAGGCTGCCCACCGATACCCAGCGTGAAATTATATTTGCCCTTTTGCACATAACGGTAGTTTACACCGAAGTTGTGGGTAATAAACGTATAGTTATAAGGCACACTTAAAGCATCGTCCATAATAAACCGACCGTTTGCAGAATCAAGCAACAGGGTTTCTTTATTATTTTTTGTATAGTTGCGATTATACGCATAAACCGCTTCCAGCCAGGAGTTTTCGCTCAGAGGTTCGATGTATGACAGTGTCGCCGCAATATTGTCTGTGCGGCTATGCGTTGTGATTACCTGTTGGGTTATAGCGCCGGGGACCGCTGTTGCAAAAGTAAATTGCGGATTTTGATACTGGTAGGTGGGATTGCTGCCCAGGTTAACGTCTATACTCAAGTTTCGTCCCTTACTGCTAAAACGATGGTTATAAAGTGCTGCCAACCCATAGCCCGATGTATTGCCATTAGCAGGAGCAACAGAACTGTAATCCACTGCCGGTGAATTAAAAATGCTACTGTAGCCGGTGTTCGTGCTCCTGTATGAAAATGAAGGGGACACCTTGAAGTAATTAACAGCGTCTGGTTTATATTCCATATTCCAGGTTAGGCGATGATTAATATTGTGGTCGGTTTGTTCGCTGCTGTTGGTGTTTGTTACCGGCTCTCCCGTGGTAATGTTTTTTGTGGAGGTAAGGCTTTTGGTGAACACAGTATTGTCACTAAAGCTATAGCTCCCATATACGCTAAGGCTTTTGCCCCATTGGTCGCGGAAGTTGGCGCCGGCCGAGCGCCCGGTGGTTATCCCGTTTTGCTGACTGCTTTGGTTAGTAAAAGTACCATTGCCTGCCCCTCCGCCTTTTCCACCGCCTGAAAGCATGGCATCGGCGGCGAGCTTTTTCCTTTCAATTACAGTACCGCCGCCAGACGGAGTTGCCGGATCGCCGAACGAGAACGTATTTGCATTGGTGTTATTCAGGTTCCCAAGCAACGCAATCTGTTGGTCGCCGTTGAACCTGAAAGCATTAATTAAGCCGATATAGCGGTTATCGTTACTGACGCCGGGTTGGTTTGGTAAAGCATCGGCGCCATCGCCGGCTGTAGCCTGTACAGTATAGCCATGATTTTTATCCTGCTTTATCATAATGTTCATAATCTTATCAGGCTCGCCTGTCTTTATGCCGGTAAGATTCGCCTGGTCGCCGTAATCATCAATCATCTGGACACTTTGTACCACATCAGCCGGAAGATTTTGCGTGGCCGTGCGTACATCGCCTCCAAAAAAGTCCTTTCCGTTAACGCGCACTTTGCTTACCTTTTTGCCTTGTGCGGTTACATTTCCGTTCATGTCCACATCCACGCCCGGCATTTTTCGCAAAGCATCTTCCAACGGGGCATTCTCTCTTACTTTGAAGGCACTCACCTTGTATTCAACTGTATCCTCCTTAATGGTGACAGGGTTAACGCCTACAATAGTCACTTGGCTGAGCATATTTGCCTGTGATTTTAATAAAATTACGCCCAGGTTGGCGGGCTTACCTTCATCCTCTAAAACATAGTGCTTTATTAATCCCTGGTAACCAATGGATGAAAAAGTTAAAGTAAGCCTGTTGCCGTTGACTTGCTGAAATGAGAAATATCCCTTAATATTTGAGGATGTGGTAATGCTATCGCCTTTTTCCGTCACCAGCTTTATACTGACACCGGCAACCGGCATTTTTGTTGAATCGATGATTTCGCCGCTTATGGCACGCGGGGCTTGGGCATAAACTACAGCGCAGATGAACAGCGCCAGGCAGGTAAAAATAAAATGCTTCATGTAATTGAATCAGTAATTGTAAGTTTATATGGAGGTAACCGGGTGGCTGATTCTGTTGCAACTTTTATTTTTTAATTTTTTTGCAACGATTTTGCGCTTTACGTTACCTGACAATAAAGACCAGCCAGAACACAGAGGACATTGAGCAAGGACGAAGCGGAATTAATAGCGCGCTGCAAAAAGGGTGATATCAAAAGCTATGAGCTGTTATACAACAGGTATAGCCTGGCTATGTATCACACTTGCCTGCGCATTGTTATGAATACTGGCGATGCGGAAGATATTTTGCAGGATGCCTTTATGGACGCGTTTACCAGCCTGGACAGGATAAAAAACACAGAAGCCTTTGCAGGATGGTTAAAACGGATAGTTATCAATAAATCGATAAATTTTATACAGCGGCATAAAAAAAGCTGGCTGGAATTAGAGACTGCCGACCTTGAGCACGTAGAAGAAGCTGAAACTTTTGATGAACTGGAGTTTAGCGTAAAGATTGAAGCCATTAACAGGGCGTTAAATGCAGTGGATGAGAAATACAGGGCGGTTATAAACCTGCACATATTTGAGCAAATGAGCTTTGAAGATATTGCAGCCCTAATGGAAATACCTTCGGCCACAGCGCGAAGCCGTTATCTGCGTGGAAAGCAAAAAGTATTAACAATTATCGGTGATAAAATATAGATGATATGGAAAACGGGTTTGAAAAATATCTGTATAAAAACCGGGACAAGGTCGAAAACGGCGCCCCATCGCCGCAAGTATGGCAAAGGCTGCAAGGGCAGTTAATAGCACATCATCAAAAAAAGGCAAGGATTGTACGCATGCAACGCATTGGCCTGGCCGCTGCTGCCAGCGTAATTTTATTTGCCGGGATTGGTTACTTTACTTTAAAGCCCAAAGAAACTGTTAATCATGCAGCCGTCATCAACCAAAGCCCCGCAAAACAAACAGATTCAGTGCATACCAAAAAAGAAATAGCAAAACCGGCAAATAAAACAAATAGCAACAGTTTTACCGTAACAGCACAGGAAACCCGTCAATCGCTATTCTATTATGCCCGGTTAATACAGATAAGGCAAAATCAAATTAAACGCTTACAGGGTATCGATCCTGATTTGTATAAAGAATCGCAAAAATCAATCACTGATTTAAACCAGATTTATGACCAGCTAAAACGGCAATTACCAGGCAGTATAAACCAGGAACGCGTATTGGAAGAAATGATTGAAAACCTGCAAATGCAGGAAAAAATACTAAAAAACCAGCTACAGTTATTAAAAGGCTTGCCGCCATCAAACCAAAGCAATAATGAAAAAACTGTTAAAGAAATATAGTTCTCTCCTGCTGCTTTGCCTGCTGATACACCCGGCAGGGGTATTGGCCGCGCCCCCTTTGCAAACGGCCAAAAAACGAATTGTTAAAACCTATACCGACTTAAAAAACGAGCGGCTCGTTATAAATAATCAATATGGCGATGTGGTGGTAAAAACCTGGCATCAGCAAAAAATAATGGTTGTGGTTACTTTATCGGCACACGCAAAAACACAATTAGCGGCAAACCGATTGCTGGAAAGGGTGAGTATAGATGCCGGGAGAAATGAAAACCAAATTTCGTTAACGTCGCTAATAAAAGAACAAATAAAGCCCCTGCCGCCCGGCCTGACGCTGCAAAAGAAATCCGGGGTAACCGATACTGCCGGAAGAGAAAATTTATTACCAAAAGAGGGTTGCAACATCCGTTATGAAATATTTTTACCGGCAGATGTTTCGATGCGCATTAGAAACCGGTTCGGTAATATGACTATCGCCGATTACAGTGGGGTGCTTGATTTGGAGAATAAATTTGGGAATGTTAAAGCAGGCATCCTCACCGGCCCGACAAAATTAAATATTGAGCAGGGCGATATTGACTTAAAACACATCAGCGGAGGTAATTTAAAAGCTAAGGTTTTCGGCAGTATAAAAATAGGCACCATTGGCGGAAAAGTCAGCGGGGCTTTCTCATCCGGTAATCTGCTTGATATTGGTCTATCAAACAAGGCTGATAGCGTTATTATTGACGCAGACAATGTGCAGCAAATGAATATTACCGGCACGACTGCTACGAACGCAGGCTATAGCATTAAGACTATCCTGTCAAAATTCCTTAATAAATCAACGCTGCAATTAAAGGAACTGACCAGCAGTGACAGAAAGCCGCAATCAAAACTTGGTGTGGATTCACTGGCGACATTGCTTAAAAACAAAACAGGCGTACAAAGCGGTTCTGAAAAAGATATTGAATTGCAAAAGAAAAAACTTCAGATCACATTAATCTCCCAATTAAAAAAACTACGGGAGTATGAGGGAATAAACGGAAACGCCAAAGGCAAAGTAAGCATTAAGGTTGCGTTTACCGCACTGAATATTTTGAATTGAAATCAATTTAATTTTTTCCTTTTAATTCGTTTATCGCAGCTTGTATTTGCTCATTATAATTCTTGATGCTGTCGGTATACTTGTCGGTGTTTTCTTCAACCGCTTTATAAAGAACGTCATAGCTTTTAATCCTTAGTTCACAATAGTTTATCATTAACTTATTGCGGGCGTGAATCTGTTCAGGGAGTTTCTGCCGGTCAAGGTCGTTCAGCAGTTTTATCATTTCGTGCCAGTAGTAAAGCCCGTGGTCTTTAATTTCAACGAGTATAGAATCTTTGGGAGCAGTTTTCGGCATGTGGTAAACTTCGAGCGCCATATTCTCCATCGATTCGAATGTTCTCATTTTAGCTTCATAATTCGCCATGGTGTTGGGCACACTTTTGCATACCAAAAAGCATCCGAAAATTACAGCCAGCGCTATAACCCCTATCGTGCCCAGCTTAAGGTCCATTCTGTCCGGGCTCTTAAGGCTGGGATAAAATAAATAGCCCATAGCGAAACCGCTTAACAAACCACCGATGTGGGCAGCATTGTCTATTCCCGATTTGGTTCCGTTGGCAAGATTAAAAACCACAAAAACAAGTATGCTTGACAGCATCGCTTTGCGCACAGATTTGTCAATAACATTAGTTGTAAGCATGGCCAGGAACACGCCGTACATGCCAAATATCGCTCCGGACGCACCCGCGCTTACTGTTTGTTCATGCACCCATAAGCTGGTTGTACTGGCAACTATCCCGGTTAAAACGTATGCCGCCACAAACCGTGTTTTACCCAAATAAGGCTCTAATAGCAACCCGATATATACAAGGGCGTACATATTAAACAGCAGGTGCAAAATACCGATGTGCAAAAAGCAACAGGTAAACAACCGCCAGTATTCGCCTTGCAGGGTTAACTGACGAAGATTGGCGCCCCATTTAAGTAAGCTTTCCGTATCAGGCAGCATAAAATTGACGCCCGACATTACCATCAGTACAAATAACAGGATATTTAGATTGATAATAATTGGTGTTACAAAATATCCCTCCGTCGGTACAAAAATGGAAAAGATACTGGTAAGCTTACCCTTAGTGGCTGTTGGCGGGGCTTCTGTAGCTTCGGCTTCGGCCAACTCCCAGCCCTGCTTCAGTTCTGCATATTTTTCGTCAAGGTGTTCCGGGCTAAGGGTTGATTTTAGTTCCGTAAATGCAGCTTCAAGCGCCTCGATGTTGCGCTTGTTTTTGCCCCAGTCCATCATTTGGTTGCCGGTGCATTCGCTGTTAAGTATGGCGTGGTCGGCTTCTAGTTTTACAGTAACTTCTTCGGCCCACGAGCTCATGGAGAATTTTGTGTACGCCACAAAACCGTTCTCGTCGGCGTAGCCGATATTCCAGTTGAGTTGTTTGGCAGCTTCTAATAGCAATACTAATAAGTGCTCATGCGAAAGCTCGCCTGCAGGCAGCTCAAGCGTATATTTAGGGGAAAGTCCGAAGGCCATTATGGTAAATTGTGATTTGTGCGGGTAATAGTTAAAAGTAATTAGTTTTTGAAGATAATATTTTTATTTCAAAACAAACCATTACCTCAAAACCGTAACCGCTCCCGTTATCTTAGCCTTCCCGTTCTTCAGGTCGATGATATAATAATACGTCCCCGATGGTACCGGTTTGGTATTAAAAGTACCGTCCCAGGCCCGTGCATAGCCGGTTGATTTATAAACCATTGTTCCATAGCGGGAGAATATATTTACCATACAATTCGGATACACCGACAGTGACGGGATTTCCCAGGTATCATTAATGCCATCGCCATTAGGTGTAAAAGTATTTACCACATCTACCGGCGCGTAAATCGTAAGCGTATTTGAGACGACGTATGGAGTTGCGATACATTTGCCATAGGTAGTTACAGTGCAGGTAACCGCATCGCCATTCTGCATGTCGTTAGCTGTAAAATTTGGACTGTTAGTGCCTGCGCTTACACCATTTACCAGCCATTGGTAAACTACGTTATCAGTAACTGCGGCCTTTGCCGTAAATGTTACTTGCTGGCCAGGTTTTATGACATTATTCACCGCTGTTGAAGTTATCGAGACGCTGTTACTAACAGTCGGGTCTGCAGTTAGGCTTACCTCGTTAGATGTTGCTGTTGCCACAGCGCATGTACCGCTGGCAGTTATGGTACAAGTTATTTTGTCGCCGGTTTTTAAAGTCGAGCTGGTAAATTCAGCAGCGTTGGCGCCGGCATTTTGTCCGTTTACTTTCCATTGATAAACGGGATTGTTACCGGCGTTGGTAGGAATTGCTGTATACGTGAGTGATTGCCCTTCACAGCCGCCATAACTATCCGGCGTCACTTTAACTGAGGGTATTAAAGCTTGCGGTCCTGCCACTGTTACCGGGATTGCAGCGTATACAGAGATACCATGCGCTATGGCCCCGTCATAATAACCTTGTATGCCGCCGGCATAAGTGCTCACTTGTGCTGCAGACGTTATTTTTCGGATAGAATTATCAACCGCATCCGCAACTAAAAGATTGCCGGAGGAATCGAATACTACACCCTGCACGGTATTAAATTTTGCCGCCGTTCCGGTACCGTCGTTATTCCCCGGTCCTGAAGGTATATTACTACCAACAAAATCGACACATTCGCCATTTATCTTACGCTCCCATACCCGCTCGCTACTGGCGATGAACAAATTGCCGAACCCATCTATAGCCACATATCCACCGGGAACAAAGCCGCCGTTAATTGGCAGCGTGGTAACAACTGCATTTGGCGTTATCATCCTGATTTTATAATTGCCATAATCAAGTACATATAAATTACCCGAACCGTCTATAGTTATACCATCTATAAAAGAAAAACGGGCGGACGTGCCGGTTCCGTCAAGGTAGCCAATCGCCTCAATCCCGGCAAAATCATAGATCGTTCCATCCGGAGTAATCTTTTTTAAACAAGCATGAATAGTGGTAACAAACATATTGTCCTGCTTGTCCATAACCATTTGATTGCAGGCGATGTTGCCAACAAAAGTAGTAACAGTGCCATCCGGTGTTATTTTCCTTATGTCGGCATATTTATAATCTGTTACGTAAAGATTGCCATGCGAATCGATAGTAATGGCATTTATATCGCCGAAGCTTGCTGCGGTGCCTTTACCGTTTGAATGGCCTTCATTGCCTGTTCCGGCTAAAGTGCTCGCAATGCCATCCGGCGTTATCTTCCTTACCGCATGGTTATTCCTGTCCACAACATACAGGTTGCCCGAAGCATCGTAAACCATCCCAACGGGATAATTAAACTCTGCCGGCGATGGGTTGTGCGCCTCTACCGTCACTGTTTGATCACCCACATCCGTACAACCGAAAGACGATGGCGTTATAGTGCTGACAGGATTATTGCAGGTAGATACCGTTGCCACGTCTGCCAGCTTAACCTGGTATTTTCCTGTAGCATCGAGGGTTAGAACAATAGGCTGCTGATTAGGTGTTATAACCGGGGTTGCAGATACCGAAACATTAAATGATGTGGTGCCTTTACCGCCAAAGCCATCAGTCGCGGTTAAGGTAACATTTACCGGCAATGCAGCGTTAACCACGGTTCCGGCTGCAGGGCTTTGGATAATTTTAAGCTTATCGGCACAGGGTGAAACTTTCGCCAGTTTGGTATAATCAGGCAGCGCTGCCTGGCAATTGGCATCGGCACCCAGCAGAGGCGACATAGGTTCAAACACCGGATTGCTAATTACCGTCACCGGGATGTTCACTGTGGAAATGTCATTGGGGCCCACTGTGGCGTAACCATCGGCATTGCCTTGTTCGCTACTGCCGGCGTAGGTAGAGACAACACCTGCAGGTGTAATTTTCCTAATCTTATTATTACCGCCATCACAAACATATACGTTTCCGGCAGCATCAGTTGTTATCCCACCGAGCAAATAAAAGCTCGCTTGTGAACCAATACCATCCGCCGAGCCTGCATCTCCACTGCCGGCCAGTGTTGATACCATACCAGCAGGCGTTATTTTCCTGATCTTTTCGTCACCGTAATCAACAACATATAAGTTCCCCGCAGCATCGATAGTTATACCCGACGGCCCTGAAAAAGTAGCAGTTGCAGCCGGCCCGTCCTGCTGGCCTCTTACACCAGTACCCGCAAAAGTGGTTACGTTACCGCCCGGGGTAACTTTTCTGATGCAGTGGTTACTGTTATCTACTACGTAGATATTCCCCAGCTTATCTATCGCCAGTCCGATAATACGATTAAACCTGGCGGCATCGCCCTGTCCGTCGGCAAAGCCCTGTGCGCCGCCGCCGGCTAAATTAGTAACATAGCCATCCGGTGTTATTTTCCGGATGATGTCGGTGCGGTCGTCCGCCACATAAAAATTGCCGGCATTGTCGGCTACGATGCCGCATGGTATGGAAAAGCCGGCGGAGTACCCTTCTGTGCCGCTTTCGTCATCCACCCTGGACTGACCCGAAAATATGGAAACACCCCCTGCAGGTGTAATTTTTAAGACGGTTGTGAACGAAGTTTCGTAAAGGTCGCCATTAGGCAATATCTCCAGATCCTTCGGGTCATACATATCCAAATTTGTGCCTGTAGCCACTATTGTAGTTACAATTCCGTTGGGGCTGATTTTCCTTATCTCACCATTAGCCTGGGCTACGTATAAATTCCCCGATGCATCTGACGTAATTGCAGCGAGATAACTAAAAGTTGCCTGCGGCCGGGCCGCGGTAACTGTAACAACCTGCGGACCCAACTTTGAACAATTAAATGATGCTGGACTTAAAGTAATGTTTGCGGCCGGTGTTACCGTTGCTACGTCTGATAAATTCGTGGTGTAATTACCGTTTGCATCAAGCTTTAAAACAATATTATTTTTAGGTTTGATAACAGGGGCTTGTGCGAGGGCAGTTTCAGCCTTTAAAAAAAGCAGAAGAAATAAAAAGCATACAGTTAACGGCTTGCTATTCAACATAAGCTATCGCTATTGTATAGAATTTCCGCGCGGCAACACTTCCTCATAATCAGCAATACAAGCAATTTTTTGGTAAAGTTGCCCATACTAATTTATTGTTTTAATAAATAAAATCAAATAAGGCAGGAAAAGCATATCCATTTGGCCGATTTGGCATCACCAAAAAACTTTTACCGCCTAATTACCTTTCCTTTTATAAATTGCATGCTATTAATCGGTTATTATGCACAACGGCGGTTTTTTAAGGGTATTTTTAATAATGGCGGCAATAAGCCTGCTGCTGGATTGGTATGTTTTTTACGGCTTAAGAACCTTTGCCGCCGGCTGGCAATCGTCCAGGCTACGCAACTTGATAACTTTTGGATACCTGGTAATTTCTGTAGGTATTACTCTGATTTTCCTTGCGGGATTTGGCAGCTTTAGCACAGCCAGCGGGATGACGCCGTTTCACGAATGGATGCTAAGCCTTTTCCTTACGTTTTTGGTCACCAAGGTATTTTTCTCGCTGATATTGTTTTTGGGCGATTTGGGCCGGTTTTTCTATGGAATTTTCAGGAATCTAAACAAATCAAAAAGGCCCAACGAGCTATTTTTCCCTGCCCGCCGTAAATTTATAAGCGAAGCTGCAATACTGGTAGCAGCTGTGCCTTTTACAAGCTTTATGTATGCGATGTTTAAGGGCAAATATGACTATAAAGTACATCGCCATACCATTTATTTTGACGATTTGCCAGAAGCCTTTGATGGCTTTACCATTACGCAACTGTCCGACATCCATTCCGGCAGCTTTGATAATGCAAAAGCCGTGCAGCGGGGCATCGACTTAGCCAAATCGCAGAATAGCGACCTGTTTGTATTTACCGGTGATTTGGTGAATAACGCCGCATGGGAAATAGAGCCTTATATTAAAAGTTTCGGTGAGCTAAAAGCACCGTACGGACAGTTTTCTATACTGGGCAACCATGACTACGGGGATTATATTGAATGGAACAGCGAAGCCGAAAAGGCTACCAATATTGATAAATTGAAGGAGCATCATGCCGCGCTGGGTTATCGCCTGATGCTTAATGAAAATATCGACATTGAAAAAAACGGGCAAAAAATATCGCTCATCGGCGTGGAAAACTGGGGACGCCACTTTATTAAAATGGGCGACCTGCATAAGGCATTAAAAGGCGTTGATAAAGATGCTTTTAAAATACTGCTCTCGCACGACCCAACACATTGGGAAGACCAGGTGAGATATCATGACACTACTATTCATTTAACGCTTGCCGGCCATACACATGGCGCCCAATTCGGCGTTGAAACTAATGGCTTGCGCTGGAGTCCGGTACAATACAGCTACCTGGATTGGGCAGGGCTGGCTAATGAGAAAGACCGTTATTTGTATGTTAACCGGGGTTTTGGTTTCCTCGCGTTTTCGGGAAGATTAGGGATTTGGCCGGAGATTACGGTGATAACTTTAAAGAGAAAACAGGCATAACCGCTCATTTCACCTGTACGAGTTAAATATGAAAAAGCCGCTGCTACTGCTCTCAATTACACTTATCGCTATTTCTGCATGCAAACAGAAAGCAGGGAAAAAAACTGACGTAGCCACCTACGCTGACGAAGTTATGTTAACCACCTTGGCTATTAAAGCCACGGTTGAACCGGACACCATGTTTAAAAAAATGACGATAGAGATGCAGCAAGTTATGCTTAAGCCTATAGCTAATTATAAGCCTGCGAAAAAAGAAATTGATTCGATGCTTCGACGTATAGATACGCTAAAAAAAAACCTGGATACGAGTAAAATTTATTTATTGATATCCGATACGCTTAGCAGGTTACCGCCAGATTATCTGGCTAAATATTACAAAAATCAACCTAATGATTTGGATATAGATTCTACTGGTCGGCTTATTAAAACTTTCTGGAAGGAAATAAAAATCGATACAGTATCGACGAGAATCAATAAAAGATTCAAGAGCCCGTACAATTACAAGTGCATATTTGAAGGCAATGTGAATCCCTCATTAAAACCCAGGTTTATTGCCGGTCGTTTCGCCATGTCGGTAATAAACTTTAACACCGCCCGGAACAAGGCTTTTATATATACAACTTATTCGTGTGGTAGTTTATGCGGGAGCGGACAGGATTTATATTTTGAAAAAAAAGGAAACACCTGGAGACTGGTCAGGAGAGTCGGCATTTGGGTTTCATAGTTCTTAGTATATGCATTATTTCAGCATAAACACCTGCGACGGAAAATCACTGTCATTAAAAACCTCCATCAAACTTTCAAGCCGGGTGGTTTTGTCGAAAATCATTATCTGCCGCATGTCGTTTTTATATAACGACCATTGCGGCAATAAGGCATTATTGGGGTTGCCTGTTTTAATAAACGCCACCCATGCCGGGTGCATATATACCGCCAGCCGTGCCTTTTCGCCACCGCCGGCTATTATTTTTTTGGTATTCCATAGATACTGCAGTTCCTCGCCATGCGAGGCGCCATACTTTTTGCCGTTTTCAAAATCAAAGCGGTACATATATACAGGAATGTTATTAGCGGCCAGTGCTTTGGCAAAGCGATAGCTATGCATCTGGTACATGTACTGCGTAACAACGCTTACAGCCGCTGCATAAGGCGAATCTGTTTTCAATTTAGCCCGGTAGGTACGGTTAACAAAAGGTTCGTTATCCCTGAACAAGGGCTTGAGTACATTCTTATCCGGGTCACTACTCCAGGCCTGTTCGCTTACAAACGTGTGCGCTTCAGACTTATTGGTGCCAATAAGTGCCCTGATACGCGGCATATTGGCGCCGTTCGCGTATTTGTAACCGTCTTCAGAAATAGCCAACCCATCATACATCGGACCAAAAAATGAATTACCGCCTATGCCATCGCAAACTTTGGCCTGTGCACGCATAAGGGTATCTGCTGATAGGGTTAGCAGTTTAGCCGCATCTGTTGGCTTCAGCCCTAACTGTTTTAATATAAGAGCGCGTTCATTTTTTGCGGTGGTTATATCCCTGATGCACTGCACCGAGCCGCTTTCGGCAATAAGTTGCTGAAAGAGCCCTTTTGATTTTGGCGATACGGCAACCGCACTCAGCAACTTCGCCCCTGCCGATTCGCCCATGATAGTGACACGGTTTGGGTCGCCGCCAAACGATGCGATGTTTTGTTTAATCCATTTCAGGGCGGCAACCACGTCAAGCAAACCGTTATTACCGGACTCTGCGTAGCGCTTATCGATATCGCCCAAATACAAAAAACCAAGTGCGCCCAAACGGTAATTGATGGTGATAGTTACAATATCGTCATTATCGGCAAATGCATGTCCGTTCATATCACGACCTGTCCCTCCCGTCATGGCGCCGCCGTGTATCCATACTACCACTGCGCGTTTTTGGTTATCGGTTTTTGGGGTATATAAATTCAGCGTAAGGCAATCCTCATTACCTTTTGCTTTCCCTCCGCCAGGCTGGGTAGCTATTTCACCGAATTTCTGGGTGGATAAGGTATCTTTCCATGCAGTGTGCTCAATGGGCGGCAAATATCTTAAACTGCCAACCGGTGGCGCGGCATAAGGCACACCTTTGAACACGGCAATGCTGTTCTCAAAATCGCCTTTGATATAGCCTTTATTGGTTTTAACTATTGGATTAGCGGATTGAGCGTATACCGAAAAACTAATAACAGTTAGGGCTAGAAATATTATTTGGGGGGATTTCACCGATTTGAGAATGATTTTTCGCATTTGTATTTTTTTTTAATAGGCGCTCAAGATAGCTGCGCTGTTTCACCGATTGATTGCATAAGATTGATTTTGATAGATATAGCGAACGCAAATTAATGATTTAATACTTTAAAGTATCTTTCCTAATAACAAACTGGCACGGTTTACGCTAGTGTACACATATTTAGCAAAACAACCATGGCAACTCAAAACACAAAGCGAATAGGCAATCAATCCAAAGAAAAAACGGTCAGCACGATGGACACCCTGCACGACACATGGACGGTTATGAAGCCGTTTGTGCATTTCTCGGTTAAAGCGATGAAGCTATTGGCGCATGCGCTTATTTATATTGTAAAACATGTACCGAAACCGGAGGAACATAAAGATGAAAAGGGGAATAAGGTAATTAAGATTTAGATAACACTTTTCTGAACCATGATTCACTTGATTTGAGATTGAAGGATAGCTCCTCTATGTATAAAATCAGAAAATCCTTCAATCAGGCAAATCAGGGTCAAAAAGAAGTTCAAACATATAAACCATACTTTTGTCGAATTAAATTCATTTTTTATCTTACTATTTTGAATTTAATTCAATAATAACCTAAATTTACAGTATGATTAACGAAACAGAAATCATACTGGATAAAACAGACCTGCACATTTTAAAATTGATGCAGGAAAATGCCCGCATCAGCAACGCCGACCTGGCGCGCGAGCTGGGCATGGCGCCTTCCGGCATACTGGAACGCGTAAAAAAGCTGGAACAAAAAAACGTCATCCTGCAATACACAACGCGCATTAATCCCGACCTGCTGCAGCAAAAAATGCTGGCTTTTATTTTTATGAAAGCGTCTGACGGTCCGGGCTGCACCGATACAGCCGAGGCATTGTCAAAAATCCCCGAAGTACAGGAAGTACACCACGTAGCCGGCGACGACTGTTACCTGGTTAAAGTACGCACCTACGATTCTGCCTCGCTGGTCCACCTGATGCGCAATGAGTTCAGCAAAATCCCTAACCTGTTAAGCACCCGTACCACCATCGTGCTGGAAACGGTTAAAGAACAGCAGCAATTGGTTATACCCGAAAAATAATTATACCATGTCACCAACCTCACAAAAATCAGCATCGCCCCTATTGGTTGTAATAGCCTTTGCAACCGTTTACATCGTATGGGGCTCAACGTACTTTTTTATTCGCATGAGCGAGCAGGGCGGCATGCCGCCGTTTCTGTTGGGTGCCATACGCTTTACCATAGCAGGAGCGTTATTAATGGGCTGGTGTATAATTAAGGGCGAAAAGATTTTTGTGAAGCGCGACATCATTAATGCAGCGGTTACTGGTATACTTTTGTTATTGGTAGGTAATGGCATCGTTATCTGGGCGGAGAAAACCCTCCCAAGCGCTATGGTGGCCATTATGGTATCTTCCGCTCCTATCTGGTTCGTTTTATTGGATAAGCCTAACTGGAGCATTAACTTAAAAAATAAATCGACGATAATTGGCTTGATAATAGGCTTTGCAGGTGTGATACTACTATTCAGCGAACAATTGCAAGTGATGTTTACCGGAGGCGGTGCGTCACTGCTGCCATGGATGCTGTTGTTACTTTTAGGGTCGATTTCCTGGTCGTATGGCTCGTTGTATGCCAAGCACAGGCCTTCTACCGGTTCGGCTTCGGTGAGCACTGCATGGCAGATGCTGATTGCGGGTATAGTTTATCTGCCCATAAGTGTTGTTCACGGCGAATTTAAGGGTTTAGACCTTGGCAGCATACAGGCAAGCGGTTGGCTATCTGTTTTATATCTCGTTGTTTTTGGGTCGATAGCTGCTTACAATGCGTACGTATGGCTGTTGCAGGTGAGGCCTGCCACACAAGTTAGTACTTATGCTTACGTAAACCCGGTTATCGCAGTAATATTGGGCGTTGTATTTGCGCATGAAAACATTTCGCTGATACAGTTGACAGGGTTATTTGTGATTTTGGCAAGTGTGCTGCTGATAAATTTGGCGAAATACAGGAAAGAGAAGTTGATTAAGTTGAATGAGTTAGATTTGGTTGAATAAGTTCATTTTCTGTAGGGCGATTTGCACACGTCATCGCTAAGCCAGGGGTGAAAATGATACGGGTGAATCGGGCTACCACAAAGAACGCACCAGTATTCGTATTTCGATAAAAAATGTTGAAAAATTTATTTTCGAACCATTTTTATAAATACCTCACTATAAGCGCTTTAGCTGATTTAAAATTCAAAATGTGTTAAGTTGTGTTAACCCAGTTTTCCACATTATTTTGATTTTCAAAGACATTTAAGTCGATCAAGCCGCTTCTCGAAAGCGTTATGGTACACGCCTCTACAACCGTAAATACAGACTATAAATCCTTCGGCAACGACCTTGCAGGCGTTTCCCATTTACCAAATTCAAAATAGTCTTCTATTGTTATACTGATCTTGCTCCCGACATCATATTTGCCTTTATTGTAATTGTTGGCACGCAGAATTACACCATCGCGCTCTATCAGCAGTTCCTCAAAAAAGCCTTTAAACAATATTTGCTTTACCGTCCATTTCGCGCCAAAGCCCTTGGTTATTTTAACATGCTCGGCATAAACCACCACCGTGCCGCGCTTGCTTTTTATGCCGCAGCCTTTGGCTTCTTCCGACGTAAGCTGACTGCTGCTGGCTAATATCTGGGCAGTATATAACAGTTTAGGCGAATTATAAAGTTCCTCAGGACTGCCATTTTCAACAATTTCGCCTTCTATCAATACAATCAATTCATCAGCCATCGAAAGAATTTCGGCCGGATCGTGCGATACGAGTACGATAGTCACTTTCCACTCTTTTACAATAAAGCGTATATCGTGCTGCAAACCTTCGCGATACGTGGCATCCACCTGGTTAAAGGGCTCATCCAGTAAGATTACTTCGGGCTTGCTTATCAGTGCTTTGGCTATGGTTACGCGCTGTTTCTCACCGCCGCTCAGCTTGCCGAAGGGCTGGTCTTTCAGCGGGTAGATATCCAGCATATTGAGCGAGTCGGTTATCTTTTTTTCTTCGGATTCCAGTCCTAACTCGCCGATACGCAGGCCGGAACGAACGCTGTCCCAAACGGTAGCTTCCAGATCCATATCCTGGTTATTTTGGGTTACCAGGCGCATGGCCTCGTGAGCCGGCTGCAGCTTTTCTTCGCGCTTTAAAATACGCTCTTCTTTAAAAAACACTTCGCCGCTATCCGGCTGTAACAGACCGTACAATAAATTTAACAGGGTAGTTTTGCCGCTGCCGCTTTCGCCTACTATAGCGGTAACCTTCCCCTTCGGAATAAAAATGGTAACATTATTAACACCTGAAGATTTATCGCCAAAATAATTTTTGGTAACCGATATGGTTTCCAGGATCATGTCATCTTGCATACTGATAAGCAGTTATGTATTTTTTTATAACTATCCCCAAACCTAAAGTTTAAAATGCTATCGCGGAAATGAAAAGAAGATTATTTTTAGAGTCAAGAACCAAGACTAAAACAAAATAACCAGTCAAAAATGTCAGATGTTCTCTGTAGTCAACGTTTCATTTTGTTATCTTGATTCCTGGCTCTTGGTTCTTGGCTCTAATAACCTATCTTTAACAAAGAAATTAAACTTAAAACACCCCTGTTATTATGGAACACAAAAGAGAACACAGAAACTGGCACGAAATTCACACGTCTTCACTTGCTTTTGGACAGCGCCTGGCCGACAGCGTAGCTAACGGCATGGGCTCTTGGCGGTTCATCATTATTCAAACCCTCATTGTTATCTTGTGGATGCTGTTGAACGTGGTGGCTTTTATGCAGCATTGGGACCCATATCCTTATATTTTGCTTAACCTGCTGTTCTCAACCCAGGCCGCCTACGCCGCGCCTATCATCATGATGGCTCAAAACCGCCAGAGCGAACGCGACCGCGCACAGGCCGATGCCGACTATAGAACAAACTGTGAGGCAAAAGATGAAATAGAACAATTGTTAAATAAGTTGAACTCCATTGAGGTAGATAAGCTGGATAAAATTTTGGCTTTGCTGGAAAAGATGGATAAAAAATAACACGATTGAGGGATTGATTGGATTTGCAGGATTGTGGCTTCACCATGTATTCATCCCATTAATCCTTCAATTTTGCTACCTTTGCGGCGCATGAGCAACATTGATGACGCGGCAGAAGAAGCCGCAGCCGAAATAAAGCCCAAAACGCGCAAGCAGCAATTCTGGAACATCGTAAAGACCGTTCTTAAGATTGCTGTTACCACAGCGCTGCTCATCTGGGTGTTCAGCAAGGTTGATTTTAAATCAGTGAAAGACAGGCTGCTCCATCCGCAATACTGGTGGATGTATTTAGCCGCTATCTTTTGCATGTTTTTGTCGATGGTGGTATCGGCGTGGCGCCTGATGAGTTTTTTTAAGTCGATGGGGCTTAATCTTAACCCCAGGTATAACCTGCGCCTGTACTTTATGGGAATGTTCTACAACTTCCTGCTGCCGGGCGGCATCGGTGGCGACGGTTACAAAATGTACCTCATCAATAAAACCTACAAAACGCCGGTTAAAAGAGTCTTCCTGGCCGTGATGTTCGACAGACTGAGCGGCTTGTGGGCAATTGGCTTTATCACCGTTGTACTGATAGCTTTAATACCTGCCATCAACATTAATATTTCTATTCCAGTCGGCATACTGGCAGTTGGTTCGGTTATCTATTACCTGGTGGTAAGAAGATTTTTCAGGGATTATATCAAATATTTTTTCCAGGCCCATGCCAAGGCGCTGTTGTTACAGGGATTGCAGCTATTGGCTGTAATTTGTTTAATTATCGGTCAGCCGGATGCCAATATTACCTACCCGCCATACCTGCTTGCATTTTTAGTTTCTGCCTTTGCCATTCTCATCCCGGTTACAGCCGGCGGTGCCGGGGCGCGTGAGGGCTTTTTTACCTTACTTGCTACTAAGTTCAGCGTGATATTTCCTATCAATCCAACACTCGGTGTTTTTATTGCATCGGCTTTCTATCTCATTTCGCTGGTGGTGTCGCTGCTCGGTGTTTATTATGCTATTTTTCCAGGCAGACTGCATAATGGCTTGCCCGCAGAAGATACTACTGATAGACAGGTGAATTAAAAGGCAAAACAGAATTTTATTTGGTTTATAGAGCCAAATCGAAATAAAACCCGCTATTTAAATATATGTTTACTTCCCAATAATTTTGTAAAATATTATATAACCATTAAAATATATTTGTGGGTTGATCTAAATTTTTACTTTTGTGTTGTTCAATATAAACAGCATAATGGCCAGTTTTAATGATTTTAACAACCCGCAGGTAGCCGCTTTACCGGCGCATTTAAAGCAATTTATTGTAGACCAGCACTACGAACACTACACTCCTATAGACCATGCCGTTTGGCGGTATGTAATGCGCCAGAACTACAGCTATCTTAAAGACGTTGCCTACTACCCGTACATACCCGGACTGGAAAAAGCTGGTCTGACCATTGAAAAGATACCAAGCTTGCAGGAAATGAACGATGCCCTCGGCAAAATCGGCTGGGGCGCTGTTACGGTGGATGGTTTTATACCGCCAGCTGCCTTTATGGAATACCAGGCTTACCGTGTTTTGGTTATCGCTGCTGATATACGCCAGCTTAACCATATTGAATATACGCCTGCACCGGATATCATACATGAATCTGCCGGGCATGCGCCTATCATCGCGGACAGGGATTATCATGAATACTTAAGCTATTTTGGTTCGATAGGCGCTAAAGCTATGTTCTCGGCGCAGGATTTTGAACTTTATGAAGCCATTCGGGCATTATCAATATTAAAAGAAATGCCTGATGCCGATGAGGAAGAAATAAAAAAAGCCGAAGAACTACTGGCCCATAGGCAGGAAAACATGGGCGAACCATCAGAAATGGCGCTGCTAAGCCGCCTGCACTGGTGGACGGTAGAGTACGGACTTATCGGCGAGTTGGATAACCCTAAAATCTATGGGGCAGGATTGCTATCATCAATCGGCGAAAGTTCAAGCTGTATGGATTGCGATGTTGAAAAGATACCTTATACCATCGATACGTTAAATTATACTTACGATATCACCAAAACCCAGCCGCAGTTGTTTGTAACTCCGACATTCCAAAACCTGATTAATGTACTGGAGACGTTCGCTAATACAATGTCGTTCAGGCGCGGCGGCATTTATGGCTTACAAAAAGCCATCGAAAGCAAAAACACTTGCACAGCTGTTTATAGCTCCGGTCTACAAGTTTCGGGGACTTTTATAGAATTTAAAGTGCATAATGGTTTGCCGTCCTTTATTAAAACTTCGGGACCTACGGCCCTGGCTTTTGACGGCAGGCAACTGGAAGGACACGGCAAGGATTATCATAGTGTTGGATTTAGCTCGCCGGTTGGCAAGCTGAAAGGTCACGCTATGCCGTTGGAGGATTTAAGTATCGATGACTTGAAGTATTTTGGAATTGAACCAGGCAGCATTACAGAACTAAGTTTTGAAAACGGCATAAAAGTTAGCGGCGAGGTTAGAGGCGTAATAGCAAATAATGGTAAAACCCAGCTAATTAGCTTCATCAATTGCACGGTTACAGGCAACCACGGCGAGGAACTATTTAAGCCGGAATGGGGAGCTTATGATATGGCTGTTGGAGAAAAAATCATCTCTGTTTTTTGCGGTGCCGCGGATAAAGAGAACTTTCTGGAAATTGCATACAAATCGAACACAGCGACTCATCATATCGAATATAACGAACGGACTAAAGAACTGCACAAGCTCTACCAGCAGGTGCGCAACCGCCGCCAAACCGGCGGCGACTTCGGCTTTTTAGGCAATGTATGGCAGATGCTGCAAAAATATCACCACGACGACTGGCTATGTGCATTGGAAATTTTAGAAGTTCTCGACCACGAAGGCATTGAACCAAACCTGGCCGAAGAAATACGCAGCTTCCTGAAAAACAAAGCTGAAACACAGCCGGAATATAAAAAGCTGATAAATGACGGCTTTTATTTGATAAAGCACCCGGTAGAGCAAAAGTTGGTGGTGTAAAAAATATATTCGTAATATAGCACCCGGCAAACAACTATCTATTATTAACATTTAATTCCCCCTTTAGGGGGTTAGGGGGCATGAACATTATCGTAACAGGAGCAAGCAGCGGCGTAGGTTTTGAGGCTGTGCTTGAATTAATATTATCAGGAAAACATAAAGTAATCGCGCTGTCCCGCTCACAGGATAAACTGGAGCGTTTGCTTGAAATTGCGCACGGCTTAAACCCGGATGCCGAAATATATGCGCTAGCATTTGACATAGTGCATGATGACTATATGGGCTTGCTGCAATTTATTGAAAGTAACTTTGATAATCGCGTTGATGTGCTGGTAAATAATGCAGGTGCCCTTGTTAATAAACCATTTGCAGAACTGCTGGAGACCGATTTTGTAGAAATGCTGCAAACTAACTTCATCGGCCACGTACGTATGACACAAGCGATGCTGCCGGTAATGTCAAAAGGCTCGCACATTGTAAATATTGGCAGCATGGGCGGTTACCAGGGTAGCGTAAAGTTTCCGGGACTGTCCGCCTACTCGGCATCAAAGGCTGCTCTGCATACCTTAACTGAATGCCTTGCACTTGAACTCGCCGAAAAAGATATAAATGTTAACTGCCTGGCGCTGGGTTCAGCGCAGACAGAAATGCTGGAAAAGGCATTTCCGGGCTATCAGTCGCCGGTTATGGCTTTTGAGATGGGCAAATATATTGCTGATTTTGCTGTTACCGGGCATCGTTTTTTTAACGGAAAGGTATTGCCCGTAGCAGTAACTACGCCTTAAAAGCGGCTTTATCAATTTATTTTAGCGCAGAATTATCGGATTATCAGCTTCATAAGCAGCCTGGGCAAAATATATTCCCCTAAGTTGGTAGATATTTTTTGGCAGTGTCGGTAAAATTTCTTTAATTTTATATTATTCCGATATAATTACCTTATCCGTGAAAACATGGATTTTAGCCTTTCCTTCCTTTTAGAACAATCGAGCGACTTTTTTTGTGTGCTAAACCGCGATGGCACTATTGTGAAAACTAACCAGGCTTTGAGAAACGTTTTAGGCTTTTCGGAAGAAGAGCTTATTGGTCAAAAGGCCAATATATTCTCCCACCCCGCCGATATCGAGCGAAGAGATGAGCTATTCGCAAACCTGTCGGTAAATAATAAAATAATTGGCCATGAAAGCCGCATAAAGGCTAAGGACGGACGATATTACAACATCAGCTGGTCGGTAGCGCTGAATGCCCATGATGACCTGATATACGCTATCGGGGTTATATTAACTGACAACTTAAATGGCTCCGGGCACGAACATGTAACCGGCAGTATAGAGCACATTATTCAAAGCTTTAGCGAGGGCTTTTGTATCATTAATGATAAATGGCAGATAACGTCTTTCAATCCCGCCCTGCAGGCCATCACCGGGTTAAAAAGCGAAGACCTGCAAAATACCAATTTCAGGGAATTGGTTAGCCTGGGTATGACCGATACAATGCTAACCGAGCTTAAAAATGCGTTCAACGGGAACGCCTCGAGCCAGGTACAGTATTTCAATAATCATTTTAAAAGATGGCTGCGGGTTAATATTTACCCCTACAAAGGCGAGATAGTGATATTTATAAGAGATATCACCAATATAAAAACCCAGCAGCTGATACTTGCGCTTGAAAAAAACGTGCTTGAACTAAATGCTTCAACTCAGTACACCCTTTCGCAAACTATTAACAAGTTACTTAAAGGAATAGAAGAAATATACCCGGACATGATTTGCTCTGTGCTGGAAATTGATGAGGCCCAGGAAAAAATATACCACCTGGCGGCACCTAAGCTACCGGCTGAATATTGCATGGCTATTGATGGCAGCACCATAGGCCCCAAAGCAGGCTCATGCGGTACGGCGGCTTATCATCGCAGCCAGGTAATAGTAAGCGATATCCAGACCAATCCTTTGTGGGACGACTACAAACACCTTATGTTACCCTATGGTATTAAGGCCTGCTGGTCGACGCCAATTATCAGTTCCAACAGTACAAAGGTACTGGCGACATTCGCTGTATATTATACTACAAAGCGCGAGCCCCGGCCGGAAGAGCTACGCCTGATTGACCGCACCACCAATATCCTGCGTGTATTGATTGAAAACAAAAGAGTTTTGGCACATGTAAAAGACCAGAACAAGCGCCTGCAGGAAATTGCATCAATAAGCTCGCACGAAATACGGAGGCCTGTTGCTACTATCCTGGGGCTTGCCAATCTATTCGACCGGAATGAACCTGATAACCCTATGAACAGGGAAATAATAAACCACATCGACAGTACCGCAAAAGAACTTGACAGCGTTATCCATACTATTGTTGAAAAGACTATTTATTTGCAGGGGGAAGAAGAGCAGGAATGGCAGACTTGATCTACTTTAAGGATTAAACAAGTAGTGATATAATAAGCGCCTGGGCTATTGTTTGGGTTACTGCGGAGAAGAACATCCACCAACGCAACTCAATGTTAGTCTGACGTATAAGGGCACCCGGCTCAGTAGCAGGATTCGAGCGAGCTTCTTTGGTGACTATCCTTTTAAACATTTTAATCGTCGCCTAAAAAGTTACATCAGCTATCATGTCTAAATAATGGAAGTTGATGATAGCTGATGGTTTACAAATATTTTACTTCTTAACAACAGCCGATATTATTGCAAACGTTACAGCCGCTTGTCCAATCCAAAAAATGAACATCCATTTTATAGTCTCAGTTTTATTTTCGCTCGCCTCTTTCCTAACGGCGGCGATGTCATCTTTCGTAGCCAATGTTTTAATTGTTGCTTCCACAGAGCGTTCGGTTTTGTTGTCGATATATTTGAACATCGCCTCGGTAGTGTCGTTGCCGAGCTTTTCAGTCAACAGCTTATAGAGCCGGGCGGTTTCTTTTGCTTCTAAGTACATAACAAATATAGTGAATTGTTGATTGAGTTGGAATGGTTTATTTAGTTAGATTAAGTTGAAGCAGAGGCTGTCCGGCAGCCTCTGCCAATATCTTTTAAAAGGAATATTAGTTTGATATTTATCCCTTAAGTTTTATAAAATCATTCAATACTACTTCGGTCATGTAGCGTTTAGTGCCGTCTTTATCTACCCAGCTGCGGTTGGTGAGTTTTCCCTCTATGGCGACCTCGTCGCCTTTTTTAAGGTAATCGCCTATAAATTTTGCCTGGCTACCCCATGCTACCAGGTTGTGCCATTGGGTTTCGGTAACGCGCTCGCCTTTGTCGTTTTTGTAAGTCTCGCTGGTGGCGAGCGAAAATTTTGCAAGCTGCTTGTTGCTGTCAAATGTTTTTACTTCGGGATCCCCGCCCAGGTTACCTACGAGGCGAACGCTGTTTCTTAATGTGTTCATGATACTTAATTTTTTATTTGTTTTTAATTGACACCACAAAGATTGCTATTGCTAAAAATATTAGCCGGTTATTAATCGTTTATAACCGACAATTTCCATTTGTAACCGCTTGCAAACGGATAATTTATTTATATCTTTAGCCTATGGATGAGGAAAAACTATGCCTTGATTGCGGCACTCCCCTACGTGGCAGGGCCGACAAAAAATTTTGTAACGATCTGTGCCGCAATAGCTATAACAACCAGCTAAACAGCAACAGCAACAACCTGGTGCGGAACATCAACAATATTTTGCGCCGCAACAGGCGGATAATGGAAGAACTGAATCCCAGCGGCAAGACAAGGGTTAGCCGGAAGAAATTGGTATCAAACGGTTTCGATTTTGATTACCATACCCGTAGTTATACCGCGCAAAACGGTAAAACCTATCATTTTTGCTATGAATATGGTTACCTGCCGTTGGACAACGACGAATATTTACTGGTAAAAAGAGAGGAAATTTGAGGGATTTCGGAAGTCGGAATGCCGATTGCGGATTTCTTGAATTCGAAAGTCGGAGTGTTGGATGCGGCGGAAAAATTACTCCGCATTCAACATTTCGCTTTCCGCAGTTCTTTGCCCGTCATGGCATTACCACAATTCCGAAATCGAATATTTGAAATCCGAAATAACATTATCTTTGCGCACACAAAAAAATGATAGTTCAGCAGTTTTATGATAAAGGGTTAGCGCATGGTTCATACGCTATAATCCGCACAGGCAAAATGGTGGTTATTGACCCCGCCCGCGACCCACAGCCATATTATGATTTCGCAGCGCAGCATGATGCGGATATTGTCGGCGTGATTGAAACCCACCCGCATGCCGACTTTGTTAGCTCACATTTGGAAATTCATCAGACGACAGGCGCTGTTATCTACACCAGCAAGCTAACCGGAGCTGAATACCCGCATGAAAGTTTCGATGATGGCGACATCATTCAACTGAACGATATCAAGCTAAAAGCAATCAACACTCCGGGCCATTCACCTGATTCGATATGTATTTTGGTGGAGGACGAAGATGGTAAAGAGACATCCATATTTACCGGCGACACACTATTTGTGGGCGACGTAGGCAGACCAGACCTGCGCGAAAGTGTCGGTAACATCACTGCAAAAAAAGAGGAGCTGGCTAAACAGATGTATCATTCCACGCGCGATAAGCTGATGAAACTGCCGCACAGTGTAGTAGTGTATCCAGCCCATGGCCCCGGCTCGCTATGCGGTAAAAATATGAGCCCGGATTTGCAGAGCACCATAGGCCGCGAGCTGCGCGAAAACTACGCTCTGCAATTGATGGATGAATTGAAATTTGTAAAAACGCTTACTACCGACCAGCCATTTATGCCGAAATATTTCGGACAGGATGTAGAACTGAATAAAAAAGGGGCTCCTGGTTTTAAGGAAAGTATTGACGCTGTTGCAAGACTTGACCGCAATGCAGCACTGGAAAAAAGCGTCCTGATAATAGATACCCGTGCAAAAAAAGACTTTAGAGCGGGGTATTTAAAAGGAAGCATCAACCTGCAGGACGGTGCTAAGTTTGAAACCTGGCTGGGTTCCATAGTCGGTCCGGATGAGCAATTTTATTTAATTGCTGACGACGAAGACGCACTTGATATCGTTATAAAAAAGACTGCGAAAATAGGCTACGAAAGAAATATAAAAGCAGCTTTACTTTGCCCAGATAATGTTACAACGCAACTTACTGACCTTGACCTGGACGATTTTGTACATGACACCGGAAACTATACTATAGTAGATGTACGCAACCACAACGAGACTGCGGAACAGATGATATTTAAAAGCGCGGTTACCATCCCCCTTCCGGAACTGCGTGAGCGTGTAAACGAAATACCAACTGACAAACCTATAGTAGTGCATTGTGCAGCGGGTTACCGCTCGGCAGCAGCAGTGAGCATTTTGAAAATGCATATTAACAGCGTACAGGTTTACGATTTGGGCGAGGTTGTAGTGGAGTTTGCAGTTCATAATTAATGGTTCAAGCACCACCGCTAAAGCTAAGGCGGCACGCGGTAGTTCATAGTAAGAAAATTTAGTCGTCAATTGCAGCTGCCATGAACTATCATCTATGAACCATGAACTCAAAATAGTAGCTACCGCTGATGGTTCGAACACTATCTATAATCCGCAGGTTGGCGAGAATTATCACTCCATAAATGGCGCCTTGCAGGAAAGCCGGCATGTGTTTCTTGATGCAGGCTTGAAATACTTTTTGGAGCATTACCCCGGAAGAGACCCTGTTTCTATCCTGGAAGTTGGCTTTGGTACGGGCCTAAACTTTTTGTTAACTGCAGACTATTGCAGTGAGCAAAACATCAACCTTAATTATACCGGCATTGAGGCCTATCCATTAACCAAAGACATGATCAGCCAAACCGGCTATCAGCAATATATTCCAGTTGAATTATGGCAGGAATTTGTTGATGGCTATAGCGGTGCATTAAATTCTTCAATCAGCCTTAATAACAACTGCCGGCTGCAAATTGCCCACTGCCAACTACAGCAATACAATTCTGCACAACAGTTTGACCTAATTTATTTTGATGCTTTTGCCTCCGCACACCAACCAGAGATGTGGACCGAAGCAGCCATAAGCTACACCGTAAAGTTTTTGAAGCCGGGTGGCGTGTTTGTCACCTATGCTATCACCGGTAATTTAAAACGCTGTTTAAAAGCGTTAGGCTGCAAAGTTGAAAAAGCGCCGGGTGCGGCAGGAAAACGGGAGATGTTACGGGCGATTGCCGGTTAACAGTTATTGTAAGTTTTTGTAGAGACGCAAGTATTGTGTCTCTACAAAAACTTACAACCTGAATCCCACATTAAATTTCATGGTAAAACCGTTATTGGTCGGCAACTCCCGCACCGGGAATTCGTTGCCGGGTGTGATGGTACTGCGTGTGGCATAAATTATCGGGCCGCCGCAAAGCGTAAACGAGAACCGGGATGACACCGGAGCATAGTTTAACGATGGGCCTACCAATACTCTTGCTCCGCCTTCGGCTTCATCAGCCTCCCAAAAGCCTTCAAGGTCTTGCCCAACGGCTTCAAGGCCGCCAAAAAGCTGGCCGGCTATTTGCCGGTGTATGCCGATACTGCTGATAACGTCAGCACCATCCCGATTTTTATCAAAAGCTTTTTCGAAGCGCACGTTACCGCCGAGTTTCCATTGCAGGTTTTCGAAAGCAGCGGTGATACGGCTTAAGGCTACTTTATCATTATTAAACTCCCGCCTGAAACCAAGGCTCGCTCCTATCCTTATACCTTCTGGTTTGTTTCCGCCAATAAAATCGCGCAACACTTCGGCTTGCTGGAGGCTGTTTACACTACCTTTGGTACCAAAACCTACGCCCATTGAAGCAACCAGCGTGAATTTAGCGCCGAGATAACCCTTAACTGCGATATTTTGGTCTACACCATCAAAACCCAGCGGTGTAACAGTGTGCTGCCCATAGCCGCCTGAATAGTTAAGGCTCCAGCCACGTGCAGATGGGTTAAGCGTGTTAATGGTAAACAGAAATGGCTGCGGCTGGCCAAGGCTTTCGCCCGGCAATGTCGGGTTAATAGTTTGCGCCTTCCCGGCGACGAACGTCAATAGGAAAAGACAAGTAGGGAAAATTATCTTCATCATAGGTAATTAAGAATTAAAAGACAAATAAATCTTTTAGATTTAAAGTTAAGATTAAACTGCCATGAATTTAGCTAAATTTTTACAGGCGAATATCAACCTTCTAAGCGTACTTATATCAGTTTCTGCCATGCTTCCTGCTTGCCAACATCCTACAACTGCACAAACCAATGCACCGGCCGTTAAGACAGACACGCTTGAAACAGAAAAACCACCTCTGGATGTGTCTATGATAAGCCTCATTGCAAACCCCGATAAGTATAAAGGCAAAAAGGTGAGGCTGATGGGTTATTTAAATCTGGCATTTGAAAGCGACGGTTTATATCTTCATGAAGAAGACTATCTGCGCGGTTTAACAAAAAATGCGTTATGGATTGATATCCACCGGGATAGCCTGGCCAAACCGTCTGTTAGAAAATGTATTAAACATTATGTACTTATAGAAGGAACGTTTAGTGAACAACAAGGGCACATGAGTGCTTTTAGCGCCTCGATAGAAAATATTACACGATTAGAGCCATGGAAAGAGGGGGGAACTCCGGCGCCCCCAACCAAACACGATAAAGTTTTATTTCCGCCGTCAAAATAAATTAATGTGCCAGGTAGGCATTCGGCACATTGGGCGGAACATAATCAATACCATAAGCATGTTTTATAAGCAGCGAAACAACATCGTTAATTGTCTTTTCCTTTCGGTGAAATTGCGGCAGCAAACCCATCATGGCGTAGCTGATAGGGTTAACGGCAGGCACGAACGTTTCCCATTCGTAACCTTTACCCCAAATCAGGCCTTTAACCGTGATGAAAAGGTCTGCTTTATTATCCAACAAAAAATGAAGCATATCTATCGAGCTGTTGCCATTTTGATTGACGGTATGAAAGATTGGTGTATGGCCGCCAAAACCATGTTTGTCGGTTGCTGCTATTGCATTGACATCGGCGCCATATTCTAAAAGTAGCCTGGCGCAATCGATACTATTATATTCAGCACAAAAATGCATGAGCGTGCCACCTGTAAGCGGTGTATAGGTATTATTGTATTGTGCGTATGTTTTTTGTACGATGGTTTTATCGGCCTTTAAAAATTGTTCCAGGCCTGTAGCATCATGGGCTAATACCGCCAGTAATGCATTGTCTTCATACTCAAGCCCGGCGTCAATAAACGCCCTGATGCAATCTTTAAATCGCGAACCCCGGGTATACATTTCCACCATCATCGTAAATAATGGCATACCATCGGGTAATATATCGTTCGGGCTTCCGCCATCGGCAAAATATTTTTTTATACCATCGACAGAATGTACTTCGATGTCGTAGATAACCTGGGTTTGGTCGGGCATGGCAATATCAATTTAAGTCCAGGTAAAGTTACCCGGTTTCATCCATTTAAATTATACCTGCTTTGTTAACTTATCGAGTTCTTTTAATAAGTAAGGTATCCTGAATTGGCCGCTCATGTTTTTTATATGTAACGCAGCTATGTCTGTATCTATACCTATCGAAGTTATAAATAATGGATTTTTACTATTGCCACGGCAAACCTGTCCTTTTTGCCTGTCAAGTGTTGCAAAGTTTGATTTGGCGACACCGATAACCGGGCATTTGCCGTCTATCGCGTTATACAAATGCGCCCCCAGGCCGGGTTTCCCGTCATCGTCCAAAAACACATAGCCATCAACAATAATTGCCTCGAGGTTCTCCGGATCTATTTTGGCAAAAAGGCTTAGTATGCAGGGTAATTCGCGCTTATAAAATTCACCGGGTATGTATTCTTCAATACCTGCAAGTGTCTCGCTGTAAATTTGATAATCGTCCTTGTCCGGCCAATCATTAAATTGAAGGCAAACTGTTTTGGCTTTGTTATTAAAGTAATAAGTGTCAAAGGCAAGAATCATGGTTAATAAAGAGCAAGCCATAAAAGTATGGATTTGTTGCAGTATTAGGCCCTAAAAGAGGCAGCAAAGACACAGCCCCGGGTATAGAAATAATTTTACCTTCATTTTCCAAATTCGTATAGTTCGAAAAAACTCGCGCTATTAGCGTTATTTAAAATAATTCGCTTAATTAGCGCAATTCAAATAAACTATGGCACTAAACCCACCGTCTACCGCATCAACTCCCGAAACTGCCTTTACGCGCCTGCTCACCATTATGGATGACCTTCGGCTGAATTGCCCCTGGGATAAAAAGCAAACGCTTGAAAGTCTGCGCCATTTAACCATCGAGGAGACTTACGAGCTGTCTGACGCTATATTAAGTGCCGATATGCCCGAGATAAAAAAAGAGCTGGGCGATATTATGCTTCACCTTGTTTTTTATGCCCGCATAGCATCTGAAACTAATGATTTTAACATTACCGATGTGCTAAATGGCGTATGCGACAAGCTGGTGAACCGCCACCCGCATATTTATAGCGATACCGAGGTACAGGATGAAAACGACGTAAAACGCAATTGGGAAAAAATAAAGCTAAAAGAGGGCAACCGCTCGGTATTAGGAGGTGTGCCTGCATCGCTTCCGGCATTGGTAAAAGCATCGCGCATACAGGAAAAGGCCCGCGGCGTAGGGTTTGATTGGGAAGAAAAACAACAGGTTTGGGCCAAGGTTGAGGAAGAAATGCAGGAGTTTAAAAACGAGTTTAATGCCGAGGATAACACCGCAATTGATCATGAAAGGGCTGAAGGCGAATTTGGCGATTTACTGTTTTCGTTGATAAATTATGCCCGCTTTATTAACATTAATCCCGAGGATGCTTTGGAGAAAACAAATCGTAAATTTATCAGGCGGTTTCAATACCTGGAAAGCAAGGCGGCCGAAAAAGGACAATCGCTGCAAAACATGAGTCTTGCCGAAATGGATGTTTTTTGGGAAGAGGCAAAAAAGATATAAAATAACAGGCCGGTTGTAGCGTTTGTAAGAGGAACGGCGTAACTGAAAAGACTATATAGCATTTGTATGAAATTAAATTTACTTTACTTATCGGCATTAGTAGCTTTAGCGATATACGGCTGCGGTGGGGGGAAAAAAAATCTGGACGCTCAGCCGATTCCTGATGGTACTTATTCTGGAGAGTTCAGGCTTTTACACATACATTCCGATAACCGCAACATCATCGATACACAAAAAACCAATCTGACGGTATATTTTGCGCCGGTATCTACGGGCACATTCACGGTTACAGGTGATACCACCACGTTGCATGCCGGCAGTAAAGGCAGCTTTATTGCTGATGGTGCTAATCACACCCTTTTCTTTATTGATAATACCTATCCAAAAGTCGGCACGCCGGCAAAAACTCACCTCAGCGGCTCATATGCCTATCAGTATGATGGCTCGGCATTAAAGATAGCCGCATTCGGCCCCCAGGATACGCTGGCATTGCAATACGATTTAAAAAAGACCGGCAATTAATAACAGCGAGGAATCGTTGTTTCTGTTGAATCTTTATTACAAACACGCTCACCTTCAAACTATTTTAAGTTTTTTGTAGCGATTTGGAAATCTCTTGCGTAAGGGATACAAACGGACAATAAATTTGAGTTGAATTAAACATTTTTAATGCATCAACCGCGGGGCATTGCCGAAGAAGAAATAATCGGCCAATGCAAAACAGGCAGCTTAAAATACCAGGAACTGCTGTATAAGCAGTTTTATGGCTACGCCATGGGTATTGGCCTGCGCTACAGCATAAACCGCGACGATGCATTGGAGGTAGTAAATGACGCATTTATAAAAGTATTTAACAGCATAAAAAATTACCAGAGCGACCGGCCTTTTAAAGCATGGCTTCGCACAATCGTAGTCAATACCGCCATTGACCGCCGGCGGAAAGACCTGAAATTTCAGATGCATGTTGAGATTGAAAACGCAACGCCGGTAAGCAGCAGCGGCAATGCTATTGAAAAGCTGAATGTACAGGATATTTTGAAGCTGATGGAACGATTACCCCCGATTCAGCTGGCGATTTTCAACTTATACGAGATAGATGGTTACAGCCACGAGGAAATATCAAAGTTATTGACGATACCGGAAAGCTCGTCGCGGGTTTACCTGAGCAGGGCTAAAGAGAAATTAAGAAGTATATTAAGAACAGAAGCACACGACCATGGACGATCAGTTGGATAACGACTTAAAGAACCATATAAGGGAAGTGTTCGATAATTATGAGGACACAACCGCCGATGAAGGCTGGCTGTTGCTGCGCGAAAAATTCCCGGCAGAGAAAAAACGCCGTGGCATTGCATGGATATGGTGGGCAGCGGCAGTATTGCTGGTTTGCACCGGCATTGGCTTATGGCTGAAAACATCAACCGATAAACCGGCAACACAAATTGCAAAACAAAAAAGTCAGCCAATAAAACACGGAAAACCGGCAGCACAACAACCAATGACCGATACGGTAAACGACAATCATATCGCAGCAACGGTTCCGAGCAAACCCTCGGACCAGCAGATAGCGTCGGCACCCGTTTTAACGGGCAAAACAACTCACAGGAATACTCAAAATTTGGCAACAACACATCAAAAACGTCTTAGTCCGGATGTAGGCAAGCCTGACAAAACGAGCACCCAGCCGCAATTAACTGTAGTTAATAAACAAATACCTGCTAATAACCAGGCGCAGATAATCCAGGGAGACAAGCAGATAAGTTCAACTTCGGCAGCTATTGCTCAAACCACGAAACCTGCCGACCAGCAAGCAACTGCCACGATGCCCGCTCCAGCCAACACGGCCGCAACAAATACCAACCCTGTTGCAGTGCAGCAGCCCAAACCGCAGAAAGATATTATGGATATGTTTAAGCATGACCAGGGCAACAAGCAGCCGGCAAAAGATGTGAATGAGCAAAAAAATAAAAAAGTAAATTTCGGCTTATACGCCGGCACTTATTTTAACTATGGTAAAGGAAGCGACAACCAGGTTAACGTTGGAGGCGGGGTTACTTCGGATATTAAACTGAACCGTAAATTAAAACTCGTTACCGGTATTACCATCGCCCAAAACTCGATGAGCTACCAGGCCATTCCAACTACGGCGGCGTCATTAAGAAGCAATCTTGCCGTTCCGGCTGCGGTTACTTCAAATAATATGTACGCTACGCTTGCATCTACGCCAACTATAAGGAATTATAACGCCAACCTGGTGGGGCTCGATATTCCCATTAACCTTAAATATGAGTTTAACCCTGATAAAACCGACGCTTACCTGTCGCTGGGTTTAAGTTCTGGAACATTTATCGATGAGTCATATACCTACAAGTATAACTATCCGCCGTTCCAGTCATCGTCATTAAAAGAGACGCGAAATGAGACCACCAGCAATAACTTTAATAGCTTTTACTTTGCCAAAACACTGAATGTGGCATTTGGCGTGGGGTATCCGTTCGGTAAAAACAGGCTGGTTATTGAGCCATTCTTAAAATATCCGCTTGACGGGCTTGGTTCGCAAAACCTTAAGTTCGGAGCAGGCGGTTTAAACCTGAAATTCAACTTCTTATCATCACATAAATGAAAACTTTTACATTAACTTTACTCTGCCTGCTGGCGGTAACGGGACTTTTTGCGCAAAAAATTGAGCTATCGGTACAGGCAAATTCCGGTTTATTCCATTACTCGGGCAAATCGGCAACAAAGCAATCGTTCATCCTGGCGACGAACCCGAACAGCGGAAATTACACCAACAACCCTTATGGCAACAATAATGGTTTTAGCTATGGCGGCTATTTACAGGCACAGTTAGTAAGCAAAGGCGGCTTTATTGCAGGCGCACAGGCCGGTTACGATGTATTAAGAAGTAAAGCTGACATTACCGGGGTAGTACCTGTTTACAATATCGAATATTTGCCCTACGCCAATTATACAGCACCTCAGCCTGTAAGCGCAAACGGCCAAACTTATTTAAAGAGCGAGTTTATAAACTTTAGCCCATACATCGGCTATCGTATTAAAACGGCTAAAATTAAGATTGACCTGATGCCCGGGCTTGATTTTGGTTTTAGTCTCAGCTCGCGCGAAAAGGGCAAAGCTACCACTGCTGATGGCAGTAAAACAACTTACCAAACAAACGTAGACAGGGGCAAAACACCTGATGATGTCCGGCTTAAATTTGGTGCAGCAGCCATTTATAATAGATTTGGGTTAACTGCATCATACGCGCATGGAATAACAAATTATGAAAGCAAAATAATTGGAGGCTCACCGGAAGCGCATAGTGAATTGATAAGATTGGGGCTTAGCTACCGGATATTTTAGCTAAAAACTTAAAGCAGAAAGACTAAAGCCGAAAAGCTTTTTGCTTTAGGCTTTAGCCCTTCGGTTATTTAAATTGGATTGCCTTAACAGGCTGGATACGGGTTACCAGCATTGAAGGAACAACCATAACCAGCAGGCAAACTACCAGCGTGCCGATGTTAAGCACTAACATTTCGACCCAGTTGAATTGTATGGGAACGAAGCTCATGGAATACGATGCCTGGTCGAGCTTGAAGATATGGGTATGTGTTTGCAGGATTCCGATGCCAAAACCAAACAGGTTGCCGAACAGCATACCTAAACCGATGAGGTAAAAAGCATTGTACAGAAAGACTTTCTGTATCGTCCAGTTATTTGCGCCCATGGCTTTCAGTATGCCGATCATGCTTGTACGTTCTACTATCATTATCAACAGCGCCGATATCATATTGATAATGGCCACCAATATCATCAGGGTTAAAACCACCAGTGTATTGCCATCGAGCAAATCGAGCCAGCTGAAAATGGTAGCGTAGTTCTCCATCACCGTGTACGATTTAAGATGAGCAGGGAGCACATTGTCAATATCGTCAGCTGTAAAGTTTATCAGGTCGAAATTATTCAGCTGTATTTCATAGCCGCCGATCTCGCCTGGCTTCCAGTCGTTAAGGCGGTTAATCAGCGCAAGGTCGCCCACTGCATACGTTTTGTCAACCTCCTCCACGCCAGTACTGTAAATACCGGTTATAGTAAACGGACGGCGGCGTAGCGATTCCTTCACAAAGTACATCTTTATTTTATCACCAACTTTCAGCCGCAACCGGTTTGCAGTAACCTGCGAGATCATGATCTGCTGTTTGGATTTTGTGGTGTCGGTAAAATCAAGCACACGGCCCGATACCAGGTTATCTTTAAAAAATCGCCAATTATAGGTTTTGTCCACTCCCTTCAGCACCACAAATTCTATCTCATCAGCGGTTTTAATAATCCCGGGCTTTATGGCAAATGGGGCTATATAGTTAACATTCGGCTTTGCCTTTGCCTTTTTTACAAAATCTGCATCGGCGGCAAAAGGCGAGTTTTCGTAGGAATTATTCAGGTCAAATTTAACCACCTGTATATCGCCGGAGAAACCACGGATTTTGGTTCTTATCTCCTCTTTAAAGCCACGCACAATGGCCAGCGTCAAAATCATCACCCCTAAGCCAAGCATAATACCGACAATAGCTATGCGCACTATCAGCTTAGAGAAGGTGCGTTTAGACTTGAATGTTATACGGTTGGCTATGAAATAGGCGAAACTCAATGCGACACGGATTTTTTGTACCTTCGCAAATATGCGGTTTTAAGGTTAAAAACCGGCAATAATATTTGTTTGACCGGTCGCCAAATTTAACCACAACGTTCACGAAGAAGACACGGGGTAGCTGAGTAATAAATACTTTAAAACTATAAATAAGATTCTCCGTTTTCCCTGCGGATTCTCTGTATAACTCCGTGGTTAAACTGATTGACATGCCTATGAAAAAGATATTCATCGTACTACAAATTTGCTTAATCGCCTGCTCGGTATCGTGCGCAGCTACCTCTCCTAAAAACTTTAACAAACCTGGTATTATCACCGGCGCCGATCAAACCAATCTTTATCTTGATTACCTGAAAGGCAAAAATGTGGGGATGGTTATCAACCAAACGTCTGTCATCGGCAAAAATAAAACGCTTAGCCTTGATACTTTGCTAAAGCTGGGCGTGGCGGTAAAAAAGATTTACGGGCCAGAGCATGGTTTCAGAGGCGATGCCAGCAACGGCGCAGATGTAAATAACAGTATCGACACCAAAAGCGGCGTGCCTGTAATTTCAATTTATGGCAACAAACATTATAAGCCAACGCCTGAAGATTTAAAAGGCATCGACATAATGATATATGACATACAGGATGTTGGCGTGCGGTTTTATACCTACCTGAGCACATTGCAATATGTAATGGAAGCCTGCGCCGAAAATAATATCGAGCTGATGATACTGGACAGGCCTAATCCAAACGGATTTTATATGGACGGACCCATACTGGATACCATTAACCGCTCATTTGTGGGCATGAATACAGTGCCGATAGTCCACGGCCTTACCACCGCGGAATATGCGCAAATGCTAAATGGCGAGGGCTGGTTAAAAAACCACGTGCGATGCAAATTGAAAATTATTAAAGTGGCCAACTATGCGCATAGCTCGCGGTACACGCTGCCTGTAAATCCGTCGCCAAACCTGAATACCGCGCAATCTATTTTGCTGTATCCATCCGTGTGTTTGTTTGAAGGGACAACGCTTAGCCTGGGCCGGGGCACCATGTCGCCGTTTTTGGAGATTGGGCATCCATCGCTACAGGGAAAGTATACTTATTCGTTTACTCCTGTAAGCATCAAGGGTATGAGCGAAGATCCTCCGCAAAAAAATAAAACCTGTTATGGCATCGACCTTAAAAATTACGCTACAAATACTTTTTACAACACCGGGAAGCTTAATTTAGCATGGTTAATTGAACTGTATAAAGCATTCCCTGACAAGGAGCATTTTTTTAACGCCTACTTTACCAAACTTGCCGGGACAACCGAGCTGCGCAAGCAAATTGAAGCAGGTAAAACCGAAGCCCAGATAAGGGCAAGCTGGGAACCGGGGCTGGCAAAGTATAGAGCGATGAGGGCGAAATATTTGCTTTATCCATAGCTGAAAGCCGAAAGCGAAAAGACTAAAGCTTTGGTCTTTCTGCTTTTAGCTTTAAGTTCCTCTTAATACATAGCGATTTATCTATATATGAGAATAATTTTTATGGGCACGCCCCAGTTTGCGGTAGCATCATTAGACGCCCTTGTAAAGGCAGGATGCAATATTGTAGCCGTAATTACTGCCCCGGATAAACCTGCCGGCCGCGGGAAAAAGCTAAGTGAATCTGCCGTGAAGCAATATGCTGTGGAAAACGGCATTAAAGTATTGCAGCCTGAAAAGCTAAAAAATCCGGAGTTTTTGGAGGAGCTAAAAGCTTTGGAAGCAGATCTGCAAGTTGTAGTTGCATTCCGTATGTTGCCAGAGGTGGTATGGAATATGCCGCCACGTGGTACTATTAACCTGCATGCCTCGTTGCTGCCACAGTACCGTGGCGCAGCACCTATAAACTGGGTATTGATAAACGGCGAAAAGGAAAGCGGCGTTACCACATTCTTCCTGAAGCATGAAATTGACACTGGCGATGTTTTATTTACCGAAAAGGTAACCCTTAGCGGTAATGAAACCGCCGGCGAGCTGCACGACCGCCTGATGGCTAAAGGCGCCGGCTTGCTGGTTAAAACTGTGAAAGGCGTAGAAAGCGGCCGGTATAACGAACATCCGCAATCGGCTTTGGCAGAGGCGGCCGAATTAAAACATGCGCCGAAAATTTTTAAAGAGGATTGCCTTATCGACTGGAATCAGTCCGCCGAAAGTATTTATAATAAAATTCGTGGTTTAAGCCCCTATCCTACCGCCTATACTTTGCTTAATGATAAAGTGCTGAAAATATACCGGGCCGAATATGAAATAACTGAACCAGGCCTACAGCCCGGTGGGTTTATTACCGACAACAAATCTCACCTGAAATTTGCAGCGCAGGATGGTTATGTGGTGCTAACCGAAGTACAGCTGGAAGGTAAAAAGCAAATGGATATTGAGGCTTTTTTGAGGGGTGTGAGGTTGTAGACCATTAAAACTTACGAAGTTTTTGAAACTTCGTAAGTTTGACAATGCCTAATGCGAAACACCTGCTTTTTGCAAATACGCGGGCATCTCCAGCACATCAAAATGAGTAACCAGCGGTTCAAATTCCAATAAATAATCTTTATCCTCGGGATAATACCTGGCCTTTTCAAAATCTTCCCCTGCAAACAGTTTTATCGATTCATAATCGTCCCAGAAAGTCAGCGTATAGATGTGCGTTATTTCATGGTCGTCTTTTTTTAGCAGGAAAACACCCCGATTGCCGGCGGTTTGTTCATAATCGTGCAAGCCGGTTTGTAATAAAAACTGGTGATACTGCTCTGCTTTGGGTTTCGGCACCATGCCGTGCCACATTCTTGCTATCATGGTAAATATCTTTTTAATAATGTATAACCGGCTGTTTCTGTCTGATTATGATATCATTTAAACCCGATAAATATCAAACGCAATTTACGGCTAACGGTTCAATACGATGGCATGTGAAAACTTTCTTTTTATTGCAAACCGGGCCAAATAGCCAAATATTTTTAATTTTAATGTAACATTCGGCAAGTTGTGTGTCTCCAAAGCATATAAAATTAAGATCATATCACTCATTAACATATACTGTCATGACCACTAAAGAATCATTTTCTATAAACGGCGAAGGCCTGCTGGACAAAATAAAAGAACTGATTAAAGAAGGCAATGTAACCCGCATCATCATTAGCGACCGTATGGGCAAGGAATTGCTGAATTTCCCCTTGACTGTAGGTGTTGTTGGTGCTTTGATAGCGCCTGTTTTCGCGGCAATTGGCACACTGGCTGCACTGGTTACCGAATGTACCATCACTGTTGAGCGCGAAGTACCTGAGGCAGAAGAAGTAAAAGACGAACCGGCCGTTTAGCTTTTGACGCCATTTCCGAAACTAAAATTGATAATCAATTTATTTTGATCATTAAGATATCCATCTTGTAAAACTCCCCTATATTTACAATTAATGAAAGCAGATAATATTTTAACGGTGGAAGGCCTTAGCGTAAGCTATGGCAATTTTAACGCAGTACAAAATGTGTCGTTTGACGTTCGAAAAGGCGAAATATTCGGGCTGCTTGGGCCTAACGGCGCAGGCAAAACCAGTACCTTGAGCGCCGTTGAAGGACTTTTAAAACCACAGGCTGGCGCCATTACCGTGGATGGATATGATGCCCTCTCGAAGCCGCTGCATGCAAGGGCATCCTTAGGTGTGCAGCTTCAATCAACCAGCTTTCAGCCTGAATTATATGTTATAGAAGTTTTGCAGCTTTATGCGGGGGTTTATGGCGTGCCAGCAAGCAAAGACCAACTGATGGGCATCCTGCGGGAAATCAACCTGGCAGACTCCGCCATGAAAAAGTATGGAGAGCTGTCCGGGGGGCAACAGCAACGCGTGTCATTAGTTATTGCCACTATTCATAACCCCAAACTGGTATTGCTGGATGAGCCGACCACCGGGCTCGACCCACAATCGCGCAGGCAGTTATGGGAACGTATTGAAGCCATTCGCGAACGCGGACATGCGGTACTGCTGACCACTCACTCGATGGAGGAGGCCGAAGCCGTTTGCGACCGCATCGCCATTATTGACCATGGAAAAGTTATCGCTATAGATACTCCTCAAAATATGATTGACAAGCACAGGGATGATCCTGAAGTTATTGCAGTATCGCGCCGGGGAAAAATAACGCTGGAAGACGTATTTATCGCATTAACCGGAAAAGCCGTACGGGAATAGTTCAATCAGAATTCGCCAAATCATTAATTCACTAATTAGCAATGGAAACTTCATCGATACCTCAAACCTCAACTGTACTTAAAACACTTTTACGTGCCGATTTTACAACGCAATGGCGTAACCGCCGGGCGGTTATATTAACGCTTATTGTGCCGGTAATTATATTGATGACCTGGAAGCCCCTGATAAAAATTACAGGCGGCCCATTTGTGCTCTCAAACAGTATTGTCCTCGGACTGATAGCTACAGGTTTAATGGGTTATTCGAATTCCATAGCCCGCGATAGAGACAAGGGTATATTTCAGCGGCTGCGTGTAGCGCCAATTTCGGCCTGGTCTATAATGACAAGCCGAATACTAGTTCAGTTAACGATGATAGTTATACTGACTACCGCGGTATTCGTTATCGGTAATTCGTACGACCAGGTTACGTTAACGGCTGGAGGTTATATAATAACCTACTTTACTGCAATTGTTGGCGGAACAGTTTACCTTAGCCTGGGGCAAATGATTGTTGGCCGCATAAAAAATCCGGAAACAGTAAACGCTACAGTAAGACTGGTATATTTCTTGTTTATTATGGGCGGCATGCTGGGTGAACTACTCGTTGTTCAAGACCCTAAATATAAAATGCTGGGAGATATTATCAAGTGGTCGCCCTACGGAACGGTGCGCATGATACTAGCCGCTGGCATGGACCCTGCCAAATGGAATAACGATGCCTCTATGGCATTATTAGCAACCATAGGCTATGCGGCTATCTGTGCTTTTTTGGGGATAAAGTGGTTTAAGTGGAATACCAAGTAAAATATGACCAGGGACTATCTACCAGATGCTCATCAGCAAATAATCCTGTAAAAGAGGAATAAATTTATCGATAGCCAAACAGCCGTTTGCCCTGCCATAGCCGCCTTTGCGGAAAGTGTACAGGATTCGGCCATCAGCCAGGCACTCCAGGTGAAATTCAAGGTCTTCTGCATTCCATACCAGGTAAAGGCTTTCGGCCGGGGTAAACTCGAAAGTGCCTGTACGTTCCAGGTTAATATCGTCGATATAGTTTAAAAGCGTTTCGGCATTCTGCAACATTACGACATTCGGCGTAAAGTAAAACGGACTGCCGCTGTTCAAAAGCTCTTCTATTTCGGTATGCGTGTACATGGCTGGTTATGATTTATCAATACAGCCATTTTATACGCATACCCCCGGTAATGGTTACGTATGTTTTTACTTATTTGGACGATGGAATTGATGAATTAAATAAAATTTGAACCGAAAAATTCAAAATAATCCTAACTTTACCGCAGCTAACCAACAGCTGCGTTTTAGCAAGAATTTATTATGAAAAAAATTAGCATCCTTTTGATTATTGCAGGTATAATTATAACCGTTGCCTTGATAATTTACTACAAATCAGTTCCAAACCTGGTTGACTCTGACTCAATGACTATCGCACCAGACGGTCACATGGTTGCTAAATGGCCGATATTTATCGGCATCATCTTTACTTTCGTAGGCTGCGTATTTTTCTATGTAGCACAGTCAGAGAAGAAAGCTGAGTAATACTTCCGATATCTTTTATTGCTTTTTCCTGTCTTGCCGGGATTTGCGTTACTGCATTTTTATAACTAATTTTATTAAATGATGGTTCGTGAAATTATTTCGGAGGCAAATCCCAGCATAGCCCTAAAGTTACCCAAAGAGATGGTTGGAAAAACCGTTGAAATAATTGCGTTTGAAATTGAGGCTGATAAGAAAGTTCTAACAAAAGCTGAACGGCTGAAACAAATTGAGGAATTGACTAAACCAAGCCTGGTAGATTTAAGCGGGTTTAAGTTCGACAGGAACGAAGCCAACAATTACGATGAGTAAAATATTTGCCTGGATACTAATATCTTAATATTTCTTCACGACAATTCGGGTTCAGGGAAAAAAGGGTTGGCACAAAATTTACTCGTCGAAAATCCTTCTATCTCATCACAGGTAATTTCCGAATATTTAAATACTACGCGCAGAATACTTAATTTATCAAAAGAGGATTTACTAATACAAACGGCCAACCTCTTTTCCGGCTGTAACGTAATTCCAGTAGGAGCCAGCACATTATCATTAGCGGGTTCTTTAGTTATCAAATACCAATTTCAATTATTTGATGCCGTTGTAGTAGCCGCTGCAATTGAAGGTGGATGTGATTTATTATACTCAGAAGACATGCATCACGGCCTCATTGTAAATAAGTGCTTAACTATTTTTAATCCTTTTAAAAACTAAGAAAACCTGAAGCCTATTCGGCTTTATCTCTTTTTCGTTCATACGCTATCAAAACCGCAATTCCGCTAAAGCCCAGCGCTTCAAACACACTGGTTAACTCATTACCCTTATCTGTTGCAGGCGCAACTATAGCCCGGGGTATATGCAGCATAACCAGCCAAAGAAAAATCATCAGCCCCAATAAAAGCGCGGCCGTTTTCAATTGAATTTTCAGGATGATTGCTATACCTGATAACATTAAAGCTACGCCTGCAAAATAACACCAGAAAAGATGGCCCGGTACCCAATTGGGTACCAAAGTGGCAACAAATTCGGGATAGAGAAAATGGTCGAGGCCGAAAAGCGTCATTGTCAGCGCGAAGAAAATGCGGTTATAGGGTATAAATTTTTCAAGAAACAGTATTAGTCCCGATGAACCGGGTGAGACTGGTAAAGAGCCAGCCACAGCAAAAGCACCTCCCGCCAGGGCAGTTTCCTTTAGGGCATTTGACCATACGCCCAAATGCGCCTTGTACGGGTCGACTATCAGCTCATAAGTAACGTGGCCGATTAAAAAAAGCAACAGGAACATTCCACCGGATATCAATGCCCATTCCCTCGTCTTTTTATTCAGGATAATGGCAACACCGGTTACCAGCAAAATTACCGTAACAAGGTAAGAGGTATAATTAAGCCCCTTAATGTGCGAGGACCAATCCGGCAATAGCACCGGCCGGAAATCGGCATAATAAATTTGCTGGCCCGCAAGCCCGATGAGCATAATGGCGAAAAATGTACGCCCAATTTTGATAAGTGTTTCCATTAACCAGGTTGAATTAACTGTTTTCCCAAATGTCGTTGACGGAAAACCCGGAAACAAATACATCGGGTGTACATGTTGATACAAGTTGGTACAAGAAAGTAAATGACCGCTATAAATTTCAAATAACGTTAACCGAGTATTAAACTTTCGTCATTTTTACTATATTCAAAACCTTGTTAGCCGCTTATGGTTAACTTTCCATATGATTACAAAAGAAGAAATTTTCGGTTTTCAGCCGGACGAAAAATATAAAAAATCCGTAGCCTACTTCTCCATGGAGTTTGCTATCGACCAGGCATTAAAAATATACAGTGGCGGCCTGGGTTTCCTTGCAGGCTCGCACCTGCGCAGCGCTTATGAGCTTAAACAAAACTTGCTGGGTATAGGCATGCTTTGGAAATACGGCTATTACGACCAGGGCCGCGACGGCAATGCGCTGATGAAGCCTGAATTTATTGAGAAACAATACTCCTATCTGCAGGATACCGGCATCCAATTTACCGTTCCTGTTCATGATTCGCCCGTACAGGTAAGGGCTTACCTGCTTAAACCGGAAACTTTCGGCTCCGCCCCCTTATTTTTATTAAGTACTGATGTTGATGGCAACGACGACCAATCGCGCAGCATTACCCGCCAGTTGTATCATCCAAATGAAGCCACCCGCATTGCACAAAGCATTATATTAGGAATCGGCGGCGCTATGCTGCTTGATACTTTGCAGATTGAGCCGGAGGTGTATCACATGAACGAGGGCCATTCCCTGCCACTGAATTTTTACTTATACAACAAGTTCAAAAATCTCGATGAAGTAAAAAAAAGTGTGGTATTTACCACGCACACGCCCGAAATGGCCGGTAACGAGGAACATGATTTTGGGTTGCTGCAAAAGATGTCGTTTTTTTACGGGCTGGATGAAGGCCAGGTAAAAAGCCTGCTTGGTCTTGACGGCTACCGGTTTAACTATACGCTTGGCGCATTAAAATTTGCCCGTAAAGCCAATGGTGTGTCAAAGCTGCATGGCGAAGTTGCCCGCCAAATGTGGGGCAGTAACCAGGGCATCTGCGAAATAACATCGATAACCAATGCCCAAAATAAAAAATATTGGAAAGACGACCAACTGGAAGATGCCCTGAGCAAGAATGACGATGATGCGATTGTCCGCCGCAAGAAAGAAATGAAACGCCAGTTATTTAAAACCGTGGCCGACCAATGCGGAAAGCTATTCAATCCTGATGTAATGACCATTGTATGGGCCAGGAGATTTGCCGGTTACAAGCGCGCTGACTTGATGATGTATGATTGGGATCGATTCATTAGTCTTTTAAATAATACCGAACATCCGGTGCAGGTAATCTGGGCCGGTAAACCTTATCCTGAAGATTTCGGTTCTATCGGTTTGTTCAACTACATTATTAACCGGGCAAAACCACTAGCAAACTGCGCGGTGCTTACCGGCTATGAGCTTGGTCTTTCAGCTTTGTTAAAAAAGGGTGCCGATGTTTGGCTCAATAACCCGAAGATGTACCGGGAAGCATCCGGTACCAGCGGCATGACGGCTGCTATGAATGGCGCAATAAACGTTTCGTTGCCCGACGGCTGGGTACCTGAATTTGCGAAGGACAAAGAAAACTGCTTTGTGATACAACCTACCGATGACGATAACCAGGAAGCACGTAACCTGATGGATACCCTTGAAAATATAGTGTTGCCAATGTATTATGAGGACCATAACCAATGGCTTAACATTCTTAAAACAGCGGCTGCCGAAGTTGTTCCGGCTTTTGAATCGGGAAGGATGGCGGACGAATACTATCAAATTATGTATAAATAATGAGCGACGCCTTTAAAATAACTATCCACATGGTTTCGAGCCTTGACGGCATTATTGCTAAAAAGGACAATAGTGTTTCATGGTTTGATACCCAGGATGTTTATGAAAAAGGCGTTGTTTTGACCAAAGAACAAATGGAAGCATTTGTTAAAGCGATAGACTGTTATGTAATGGGCGCCAGAACCTATGAACACGCTTTGGAACTTTCCAAATCTTATGGCTGGGCTTACGGCGATGTACCGACTATCGTTTTAACCAATCGCGACCTGCCAGTTGAAAGGCCGAATATTGAAATTTATTCAGGTGATCTTGAAAAACTGGTAGATGAGCGGTTAAAGCCTCAATATAAAAATGTTTGGATGGTGGGCGGTGCTCAGCTGGCTAAAGATTTCATCAATTTAAAATTGGCCGATGAAATAAGAATGTCGGTTGTACCGATTATTTTAGGAGACGGTACTCCTTTTTTTAGCGACATAAATGCTGAGCAGGCATTACATCTGCAGGATGTTACCGCTTACAAAAATGGCATGGTGGAGCTGGTTTATGAAATAAAAAAGTGATGATGAAAACATTGCCCGTCATGGAAAGATGTTTCAGACTTATATGAATGGGATCATAAGCTGATTGAGAAAAATAAATATTAAATAAACCCCGGCAATTCGCAATAAAAACTGGTACAGTCTTTTATTATTCTATCTTTACCCCGGGAGATTAGAATATGGGATTGCCACTGCGGATAACTTACAACGAACAGGACTATGTTTATCAAATTCTTGATAGCAAGAAAATTAACCAATACACCACTGAATTGCAACTCCTTGTAAATGGTGAAAAGGTGGCATTGATAAAAAACGAACACCGGGTTTGGGTACAAAATGATGAACAAAAATCGCTGGAACCTGAATTGGTGCAAGCGCTTGGACGCTCGGTTTCGCTGCGTATGAGGATGTAATTATATTGATCCTTATTACTGCTGTAAAAATGCCAGAGTAAAGCTGATTTACCAGCTAAAAAAGTCATCAGACCGAGGGTTTACAGGTGCAACCGTAGTGAAACCATCTAAATATCTAACAGCCAATAATTTAGATAGCAAGGTTTACGAAAAATCGTAAACCCAGTGCAAACCCTCTTTTGCTTAGTCACGCAACTCAGGATTAATCCTTTTTACATACATTTCATCAGCCAAAATCATTAGGATTACAATAGCCGGCATAGCCATTATTATGCCCATGGCACCGCCCAATACCCCCATCACCAGCTGACCGATTATAGTAAGCGCCGGAGGCATGTTTATCATTTTCTTTTGGATAAGCGGTGCTACGATATTTTGAACCAGGGTTTGCACTACAATATAAAACAAGGCTACCATAATGGCCTTATTGGTATCGATAGTGAGTGCCAGCAACACGCCCGGTATCATGGCGATGAAAGAGCCGAAGTTGGGTACAATAACCAAAATCGCAGCTAATAAACCTAGCACTAACGCCATTGGTATCCCCATTAGGCTTAAACCTATAGGCAACAGGATAGCCAACATCACCATAGAAATCATGGTACCCTTCAGCCATCCCTTTAAGGATAGACTGGAGCGGTTAATAATTTTGCGGGCAAGGTCTTTATTATCAGGGGGAATCATCAATATCACCCCGTCTTTGTATAGGGATGGGCTGGCAGTGAAAAATATACCGAGAAACAGGATAATATAAATGTTACCCAACACTCCGAAGCTGGTGCTAAAAAATTGGCTTGCGGTTGCCATCAAATTATCTGAGTCGCCGCCTGACGTAGCTTCCAGCACCTTACGGCCTAAAGGCGACTCAGCCAATTTTGCCTTGAAATTATGAACAGTGGTAGGAAGCGTGTCGCTGAGCTGTGATACCTGCACTTGTATTTTGCTGCCCATAAACCACAACAGAAAGCCCAGGATAATAAACGAGCCGATTACCGAAATCAGCATGGCCGTGCGACGCTTCCACTTGGTTTTACGCTGGATAACATCGCCCAGGCCATGAAAATAAACCGAAATCAGGCATCCGGCCAAAGCAACCAGCAACACCCCGAAGGCTACGCGCGCAATTAAAATTAGTACGGCAACAATTGCCACAATACCAACCGTATGCCATACCTTTTCGGTATAGGTGAGTTCTTTGGCAATTTTTGGAGATGGTTTTTTTTCGGACATGGCAAGGTTGCTGTTCTATATAAATCTACAGGTTTATCTGCACAGTTAACGCCAATGTTACGGAAATGTTTACAACGCAGACAAATACCCACCTAAAAGATAGGTATCGATAAAATATGCCGAGCCCGCTGCAACTGTTAAGTTAAAATACCACCGCTTTTTAAACCATTGCCAGTAAACGATAGAAGTAAATATGCTGATGGCAAACAATACTATAGCGTACGCCGCAAATACAAAAATAAAATCGCCGAAGGGTACATGGCTTTTATTGCCAAAGTTAGCAGCCGGTATGCCGATGAAGAATACAACCAGGAAAATAAGAATGCTGCCAAGGTATATCCGTGCAGGACTAACCAATGCTTTTTTTAGTTTATTCATGCGCTAAAGCGGGGCATTGTTATTTAAACGCCGCTAAAGTTTTATTGGTATAGCTACTTGCTTAGTTTAGCCTGCACCTCCCGTGTATAAGTGTTGCCTATGGGGATATTGGCTTTGCCGATCTCAATATGGGCAGCGGTGTAAGCCTTGATGTGGCGCGTGGATACTATATAGGAACGATGCACCCGAAGGAAATTATCCGCAGGTAATTTCTCGTCGAAATAGGTAAGCGTTTGATACGTAATGTAATCGTTATTTGCGGCGTGTATCTTAACATAGTCTTTCAGCCCCTCTATATATAGAATATCCGCCAGCATTAGCCTAATCATCTTTTTGTTCGATTTAATGTAGATGAAAGCTTCATCGCTTGATTTTGGTTCTTCTGTAATGCTGACCACAGTCTCTTTTTTACCCGGCTCTACCCACATTTCATATTTGTCGATAGCCTTTAAAAAGCGTTCGAATGATATTGGTTTTAGCAGGTAGTCAATTACGTTAAGCTCATAGCCTTCAATGGCATAATCGCGATAGGCGGTGGTAATAATAACGGCTGGTGGATTTTTTAGCGTGCGCAGCAACTCGATGCCCGTTAGGTGCGGCATTTGTATGTCAAGGAAAAGCAAATCGGGCTTATGAGTTTTTAGGCCATTGAATACAGCGGCGCCATTATTGCAGGTAGCGACGATATTAAGCCGGTCTATTTTACTCACATGGCTTTCTATAACCTCGCGCGCCAGGGCTTCATCATCAGCTATAATACAATCGATTTTCTTCATAAATCCAGCTTTAAATCCACCTCAAAAAAGTCGGTATTATTGGCGATATGTAATTCATATGCTTCAGGATAAATCAACTCAAGCCGTCGCTTAACGTTCTGAAGGCCTAATCCGGCAGTGTTTGTTTTAACAGACGCGCCGCAGCTATTTTCTACCTTTAGAAAAAGTTTGTTGCCGGTTACCTTAAGATTAATGGTTATCCATCCCGAACTATCGCCGATGCCATGCTTAAATGCATTTTCAATAAAAGGCAGCAATAGCAATGGGGCAATCATTTTACCTGCAATATCGCCGGAGTATTGAAATGACAGCTCGAGCCTGTCGGCAAAACGCATCTGCTCGATACTGATATAGTTCTCCAGGTGTTTTATTTCATCTTTCAGCAAAACCTTATTAGCGCTGGCATCATACAACATATAATGCATCAGGTCCGACAAGCCCAACACCACGTTCGAGGCCTGCTCTGAGCCTTTGAGGGTTAGCGCATATAAACTGTTCAGCGTATTGAAGAAAAAATGCGGGTTGATTTGCGCTTTTAATAAACCTAATTCGGCCGAAAACTTTTCCTGCTCAATTTCCCGCAGCTTTTTTTCATGGGAATAAGAATTACGCATCAGCTTGATAACCATGGTGAGGATAATCACCGAGAAATTCTCAATGGCGTTGCAGAATATTTTTACAAATATCCAAAAGTCCTTGTTTTCGGTTTTGTAAGCTTCGGGATAATGTGTTTTATCCCAGGGAGTCCAGATATACCAGCCGGCAAACCTCTCCATCAAGCCCCCAAGGAGCAATAATAACGTTAAACCGCCAGCATACAACGCATAGCGCTGCCGGTAAAAAAAAGCCGGCATCAGCACGTAAAGATTGAAATAGGCAAGCACTATAGCGACGGGGACATCAGAAACAAACTCATGGCCAATAGTAAAAGTAAATTTATCGCTGTCGTCCCAACTTTGATGCACTGCCTGGTAAACAATATATACCAGCCAAAAAGCAATATGCCTCATCACCGCCTTATAGCTAACTTGTTTTACCATCCTGCAAAAATGAATATTAGCGGTCGTCGTTTTCGCTTTTTTCGACCAACTGGCGTTTGCTTACCGTCAAAAGCTCAAAAGCCTGCCTTGCTTTAGTTTGCGGCATAAAAAAAACCATTGGCGGCAACTGTACCTGCATCCATCTAAAATAGGAAAATTTAAGTTTTATGCTTCATTTATTTGAATCATGAAAACTTTATTCAAGAGATTTTTAGCGATAATTTTTGTGTTGGGGATATATTTTAACGCCAACGCACAGCAGATATTTTTGCCCCTGCCCGAAGCGAAAAGGCCGCACATGAAGGCTGAGTTTACCAATGAGAAGATAACTATAAACGGTAAAGACGACGAAGCCGTATGGCAACGCAGTGAAATAGCCACACATTTTACAGTAGCTTATCCGAAGCAGGGCAATAAAGCAACCTACGATACCGAGGTAAAGCTTTTGTATGATAACAGTAATATATACCTGTTCGTGAAATGTGATTTCCCGCCCGGCAAGAAAAATTTACAGGTGCAGAATATGCGGCGCGACTTCGGTTTTACCGATAATGAGCTTTTTGAAGTGGTGGTAGATCCGTTTAAAGACCCGCGGCTGCCGGTAATGGCTTTTTGCGTTACGCCTTATGGTACCCAGATGGATATTATGCATTATGCCGATGGCACCTATGATTATAAGTGGGACGCGGTTTGGAAAGCTGCCAGCCAGGTCCAGGAGCATTCATGGACAACGGAAATTGCCATACCCTTCTCTACGCTTCGTTACCCCAAAAACGCAAAAGAGTGGAGCATTAACTTTTTAAGAAACATCCGGCAAATAGGCGAATTAAGCGGCTGGTCGCCATGGCCAATGGCTTTCAATGAATCAAGGATGGAATACGGCGGGATATTAACAAATATTAAAGCGCCGGCTGAAAAAATTAATATACGCTTTGAACCTTATACACTTATAAGCGGTAATGCGGCAAGCAGTACTCCCAATAAGTATAAAGCGCAGGCGGGCGGCGAAATAAAATATGCAATTAACACTAACACCATACTGGAGGGAACCATCAACACCGATTTCGCGCAAGCCGATGCGGATGTACAGGTTGTTAACCTAACCCGGTCGAGCGTGTTTTTTCCTGAAAAAAGACAGTTTTTTTTAGAGAATTCCAGTCTGTTCTCGATAGGGCAAAATGGCATTATCCAGCCATTTTTCAGCCGCAGGATAGGTTTGAGTGATAACGGCGCCCCTCTTACCATCAATGGCGGACTGAGGCTTATTCACCAGGATGGAAAACAATCCGCCGGTTTGCTGATCATGAAACAGGACGGCGACAGTACCGAAAACGGCGCCTTGTTCAGCGTGCTGCGGTATAAAAGAAATATCAGCAAAAGTTTTGTTTTGGGAGGGATGGCGGTACTTCGCGAAAATTTGGCGAGTCCCCAACAGGCATCGTATTTAAATCCGGTTGGCGCGGTGGATGCATTTTGGCGGGTAAGTCAACCTTTATTTATAAGGGGGATGGGTTCGGTTTCGGGGAATACCTTAACCCATCAAAAAGGGTCAGCCTTTTTTAGCGAGGTAAATTATGGCACTAATACTTTGGGATTTGATTGGTTTGAATCTGGAGTATCAAAAGGATACCAGGCGCAAACGGGATATGTGGCGAGAGACAATTTTATAAACACGCAGCCCAATGTTTCGGTAACCATTCATAAAAACTGGTTCCCTAAAAACGTGGCGTTTTATTATGCCCAACTAAGTGCAGACATTTATCATGAAGCATCGACGGGGACTTTGCAGGAAGCAAACGTGGTATTTACGCCTTTTATGCTGATATTTAACAACCTTGCACAAGCGAGTATTAACATTACTTCGTCGTCGGAGTATTTGACTGAGGATTTTTCGCCGGTACGCAATATCAATATAGCGGCGGGCAATTATCATTTTAACCGGTACGAGCTTTATGGGTTCACTAACCTGGGTGCGCCTTTCAGCGCCGAAGCGCGGGTAAGCACCGGGGAATATTATAATGGCAACTTAAATAGTTATTACCTATCTCTTCGTGCCGCTCCTAGCCCACATGCGGAACTTGTTGTAACCTACACGCGCAACGATTTTAAAAATACCGGCACAGCATCTACGTCTGCCACTACTCACCTGCTGGCCCCGGGCTTACGCCTTGCGGCAAGTCCAAAATTGCTGTTATCAACGTTTTACCAGTACAATACCAATGCGCGTAACGGTTCGCTAAATGCACGGCTTTCGTGGGAGTATAAACCTTTATCGTTTATCTACCTGGTATATAATAATCTTAACAATTACTACCATACCCCTTTTGAAATTCCTCAAAAGCAGCAAAGTGGTATCTTAAAGCTCACTTATATTTATCAACTGTAAATAGCGCCTATGCGATTACGTAAAACTACGTACGCAAATTCAGTAAAAGCCCGCAGGATACCTATCCAATGTGTACTTACCTTTGGAGTAAGATAATGCAGTGGTGCAATATTTTACAGCAGCCGGTTTTGAAAACCGCTATCTATTATTCCAGACCCTGGCTGTATCAGTATTGAGCTAATGCTTAATAACTCCATCCTTAAATCATAAAAAATTTAAGCGATACGGGAGGTGCGGTGTAAGAAATAGTAATAGTTTATAAAACGGTTAGTTGGTTAATTAGGGAGCAAACAGTTGTTATTTATAGCAGCTGTTTTGCTTTTTTATACCTTTTGCATTAATCTTCCAACAGCAGGCATCGCGCCAAAAAGCCGTAATTATTATAACATTTATTTGCTGATATTATTTTGCTTTGCTCCTGTAGAACCTGGCGTTTAGTAATCCACCAGGGGCAACGGTATAGGCAATTAATATAAGCGCTGCTCTTAACAGCTTTGTTTAATTTTTTTTGGTGATTTAGTAAATGATGTGGCGTGCACCGATTATGAAGATAGATATCACTGGGATAGCCATCAGGATGAATACTCTTGCCATTTGGATAGCGTTAGCATTACCTTCAACAAAAACGTTGTGTAAATCGGTTTTCAGGGTGTTTAATTTGTGTTCCATGATTTGGGTGAATTAAATTGTTAGTAATCAATTAATTTATCAGTAAAAATAATTTATCAAATTATGTCCTCTTCTACGCTACCTAATTTGATAAGGTTACATGTTTGATTAAAATATTTTAAAAAGGATTAAAATACCTGTAAAAAAATAAGGGGAACGCCGCTTTATTTGCGTCATTCCCCTTTATTTTTAATATTTAACAGCCTAAATAATAGGCAACTAAACTACCTGGCTTAATTCCTGCTCATATGTATGCCTCTGCGGTGGCTGGTACCATTATAGCTATTCTCGTATGAAAACTCGCCGCCTGCAAAGCGTTTGTATTTTTCTTTGTACTTATTAAATACAGCGTCCGGCTGTTTTTTACCGTTAACCGTCATCTCATCATCGTCCATAGTCAGGTTATGCAGTGCATCTTCATTTGGTATTATCTTATCGCTAACCAAATCATTTATAAGCTGCGCCATTACCTTGCGGTCTTCCTCGGCATGTTTACGGTCTATTTCGGCTTGCGCGCGGTCTTTATCAGCTTGTATCCTGTCTCTGCCGGCTTGTTCGCGGTCAAGGTCGGCCTGGTGGCGGTCTCTTTCGGCTTGTTGCCTGTCCTTCTCTACCTGGCCACGTTCACCATCGGCTTGCTGCCTTTCGAGGTCGGCCTGGTGGCGATCTTTTTCGGCCTGAACGCGGTCCCGGTCAGCCTGCTGCCTGTCCAGGTCAGCCTGGTGACGGTCTTTTTCGGCCTGGGCCCGGTCACGGTCAGCTTGCTGCCTGTCGAGGTCAGCCTGGTGCCGATCTTTCTCTGCCTGTATCCTGTCCCGTTTTATTTGCTCCCTGATTTCTGTTATTTGGGTTTCATACTTTCCATAATCCGCCGGGGCCACTTTTTCGTCGTCGACATACATGCTGACGATTTTATCATTAACCAGCTTAATTTTAAATTCCTTACCGTCTATTTCGGTTTCTATCCTTTGTACTTCATCTCCGTTGTTGTCGTTGGTTTGGCTACTATAGCTTGTGTGCATGCCCTGGCTTTTCTTCGCTTTACCATTAGATGCGCGTACCTGCGCCTGTGCGGTAACACCCCATACCATTGCGGCTATTCCAAGCACACCATATTTCAAAAATTTAGTTTTCATTTTCTTTTTTGTTTAAGATTTTAAAAAATTAGGGCAATAGCATATCAGTCCGCATTATGCGGCCAATTAAAAAATTGCCTGTTTTGGTTGATTTATAAATAGTGCCCCTTACAATAATACAGTTGCGCTTACTGCATTACAACTAAAGCATGTATTTCTTAGTCGTGAGTCTAAAGTCGTGAGTCCTAAGCGTAAAGTCTAACTTTAATATTTGACTTTAGACTATTGGCTACAGACTTAAGAACCTATTCCTGTATACCAGCATGGCTTTTACCGGCCTGCTGCTGTCTCTCAATTTCGGCTTGAGCTCGTTCTTTTTCCGCTTGTTGCCTGTCCCGGTCGGCCTGCTGCCTGTCAAGGTCGGCCTGGTGGCGGTCTTTTTCTGCCTGTACCCTGTCCCGGTCGGCCTGCTGCCTGTCAAGGTCTGCCTGGTGGCGGTCTTTTTCTGCCTGGGCCCTATCCCTGTCAGCCTGCTGTCTGTCAAGTTCGGTCTGCTGCTTGTCATGGTCTGCCTGTGCCCTGGCTGCTTCAAGTTGTTTCCGCTGCTCGTCGGCTCTTACCGAAACATCATTATTTTGCAATCTTGCAACATTCATTGTGGCATCGGCAAGTCGCTCCCTGCTTAGTTGCAGGTTAACAACATCCTGGCTTAATTTAAGTTCGGCTGTGCGGGCAATATCATTTAAGGTTTTTGTCCGGGCAATTAAATTATAATGCCTTTTTGCGGGCTTCGCTTTTGTTACCGTAACTTTGGTTGTCGTTGTTATCGTCTTAGCCATGTATACCTCTTTTTTTGCAGGGCTGGTAATGGTTTCTCTAATCCTGGCAACTGCAGCAGTCGCTACTACCATCCCGAACAGCAGGATGCTGGTGATAAAAAACACTTTCTCGCCGCGGCCGAACATCTTGTTGTCATTGCTCAATATCCGGACAACCCTGCGCATCAGGTAGTTCTTTTTACCGGGGAATGCCGTTGCATAAGCGCCGCCATAAAGCTGGTGTTCTTTAAAGCTGATGAGTGCCTGTACAAAGCCAACCTTATCATTGGTTTGCTGAAGGGCAACGTCGTCGCAGCAGTTTTCTCGTTCTTCTTTTAAAACAGATGATATCCACAGTAAGCCGGGGTTAAAGAAAAATACCGCCTCCGCAACTATCTGCAAAAAATTAACAACATAATCATTGCGCCTGATGTGGGCCAATTCGTGCAACAAAATGGCTTCCACCTGTTCGGCAGGCAACCCCGCCAACAAACCTACCGGCAGCAGAACAATGGGTTTTAAATGTCCTACCACCACCGGCACTTTAACATAGCCCGATTGCAGCAGTTTTACTGTTTTTTTTATGCCAAGCTTTTCGGAATATATCGCGATTTTATCTGCCCAATACGCTGATGGCTCGTAAACCTGGTAATTACGGATACGCTGATTATAAGCCAGGCACGATATCATCTTTATACTCTTAAACAGGAACACCATAAACCACACCATCATGATTAAAGGTGCATTTGCCGAAAAGTATGCTGTAAAAGAGTTCACGAGTTGCTTAACGGTATGCACATCAATAAACAAGGGCGCCGCCTTAACATCATTTTGTACCGAAAGCGGAATTAAAGCTGCGTTTGTAGCAACGGTTTGCCACTCGTAAACAAATGTAAAACCACATGCTGCAATAAACGCCATAAATAAAACCAGCGACAGGTTATACCTGTATGCCGCACTTGATTTTTTTGCCAGCACCAATGCTGCGCCTGCAACAATTGCTAAAAATAATCCCTGCCAAAGCGAATGGATAAGCATCCAGCTAAAAGCTGTGATTACCTTATTAAGTGTGCCGTTTATTAAAACCAGGTGCGCCATCGGTTTACTTTTTATCTATGCTGCTTAACATTTGTTTTATTTTCTGCAGTTCATCAGCAGATGTTTTATCATTATCCAACAAGGCCATCATCAAATCGCTTGGTGAACCATTATACATCGAGTCGACAAAGCGTCCAAGCATGTTGCCTTTTACTTTTTGCTCGGCAACTGCTGCGCTGTAAATATGCTTCATATTGGTTTCGTCACGTTCAAGCATCCCCTTCTCTTTCATTACCTGCATCAGCTTCAGGGTTGAAGTATATTGTACAATTTCCTTTTGCTCATTCAGCTTATCGTGCACAAAACGTACGGTAGACGGGCCATAGTGCCAAAGCACCTGCAACACATCCATTTCGGTTTTTGTGGGCACTGTTTCTGCGGCTGTATCCTTCTTAAATAACATCATGAACCAAAGGTATGTATTAAAAACGTACGTTGCAAATATTATGTTAATTTTTTTTTTAATATTTTTGATGATAAGACATAGGAATAGCGCTTTATGTTGCAGTTACCTCAAAAATTGCTCGTATAGATGCGTACAGCAACCTTTCAAGAGGCTAGCGAAGTTATAGGTATTTAAAAAACTGTTCTTTATAAGTATCACTAATGGGAATTAGCTGCTGATTTACAGAAATACGGCTCCGTTCGATAAAACTGATTTTATTTAAAGCGACGATATATGACTTATGAACCCGTACAAACCGGCCTACAGGCAGCATTTCTCCCAGGCTTTTCATGCTTTGTAGGGTAAGCACCTGCCCTGTGGTTGTATGAATAATAACATAGTCCCGGGCGCCTTCCAGGTAATAAATATCATCAAGGTTGATTTTAACTATCCGGTAATCGGTCTTTACAAAAATATGCTGGGGTTGAGAGAGTGATGAAACGGATTGATTTACTTCGATGTTTTTTTGTAAGCTGTTAAAACGTTCCTGTGCTTTTTCAACAGCAATCATAAAACGTTCTATGGTAATTGGCTTTAACAGGTAGTCTACAACATGATGCTCAAAGCCATCAAGCGCATATTCGGAGTAAGCGGTCGTGATAATTACCATGCAGCGTTTTTGCAAAATCTTCATAAACTGCAGACCGTTAATTTCGGGCATCTGCATATCCAGGAAAACAAGGTCGGTTTTATCGCTCTTCGCTAACTCCAGGGCGCGCAACGGTTCTGATGTGCTTTCCACCAATGTTAATCCAGGCATTTTGGCAATGTAATCGCCCAATAAAGCTAACGCAAGCGGCTCATCGTCAACAACAACGCAATTAATTTTTGAAGCCTCACTCATGCAGGGTAATTTTTAGGATGACCGTAAACAAATCAGCGGTCTGTTGTATGTCCAACTGATGGTTATCTCCGTATATCAACGACAGGCGCTTTTTTACATTATCCAGCCCGATACCGCCGGTTTCATCTTTGTTAAAATTACTTTTTTTATTGCTTACTATAAAAGTAAGTCGGCCCTCGTCAACAAAGAGGCCAATCTTCAGGGGTTGTGCCGCATCCTTTAAATCACCATGTTTAAATGCATTTTCAACAAACGGAATAAGGGTTAGCGGCGCTATAACCAACTCATTATCGGTCGGTACATAAATATCCACCTCTTTAGCGGGGCTGAAATTATAGCGCATCAGCTGCAAATCGATATAATTGAGCAGGTATTGCACTTCTTTATCCAACGGTACTGTTTCGGCTTTTTCATAAAGCATATAGCGCAAAAGTTCGGAAAGCTTGCTGATAGATGGCAGCGCATTTGCCGAACCCTGGTAAACCAGCGTGTACACATTATTTAAACTATTGAACAAAAAGTGAGGGTTTATCTGCGACCGCAGGAATGATAGCTCGGCATTACGATTTTGCAAAAGCAACTCGCTTTGTCGTTTTTGATGGTAGCCCGAAAACTGGATAAAAAAGAAAACCACACCGAACGCACTGTAATAAATGGCGAAATAAATATTATCCATAAAATACCGCATAGGTTTCAGCATATCTACGCTGTAGTTATGAAATCCCCATATTTGATAAACAAGCAATTCTTGTATCAGGTAACGGTTCAGTATCATTATGGGTACAACTAACAGCACGTATGCCAGTATAGCAAAGGCCCTGTTACCGTACCGGTAAAATATCCTGTAAAAAACCCAATAGCCGATTATAGCGTCTAACAAAAAGGCAGAAAGGCTGGTAGCCTCGATAATCATCCCACGCTTTGACTGGAACAAAACGTATATTTTATGCTCTGTAAAATATCGCCCAACCTGCCAGGTAAAATCTGTAAACAGGTAAAAAACAATAAAACATGCAGCAAGCAGCAACAGCTTTGGCTTCATACAACCAAAAATAACTTATTGAAGCCTATTGCCTGTATGCAATCCGTCTTGATGAAAAAATTGTCTGCAAATAGGCAAGTTTTGTCTGCAACCGGTTGCAGTTAAAAAAAGGCGGTTAGCCTTGTTTTAAAGCTATCATACAGATTTCGCTCTTTCACTTTTTAACGGTCTGCTACTTTCATAGAATAATTAAAAGCACATGAAAGTATTATACCTATTTGCCGCAGTATTCATTTTCTTAATATGGCCTGTATCATTATACGCTCAAAACAATGGAACAATTATAAATGGCACCGTATTAACAGCAACAGGTTCACCCCTGTCCGGCGCCACGGTAACAGTTTATGATTCCATTACCAATAAACCTGCAAATAATACTTTAACAGATGCAAAGGGGAAATTCAGCATACAAATAAACGCTGCGAAATGGTACCTGTATGTTACCAATGTTGGTTTCATATCTTATAAAATAAGCGAGTTGGGTAAAGGCGACTTGATTATTAAACTCAATCTGCAAAACCAGGAATTGGCCGAAGTAACTATTAAAGGCCAAAAGCCATTCATCGAGCAGCAATTCGACAGAACTGTGGTTAATGTTGAGGGTAGCCCTAAGGCCGGTATTAACGCTACGGATGTTTTAAAAAAGATACCCGGCGTTGCCATCATTAATCAGGATGAAATAAGGCTCGAGGGGAAATCGGTAACCATTAATATCAACGGCAAGCCAACCCATCTTTCGGGCAACGATTTAATGAATTTACTGAACAGTACCGCAACAACAAGCATTAGCCAGGTGGAAGTTTTATATAATCCATCTGCAAAATTTGATGCGCAGGGCGATGGCGGTATCATCAATATCAAAACCTTAAAACGAACCAAACCCGGTTATGATGCCACTTTAAATGTTACCGGAGGCCATGGCTGGAAATATTTTTCATATAACGATGTATCGGCCGGGTTAAATTACCGCTATGGCAATAACTATCTTTTTGGAAATTACAGCTATGACGCAGGTCATCAGTCGCAAGAAATACAAACGAACACTTACCTGACAGGCATTAACCAGCGCCTGCTTGATTCCACCCGTTACAGTACGCCCTACCACGGGCAGAACATCCGGCTGGGCTGGGACCATTATCTTAACAAAACCGACATTTTAGGTGTACTGGTAACAGGTTACAATAGCCATACCAATATGTCGAAAAATACGGTAACTGGAATTTATGCGCTTGGTGCACCCAATAACGACTCGACCCGTTACTCCGAAGATGCGAGTCGCAGGCAAAGCAAAGGGATAAACATCAATTTTAATTATAAAATGGTATTAGATTCCATTAAAAGGGAAGAGCTTACCATGGATGGTGACGCGGGGGCATTCGACTATCATAATGTAAACGAATTGGCTTTGATTTTAAGAGACAAGCAGGGTAATGCCATTTCACCCAGTCAACAGATTATGGAGAATGCCCACACCTTATCTCATATTTATAGCTACAAGGCAGACTATACACAGAAACTTTTTAAAGGAATTCTTGAATCTGGCATAAAGGCAAGCTATGTAAACTTAAATAATACTTTTATTGCTGAAACCGGCATTTTGGGCCAGCCACTTAGCGATAACGGCAGTAATGATTTTCTATACAAAGAAACCATATTGGCAGCTTACGTCAGCACGAAACAAACTATTGGTAAATTTACTTTGCAGGCCGGCCTTCGCACCGAGCAGACTTTTACAAATGGCAATTCCATTACCTTAGACAGTGTAGTTAAGCGCAGCTATCTGGCCCTGTTTCCCAATTTTATAGCGGGTTATAAATTCACAGCCGGCCTTCTCTCTTTTTCTTATTCGCGGCGAACAGGCCGGCCGGCTTATAACTATTTAAATCCCTTTATAATTGCCCAAGGCGCTTATTCAGTTTTTGAGGGCAACCCTTATCTTAAACCATCGTTCGCCAACAATTACCGCATTGGCTACAGCCTGCATAGTAAATTAAGTATCTCGGCTACCTATAGTACAGTAAAGGATGTGATTACCGACCTTAAACTCGTTGACGATGCCACGAAAGTGACCACCGGCCTTAAAGCCAACCTGGATAAAAACTATAATACGGGTATCAATATCGGTTATTCTGATAAGCTATTCAACCTAATAAATATTAGCTACAGCGGTAGTGTGCTGTATAACAGGTATCTTTTTAATTATATGCAGGCACCGGTACAGGTAAAGCAGGTAACCGCTAGTATATCTCTAGACAACCAGGTCAACCTGCCGGGTGACTGGTGGTTTGATGTATATTTTTACAGCCAAAGCCGGGTTAGTTACGGCAACCAGGTTAACCTGCCATTTTCAAACACGGCTATTAGCGGTGGAAAAAAAGTATTAAAGGGCAAAGGCAATATATCAATAAGTACGAATGATGTATTTTTCGCCAGCATTCAGCGAAGTGAAGCACATTATGGGAACGTAGATTATGATTTAAAAAGCAAATATGATAGCCGCAACATACGTATTAATTTCAGCTACCGCTTTGGCAATTCAAAAGTTGATGTGAGAAACAGAACCTCAGGTTCTGCCGAGGAACAGCGGCGAAACCAGTAGCCGTTTCACAGAAAATGCCCCTTTGGTGTAAATATCACTTCAGGAGCACTTCGTATTATAGGGTTAACCAGGGAAAGGGAATTAAACTACCTGCATCTGCTCGGCGGCCAACCTTCTGCAGGCTGTAAAGCATTCATTGCGAATAACTGCCGGCAGGTCATCTTCATTCTTGAACTTAAAAGCTGCTATACCACCTTCAAAATGGTATTGAATATGATGCTGCAGCCTGTCGTGTTTGGCTAGTTTATTTTTAGCACCGCGCTGGTAGAACCAGGACGAATAAATTCGCTCGATTTCAAGCAGCCTGCTGTTAAATTTCTCTATCATCTTTAGGCAGGCACGGGCCTCGTCGCCAATATAAAGTATATTGCTAAAGGCTGTCCAGTTTATCAGGGTCGCACTGTTCATGTCATCAATAGTTTGTGCCAAGGTAACCCTCTATTATGAAAATGCCATGAAACGGCAGGTAACTTAGTGTTAAATGATGTTAAAATGACGAGTGATTGGAGATTAGAGGTTAGTCGATCAGAGGTTATAGATTAGGAATATGTGGCTTGCCCTGAGATAAACTGACACAAAGTAGCCAGGGAATAGCGTCCGGTTTGTTTTCTTCCGCATTCTTCAATATTTATTTCCAAATTAGCGATTATTTAAAAGATACATCATTATGCATATCGTCAAATCCCTATTACTAACAACCTTTATATTAATAACCATAAGTACTATAAGTGCCCAAACCAAACCCATCAACACAAAAGCTGACTTTGACGCGGCCCGTGCCAGGATAGATTCGCTGGATAAGCAGATGATAAAAACCATCGGCGAACGGCAACGTATTGTGCGGGAAATTGGTGTTTACAAAGCTAAAAATCATATTGCCCCCTTACAGCCCGCCAGATTTAAGCAGGTGGTTGATAAAGCCAAGGAAAACGGAAAAGCCGAAGGCCTTTCGCCAGAACTTATTGAAGAACTGATGAACGCAATACATACCGAAAGCCTTAAGCTGGAAGAACCAGCGCCAATGCATAACGAATAAATGAGCTTATAACAAGCATTAGGTCTCAAAACGAGTTATCGGGAATTCAGATTAGGAAGGAGCATAGATTAATTATCCATTTTCAATATTTTTATAATTAATTTAGCATTTAATTCGACGTTATGGACTTGCAGGCAGAAAAGTTAAATATTTTACAAACTATCATGAATATAACTGACGAGGGTTTAATCATGGATGTAAAAGCATTTTTATCGGATAGAAAGAAGGATTGGTTTGATGAGCTAAGCGAGGAACAGCAAAAAGACGTATTAGAAGGAATTGCAGAAGCGGATAAAGGAGATACATTGCCGCATTCAGAAGTGGTAAAGATGTTTGGAAAATGGGGCCTGAAATAGTCTGGACTAAAAAGGCCATTAAGACATTTGGCGAAAGAATAGCTTATTTGGAAGAACACTGGACAGAAAAAGAAATACTCAATTTTACCGCTCGGGTAAATGAATACTTAAAAACACTGCGAACGCAACCTTTGATGTTTCGAAAATCTACTAAGTTGAAAAATACTCATATCGGAGTAATTATTAAGCAGGTGTCACTTGTTTATCGTATTAAGCCTAAAAGTCAAAAAATTGAGCTAATCGCCTTTATTGACAATAGACGAAATCCTATACGCCAAAATTACTAAGTCTTTAACCAACTCAAACCAAATGAAATTAGCTTATCTCACAGCCTTCGCCGCATTGTTTACGCTTTCTGCCTTCGCCCAAAAAAATCAACTAAAAAAAGTCGATACCGTTTTCTTCGAAGATTTTAACGAAAAGACCATTGATCGTACCAAATGGAACGTTGAAGTATCGGGCACTACTAACAATGACGAGCAGCAGGCTTACGTGGACTCTGCATCGACTTTATATCTCCTTAAAAACGCAAAGGCGCAGGGCGCTAAAAACGGCGCACTGGTGATAAAAGCGGTTTATCATAAAGGCTACACCAGCAAAGAGAAGAAAACCTACGACTTTTTATCGGGCAGGATGAACACTGAAAACAAAATGCAGTTTACTTATGGTACAGCCACTGCCCGTATGAAAATTGCAGCGGGTGCTGGTTTATGGCCTGCGTTCTGGGCATTAGGCAACGGCAAATGGCCCGACTGCGGCGAAATAGATGTAATGGAAACCGTAGGTGATAAAAGCTGGACAAGCAACGCATTACATGGTCCGGGCTATTTCGGTAATACGCCTTTAGTATACCGGGCAACTTTCCCGGCGGGTACTGATGTTACCAGGTGGCATGTATACTCCGTAGATTGGACACATGACAGCATTGTGTTTAGCGTAGACGGAAAAGTTACTTACACTGTAACTCGCGCAATGGTTGAGAAATATGGCCGCTGGGCTTTTGATAATCCAAAGTTCCTTATCCTGAATTTTGCATTGGGCGGCGGCTATCCGAATGGCGTAAACAGAATTAAAACGCCGTACTATGGTATTTCGCAGCAAACCGTGGACAAGATAAAAGCGGGAAAGGCGAAGGTTTTGGTTGACTGGGTATTGGTGACCAAACCAGCGAAATAAAGGGAAGAAAACCCATAAAAAGAAAACGCCCGGCAAATTTAACCGGGCGTTTTCTTTTATAACATCAGTAACTAAACCTTAGTAGTTATGATATTGATATATTAAGGCCTAAAATGATTGTTGTTTATTTTTTGGCGATCTTTTGGCCAATAAAAATGTAAACAGCTCCAAGTGCCCAGATAACCGCAAAAAGTATCACAGCATTCAGTAGTACGTGTGCATAGCCAAACTGAGCTGCATCGAGAAAAGGATATGGGTATTGATGTGATATTGCACCCCGGACAAGTGAATAAATAAAATACAGCAATGGATACCACAACCATGGCCAGATGTTCCGGTATTGCAGCTCAGCCTTATTTACGAACACGAACCAATAGATAATAAACAGTACCGGATTTACCACATGGAGCAATTCGTCAGCGAGCCTGGGGAGGCCCTGGGGGTTCCATATATTGCGCAATATAATATTGTAAATAATGGCTACAATGGTTATGTACAGCGCTACCGCTGTTAAAACCGCCGGCTTTTTGAAAAAAACGCCTAAGCGGGATTTTGCAGCAAGCAAAATGGCCGACAAGCAAACTACCATTAGTAAATTGCTCAAAATGGTGAAATAGCTTAATATTTGCACAAAAGCACTGCGCGGCGAACAGCCTTTTGCCATTAGTAGCGGCATAGATATACTAAATTGCAGTACCAATGCAAACCAGGCGACTATTATTACCAGGGTTGTATATGCCCATTCTATTTTTCCGGATTGCTGCCCTTTGGCGTGGTGTTGCATAGCGAAATTTTTAGCTTATTTAAAATTAAGTTAAAAACGTTATCTTTAAAATATCAATTCAAAAAACTTATTTTAGTATCCCACGTAATTGTTGATAATAAGCTTTCAGAAGCATCCGGTAAACTTATTAGTCCCTTAAAATATGTTTTATTGTGGTTGCGGTATGTGAATGTTAGTATATGAGCGGTAGCAAGTCCGTAGCTATTTTTATAGCGGCATTTGTATTTTGCGGAGTCGCCGGCTTTTGCGCACACCTAACCCGGGCGTCCATTCCCGAAAAGGTTGAAGTGCGTCCTGCAGTAAAGAAAACCGGGGCGATTTCAAAAAGCACTAATGCTGCCGGAGAAACTGCGCCAAATATCAGTTATCCAACACCTCAATCGTATACAGTAAATACCACCATAGCACCGCTAAAGCCAGTGAATACCGGCGGGCCGATAAATAATGGCGCCTTTGATAAGGTTAGTACGCTGGCGGGCAGCGGCGCCCCGGGTATTGTAAACGCTAACGGTACATCAGCAAGTTTTAACAGCCCGCATGGCGTTGCAGTTGACAATAGCGACAATGTTTATGTGGCCGATGAAACAAATTCCGTCATCAGGGAAATTACACCAGGCGGCACGGTTACCACTTTTGCCGGAAGCGGCGTACCCGGTTCTTCTAACGGTACCGGTACAGGAGCCAGTTTTCACAATCCATTTGATATTGCTATTGATGCGGTCGGGAATTTGTATGTGGCAGATTTAAAAAATCAAAAAATAAGAAAGATAACCCCCTCAGGCGTCGTCATCGATTTTGCCGGCAACGGACTTACAGGACATAACGACGGACAAAATGCAACCTTTAACAGCCCCGCCGGAATAGCAATTGATAAAGACGGAAACCTATATGTTTCGGATTCCGGAAATAATTTAATCAGAAAAATTACTATTGATGGCACGGTAAGTACGCTTGCAGGCAGCGGCGCAACCGGAAATGCCAATGGCCCGGGGGCGTTGGCGTCATTTAACGGCCCTACGGGAATAGCTGTTGATGCAGCCGGCAATGTGTATGTTGCTGATAGCTACAATAACTTAATCCGGAAAATCACTCCGGCCGGTGGTGTCGAAACCTTTGCCGGAAGCGGCACAGCTGGCAGCGCAGATGGCACAGGGACGGCAGCCAGCTTTAAGGACCCGATTGGTTTGGATATTGACGAATATGGAAATTTATACGTAACTGATACACAGAATGACAAAATCAGGAAGATAACACCGCAAGGCGCGGTTACAAGCGTAGCCGGCAATGGCACCCCGGGCGCTAACAATGGCGATCTGTCATCAGCTACGTTCAACACACCTTTCGGAATCGCAATAGACGGTGGCGGGAATTTATACATAGGCGATACCAATAACAATTTGGTCAGGAAAATAACGGCAATCAAATACACTATCGATAAATCCCTGCCGCCAGGTTTAACATTTGATACAAGTACCGGCAATATAAGCGGTACGCCAACGACAGCCTGGCCTGCAACGGATTATGAGATAACCGCTTATAACCGCGATGGCAGCGGAGTGGCACATTTAAGCATAGAAGTTAAGGACAATGTTATTACGACTCCGCCCGCCGCGCCGGACATAAGCTATGTAACACCGCAGGTATTTAAAATAAATACCTCTATAACACCATTGTCGCCTAAAAACGCCGGAGGAGATGTTCCGCCAAATATATATGGTGATTATGCCACTTTTGCGGGTACGGGTGACAAAGGAAACGCTGACGGACCGGGAAACGAGGCTACCTTCAGAGGCCCACACGCAATTGCCAGGGACGCAGGCGGCAATTTTTATGTTGCTGACGAGAGTAATTATGTGATAAGAAAAATAACGCCGACAGGAGTAGTGTCAACGTTTGCCGGAAGTAACGTTCGGGGGCATATAGATGGCACAGCATCTTCAGCGCGCTTTAATGACCCTTTAGGGCTCGTATTTGACAAACATGGTGATTTATATGTTGCGGATGGCCTTTATATCAGGAAAATTGATGCGACAGGCAAGGTTACAACCGTTGCCGGAAACGGTACTTCCGGTAACGACAACGGGCCGGCTTTAAGTGCGACCTTTGCTGCTGCGACAGATATTGCGATTGATGACTCCGATAACTTATATGTGACTGATTTACAAAACTGGGTGATTCGAAAAATAACGCCCGGCGGAGTTGTTTCCACATTTGCCGGAAGCGGCATCAGAGGATGGGTGAATGGCCCGGGACCTGAAGCTGGCTTTATTGAGCCGCAGGGCATTTGCATAGATAAATTTAATAATTTATATGTGGCCGATGGACCCGCCATAAGAAAAATAACGCCCGCAGGAGCAGTAACAACCTTCGCCGGCGGTGGCAGCCAGGGTTATGCGGATGGTCCGATAGGCTCCGCAAAATTTTCAACGGCCCAGGGAATTGAAATTGACGGTTACGGTAATATTTACGTTGCAGATGCAGGATTCGAAAGTAACAAGATCAGGAAAATTGATGTAAACGGGATTGTTTCAACAATAACCACCGTAAGTTTCCCATGGGGAATTGTTATTAACGACGATGGATATTTATATGCTACCTCGATTAATTATTGCTGGGTGCAAAAAATATCGCTGACCGGTTACACGATAGACAAAACCTTACCAGCCGGTTTAATCTTCGACCCCAAAACCGGCAATATCTCAGGAACACCGACTGCTTCATCACCCGCAACAGATTATCACATAACGGCATACAACGCGGGCGGCAGCAGCACAACAACACTTAGCATAGAAGTGCGGGAGGATGACGCGGAAATATCCCCGCCTAAAATAAGCTATGCTACTCCGCAGAACTATATTGTAGGCCGCACTATTGCTACTTTAACACCGCGCAACGATGGCGGGCCTGTTCCGCAAACGGCCTATGGTGAAGTTACCGTGCTGGCAGGCAACGGGCAGAAAGGCAATAGCAATGGCGCTGGCACAGCGGCAAGTTTTAATACACCTGCTGCTGTTGCAACTGACCTCGGCGGTAATATTTATGTTGCCGATAAGGCCAATAATATTATAAGGAAGGTGACTCCGGATGGAGTTACCACAACATTCGCCGGCAACAGCACACCCGCAGTTATTAACGGGCAAGGAACAGCGGCCAGCTTTAACGGGCCGGGCGGCATAGCAACCGATGCCGGCGGCAATATCTACGTGGCCGATACCGAGGGCAACGTAATAAGAAAAATTACGCCGGATGGCACAGTTATCACGCTTGCCGGTACGGGTACGGCCGGCGGCAGCAATGGCCCCGCTGCTGAAGCGACTTTTAATAAGCCTTCGGGTATAACGGTTGACGCTGCAGGAAATATTTACATAACCGAGGAGGGCTCATGTGTTATCAGGAAAATAAGCGCTTCAGGCAATGTGACAAGATTTGCCGGCGGTGCCTGTGGAGTAACAGATGGCACAAATGGTACCGCCTTATTTAGCCACCCGCGTGGATTGGCTACAGACAGGACCGGCAATCTATATGTGGCCGATTTTGATAATAACCGTGTACGTAAAATTGATTCCCGCGGTAATGTGACTACTTTTTTGCGGAGCAACAGATTTTTTAATTTCCAGGGTCTGACCGGCGTGACCCTCGATAACCAGGGTAATTTATATGTGTCTGACCCGGGTAATAATCAGGTAATAAAGGTTGAGGCAGGCACTAATACAATATCAGCCCTGACGGGTGGAAACAGTGTTTTAAATTCGCCTCTCGGTATTGTAACTGACGGGAATGGCAATTTATATGTTGCCAATGCTAATGGCAATGACATCGTTAAAATCAGCCTTTCAGGCTATCAGCTTGATAAGCCGCTGCCTGCCGGCTTATTGTTTGATAAAACAACCGGTGTAATAAGCGGAACACCCACACAAGCATACCAAATAACCCCTTTTACCGTAACCGCCTATAATGCAGGCGGAAAAAGCTCATTTGCCATTGAAATTACTGTGCAGCTTCAGAATACGCCGGGTAACCCTCCCAATATATCCTATGACACGCCGCAAACCTACTACATTAACCAGGACATTACGCCGCTGCCGCCAAAATCAACCGGCAGTGAGATACCCGCATTGGAGTTTGGCCTGATAGTGACCTATAGCGGTTCCGGCAACCCGGGATATAAGGAAGGCGGCCCAACATCAGTAACTTACAGGCAACCGGCGGGTGTAGCTTTGGATGCATCCGGAAATTTGTACATCGCTGATTATCTGAATAATGTTATCAGGAAGGTTGACGGCAATGGCACTTCTTCTACTTTTGCCGGCAGCGGTCAGGGCACTTTCTCTGATGGCAAAGGTACTAACGCCAATTTTCATGCGCCCAGCAGCGTTGCCTTTAGTATATCCGGCGATTTATATGTTGCCGACTCTTTCAATAACCGCATACGTAAAATAACACCGGATGGCACGGTAACCACACTTGCCGGAAGCGGCACTACGGGCCAGGCAAATGGCACAGGTACCGCTGCTAGCTTTAACGTTCCAACAGGCATTGCCTTTGATGCAGCCGGCTATTTATATGTGGCAGACTCCGGAAATAACCTTATCCGGAAAATTTCGCCCCTGGGTGAGGTTAGCACATTAGCAGGCAGCGGTTCTCCTGGTAACAGTAATGGCAACACTACCAGCGCCACATTTAACGCTCCTCAAAATTTAACAGTAGATATTGATGGTAATGTTTACGTTACCGATATGGGTAATAACCTTATCCGTAAAGTTACATCCGCGGGCGATGTTACCACTTATGCGGGTAACGGTTCGGCGGGCGGGCAAAATGGCGCGGCATTGTCTGCCAGCTTTAATAAACCCAGCGGTATTGCTGTGGATGATATCGGCGACCTGTTTATATCGGATTTTGGCGGAAATCTTATCCGGATGATAGACCCCGCGGGTGAGGTTATAACGCTGGCCGGTGACGGAAGCTCGAACGGGCTTAACAATACAGGAACAGCCGCCAGCTTTAATGCCCCCAAAGGCTTGGTGCTTGATGGCAACCGGAAGCTATATATAGCCGACTCATTTGACAATAATATTCGTACCGCGGTAACTGTTGGCTACCGTATCGATAAGCCGCTCCCGTCCGGGATGATATTTAGCAACTCTACTGGCATTATTAGTGGTAAGCCAAATGTATTATCACCATTGACAAACTATCCTGTTACCGGGTACAATATTTATGGCAGCAGTAAAACCAGCGTGGATATAGAGGTTGTAAATACACAAACCATTGCCTTTAACCCCATACCGCCGAAAATATTTTGTGATAAAGACTTCGACCCGGGCGCTACCAGTGCATCGCAGATTACTTATACCAGCAGCGATGAAAACGTAGCGAAAATAATTAATAATAAAATACATATTGTTGGCGCCGGTACAACAACTATCACCGCTGCCGACGGAACATCCACCTTTGCGCGCACGCTAACGGTAACAGCAGCGGTAGTTCCATCGCTAACAATATCGCCCTCATCAACCGACGACTGTGCCGGGAATATAGTAACCTATAAAGCTACACCTGTAAACGGCGGCGATAGCCCGCATTACCAATGGCTGGTAGACGGGCAGCCTGCGGGGGGCGATAGCCCTGTCTTCGCTGCAAATAGCTTAGCCAATAACGATAAGATAACCTGCGTGCTTACCAGCAGCGCTTGTACCATAAGCGCTTTAGCTACATCTAACGAAGCGGTATTTACGTTGGATCCTCCGGTAATCACTTCCGTTACCATTACTTCGTCATTAACGGGGCCTGTTTGTGCCGGTACCGAAATAACCTTTACCGCGACGCCTGCCCTGCCCAATTTGGCAACGGTTTACCAGTGGCAGGTTAATGGTAATAATGCAGGTGGTAACAGCGCCACATTTAGCACTAAAACGCTGGCCGATGGAGATTTGGTGACCTGCATAGTTACAAGCCAGGGCAAATGCCTGGTTACGCCTGCTGTTACATCAAATACCATAACTGTACACTTTAACCCGGTAAGCCAATGCGTTATCAGCATCCCCAATACTTTTACGCCCAATGGCGATGGCATTAACGATCTATGGAACATAACCGCCCTGGCGTATTACCCTGATTGTACACTTAATGTTTACAGCCGTTATGGCTCGGTAGTGTATAAATCTATCGGGTACGGGATACCCTGGGATGGTACTTTTGGAGGGCGTGCTGTACCTGTTGGAACGTACTATTATATACTCGACTTAAAGGATGGCAAAAAGCCCATGTCCGGCTCTATTACCATTCTAAAATAAGCTGGTTGTAAATGCTCAACGTCAATATGTTAGGCGATACCTGTGTTTTATACACATAAAAGTATATTTTTAAAAAATACCGCACGGAAAAACGTAAATTATAGCAACTTCTTTTCATGCGTTTCGTAATAAGGGATTATGAGGGGATATGTAAATATACCGGGAACAATTTTCTGTAAATTGTGCAAAGAGTGCGGAGCCCGGCCGGTAATAGCCAAGGTGGGAGATATTGGCTATGTTGTTAAGTGTTCGAAAAACGATTATCATTATCAAACCATGCCCGGTTTAATAGATATTGAAGACTGGAACCGCCATAATACCATTACTTCTGCTTCTATTGATTTTAACCGCAGCCCGTTGATGGCCTGGTAATTTCAGCAGCTTTATTGCCGTCTTGTTTATTAACATATTTGATAAATTGCATTCGTGTAGCGTTTAAACGATATTTATTCTCTATGTTTAGTACCTTAAATAGCCTGAATATGAATCCATCGTTTACAACTCCCCTCAAAAAAATCATTAAAGCCGGTGCGCTGGTAATACTTTTCGCGATAGCAAAACCTGAATTAAGTAAGGCTCAAAACAATGCTAACCAGCCGGTTTTTAATCATGCCGCGTTGTGCGCGAAAAATCTAAAAAAAACAGCTGACTTTTATCGTAACGTAATTCTGCTTAAAGAAATAAAGCATCCTTTTAACGATACGGTGCATGTTTGGCTGAAAATAGGTGAGGGATTAGCCCTGCACATTATACAAGGCGATTGCGCTGTGAATGCAAGCACCATCGGCATCCATCTGTGCTTTGCCGTGCCGAACCTGGATGCCTTTATAAAACACCTTGACAGCATGAACGTGTCTTATACTAACTGGGGACGTGAGCCAAAGAAAATACAATTAAGGGCCGATGGCGTACGGCAGATTTACTTACAGGACCCTGACGGCTTCTGGATAGAAGTAAACGACGCTAAATAATGCGCTGGCGATTATAAAACTTGATACATATTGATGGGGGGGGTAAATAAGATAAAGCTGTTTGTTGGGTTTGACGAACCTTCTTTAACGTTAGAAAATAAACTATTTAATTCTGTATGCCTGTTTTTGAGCCTGAACATGCTCACTGGCATAGTAAGCAACCTGCTGCTGGGCTTCACAATAAACCTGATACTTATTGAGCTTTTTATATGTGCTTTGTGCGCATATGCTTTTTACCGAAGCCGCTACGTGCGCTATACCGAAAATATGGTGCTTGGCTATATTACTTGTGGCATTTTATTGCTGATACCGGGTTGGTTTTATAATGGCGGTATTGAGGGCTCGACGCCGCAGGTGGGCATTTTTATGATAGTGCTCAGTATGATGTTGTTGAGCCGCCGATATCATCTATTCTATATCGCCTTTTTAATGCTGATATTTTATGTATGTTATGCACTCGAGCAAAGATTTCCGCATTGGGTAACGCCTTTGGCCGACAAAACGCAAAAGGAATCGGATATTATCATATCAACCATAACCAATATACTGGTAGTTGGCCTGCTGTTAAGTTTTCTTAAAAGGAGCCATGAAAAGGACAAGAAATCACTCATAACCAAAAGCGAAGAACTACAATCGTCGCAGGTAGCGCTGTCCAGCGCGAAAGACCGGGCTGAGGATGCCACCATCGCCAAATCAAACTTTTTGGCCAATATGAGCCACGAGATCCGCACGCCGCTGAATGGTATTATCGGAACGGCGCAATTGCTGTCACTGTCAAACCTTAACGCCGAACAACGCGAGTTGCTGCAAACCCTGCAATCGAGCAGTAACCTGCTGATTAATATTATCAGTGATATTCTGGATCTTTCGAAAATTGAGGCAGATAAGCTGGTTATTCAGCCGAAACCAGCGAACGTTCGCAATAGCATAAAAACGGTACTTGAAATATGCAAACCGGCTATATCTGTTCCGGGTAAATCGATAAGACTGGACTATAATATTGATAAGGGGCTTGCCAGGCACCTTAAGATGGATGACGGCCGCGTTCAGCAAATACTGGTGAACCTGATAGGTAATGCCATAAAATTTACCGACGAAGGCGCTGTAACGCTGAATGTATCTGCCAAAAAGATGGAAGATAACCGGCAGGAAGTAACTTTCAGTGTTAAAGACACAGGCATCGGTATCAGCGAGGAAGCGTTATCGCAATTGTTTAAACCCTTTACACAAGTAAATACTACAGCTTTACGCAAATATGGCGGTACAGGCCTTGGTCTGTCGATATGCAAAAAGCTGGTTGAGCTGATGAACGGCAGGATCTGGGCTGAGAGTAGGGAAAATGAAGGCTCGACTTTTAGTTTTACGCTGCCGCTGAAGGTTGCAACCATTGCGGGCCAGGAGGTTGAACAACAGGAGAGGTTGCCTGACCACCACCAGCGGCCATTAAGCATTCTATTGGCAGAGGATAACAAGATGAATCAGCTGATTGCCGGTAAAACCTTTAAAAAGATTGGCTACGATATTGATATTGCCGACAATGGCCGCATTGCAGTGGAAATGGCTGAGGATAAAAATTACGATTTGATTTTTATGGATATCCAAATGCCGGAGATGGATGGTTTACAGGCGGCCCGCTACCTGCTGGCAAATTACCCGGATACCTGCCCACCCATTATTGCTATGACCGCAAACGTGCTTAGCGAAGATGAAGAACGTTGCCGCGAAGCAGGTATGTGCGATTTTGTGAGCAAACCATTCACCATTGAGCGCCTGGAACAGGTAATTTACAAATGGAGCAGGGTAGAAAGCGAGATATCAATGGCCAGGAGCGAGGAGGTTAGTTAGAAAAATTACCATTCCACAACATTTATATGTTACCAACGCCTATAAGTGACTGGTGATTTAAATGTCGAATCCATAAAAAACACCATAAAAACAAAAAATAGTACCATTATCAGTGGTGATTTTGTGCATAAATTTGTACCATGTTACAAAGCACACCGGTTTATGATATTTGCACACTGTCGGACTTCAGGCAGGATGATATACTGGTAAGCCGTTTTGCCCCATACCTGGAGCATCACAAAAACTTGCATGCCGCCCATCGCCATACATTTTACCATGTGGTATTTTTTACCGATGGCAGTGGCAACCATACCGTAGACTTTGAAACCTTTGAGGTAAAGCCCGGCCAAATTTATTTTATGATACCCGGCCAGGTTCATTCATGGGCTTTCGAGGGGTTTACTGATGGCTATATCATCAACTTTTCTGATTCGTTTTTTCAATCGTTTTTATTGGACGCCAATTATTGCGAGAAGTTTTCATTTTTCAGCGGGGATGTAAGCGATGCGGTTATCAATTTGCGGGATACATTGGCTGCTAAAGTTAGGGGCCTTTTTGAAGATATTATAAAAGAGTGGGAAAACTCGCCATCGCAAACCACGGATTTAATGCGGGTTTTAATGCTGCAGTTATTTATACTGGTAAACCGCTTTAATGGCGGCGGTGCAGGCAAACTCCCTGCATCCTACAATCAAACATTATTAAAAAGCTTCCGCAAGCTGATAGAAACGCATTACAAAACGCTAAAGCTGCCAAAAGACTATGCCGCGCTGCTTTACATAACACCCAACCATTTAAATGCCGTTTGTAAAGATCTGCTGGGGCAGCAATCGGGCGAGCTGATCAGGAACCGTGTTATCCTGGAAGTTAAGAGGTTGCTTACAAATCCGCAGCTTACCATTACCGAAATAGCATCAGACCTTAACTTTAGCGACAACTCTTATTTTACTAAGTTCTTCAAGAAAACCGAGGGTGTAACGCCAGAGGAATTCAAAAAAAATATTTTAAACCCAAATCATCATGAATAACCAGGAAATCAGGCTGGCTCAATGGCCCGCCATAGTTCACGGAAAATGCCCACGCTGCCGCAGGGGTAATATGTTTGCCACACCAATGTATCAATTCGGTTCGCAGGTAATGAATAAAACGTGCCCCCACTGCGGAATGACGTTTGAGCGCGAGCCCGGCTACTTTTACGTAGCCATGCTGGTGAGCTATGCCATGTTTGTAGCCGAAATGGTTAGCATGGCAGTTGGTATACATGTGTTAACCGGCAGCAGTAACCCATGGCTGTACGTTGGTATTATATTAACGGTTGGAGTTATTTTATCACCGTTTAATTTCAGGTATTCCAGGATAATATTACTGCACTGGCTCACTCCGGGTTTACATTATCAGCCGGAGACAAGCCGTAATAAAGAATAAACAACAGCCGGCAATTTCAAACGAAAAGAACTCAAAAAAGCCAGGACCCTGATTCGACGGTACTGGCTTTTTTGTTACCGCCGGATTTGCTATGCCCTGTATCCAAGCTCCTGTCGTCCTCTCCCCTGCTAATAATTTGCTACAACCTGTCAATTTATAGTTAATTCCGGGGCTGCTGTGTTGCTATTTTTATCCGGCGGTAAATTATCTATATATTCAACCGGCAAAATCTTAATCCTGTAATTATGCACAAAACTTACCAGTTCTCTTTTTTAAAAAGCCTGATAAAGCCTGCCATATTTGGTTTTATCTTTTTGGCGTCGGTGAACAACCTGTCGGCACAAACTGCTCCACTAAAATCGCCAATGTATGAGCAGGCCAGCGAAGTGTCCGGGCTGATTGTCCAGTATGGCCAGGATATTAACGCCATCCGCGATTTTTATTCGCCTTACACGTCTATCGATGGTTATAACAGTCAGTCGACCCAAACTTCTCCCGAAGAGCGTAAAAGATTGATGGATATTTGTAACGACTATTTGGAGAAGCTGAAACAGTCCGACTTCGACAATATGAGCATCTATGGTAAAGTGGATTACACCCTGCTGAAAAAGCAAATTGTATACGAGCTTGGCGCTGTAAAACTGGATGATGATGAATACAACAAGATAACCACTTATATCCCTTTCGCCGACGAGATTTACCAGCTGGAGAAAAAGCGCCGCCGCGGCATTACAGTGGACGGGCAGGAAATTGCTATGCAGCTGGCTAATATTTTAAAAGAAGTTAATGCTTCAAAAACATCGTTTGCTGCTTTAAAATCCCTGGATATGCCGCTGGCGCGAAAGGGCAAAGCCTCGGTGCTTGGCTTAAAAAGCAGGCTCAAAAGCTTCTATGATTTTTACGATGGTTACGACCCTAACTTTACCTGGTGGGCCCCAAAGCCTTACAAATTACTTGACTCTGCGTTAAATAGCTATGCCGACCTGATTATCAGTAAAGGCAAAATAAATACTACCCAAAAGCCTGACAGCAGCGGCATACAAGGCGTTCCTATCGGGCATGATGAATTAGTTCGCCAGTTGAAAGCGGAAATGATCCCGTATACGCCTGAAGAATTAATAAAGCTCGCCAATAAGGAATTTGCATTTTGCGATGCAGAAATGCTGAAAGCCAGCCAGGAGCTTGGTTTCGGCAGCGATTGGCACAAAGCTTTGGAAAAAGTAAAAAACAGCTACGTTCCTGCAGGACGTCAACCTGAGGCGATATTGAAATTATATAATGATGCCCTCTCGTTCATCAAAGAACGCGATTTGATAACCATCCCGCCGCTTGCCGAAGAAACCTGGGGCATGACGATGATGACACCCAAACAGCAACTGGTCAACCCTTTCTTTTTAGGCGGAAGTGAAATCATCATCTCCTACCCTACCAATACCATGAACGAGGCCGACAAGCTGATGAGCATGCGTGGCAATAACCCGTATTTCAGTCGCGGTACTGTACAGCATGAGCTGATACCCGGCCACAACCTGCAATATTTTATGAACAGCCGCTACAAAAGTTACCGCGGTATGTTTTATACGCCGTTCTGGATTGAGGGCTGGTCGCTTTATTGGGAGTTATTGCTTTATCAGCAGGGTTTTGCTAAAACACCTGAAGAGCGCATCGGCATGATGTTTTGGCGTATGCACCGTTGCGCACGTATTATTTTCTCACTTAACTATCACCTGGGCAACTGGACGCCGCAGCAATGTATAGACTTTTTGGTCGACCGTGTTGGACATGAGCGTGCCAATGCCGAAGGAGAGGTGCGCCGTTCGTTCCAGGGAGGATATAGCCCGCTGTACCAGGTGGCTTACTTAACCGGCGGCCTGCAATTGATGAGTTTAAAACATGAGCTGGTTGATGGCGGTAAAATGACGTTCAAACAATTCCACGATGCGGTAATGAAGGAAAATACCATGCCTATTGAGATGGTTCGTGCTACGCTGACCAACCAGGCATTAACACGCGACTTTACCACGCAATGGAAATTCTATGATTTTGGGAAGTGAGGCGAATGGCAAAAGCTGACAGTGTAATTTAGAACGCCGCAAAAAAGCCCCGGATTTTTTCCGGGGCCAGGGATATATGCAGGTAAATAAACCGCAGTTATATTTTCGCCACCAGCATATTAAAGTCGACGCCAATAATCGGTATTTTCTTCCAGTGATTGTTTTTATAGGTCCAGGTTCCGCCGTTTAGAATACCTATCGGAAAATGGTTGTCGCCACCGTAATCGTGTAAACTCTCAATGGCAACCAATATGGTTCCTTTTGCCTGCAGGTTATATGGCTCCAGGTCGACATTTACGCAGCTCTTTCCGGTTGGCGCCGCACCGTAAATATCCTGGCTAAAAAGCTTCTCTTGCGGACCTTCATCACTGAACCGATAGACATTTACCTTAAATTTAAGACTGTCGCTATTGCCATTCTGTACGTCGAAATGAAACTTCAGCAGTTGCACAGGCTTATGGCCGATGTTCATTTTAATACCTACCTGGTTGCCTTTGCGCAAATCGAAGCTGCTGTTTGCTGAACCGTCGCGGGGCTTGTTGCCGATATGCCTGGTTTTATATTTCGTTTGCGCTATTGTCGCAGTAGCGGTCAGCAAAAGTAAGGCTGCCACATATTTTAATTTAGGGAGTAAGGTTATCATCTCTATAGAATTTTATAGCAAGACGATAACTTTTTGAAGATGGTTGCATTGCGGCTATTTTTCCAATACAGCAACTACATCGGGGTTTGTGCCCTGCTGATAGACAATCACGCCATTAAATGTAACCGAGCTGAGGTAGGTAGAGGAGCAGCATCCGCTTGAGGTTTTTCTTTTAAAGAGCAATATATCCTGGGGCTTGTCAGCAATATTCATTGTTACGGTATCTACTTCGTGGTTGGCTGTAATGCGAACGTTAAATTTTTGATTAGCGGCATCTATATGCAGGAAAGCTGTATCCGGCTGGCCATTTACAATATGGTGAACCTTTAGTCGGCTGGTATCATATTTTGCAGCAGCGCCGAAAAAAAGATCCGCGCCTGTTGTTTTATCCACTACCCTAAATGTTAGGTTTGGCGGTGCGGTGACAGCTAACGGACATGGAAAGCATTTATTATCGTGGGTAGACGAGCTACAGGATGCTACAAGACAGACGATAGCCGAAAAGAAAAAGAAAGTTAAGACGGGGCGTAAAGGTTTCATAGTGCTGTTTTTAATTATTACGCGCAATACGTCCTTTATATAACATCGATCGTAAAATAAAAGCAGCGGCCGGGGATTTATGTGCCTTTGGCCGCTTTATGTTTAAGGCGTACAGGATGACAAAAAAACAATTACGCAAAACGCTAAAAATCAGAATCTTAACAAAATAGCCATGGTTTACAGGTGCAACCGTAGAGTTTTAGTATAACTGCTTTATTTTCAATAGATTGCATCAGGGTGACACCCTATAAGTGTAAACCTTCTGCAAACCCAAAGTAGAATTGGTTGCGAGGTGGGAAAAGCTTAATTCTGAATCACTTTTTAAAGCGTTATAGTCGAGCCTGGTGGCGGCTCATCTAAAACAAAAAGCCCCGGAATTTCTCCCGGAGCCTTGGTGTATTAAACAATTGTGTATCATTATTCGCCGCCGGCGTGATCGTGCGTAGCTTCCTCACGGAACAGCTTGGCACTGAAGTAATCGTTATTCATGCGGCTGATGTTGGTCATCTTGATTTCTTTAGGGCATTCGGCTTCGCAAGCACCGGTATTGGTGCAGTTACCAAAACCTTCTTCGTCCATCTGGGCAACCATTGCCTGTACACGGCTGTAACGCTCCGGCTGACCCTGTGGTAACATACCCAGTTGCGTAACCTTTGCCGACACAAACAGCATGGCCGATGCATTTTTACAGGCCGCTACGCAAGCGCCGCAACCGATACAGGTAGCAGAGTTAAAGGCCTCGTCGGCAATAACTTTGGGGATCGGAATAGAATTGGCATCGATAGTTACACCTGTATTTACCGATACAAAACCGCCCGACTGTTGTATCCTGTCGAATGCAGAACGGTCGACCGCCAAATCCTTAACAACCGGGAATGCAGCAGCGCGCCATGGCTCGATGGTGATAGTTTCGCCATCCTTAAAGCTGCGCATGTGCAGCTGGCAGGTGGTAATAGCCCTCTTCGGTCCATGCGGATGTCCGTTAATATACAGCGAACACATGCCGCAGATACCCTCGCGGCAGTCGTGGTCAAAGTGAATAGGCTCGTCACCTTTATGGATAAGGCTTTCATTCACCACGTCCAGCATTTCCAAAAACGACATGTCAGGCGAGATACCTTCGGCTTTATAAGTTACAAATGCGCCTTTAGTTTCGGCATTTTTCTGCCTCCATACTTTCAGCGTCAGGTTCATATTTCCAGTACTCATCTTTAATAGATTTGAGATATGAGATTTTATATTATTTGAGCAGATTTTGTTGCCGGTTCTAAAACTTATTCAACCTAATCAACTCAATCAACCACTCTCTATTTATAACTACGTTGTGTTAAATGGACAAATTCAAAATCCAAAACTTCCTTATTCAGTACTTCCGGCTGATTATCGCCAGTGTACTCCCATGCCGCAACAAATGCGAAGTTGTCGTCATCACGCAACGCCTCACCTTCCGGGGTTTGTGATTCCAAACGGAAGTGACCGCCGCATGATTCTTTGCGCATCAGGGCATCGTCAACCATCAGTTCGCCAAGCTCTAAAAAGTCGGCTACGCGGCCGGCTCTTTCCAATGCAGGGTTAACCTCGTCGTTATCGCCTACTACTTTAGCATTTTTCCAGAAGTCTGCACGTAGCGCGCTGATCAAACCTTTCGCTTTGGTCAGGCCTTCTTCGGTGCGTGCCATACCGCAATATTCCCACATAATGTGGCCAAGGTCGCGGTGGTATTCGTTAACAGTTTTGGTGCCTTTTAAAGCCAGCAGCTTATTGATACGTTCTATTACGTCCTGCTTTGTTTTTTCAAAAGCCGGGTGTTTAACATCTACAGGTTTCGGTCCTATCTGTGCCAGGTAATCTCCCAGCGTAAATGGTATTACAAAATAACCGTCGGCCAGGCCTTGCATCAAAGCAGATGCACCTAAACGGTTTGCGCCGTGGTCGCTGAAGTTACATTCGCCCAAAGCGTATAGGCCGGGAACGTTTGTGCTTAAGTTATAATCAACCCAAAGGCCGCCCATGGTATAGTGTACGGCAGGGTAAATACGCATCGGTTGTTTGTAAGGGTCTTCGTCGGTAATCTGGTAATACATGTCGAACAGGTTACCATATTTTGCTGAGACAGCTTCCTGACCAAGGCGCTTAATCGCGTCAGCAAAATCAAGGAATACTGCAAAGCCCGAACCACCTACCCCGCGGCCATCGTCAACCATTTCCTTGGCGTTACGTGAAGCCACGTCGCGCGGAACAAGGTTACCGAATGAAGGATATTTTCTTTCCAAAAAGTAATCGCGGTCGTCTTCTTTAACCTGGTCGGCTTTAATTGCGCCTTTGCGCAATTGCTCGGCCACCTCTACGGTTTTTGGCGCCCAAACACGGCCATCGTTACGCAATGACTCCGACATCAGGGTTAACTTCGACTGGTGGTCGCCGCTTACCGGGATACAGGTTGGGTGTATTTGTGTATAGCAGGGGTTTGCAAAATATGCACCTCGCTTGTGTGCCCGCCATGCAGCAGTAACGTTGGAGCCGATAGCATTTGTTGACAGATAAAAAACGTTGCCGTAACCGCCTGTGCATAATAATATTGCGTGGGCGCTGTGGGTTTCAATACTTCCGGTAATGAGGTTACGGGTAACTATACCTTTGGCATGGCCATCGATGGTTACCACGTCCAGCATTTCGGTGCGGGTGTACATTTTCACCTTGCCTAAATGTATCTGGCGGTTTAATGCAGAGTAAGCACCTAAAAGTAACTGCTGCCCTGTTTGTCCCCTCGCATAAAACGTACGCGACACCTGCGAACCGCCGAATGAACGGTTATCCAGCAAGCCGCCGTACTCGCGTGCAAACGGAACACCCTGTGCAACACATTGGTCAATAATATTTACAGATACTTCGGCCAAACGGTAAACGTTTCCTTCGCGGGCACGGTAGTCACCTCCTTTAATGGTATCGTAAAACAGGCGGTAAACGCTGTCACCGTCGTTCTGGTAGTTTTTAGCGGCATTTATACCACCCTGCGCAGCAATAGAGTGTGCACGGCGCGGGCTGTCCTGGAAACAAAATGCTTTTACATTGTAGCCAAGCTCGGCCAGCGACGCCGCTGCTGCTCCGCCCGCCAAACCCGTACCTACAACAATTACGTCGTACTTACGCTTATTGGCAGGGTTAACCAGCTTTAAGTCAAATTTATGCTTGCTCCATTTTTCGGCTAATGGACCTTTTGGAATTTTAGCATCTAAAGTCATTTCTCTTTTATATTTAGTGAGTGGTTGATCAGGTTAAGTGGTTGATTAGGTTTTCTCAACTACTCTCTTAATCAACTTAATCTAACTTAATCAACTCTTACTTCAAACTCTGTATATAGTATACAATCGGCATCAGCGCGAAGCCTACCGGTATGATCACAGCAAACAGCCATGTGCCTATGAAATAAACCACAGGCGTGTATTTGCGATGAACCCAGCCCAGCGTGCGGAATGCGCTCTGGAAACCGTGTAGCAGGTGGAACGATACCGCAAACATGGCTATCACATAAAATATCACGTAAAATATATTGCTGAAGCTTTCTGTTACGCGTGCGTGCAGGTCTTTTACCTTTATAATTTCCACGTTATTTTCGGTAGTTACAGACTTCTCAAAATCAGGTGTTACCGGGGTGAAAGCCTGCGCTGTTGTTTTATCAGTAGCTAAATCCGTACGGTATTCTTTATAAGGAACCTTGTGGCTGTATTTATAGGCGAACCAAAAATCGCTCATGTGTATTACGATGAACAGCAGCAGTATTGAGCCCAGCAGCCCCATGTTTTTTGAAGACCATGTAGCCGGCGATTTGTTCACCGCAGCATAGCTTACCGGGCGTGCCTTGCGGTTTTTGATAGTTAAAACCAATGCATAAATGGCATGTATCACAATCGAGATATAAAGGATATATGCAACAACCTCTATCGGCGGGAAATGCGTCAGGAAGTTGGCGTACAGGTTAAAACCGTAGCCATCGTCGTCTCTAAACAGCAGCAAGTTACCGCCCAGGTGCACAATTAAAAACGTACACAAAAACAAGCCCGTTAAAGCCATTATCAGCTTTTTCCCCAACGACGAGTTAAAGGTTTGTTTAAATTCGCTCATTATAATGTCAGATTTATTTCCCGCAAAAGTATTTATTAAATGCCAAAAGATATTAATGGATTCCGCTTATTGAGTATGAATTAACTATTTAGAAACAATCTAAAAAGAGAACTACAAGAGTCAGGAATCAAGAGACAAGAATCAAGACAGAACCACTACTTTAGATTTTATAATCACAGAAGATACACGAGTCTTTCTTTTTTCTATCTTGGCTCTTGATTCTTGACTCTTGATTCTAAATCGCGCATGAAATTCCCCTATATTATCGCAGCGGCTTTACTAATAGCCGGCTGCAAGAAACAAACACAAATTGAATTTGCAGGAAACATACCCGGTTTAAAAAGTGGTGTATTCACTGTTAAAAACCTGGCCGACAGCACGGTATTTGGTGAAAATATTAAAGATGGCAAATTCTCAATATCACAAAAGGTGCTTAACCATCCTGGTTTTTACAAATTGGACATAACGGAAGACGGCAGTAAAGACGACCACAGCTCGTTTGAAGTTTACCTGGAAGGGGGGAAATATACGGTTGAAGCAAAAGCCAGTGAATTATATAAATATCCTAAAATAACATCACCGTCAAAAGCGCAGACAGAACTGTCGGCGTTTTATACGATGGTTGACAGCGTAAGCGCAGGAGCACAGCAGCAAATATTGACGATAAGCAAAAAACTAAAGGACGATTACGCCAAGCTTTCGCCTGATGCTTATAATAGCCTGGTAGCTAAACAGTCGGAAAATGAGACCAAACTGCGCGATGCAGATGCTGTTGTTTTTAAGGAGTTTTTAAAACAGTATCCGCAAAGCGAAATTGCAGGTCACATATTTTCCAAGCTTGATTATGAGGGCGACCCAGTTACTTATTACGCCCTGTTTAAAACGCTGTCGCCAGCCGCGCAACAAAGCGAAGACGGCCAGGAAATCGGCGACAAGCTGAGCCATATGATTAAGCTGGTTGCCGGTAAAAAAGCGCCAGTCCTTGAAGGCAATACACCAGAAGGGAAGCCATTCGACGCAAAAAGCATTCACAAAAAATTAATTGTGCTCGATTTTTGGAAAGCCGGGAATTCCTTTAGCCGCACCAGTCACGACCAAATTAAATCGCTGCTGGCACAACCTGATGTTGAAAAGAATGTTGCGTTCATCAGCATTTCCCTCGACTCAAAACCCGACTGGTGGAAAACGGCCTTAAAAGATGATCAGCTAAACTGGACCCAGGTTTCAGACCTAAAGGGTAACGACTCGCCCAACGCAGCCAATTACAACATAACAGAAATACCCAGCTATTACCTGCTTGATGGCGATTGGAATATAGTGGTGCCGAAAATCGGGTTAAAAAGTATCGGGTTTGAGGTTGGGCAGTATTTGAAGAAGCATCCTTAATCAATAGCCAGCACTTTATCTTTCGCTATCGCGAATATCCTGTCGCTTTTACTGCTGCGGATGGCTACCCTACCCGTAAACTTACCGAATGAAGGGAGCACAACCTGTTTGGCGCCAAATGCAAAGCAGGGCAATGTTATGGTCTGCCGCCCGCGGCCTATCAGCCTAACGCCGGGATGTATATGCCCGCAGAATACATAGCCTTCGGCCTCTTTAAGCTTGCTCTCCGTTAAGGGGTGGTGCAACATCAGGAACGGCCCGATAAGCAAGTGCTCATGCAATTGGATATTTAGCTGCAAGTAATGGCTGTCATCTATTATGTCATGATTCCCGCGTATCAGTATAATCTCCAGTTTTGGGAACTGGCTGCGCCAAAGGATAAACCAATCCCAATCCGCATTCATATCACTGTGAAAAAAGTCGCCGAGCAGGATTAGCTTTTCCGGTTTCTGCTCAAAGATAAGGTCAGACAATACCCCGAGGTCGTTCTGCTCCATATCGCGCGGTACGGCGATGCCCGCCTTGCGAAAGTGGCCAACCTTGCCCAGGTGCACGTCAGCAGCAATGAGCGCTTTTTCCTCTTGCCAGTATATAGCCCGCTGCGGTAGTAATAATAAATCCTGGTTTAATAAATTGAAAAGTTTGCCACCGCCCGTAATCATGGGGCAAAAATAAGAAACCGGGCAAGATTTACGAAGTTTTTGAAACTGCCTGTTAATTCTCGTAATACTGTTTTGGAAAGAAAGCTCCGTAGATAAGTATTCCCAGAGTGATTAAAAACACTGCGATACCTATATAAAATATTCTTTTACCATGTTTCCGGTCAGTTTCATTATATGCGTAAATCTGTTCACCGTTAGGTAGAGTTTTTTTATGTGAAGCCAAATGCCAGCCAATAAAAAGCCCGATAACGCTGATAAAAAAAGGCATCGCCAGGCAGCCTATCGCAATAATGTATCCTATAATCACCCAACCATTTTGTGAAGGCTCCGGCTTTTTCAACTCCTCAATCCGCTCTTCTTCTATCTCCGCAGCTTCCTTATCACTTATTGCATGTCCACGTTCAGCCAGCAGCTTACGGGCAAGCTGAACGTCAAATACATTCCATTCATCGGCTTTCGTAACAACATCCATCAATTCTTCATTCGTAAAGGCAAGCAGGTAATAATCCGGCTCCACTTCACCCATCGTTTCATTTGCGTCCTGCTTCAGCAAATCGTTTATCCGCTCAAAATCTCCCGGCTTTACCTTTACCGCATATTCCTTTGTATCGGTGTATGAAAACGCCGGATTAAAAACCATGTCCCCTTCTTCTATAAAATAGCTGATACTGTGCTCCGCTAATAGTTCAGCAAGTTGCTTTGCTAAAGCTGCATCGTTAAATTTTTGATAGGTGATGAATTCGGGTTCCATGTTTTTAAATAAGAATGTCGCAATTTATCAATTACATCATTATTATTAAAAATTCATGCATTATCCATATCTACGCAAACAAATGCACCCTGCTATTGGTTGTCGAAACACTCATTTGATAATTAATATAATCACATAAAAAATCATGAAAAAGCGTTACTATTCAGATTTGCATCTCACATAGCTAAAAATAATTTCGAAATCGAAACTCCCGAACGGCGAAGCCCTCTTGAAGCCGCTAAAAACACACAAAACCTGAAAAAATCCGAAATCATTCCCTAACATTGCAAAAAAAATTCTGCCTTTGACTGCCCGCGGTAAAAAACTACTGTCCTATCTCCTCAAATTCGGTATCCTGGTACTTGCCGCGTGGTATATCTATCATCGCCTCCTAAAAAATGAGGATAATATCGCCAACTTTAAGCTCCTGGTTGCCCACGTAACCTATAACAAGGTATTGTTTACTATGATTGGTATAGTGTTGCTAATGATAGTCAACTGGGTACTGGAATCGCTGAAATGGTGGCATCTTACGCGAAAACTAGCCCCCATGTCAGTTTGGAAGGCTGTCGAAGCGGTATTTTGCGGCTTAACCTGGGCTGTTTTTACGCCAAATCGAATAGGCGAATATGGCGGCCGGGTATTTTTTTTACCCAACCGCAAACGCATTCACGGTGTGTTTGCCATGGCCGTCGGTTCTTTCGGCCAAAATGTTATTACCAATGTACTTGGGGCTGCCGCCTCTATTTGGTTCCTGTATACGTTTATCCGCCCGGAAGACTGGATAATGGTAGGCGCAACGTTAGTTGCTGCCGGGTTTATGGCTATCATGCTCACCTTTTACTTCAATATCAAGTGGATGGTACAGCTGTTGAACCGGATAAAGTTCCTGCATAAATACCATCGCTTTTTTGATATTATGGGCACCTACAAAACCGGGCAGCTGCTCAATATCATGTGGTTTTGCCTCGCGCGTTTTTGTACTTTCACTTTCCAGTACTATCTTATTATACACCTGCTTATTCCGCAGATACCGCTTTATGAGTTATCGCTAATGATGTTTGTTTTCTTTTTTATCCAGTCGGCTATACCCTCGCTTGACGTGATAGACATTGGTGTACGAAGCATCACCGCAGACAGGATTTTTAGCTACGTAACCGACCAGCATATCGCCATAATCGTGGCAGTCTCAATCATCTATATCACCAATATGATTATTCCTGCCGCTTTAGGTTCTATATTTGTTTTTAAACTGAAATTCTTTGACCGTAATTCTTAGTACCATATCGCTCCTGCTTACCGGCCTGTTTCTATGTGTGGTGGCCTTTATCGTTATCGGGTGGCATGCTATCAAACGCCCACGTATCAAATTTTCAGGCTTTACTACTAAAGTAACGGTAATGATTGCTGCCCGTAACGAGGAAGAAAGCATTCACTTAACCATCAACGATATTTTAGCGCAGGATTATCCAAAACATCTTACAGAAATAATTATTGTTGACGACCACTCCACCGACCGGACATCTGAAATAATAGCAGGTTATGCCGACCGAGGCGTTAAGCTTTTGCAGTTAAACGAAGACAAGCCGCTAAACTCCTACAAGAAAAAAGCAATAGCCGAGGCCATTAAACTATCAAACGGCGAGCTGATGGTTGCCACGGATGCCGACTGCCGCATGGGCAACAAATGGCTGTCGTCTATTGTCGGCTATTACGAGGAAGAGCACCCGCTGATGATATCATCGCCGGTAAGCTATTTTGAAGAGAAGACGGTGTTTGAGCGGATGCAGGCGCTGGAGTTTTTCTCGCTGATTGCTACCGGTGGAGCCTTTATAGGTAATGGCCACGCCTCAACTTGCAACGGAGCTAACCTGGCTTACCGTAAGGACGTTTTTTATGAAGTGGGCGGCTTTAAAGGGATTGACGACCTGGCTTCCGGCGATGACGAGCTATTATTGCAAAAGGTAGCGGCAAAACACCCCGGACGCATCGGTTTTTTAAAGTGGTACGATGCCATTGTTTACACCCATGCCAAACACAACTTTAAAAGCTTTATGCAGCAGCGCCGCCGCTGGGCGTCAAAGTCGGTAAAGTATAAGGATAAAAAAGTGGTGGCGTTGGTAATTGGTTTGTGGCTTTTTAACGTGTCGGTACTGGCTAACTTGCTGCTTGGCATTTATGATATTTATTACCTTAAAGTTTCTGCTTTGCAATACCTGTTTGTCTTTTTGGCCGAGATAGCTTTACTGCTGCCGGTAACCACCTTCTTTAAACGCAAGCTGCTGATGTGGGTGCTGCCTTTTTCTATACCTTTATATTTCGTTTATTTTGTTTACATCGGCGTGCTGGGGAACAAGGGCAAATATATTTGGAAGGGAAGGATGGTGAAGTAGTTGATTATGAACAGAGGGGTTTACAGGTGTAAACCCCTCTGTTCATACAATTATCTAACTATCAATTAGTTAAAATTCAATAAGTGAAAAAGTGTAAACCCGGCATGTAAACCCAGAAGGAAATTACTGACTATCAGCATGTTCCAAAACATCAAAAATTCACATCGCTGACAATCAATTCTTTACATAGTGTTCATGGTGTTCCGTGAGCAAAAATGGAACACTTCTGAAAAACAAGGCGGGGCATCTGATTATACCGGGGAGCGTTTTGGGCTAATCAATTTCAGCCATAATAACGTCAGATATTACATTAAGCCAACCTAATCAACCGCTCTCTCAAGAAACTTAATCAACTAAAACCTATCTTTAACCAAAGCATTAACTGAAACATTGACTGAGCTCAGCCCTTCCAAACGTACCTGGAAAATATTTAAGCGGAATAAGCTTGCAGTTGCCGGGCTTGCCCTAATTGCTTTAATGCTGATAGTGGCTGTATTAGGATATTTGATTATGCCTGATTCTACTCCGCTGGCAAATAACATGACCATACAGCTGAGTATTAAAAAGCCCGGCTCTTCTTTTACCATACTTGGCATACGCAAGACTGAGCCCGTTGATACGGCTAATATTTTCAAGAAAATGTTATTCGGCCAGCCATCATTTTACCGGGAGATACCCATTACAGGCTATCGTGTGGTGAAGGACTCCATCTACGTGAATGAATACATAGGCGCAGAAGATAAACCGGAGAAAAAAGCTTACAAATTCACTCCTCCTTTAGGGGGTCGGGGGGCCAACGTTATCCATCGCACCTATTGGCTGGGTACAGATATTTACGGCCGCGATTTGCTAAGCAGACTGATCCTTGGTACGCGCGTGTCATTATCTGTCGGCCTTATGTCAGTTATCATTAGTATGCTTTTGGGCGTAACTATTGGCGCAATTGCGGGCTATTTTGGGGGATGGATTGATGCCGCCTTAAGCTGGCTGATGAATATTTTATGGTCATTGCCTGCACTGTTGCTGGTTATCGCTATATCGTTTGCTTTGGGCAAGGGTTTATGGCAGATATTTATTGCTGTAGGCTTATCTATGTGGGTTGAGGTTGCGCGACTGGTACGCGGACAGGTTTTAAGTTTAAAGCAGGTTGAGTATATAGAAGCTGCCCGCTCACTGGGCTTTAATAATGCGCGTATCATCAGCAGGCATATTTTACCAAACATTATCGGTCCTATATTGGTTTTAGCTTCATCAAACTTTGCGTCGGCCATATTGCTTGAGGCCGGATTGAGCTTTCTCGGATTTGGAGCCCAACCGCCAATGCCCACCTGGGGCAGCATGATAAAAGAGCATTACGGCTATATTGTAATGGATTCGGCTTACCTGGCTATTGTTCCGGGTTTAGCCATAATGGTGCTGGTTTATGCGTTCAACCTGGTAACCATGGGATTAAGAGATGCTTTTGATATAAAATCACAAAGTACCCGGTTTTAAAAAAAATAATCTTTATTTTAGGCTGCCTTTCCCAATTAACTGATGGACAATATTGACGAAATCTCAGCTGAAGACGAACTGATACGCTTGCTGCTTAAAAGGCAAACGGAATTAAACGCATTGCTGGAGGTTACACAAGCCATCAATAAAGACACCGCAACATCCACCTTGCTGCAGATGCTGCAGGTGATACTAAAAAGCTACCTGCAGGTTGGAAAACTAAGGTTTTTAATAGAGAAGGATGGCACTTACGTATTGTTGTCTAAATACGGCGGAGATATCGAACCGCTCGCCGAGCTTCATAAGGCCTGCCTTAAATTAGGAAAGTTTAAGTGGCCCACTCCCCTGGCAAATCACGAAAACCAACTGCTTGCTAACTATGATTACTTCATCCCGATATATCATAAAAAGAAAGCTTTGGCTTTTGCCCTCATCGGCGATTTTAATACCTCGAGCGAGCTGCTAAATAACGACCTTAACTTTATCCAAACGGTAATAAACGTTATTGTGGTTGCGCTGGAGAACAAAAAACTGTTTCGCGAAAGGTTGCAGTCCGAACGTTTTCAGCGTGAGATGGAGTTGGCCGTAGAGGTGCAGAATATGCTTATCCCGTTAAAAGCATATAAAGATAAAAGTGTCGAAGTCAGTGCCCGTTACATTCCACACCAAAATATTGGCGGCGATTATTTCGATTTCATTCGCCTGAACGACCACGAGTTTTTGTGGTGTATTGCCGACGTGTCGGGCAAGGGAATTTCGGCAGCGCTGCTAATGGCGAACTTCCAGGCCAGCCTGCATGCATGGGCGGCTGTGGAAGATGATTTAGCAAATATCATCGACCGCCTGAATAAAATTGTAATCAACAACACCAAAGGCGAGCGCTTTATTACGCTTTTCCTGGCGAAATATAATGAGCGCACCCATAAATTAAGCTACATCAACGCCGGCCATAACGCTACGGTGATGGTGCTCAACGGCGAAAATATCTCACTTAAGCTGGGTACCACCATGATAGGCGTGTTTGACGAACTGCCCTTCATTAACCAGGGTGAGGTTGACATTGAGCCCGGCACTATGATTGTAAACTACACCGATGGCCTGATGGACCATGAGCACCCCAATAAAAACTGGACGGAAGAAAGCTTGCTGGATTTTATTAAGGCTCACGGGGATTTATCGCCAAATGATTTTAATGAGTTGTTAATGAATCACATTAATTTGGTGATAAAGGGCAAGCCAATTGATGATGTGACGCTATTGACGCTAAGGATATTTTAGAACCCATAAAACTTACGAAGTTTTGAAAACTTCGTAAGTTTGCCGCACTCGTAGGAGTTTTCAACACTGACAACAACTGTAATCCCTACAACGTTTTCAACTTAATGTTACTATCAAGATATCAGTTTGAGTTTTTAGAGGCCGGTTGTGACGAAGCCGGGCGGGGTTGTTTAGCGGGACCTGTATTTGCTGCGGCCGTTATCCTTCCCGATAATTTTGAGCATAACTTATTAAACGATTCCAAGCAACTCAACGAAGAAATAAGATATGAGCTGCGTGTAGAAATCGAGCAGAAAGCGATTGCTCACGCAGTTGGAATAGTTGATAATAACGAAATAGACGAAATCAACATCTTAAACGCCTCTTTCCTGGCTATGCACCGGGCGATTGAAAAATTGCACCTGGTTCCGGAGTTTTTGATTATTGATGGTAATCGTTTTAATAAATATAAAGGTGTTCCACACCAATGTATAGTGGAGGGCGATGGAAAATACTTCAGCATTGCGGCGGCATCGATCCTCGCCAAAACCTATCGCGATGACTACATGAAAAAAATAGCCGAAGAACACCCCGAATACGACTGGCACAAAAATAAAGGCTATCCAACCATCAAACATCGCAAAACGGTTATGGAGATTGGCTATACGCCTTATCATCGCCGAACATTTAAAGTAAGCGATCCGCAGTTAGCGTTGTTCTGATATTTTTAATACCGAACACACGTCCTTACAAGAATTTAACAATGTGGTAATTAAAAGGCAAAAAACCACCTTAATATTATTCTAAACCTTCCTAATTGGCCTTTTTTTATATTTTTGCTAAAAATCCGTAAAACAGTTGAGGATACTAATTTTAACCCACCGTGTACCGTTTCCGCAAAATGGAGGCTATGCCATCGTGGTTTGCAATACTATCCGCGGCCTGGTGGACCAGGGACACGATGTTTCGTTAGTTGCCCTCAACGTACGAAAAAATCATCATGAAAATACCGGCGACGACAACTACCTCCTCTCCAAAATAAACTACCGTGCTTATGATATCGACACCAATGTTTCGGTGTTTGAAGTTGCAGTAAACCTGTTCAGCAAAACATCATTCAATATCGATAGATATTATGATGCCGAATTTGAAAAGCTGCTGGTGCGCGAGTTGCGGAGTAAAGACTACGACATTATCCAATTCGAAGGCTTGTATGTTTCGCTTTATTTGTCGGCGGTCCGCAAGGTATCGAAGGCAAAGCTTATCTATCGTTCACATAATATTGAAAACCAGGTTTGGCAGCGGATGTCGGAACAGAAGAACGACCCATTCAAAAAGTCGTACCTGAAGATGCACGCAAAGCGCATTAAAAACTACGAGCTACAGCAATTAAACAGTTTTAATGGGATAGCAGTATTTACCAACCAGGACAAAAAGACCCTGCTGGAATATGGCGTTAAAATCCCTATTGAGGAATTGCCTGTTGGCTTAAACCTGGAGCACTATAAGCCGGACTTCAACAAAACTGAATTTCCAAGCCTGTTTTTCCTTGGCTCGCTGGACTGGCTGCCAAATCGCGAAGGCATTGAGTGGTTTATCGAGAATTTTAATAAAGACTTAACCGACGGCGAGTTGCGTGTAAAGTTTTATGTTGCCGGCAATAATATCCCTGAGCGTTTTGACGACTACGATGTAATGGGCAAGATATTTATACAAGGCGAGGTGGATGACGCGCTGGAGTTTATGAACAGCAAGTCGATAATGATAGTGCCGCTCATGTCTGGCGGAGGTATGCGGGTAAAGATTGTGGAAGGTATGGCGATGCAGAAGTGTATCATATCGACACCGCTGGGCGCCGAAGGGATTAAGTACACCAACGGCGAGAATATCATCATCGCCAACAATTACGATGAATTTTACGAAGCCATAAGAATCTGTATTGCCGATGAAGAATTTTGCAAAAACATAGGTATAAATGCCCGAAAACTAATGGAAGAACAGCATAATCTGGATAAAGTAACAAACTTGCTGGTTGACTTTTATGAAAAGATATGATTTCACCGATTTGAGAACGATTCCACAGATTTAAAAACTATTAAATTGAATCATATAATCGATATATCATAGCGATCGGTGTAATCCCAAAAAATCAATCAAATTATATCAATCGGTGAAATCATTCTCAAATCGGTGTAATCCCAAAAAATAAATAACTTTGCCACCCAATAATTACAGATGAAAAATACCGCTTTAACCGAAGTACACATAAAAGAAGGCGCTAAAATGGTGCCGTTTGCAGGTTACAACATGCCCGTGCAATATGCAGGCATTAACGCAGAACACGAAACTGTGCGCAACGGCGTTGGCGTGTTTGATGTGAGCCACATGGGTGAGTTCATTATTAAAGGCGACCACGCGCTGGAATTAATTCAGCAGGTTACCAGTAACGATGCTTCCAAACTGTATGATGGTAAAGTTCAGTACTCCTGCCTGCCAAACCTTGATGGCGGTATAGTTGACGATTTGCTGGTTTACCGAATCGACGAAAAAACCTATATGCTGGTGGTAAACGCCTCAAACATAGATAAGGATTGGGATTGGATTTCGAAATTCAATACCATGGGTGCGGATATGAAAAACATCTCCGATCGTACTTCGCTTTTAGCCATCCAGGGGCCTAAAGCCGCGGCAGCTTTGCAAAGTCTTACTGATATTGATCTGGCATCAATGGAGTACTACACGTTTAAAAAGGGCACTTTTGCCGGTATAGATAACGTTGTGGTTTCGGCAACTGGCTATACTGGCGCTGGAGGTTTCGAAATTTACTTTGAAAACGCCAACGCCGAACATATCTGGAATGCAATTTTTGAAGCAGGTAAATCTTTCGGCATAAAACCGATTGGGTTAGGTGCACGCGATACCTTGCGCCTGGAAATGGGCTTCTGCCTTTATGGAAACGACATTGACGATACCACGTCGCCGCTTGAAGCCGGTTTAGGCTGGGTAACCAAATTCACCAAAGAATTTAACAACTCTGCTGCATTACAGCAGCAAAAAGCAGACGGCGTTAAACGCAAGCTGGTAGGTTTTGAAATGATCGATCGCGGCATTCCACGTCACGATTATGAAATAGTTGACGCAGATGGTAATAACATCGGTCGCGTAACTTCAGGCACACAATCGCCATCGCTGCAAAAAGCAATAGGTATGGGTTACATAGATAATGCTTTCGCCAAAGAAGGCAGTGAAATCTATATCAGTATCCGCGACAACAAAATAAAGGCACAGGTTGTGAAACCTCCGTTTACAAAATAGTTCATTGGTTTATTTGCTCATTAGTTCATCGGTGTCTGCCAACGAACTAATGAGCAAACTCTTATTCGATAATTGACCAATTTTTACCAATGAACTACCGCGTGGCGCCTTAGTTTTAGCGGCGGCGCAATCAACCAGTGAACTAATGAACCAACTTAACGTTTGCCTTACCCCTTCCCTGATCTCTTTATATAACGTTGAAGACTACATCGTAGTTATTATTGATATTTTCCGCGCGACATCCTCAATTTGCTATGGCATAGAAAATGGCGCCGAAGCCATCATTCCTGTAGCCGAAATTGAAGAATGTGAAGCCTACCGTGCGCATGGCCACCTGCTGGCAGCCGAACGTAACGGCGAGGTTGTAAGCGGTTTCGATTTCGGCAATTCGCCTTTTTCTTATACCAAAGAAAAGGTAGCCGGCAAAACAGTAGTGCTTACTACCACCAATGGTACGCAGGCGCTGCATTTGTCGCGTGCTGCCAAGCGTGTGGTTATCGGTTCGTTTTTAAATCTAACATCGCTTTGCGACTGGCTTAAAACACAAAATAATAATATCCTGCTGGTATGCGCCGGCTGGAAAAACAATTTCAACCTGGAAGATACGCTGTTCGCGGGCGCTGTTATCGAACAATTAAAAGAGGGTAACTTCAAGCTCGATGACCCGGCTATCGCTGCAAACGATTTATTTCAAATCGGCAAAAGCGATATCAGCAAATATCTTAAAAAAACATCTCACAGTGAACGCCTTAAAAAACTCGGGATCGAAAAAGACATCGAGTTTTGTTTACAGATAGATTTAACGACTGCCATCCCCGTGCTTGAAGGTGAGCGGTTGGTAAAACTAAAACTGTGATAGTTTTAATACCCATTAGCCCAGTATCCAACGGGTATAATTGTCTCATGTCGCAAAGCTTTACGCGGTTATATTAGCTTGCGGTTTATTTTTTCTTATTCTCACCAATACATAAATTGCGGCGCCTATAATTATCCATAGCGGCCACACGGCAATAACACTGAAAAAGATCTCACCCAAAATATACCAGCCGCCCGACAAGGAAGTCACAAGCCGATAGCCAAAAGAATTATTGTTGTTCTTGTTTTGTACAGGCGGTTTGCTAAAAAAGGTAATATCGAGTTCGCTGTATTCAACCTGCTTAACCAAATAATTTAACTGCCTCTGGGTAGATTCAATCTCCGTTTGAATTTCGGCCAGCTTGTCTTCAATTTGCAGCATATCGGCCATCTTAGTTGCTTTGCCAAGCAATTGCAGGTAGCGGTCTTCCAGTTTCTTCTTGTTAGCCACCTGGGCAGTATAGTCAATATACTGGGTTGTCACATCGGTAGTACGGATGTTTTTCGATTCAATCTTTGCCGCTGCCGAAGTAACCCCATTTAAAAATTGGTCGAAATTTTTGGCCGGCGCCCTTATTTTAAGATTATAATCTTTCCGGGAAGAGTCGCCATTGTTTGTTTCATTTTCCTCGCTGATATATCCGCCAAGATTAACAAGGGAATTATAAATCGCGTTACGGGTTTGTTTTACATCCGCAGTTTCGAAGGTTATCTCACCTTCCCTGATAATTTTTTTCGAGACCTCCGCGTCATCCCCAACCCGTGCTTCGGCTTTTTTAGCCGATTTGTCGAGCGCGACCTGCGCAGGTCGCTGGTTCGCGGTCCCGACTGGCGCAGCCAATGCAAGATTTACAGCCTTAAGTTTTTCGGTTGCTTCACGTTTTCCGCATGATGCAAGTACCAGCAACAAGAATAGCGCCGGATAAATTAATTTTTTCATAATAAGGAGTTTAGTTTATTTGACCATATAACGGGGGCTGCCAAATAAAATTGCATTGAATGCAACAAAATTGCATTTAATTTATCCTCCTTTGTCTTTACTTTAATTTCTCATTATTCTTGTGCCGTTCTGCATCGCGGATGCTCTTCTTTTGCAGGTTTTTCTCAAGTGCATCAGTCAGACTAATACCGGTTTGATTGGCGAGGCATATCAGCACGAACAGCACATCCGCCATTTCATCGGCCAGGTTCACTTCAGTATCTGATTTTTTGAACGATTGCTCGCCATATTGCCGGGCCATTATGCGGGCTACCTCCCCTACCTCTTCCATCAATATGGCGGTATTGGTGAGTTCGTTAAAATAGCGTATGCCCGTAGTTTTTATCCAGTTATCAACCAGTTGCTGTGCTTCTTCAATAGTCATATATATCACTAATTTTAGGAGATAACACTAATTTTCACCAATTGAAACGAATTACACGAATTGTTTTGTCGAATTTTCATTTGTGAAATTCGAATTATTTCGTGCTAATTCGTGTTCCTTAATGGTTATCCTTATCCTTCGTATCCATTATAATTGTCACCGGGCCATCGTTAAGCAGGCTTATTTTCATATCTGCTCCAAATATTCCGGTTTCTATCTTTTTACCGGTAAGTTCCGTCATAACTTTTATCATTTGCTCATACATCGGTATAGCTTTATCAGGGCGGGCTGCACGTATAAAAGATGGCCGGTTTCCCTTTTTGGTTTGAGCGAACAGCGTAAACTGCGAGATGAGCAGAATATTACCGCTGATGTCAGCAAGCGCCTTGTTCATCAATGCATTCTCATCCCCGAAAACACGTAAATTAACAATTTTTTGAGCGATCCACTGCAGATCTTCATCAGTATCAGCATCTTCAATACCCAACAATACCAAAAAGCCCAGGCCTATGGCCCCGGTTATTTTATCGTCAACTTTACAGCAGGCTTCAGTTACGCGTTGTATTACGGCTCTCATTAATGTCCTTGTTAATGGTTCAAACATAATCAACTTAATGTAAATCTATCAAGCTGTCATGGCAATAATTTCAGATTTAATTAAAACTCCTTTCCTATTTTATTAGTTTCGCAATTCGTTTTTCTATATTACAGTTATGACTACCAAAAGAGGCTTTACAACTACCATCCTTCATTCCGACAGATTAGGCAAACCCGAACATGGCGCTTTGCATAAACCTATTCACACCGCGGTAACCTACGGGTTCGATGATGTGCAGGATTTGGTTGATATTTTCCAGAACAAAAAGAAAGGCTACGCTTATTCGCGCCAGGGAAACCCTACGGTTTCTGCGCTTGAGCATAAAGTGACGCAGATGGAAAATGGCATGGCGTCTATTTGCTTTTCTACAGGAATGGCGGCTATTTCAGCTACTATTCTGTCCTTAATGAAACATGGCGACCACGTGCTGGCTAGTTCGTTTTTGTTCGGTAACACCCGCAGCGTGTTTCAATCGTTTATTGACTTGGGGCTGGATGTTACTTTTACTGATGCTACCTCTATTGATAATATTAAAGCAGGTTTAAAAGACAATACGCGTATGGTATTTGTTGAAACCATAGCCAACCCGGGTACCCAGATTGCCGACCTTGCAAAAATCGGCGACCTGTGCCAGCAGAAAGGCATTATTTACGTAGTGGATAATACCATGACATCGCCCTACCTGTTTAAGCCGGTTGATGTAAAAGCGAGCCTGGTTGTAAATGCGCTGACCAAATATATAGGCGGCCATGGTAATGCCCTGGGCGGTAGCGTTACCGATACAGGCTTATTTGACTGGAGCAATTTTCCTAATATATTCCCAACCTTTAAAACCCAGGTTAAACCCGAGGTTTTAGGGATGACGCAAATCCGAAAAAAGGGACTGCGTGACGCCGGCGGCACACTTGCGCCGGAAGCCGCGCATGTTTTGTCGGTAGGTTCGGAAACTTTGGCTTTGCGTATGGAACGTGCTTGCAGCAATGCTATGGCATTGGCAACTTTTTTTGAAAGTCATCCACTCATTAAAAAAGTTTACTACCCGGGCCTGGAGTCGCACCCGCAGCACGGGCTGGCTGGTGAACTATTCACCAAGTATGGCGCACTGATGAGTATCGAATTGGATAATAGCATTGACTTATTCGGCTTTTTAAATAAATTAAAGCTTGTTATTAAATCGAGCAACCTGGGCGATACGCGTACGCTGGCAATACCTGTAGCGCATACTATCTTTAATGAACTGGGCGCTGCCAAACGCGCTGAGATGGGCATTGATGATTCGCTAATCAGATTATCAGTTGGTATTGAGGATTTAGACGATTTGCTGGAAGACTTTAATACAGCTTTAGCATAATATTAACATAACTAGAGCCGGGAATGGGGTATGAAAAAAAACAGCCCTGGCTATTTGCCGAAAAGCCATTTAACGGATTGCCAAAAGGTTTTAGTAGGTTCGGTATCTTCGTCGTCAACCTCCTGTTGCGGTGGTCGCTGTTTTCTGGCAGGTTGCGCAGTCGCAGGCTTTTCTCCGGCTTCAGGAAAAGAAAAAGGCCGCTCGTTAAAAGCTTTAAACCTGTAAAGCGACTCTCTGAAACCATCCTCACCATAATTATCCAACTTGATAAACTCCTCTTTGTCTATCAGGTCGATAAATACGTATGCTTTTGCGTATAATATATGTTCGTTTATTATAGCTATTAATTCGTCCAGCGTTTCCTGCGAATCGTCATATATCGTTCCCAGAACCTTTATCGTATTCTCCAAAGGCTCCATCAGGTATACATTATACTTTCCGTGTTTTTCAAGCAGCAATTCGTTCATCGTCATATCAACTCTGAACAAAGGGTTATCCTTATAAGCCACAGCCAAGCCAAGTCCGAAATATCGCAGGGGTTCATCGTCAATTTGCCCCCAAATGCCTCCTTTTTTCGCAAAATACTCCCGCGTAAAAGGCTCAAAATGCCAGGTTTGATAATTGTCGCTAATCAGCTTAAGTAATTTAACATGGGCTATGTGGTCTGTTTCTTCCTCAAGCAGCACTTCACCGTTAAGCATTACCTTACCTTCGGACGAACATTTGCCGCCGAAACAGTCCACTTCAACAAATGCTATCTTGTTAGCAGGATTTCTTCCCGATAGCACTGCCTGGTTATCTTGTAAGCTATCTTCAACATCCTCCTTCTTAATCGCCTTAAAGTCCAGCTGCCCAACAATGCCCTTAAAAGGATGAGCAACCTTGCGGATACTTGACTGTGGAAATAACTCGCTGATATCAGCCTTTAATTTTGCGTAATCATCCCCGCTCTCCACGGCTGCGATGATACTTAGCGTATTATAGCTCATGGGATTAAAGGTATTGCTTATTTCTTCAAAATAAAATTACCAGGCCTGTCTTTGCCTTAGGCCCTTGTATCATTTCCGTTATAAATGCTCAAATAGCTTTCATAACGTGATAATTCAATTTCGGCTTCTTCCAGCGCGGCTAACACAGCGCAACCGGGTTCGTTAATGTGGCGGCAATTGTTAAAGCGGCAATCGTGCATGCGTTCGCGCATTTCAGGGAAGAAATGGCTTAACTCCTGCTTTTCTATATCGATGACGCCAAGCTCGCGTATGCCGGGCGTATCTATGATGAACCCGCCCTGCGGCAGTTCATACATTTCGGCAAAGGTGGTGGTGTGCATGCCTTTGTCACTCCAGTCGGATATTTGATGTGTGCGCAAAGCTAACTCGGGCAACAGGGCATTTATCAGGCTTGATTTACCTACACCGGAATGACCAGAGAAAAGCGTAACCTTATCTTTCAGCAAATCCTGCACCTGTTCTACATTAGTACCTTCCAGTGCAGAAACTTCGTAGCAGGGATAACCTATATTTTCATAGATGGCTTTATAATCAGCCAAAACCGCTAATCCTTCATCGCTAAATAAGTCGAGCTTATTAAAAACGAGTTTAGCAGGGATATCATAAGCCTCGGCAGTAACCAAAAACCTGTCGATAAAACCCAACGATGTACGCGGCGAAGCTAATGTAACCACCAGCATGGCCTGGTCGAGGTTGGCGGCTATAATCTGCCCCTGTTTGGAAAGATTTACAGACTTGCGGATAATATAATTTTTGCGCTGATGCAGGTTAGTGATAACGCCGTTTTCGCTGTCGGGTTCCATTTCAAAATCCACAATATCGCCCACCGCTACCGGGTTAGTGGTAACAATACCTTTCATGCGGAATTTCCCTTTGATGCGGCAATCAATAACCTGCCCGTCGGGTGTTTGCACCTGGTACCAGCTTCCTGTAGATTTTGTAATTAATCCCTGCATTGTGAGGCAAAGGTATTAAATTTGTTAGCATCCGTTTAGCTTCCTTATGAAAGTAGCCGTTGCATCTCCCCCATTCCCAAAATCCATTCACGACGGCCTTTACTGGCTCGAAAAACTGACCAAAGAGGCATCCGCCAAAGGTGCTGATGCTATTTGCTTCCCGGAGTCGTTCATTCCCGGCTATCCCCTCGAAGAACTTGTAGTAGAACCTGGTTCACCTGAAAAAATGAAGGCTTCCCTGCAAAAGGCAAGCGCCATTGCCGCCGAAAACAATATTGCGATTATTTTGCCGATGGATTGGTATGCCGATGATAAAGTTTATAACATCGCACACGTTATATCCCACACCGGCGAAGTGCTCGGTTACCAGGCAAAAAACCAGTTAGACCCAAGCGAAGATGATATTTGGTTGCCCGGCTGCGATAGGGATATTTTTGAATTGGACGGCGTAAAGATTGGCATTACTATTTGCCATGAGGGTTTCAGGTATCCTGAATCGGTTCGATGGGCTGCACGCAATGGTGCCCAAATTGTTTTTCATCCGCATTGCAGCGGCAGTAATGTCGGCGGACCGCAACTGACTGAGTTTGGCCACAAGGATAATCCTTACTACGAAAAGGCTATGATGATGCGTGCGCTGGAAAACACTATTTATTTTGCCAGCTCGAATTATGCATCGTTATTTCCTGAATCGGCCAGTGCATTGATTGCACCTGACGGCAAATGCGTAGCTCACTCAGTTTATGGCGAGCCGGGCGTATTTGTTGCAGAGATTGATTTGGAAAAGGCAACGGGGTTATTGGCGAAGAGGTTTAAACCAGAGAATTATTATTGAAATTTAGATAAAAACATGCATAAAAAATCCCGGCCTGATTTCCAGGCCGGGATTTATATTATACAAGAATTGTTATTGCTTACAACAAGCTAAATTCAACTCTCCTGTTTTGCTGGCGACCAGCAGCGGTTTTGTTAGTAGCTATAGGCTGGTTAGGACCGTAACCTGTAGTTTCAATTCTTGATGCGTTTGCACCTTGTGAAACTAAATAGGTCTTGATAGCTTCTGCCCTGTCTTTAGACAGTTTTAGGTTTAACGCCATTGAACCGGTATTATCGGTGTGACCGGCCAGTTTAAGGCTGAAATTTTTATCAACCAATAGTTTTGCAACGCGGTCTAATGTTGGATAAGAGTGCTCTTTGATAGTCGCTTTACCCAAATCAAATTCAAGATTTTTGATGGCCTCACCCACAACTTTCCTGTCTTCTTCGGTAACAATTACGCGTTCGGTAACAACCGGTGCCGGTGTTACAAGCGGGCAACCCGAACCGTCAACATGTGTTCCTGATGGTGTACCCGGGCATTTATCAAACTTGTTAGCTACGCCGTCATTATCGTCGTCACCTAAGTCTTTAGCGTATTGCTGTTGGGCCAAAGCCAAATCACTAAGTCTTTTCTGTTCGTTTGCTGCAAGTTGTGCACGTAAAGCAGCGCTTTCTGCTGCGGTTTGCTCTCTAAGGTCAGCTATTGCACTGTAATTTTGCAATTGCGGTGAGCTCCTTTTGCCGAGTGAAAATTCTAAACCGGCATGTGCGTAGGAGAATCTATCGTTAAGTGAACCTCTTACGCCATCGAAATTGTTACTTTTCATAAAGTAAACCGAGTAACCCAAATCGATATTTAAGGAGTTAGAAAGGCCGAACTTGAATCCAGCGCCAACGGGAACAAACCAATTTTTATCATTGTTTGTATTTGCACCGCCGGGTACGTTGCGTACGTCTGCACTTGACGACATGTAACCAGCGCCAGCGGTTAGGTAAGGCGATAGCACATTGTGCTTTTGATTAAGGCTTAAGTTTGCTACTGTAAAGTTTGCACTTAAGGCCGCCGACCAATGTATCTTAGTTTCAAAGCTGCTATTGTCCTGTGCTTCGCTTGGGCTGGCTAATGAATTTGCACGGTAACCGTTTACACGGCCGGCCAAAAAGTCGGCCTGTAAGCCAAAGCCAGGTAAAAGCTGTTGCTTAAGGTAAAAACCATATCCTAATTTTTCTTCAGGCGTTTTAAAATCTCCATTAGATGGACCGTTGAATGGTGTGTAATGGGTTAACATACCACCGTTTACACCAATTGAAAAGGTGCGAAAACTTTTTTTAGCAAAGCGTTTAGCAGAATCTGAGCTCATGTCCTGAGCAAATAATGACGTTGACAATCCTATAAAGGATAAAGTGAATGTCAGTTTTGTAAATTTTGATTTCATTTTAACTGTTTTATATCTACCGGCTAATGCCGGCACGCCCGCAATAGTCAAATAGGCGGCCAGTTAATTCTCAAATAAATTAAAAAAATTAACCCATTGGAAACAAGTTGATTAGCGGCGAGCGTAGTTGTTTGAGGAATATTAAGAGTTTTGGTAAAACGTACCTTATTTAGGACAAAACCGCAAATTTATTTACTATTGCCCTCAAATCAATGGTCATTTACCGGCAGTTTTACCGGTTAAAACTTAAAACAGGCGTAAAAAATAAAACGATCTGCTTGCTATAAAAAAACATATACTGTCTTTACAAGCATTATATGATATTCGGCCAAAAGCCTTAAGCCGGAGAGTTATTACTAACCTTCGTCAGTTCGCCATTGCTTTGTTCAGTGAAGCGATACATGCGCGTATGCCGTTATCGGTATTTGTAAGATACTCACGAATCTTCTTTCGCCCCATATTTATGGCTGGGCCAAATCCTAAATGCTTTTGTTTATATAAACCAAGCAGATATTCCGGGCTTTGTTGATAGTATCCTACCGATCTGAACAAACTGCTCTTCGGCGTAAAAAATATATCGAAGATCTTATAGGTATAGTATCCATCTGCACAATTAACCTGCAAAGTGAAAATTAAATAAAAGTCGTACTTCACCAAAGCCACCGAAGTTGTCGACATCCTGAACTCGACAGCTGCCTTATCTAATATTATGCCCGACAAACCTTTATCCCGTGATGAAGTATCTTTTTTATAATATTTGAAATAGCTGAAAAACCATTTCTTTGCAACACTATCCATCATCGTCTTTTTCCGGCCTTTTAATTCGATGCTGTCTTTATAAATCAATTTCCCATCTATAACGGGCATCTTGTAAACCAGGGTATCTTTTTCATTTTGCGCCAGCACAACGCTTGTCGTTAGCAAAAAAAATAATACAATCAACCATCTATTCATATATTGGTAATTATAAATATAAAATCGCAGTCTTTATTTTAGATTTCATAAAAAACAAAATACTATTGTTATTTATGAAAATATCTACTTTCTTTACAGACATAATATGATACTTACAATTACCACATCGACAACCACAACAACCACCGGCGTAAAATCCGGAGGAAAGTAGTCGTATGGTGTAAAAACATAAACAAACCAAATGAACGCCTTCCTCCGAAACGGGGAAGGCGTTTTGTTTTATAACCATTATGAAAATATTAAAATTTGGCGGTACTTCCGTAGGTTCTGTACAAAGCATCCAGACCTTATTAAACATTCTAAAAAAAGAAGTGGCAAGCGGCGAGCGCCCGGTCGTTGTGCTGTCGGCCATGAGCGGGGTAACTAACCTGCTGCTCTCCATGGCTGAAGGCGCTGCAAACGGCGTTGATTTTTCTGGGTCATTAAAAGAACTGGAAACGCGCCATTTTGATGTGGTAAAAAGCTTGCTTACCGTTCAAAACCAGAATCCAGCTTTTACCAGGCTTAAAATATTTTTTAACCAGCTGGAGGATTTGCTGCAAGGCATCTTAACCCTGCGCGAGCTTACCCCTAAAACCCGAGACCAGGTTTTAAGCTTCGGTGAGCGCTGCTCAACTATAATGATTTGCAAAATAGCGGCACAATATTTCCCCGAATCGCATTGTGTTGACGCATCTGAACTGATAAAAACCGACAGCGCTTTCGGCAATGCAAAAGTAAATATGGACCTGACCGAATTGCTTATCCGCGGTTTTCAGCAGGAACATAGCGATAAGGTACTTTTTATAACCGGCTTTATTGCTTCTAACGACGCGGGCCAAATAACTACGCTCGGCAGAGGCGGCAGCGATTATACCGCAGCTATATTTGGCGCCGCCTTAAATGCCAGTGAAATACAAATATGGACTGATGTAAACGGTATGATGACCGCCGACCCACGCATGGTAAAAAAAGCCTTTTCCCTGCCGGAGCTAACCTATACCGAAGCGATGGAGCTATCCTACTTTGGCGCCAAGGTAATTTATCCGCCTACCATGATACCGGCATTTTTGAAAAAGATACCTATCGTCATTAAAAATACTTTTGAGCCGGAGTTTGAGGGAACTGTTATCCGCCATGATTGTAAGCCATCAAACCTGCCGATAAAGGGTATATCATCCATCAACAATATCAGCATCCTCAATTTGGAAGGCAGTGGCATGGTAGGTAAATCCGGTTTTAGCGGCAGGCTGTTTTCATTACTGGCAAGGGAGCAAATCAATATCATATTAATTACCCAGTCATCATCAGAGCATAGCATAACCTTCGCTATAAATCCCGGAGATACTGCTAAAGCCAAACAGTTGATAGAGCAGGAATTTGAACTGGAACTGCTGGCAAAAAAGCTGGACGAGGTGGTAATAGAGCAAAACCTTGCCATCATAGCTATAGTAGGCGAAAATATGAAACAAACACCGGGCGTATCGGGCAAGTTGTTTCATGCGCTTGGCAGAAATGGGGTAAATGTGCGGGCAATTGCACAGGGCTCATCAGAGTATAATATTTCGGTGATTATTTCAGTGCACGACCTAGCCAAGGCGTTGAACGCTGTGCACGATGGTTTCTTTACCCAGCTCACCAAAACGCTGCATGCTTTCTGTTTAGGTACCGGCAACATAGGCCAAACCTTGTTTAAACAACTAAACGCGCACAGCAATTACTTACAGGAGCACAACGGCATACAGGTTAAAATTGCCGGCGTGAGCAATACCCGTAAGATGATTTTTAGTGGCGATGGCATTTCGCTGGATAACTGGCAGGAAGACCTCCAGGCCAATGGAGAGGCTGCCGACTTAAAAGAATTTGTAGCCCGGATGAAAGGCATGAACCTGCCCAACTGTGTGTTTATAGATAATACCGCCAGCCCGAAACCGGTGGAGTTTTACGAGGAAGTTTTCAACTCGAATATATCTGTTATTACCTGCAATAAAATCGGCAACTCAGCATCGTACCAGCAATATAAAACTTTTCATGATGCGGCTAAACAGCACGGCGTCGACTTTTTTTATGAGACCAACGTTGGTGCTGGCCTGCCTATCATCGGCACATTAAAAAACCTGATGAACAGCGGCGACAGGATAGCGAAAATAGAAGCCATATTATCGGGTACTATATCCTTCATCTTTAATAATTTCAAAGGCGATGCCTGTTTTCACGATGTGGTGAAAGAAGCACAGGACAAGGGCTACACCGAGCCCGACCCGCGTGATGACCTAAGCGGCAGGGATTTTATGCGGAAAATATTAATCCTCGCGCGTGATGCTGGTTACCCAATGGAGGAGGCTGACGTACATATTGAAAATATGCTGCCGCAAGCCTGCCTTGATGCACAAACCGTTGATGAGTTCTACGCAGCCTTAAAAGCCGAGGATACTTTTTTCGCGAAATTAAAAGCAAAGGCGGAAGCCGAAAACAAAGTGGTACGTTACATAGGCAAGCTGGAAAACGGCAAGGCTGCAATTACCTTGCAAATGGTTGACGAAAGCCACCCTTTCTTTACTTTATCGGGAAGCGATAATATTATATCGTTCACCACCGACAGGTACCGCGAGCGCCCGCTGGTTGTAAAGGGCCCCGGCGCAGGCGCAGAGGTTACCGCTGCCGGCGTATTTGCAGATTTAATAAACGTAGGAGCGTAAGCGCCGAATCAAGAGTCAAAAACCAAGACAATTAGAATTCATTCGATAATAATATGGAAGATAACATCGCAATAGAAAAAAAAATAGCACCGGCACTCTCTTCCGTTGGAGGTGGTCAAAGCATTCACGTCTTCGCACCTGCTACCGTTGCCAACGTGGTTTGCGGTTTCGATGTGCTTGGCTTTGCCGTGAATGAGCCGGGTGATGAGGTAATTATGCGACTGACCAATAAACCCGGTATCACCATTAGCAAGATTACCGGCGATAACGGCCGTTTGCCCCTCGACCCTGCAAAAAATACAGTAAGCGTAAGCGTACAGCACTATCTAAACAGCATTGGCCGGAATGATATTGGACTGGATATAGAACTGCATAAAAAAATGCCCATCGGCAGCGGGCTTGGTTCAAGCTCGGCAAGCACAGTAGCCGGACTATTTGCAATCAAAACGCTCCTGGGTGATGATGCCGACCCATCGAAACTGCTGCCCTTTGCCATGAAGGGCGAGGAAATGGCTTGTGGGTATGGTCATGCGGACAACGTTGCTCCTGCCTTGTTTGGCGGTTTTGTGTTGATACGCAGCTATGAACCGCTGGACGTAATCAGGCTGCCGCATCCTGAAAATCTGCATTGCGCTATAGTTTTCCCCGATGTTGATGTGCCTACCCGCGAGGCCCGGCAAATCATCCGTAAAAACATTCAAATGAAGGATGCCGTTACGCAATGGGGCAACATAGCCGGCCTGGTGAGCGGTTTGTTTATGAACGATATTGGCCTGATAGGCCGCAGCATGAAAGATATTTTGGTGGAACCGGTACGCTCTATGCTTATACCCGACTTTTACAAAATGCGCGATATGGCAATGAAATTAGGTGCGGTAAGCTTTGGTATATCCGGGTCAGGGCCGTCAGTTTTTGCTTTTACAGAAGATGCAGATACAGCACACCGCATCACCCAAAAATTACAGCAGCATTTAACCGGTTTGAGCATCGGCAGTAATACTTATGTATCAACCATAAATGATAATGGCCCACGAATTTTGTGATGTGCGAATATGCAGATGTGCGAATTAAAACTTAAACAGCAAATAAATCCGAAATCGAAATTCCGAAATCCGAAATCAAACAATGAAATTATATAGCACCAATAACCCATCTATCCGCGTATCCTTCAAAGAGGCGGTCTTTAACAGTATGCCGCAGGATAAAGGCCTGTACATGCCGGTAACAATTCCACGTCTTGATGAAAAATTCCTGAACAATCTCGACCAGTACACATTGCCGGAAATTGCTTTCCATGTAGCCAAAAATCTGCTTGGTGATGATACCCCTGATGACGATTTACAACACATTATTCAGGATGCTATTAACTTCCTGGCGCCGGTTGTAAAGCTGGAAGAAAACATATTTGTGCTGGAACTGTGGCACGGGCCATCGCTGGCATTTAAAGATTTTGGTGCCCGGTTTATGAGCCGCGTAATGAGCTATTTTTTGGAGGAAGGCGAAAAACAGCTGGACGTATTGGTCGCCACTTCCGGTGATACCGGCGGTGCGGTGGCGCTCGGTTTTTTAGGCGTGCCGAATACCCGCGTTACCATACTTTACCCCAAAGGAAAAGTAAGCGGCATACAGGAATTGCAGCTGACTACCAATGGGCAAAACATTCGCGCTATCGAGGTAGATGGGACTTTTGATGATTGCCAGGATTTGGTAAAGCAGGCATTCACAGACAAAGATTTGAATGAAAAATTCAGGCTGACCTCAGCTAATTCCATCAATATTGCACGATTAATACCGCAGACCTTTTATTATTTTAATGCTTACGCACAGCTATTAAAACAGGGTATCAATAAAGTAGTATTTTCGGTACCAAGTGGCAATTTCGGTAATCTCGGTGCCGGATTGCTGGCCTGGAAAATGGGCTTACCTGTTGAGCATTTTATAGCCGCCACAAATGCTAATGATGCTGTGCCTGAATATTTAAAATCGGGCGTTTATCAACCAAAACCATCAGTAGCTACATTGAGTAATGCCATGGATGTGGGCAACCCAAGCAACTGGGTGCGTATTGCCGATTTATTTAAGGATGATGCGGACTCACTGAAAAAACTGGTAAGCGGCTACAGTTATAACGATGAAGAAACATTGGAAGCAGTTAAATTTATTAATGATAATTACAATTACGTAGCTTGTCCGCATACCGCCATAGCCTGGCAAGCCCTACGCGATTACCAGCAGGATAATTTTAAAGCTGATATGGCCGGCGTGTTTTTATCAACCGCACATCCCTGTAAGTTTCCGAATGTATTTCCTGAAAGCATAGCGGCTAAGATTGACACGCCTCAGCAGGTGGCCGAACTGCACAACAAGGAAAAACAAGCCGTGAGTTTAGGAAAGGATTTTGACGGATTTAGAAGATATTTACTAGAGAATGAATAAATTTAGAGGAAATGGAAAAGGACACTAATGAAGAGCCTGATTGGTTTGATGAATTAAGCGAAGAACAACAACAATCAATACTCAGAGGACTTGAACAGGCTGATAATGGAGAGTTTATTACGCACGAAGAGGCAGTAGCCAGGTTCGGGTCGTAATTATTATTCATCACCATTGGCTGCACTCCACAGCCGGAAATCGAACCCCAAAGTTTAAAGCGTGAAAATAATATCCCAAACATATCTAACAGACCAGCAAAAGGAAGCTACTTTAAAAATCTGGAACACCGAATACCCGGTCAGGCTCCAGATGTCGGCGATGGCAGATTTTGATGCGTTTTTAAACGCATTGATAGCACCCAAATACTACTTGCTATTAGATGATGAAAATATTGCAGGCTGGGCAGCTACCTTTACCGCAGGCCCTGTTCGCAGCTTTTTTATTATGCTGAATGGCGCATATCACGGAAAAGGATATGGAACAACTTTACTAAATGAACTGAAAAAGGAAGGTCCGCAGCTCTTCGCCTGGGCAATCGACCATAATAACGATGTTAAGCCTGACGGCAAACCATATCCATCACCCATAAATTTCTATCTTAAAAATGGCTTTACCGTTAATAACGACTTGCGGTTGGAGAATGAGGCGCTGTCAGCTGTTAATATTCTTTGGGAAGCCAAATAACGTTTATTTCCTACTTTTACCTCCATGATTAACACCATCATCTTCGACCTCGGTGCAGTTTTAATTGACTGGAATCCGCATTATATGTACCGCACCATCTTCAGCGATGAAGAGGAAATGAAAAATTTCCTCGCTACCGTAACTACTTCCGACTGGAACGAAGAGCAGGATGCCGGTCGCTCATTGGCCGATGGTACAGAAATACTGGTTAAACAATTCCCGGAGCATGAGGATAATATCCGTGCATTTTATGGCCGCTGGGACGAAATGCTGGGCGAGGCCTTTCATGACACCGTTGAGGTATTCAGGGAGTTAAAGGAAAGCGGCAAATACAAAATATATGCATTAACCAACTGGTCGGCAGAAACCTTCCCGATCGCGTTGGAACGTTTTGAGTTTTTGCATTGGTTTGATGGAGTTGTGGTATCCGGCGCTGAGAAAATGCGTAAGCCCGCACCTGAGTTTTATCAATTGCTTTTGGACCGCTACCATGTAAAAGCCGACGAAGCTTTATTTATTGATGATAATCACCGCAATATTTTAGCAGCAGAGAAATTGCGGATACATTGCGTTCATTTTGTTGGTGCGGAAGAGTTGAGAGGAAGGCTGGAAGAGTTGGATATATTCTAATTTTTTGAACCTTGATTATTCAACTTTTTGCCAGCAACACCTTCCACGCATCCATCACCCTACCTTCATCAAGTAATTGCTTAGCTTTAATATGTGTTTGCATCTCTGCATCATCTGCGTTAAGCAGCCCGTTAATCCCCTCTGATAATTTATAGGCCTCAATTTCCTCTGCGGATGGCAAAACCTCTACATTACCCAATTGCCCCAAATTATTGCCGGTAAGCACTTTTGAATCACGGATAGCGAAAGGAATAGCATCTACACCAATACCAAGGGTTCGTACCGGTTTGGCTACCTCAAAAAGATTATCACTGGTAACGCGGCAATACCAATCGCCGCCGAGGCGGGCTACGTGGTCCATTTTACATTGGTCTATTTTACCGTTATCGCCCAAAACCGTTTCGCTGACATGTATCAGCTTAACTTCTGCAATAACCAGGTTGCCAGCCCCTGCACCATGCCCCAACTGCACGATATCTTTTACTATGCACTCCAGTTGCACCGGAGATTCAGCTACGCGCGGAGGCTTCACCATTTCGGATGGCAGCATGGTAAAGCCGGCCTTTATAAACTCGTTAACACCTTTGGGATACTCAACACTTGCCAGCGAGGCCTGCTGCACCATATCGTAGTTTACAATATTGATTACACATTCGGCCACTTCGCGAATATTTTCGAGGGTATGCTTGGTTGTGTTACCCCTAACCCTGCGTGACGGGGAGAATACGCAAGTAGGCGGGTTTACGCTGAATAAATTAAAGTAACTAAAAGGACTAAGGTTAACAGCCCCTTCTTTATCGATGGTAGACGCAAAGCATATTGGCCGCGGCGCTATGGCGCAATTCAATACGCTTTGTATCTCAACAGGCGATAAGTCGGATGTTTTTAAAGTAAGCATGTATTTGTCGAAAAGTTGTAACGTTGGAAAATTTCAAGGTTATTTCTTCTTCAACTTCAATATTGAGAAACCACTATCTGATTTTTCAATAATGTTGCCGAGCATGCCAAGGCCGGTAACTTCCATTTCAACCAAATCGCCTGGCTGTAGCCATTGTGTTTGATAGTTGGGATCGTTTAACAAACCTGTGCCGTTAAGTTCCAGAAAGCATCCGGTACCTACTGTGCCTGAACCAATAACATCACCAGGCAGCACATCACAGCCGTAGGCGCAGCGTTCTATAATTTCGGCAAAGGTCCAGTCCATATCAGCAACATTGCCAAGAGACACCTGTTTACCGTTAACCACACATTTCATTTCAAGGTTATAAGCGTTGCCTACATGACCTGGTTTTGGAGCAACTTTATATTGTTCCAATTCATCTGGCGTTACCAGCCATGGGCCAATAACCGTACAAAAATCTTTTCCTTTTGCCGGACCGAGATTCAGCATCATCTCCTCCATTTGCAGCGTGCGGGCGCTCATATCGTTCATAATCATGTAGCCGGCAATTAATGTATCAGCATCAGCGGCTTTAATATTGCGGGCTTTCTTGTTAAGCACCACCGCCACCTCCAATTCAAAATCCAGCTTTTCAAAATGATCGGGCATGCATTCTATTTCGCCAATGCCTTGTATGGCGTTGTGATTGGTAAAATAAAATATTGGATATTGATCGAATTCAGCAATCATACCCACGCCGCGATTACGTCTCGCTGATTCTACGTGCTGTCTAAAGGCGTATCCATCCCGGCATGATGTGGGATGCGGTACCGGCGCCAGCATTTCAAAAAACAGTTCCTCTTTAGCTTCCATCTTCCCCGAACTGATAGCCGCGTTAACTTTCTGTGCGCGCTCCATTAATTCATCGCCGCCCCATAAAAAGTCATTCATGTTATCGGGTATCAGCTTATCGCACGAACTGAGGTTATAAATATGTCCTTTTATAAAAACGCCAAGGTGCTCACGGTCTTCTGTTTTATAGGAAACTAGCTTCATAGAGATATAATAATTGGTGGTTGCGCCAAAGCTAAGGATTTTTAGTCCGAAAGTCAGTAAAGTCCGAAAAGTCGGAAAGATTCTTGGCGTATGGCCGATGATTATCCACTATATCTTACTTTCTTTCGGACTTCCGGACTTTACTGACTTTTCGGACTTCTCCTTGCATTTCTCAGTAAAATTACCCTACCTTTGACTAACCATATTATGAGCATACAAAGGCATTTTCTATTTTCCCTTGGCCTCACTTCAATGAGTGATGCTTCTTCTTTCAGGGATGCCGTGCTCGCTAAAATCGTTCTGGCGCAATACTAAGTTGTTGTAAGGTTGAAAAGTTGAAGGTTGTAATGTTTTGATTATCAATCCGACTTTAAAACTATATATACTTCCAAACGTTTTTATTTAAACCGATTATATGCTGTAGCCTGGAACATTCCAGCTTTACAACATTCAAACATTTCAACATAAAAACAATGCCTGTTTATCATACTTTAGGAGCTATTCCGCCAAAGCGGCATACGCAGTTCCGCAAGCCGGATGGTACGCTGTACGCCGAAGAACTGGTGTCAACAGAGGGCTTCAGCAGTCTGTATTCGCTGGTGTATCATGCCTATCCCCCCACCCTTGTAAAAGAGTTGGGTGAGCCCTATTCTGTTGAGCCGAAAATAGCCCGCGAAAAACATCTCAAACATACCAGCTTGATAGGTTTTAAAATTGAACCGGAGGATGATTATCTAAAAAGCCGCAAACCGGTTTTGGTGAACAGCGATTTGCATATTTCGCTGGCCGCACCCCGCAAGTCGATGACCGACTATTTCTATAAAAACAGCCAGGCAGACGAAGTGGTGTTTATCCATGAAGGCTCGGGTACTTTAAAAACCGGCTATGGCAATATCAAATTTGTCTATGGCGATTATTTAATTATCCCTCGCGGCACCATTTATCAAATGGAATTTGACACGCCTGATAATCGATTATTCATCACTGAAAGTTTCAGCCCGATACGCATACCTAAGCGCTATACCAATGCTTATGGTCAGCTAACCGAGCAGGCGCCTTATTGCGAACGCGATATCAAGCGCCCCACTGATTTAGAAACCCATGATGAAAAAGGCGACTTCAAAATCCTTATAAAAAAGCAGGGGCTTATTTATCCATACATCTATGGCACGCATCCTTTCGATTTTATCGGCTGGGATGGTTTTCATTACCCATGGGCATTTTCGATTCATGATTTTGAGCCGATAACTGGCCGCCTGCACCAACCGCCGCCGGTACACCAGACTTTCGAGGGCCATAATTTTGTTATCTGCTCGTTTGTGCCGCGTAAGTTTGATTATCACCCACTGTCGATACCCGCACCTTACAATCACAGCAATGTAGACAGCGACGAACTGCTTTACTACGTTGATGGCGATTTTATGAGCCGTAAAAGTGTGGTTAAAGGACAAATTACGCTACACCCAGGCGGCATCCCGCACGGACCACACCCAGGCTCGGTTGAGAAATCTATTGGTAAAGAGGCAACTGATGAACTGGCTGTAATGATAGACCCCTTCCGTCCGCTAATGCTGACTGAAGACGCTATTAAAATTGAGGACGAAAATTATTATAAAAGCTGGATGTAAGAAGGTGAAAGGTTAAAGCTGAAAGGCAAAAGCTTTTTAATTCACTAATTCACCCAATCATTAATTCACTAATTAAAAATGGAAACACTAACTTTAGATAGAGAACAAAAAACAACTGATTTTTTACCGCTTAATGGTACTGATTACGTTGAATTTTATGTAGGCAACGCCAAGCAGGCGGCCTTTTATTATAAAACGGCATTCGGCTTCCAGGATTTGGCTTATGCCGGTCCGGAAACGGGCGTGCGCGACCGGGCTTCGTACGTATTGCAGCAGGGCAAAATTCGCCTGGTACTGACAACGCCCCTGCATTCTGAACATCCGATAGCCGAACATGTAAAGAAACATGGTGACGGCGTGAAAGTACTGGCGCTATCAGTCGATGATGCTTATGATGCTTTTTACCAAACCACAAGCCGCGGGGCAGAACCTTACCAGGAACCGCAAACCATTACAGACGAATTTGGCGAAGTTCGCACCAGCGGTATCAAGCTTTACGGCGAGACTGTGCACCTTTTTATCGAACGTAAAAACTATAAAGGTGCGTTTTTACCGAACTATCAAAAAATTGATACCGGCTATCACCCGACCCCAACAGGCCTGGTGCATATCGACCATTGCGTGGGCAACGTTGGCTGGCACAAAATGAACGAATGGGTTAATTTTTATGAAGACATCATGGGCTTTCGTAATATATTAACTTTCGATGATAAGATGATATCGACCGAGTACTCTGCGCTGATGAGTAAGGTAATGAGCAACGGTAACGGTTTTGTTAAATTCCCGATAAACGAGCCGGCTGAAGGCAAGAAGAAATCGCAGATTGAAGAATACCTGGAATTTTATGAAGGCGAAGGGGTACAGCACCTCGCGCTCGCAACCAACGATATCGTTAACACCGTTACTACGCTGCAAAGCCGGGGCATTGAATTTTTAACGGTACCGACCACTTATTATGATGAGCTTGTAGACCGTGTAGGGCATATTGATGAAGACCTTGAACCTTTGAAAAAGCTAGGCATCCTGGTTGATCGTGACGATGAAGGATATTTACTACAGATATTTACCAAACCCGTTGAGGATAGACCTACTTTGTTCTTCGAGATCATCCAGCGTAAAGGCGCAAAATCCTTCGGCGCGGGAAACTTTAAGGCGTTGTTTGAAGCCATTGAGCGGGAGCAGGAAATTAGAGGAAATCTTTAATTTCGGATTTTCGATTTCGGATTTATTATTTTAGCCGGGCATTAGCCCGGTTTTTTTATGACTGCTGTTAGCGAAATCATCGACATCTTAAAAGAAAAATCCAACGAGAAATACAAGGCTGGGATGAAGCGCTTTGGAATTGCTGATGAATTTGCATTGGGTATCCCCCTCCCCGAATTGAGGAAGCTGGCGAAGCTGATAAAAACAGACCATACCCTTGCCCTTGACCTGTGGAAAACTAAAATTCATGAAGCGCTGCTCCTCGCTTCCATGATTGCCGACCCCAAACAATTAACCAAGGCGCAAGCCGACAGCTGGGTTCATGATTTCTATTCGTGGGACGTGTGCGACCAGGTTTGCGGAAACCTGCTCGACCGGACTCCTTTTGCCCTGGATAAAGCCCGCGAGTATTCAACCAGTGAAAAGGAATTTGTAAAAAGGGCAGGGTTTGTGCTGATGGCAGAGTTTGCCGTGCACGATAAAAAAGCCCCTGATGATGCATTCAGGCCATTTTTTGCAATTATGGAGCGCGAAGCCTGGGATAACCGCAATTTTGTAAAGAAAGCCGTTAACTGGGCACTTCGCCAAATCGGTAAACGAAATGAAAATTTGCGCGCTGAAGCGATAGAAACCGCTCGGCGAATTTTAACGCAAAATACCAAAAGTGCCAGGTGGATTTCCACTGATGCGTTAAATGAACTATCAGGCAAATGATTGATAATTATTAATTAATTTTCAGGCTTTTAGCACCAAATATTACCTCCCATCCTTTCATTTTACATATTATTGCCAACCATTGTTGAGTGGTTTTCGTATAAGGTTGGCTTACCAATTTTGCCGCTTTAAGTTTTGGCATAAATTTTTCTATTGGTAATGCTGTTGGCTGTTGATTAAACGATATGAGCTGGACTTTACTATGAGCATTATTGAGGGGGACAATTTTTATTCTGACGATGCATCTCATCTTGCTCAAATAATTGATCAATTAAATGCGGGCATCTGGGAATATAACGTTAGCACTAAAAACGTTAAGTGGTCTGCCGGTTTCTATACCATTTTAGGGTATGTTCCGGGAGAGATTGAGTGTTCCTATAACTTTTTTCTTGATGAGCTGCTTTATCACCATGACAAGCCCATATTTTTAAAAGCCCTTCACACCCGTTCAGCCGAGCAAACCAATACGGTTCAAATCAGGCTTTTAACAAAGTCTTCCGGCTACCAATGGTTCGAAAGCGTTACCAGGAAGTGGGAAGAAAACGGCGTGGCTAAATTTACCGGCTCGCTGGTGAATATCAATAAGTCAAAAATATTAAGCCTGCGTTCAGCACAAAATGATTTTCTGTTTGCCGAAACCGGTACCATCGCAAAAATCAGCGGCTTCGAGATTGATGTGCCTACTTTGAACCTGTGGCTGTCGAAAGAGGCGTATGATATTTACGAATTAAATGACCAATATAAACTAAGCATTGAAGACGCCGTAGGCTATTTTGAACCGCAATATCGCCCGCTGCTAAACGACGCCATCGATAATGCTATAAAGTTCTGTAAGCCTTACGATTTGGAATTACTTTTTCGCTCGGCTAAAGGCAATTTAATATGGGTGCGTGCCAAGGGTTTGCCTATTATTGATGACTATGGCAAGTGCGTTAAAATAAGAGGTATCCTCCAGGATATCGACAATATCAAAAAGAAAGGCCTTGCGCTGCAAACATCTATTAATTCGCTTAACGACCAAAACAAGCGCCTGCAGAATTTTGCCTACATTGTTTCGCATAACCTGCGCTCGCACTCAGGTAACCTTCAGTTCATGGTCAACCTCCACGAGGAAAGCGAGTCGGCGGAAGACAGGGCAGAGGTGTTTGCACATATTAAATCCATCAGCGGAAGCCTGGCTACTACTGTCGAGCATTTGAATGAAATTGTGATGATACACACCGAAACAGATAAAGAGCGTAAAACGCTTGAATTCGAAGAGGTGTTTAAAACTGTAATGTCTGCGCTGCAAAGCAATATAGATTCAACCCATGCCAGGGTAGAATACGACTTCACCCAATGCCCGGTTATTGAATATATATCGGCTTACCTGGAAAGCATATTCCAAAACCTGCTTACCAACGCGCTTAAATATCGTCACCCCGACAGGCCACCGGTCATCACCTGCCGCACGTTGAGGGATAATAACCACGTTTATATGCTGTTTGAAGATAACGGCATCGGCATAGATATGGAACGTTATGGCGATAAGGTATTCGGTATGTATAAAACCTTCCACCAGAATACAGACGCTAAAGGCATCGGCCTGTTTATTACCCGCAACCAGATCGAATCAATGGGTGGTACTATTAAGGTTGATAGTACGGTGAATGTGGGTACCAAATTCACTATTAGGCTGGTATAAAAGCCCAGATTTACGAAGTTTCATAATTACTAAGTCTGGGAGATGTATGTCTGGGGATATTACCCCAATATCTCCTTAATATCCTCCACCGAAAGCGATTTTATAAAGCTTTCTTCAGTTGTAATTAGCGAGCGGGCTACGCTTAGCTTGCGTTGCTGCAATGCCAGGATTTTTTCTTCAACGGTATCTTTGGTGATAAATTTATAGATAAATACGTTTTTGGTTTGACCGATTCGGTGTGTACGGTCTATCGCCTGCTGTTCAACAGCAGGGTTCCACCATGGATCGAGGATGAACACGTAATCAGCCTCTGTAAGGTTGAGGCCCACACCGCCGGCTTTTATCGATATCAGGAATACCCGCGTTTTTTCATCTTCCTGGAATTGTTTTACCACATCGCCGCGGTTTTGGGTGCTGCCATCCAGGTAAGCATAGGTAATCTTCTCGCGGTCGAAATATTCCCGGTAGATATTTAGCTGTTTTACAAATTGCGAAAATATAAGCACCTTGTGATTGCCCTCGAGCACGTTAGCAAGCGTGTGCACCACGTTCTCGAATTTGCCTGAATCGCCCTCATAATCCTGGTCAATCATTACCGGGTGATTGGCAATCTGTCTTAATTTTATCAGGCCCTGCAACACATGAATTTGTGTTTTTGCAAAAGTGCCGTCTTCCAGGCTCTTTAAGAGTTCATTCCGGTATTCTGATTTGACGTTCTCGTAAACCTCGGCCTGTTCCTCGCTCATCTGGCAATAGAACAAGTTCTCTGTTTTTGGCGGAAGCTCTGTAGCTACCTGCTCTTTGGTGCGTCGTAAAACGAACGGTTTTATCAGCGCCTGTAGCTTACGCGCCTTATCTTCATCCTTTTTCTTTTCTATCGGTGTTACAAACTCGTTCAAAAAGAATTGCTGTGCACCAAGCAGGCCGGGGTTGATAAAAGACATTTGTGTCCACAAATCATTCACCGAGTTCTCAACCGGCGTTCCGCTCAATATCAGCTTAAAGCGCGATTTTAACTGCCTCACTGCTTGGAACGATTTGGATGACGGATTTTTAATGTTCTGGCTTTCGTCCAGGATCACGTAGTCGAAAAAATAACTATCAAACAAATCGATATCTATACGGCTGATACCATAAGTTGTTATCACCACATCGTAATTGGCAAACACTTCCGGCGATTTATAACGGAAAGTACCGGTATGCACCATCAGCCTTAACTGCGGACTGAATTTTTTAGCCTCGTTAAGCCAGTTGTATATCAGCGAGGTGGGCATTATCACCAGCGAGGTAGCTTTACCTCCAGCAACTTCGGTGTCTTCTTTATGCTTTTGCAGCAGGGCCAGGGTCTGTATGGTTTTACCCAAACCCATATCATCAGCCAAACAGCCGCCAAAATGATAGTCCTTTAAAAAATGGAACCAGTTGTATCCTGCTTTCTGATAGGGTCGCAGGTCGCCCTGGAAGTTTTGCGGCATAGCCACGTCTTCCAGCTCGTCAAAATCGAGTAGCTTTTGCAGTTTGCGGTTCATGGTAACGCTGGCCATCTCACCCTCAGCAAGGCTGTTTATAAGGCCGATATGCTGCCTTTTAAGTTTTAAACCTTCATCCCCGTCTGCAAAATGCAGCAGGTTACCATATTGCGAAAACCATTTTTCAGGAATAATGGCAATTTCGCCCGATGGTAATAAAAACTCCTTTTTCCGGTTAAGAATATGATGTTTTAACTGGATGAAAGGTATGCTGTAGGAGCCGAAATAAACGATGGCCTCTATATCGAACCAATCATTATTTTCCGATACGGTCAGGTCTATTTTACTGGTGCCGAACACGTAACGCTTTTGACTGTTTGAATCGGGCTGCTCTATTTCAAAATCTTCGGCAATCAGCTTGTCGTAGTGCTGGTTAATCCACTCGAATACCGAAAAGGAATTATTGTCCTCTTCGTCTTTAGCATCTACCTCCAGATTTTTAAACATGGCGGATGCCGTCTTCAATCCCAGCGCCTCCAACTGGTTAAACTTATTTTTCTCCCAGGTAACCGAGCGTTTAATGCGATGAAAAGTATAATCATCACCGTTTTGCTCCATCCGTACCGAAATCAGCCGTTCATCCCCGTAAGGGAAAACATAGCCGGCATATTTAAAATACAGCTGGATCTGCGAGGTGCCGCCATCTACATATATTGGCTTTATAACAGGCCTTGCATCATATTTTTCGGTATTGATAGTAAAACCCTCGGCGTATACATGGTGCTTCTCTATCAGCGGCGCCACAAACTTTTCGAAGTAGGAATGCTCCGATGTTTTCGGGATGGCAATGTACCGTTTGTTTAAAAAAGGCACCAGCTTTTTACCTTCTATCTCTTTTTCAAAAAAATAAAGCGTATCGTCAAGCAGCATCCATGCGGGATGGTTGCAGATAACCTCCGCATTTTTAAACATGAACTCGATGCGCATACCCTCGTATTTGATGGTAGGAAAGTAGCGTATTTCTTCTTCGTTACGCCTGAAATGGAAAAGCACCGTAGCAGGTTCAGTAGCCATTTGCAGCTTGCGCTCGCCCGGATAGCCTTCCTTGCTCATTTGGTACAGCGGCTTAACTCTTAATAGGGCAAGCGCCTCGGCCATCCGTTTTTCAATTTTAGGGCGCAGGGTATCAAAAAGCTGGTCGTTAAATACCTTAGTGAAGAATTCGAACGGGCGGATGGGTTTTTTATAGAACTTTTTTATCAGGTTGCCCTGCTCCATTTCTTCCAGTATCTTAATCAGCTTGATGTCCAGCTCATCGGTGCAGTGGGCAAATTCTTTAGCTGTGTTTGAAAAAAGACGCTGGTAAGTGAGGGAGAACTCTCCGTTGGGATTTAACTGAACTACGTGGGGCTCAATTACGTACGACAAATATTCATGCTTTGCAATGGCATAAATAATCTGGCAAGGCTTGCTGCTATCGACACGTAACATAACTTCTGATAAAAAAATTTATAGAAGCTACATCAAGAAAAAATTCAAACGTAAACAGAATTTGGATGAAGTGGAAATGTTTTTTGTGAAATAGTTGTTAACAGTTAGTTCATGGTTCATTATTGATAGTTCTTGGTAGCTGCGGTGGGTGTTGACTTTTTTCTGTAGAGACACAACACTTGTGTCTCGCATCATACAGGTTTCAACCATGCAATTATCAGATATATCGGCAACATGTCCTGCGGGAGACGCAAGTGTTGCGTCATATCAATTATGATTCAATGTGCAAGTGGCGCTTGCACAATTACAGATTAGATGCGCCAATCTCCACTTCCCCCTCAAACACCCTCTTCGCAGGCCCTTCTAAAAATATATCGGTGAATGTATGCCCGTCATAATCAAAACGGATATTCATATCTCCGCCCAAAACCTTTATTGGCGTGTCGATATGCCCTGACTGATTATTATGCTTAGCCATAGCCAGCGCCACAGCGGTTACGCCGGTTCCGCAGGCGAATGTTTCATCTTCAACGCCGCGCTCGAAGGTGCGAACAAAATAGCCGTCAGCAGTTGGCTCAACAAAGTTTATGTTAATGCCTTCTTTGCGGTAAGTATCGTTATTACGGATAGCGTAACCTTCCTGGTAAACGTCTTTGTCTTTTAAATTTTCGGCAAAAGTGATATAATGCGGAGAGCCGGTATTGATAACATAAGCCTCATCATCACGATTTACTGTATCCACATCAATCATTTGCAGGCTTACCCAATCGCCTTCCGCTGAAATTTTGGCATAATGAGGGCCATCAACTGCCAAAAAGTTTGTCTCTGTGTCAACAACCCCTAAATGTTTGGCAAAAGCCACGATGCAGCGCCCGCCATTACCGCACATGCTGCTAGGCTGGCCATCGGCGTTATAATAAATCATCTCAAAATCGTAGCCGTCGCGGTTTTGCAGGAACATTATTCCATCTCCGCCAATGCCGAAGCGGCGGTCGCATAAACCGGCAATTAATGCCGGATTATGATGATTTACTACGTTATCACGGTTATCAACTAAAATAAAATCGTTGCCAGCCCCCTGGTATTTATAAAAATGTATTTTCACAATATTGTCTTGATGTGCGAATGTGCGGATATGCAAATGTGCGGATGATTTGTAACTTATTTAATCATCTGCACGTCAATACATCTGCACGTCTGTCCGCTATGTATTATTGTTTAGCTAATTTTAACAAAATTTAACAAAAATACAGATAACTTACTATAGGTTCTGACGTCTATATGGTATTAAATTTGTTTTGTAAAATAAACTAAAAGAAAAGAGAGATAATATGAAAAAGTTTGGTTTAACACTATTGACTGCCTTTGTTGGCGGGGCCATGGCTTTAGGTGCGTACAAAGTTATTGAGAACAAGTATGCGGATAACATGAGCCTTGAAGATAAACAAAAGGTATATTATGCAACAAGCAATCATCTAACCCCTGCCACAAACACATCTAATCTATCATCAGCCGGGCAGGTTGACTTTACAGAAGCGGCTGCAGCTGTAACTCCTGCCGTCGTTTTTATTCGCACTACTTACGGTAACCAGGCGGCCGATGGACAAGAAAGCCAGATGCAGCGTATGTTTGGCGATATGTTCGGTCAGCGCGTTCGCCCTTCGGGCCCGCAAATGGCTTCAGGTTCAGGTGTAATTATTTCGCCGGACGGCTACATCGTTACCAATAACCATGTGGTGGAAAAAGCGGAGAAAATTGAAATTGTTACTAACGACCACCGCAACTATACAGCGAAAGTTATTGGCACCGACCCAAATACCGACCTTGCCCTGATAAAAATAGACGGACAGAACCTGCCTATTGTGAAATTGGGTAACTCCGATGCCGTTAAGGTTGGCGAGTGGGTATTGGCCGTAGGTAATCCATTTAAACTGACATCAACCGTAACAGCCGGTATTGTTAGTGCAAAAGGCCGGGCTATAGGCATTATCGGCAGCGAAGATCAGGAAGAAAATCCTTTTGGCCGTACGCAATATCAAAGTCGCCAGCCAAAATTGAACAGGGGTATCGAGTCGTTTATTCAAACTGATGCAGCCATTAACCCAGGTAACAGTGGCGGTGCGTTGGTAAATACTAACGGCGAGCTGATCGGTATTAACTCGGCTATCGCTTCGCATACCGGTTCGTATGAAGGTTATGGCTTTGCCATCCCTATCAACCTTGCTAAAAAGGTATTGGATGATATTCAGAAATTTGGCAACGTGAAACGCGGTTACGTAGGCGTTAGCTTTACAGAGCTTGATCAGGATAAAGCAAAAGACCTTAAAGTTGACAGAACTTATGGCTTATATGTAAACCAGGTTGTACCAAGCGGAGGCGCTGAGCAAGCTGGTATCAAGGAAGGCGACATCATCACCAAAGTTGAAGGCAATACCGTTAATGAGTCCTCAGATCTACAGGAACGTGTGGGACGTTTAGGCCCTGGTGATAAAATTCACCTGACCGTACTGCGCGGTAACGACGAAAAGAATGTTACCGTTACGCTTAAGGCAGACGCAGGTGCACCAAAAGTGGCAGCTAATAAAAACTCCGATGGCCTGTTCAATAAAATAGGAGCAAGCTTCTCTACGCTTACTGCTAACCAGAAAGCCAAGTTCCATGTGGCTAATGGCGTTATGGTTACTGAAGTTAAAGAAGGTGGTTTGTTCGATAATACCGACATCCCTGTTGGTTCAGTTATCAACCAGGTTAACAGGCAACCAATCAGCACTGTTGATGACCTTGATAAGGCATTGAGTAATCCCCGGAGTGGCATCCTTGTTATTTCAGGATATTATGCTGACGGTTCAAGACTGAAAGTTGCCGTAGAAGTACAGTAATAATAGGTAAAATTGATTATAGAAAACCCGGACTTAGTGCCGGGTTTTTTGTTTTGAAAAATCTGGTAAATCCCAATAAACCATTTTGAATTTTATCGTAATCAAGTGTAATTGACAGCCAGGGCGAAATATGTTATAGGTCAACGCCTAAATGTATCAGTATTGCCAACTTTTGTATAAATTCTTCCGGCGCTGCCGCCATAATTTTGCTTTATAAATTAACAAGTAAAACAATGGCAAAAACAATTTTTATAACAGGGGCTTCACGGGGATTTGGAAAAATCTGGGCTGAAGCATTTTTGAAACGTGGCGATAAAGTTATCGCTACCGCACGTAATACCGATACGCTTAACGATTTGGTTGCTGCTTACGGCAATGCGATACTTCCGATTCAGTTGGATGTAAACAACCGCGAACAGGTTTTCGCTGCGATTGAGCAGGCCAAACAACATTTCGGTACTATCGATGTGCTGATAAATAATGCCGGCTATGGTCTTTTCGGCACTATTGAGGAAACCACCGAACAGCAGGCACGCGAACAGATTGACACTAACGTATTTGGCCTGCTTTGGGCAACCCAGGCTGTGTTGCCGGTAATGCGTGCGCAGGGCCACGGGCACATTATACAGGTATCGAGCGTATTGGGCCTGGTAACGCTGCCGGTATTAGGCATATACAACGCCAGCAAATTTGCGGTTGAAGGTTTAAGCGAGACTCTTGCAAGCGAAGTAAAAGGCTTCGGGATAAATGTTAGTCTTATTGAGCCAAACGGCTTCTCGACCGATTGGGCAGGTGCCTCGGCAGCAAGTACTACTCCAATGGACGTGTATGAGCCGGTTAAGGCAGCTTTCCAGGCCGGGTTAACCGACGATATTTTTGGCGTTCCGGAAGCAACAGCCGATGCAGTGCTTAAGCTGGTTGATGCAGAAAATCCACCGTTACGTTTATTTTTAGGCAAAGTGGCCTTACCTTGGGTGAAGCAGGTTTATGCAGGCCGCCTGGCAGAATGGGAAGCGTGGGATAATGTAGCCTCGGCTGCGCACGGTAAATAAACAACCGGATCTAATATCGAGCACTGAGGTTTCCTCAACCCGGTGTTCGATATTTCCATCCTTTATTAAGTATTACAAACCGATTACGCATACCTGAAATTGGTAACGTATTTTTGATAGTATGAAACATTTTAAAAGCCTCGTCGAACTGCATCGCGCCAACAGTTTTCCGCCGCCTGAAAATCCTTTGTTGAGTTTATTCGAGTGCAATAAAACTTGCTCGATAGGGGAAACAGAATTCACCGGCGATTTTTACGTGATTGGCTTTAAAAAGCTGAAGTCGGGCGTGTTTTTATATGGGCGCACTAAATACGACCATCAATCCGGCTCCATGTCGTTCGTTAAACCCAGGCAGGCCATGCAACTAAAAAACCTGGAGTTTGAGGAGAATGGCTTCTTAATTTACATTCATGAGGATTTTTTGAACGGGCACGTGCTGCATAACGATATTAAAAAGTACAGCTATTTTGAGTACGAGGCCGACGAGGCATTGCATCTTTCGCCGAAAGAAGAGCAGATAATATGGGAACTGTACCGCAAAATTGAAATGGAATACAATAATAACCAGGATGAATACAGCCGCGATATCATACTGGCGCACATCGATTCAATTTTAAAATATTCGCAGCGGTTTTATAAACGGCAGTTTATTAACCGTACGGATATGTCGGGCAAGGTGATATCAAAGTTTAACGATGCGCTTAACCTGTATTTTGGGAACGGCCTGCTCGCCCAAAAGGGGCTGCCCACGGTAAAAATGATGGCAGACCAGCTTAACCTGTCAACCCGTTACCTGAGCGATTTATTAAAGCAGGAAACCGGCAAAACCGCAATCGAGCTTATTCATATTTTTTTGGTATCCGAAGCAAAAAACTTGTTAAAAGGCTCAGACAATAATATTGCTGAAACAGCTTATGCGCTGGGTTTTGATAACCTCCCTTATTTTTCGCGGTTGTTTAAAAAGGAAGTTGGCGTTAGCCCGAATCAATATAAAAAAGGGGCGACTAACTAATAATTGGTCATTGTTTCACCAATCATACGTGGAGGGTAAAAGCTTTCTACTGTTTGGACTTATCAGTTTTAGCTTTCGCTAAACTTTTCTTACCAGCATTCCAAAAAGCATGTAATTCCTCATTGGATTTGATCGCCAGTCGTAACCGTTCACCTGGCGGCTTCGCCAGCCAGATTTCCAACTACAGTTTTTTGATATGTTCCGGGGTATCTTCCATTATTCAATCAGATCGAACGTATTCAAATTTAGCTTTTTTATCCAATGATTGATGTGGTTCCATTCTAAATTGGCAAGTGAGGACAAGTTTTTGATATCCTGCATTTGAACCGCAGACTGCAATTCCTGAATCCAGATCATTTTTGAAATAAGCAAATTTTCTACAGAGACAGCATATATCTGAAGTCCCATAGCATCCACTAATTGTCTGCGCTCAAACTCGGTGATTCTGTATTCGTTGTTTTTTCAGCATATGAGGAATTTGCCGGGAATCAAAATATTCTATTATTGTGTCAAAAAAATCATTCGCAATCAAAGGTAAGCCATTAGATTTACGAAGTTTCAAAAACTTCGTAAATCTATCGTAGCGCAACTATTCTATATAGCTTTCGAGTATTTTAAACCCGCCAGTTGTTACCAATTCAACCTCCTCAATTATCTTCGGCAGCAAAATACAATCTCCCATTTTTACATTGTAGTCCTCACCATTTGCTTTCAAAATAAATTCTCCTTCAAAACAAACGTAAATCACAAATGAATCGAGATTGCTGTAGTCTTTGGTGGTAGATTTATCAAAATCGAGAACATTGGTGGTAAAATATGGGCAGCTCACCAGGTGAACGGTTTCGTCTTTCTCAGGTTGATATTTGGTTTTGTAATCAGCGTAATGTTTGTAATCTATAGCTGCCAGTGCTTCGTCTGTATGTAATTCGCGTTTGTGGCCATTGGCATCCACACGGTCGAAATCATAAATGCGGTAAGTGATATCCGATGTTTGTTGAATTTCAGCAATCAGTAAACCTTTGCCGATGGTATGCACGCGGCCCGCAGGTAAAAAGAAAACATCTCCGGCGTTGGCTTCCTCGCGGTTGAGGATATCCATAATATGGCCGCTATTCAGCTTGTCAAGATATTCTTGCTCGTTTGTTTCTTTGTTAAAACCGGAGATTAATGTTGAGCCAGGGTCGGATTCAATTACGTACCACATCTCAGTTTTGCCGAAAGAGTTATGGCGTTTTTTGGCCAGTTCATCGTTCGGGTGAACCTGTATCGATAAATCATCATTAGCATCTATGAATTTTACCAGCAGCGGGAATATGTTTCCGAAATGCGCATACACCTTCTCCCCTACCAATTCACCTTTAAATTGCTCCAATAAATCAGCCAAAGATTCGCCATCCAATGCGCCACCGTTGACTACCGAAACATCCGACTTAACCCCGGATATTTCCCAGGTTTCGCCACAGTTAGGCAATGAGCCGAAATCCTTGTGCAGGTAAGTCTTGATTTTCTGGCCGCCCCAGATTTTGTCTTTAAAGATGGTTTTGAATTTTAACGGATATAATGCTGACATAAGTAAATGTTTAAAGCTCCAAAGTTATTACTTTGAAAAAGCAAATAAGGTTTTTATGAAAATTAAACTATTTCCGTTCCCAAGAAGAAAATCCGAATATTTTCTATGCTGGCGTTTATTTTATTAAAATAAGAATGGAATCTCAAGTTGCTTGCAGATTTTCTTGCATAACACATTATCAAGTTCCTGGTGCCGTCCAACAGCAGTTTGTTTTTGATTGGCAAGATTAATATAGATTGCATGATTGCCCCCTTCTCTCAGCAATTGGCATCCATGTTTTTCAAGGTGCTTAACTAAAGCGGAGCGCTTCATCAGGTTAACTCAAGTTCTTCTACAATAACGTCTTTGCCAAGATACTCCCGCTCAGTAATTTCTTTATTGGTATCCAAAATCAATTTTAGAGCATCTAATAGGTTAGCTTTAAGCTCTTCCATAGTTTTACCCTGTGAGATTGCCGCCGGAACTTCTTCAATCTGACCAACCAGCCAACCATTTTCCCCTTGTTCGATAATTGCAGTAAACTTCATACTCAAATGTACTTAATATCCAACAAAAAAGTCCGCATATTTCTATACAGACTTTTAAATATTGCACAAAGACACAAGTATTGTGTCTCTACATTTTTATTATTTACCCAGCTTCGCTTTCAAATTTTCATCGATAGCAGCAAGGAATTCTTCGGTATATAAATAATCTACACCGTGCTCAACTTTTGGTTTGATGGTGATAGCAAGGTCTTTGGTCATTTTGCCGCTTTCTACGGTTTCAATGCAAACCTGCTCTAAAGCTTTACAGAAGTTGATCAGTTCCTGGTTATTATCTAACAAGCCGCGGAATTCTAAACCACGTGTCCACGCGAAGATTGACGCGATCGGGTTAGTTGAAGTTGGTTTGCCGGCCTGGTGATCACGGTAGTGACGGGTAACCGTACCGTGTGCTGCTTCGGCTTCCATAACGGTGCCATCAGGAGTAACCAGTGTCGATGTCATTAAACCTAATGAGCCAAAACCTTGCGCAACGGTGTCAGATTGCACATCGCCATCGTAGTTTTTACATGCCCAAACAAAATTACCATGCCATTTCAACGCAGATGCAACCATGTCGTCAATTAAACGGTGTTCGTAAGTAAGCTGGTTAGCTTCAAATTCAAGCTTAAACTCGTTATCATATATCTCCTGGAAGATATCTTTAAACCTGCCGTCGTATTTTTTAAGAATGGTGTTTTTTGTGGAAAGATATAAAGGCCATTTTTTAAGCAATGCCTGGTTAAAGCAAGCGCGGGCAAATCCTTTTATCGATTCATCGGTGTTATACATTGCCAAAGCAACGCCATCTCCTTTAAAGTTAAACACCTCGAACGATTGTTCCGGGCTGCCATCTTCCGGCGTAAACTTAATGGTAAGCTTTCCTTTTCCTTTAGTTAAAAAATCAGTAGCGCGGTATTGGTCGCCAAAAGCGTGACGGCCGATACAAATTGGAGCAGTCCAGTTAGGCACTAAACGCGGAACATTAGCCATAACAATAGGCTCGCGGAAAACAGTACCATCCAGAATATTACGGATAGTGCCGTTCGGAGATTTCCACATTTGTTTTAAATTAAATTCCGTTACACGGGCCTCATCCGGCGTAATGGTGGCGCATTTGATACCTACACCATATTGTTTAATGGCATTCGCGGCATCAATGGTTACCTGATCGTTGGTTTCATCACGATATTCCAAACCAAGATCGTAGTATTTAATATCAAGTTCCAGGTAAGGGATAATCAGCTTATCCTTGATAAATTTCCATATAATGCGGGTCATTTCATCGCCGTCCAGTTCTACTACGGGATTGGCTACTTTAATTTTCGACATGTTTGATACGTTTTTAGTGGTGCCAAATATATAAAAATGGTTTAGAAAGTCCGAAAATCGGGAAAGTCAGGAAAGACCGAAAGTTAGAAAAGACTGTAATATGACACGGAGCGGAATTGTGCTTAATTTGCACCATAAAAAACATTCCGACTTTACGGCATTTCAACGTTCCAACAAATCAGCCTTTTCAACTTTTATTCGATAGATTGCTGTTTTTATAAACTTAGATACTATTTTTATAAAATATAATTAAACCGTCGGTTAATACGTTACCAATGCGTAGCTATAAATTTATGACAAGACACCTACTTAAAACACTATTCATAATTCTGTTCCTTTGTTCTGCTTTTATGGCTAAAGCCCAAAACGGCTATAATTACGCACAGTATGATATAGGTACTGCAGTCAGTTTCAATAAAGTTTATGGCGATGCCGAAACGGTTACCAGTATGCCGGCTGTCCACTTTAATTTCACCTATAATGCAACACCTTTTATAAATTTTGTGTTCGAGACTCAATTAGGTAAGCTGCGCGGCGGTGATTCACTACTGACCAAATCGGGCAGATATTTTAACAATGATTTTGCTGCCTTTATATTCCGCGGACAACTACAGCTTGGCGAAATAATGGATTACTCAAGGAGCCCTTTCCAAAACGCACTTAAAAACTTGTATGTATCAATCGGAGCAGGTTTTGTGCGAAACCATATTACCCAGGTAAGCCGCACATCTAAAAAGATAGCCAATTATTACACCGGGGGCGATGATAAAAGTAAAGAACCTTTTATCCCCTTACGTATAGGCTACGAGCTTAAGCTTTATAACCGGTATTCGCAGCCCAGCGCAAAAATCGACATCGGCTATGGCTATAACTATATTTTAGGCGATGATCTGGATGGATTTGTGGCGGGCGGAAAAAAAGATGTTTATACGCAATTTACCATCGGCGTAAAATTCGCCCTAGGCTCGGAATTGACTTCGTACAGAAAACAAATTACTTATTAGGTAGTTGATTTAGTTACATTAGGTTGATTAAGTTTGTACTTAACTTTACAACAATTACAACCACTATAACTAAACACAAATACCATGACTAACAAACCATTTGATCCTACCCTAGATAGCGACAACGAGGAACGGGAAACTATCGAAAACACAGCGTTGAGTGATACCAACGATAAGGAAGACCTTAAATACGATGCCGATGACGACAGCTTTGAGTACGATGTAAAAAGCGACGACCCGGATTACCAGCACGAGGATCCTTACAACACTTCGGTAAAAAACGGCGAGGATATGAACTCAACTTATGATGAGGCGAATCCTTATGATGCCGGCGAAGAATACATCCCTAACGAATCGTTAGAAACTGATGTTGATAAGCTGGGGATGCATATTGACAGCGGCAGGATTGTCGAATTGGACGCTGCCGACAAGAAATTAAGTCATACCCCGGAAGATGACCGTACGGATCTTGATGAAGAAGGCTATCCAAAAAACGATAGGCACAGGTAATTATAAAACAAGAAAGGGGCCACGAGCCCCTTTCCTATTTCTATATATTTTTCAATAATTACTTTTTAGCCTGTGCCAGCGCATCGCTGTTCAACCGAACATATTCATCATTATTCCCTTTTTTGGCTGCCTCAACACCTTCGGCAGCAACTTTGGCAGCGCCGGCTTTGTCGCCGGTCTTCAGTAGTACACGAGATTTCCATAACATGGCAACGTACGGGGGCATGCCTGGTATTTTGCCGAGTTCTTCGGCCCATGGTAATGCTTTGCTCATGTCTTTGTTGTTGTTATAATAATATATTACAGCATCGTAGTAAGGCTTTTTATCCGTCTTCATTGCTGAGTCTATTCTCGCCATAACCTTAGCATCTACATCGGTAGTCATGTGGATTACCAGGGCTGTATGCTCCCACATAATGTGCAGCTCGGAGGTGGTTGGAAAAACATTGGCAAACTGCATGGTCAACGTTTCAATCTTTTCGTTTAGCTTGATGGGTTTAATAACAAAGCGCAGGTAATCGTCTGCATCTTTATAGCTATAAGCACCCCATTGTTTTGAATTTTTGCTTAGGATGATGGTCCATTCGTTTTCGCCTGGAATGCTGAATAAGCCATATTCCCCAGCCATAACTTTGTGCCCCTCCAAAGTCACATCGTCGCTGAATTTAATTACAGTTGCAGAATTTGCGCCTGTGCGCCATACCTTTCCGTAAGGCTCAACATTACCAAATATTTTACGGCCTTTAACATCAGGACGCGAATAGGTAAGGTTGATTTTGCCAAGACCGAAATCCTGCATAATGGTTTGTGTAGAACTGGGTGCAGGTGTAAGCTGCGCGTAAGTACTTACCGTACAAATTGTTAAAGCAGCCAGCAAAATGAGTTTTAGGTTTGATTTCATGGTATTAAAATTTGAAGCCAAGGTATTAAAAAATCTCTATCCATTTTTTTTACCGCGGATACATAGGAGGCACGGAGAAGCCGGAGATCGGTTTTAAATTGCAGATTACACAGATAAAATTAGCGCGTTTATTTTTAATGGCGCATACAAACATCAGCGTCATCAAATTAATCTGTTAACATCTGCGATCCTTTTTTTGTGCTCTTTACCCCTCCTCCGTATCTCCGTGGTTATTTTTCAGCGATTGAATTTTGACATTCCATCAAATATTATCCTTGCCAAAATCCTTATCTTTGCCGCCAAGTAACTGACAATTTTATGCTTAAAGGATTTTTCAACGTCCCTGCGCCGCAGAACGAGCCCGTATTGAATTACGGTCCGCGCAGCGTAGAGAGGGCAACGCTTAAAGCTGCTTTAGAAGAGGCACGCTCCCAACAACTTGATATACCCATGTATATCGGCGGCAAAGAAGTCCGCACCGATAAGAAAAAAGAAATTCGCCCGCCGCACGACCATCAGCATGTGCTTGCCACTTTCTCTGAAGGTGACGCCAGCCACGTAACTGCTGCAATCGATGCTGCTTTGGCTGCAAAGGCTAATTGGGAGGAGCTTCCATGGGAACAGCGTGCTGCAGTATTTTTGAAAGCTGCCGAATTGCTTGCCGGTCCGTACCGCGCAAAGATAAATGCAGCCACGATGCTGGGACAATCGAAAAATGCTTACCAGGCCGAGATTGATTCAGCTTGCGAAATCATCGACTTTCTGCGTTTTAACGTAGAGTACATGACCGAAATTTACAAACAGCAACCCCCTATATCAGGCAAAGGCGTTTGGAATCGCGTAGAGCAACGTCCATTAGAGGGCTTTGTTTTTGCATTAACTCCATTCAACTTTACAGCAATTGCCGGCAACCTGCCAACTTCGGCAGCCATGATGGGGAACGTGGTAGTTTGGAAGCCCGCCTATACTCAAATTTATGCCGCGAACGTGCTGATGCAGGTGTTTATAGAAGCGGGTGTGCCCGCCGGTGTAATAAACCTGGTTTACGTTAACGGCCCAACCGCCGGCGATGTAATTTTCAGTCATCCTGATTTTGCAGGTATCCACTTCACCGGCTCAACCGGCGTATTCCAGAACATCTGGCAAACTATCGGTAACAATATTCACAAATACAAAACCTACCCGCGCATAGTTGGCGAAACCGGCGGCAAAGACTTTGTGCTTGCCCACTCAAGCGCTGATGCCGATGTAGTTAGCACAGCCCTGGTACGCGGCGCGTTTGAATACCAGGGACAAAAATGTTCGGCTGCTTCAAGGGCTTATATCCCTAAATCACTGTGGCCTGCTGTAAAAGCAAATATGCAGCGTGATATCGCTTCATTTAAAATGGGCCCTGTTGAGGATTTTGAAAACTTCATCAATGCAGTAATCACTGAAGCTTCTTTTGATAAACTTGCAGGTTACATAGATGCAGCCAAAAAAGACAGCAGCACCGAAATTGTTGCGGGTGGCAATTACGATAAAACAAAGGGTTGGTTTATTGAGCCTACTGTTATCCGTGTGGACGACCCTTATTACGTAACAATGTGCGAGGAGCTATTCGGCCCGGTACTTACTATTTACGTATACGAGGAAGACAAGTTCGACGAGATACTGGATGTAGTTGATAAAACTTCGATCTACGCATTAACAGGTGCAATTATATCTCAGGATAGATATGCTATCGCCAAGGCAACCCACCATTTACGCAATGCGGCCGGTAATTTCTACATCAACGATAAACCAACCGGCGCCGTAGTTGGTCAGCAGCCATTTGGAGGCGCCCGCGGCTCGGGTACTGATGACAAAGCCGGTTCAATGATAAATCTGTTGCGCTGGGTATCACCCCGCACCATAAAAGAAACCTTCGACCCGCCAAAGGATTATCGCTATCCATTTATGGCGAAAGAGGTGTAAAAAAGTTCATGGTTGATGGTTCATAGTTCATAGACGAAGGGTTTCGATTGTGAATTATGAGCCATTTTATATTTACAGTATTTTATTTATGTCGAAGTATATCGCCCTGTTAAAAGATGTTAAATCCGATACCGATATATGGCACAGGCAAAATAAGCGTTATATATTAGCCGATAAAACCGATGGCATCCGCTTTATCTGTAGCGATGGGTTTTAAACCCATCGCTACAGATAAAGCCATCGAAGGCACATAACGCCTGTTAAATAAATAATTGACTGATTTATAATATTAACTATCTTTGCAAAATGTTTAAAAAACAACTACTGTTACTGGCGGGTGTATTTGCTGCGTTATTGATTGTATTGGGCAGCTGCAAAAGCAAATACGAAAAGCTAAAAGCCAGTAACGATAATGCTAAAAAATATTCCGAAGCCATTAAGCTTTACAATAAAAGGGAGTATACCAAAGCGTTAGGTTTATTCGACGACCTGGTTGTTCGCTATCGTGGCCACGAAGGTGCTGAAGACTTGTTTTACTACAATGCTTACGCTAACTATAAGCTAAAAGACTATACCGCAGCAGGCTATCACTTTAAAAACTTTGCCGACACCTATCCATCAAGCCCAAGGGCGGAGGAGTGCCGTTTTATGTATGCTTACTGTTTGTACCTCGATTCGCCGATATTTTCGCTCGACCAGGCAAACACCAGCAAAGCTATTGATGGATTACAGTTGTTTATCAACCTTTATCCAAAAAGCGACCGTGTTGCTGAAGCAGGTAAATTGATACAAACTTTACGTGATAAGCTGGAAACTAAGGCATTTGAAAACGCAAAATTATACTTAACTATCGGCGACTATCAAGCTGCTGTAATTGCTTTCGGATCGACCCTGCGTGATTACCCGGACACCAAATACGGTGAAGAGATTGAATATTTAACTGTTGAAGCGCAATACCAGTACGCAAAGCATAGTAATGAGTTTTTCCAGGAAGACCGTTTCGGACAGACTATAACAATGGCCGACCAGTTTACTGATAAGTTCGCCACCAGCAAATATTTAAAAAACGTTGCCCAGTATAAAAAAGATGCAAAGACAGACATGGAGAAAACTAAGCGTCTTATAGCTGAAGCAAGCGTGAACCCTAACCTGGCAAAGAAAATTGCAAAAAAAGATTCAGTAAAAACACAGCCGACATCTGAAAAAGATAACGGTGGTAAAAAGATTCCAAATTAAAGATATGACCAATAACAGTAACAAACCTGCTGTAGCAAGCAGCACAGTAACCCGCGATTTGCGTGAGCTGGATGTAAAAACCCAGAACATTTATGAGTCACTGGTGATTATGTCGAAAAGGGCTAATCAGATTTCGAACAACATCAAAGAAGAATTGCACCAAAAGCTTTCTGAATTTGCATCGTCGAACGATAACCTGGAAGAGGTTTTTGAAAACCGTGAGCAAATCGAAATCTCTAAATATTACGAAAAGCTGCCAAAACCGTCACTGGTGGCTGTACAGGAATTTTTAGAAGATAAGGTTTACTACCGCAATCCGGCTAAAGAACAACAGTAAGCTGAGCCCCGGCCTCCAAAAGGAGGCGTAAATATCAGGGTGCATCATGAAATAATAAAAACTCCCCATGGGGAGTTTTTTGTTTAATTTTATTCTATCAAATATTAGTTCCCCCTTTAGGGGGCCAGGGGGCATGAAGGTAATTTTAGGCATTTGCGGAAGTATTGCGGCTTATAAATCGGCAACTTTGGTTAGGCTGCTGGTTAAAGGTGGCGCGAACGTTAAGGTGGTGATGACGCCCGATGCTACTAACTTTATAACACCGCTTACACTATCCACCCTCTCAAAAAACCCCGTATTAGTTAATTATTTTATCCCCGAAACAGGTGAATGGAATAATCATGTCGAGCTTGGGCTTTGGGCTGATTTAATGCTGATTGCCCCCGCAAGTGCCAATACCCTGGCCAAAATGGCTAATGGTCTTTGTGATAATCTGCTGATGGCCGTTTACCTTTCCGCCAAATGCCCGGTATATTTTGCGCCGGCGATGGATTTGGATATGTGGAAACATACTGCCACGCGGGAAAATATCAATAAGATCCAATCATTCGGGAATATCCTTATCCCCCCCGGCACCGGCGAGCTGGCCAGCGGACTGCATGGTGAAGGACGCATGGCCGAACCCGATGAAATAGATGCCTTTATACTTGCCGACATCAAAAAAAAGCTTCCCTTAACTAATAAAAAGGCACTGGTTACTGCGGGGCCGACTTATGAGGCTATCGATCCGGTGCGATTTATCGGCAACCACTCATCCGGTAAAATGGGGTTTGCCATAGCGGATGAACTGGCAGCACTGGGAGCTGATGTTACTTTGATAGCAGGCCCCACCGTGCAAGTTAGCCTGCAAAAATCTGTCAACCGTATTAACGTTACCTCGGCGGCCGAAATGCTTGAAGCTTGTCTGCAATATTTTGGAGATTCAAGCTTATGTGTGATGAGTGCCGCAGTTGCCGATTATACCCCCGTAACCGTTGCTGAACAAAAAATTAAAAAGAAAAGCGATGGTTTCAGCATCGACGTAAAGAAGACTACCGATATTTTAAGCGAACTGGGCAAGCAGAAAAGGGATGTACAGGTATTGGTTGGATTTGCCCTGGAAACGAACGATGAAGAAATAAATGCAATTGACAAGCTGCAAAGAAAAAATCTTGATTTTATTGTATTAAATTCGCTGAAGGATGAAGGCGCCGGTTTTAAAGGTGACACTAATAAAATAACCATCATCGATAAGGATTTGCAAAAAACGGCCTATACCTTGAAATCGAAAAATGAAGTTGCGCGCGATATCTGCACAAAAATTATAGAGCTTATACGAAAATGAAAATATTCTGCATTTATGTCCTGTTAGCCTGTTTAAGCATCAATGCTTTTTCGCAAGATTTAAATGCACGTGTGCAGATTGTATCTCCGAAGGTGCAATCTACTAACAAACGTATCTTTCAAACGCTCGAAACAGCAATGAAAGATTTTCTGAACGGCCGCAAGTGGAGTTCCGACCCTATATTACCGCAGGAACGCATTGACTGTAACTTCATTTTAAATATTACCAACTGGGATGGCAGCAGCAATTTTAACGGTGAGCTGCAGGTACAAACATCAAGACCGATATATGGCTCAACCTATACCTCTACCTTGCTAAACATCAACGATAAGGACATCGATTTTACCTACACCGAAGGCCAGACAATAGATTACACCGACCAAAACTTTCAAAGCAACCTGGCCTCATTGATGGCATTTTATGCCTATATCATTGTCGGCATGGATTATGATAGCTTTTCAAAACTCGGAGGTACACCATATTTTGCCGCTGCCCAGAATGTTGTTACCAATGCACAAACCTCGCAAAGCAAGGGCTGGAAGGCCTTCGACGGTAATAACAATCGTTACTGGCTTGCCGAAAATCTGAATAATAAGCTTTACCAGCCGTTGCGCGAATTCATTTATGATTACCATCGCAACGGTCTGGATTTAATGTCGGACAATGTTAATAAGGGTCGCAAGGCTATCTCTGCAATATTACCTGCCCTTGGCCAGGTTGACAGACAGCGCCTTGGCGCCATGTTCCCGTTGGCTTTCTTCACCGCGAAAAGCGACGAGCTGGTATCCATCTTCAGCAAAGCAGATCCCCAGGATCGCGTGCAAGCCATGAATATCCTCAACCAGGCCGACCCGGCTAATGGGTTGAAGTACCAGACGCTGCAGAAACAATAGTGAAGAAAAAAACGAAGCCTTACAGTGAAGAACCTTGCGATTGGCACCGCCCGGGCTTTATTCCTGACCGTTTTTGTCGACTGCGCCCTTTTGATATTTCTTAATATCAGGGATGGGCTTAAGTATGTGGATCTTTTTTCTTTAGTCATCGAAGTTCTTTTGGCAGCGATGTCATTATTTATTGTAATTAAACTATTCACTGATAAAGGAGACAGCCCGTTGTTGATTTCTGATAAAATCATCAGGACGATAATGGTTATTGTTTTAATAGCTGTGTCGTTTTCATTACTGGTTCTTTTCGGTTCCGGACACGATTTGGTTTTGACCACCAGCCTCACCTATATTTTCCTTTTTATCTTGACGTTCCTGGCGGTAGCATACACTTTAAGGGTTAAATAAATGACTTCTTTTGCTTAATGCAACGTTATGCGTTAATATGCCTTGTGCAGTCTTCCTATCAGATACACGCTATTTTCTTCCGTTACACCGCGTTATCCTATCATTGTTTTTAATAACGACGAAAAATTTCGTGGTTGTTGCAACATTTTAGTATCCAGAGGCATCATATAGCTATACAGCACAATTGAAGACCAGTAGATTTTCAAATTGAACGTTAAAAAAAAATAAAAAAGTATAAATAATTTGCAAATACGAAAACTATCGTACATCTTTGTACGAAGATATTCGTATTAGTACAGCATAAAGGATAGAAATGGAAATTAAACCAACAGAAAGCGAGCTTGAAATTTTACAGGTGATTTGGAAAAAGGGACAGTGTACTGTTCGTGATGTGCATGAGGAATTGTCGAAAAATAAAGACGCAGGCTACACCACCACCTTAAAATTAATGCAGATAATGCACGATAAGGGAATGGTAGAACGTGATACAACTTCAAAGACTCACTTATACAAGGCATTGGTTACACGCGAGCAGGCACAGCAAACCGCAATCGATAAAATTATATCGACAGTGTTTAAAGGCTCGACTTCTGACCTGGTGATACAAGCCCTGGGCCATCACCGCGCATCAAAAGACGAGATAGATGCCATTAAGGATTATTTGAAGCAGTTTGAGGGAAAGTGATTAGAGGTTAGTTAATCAGAGATTAGGTAAAACGTAATAATCAACACAAAAAGACTGGAGCCCAGAGATAACTAATCTCTGATCTCCAGTCTCTAATCAACTAAAAATGGAAACCGTACTATACAACATCAGCCAGGTTTTAGGCATCACCATCATCCATTCGCTATGGCAAGGGTTGCTGGTTTACATTGCCTTAAGAATAGTATTTGCGGCCAGCTCATCGCTAACAGCGGTTAAAAAATACAACTGGGCGGTTGGGGCGTCGTTAACCATTACTGCCTGCTTTATTTATACTTTATTTGCTGAAATAAAGGACTACAGCTGGGTCACTTTAAAACCGCACCAGCATCTGCCGCTGCTACCCTACCTTGCCCTGCCGGCCACCACACATTATCAAACTGTTTGGTATGCTAAATTACAGGTTTATCTGCCTTATATATGTGCTGTTTATTTTACCGGCTTCACCATAAATATCGCCCGACTGGCGATGGAATGGGGTAAGCTGCGCCAGGTTAAAGCCACCGGTCTACCTGCAGTACAATTACAGCAATATGTAAATGCAATCGCCAAAAAATTGAACATTGGCAGGCATGTGGTTGTAAAATTCAGTGAGCTGATTGATGTTCCCTGCATGATAGGATACTTTAAACCGCTCATACTGTTGCCGGTATCGATATGTACCAACCTATCGGCCGACGAAGTTGAGGCAATTATATTACACGAGCTTTCACACATAAAGCGTAACGACTACCTGATGAATTTGCTGCAGCAGGTTATAACGGTGTTGTTGTTCTTTAACCCCTTTACCCAATTAATTAACAGGATTATTAACCAGGAACGCGAAAACGGCTGCGACGACCTGGTAGTTGAAAAAACCGGCGAACCTTTGGTATACGCACAGGCTTTAATAAAGCTTGAGGAGACCCGCAAAAGCAACTTCCAGCTTGCACTTGCCGCAACCGGACAGAAGTTCCATTTATTAAACCGAATTGAAAGAATCATGAAAACTAAAAAACATATTGGCAGTGTTCGCCACTTCATAATAGCCCTGTTTTTGTTAACAGGCTCACTAAGCTGTATTGCATGGTTTAACCCAAAAACAGCGTTAGCTAACATTAAGCACACAGCAAGCAGTGTTGCAGCAATGATTACCAGCACGGATTCGACCTATCGCTATAGTTCGGATACCACAAAAAGAAAACACAAGGGCAAGGCCATCGCCAAAAATAAAACTCAGAAAGTAAAAACTGAGAAAAAGGCTGATGAAACCGAAGACTTCACCGAAAATTACTACGGCGACGAATACCTGTCAGATTCAGCCAAAAGATTTTTCCGCAGCCCGCAGTGGAAACAGCAGATTGAAAACATCCAGAAACAGTTTAACAGCCCTGAATGGAAAAACCAGATGATGGCTATGCAAAAACAATTCAGCAGCCCTGAATGGAAAAAGCAAATGGAGGATATCGGCAAGCAATTCAACAGTCCGGAATGGAAAAGCCAGATGGAAAATATGCAGAAGCAATTCAGCAGCCCTGAGTGGAAAAAACAAATGGAGGATATCCAGAAGCAGTTCAACAGCCCTGAATGGAAGAATCAAATGGAAAGCATGCAAAAGCAATTCAGCAGCCCCGAATGGAAGAAACAGATGGAGGATGTAGGTAAGCAGTTCAAATCTCCGGAGTGGAAGAAGCAAATGGAAGACATGAAAAAGCAGTTCGACAGTCCAGAATGGAAGCAACAAATGGAGGATGTAGGCAAGCAGTTCAAATCTCCGGAATGGAAAAAACAGATGGAAGACATGCAAAAGCAGTTCAACAGCCCCGAATGGAAAAAACAAATGGAGGATATCGGCAAGCAGTTCAACAGTCCTGAGTGGAAAAAGCAGATGGAGGACATGAAAAAACAGTTCGACAGTCCCGAGTGGAAACAGCAAATGAAGGAATACCGGAAAGGCGGCAAATATTACAATAAAAGGTGGAAACTGAGAGATACCACAGGCGGCGCCAGGATTTATGTTCCTGAAAAAGATACTGTAGACCAGAAATAATCAACCGAAACACCATTTAGCTTCCATCGCAATGCAAAATTTATTATATAATATCAGCCAGGTTTTGGGCATCACCATTATCCATTCATTATGGCAAGGCCTGGTAATATATTTTGTATTGAAGTTGGTGCTAATGTTCGGCGGACAACTATCAGCCTCAAAAAAATACATGTTAGCTGTGAGCAGTTTGCTCGCAATAACCGGGTGGTTTGGCTATACGCTGGTAAACGAGATAAATATCTACAACTGGCTGGCGTTAACACCATCGAAGCTTTCAGCAATGCCGGTGCTGGCCGAGCTACCGGAGGGTATTGCAAAGCTTAACGACCAAACCGTAAGGTATTATTACAACATAGAAGCTTACCTGCCCTATATAGCAGCGCTGTATGTAGCTGGGCTAATTTTCAATACCTGCCGCCTGGCTGTTTCGCGCAACAAGATAAATAACATCAAACGCAGCCTGGTCATCGACAGCGCAATACAACAAACTGTAGACAAATTTGCAGCAGCCCTGAAGATAGGTAAATCGGTAAAAGCAGGCATGAGCAACATGGTGGATGTACCCTGTATGATGGGCTATTTAAAGCCGGTTATATTGCTGCCGTTCAATTTGGCTACGTTCCTGTCGCAGGAAGAGATTGAAGCCATACTATTGCATGAGCTGGCGCACATCAAGCGGAACGATTACCTGGTAAATATGATGCAGCAGGTTATTGCCATTGTGCTGTTTTTTAACCCCTGCGCACAACTGATAAATAAAATTATAAACGAAGAACGTGAGAACTGCTGCGACGACCTTGTTGTGAAGGCCACCGCGGAACCTATCATATACGCAAAGGCTTTATTTAAGCTGGAGCAAACACGCCAAAACGACTGGAAGCTAGCGCTGGCCGCCACAGGCAAAAAGTACCAATTATTAAACAGAATTGAACGAATCATGAAAACTAAGAAACAAATGCCCAGCCTGCGCCCCACATTGTTGGCCACGCTGATATTAACCGTGGCGGTAGGCGCCATGACCCTGCTGAAGCCGGAAGTGGCCGAAGGTAAAATCTCGGTAAAATCAATCACCCCAATAATTGACCGCATATTGGCCGATACCGGTAAAAAAGTCGCTAAAGCAAAAAAGGCAGTCATTAAATCGACTGTTAAAACCAAACTGAAAGAGAAAAGCAGCGATAATATTTATGCTTACTCAAACGACGGAGATGGCGAATGGAATTTCCACGACCCTGAGCTAGACAGGTTAAGCAAAGAGGTTGAAAAACATGGCGATGCTATCAGCAAGTACTATGAAAGCGGCGATTTCAAAAAAACACAGGAAGAGTTGGAAGCAAAAGGCAAAGAAATGCAGGCCTTTTATGACAAGCCCGAACTGAAAGAACTGCAAGCAAAATTAGAAAAGGCCAGTGAGGATTTTAACAAAAACTGGGGTGAAACCTCGGAGATGAGAACCCTGCAGGAAAAAATGGAGAAACTGGGCAACAAATTGGATGTTTACTACAACAGCCCCGAATTTCGTAAAATGAACGAAGCTTTGGAAACCAAGTATGGCGTTCCGCATGATCGTCACTATTCTGATGAAGGCGACGAAAAATATCGCGCTTACCATGCCGAACTACAGAAAAATATTCCTGACGAAATACACCAGGCGCAAACCGAGTTAAAAGCATCCGGCGCAAAAATGAGGGAAAATACCCACTCGCCTGAGCGTGAAAAACAGCGTGAGCTTTTGCGCACTTTGGGCGACAGCCTAAGGAAAGCGTATCGTAATCCGCAAATGGAGCAGCAAAAAACGGAAATGCATGCGCTAAGCGAAAAAATGCGCAGCTATAACCACAGCCCTGAAATAGAGAAAGAGAAAACCGAGCTACATGAAGCTACCGCAAAAATGCACGCTTACATGAAGACCCCTGACTTTAAAAGGAGGTTGGAAGAATACAGGAAAGCACACCCAAGACATTACAACTGGCGTGAGTTTGACGAAGACAGGGAAAAAGCAGAAAAACCCGAAAAAGCTGAGAAGCCGGAAAAAGCTGAAAAGCCAGAAAAGCCTGAGAAGTCAGAAGACCAATAAAAAGAATCAATCCCTGATTAAATAAACGTCCAAATTGAGTTAAGTTCATAAGTCCTTTGTGGTTTTGCTGCAAGGGACTTATTTTTTGTTGGGAATTTGCTAACATAATTGGCAGCGATGCTCCACCAGTTTCATCAACTAATCCGTAATTTAGTAGCGTAAAAAACAGAAGGCAATTTTTATGCTCCAAAAGCTTAGCATCAGTAATTACGCATTAATTGACAACCTCGAAATCAGCTTTAACAGCGGTTTAAATATACTTACCGGCGAGACTGGGGCAGGTAAATCCATTATATTGGGTGCGCTTTCGCTTATCCTGGGGCAGCGGGCCGAGAGCCGCTATTTTTTTAATCAGCAAAAAAAATGTGTTATTGAGGGCACATTTAAAATCGGCGCTTTTCATTTAAAGCAGTTTTTTGAGGATAACGATTTGGATTATGAAGCTGAAACCGTACTCCGCCGGGAAATATCTGCTGATGGTAAGTCGAGAGCCTTTGTAAACGATACGCCCGTTAATCTCAACTCGTTAAAAGCTTTGGGCGAAAAGCTGATAGACATCCACTCCCAGCATGCCACCCTCGAAATTAATGATCCGGGGTTTCAATTACTGGTAGTTGATGCCGTGGCCAGGCATGATGACTTGCTGAATGATTATCGCACCAAATTCCGCACTTATAAAAAATCGTCAGCAAAGCTACAGCAACTGATGGAAGACAGCGACAAAGCCAAAGCCGATTTGGATTATTACCAGTTCCAGTTTGATGAGCTGGAAAAGGCGGCATTAGCGGCAGATGAGCAGGAGCTTTTAGAGCAGGAATTATACTCGTTAAACAATGCCGGCGAAATAAAGCGCAACCTGCTTGGCGCTTTTTACCTGATGGAAGACGGCGAAACATCAGCCATCATACAGTTACGCGAGGCCGGTCATCAACTATCAACTCTTGAAAAATTTAGTCCCCAGATTGCCGAATTGCACCAGCGTCTGCAAAGCACAGTTATCGAACTAAAAGATATTGCCGCCGAAATTGAAAACATAGAGCAGCGCACTCAAACGGATGAAGCACGTGCCGAAGAAGTAAATACCCGTTTAAGCCTCATCTACCTTTTACAAAAGAAACATCGCGTAAGCAACAACACTGAATTGCTGGCTTTACAAAGTGAATTATCGGACAAAATACAACAAGCAGTTTTCGGCGATGAAGCCATAGAAAAACTGTCAAAACAACTCGAAGATGACAAAAAGGAGCTCGAAAAGTTAGCCGCCGGATTATCCGCCAACAGGACAAAAGCCATTCCATCTATCGAAAAACAGGTTTTGGAAACCCTCGCCGAAATGGGGATGGGCAATTCCAATTTAAAAATAGAATTGAGTTCATCCACCGGTTTAGGGGCCGATGGAATCGATTTAGTTAAATTCCTGTTTACCGCCAACAAAGGCCATGCGCTTGCTGAGATGAGCAAGGTAGCATCCGGTGGTGAGCTATCGCGACTGATGCTAAGCATCAAATCTCTTATCGCCCAAAACACGGCTTTACCAACAATAATTTTTGATGAGATAGATACTGGGGTATCGGGCGAGGTAGCCAACAAGGTGGGTCAGATAATGGAAAAGTTGGCTGATAATTTACAGGTAATAACCATAACCCATTTACCACAAATCGCCACCAAAGGCCAAAGCCATTATTTTGTTTATAAAGACAACGAAGGGGCCACCACCTATACCCGTATCAAACAGCTTAGTAAAGATGAGCGGGTATTAGAAATTGCAAAAATGCTAAGCGGCGATAACCCGGGCGAAAGTGCCTTGCAGAATGCTAAGGAATTGCTGGGCGCATCTTAACCTGCTTGAATTATATGATGCGGTATAAACTGTTATTTCTTCTACTGGCAATTGCAATTACCAGTTGTACAGCGCAAAATCGCGGACATGGGGTGTTCAAAGCCGATGTTTATCTTGTAGGAATAATGACTCGCGTGGATACGCTCACACTTTACGATAGTGTACAAAAGCGCACTATACCGATCACCATTTATACCAGGAATGATGCGCAACGCCGCGACGACATGCTTCATAAAAACATTAAAAGAAAGCTGGCGATACTAAATCCCGGCTATGGCGGCACCCGCTCCGATTACAGCTACATTGCAACTGACCTCGCTATTAACGGCTATTTGGTGGTAACCATCCAACATGATTTGCCTACCGACGACACATTGCCGGGGAAAGGAGATATTTATAAATTACGCAAGCCCTTTTGGGACAGGGGTGTAAAAAACATTTTATTTGTTAATAACTGGCTTAAGAACGAATATCCAAAACTGAATTACAAAAATATAACACTTGTAGGCCATTCAAACGGTGGTGATATTACTATGCTCGTGGCAACTGAATATCCGGATTTCGCCAAAGCCGTAATCTCGCTCGATAACCGCCGTATGCCGATACCCAGAACATCTCACCCTAAAATACTTTCGCTGCGCTCCAGCGACCAGCCCGCCGACCCGGGCGTTCTGCCCACTGACAAAGAACAGAGAAAATATCACATCAAAATAACTGACGTTAATGTTAAACATAACGACATGGGCGGCTCCGCTACCGATGACCAAAAGAAACAAATAAAGGATTACATCAACGATTTCCTGGGCATTGATTGAGCTTACTCAACTTACTCCCCCATCTGCCTGTTTACTTCCTCCAATTTTGCAATAATTTCATTCATCGCTTTACGCTGTTTTCGCGCACTACGGGCGGTAATGTAAAACCAGTTTATAGCCAGAAACAAAAGCGTTATGCCATAAACACACAGCTGGAAAATAAGATTTCCGCGGCTTATATATTCAATAAAGTAAAGCCCCAACCCGACAGCCAGCATTAAAAAATAAATGGTCGTTACTGTTTTATTAATGAATTCCTGCTTGTGCTTGATACGAATCATTTGCGATAAAAACGTATTGGTATCTGTCTCCAGGTCGGCTTTAGCGAGTAACGGCGATAACTGGTTGGTTGTAATGATAAAAATAACCATAGCGCCAATCATTAAAGTAAGCCCAATTTTGGTAGTAATTAACCGGGGATGAAGGTGCCACCATAGCAGTGTCACAACGATAATCGTTAACGATAAAACAATATTGCATATCCATATCTTCCTGCGCGAGCAGCGGTTCAACCGGTTGGCTTTAGCAAATATTTCACTTACATCAGGCGCACCGGTTTTTTCCCGGTTCCACAGTGCCTTAAAATCTATCTCAGTGCTCATAATTCTTAAATTTTTGAGTCAGCTTTTCCTTTATTCTGAAAACTTTAACACGCACATTACTTTCCGACAGGCCGGTTATTTTGGCAATTTCGGCTTGTTTAACATCTTCCAGCTCAAGTGATATAATGATGCGGTCGGTTTCGGGTAGTTCGGCAATGCATTTATACAGGAATTTGCTTTGCCATTCTTTATCTGGTTCAACAATATCTTCCACTTGTTCGGGAAATTCCGATGTAGGCATCCGGTTCAACTTTTCAATCTGGCGCAGGCAGTTATTAGCGGCAATACGATAAATCCACGTTCCAATAGCAGATTCGCTCCTGAAATTAGGCAGCTGCTTCCAGATATTGATAAAGGTTTCCTGGGCCATATCCTTAGCCAGATCGGCATCATTTACATAGCCCATGCAAATACGGTAAACCTTATTCCAGTAGTCTCTGTAAATGTCTTCGAACACCATAAATGGTAAATTACCTTTAATTTTGGTTGTTAGATACGGTGATCTTGAAAATGCTACATAACGTTGTCTGGTTTTTTCAACCACATAACTCACAGAGCAGACACAGAGGGCACTGAGAAAAACTTTTATATCAAATGCGGTGAATTGACCCGGATAATTATTTGCAGGCTTTATCAGCGTCATCAAATCAATCAGTTAACATCTGCGATTTCTTTTCCGTGTTCTCCCTGCCTCCTCCGCGCACTCTTTGGTTACAAATCGCCACAATGCATCCATTTTATTGTAAACAATAAATATATACCTTTGCCCCTATCATAATTAAACTTAACACATGGCTTACAACTTATTAAAAGGTAAAAAAGGAATAATTTTCGGTGCGCTTAACGAGCAATCGATAGCCTGGAAAGTAGCACAACGTGCTGTACAGGAAGGTGCTGAAATTGTTCTGAGCAATGCCCCCATCGCTTTACGCATGGGCGAATTAAATAAACTGGCTGAGGAATGTAATGCACCGGTAATAGGCGCCGACGTTACCAATAACGACGACCTGGTAAACTTATTTACCAAAACACAGGAGCATTTCGGCGGCGGTGTTGATTTTATCCTGCACTCTATAGGTATGAGCGTAAACGTGCGCAAAGGCATCTCCTACCCTGAAAATAATTATGATTTTACCCACAAAGGTTTTGATATTTCGGCATTAAGCCTGCACAGGGTCTTGTCGACCGCTATGAAAATGGATGCTATAAACGAATGGGGTTCAGTATTAGCTTTAACCTATATCGCCGCCCAGCGTGTATTTCCTGATTATAACGATATGGCCGATAACAAGGCTTACCTGGAAAGCATTGCCCGCAGCTTTGGCTATTACTACGGCAAAAAGAAGCATGTGCGTATCAATACCATATCGCAATCGCCAACCCGCACAACAGCCGGTTCAGGTGTGAAAGGCTTTGACGGCTTTATTAACTATGCCGAAAAAATGAGTCCGCTTGGTAATGCAGATGCTAACCAATGCGCAGATTACTGCATCAGCCTGTTCAGCGACCTTACCAAGATGGTTACTATGCAAAATCTCTTCCACGATGGCGGTTTCTCCTTTACCGGCGTAACCCAGGAAGTGATTGAGCAGATGGAGAAATAGGGTTTAGTTAATTGGAGATTAGAGACCAGAGGTTAGAAGAAAAAAGTCCCGTCGGGTATCCAACGGGACTTTTCTTTTGACCAGGGATTATCTTCTTAGCAACTAATCTCTGGTTTCTGATTAACTAATCTCTAATTAGAATCGATAAGTAACAGCTTTACTACCGCGTCATCAGGCCTTGAAATCGGGGTTACACCATCCGATGCCTGTGCATACAGCGCCAAACTACCCTTGTTGTGGGTATAGCTGTAAGAAATGCCCTGGTAAGTTTCCGGAACCTGCTCATACACGCCTTTAGTAAATGAGAAGTAAACCAGCACACCGCCATGATCATTAAAATAGCTGTCGATTTCTGGTGCGTCAATTACTGCAGAGTATGTTTTTCCGCCATCTGTGGTAGTCCATGCAGTTGATGCAACGTTAAGCAGGATGGTTTGATTTGGGTTAGGGGTAATATACTTTTTAGTACATGATGAAGCTGCCAATACTACGATGCAGCCAATAATAGATAAGAATCTTTTCATACAAGTTGTGTTTATTTATAAGACGAACGTTTAAAAAAAAGGTTTAATATATTTTTCATTTTTTTTATGGCGAATTCCGGTTATAAACCAATTTTGTATTTCCTAAACAAAAACATCGTTACAATTGAATGTTATAACCGGTTAATCCATTAATTTTATCCATGGTTAAAACACTCCTCTGGATACTGCTCTTTCTGCCTCTTGGTTCCTTCGCCCAATTCATCATTACCGGCAAGGTTTTAAATGCTACCGATAAAACCCCGGTAGCTAATGCCAGCGTGTTTTTAAATAATTCTGCAACGGGTACCAAAACCGATGATAAAGGCCTTTTTACCATGACCGGCGTTCGCCAGGGGCAATATGACCTCGTGGTATCATGCGTAGGGTTTGAAACATTGCACAAGAATATCGCGGTAAATGCCGATTTAGACCTCGACGATATGCTACTGCCGCCCAAATTGATGATGCTGGAAGAGGTTAAAATTAAGCCGAAATATGACTGGGCCAAGAGCTACGAAATATTTAAAAGGCATTTTTTCGGCACATCGGGGTTCGCAACTCAATGTAAGATCATAACCAAAAGCATGCCTGACATACTCGACCTGGATTATAACGAAAGGACGCGCGTGCTCACGGCAAAATCCATAGATTACTTTGAAATTGAAAATAAAGCCCTCGGTTATAAAATAACTTATTCTTTACAGGAAATGACCTGCGACGACCGTAACGGGAGTTACTATTATGCCGGAACATCTTCCTTCGAAGAGTTGAAAGGGTCCAATTCTCAAAAACGACGCTGGGCAAAGCATAGAAAGGAAGCCTACGAGGGCTCGAGTATGCAATTTTTAAGATCGGTAATAAGCAACACCATAACAGCTGCAGGATTTAAAGCACTCAGGTTGATAAGAAAGACGGATACCACTCATCATATTCGCATAGGCAGTAATGACTTCAGCACGCTGGTTGATAAGCCGCTTAACGTAGATGATTTCGCTAAGCTAACGGATGTTAAAGGCGTTTATGCATTAACATTTAGCGACTGCCTTTATATTATGTATGAAAAGAAGAAAGCTTCGCGTGCAAACGCATTAACTACCGAATGGGCGGCAAAAGGCTGGGACGATGCACAGCTCACCACGCTGATTTTCAATAAACCCTACGCCCTTTTCGACAATAACGGCATCTTTCTCGACCCGACAGCCACAATATATGAAGGCAACTGGGGCCACCGCCTGATGGGCGAGCTGCTTCCCGTTGATTATGTGGAATGAAGTTTAGAGATTAGTTAATCAACTCTTTTCGATAAGAATCCCTTTCATCACCTTAATCAACTAATCTCTAACCGCCAATCAACTAATCTCTAATCACTAACAACTACTCCACATTATACTTTACCACCTGCCGGCCGATATTGCCATCGGTGTCAATCCCTTCAATTACCAAACGGTAAGTTCCTTTACTATCAGCATTAAAAAAACTGAACGATGCTTTGCCATTTTTATCGGTGATGACGTCCGGTTTCCAAAAAATGGTGCTGCGGAGGTCGGTAAGAGTTTTGTTGGTTTTTGAATTATCGTATTGAGGCGAGTAAAATTCGCGGGCTTTGTAGAAACCCTGAGGCCTGAAAGTCACCACACCAGGCGCATAACGATAGTACTCTTTGCTTTTTCTGCCCCCTTTGGTTGTTATTATCAGCCCGCCGTTAGACATTCGGCTGCCATACATAACTGAGTAGTGGCCGCCAAGTAAAACTTCTATCCCCTCAATATCATCAGGATTAAGATTATCAAATTCAGAAGCGTCGGAATAATTACCGTCAATAACTATAGCCATCGCGCCGCGATCGCCACGATTATTGAGCGGCCCGCCATCACGGCCAAAAATAACCCCTGTTAACACTCCCGTCAAACAGTCGGCAAGTCTTGCGCAATTAAATTTCGCTATATCCGCACTGGTTATCACCTGGTCGGCATTCCCCCCGCCGTTTAAATTTTTAGAGTGCGGAACAGGGTTTATTTTTTCCCCTTTTATCGTAACTTCCTTTAACACCTGTCCGTGGCCTATACCAGCTTTTTGCTGCTCCTCAAAAAATCGTTGCTGATTTGTGGCATAGATGGCCACATCCAAGCTATTAGACTGCGTCACCGTAGATTTTACTTCTACCTGCGGAGACATAGTGCTATCAAGCTTAAGCGTTACATTATCCTGTCCCTTGTCAACCTTCGACTGTACTACAAATTTTGTACTATCAACAAATAACAGATTCCGGAAAGCAAACCGGCCGTTTTCGTCTGCAACAGTGTCTATCATTGAAAAGCCGCCCGATTTTGAGATCAATGATAATTTTGCGCCCGCCGCCGGCTTGTTTCCGCGCTTTACCGTGCCGGATATTACCAGGGCTTTTTCCGGCTGCCAGGCCGCGGCCTGGCCGTTATCGTTTAAAACCTGCTTCCAGGTAAAATGCCTGTATCCCTGGGTAAGCATCAATAAATCCAGGCCGGTATTGGTTTTTTCATCAACACCGGTAAAATAATAATTAGGTTGCTCCACAGTACCTTTCAGTTCTGATGTAAGCAAAAGGTTGGTCATGATGGTATTTTCCGCCCCATCATTTACCGGCGCCTTTGACTCATCAGTAACAGCCACCGAGAAACTTCCATTTACAGGCTTCCCATTTTTATCTTTCGCATTAAGTTCAATCTTCATTTTTTGGCGAAAAGTATAAACAGCTTTTGTATTCACATCAAGCTTGAGCCCATCCTGATGTTGTACAAACAACAACCGCTCATTAAGTGGTTCACCCGATTGTGAAAATACAGTGAGTTGAACTATCCCGGTTGGAAACTTGCTTTTAGGAATAACCGCGGTAAAGAATTTGGTGAATGACCCGCTTTGGGCGGCATAATAAACGGAGCCGCCTGATTGTGCTACCAAATTAACCGGCCCTTGCGGGGTTTCACTCCCGGCCGCTATTCTTATGCGTAAGGTGTCGGGCTTGGTATCGTTAACAGTTATAGTGTAACCTGTATTAACAGCTTTCGGCAATTCAACCGTACCGGTAGATCCATCTTCATAGGTAATATTAGCCTTGTAGGTTACACCGGCATGCGGCGCTATGTTAAATGCGCCCATACCAAGGTGTTCCGATGCAAATGTGGTTACTTCAGAGCCTTCATTGTCGGTTATTGTTCCCTTAATTTCTTTTCCGAGCCCATCAGGGCCAATGGCTTTAAAGGCCATTTTTGAATAATTTCCAGCAACAAAATTGCCGCCCTCTGGTAAAAACTGTACGTCAACTTTGGCTTGCCCATTCTTTACGCCACTGCCTGTCCTACTTTGGCTTTTAGCTGCCGTTGTGCCGGACGTTGTGCTTGACGCTATGGTTATAGTCTGATCGAAAAATGCAGTATTGCCTTCATTGCGCATCCAGTTGGTATACGCCCTGATACGATAGCTGCCCCCCTTTATTGATTCGTCGAGCGCAAAGTCCCCCCAGGCAACACCGGCGATCACAGATAGCTTTAGCGATTGCAGTATTTGGTTATCCGGGCCGATGAGGTCGGCGTGCAGCACCTTGCTTAAAGCAGATAGCTTATGCTGCGTGCCGAGCGTTAGATATGCTTTAAAGTAGATAGTGTCTTTAACTGCATAATATGGCTTATCAAATTGCAGGTAAACTTTTTCGATACTGCGATTTGAAGCATAGTTATTCAGCTTCGTCGTGACGGATTTAATAACAGTATCTGCCGATGCTGCGTTCTGATTTGCCTGGCCAAGCGCAGCCAGCGGCAGCAACAGGGTTAAAAAGCTTAGGATTTTTTTCATGTATTTTTTAGGGGTTACTATTCAAATTATTCTACGGTGTATCTATAAACCTGTCTGCCCAGGTTGCCGTCAGCATCTATGCCTTCAATAACCATGCGATAAGCGCCTTTGTTATCGCTATTGAAATAGCTGAAAGTAGCTTTGCCGTCCTTATCTGTTATCACATTCGGTTTCCAGTAAATGGTGCTGCGGAAATCGATGATTTTCTGATTGGTTTTTGCGTTATCGTATTGCGGCGCGTAAAATTCGCGCGCCTTGTAAAATCCGTGCGGGTGATAAGTAACCACACCGGGCGCATAACGCTCGTAGGTATACTCACTGGCTATCTTAGAAGTTATCACTAAAACGCCGTTTATTCCTAACGGACCGTAAACAGTTCCGTAATTCGGGCCGGCAAGTACTTCCACGCCTTGAATCCTGTCAGGATTAATATCTTTAAATTGATCAGCATCAATGTACGCGCCATCCATTACGATGAGCATCGGTCCGTTTTTAAAACGGGCGCGCAGGTCAGTTGGTCGCTCAAATCTATCAAAAGCGACGATTCCAAAAAGCTTGCTCCCAAGCTTCTGGGCCATAGATACGCCAGGCAGCTTTTCTAAATCATCAGCAGTAACTATTTCGTCGGCGTTACCTGCACCATTCAAATTTTTTGAACGTTTAACAAAATCCTTTTTCGATTTTATCTTCACCTCTTTTAGCATTACCACATGCTTGTTTATTCCGTATTTCTGCTGCTCCTGGTAAAATCTGCGCTCGTTGGCCAGGTATGCGGTTGATACTTCTGATGTGTCGCTTCCCATAATTCCGGCAGCAGGATTAAAAGTAACAGGCGGCAACTGCGGTATACTATCCGGACTTAACAGTACGGCACTCTGCCCTTTCGGTATCTTTGCCTGTACCAGGAACTGTGTACTATCAGCAAACACCAAATCTTTAAATACAAACCTGCCATTAGCACCGGTGAGCGTATCCAGCAAAAGCCCGCCATTATCTTTGGTAAATAAGGTCACTTTGGCCTTATCGAGCGGTCTGTTTTTACGGGTTACGGTACCTGTAAGCTGCATTCCTTTTTCAGGCTGATAAGCCAACTTTGCTGGAGCGCCGTTAAGTATTTCTTTCCATTCAAAATGCCGGTAGCCTTGCGTAAGCATCAATAGGTCAATCTCGCCTCTTGTTTTTTCATTTTGGTTGATGAAATAGTAGTTCGGTTGTTCAACCTTTCCTTTTAAATCCGAAGTAAGCAACAGGTTTGATAAGATTGAATTTTCATTCTGGCTATCCACAGGTACGGCGCTTTCGTCCACAACCGCTACAGAAAAGCTACCCGTTGCGGCTTTGTTTGATTTAGTGATAGCGTCAAGGTTAATGGTCACCTTTTGCCGTGGGGTATAGCGTTTCAACGGTGTTGTAACATTCAGCTTTAATTGGTCATCGTTATTAACAAAAACCAGGCGCTCGTTCAACGGCTCGCCCCTTTCCGAAAATAGCGTGAACTGCACTATACCGGTCGGGAATTTACTTTTGGGGATTACCGCCGAAAATATCTTGCTGTCTGATTGTTTTTGTGCGGCATAATAAACCGTCCCACCGGATTGCGCAACCAGGCTTAGTTTCTCGTTACCGGCGGCGCTTCCTGCCGTTATTCTTAACCGGATAGTGTCTGCATTCGCGTTATTAATGGCAAGTGTATAACCCTGGTTAATGGCTTTTGGCAATGTTATCGAATTTGTCGAACCATCGGGATAGGTAATGTTAGCTTTATATATGCGTGCCGGCTGTGGTATCAGCACAAATGAGCCCATGCCTAAATGGCTGGCCGCAAAAGAGCATACCTCCGCCTGGGTATCATCAACAATTACTCCTTTCACATCTACACCCAAACCATCGCTGCCAACAGCCTTAAAGGCAACTCTTGAATAATTGCCGGCCAGTAAGCTCCCGCCTTCCGGCAAAAACTGCACATCGGTAGTTTTCGCTAAACTTCCCCTAACAATTTTTGGCACACCACTTTCGGGTATCTGCCTGGCTTCCATACTCCCTACAGCCATGGTTTGTTCAAAAAATGTATTGTCGCCCTCGTTACGCATCCATTGCGTGTAGGCTCTTACACGGTAGCTGCCGCCTTTCAGCGAGTCGGGCAATACAAAATCGCCCGTTGCAGTTCCGGAAATTACCGGCAATTTTATTGAGCGGTATATTTTATTGTTTGGTCTTATCAAATCGGCATATAAAATACCGCTTAACGCGGATAATTTATGCTGTGGTCCAAGCGTGACATAGGCCTTAAAATAGATAGTATCGCCCACAGCATAGTAGGGCTTATCAAATTGCAGGTAAGCTTTCTCCACACTATGGGTTTCTGCATAGCTATTCAATTTGGCAGTTATGGTGTTTATTACGACATTTTCCTGCGTAGCCTGGCCAAGCACCCCCAAAGGCAATGCTATCAGCAATAAGTTTAGGATTTTTTTCATATAGCTGGTTATAGTTGGTAACAATAGCAGACCAACCTGCGCAATTTCCAACGCACACTCCCTTTACAAATATAACAGGTTATTCCCTCTTTGAACTAAAAAATTAGTAAAGGTTTAATGGGGAATATAAAAAAGTTCATAGTTGATGGTTCATAGTTCATGGCAGCTGCAAATGAGTGCAGTTCATGGTTCATGGCAGCTACAGGTGAGTGCAGTTCATGGTTGATGGTTCATAGTTCATGGCAGCTGCAAGTATCTCTTTTTCGTCTTGATTCTTGGCTCTTGATTCTTGGCTCTCTTTCCGGCTATGAACCATGAACTATCAACCTTGAACTAAAAAACATTCTTCCACATCATGCTCTCAACCGGGCGGGTAGATTGTGTATTGTATTTAGCGTTATCCTTGGTGTTGTAGAAAGTTTCTATCTCGCCCTCAACAACAAAATATATCAGCTGGCCAATAGGCATACCGGCATAGATCTTAACGGGTTGGGTGCAGGATATTTCGAGCGTCCAGGTGTTGCAGAAGCCAACATCCCCTTTGCCTGCGGTGGCATGTATATCTATCCCCAATCTCCCGGTGCTGGATTTGCCTTCAAGGAAAGGAATATGTTTATGCGTTTCGGTATACTCCATGGTTACGCCCAGATACAGGGTATTAGGCTGCAAAACAAAGCCTTCCTTTGGGATTTCGAAATAAGTGATTTCATTATGAACCTTAGCATCGAGCACACGATCGCGGTAGGTGGCGAGGTGTTTGCCAAGGTGCACATCGTATGAATTTGTGCCCAGGCACTCCCGGTTAAATGGCTCTACAATAATATGGCCCTGCTCGATTTCTTCTAAAATCCGTTTATCTGATAGTATCATAATGCCCCTGCTGCGAGGGCGTAAAATTATAACTAATTGCCGGGCAGGGCAATGCTATGTTACCAACAAATGTTTTACGGGGATGTGGAAACTTTAATTAATATTTTTGGATTTCACCGATTTGAGAATGATTTCACCGATGAGAATGATTGTGATGGTTTGATGATTTACTGCGATTTTTTTGCCTTTTCTTCCTCCTTTTTCTTTCGCTCCTCGCGCCGTTGTTTGCGTTGCTCTTTTTTTAGCTTGCGTTCCTGTTTTCTGGCGGCCTGCTGGGTCTGCATATCGGCTACCGATTGCTCGGTTTTTTTATCAAGCCCCACCGATGGCTTGATACCGCTAAGCAATGTGCGCCACATGGTTTTAAAGAAGGCGTCCTCAGGTTTACGTATATAAGTTACATAAGCTACGCGCGGTTGTTCGCCATCTTTATCCGGGTTATCATGTTTAATGATGAAGATATTGGCATACAGTGTTGCAATGAGCTTCTTTTTTAATTTATCAGCGCCGGTATCCGCTTTCAGCAGACTAACCTTTACATTGTTGTATAAAAGCTCAACCCGCCCTTTTTCGCTCATCCTGCTTCCCTTTATATCAAAATCGAAAGTTTTTAGCGTGCCCGAGTTAACTTTAAACATACCCAGCGGCATGGCGGCGGGATTAATCGCCTGCAAATCCATCGGGCCGATACTACCTTTAAAATCAAACAGCGCATCCTTATCGGTAAGGTTAAAATGATAAGTAGCGTTAATCTTACCCCGGTTCATAAAGTAACTGCTTATATTAAGCGTAATAAGGTTGTTCTTTTTTAGCGCTTCAGCATTATTGGTAAAATTTAATGCCTGCGCGGATGTATTATTAAAAGTCAGCGTTCCTGTTTTTTTCGATTTTACATTAAATTCGTGGTAAGTGACATTCAGCCTGCGCAGGTTAACCGTATCTATCTTTAAATCTATTTTCAGCCGGTTCATCGCCACATTGGGGAAGCTTTTTATTTTATCATCCTTACTATTGGGGATATTCGGATTGGCAAATACCTGGAACGCTCCATTGTGCAAAAACAGGCTCGAAGCCGTAAGCGTGCGGTATTTATGATAGCTCAAAAAATCGAAATTTGTAAGTTGTACCGAGTCGAGGCTTAGGGTAAAACGGTCTTTGTGGCTTTTGGTAAAAAACTCGTCAGTGCCGGCAGGCTTAACGGCTATCCCGGTAAGAATAAGCCTTGAGTTTGCCGTAGACAGCTTCACAGATTTAACTGTATAAGTATATAATCCGCTTGGTGTATGGCCGGTATAGTTATTTATTTCACCGGTAATATCCTTGCAGTAAAGCAACCGCGACTTATCAGTTTGCGTGGCAGAATCAATCAGTAAATCATGAGCGCTCAGATTCATTTCTTTAAACTGCGAAGTACTCAGCTTGTTACCCGAATAGTCGTTATAAGTAAACTTTACATCCCCCATTAATATCTCGCCAATACGGATATAATGCAGGCTTTTAGAAATTTTTTGCCACGCTGTTCGCTTGTCTTTCGATATGGTGTCATGCGTATGATTCAGCTGGTAGCTGACTTTAAGCTCCGGATTGTATATAAGTATCCGCCCGATATCCAGGTTCTTTTTAAAATATAACCTGAATGGATGAATATGCGATAAAACCAGCTTTTTAATATGCAGCTCAACCAGGTTATTTGGGGCCAGGCCTTGTATTTTGCGTGCGTTATAAACAGCGGTATCAGGTTTTAGGGTGATATTGAAGATGACTATAGTACCCCTTAATATATGGAGCTCGGCTGATGAAAAATCAGCTTTGTACAAGCCATCGCTGCTGGTGGTAACAATGTCCTTAACCTTATTTTCCAATATAGGCGACCAGTAGCTATTTACAAATAAAGCAGCTATCAGTATAAATAAAACTAAACCGGAAAAAACAGCGAGGGTGATTTTTTGCCACCTGCGCTTTAAAAAATTAAACGCCATTTTTACCGTTGTTGAGCTTTGCTTTTTCCAGTGAATCTTTTTTTACCTGTTTTGCACTTTTCGCGCTCCGCGGCGCGCTTTTCTGTCCTCTTTAAATTTATGAAACTTATCCAATAAACCGTTAACTTTTGTAACGGCTGTACCAATTTTAGTTACAGCGGTATTAACATTCCCCTCGCCTCCCTGGTAAAGCCCACGCCTGGCTTCAACCCGTCCGGTATTCCCTTATATATAAAAAGCTGAAGAACGATACAATAGGTTCACGCTTTAAATCACAGCCTCCGGCCTGAAAACGCCCTTACCGTCGGGGTTATTGCTGTCCAATATCAATTTATTGGCCAGCGCCGATATTAATCCCCTGTTTTGGCAACTCTGCTTTGCCGTCAACTTTTTTCAGCAGGTCAATTTTAAGGTTTTTGTAGTTAAAATTGAATGTGACATTAGAACAGCGTAACTGGGAATTTGTTAGACTTATCGAACATCTTGTAAGAATAATGACGGCAATACCGACAGACGAGCCACACTTGTTAAGGTATATGTTAATAACCGGGTTAACACAACTTAACACATTTTTAAAAAAATAACCTTTAAATAACTGACAGTCAATATTTTGAAAAAATAGCTGGATAATTTATTTTTCCACATTTTATCGAATTTTCCACAGTCAATCAGGCTATCCGCGGCAACCTAATAACATTTACCATTACAACGTTCAAAACAAAAGCCAAACTGCCCGATAGTAGGGACACCTAATCGACCTAACCCTACTCATTCAACCTAATCAACTTAATCCAACTAAAGCAACTTAGTCAACCGTCCACCTAACTCGTTCAACCTAATCAACTTAATCCAACTAAATCAACCTCCTCCATCAACTCCCCGTCAAAATAACTGACAATCTGTCACACCTTATTCAAATTTTACTTATTTTTGCAGACTAATTTTTATTATAAAAGATGGATTTGCTCATTCCCAATAAGGTACATGACGAAAGCAGGCAGGGCGAGGCTTTAATGTTGGAGCCTAAGGAAACCAACAATAACGGCCGCAAATTATATATCGAGAGCTATGGCTGTGCCATGAACTTCAGTGACAGTGAGATTGTTGCATCAATTTTATCTGAAAGTGGGTTTGAGACGACAAATAGCTACGATAATGCCGATGTTATTTTCATCAACACTTGCTCCATCCGCGAAAACGCGGAACAGCGCGTACGTAACCGTTTAAGAGATTTCACCATTGCCAAGGTTAAAAACCCGGGACTAATTGTAGGTGTGCTGGGCTGTATGGCCGAACGCCTGAAATCAAAGTTCTTAGAGGAAGAGAAACTGGTTGACGTGGTTGTAGGCCCCGATGCCTACCGCGACCTGCCAAACCTGATTGAACAGGTAGGCGGCGGACAGAAAGCGGTAAACGTATTGCTATCCCGCGAGGAAACTTATGCGGATATCAGTCCTGTTCGTTTGAACAGTAATGGTATCAATGCCTTCGTATCTATTATGCGCGGGTGCGATAACATGTGCTCATTCTGCGTGGTACCGTTTACACGTGGCCGCGAGCGCAGCCGCGACCCGCAATCGATAGTTGCCGAATGTACAGATTTGTTTAACCAGGGCTACCGCGAGGTAACATTGCTTGGGCAAAACGTAGATTCGTACAAGTGGACGCCAGGCAGCAAAGACGCTAAAAAAACTGAAGATGAAAAACCTGCCTTAGCCGGTATGGATTTACTGGATAAAGTGCTTGCTACCGGCGAAGACCTTACTGAAATTTACACACATACTATTGAAGCAGGCGACGTTTCCTTCGCTAATCTATTGGAGATGGTGGCACTCATCAATCCCGATTTAAGGGTTCGCTTCTCTACCTCGCATCCAAAGGATATTACCGACGATGTGCTGTACACCATAGCTCAATATGATAATATCTGCAACTATATCCACCTGCCGATACAGTCGGGCAACAGCCGTATACTCAGGCTGATGAACCGCACCTATAACCGCGAGTGGTATATGGACAGGGTGGCCGCTATCAAGCGCATTATCCCCGGCTGCGCCATATCTACCGACGTTATCACCGGCTTTTGCAGCGAGACTGAGGAAGAGCACCAGGATACTTTGAGTATGATGGACCACGTGGAGTTTAACTTTGCGTACATGTTTATGTATTCGGAGCGTCCCGGCACCCTGGCAGCAAAACGCTACGCGGACGACGTACCGGAGCTGGTAAAAAAACGCCGCCTGAGTGAAGTAGTTGCTAAACAGCAATATTACTCGCACGAGCAGTTGAAGAAGTTGGTAGGCAGTACCCAACGTGTGCTGATTGAAGGTTTCTCAAAAAAATCAGATAAAGATTATTCGGGACGTAGTGACCATAATACGGTTGTTGTGTTCCCGGTTACAGATGGTTATAAACCAGGAGAATATGTAAACGTGCTTATTGAACGTTGCACAACAGCAACCTTGATAGGCCAGGTAATTAGCCCCCAAACCCCCTAAAGGGGAGTTACGCCGTGGCGAATATTGCTTTAGTCGTGGTGGGGTAGTAGTTATAAAAACAATATTAATAACGTCCTAAAGCCCTTAAAGGGCCGCGGGCTTAAAATTTCCCCCTTTAGGGGGCCAGGGGGCATGGAAATACAAGACATTAAACAACGCTTCGGGATAATCGGCAGTTCGCCGTTGCTTAACCGGGCAATAGACATAGCTAACCAGGTTGCGCCGACTGACATTTCAGTTTTAATAACCGGCGAGAGCGGCAGTGGTAAAGAAGTTTTTTCGCACATCATCCACCAGATGAGCCCGCGCAAGCATGGGCCTTTCATCGCGGTGAACTGCGGTGCTATACCGGAAGGGACCATTGATTCCGAGCTTTTCGGTCACGAAAAAGGCGCTTATACCGGCGCCGTTGGCGAGCGTAAAGGTTATTTCGAGACCGTTAACGGCGGTACTATATTTTTGGATGAGATTGCCGAAATGCCGTTGGGTACACAAGCCCGCTTGCTTCGCGTGCTTGAATCAGGCCAATACATTAAAGTAGGTTCATCAAAAGTAGAAAAAACCAACGTACGCGTAATCGCCGCGACTAACGTAGACGTTTACGAGGCGGTTAAAAACGGCAAGTTCCGCGAAGATTTGTACTATCGTTTAAATACCGTGCCGCTGCGTATACCCCCCCTGCGTGACAGGAAGGAAGATGTATACCTGCTGTTCCGGAAATTCACTTCAGATTTTACTGCCAAATACCGCACCCCTCCTATTCAATTAGACGAGGATGCCCAGCAGATACTGGTTAATTATTCCTGGCCGGGCAATGTGCGCCAGTTGAAGAATATGGCGGAACAGCTGGCCGTACTGGAGCGCGACCGTGTTATTACCGGGCAAACGCTGCTCAACTATATCCCCGCCGAAGCAACACGGAGTAACCTGCCGATGCGCCTGGACAATCAGCCTAAGGAAGATTTTTCGGAGCGTGATATTTTATATAAGGTTCTTTTTGATATGAAGCGCGACATGGTGGAATTGAAGAAACTGGTTGCCGACATTATTGAACACGGCGGCGTTTCTATCAATCATGCCAATCATTCGCAGGCCATAAACCAGCTTTACCGGGATATTGAATTGCCAAATACACCCGATGCGCAATTTACCTTGCAGCAGCCCGTTATTACCAACAGCAATAACAGTAATACCGTAGGCCCTTACAGTATAACGCAGGCGCAGGATGCCGAGGAAGTGGAAGAATCTTTATCGTTGATTGACAAGGAGTCGGACCTGATACGCAAAGCGCTCAAAAAGCACAAAGGCAAGCGCAAGCTGGCCGCAAGCGAGCTGGGTATTTCTGAAAGGACTTTGTACAGAAAGATAAAAGAATTAAATTTATAATATAAGATGAGGAGACTTAAGGGACTGGCGTTGGCGCTTGTCGGTTTGGTTTGGGTTTTACAGGGCTGCACTTATAAGCTGAGTTTAACTGGCGCCTCTATCCCGGCTGCCTTGAAAACTATCAGGGTTGAGTTTTTTGAAAACACCTCTCAATTAGTAGTAAATACGCTTAGTCAGCAGTTTACCGAAGCTTTAAAAGAACGTATCAGAAACCAAACCAGCCTTAGTGTTGTTAATGGTGAGGCCGATGCGTCAATGTCGGGCACAATTACGGATTATAATATAGCGCCGGTATCAGTACAGGCAACTAATAACACAACTGCCCCGATAGCCGACCAAACACGCTTAACCATAACGGTTAACGTAAAATATACGTATGATGCCGATAAAAAGCTTAGTTTTGAACAGCCATTTACAAAATATAAGGACTTTAAAGGTGAACTTGCCACGGTTGAACAATCGCTGATTGCCGACATTAACAAGCAGCTAACCGAGGATATTTTTAACAAGGCGTTTGCCAATTGGGAATAATTAGTAGCTTTATCATATAGTGGACCAAAATTACAATAGCAGCCAGAACGATTTTTTATGGACGTTATTAGCCGACCCGGCTGATGATGCTTCCCGCTATAACTATAATTTGCAGCGGCTGGTTAACGATTTTCCACAGAGTGGTATTTTGCAGGCATTGCTTGCACACACCAGCGAAGAAAAAAATCTGCGGCAGGCCTCTGTATATTTTAATGCCAGGTCGCTTTACAAATTAATTAACTCGCCATCGTCTTTAAGCGGCGTACCCAACGAGAAGATTATCTTTCAAAATGGCAATGGTTACAGCAACTATATCCACCAGGATGCGCCCGTAACGCCTGCCGAAAATTATTTTAGCTACAATGAGCCGGCGGTTACAGAGACCGCTGTTGAGGAGGCCCCGCCAATACCTGCGGAAGCGGTGTATCAGCACGAGCCCCCTGTAGAAGAAACAATCGAAAGCCACGCAGAGCATGCACCTGCTGAAGAACCGATCGCTCATGTTCCGGAACATCACCAGGTAAACGACTTGCCGGTTTTCGAAAACGAAGCCCATACAATTAACGAGGCGTCGGCCGCTATCATCGAAACACAGCCGGAAACAGTTTCAGAAACACATGAAGCCCCTGTTGCTGAAGCACAGGTGGAACATGTAAATGAAGCTCCGGCAGTTGAGCCGATAATTAACTACGCTGCAGGCTTAGGCCACCGCATGCCACCCGACGGGGAATTTACCGTAGAGCCGCCTGCCATCCCCGCACCCGAAGAAGTTGCTGCCGAAGCGCATACAACAGGTGAACACGGCACAGACCCTGAAGTATCGTACGAACATTCGGTAGAAGAAAATATTAACGAGCCGCATTTGCCGCCGCCGGTGCCCGAAGAAGCACTGACAGAAGTTCATCCAACCGATGCAGATTTGCCGCCTACGGTTTATGAACCCATTGCGGAACACCTGCCTCCACCGGTACCTGCGGAAGCATTATCAGGAGTCAATTCTTCGCACATTGAGAGCCTTGCGGCACCTGTTGAAGAACACTTAAACGAACACCTACCGCCGCCGGTTCCCGCAGAAGCATTATTGGGAAGTCATGCTTCGGAAGCAGAATTGCAGCATGCTGCACCTGCTGAAGGACAACCGGCCGAACAACATAGCTACGATAGTCCACAGGAAGGCGAAGAGCCGATACAGCAATACAGGCCGTGGAACGAGCCGGAAACCGAAGCTCACGAACCTGCTGCAGAAACTGTACAGTATCATGTTGAGGAGCATCAGCCTGAACATATAGAAGAATATCAGCCTGCGGCAGAACACCAGCCATGGCAAGAAGCTGCGCCTGCGCATCACGAACAGGAGATAAAAGAAGAGCATACTGATAATGATCATCAACCGGAAGAACACCAGTACTGGGAAGCACCGGCTCCTGAACATCATGAACCGGAAGCAGTGGAACAGCATTCCGAACCAGCTTACCAACCAGAACAACATCAGCCCTGGGAGCAGCCGGAACCTGTACATGCAGAAGCAGTTCAGGTAACCCATAACATAGAAGAGGAAACTTTCGATGAAATAACCGGCATTGATAATATCTCTGTTGATCGCGACATTTTGAGCAGCGCAGTTGCATCAAATTACTTTAGTTTCGACAGAACCTTTGGTGAACATAAAGCACCTGCTCCTGAAAAACCAACCGACACGCCTGCCCCTGAACCGGCAAATGAGCTTATCGGCGACGAGCAGCAGGACTTATCGAAATACCACGACGAAAAAATGCCGTACAGCTTTTTGTGGTGGCTCGATAAAACACGCAAGGAGCATTCCGGTGTTTACCAGCCATATGCCGCTCCGGCGAAAGAAACCATCGCTGAACCGCTGTCAAAAGCCAAACCAGGCACCGACGAGCTGCAGCAGCAGTATTACGAGAACATCTTCCATATAACCTCGGTTGAGGAACTGGACAAGAGTGTTCCCGTTCCGCCGCAGCCTTTGGAAGCTAACCCGTCTGCATTTTCGTCTTCCTTCAGCGAAAAAAAGAAAGAGCAAACTATCATTGACCGTTTTATATCGGAAGAACCGCAGATAAGGCCGCAAAGCAGCGACAAACTGGATAACGAGAATAAAGCCAAGAAAAGTTCCGAAGACCGCGACGAGCTGGTGTCTGAAACATTGGCAGCCATTTACTCCGACCAGATGCTTTATCACAAGGCGATAGCATCATACAAAAAATTGATGTTGAAATTCCCGGAAAAAAGCCGTTACTTTGCCACAAAAATTGAGACTTTAGAAAAGAAAACCAATTAAAATATATAAGAAATGTATTCATTATTACTGATCATTGCGATCATCGTGTGTGTGTTGCTGGTGTTAATCGTATTGATACAAAACCCTAAAGGCGGCGGTTTATCCTCAAATTTCTCTGCGTCTTCGCAAATGCTGGGCGTTCAAAAAACCGGCGACTTCCTTGAGAAAGGCACTTGGTTCCTTGCGATTTTCCTGATGGTATTGTCGATGGCTATTAACGTTTCCGTAAAAGGCGGCGCGGATAAAAGCGATAACTCTGCTGTAAAAACACAGGCTGACAAAGCCGCTAAACCTACAGCGCAGCCATCAAACTCGGCTCCGTTTACTCCGGCTCCAAAACCAGCTACTACGCCTGCTACCACTCCGGCTAAATAAGGTAACTGTCATAAAAAGCATAAAAAGGCTTCACCCGAAATACGGGTGAAGCTTTTTTCTTTGAGGGCCTCGAGGCAGCGTTATTCACAAAAGGTTTATAAACCATACTATACAGGCAATTTATACCTGCTGCTCGGTGAGGGCGCATGCAATACCATGGCCGTTAACTTAAGGGGAATTATAGCTTCGCAGGCGGTTTAAGCCCACCTAAATCCTCCCCGGTTGGGAGGACTTAAAAAAAATAAACGCGGGCGAAGCTAAAGTCTCCCCAACCGGGGGAGATTTAGAGGGGGCTACACACACAGATGCCCTTAAGTTAACGGCCATGGCATGCAATACGCCCCTACATTTTATATTAAATCAATTAAATTTAAACCGGTTGCCATTAATATAACAGGGGCGATTTTATCAGTCAACACTGACATCCTGACACAACAATATTACTCCACCGTTAATAATAAAAATACAACAACAATATTAGATGACAATTGAACAGATATGCTGTCAATTTTTAACTTTGCGCCTGCTTGGCATAATTGATGTTGCACAAGGGCGGAAACTTAAATTATAATTTAAATAAATAGTAACTATGTCATTAAACATTAAACCTATCGGAGACAGGGTGGTAATAGAAGCCGCTGCGGCCGAAGAGAAAACTGCTTCGGGAATCATTATCCCGGATACTGCAAAAGAAAAACCTCAGCGCGGAACTGTAGTTGCTGTTGGTGCAGGTAAACCAGATGAGCCTTTGACTGTAAAAGTTGGTGACCAGGTTTTATACGGAAAATACGCCGGTACTGAAATTACCTACGAGGGCAAGGAATATTTAATTATGCGCGAAAGCGATATATACGCAGTTTTATAAGCTGTTGTAAAGTTGCAATGTTGAAAGGTTGTAAAGTTGCCTTCCGACATTGATTCTATAACATTCAAACTTTACAACATTCAAAACATTCAAACAAAAAAACAATGTCAAAACAAGTTAAATATAACGTTGAAGCACGCGACGCCCTGAAAAGAGGTGTTGATATTTTAGCTAATGCAGTTAAAGTAACGTTGGGTCCAAAAGGTCGTAACGTAATTATCGACAAAAAATTCGGTTCACCTGCAATTACTAAAGACGGTGTTACCGTTGCTAAAGAAATTGAATTGAAAGACGCCCTTGAAAACATGGGCGCACAAATGGTTAAAGAAGTAGCTTCAAAAACTGCAGATATTGCAGGTGACGGTACTACTACTGCAACCGTACTGGCACAGGCTATTGTAACTGCTGGTATTAAAAACGTTGCCGCTGGTGCAAACCCTATGGATTTGAAACGCGGTATTGACAAAGCAGTTGCTGCTGTTGTTGAAGATTTGAAAAAACAGTCTCAGGCTGTTGGCGATGACAATAACAAAATCAAACAGGTAGCTTCTATCTCTGCAAATAACGACGAGATTATCGGTTCGTTAATTGCTGAAGCTATGGCTAAAGTTGGTAAAGATGGTGTTATCACTGTTGAAGAAGCAAAAGGTACTGAAACCGAAGTTAAAACTGTAGAAGGTATGCAGTTTGACCGCGGTTACCTTTCGGCTTACTTTGTTACCAACACCGACAAAATGGAAGCTGAGCTGGAAAATGCTTATATCCTAATCTACGACAAGAAAATCTCGTCGATGAAGGAATTGCTTCCTATTTTGGAAAAACAGGTTCAAACCGGCAAACCATTGGTAATAATTGCTGAAGACCTTGATGGCGAAGCGCTTTCAACTTTAGTGGTTAACAAAATCCGTGGCTCACTGCGTGTGGCTGCTGTTAAAGCTCCAGGCTTTGGCGACCGTCGTAAAGCTATGCTGGAAGATATCGCTATCCTTACCGGAGGTACAGTTATTTCGGAAGAAAGAGGCTTTAAATTAGAAAATGCTGATTTAAGCTACCTGGGTACTGCTGAAAAAGTGCTTATCGACAAAGACAATACTACCATTATCAACGGTGGTGGTAATGCAGACGACATTAAAGGTCGCGTAGGCCAGATCAAAGCCCAGATTGAAACTACAACTTCTGATTACGATAAAGAAAAACTACAGGAGCGCCTGGCTAAGTTAGCCGGCGGTGTTGCTGTACTTTACGTAGGTGCAGCTACCGAAGTTGAAATGAAGGAAAAGAAAGACCGTGTTGACGACGCTTTACACGCAACCCGTGCCGCTGTTGAAGAAGGCATTGTTGCAGGTGGTGGTGTTGCTTTCATCCGCTCTGTTGAAGCTTTAGCTGACCTTAAAGGCGCTAACGAAGACGAGAACACAGGTATCCAGATCATCCGTCGCGCTATTGAAGAACCACTTCGCCAGATTTGCGAAAACGCAGGTATCGAAGGTTCTATAGTAGTGCAGAAAGTAAAAGAAGGCAAAGGTGATTTCGGCTACAATGCACGTACCGACAAATACGAAAACTTAATTGGCGCCGGTGTTATCGACCCAACTAAGGTAGGTCGTGTAGCATTGGAAAATGCAGCTTCAATTGCAGCTATGCTGTTAACTACAGAAGTTGTATTGGCTGATGATCCGGAAGATGCTCCTTCTGGTCCACCAATGGGTGGCGGCGGCATGGGTGGCATGATGTAATAGCCCCCAAGCCCCCTAAAGGAGGTTTTAAAATACTTAAAAACCCTGTCTGTTATTTCAGACAGGGTTTTGTTTTTTGTACAGACCGGCCGAGCGTCATAGCAGCGTAAACGGACTGTCATTTGTTAATCAAATGATTGATTAAGTAAAAATAGGGTTACAATTAGCTGTATTTTTGTATAAGAAATCAGGTGCGGCACACTTAGGCACAGCATTTGAATATAAATGAGTACCATGAAAAATATTACAGAAGCAGCAAGACACATTCAAAGCCAGTTAATTGACTGGATGTTAATTAAGGGCCCGGAACTTTTTATTACTATTTACGGTAGATAATAATTATTGTTATTTTCGCCTCCGCTATGCATGCGAGGCTTCAAAATTACTACAACCTGGTTTACGATTGGTTACTGATAAACGGAACCAAACTCATCGGCGGCTTTATCCTCCTGATAATCGGCCTTAAAGTCATCAAGTTTTTACGGATAAAGTTGCGCAACCGGATGGATAAGCGCCAGGTTCATTCATCATTACAGCAATTCTTTTTAAGCCTTTCTATAACATCGCTATACGTACTGCTGGGCGTATTAGTCACCACTACTATAGGCGTTCCGGTCGCAGCATTTACTACTATCATCGGCGGTTTCAGCGTTGCGATAGGTTTAGCGCTGTCGGGCACGTTTCAAAACTTTGCCGGCGGCGTGCTCATACTATTATTAAAGCCATTCGACCTGGATGACAGTATCGTTGCCCAGGGCCAGGAGGGTAAGGTAACTGCTATCCAAATATTTTATACCGTGTTACTAACCATTGATAACAGGACTATCATTATCCCTAACGGCAAGCTTTTTAACGAGGTGATAGTAAACGTGAGCCGGGAGAATCGCCGTCGCCTTGATTTTGAATTCAGGGTAGGCTACAGCGCCGATATCGAAAAGGCAAAAACCATTGTGACCGGCATTGTAAAATCTACCAAAACCATATTACCTGACTTTCCGGTTCGGGTTGGCGTAGTAAGCCTCGATTTGGATAACATTCGCTTCACGGTTAACGTTTGGGTAAAACCGGATGATTACCTTTCTACCAAAATAGAGCTGATGGAAAATATCATCAAGCAATTGGGTGCAGCTGGCATTAGTTTCCCGAAACCGGGTTGGGGATAAAGTTTAAAAACGCGTCATTGCGAGGGGGACTGCTTGCAGCCTGCTTCGAAGCAATCTCTGCGATATGCTGCATCGAAAGAGAAATATATATGGTTTCCTGTCCGCCGGCATCCCTGTAACCATTTGTGTTAAAGGTCCGATACCGTCCTGTGTAGAGATTGCTTCGAAGCACATTGCAAGCAACGCGCCTCGCAATGACGTATCGGAGAGAGACTAAAATCATATTTTCTGCCTTGCCTTCAACTCCAAATACCGGTTCACCGTATTTATCGTCAAATTTTCAGGGGTGGTTAAAATCGACTGGATATTGTATTTGGCCAGCTCCTTTACAATCAGCTTTTTATCGTAAGCAAATTTTTCGGCGATGGTTTTTATGTAGATGCCTTCCACATCGGTAGCAGGTTCTTCACTTACTTTCTTTAGTTCTGTATTCTCAAAAAACACAACCAGCAACAGGTGGAAGCGGGCGATACGTTTTAAGTAAGGCAGCTGCCGCTCAAGCGCGTACATGCTCTCGTAGTTGGTAAAAAAAACTACCAGGCTGCGTTGCTTAATAACACCACGAATAGTGGCATACAGCAACTCCATATTCGTTTCAAGGTAGCGCGTCTTTTCCTTATACAACACCTCAAGTATCTTGTTGATTTGTGTAGGCCGCCTGTCGGCAGGCACCACAGCGCCAATTTTTTCCGCTGCGGTAATCAGTCCGGCTTTGTCTTCCTTCAGCAGGGCCACGTTGGAAAGTACAAGGCTGGCGTTAATGGCATAATCCAAAAGACTTAATCCTTCAAAAGGCATCCTCATGGAGCGGGATTTATCTATCACGCAATACACCTGCTGCGATTTTTCATCCACATAAGCATTGGTCATTAAGGCGCCGCGACGGGCTGTGGCCTTCCAGTTGATGGTGCGGTAATCATCACCCTGCACATAGTTTTTCACCTGCTCAAACTCTAAGCTGTGGCCGAGGCGGCGTATCTTCTTAATGCCGATCTCGCTCAGGTTATTGGATATGGCCATCAGCTCATATTTGCGCATCTGCAGGAACGATGGATATACCGGTAACACTTCTCCCTGGCTGAAATTATAACGCCGCCTGATAAACCCGATCGACGTAGTTACAAAGACGCGTATATAACCAAATTCGTATTCGCCGCGGCGGGTAGGCCGCAAGCTATAGCTGATAAGCTTCCGTTGCTGGGGTTTTAAAGATGTTTTGAACCAAATATCCCTTTTCTGAAACTGGACAGGAATCTCGTCTATTATGCCGATATTAATAGTAAACGGATACCAGTTTTCGATGTATATCCCGAGTTCATTTTCGTCGCTGTTGCTTAACCGTTCGGGTGCGTGCCGCTTGGCAAATATGCCTTTCTGCGTACGGTAAAGCATAACGGCGTCCGTTAAAAAAAGCAGGCACAGGGTAGCAAATACCAGTATGGGCACAATATCGAGCCACGGAAAAAAGAATGCCAGCAAAAAAAGCGCGACACAGCAACTCAGCACTGTAAAGAGCCGGCTGGTTAAAAACAAATCGCTATAAAATAACCGGAATACTTTTTTCACTTGTTAGTTTTTTGGGTCGCTAAGCTCTGCCTTATTTGGCGCCGCCGCAGCTAAAGTCTCCCCAACAGGGGGAGATTTAGAGGGGGCTTCACCACCAACACTACCTCGGCACCTCAACCTTTTTAATAATCTGGCTTATTACATCATCCGGCGAAACGCCCTCCATTTCCTTGTCAGGAGTAAGCATAATACGGTGCCTTAACACAGGTGCAACTACATAATTAATATCATCAGGCGTTACAAAGTCGCGGCCTTTAATGGCAGCTACTGCCTTAGCCGCATTAATAATTGCCAGCGATGCGCGCGGCGAACCGCCCAGGTAAAGCGATTTATTGTTACGGCTTTCGTGAATTATCTGCGCAGCATATACCAGTAATTTATCTTCAACATGCAGGCCGCGCACCACACTGCGCAACGCCACAATATCACTACCCGATAGCACAGGCTTAATATCGCTTAGCTGGTCGGCCGTTTTTTTCTGGTGCTGTTGAGTTAGTATCGCAATTTCTTCGTCAAGCGAAGGATATTTCACCTCAATCTTGAACAGGAACCTGTCGAGCTGTGCCTCGGGCAGGCGGTAAGTACCTTCATGTTCAACCGGATTTTGGGTAGCCAATACGATAAACGGCTCGTCCATTTTATAAACCTGGCCATCCATCGTAAGTTGCCGCTCCTCCATCACCTCGAACAATGCCGATTGCGTTTTGGCAGGTGCGCGGTTAATTTCATCGATAAGGATAATATTACCGAAAACCGGGCCCGCCTTAAATTCAAATTCCGTAGTTTTTGGGTTAAATACCGAGGTACCCAATATATCCGACGGCATTAAATCCGGCGTAAACTGTATGCGTGAGTATTTAGCGTCTATTGATTTGGCAATCAGCTTTGCAGTAAGCGTCTTGGCCACACCCGGTACGCCTTCAATCAAAACATGGCCCTCGGCAAGTATACCCGCAATCAACAGGTCGATGCTCTCGTGCTGGCCCACAATTATTTTGGAAAGAGTAGCCTTTATCTGCTCAACGGCCGCGGTTAGCCGGCTAAGGTCAGTTCTTTGTTCAAATATTTCATCTTCCATAATTACCTGGCTTGATTATAAAATTTTTCAATCTGTTTGTTTAATTCAATTAGTTCCTGGTCGTTAACACTATCCTGTACGTTCAGGTAGTTTATAAAGCGTACAAAGTCCCTTGCAAACGAGCGCTCGATGTTAAACTTGGCGATAATTTTCTCGGTAAATTCATCATCAAGCTTATTGGTTTTCACCTGGTGCTCATCGCGCAGCCAGGTTAAAAAGTAGAGTATCTTTTTTTGCGCGATATTGGCGCTGTTCCGTTTTTCGTAATACAGGCCGCCTACCACGTTAACAAATTCCAGCGAAGAATTTTTTAGCGGCTCCACTACCGGGATAATGCGCTGCCGCCGTTTAATTTCATAAAGTACAAATATCAACAGGCTAAACAAGGTAATATAATACGCCCATTGCAGTAAGGGGTTAGATAAAAAAACACGCATCGGCGACTCTTCCCCCACATCGCCCTGGGTATAGTACTCATCTACCGCTAAGTGTTTGGTGTTTTTCAGATACGACAATGCATTTTCTGCATAGATCCGCCCGCTCCTGTTAAGCAGGCTATAGTTACTAAAAAACCTCGGGTTAGCGCATAAGTACAGGTTCCCGTTACCATAAGTATACCTGATAAAGTTTGCCTTTTCAGACTCGTTTTCGCTTAACACAACCGCATGCAGCGTATCAAACTTCGAAAAATAGTTATCTGCAATATTTTTATCGATGCTTATCGGCTCCCGGGGATTAAGCGAAGGGCTTGAAAAATTAACATCAGTAAAGGTTTTGAACAACCTGGAATATCGTTTTGTTGTTACCGAGAGTTTTTTCTCAAACATGTTGCCGAAGTCAGCAGCAGCTATAAAAACATCATTACCTTTCTTAATATAGGTTAGCAGGTGGTTGTAATCGGTTTTTGAAAGGTCGATATCTGAACAGATAACAACGTAAGTGGAATTTGCGAGGGAATCGTCGACGATCACGTTATATACCGGCTGGCGGTACCTGGTAATTGCAGCGCCCGGAAAAATGTCGTTAAGGCGATCATTTAAAATATAGGTACCAAAAGGTGCTTTATCCTTGCTGCTCAAAGTCTCATTCCAATCCACAGCTTTCGGGCGATTAAATTGCGCAACTATATAAATTATAAGTATTATGCCCCCGGCAATCAAATACGTTTTCAGGCTTTTCATAACAGCTGCTTTTTAAAGTTTTGAAAAAGCAGGTCGATATCAGTAAACGCCTGTTTGTTTATCGGGAAATTGCCATACCACACGTATTCAAACCGGTTGGTAAGCACGCTGAAAGTCTGCCGCTGCTCCCCATTTTTTAATTCATATAAGTAGGCAGTATTGGTTTTATCAATTTCCCATTGTATCAGGTTCTTGTCGCTAAGCTGTTTCAGGCATTTCAGGTACAATAACCTTACTGCCAGCCTGTAATTGTGCTGCGCAAGGGCCTTTTCAACCTCTGCATCAAAATCAATCCCATGAATATCTTCCAGCGACTCGCTATACGGCATCGCCACTTTGGTTGCCTCGCCACGCCATAGCCGTATAGGGTCCAGCCCGAGTGATTTAAAAATGATATAAGCCAAAAACGCAACCGATCCCCCTATCAGTAAATACTGCAAAATCTTCCCGCCATACGGAATGCTGTTAAATAATTTTGTAATATGGTACCATACCCAATTCCAAAAAATCTGCCATAGGGTTGGCTTACCGGTGCCGGGGCCATTGTAATTGAAATCCTCATCGGCCTTATATTTGTCTATGGCTTTTTGGTCCAGGTGCTTTGCGACTATTGTTGAGGTGTCGGCTATTGCTTTTAATGGAATTTTTGTTTTCCCGGGAATGGCAAATGCGTTGCCTGTAAAAAGCAACAGCATTATCATCGTACAAAAACTTACAGCCAAACGTTGCATAAAACTAATACTCCTCGGTTGGTAAATCAGGCCTTTCATCAACATTCGTCCCGAATTTTTCTATACGGCTTAACAGGCCCACACCTTCTTTTTGTTCGGTAAGGTTAAGGTAACAGATAGCTACAGCAATACCCGGCAGTACATAAGTGAGCACTAATATGCTGCGCATAATACTGAAAAATACGATAAGCGGCGTCTGGAACCCTTTTAGCGATAAAAATCGCCCCCCCATGGCGAGTATGGTAATAGGGTACTCTGCAAATGAGTTGGCAACACCCACTATTAACGACATGATAAACAAAATGCCGAATACCTGCCACCAGTTCTCCTTTATCAGTCGGAAACTCTTGTTGAACGCATAGCTGAAAGAAGCGTTTTCAATTACGATTGCAGGTACAATTAGCGACATGATTGGCACAAGGTATATTCCTGGTATCACACAAAACACAAAACCTACAGCAATAAGTATAAAAACCAGTATGCTGGCCCCGAATACCCTGAAAAAATAATATTTAAAATATCCCCATACCTCTGCAAAAGTTGGTTTCACGTTGCCCTTTTGAAGGTATACCGATATATAACATAAAGTAACCAGGTGTATGCACGACTGCTCTACAAGAATAACCAATATATTAATCAGCATGCTTATTACGTAGCTAAGGCTGCCGTCCTGCAGGTTTTCGAGCTTGCCGCTATACATATCCGACATTTTAAGATAAGTGGACACATTGGTTATGCAGCTCAACACGATAAAAAATCCGCAAATAATAAGCAGCGACGCAAAAAGCGGCTTTAAATGCTCCTTAAAAAAAGCAAAGCTATCGTTTATTACCTGGCCAAAATCCCGTACACGTCTTAATTCAATAGGTTGTCTCATTAATAATCTGGTTATTGCGATTTAATTTTCGGTTGAGGTTTGCAGGGTACACTATAACGTACCATATTATAAATACCAGCGACGATATCAGTATCACCAGGCTTTGCCAAACGGCCATTTCGGTATGGCGGGTAACAAAGCCTTCAAAAAAAGCAGCCGTTAAAAATATCGGGATAATGCCTATTGCTATTTTCAGGCCGTCTTTAGCACCGTGCCGTAACGACACCATTCGGGTATGTGTTTTTGGAAAAAGGATGCTGTTGCCCAATATCAGGCCTGCGCCACCTGCTATAATTATAGCTGAAATTTCAAGCGTACCGTGCAGCCATAGCACCAATATCGATTTAAATCCTAACCCTTTGCTGAAAAAATAATATTGAAACGAGCCCAGCATAACACCGTTTTGTAAAAGCTGGTAAATGGTTCCGACAGAAAGAAAAATACCCATCACAAAAACAACCAGCTCTACCTTAATATTATTAAGGGCAATCATTACAAACATTAAAAAAGGCCCTTCCTGCTTGTAAACACCAAATGCATCGCCTTTGGCAATATTTTCATTAGTCATGTTCACATAGTCATCGCCCATTATCAGCCGTACGAAGGTATTATCATATTTAGCAGACAAGGCCCCTATCAGGCTAAATACGATAAAAAACAAGAACGAATACAGCAAAGGCCTGCGATGTTTGTAAAATATCAACGGCAGCTCATATCGCCAAAAATTAATAAACCTGTTAGATTTTTCTTTTTTATTTTTATAGATAGACTGGTGAAAAGTTGCCGCAAGGCCGTTCAGATACTTTGTAGTGTTCGATTGCGGATAAAACGTTTTGGCGTAGGCCAGGTCGTCAGTTATGCTTATAAACGATTCCGCAAGCTCATCCGGCGTTTTCGACTTTGAGTTTTCGTAGTCCTTCCACCTTTGCGTATTTTGTTTTATAAACAGGGCTTCGCGCATCAACTATAATTTTTGTTTAATGTAAATACAAATTTTCAAACTGCAATCAATTTACCAATAACAAATTTATATTTGTTAAAAGATGGAAATAATTACCGTACATACCGCCCAGAATATCGACATCGATTACGAAATCGGGGGCTTTGGAGAGCGTATATTGGCAAGGATAATAGACTATGCAATATTTCTTCCTTTTTTGTTTATAGCGATAATATTATCATCAACCATAGGCAGCCAGGCCACGGGCATTTTTGCCGTAGTAATATTTGCGCTATTTGTATTTTACGATTTGATATGCGAAGTTTTTTTTAATGGTCAAAGCCTGGGTAAACGCGTGATGAAAATTCGCGTTATCAGTCTTGACGGAGCACGGCCAAGCTTTGGTCAATACCTGTTGCGCTGGCTGTTCAGGCTGGTTGATTTCGGTGTTACCGGCGGGCTTGGAGCGTTGATTAGTGCTGCTGTTACAGAAAACGGCCAGCGTCTTGGCGATTTGGTTGCCGGTACTGCTCTTATTCGCTCAATACCCCGCACGCAAAATAAGGATGTGGTTTATGTTAAGGTAGATGATGATTATGTACCCGTATTTAGCCAGGTAACCCAATTAAACGATAAGGATATTACATTGGTGCACGAGGTAATTTCGGCCTATTATAAAGCCGGCAATAGTACCATAGTTTATACACTTGCCGAAAAAGTAAAAATAGTTTTAGGGATTGCGCCTCCCCCGCAAATGAACAGCCTGGTATTTTTGCAGACGCTTATAAAGGACTATAGCTATTACGCAGCTCAGGCTGATAGTTTGTAAAGCGTATACAGATGCCACATTTTATAACAGTAGCTACCGATTATCAGTAAGCCTACAATTATAAAGAGTGTTTTCTTGAGGATACTCCTGGAATTATCCAGCTTGAAAAAGCCATCTGCAACAACATAAATAGCGAGCAAAATTAGAGGAATTGCAGCAGGATATAGTTGCAGGCTTGTTTTAAGGTTGCCCCGCAGAAGGGCGACTACTGAGCGTTGAAAGCCGCAGCCGGGACAGTCAATGCCGGTTAAATATTTAAATGGACAAGGTATTAAATGATTTTGCAGCCAGCTGATAAAGCTAAGCCGGCTGCAAAACATTTGTATAGCGTTTAGGCCTAATAACATTAAGCCTGTGGCGGAGGATTATTGCTAAAAGGGTCCTGATAGTTACTTGGCGGGAATGGATTGCCAGGATTATTCATATTGCGTGCTTCCGCAGCAGACGGGCCAAGGTATGGGTAATTGCCAAAACCTAATATAGGCCAAAAGATAAATCCTAAGAATAGCAGGCCTATTGTGAAACCCTCACTTTGCCCAAAGCTTTTGCTAACCAGGTTAAGTGTCCAGATTCCAAAAATGATGTTAACACATGGAATAAAGAATAGGATTACCCACCAGATTGGTTTACCTACAATCTCCAGCATAACAATGATATTGTAAATCGGAATTATACACGCCCATCCTGGTTTGCCTGCTTTGGCAAAAACCTTCCATTGGCCTATTATTGTTATCACGCTAATAATAATAATGGGAATCATCATAGCAGCAATAATTGCCATCAGGGCACCTACGGCGCCCACTGAAGCTGAATCATAATTGTAATCTTGCATTAGTTTAAGGTTTTAAAGTGAGTGTTAATTATATGCAAAATATAAAAAAATCATTACAAATATTATTTTGTAATCTTTTTATTTGAAGCTTAATACAAGCTTAATGTATTAAATTTGACGCGTGCAAAAAGAGCAAATCTCCGTTTTCGATATTTTTAAAATAGGTATAGGCCCTTCCAGTTCGCATACCCTTGGCCCATGGCGGGCGGCGCAGCAGTTTGTACAATCGCTCCGGCAAAAAGGCGTATTGGAACTGGCTGAACAGGTAAAAATTTTACTATATGGCTCGCTGGCCAAAACCGGGCATGGGCACGGTACAGATATCGCCATTTTGCTTGGTTTGAGTGGCGATGACCCGGTAACTTTCGAGGTTGACCAGGTTGGGCCAAAAACTGAGAACATAAAAAGCGCCCACAAGCTAATACTTGGCGACCAAAAAGAAATCAGCTTTTATTTTGATGAAGACCTGTTGTTTTTGTACAACGAAAGCCTGCCATTTCATCCAAATGCCGTAACCTTCCAGGCTTTTTTAAGCAACGGCACCGCTGTTTCCGAAACCTATTATTCTATCGGCGGCGGCTTTGTGGTTAAAGAGGGTGCTGATAGCTCACAGAAAACCGAAGTAGACTTACCCTTCCCTATCGATACTGCCAATAACCTGCTGCATTGGTGCATGAAAACCGGCCTGAAAATATCAGAAGTGGTGATGGAAAATGAGCTGGCCTGGCGCAGCGAGCAGGAAACTACCACTGGTGTACTAAATATATTTAAAGCCTTGCGCGAATGTATCTATCGTGGCTGCCACACCCGCGGCACATTGCCGGGAGGACTAAATGTTGCCCGCAGGGCAGCGGCACTAAACAAACGATTGCTCGGCGATGTTGCTTACAATAACTATGACGAGTGGATTGCCGCCATCCGCAATACAGGTAACGGCTTTCAGAATATCCTTGATTGGGTAAGCTGCTTTGCGCTCGCCGTAAACGAGGAAAATGCATCCTTCGGCCGCGTGGTTACTGCGCCAACCAATGGCGCTGCCGGCGTGGTGCCTGCGGTATTGCAATATTATATCGCATTTTGCGATGGCAACAGCAACGAGCGTATCATGCAATTTTTACTCACCGCATCCGAAATCGGAAGTATCTTTAAAAAAGGCGCAACACTTTCAGCAGCCATGGGCGGCTGCCAGGCGGAGATTGGCGTATCATCAGCCATGGCCGCAGCGGGGCTTACCGAATGTATGGGCGGCACACAGCGCCAGGTATTAATGGCTGCCGAAATTGCCATGGAACATCACCTCGGCCTCACCTGCGATCCCATAGGCGGACTGGTACAAATACCCTGCATTGAACGCAATACCATGGGGGCCATAAAAGCCATCACTGCATCGCAATTAGCCCTGCAAACCAACCCCGACAATGCCAAGGTAAGCCTGGATGCAGTGGTTAAAACCATGTGGCAAACCGCACTGGATATGAACTCGAAATACAAGGAAACATCAGATGGGGGGCTGGCGATAAATATTCCGATTAGCTTGCCGGAGTGTTAGTTTCTAAATCATCATTTGCCCGATTTAAGGATTGAACGATTTGATTTACAGGCCTTGTTAATCAATATATAAACCCTTAAATTCGTTAGCATTATGACAAACCACCGCCGAACCTTCATAAAACAGGCAGCCGCCCTTGCAGGCGCCTTTTCTGTTAATAGCCTCTTTAACCAGGCCCACGCCGCCGATTTTGCAGCAGCGTCAAGGAATGTTGACCATCTGACCGCGGCGCAAGTCGCGGAGGACGAGGAGTACTGGAGTGTTATACAGCGGTCGTTTTCCGTCAACCCAAATATTATTAATTTAAATAACGGCGGTGTGTCACCCTCTCCTATCGTTGTTCAACAAGCGGTTGAGCGGTTTAACCAGCTGGCCAACGAAGGCCCATCTTATTTTATGTGGCGTATCCTCGACCAGGGCCGCGAACCTCTGCGCGAAAAACTGGCTAACCTGGCCGGTGTCAACCCCGAAGAAATTGCCATAAACAGGAATGCAACAGAAGCGCTCAATACCATCATATTGGGTCTCGATTTTAAAGCCGGTGATGAGGTAGTGGGCACAAAACAGGACTACCCGCACATGATACAAGCCTATAAACAACGGGCTATGCGCGATGGTATAGTGTACAAACAAATCAGTTTCGAATTCCCGATTGAAGACGATGCACAAATCGTTAAGGCTTATGAAGATGCCATCACCCCGAAAACAAAGCTGCTGCATGTTACGCACGTGATAAACTGGGTAGGGCAAATAATGCCTGTTAAAAAGATATGCGATATGGCGCACGCCAAAGGCATCGAGGTAATTTGTGACGGTGCACACTCATTCGGCTTGATGGATTATAAGATACCAGATTTAGGCTGCGATTATTGGGGCACCAGTCTGCATAAATTTTTATCTGCCCCCATTGGCAGCGGGATGATGTGGATGAAAAAGGTGAAAATAGAGAAGATATGGCCCCTGCCCGCCAGCGGCGATCCGCACAGCAAAGACATACGTAAGTTTGAGGAGTTAGGCACGCGCAGCTTCCCCATCGAGCAAGGCATCGGCGAGGCCGTCAACTTCCACGAAGGAATCGGCTCTAAGCGTAAGGAAGAACGCATCAGGTTCCTTAAAAATTACTGGGCATCTAAGGTTCAGCAAATACCAAAGGTAAAGCTGCATACCTCGCTCAATGCAAAATACTCATGTGCTATCTGCGGCGTAAGCATCGACGGAATGACGCCAGGGCAATTAGATTCCGCGCTGTTCGAAAAATATAAAATACATACTGTCGGTATCAATTGGGAAAACATCAGCTGCGTACGTGTTACTCCGCATGTATATACTTCGCTGCACGATTTGGATAAGCTGGTGAAAGCCATCGGCGAGATAGCGTCGAAAAGCAAAACCTGATGGAAAACGACACGCCAAATCTCAAATTCGCGGTACCATTTTATATGGTCTCCGATATGGAAACCTCCTTGAAGTTTTATGTGGATGGTTTAGGTTTTAAAATAAAAAACACCTGGACACCACGGGGAAAAATTGAATGGTGCTGGCTGGAACGCGACAATGTGCCCATTATGTTACAGGAGGCCCGGCTAAGCGAAGGTGACGTATTTCTCTCGGGGAATAAACCGGGGGCAGGTTTGTCCATCTGGTTTCAGTGTTCCGATTCACTCGCCCTTTATCATGAATTTAAAGGAAAAGGGCTTGATGTGCAGGAACCATTTGTTGGCAATGGATTATGGGATACAAAAGTAAATGATCCTGATGGTTACCATCTGCATTTTGAAAGTGTAACCGATGTGCCGGAAGAAACCAAATATTCCGATTGGGTGAAGAATCATTAGTCCTACTTTTGTTGCAGTCGTTCCCTTACCTCCGACACCAACGCATCAACCCAAAGCTTATACATCGCGCCGGATGGGTGCAGCCCATCATCCGCAATCAATGTAGGGTCGGTGGCAGCTCTTTTCGAGATGGGGTTGATGTCGATATAGTTCGGCACATGGGCTTTGGCCGTTTCTTCTTTATTAATAGCATTAAACGCATCTATATCCGGACCTATCTCACTATCACGACCGCCGCCGAATGGAGTAACACCCCAATCCGGTATGGATAATACAAATACTTTACTGCTATCGCCATTGGCAAAATCTATGGCAGTATGTAACAGTTCAGCAAACTTAGTCCGGTAATTATCTTTGCTCCGACCCTGGTATTGGTCGTTAACGCCGATTAAAAGCGTTACAAACGTGTATTTTTTATCCTTAAAAGCACTCCTGCTGATAGCACCTATCAGGTCGTCGGTGGTCCAGCCGGTTACTGCAATAATATCAGGATTCTGCACATCCAGGTTAAAGCTGTTCAGTTGTGCAGCCAGCTGATAAGGATATGATTGTATCTGCGGCACTCTTTCGCCAATGGTGTAAGAATCGCCGAGGGCAAGATAAGTAGCAGGTCCTGTCATAGGTTTTGTAGTTGTTATTGTATCGGCACCTTTTTGGGCTACCGGCGGATAATTCTTCTTTGTGCAGCCGCATAAAGCTGTCAATGTAATCAATATCAGTTGTATCGCCTTCATTCAATTATCTCCATATTGAACAATACGGAAATATGATGCTTTAAGATTTTTTTTACTTCATTTATATCCACCTCACGCCCCAGTTCACGCTGCATGCTCGTAACATCTTTATCGTCGATGCCGCAGGGAACGATGTTTTTAAAATAATCCAGGTCGGTATTTACGTTAAAGGCCAGCCCGTGCATGGTTACCCAGCGACTGCACCGCACGCCAAGCGCGCAGATTTTACGGGCGTTCTCGTTATCCGCATCAAACCAAACACCGGTATAACCTTCGTAACGCCCCGCTTTAAGCCCGTAGTCGGCAAGCGTGCGTATTATCGCTTCCTCAAGCGTACGCAGGTAAAGGTGGATATCAGTGAAAAAATTATCCAAATCAAGAATAGGGTAAGATACTATCTGGCCGGGGCCATGGTACGTTATATCCCCTCCGCGGTTAATGGGATAGTAAACCGCCTGCTTATCTTTCAATCCCTGTTCGTCCAACAGTAAATGTTCCGGCTTGCCACTTTTGCCGAGCGTATAAACATGCGGGTGCTCACAAAATACCAGGTAATTTGGCGTCTCTGTTGAAACGCAGCTATCATAAGTATGCCCGGTTGAATTTGCAGCTTCAACTTCAGCGTTCCTAATATCTATTTTCTGCTTAACCGTTTCCGAAAATATCGCTTCCTGCCGGTCCCAGGCTACTTTGTAGTCAACTAATCCCCAATCCTGAAAATATACCTGTTTGTTTTTCATCGTTTCAGCCTTTCACGTAACCAACCATATAGTCGTCATATTGCAGGTAGCCAACCTCGTATTTTATGTCAATATCGTCTTTCAGCAGCCTTGCATCTACCCATCCATGTCCTTCAAACTGAAAAGGTTCCAGCAAAATATTATCAGCAAAGGACACTTCTTTCTGTCCGTAACACTTGTAAATGGCCTCTTTGGCGCACCAGCAAACGTAAAGCTGTTTTATTTTACTTTGTTCGTTGATAAAAGCCAGCTCTTCATCCCGCATAAACTTGCGGGCTATCCGCTCTACTTTTTCCTTTATTTGCTCTATATCGATACCTACCGGCCGCTTGCCAATCATCACCGCAGCATAATCAAAAGAATGGCTTAATGAGATATGATAAGGAAGATTTACCAGGTAAGGCTTGCCATGCGAGTCTACTTTACAGTCGATGTACTCCTCAGTCCGCAGCATTTTACGCAGCAGCACACGGGTACCCAGCCAGTGCAGATTACGCTTTCCAACCTTCAGGCTTTCGTAGTGCGCTTTTTCCTGTTCGTCAAGGCGCAATTGGCTCAACAGTTCATCCGCCTCTTCCTCTATCTTCCAGATTGCAAATTCTGTGTCGTCATCAACCTGTTGCCGGTATGCTATAGCCATAGTAAGTAAAATTGCAAAAAAGCCTGACAAACTTATAGCAAATTACGCTAACTTGTGTTGACTTTTGGTAATTATGCTTAAGAGAACCCAGAGTCAAGAACCAAGAATCAAGACAACGCCCTTAAAATATGCGACAGCAATACAGAATTACCCTGCAAAAGTTCCCTATGGTTTTATATCTTGGCTCTTGATTCTTGGCTCTTGGCTCTAATCCAATTAAAATCATGCTGACTGAAAAACTTACACCCGCCCAGGTGGAACAATATAACCGCGATGGTTATATCATCATTAAAAACTTTTGCTCCGCCGAAGAGATTGATAAGCTATACACAACGGCGGTGGATGACGATGCCATGCGTAAAAACGCACTCGACCTGAACGACCAAACCGGGAAGAAAACACGCTTATCGCTTTGGTTTACGCCGGGTAACGATGTTTTCGGCTACCTTACCCGCAGCAAAAAGATGATAAGCACAGTACAGCAAATACTTGGCGATAAAGCACCTGTTTGCCATTTCCATTCAAAGCTGATGCAGAAGGAGCCAAAAGTTGGCGGCGCCTGGGAATGGCACCAGGATTATGGCTATTGGTATAAAAACCAATTCATGTTTCCTGATGAATTAATCAGCGTAATGGTGGCGCTCACAGAAGCCAATAAGCAAAATGGATGTATCCAGGTAATAAAAGGTTCGCACAAGCTGGGGCGCGTAAATCATGGCTTTGCAGGCGAGCAGGTGGGCGCCGATATGGTAATGGTAAACAACGCGCTAAAAACCATGGATATTGTTTATGTAGAGATTGAGCCCGGCGATGCGCTTGTATTTCATAGTAATCTCCTACACCGGTCTGAGGCAAATTTATCGGATAAACCACGTTGGTCTATTATATCCTGCTATAACCTGCAATCGAACCTGGCTTATGCCGAAACATCAACGTCGTACAAAGTTCCGGTCGATGTGGTGCCTGATGAAGCTATATTACATTGGGAAGCAGATTCATTATCAAACGCCGATTTCCTGAAAAAGGAAAACGACCCGGCGTTGAAAGAAACTGGCTGGGAGAAATGATCTGCGGATTTTAAGATGTGCTGATTGGAAAATTTGAAGATGCGCTACAAACAACTACAACTATTATAACAACTAAAACCAATACAACTAATAATAACTAAAATGAACATAGCCATGCTCGGTTCGGGATTTATTGCCCGTTTTTATGCAGACTCATTGCAGGCGCAGCGCGCAAAAGATAACCTGGTAAGCGTTTATTCGCGCAATATTGAAAAGGCCAAAAAGTTTGCTGATGATTATAACCTGTCGTTTTACAGCGATAATATGGACGAGGTTTGTAGCCGCGAAGATGTGGATGCGGTGATCATTTCACTACCCAATAACCTGCATGAGGCTGCTGTAGCTGCCTGCGCAAAAGCTAAAAAACATGTATTATGCACCAAGCCGCTTGGCCGTAACGCTGCCGAAGCTAAACGCATGCTGGATTTGGTTGAAGAAGCCGGCATAATGGGCGGCTACCTGGAAGATTTATGCTATACACCCAAATATTTAAAATCGTTGAAGTCTGTTAAGGACGGGAGCATTGGCAAGGTACTGGTGGCCAAATCGCGCGAGGCTCACCCCGGCCCGCACAGCGACTGGTTTTGGGACCATGAACAATCCGGCGGCGGCGCTATTGTCGATTTAGGCTGCCATTGTATCGAGATTGCCCGTGGTTTTATCGGCAAGGACGTTCGCCCGGTTGAGGTAATGTGCTGGGCTGCTACGCAGGTGCATCCTATAAAAGCAGAAGACAATGCTATCGGTCTGGTAAAATATGCAAACGGCGCCATAGGTCAGTTCGAGGTGAGCTGGTGCTTTAGGGGTGGAATGGACCTCCGCGATGAAGTAATGGGCACTGAGGGCACCATCTGGCTTAACAATTTCTTACGTACCGGCTTCGAGATGTTCAGCACCGGCAAAGGCGGCTACATAGCCGAAAAAGCCGAAAGCAGCAGCGGCTGGCTGTTCCCGGTTGGAGATGAAGTGCACGAGCTTGGCTATACCAACATGTTTACCGATATGTTCAATTGTATCGAGAGCAAATCCGATCCGATGGAAACGTTTTATGATGGCTACATCGTAAACGCCATTATTGATGCTGCTTACCTGTCATCCAAAAGCGGCAAATGGGAACCTGTTCAGATTGACGACTGGCGTGGCAGCGATGAAGCTAATGATGGCCCGGCAACAACCTCATACGACGATACCTATTATCTCATTAAGAAAGAGATTCTGCATTCCGGTGAGTATAAGCTAATATTAAAACATAAGGTGACGGGTGAAGTGGTAGTGAGGGATATAAAGGAATAATCTATAGGACATTCTCTGCGAGTCTCAAAAATGAAAAGAAGCACGTTTTTGTTTATAGCTATTCTGCCATTTGCTTCTTTCGGGCAGCAAGCCGCGCAGTATTTAAATGCAGGTTATAAACTTTTTAGGGCCGCTGATTATAGAGCGGCAATAAAGGAGTTTTCAAGCGCGATAGAACTTGAACCGACAAATAACCTATATTATAATTACAGGGCTGTCACGGAATTGATGGCCAAAGATTATGAGGATGCGACAGCCGATTACTCCAAATTAATATCTATCAATTCGAGGGATTCTGCCGCTTTTTCAAATAGGGCTTTGACAAAAATCTTCGCCAAAGATTACAAAGGTGCGATTGAAGATTGCAATTACGCTCTGGCTATCAATCCGAAAATTTCTGCTTCTTTTCTAAATAAGGGCGTTGCGGAGTATATGCTCAAAAATTATGAAACAGCCCTTGTCGATTATAACCAAGCAATTTTAGTCGAACCCAAAAACCCTGTCGCCTTTGTAATGAGGGGATATGCGAAAAAAGCCATGCGCGATGTCCGTAGTGCTATGTCAGATTTAGACTCTTCGATAGTAATAAACCCAAATATTCCGGTCGCTTACTTTGAATTAGGGTTATGCTATTTTATCTTAAAAGATTTTGATAACTCAATCAAGAACATTAGTCACGCGATTGACTTACGTGAAAGCCTCACAAAGGTTCGAGACCCGGAAGCGCTTGTTGGAAAAAATTTGATGGAATACGATCCTAACTTCTTGATTGACCTTATGCCAGCAGGCGTTGATAATGACAATTATTATAAATTGTACGCAGAAGCTCTTTTTAGCCGTGGCAGGGTTGAAGAGCAGAGGGAAGATTTTAAAGCGGCGGTTGCTGACTATACCAAATCGATAAGTTTAAATCCTGATTTTATCGATAATTATATATGCAGAGGGATCGTAAACTCTCAAATTAACAATTACAGGGACGCCTTATCTGACTTTAATAAAGCAATAGAATTAAAGCCAGACGATCCACTAAACTATTATAACAAAGCAAAGACTGAGTCCATGTTGTATGATAATAAGTCCGCTTTGGTTGATGCCGAAAAGTCTATTGCCCTAAATGCCAATTTTAGCGAAGGCTACTACATAAAGGGTAACATACTATTTGATTTGAAAGATTATAAAAACGCCCTTATAGCCTTAAACAAAGCGATAGATTTACAATCTAAAAATCCATTAATGTATTGCGACCGGGCTAAAATAAAAATACACCTGCATGATAGAAACGGAGCTTGCGAAGATTTTGGCAGAGCAAAGGATCTAGGGTATCAACTTGCCGCGCAGTATATCAAAACGTTTTGTAACTAAAATAAGGTGAGGCTTATCAATGATAATAAATCGTTCTTTGTGCAACATTTCATCCCGATACCGCATCTTATAGACGTATACTTAACCAAGACAAAATGAAAAAATTAGTTTATACCATCGTTGCATTCGTATTAGTTGCTGCAACATCTTTTAAAGTTTCTGCACAGTCAGAAGAATCACGGTCAGTTTCAGGATTTAACGGCGTGGGCTCAGCCGGTCCGTTTGACGTGCATGTAAAAATTGACGGTACTGAAAGCCTTAAAATAAAAGCCAGCCAGGAAGCCATCAAAGAAATTGAAACTTATGTAAAGGACGGTAAGCTCCAAATAAAATTCAAGCACCGCGACTACTCGAACGAGCAAGACTTTGGCCGTATAGATATTTATGTCAGTGCAAAATCGTTATCATCAATAGCTAACGCCGGTTCCGGTTCTATTAAAGTTGAGGGTACTGTCACAGGTGACGTTAACGTAGCGCTAAGCGGTTCTGGCAATATATCAACATCGGTAAAAGCAGGAATGTTTCATGTGGCTATCTCGGGTTCGGGCTCAGTCGAGTTGAGCGGCAGTGCCAATGAAACAAAAATATCTATTGCAGGTTCCGGCGATATGAACGGTAAGAGGTTTAAAACCGGCGAGGCCAATGTAACTATTGCAGGTTCAGGAAATGCAAGCTTTGGCGCAGACAAAAATATATCAGCTAATATTGTAGGCTCGGGCAATGTAAATTATACTGGTAATGCAACAGTTAGCAGCCGCACCATCGGCTCCGGCAGAGTTAGCAAAACTAATTAAGCGTAAAACTGGAAGACCAACGCAGAAAGCTTTTTGCTTTCAGCTCAAAAAAGCACTTTAATAACTTATACTATAAATTTTAAGACCGCTGCGATGGCGGTCTTTTTGTTTAATGGTAAACTATCTTTATACATATTGGCCTTATCATTTTTACGAACAACTCCTCGGGGCATGGAACCATCTGTTGGCAAGCGGTATATATCGCGGGCATTATGTTTAGCAAAGTGCTTTTTATCGTACATACTTTGGTGGCTTCCACATCAATCAGTTGAAGCTATTGCAGCAACAACTTCAAATTAATTCCAAAATTGGTAAACGCGGTATTAAACGTTTGCGAAGTGTATGGGCGGGTAATGTTTGAATCGTAGAAGATATTCAAGTTAAAACGCTGATTGATGACATAGTCGATAGACGGCCGTACGGTTATATTCTGCGCGCCAGATGATACTTCCGCAGCCTGTACATCCGCACGGTATATCAGTGTTTTATTATCCTGTAACGAGAAATCTATCTTAAAGTTTACATCGTTATCCTGCTTGCCGCTCAGGATGCCGAATGGGAACCTGAAGTTTTTAGCATGATAGCCCCAGCCAAATACCAATATATTTTCATTTTGCTGCGCCAGCTGGCTATTCAGTAAGCTCAGGCTTAGTGAACGGCTTTTACGGTATTCCAGGTTAGCAGTCATGTTATTTTTAAACCTGGCCGACATACCGATCAAAGGCACAAATTGCTCAAAAATGGTTACCTGCGAGAACTGGTAAAAAGGCAGGAAGTCGCCGTTTGCGTCGCGCGTGCTGACGGCACCATTTGCTGCCTGGTATTGCAGCAAGGTACTGAAACCGGCCACACTATAGCTTGAACGGTAACCATGCGATACGTCAAACGAATCGAACCAATCCATAAACATGGGCACGTGGCTTAAGCCGTTGTAAGTGATCTGCCAGTTAGGTATCGGTATTTTAGGGAACTGGCCCAGGCTCACTTTACTGGCGTCTTTGCCGCTATATGCTGCCATAAAAGCCGGCACCAGCACGTTTTGCGAATTGGCGCTGTAGCCATCCGTAAAGCCATTAGTAGTTGGCGCCGTCGAGTTAGGATTTTGCGCGCCCAAACGTTTTGATATCTCCGCCCTGTTATCCAGGAACTTTTCGAAGGTCGGCGAGGTATTATCAACACCTTTCGATTTGGCAAATGCAGTTCCTATGGTTAGGATAGATATGGTATAATCACCGGAAGTTACCGGGCTCAGACTCTGTATATTGCCCGAACCATCCAACGATTTAAAGTTGGTCTGGTAGGTATGATTCTGTGTTTTTGATGCCTGTAACTCGATACGCAGATATTTTACAGGCTCGAAGGTTCCCTTCAAATTCAGGTTCTCGTTAAGCGTTTTCACATACAGCTGGTTTTGCAGCGTGTCGGTGCTTATCCATCCGTTGGCAACGGCTTTCTGGCGCAGATCAGCCTGGCTGCCCAAAAGGAAGCCGATACCAGGTGCGCCATAATTCAAATCCTCGCCCAAAAAGTTCGACTGCGGCAGATACCCAGGTATGAAAGTACCCTCGGTGCGTGTATAAGAACCGCTCAGGCTCTTTGTCGCGGTTAATAAGCCTACCAGGAATTTGGTTAATCCATTCGAGTTATCCGGCCCGCTTAACCTTTTAATAAACTTAAACTTGTTATAAAACTGGTCGAAGTTTAAAGTCGGATTAAGTTGGATGGTGCGCGAGTTTTGGATACTGTTACCTACATCGTATTGCGGGCTGTTCAACGCAAACAACGGCGCAGTTTGCCACCTGAAATTGGTGCTGTATCGCGCCACCATGCTTGTCCAATCCATGCCAGGTATTTTGGCCAGCGGTACGGTATAATTGAAGTTTATGGTGTGGTTATAGTTGGTAGTTCTGCCCAAACGTTTCAGGTTCTCCCAAAGCGTATCCACCTTCATACCATTACCATCCCGTTGTGTAGGTTCGTCAATGGTCGATAGGTTCGTGGCATCGATATCCATAGTAAGAGATTTCGATAAGTTCCAGCCTATGCCGTATACACGTGTAACGTTAAACGTTTTGTTAAAGGTAGTCGGTATTGGTATAAAGTTATTCGGGTCGTTATTACGCAGGGTGTTTTCTGAGTAAAAACGGTCGAATGTGATATTAAAGTTCAAACGCGTCGGCAGTATGCTGAAGTTAATATCGCGCAGCAATGCCAGCAGGTTATTTTTTATGATCTTGGAAAACGGACTATAATATTTAGGCTGATTGGTATAGGCATAATCCAGCTGGACTTTGTAGGTTTTCTCTAAATCGTTTTCAGTTGTAAAATCATGGTGCAGGTATTCCGAGTAAGCATAAGTAGCGTTAAAATTCGAAATATCATACACGTGATTTTTAGCTTTCGGGTCCATCTTGGCTATGTGAACATTCGTAAAGCTGATGCTTTTGCGCAAAGTGTAATCTTCGGCGGCATTCTTTATCGAATCGCGGGTATGCTGATCAGGCGCGGCGGCCAGTACGGCTTTCAGCTTTAAATCTGGCGCCGCAGGATCGTACTCCGGCGTGCTTACTTGCGACGATACGTTTATGTAAGCAGGAATGTGCACACCGGCTTTATCCGGAAAAAATTTACCGAGTTCTACGTTGGCAGCCACGTCATAAACCTGGTTGTCATACAAGCTCCGGTCGGCTAACCGGGAGTCAAGGGCGCCGAAACCTACAGAGGTTTTACTACCCGAGACGGTTACGTCTGCAAAATCAGCAAGCTTGGCATTTACCCTGGCTGTTGCAGCCCATCCGCCGCTTTGGTCAAAGTTGGTTAAACGCAGCTCATCAAACCAAAGAATCGCGGTTTTATCCAAACCGTCATCGTTAGACGTGTTTGACGCCGATTTCAGCGGGTTGCGAACACCCAGCATTACAGCTGTCAAACGGCTAAGGTCCGGTTGCCCTACGATGGTAATTTTGTTAGCACCATCGCTCATGGTAAACGGTAGCGTAAGCGGCCACGGTTTGCCCAGGTATTTGGCATTGTTACGTGCCAGCTTGGCATTGGTTAGTAACGAAAGTTGCAGGTTCATCTGGTTGGCATCGGGCCAGATTGAGTTCGGCGCTGATGAACCCGGCTGGGTAACCTTCAGCGGTATTTCATACTCGTAGTAGTTATCTACATAATCTACCCCGAGGCGAATAAATGCACTTACTTCGTTATCTCTTAACTGAGCGCCCTCTGCGTGAATAAACATCTGCAGGTTTTTGTATTTACGAAGGTCGTTATTAAACAGGCGGAAAGCTGCACGTGAATAACCATCGCGCAGGTCAGTAACTTTTAAGGATAGCGACTGCTCATTCAATCTTGTATTAGCCTGGATGTTGTTATAATCAATCTGGCGGGTAATGCCCGGCGGAACCACATACGGAATTGATGGGCGGTTACCGTTTTGCTCGATGTTAACGGTCTCCACATCCAGCTGCGAATTATCAAGCGGCGGGTTTACTATTGTTGGGTCTGCAATAACGTTGTTCGGATTATTCTCTGTATTGAAGGCACGCCATTCACCGCGTACCAGTTGCATCGAAGCAAAACGCAGTACGGCTGTATCGGCAAAGCCGCTCATGAACAAACGCATGTAACGAATGGATTTAAAATCCTGTATGTTGTTAACTGCCTGGTTATAGCTGGTAATCGGTATTCTGAACTGGTACCACGTAACATCGCTAGTGTTGCCATTAGCGAGTTTAACTGTTGATGTTACCTTATCGCTCACATACTTTTTCCCAATGGCCAAGTCGCCGGGACGGATAGATACATGGTACTGGAAGTACTCGTCGTCCTGGTCCATGTTGTTATCGTGGTTAATATCCTCGCCATCAGGCAGCGAGGTGGAAGCCGATGTTTGCAGGCCGAGCAAAGCCTGTGATTGCTCCGCAGTAGGCGAGTTACCATCCGTACCGTTATAGCGGCTATAGCGTTTCAATATGCCTGCGCCGGCATTATCCAAATCCGGCCCCTGGTAATACTGATAATCGTCCGACGAAGGGTCGGCAGCAAGCGCGGCGGCGGCCTGGGCATTCAATTGTCCTTTTACGGTTTGCACAAAGCCGCCGAATTTTTTTTGCTCATCGGCATCAGCCATACCGTCTAAACCAACATCCTGCAAGGCACGCGAAGCCGGGTTATTGTCAAAAGCATTTACCACCGGCTGTAGCTTCGATACTCTTCCCCAGTTGGTTTCATCTACATTGCTGTAGTTACCATCAACGGGTAAGCCGTTCTCCAAACTCTTACGGCCGTCCTTTAAAATATCTTCAGATATATTACCAAGGTTAAAATATAAATCACCACCCGTCGAATTCGGCTTATAGATGAATGGATCGAGCACCCAGAATTCGATATACTGAACATTCAGCGATTCAAAGTCATTCGCATTGATGCCACGCATAATACCGCCCCATTTTTCCTGCGGATTTTGCATGGTACCATCGTTATTAATCCCTGTGGTCCGGTAGTTGTACGGACCACGTACCGTTGGATAAAAAGCAAGGTCAAGCGTAGAAATATTAAGCGGTTGCCCCGTTGGCGATTGCTTAAACGGATACACCTCGTTAATTAAAACCTGCCTTACATAATGGTTCGAAAGCTCGTTACGGCTTACGTTAACTTTGCCGGAATTGGTATAAAATATCGGGTCAATGTTGTAAAACGCCAAACGTGCGCGCCTGAAACCGTAGCTTAAGTCGTTAAAATTCGCAGCCTCCGGGAACATCTGCGGCGTACCGGATATCTGCCAGGCATTGGCGCTTTTTACATCGATTATCGACTGGCTGTTTTCAAAGTCATCCAAATAAGATGTTCCGCCTTTAGCTCCCGCAAAATTCAATATCGACGGCGTGCCTGGCAACAGTTTCGCAAACTCACCATTAAAGCTTATCGACGAAGGCACTTTGGTATGTATAAATGGCAGCTTATCAACCAAACGCGTTAAAAACCGGGAGTTGGAGTTGTAATTTACGTCGAAGCCATAAATCGTATTCGAGATAGACTCCTCTCCTATTACCTCATTTTGGGTGATAGGCTGCTCGGTAAGATGCATTAAGGTTGCGCCCAGGGCCAAATTATCATTCACCTTATAGTCAAACCGCGAGCCGAAAAGGGATTTCTGCTGCACGCCAAAAAGTTCATTATTCTCAACTTTCACGGTAATTGGCTGTCCGGATGAAAGCAGGGCAGTATTCAATACCCGGATACGACCGGCGCCATAATCAATGGTATAGTCTGTGCCTTCAACCAGCTTTAGTGTACCGGCGCTCACCACTACCGAACCCTGCGGAATGTTAACTGCGTTCAACTGGTATTCTGAACCTGCCGTGGCTGTATATGTTCCTTTTATCAGGTATCTGTTTAACTGCGGAAAGAATTGCTGTGCAATGGTTTTCGTGGAATCATACAACTGCTGGTAAACATATCGTTTGGCTAAATCTGCCTCAGCTGGTGTAAACTGTTTCGCCAAATCAGAACCAAATGGCTCCAGCTCCGGGAACATGATGCGCCCGTTTTGCGAATCGATCGTGATGCCTTCCAAAAAGTCGAAATAACCGTCCGGCTGTTTGTTTTGCTGCATGTCCAGGTTATCCAGGTCAGTCAGCTGCAGCCAAAGTTTGCTCTTGGTATTCTGGCCCTCTTCCATCGCTGTTTTTTCAATGCCCGACTTATCATCCAAACGCGTTACCGTCAATTTGAAATCCTTAGGGGCTACCTGGAAAGAGTTTAACGAATAGATGTTTTTCATCATCAGTTTCCAGGTAGGAAGGCTGGTTTTCAGCAGCTGATTTTTCAGTAATTTAACATATAGTACCTTTGGATTTGTGTTATCAACCGGTACATCGCTCGAGAACTCACCCACCTGGTATTGCACACCGTTATAGGTGTATTGGTAAGCAACAGCCAGCACTTCATCATTATTTAAAGGATAGTTAAGCGAGATATAGCCCAATTGGGGATGCAGCGTAAATTCCTTTTCTGTCAGCTTACGCGAATAAGTCAGCTTCGCGTAGTTGTCAGAAGCGCCTGTATTTTTAAAGTAAGTGCCGATAGTATTTTGCGGATCGTTGGTTAAGCGGCTGGCAGCAGGCAGGTTATCCAACAGGTTGTTTGATTGCTGCGGAAAGCCGGGGCCTTTGAAGCCGGCGGGCAAACCCGAATATGACGAGCCGCCATGAACCAACGTTTTGTTGTAAGGAGTATTTTCGCCAAGGTCCATCAAAGCCAGTACGTCGCGCGAATTGGTTGTGTTGTTAGTGCGGTTAGTAGTCCAAACCTCTATTTTGGTAATATTGATATTTGACGAGATGATTGGAATATTGGCAAGCGCCTTATTATACTGGTTGCGGAAAAACTGCGACAGGAAGAAGTGCCTGTTGGCCTCATAATCCGCAGGTGTAAATTTAAACTGGCCCTGCTGCGAGCCATTGGTAATGGTAATGGTTTTTGACTGCGAACGCTGCTGCGACATGATGGTCGTAACATCCAGCTTACCAAATTTCAACTTGGTCTTCACACCAAAAAGCGCCTGGCTGCCGGTTATCAGCGTAGTGTTCAAAGGCATGCTTACGGTACCTGCTTCTATCTTTTGAATGATTTCATCCGGCCGGCCGGTATAGTCAAGCTTTATCTGGTTCTCAAACTGGAATTGCGCGTCAGTGTTATAGTTGGTTGTAATTTTCAGCTTATCGCCAATGTTACCGGTAATGTTCAGCTGTATTTTCTGATCGAAATTAAAGTTAAACTGCGTGCGCTGCCTGGTATTATACAGCGGGTTTTGGTTTTTGTTTATTTGTCCCGCAAGTATAGCTTCTGCAGAACCCTGCGGCTTAATATCGATGGTATTGCCGCCAAAAATCTGGTCGAAGGTCTGGCTTCTTATTTTTATCTGCGGAATAAACCCAGGCTGCTGCGACTGATAAGCATAATTGTCAGAAAGCTGCCTAAAATTCAAGCGCATGCTCTCCCGCTCGCGGTAATGCAGATACTCATCAAACGTCATGTAAACAGGCGGCCTGTAAAGCAGGTTACCCACACGTTCATACATTATATAGCGATTGGTAATCGGGTCGTACTCGAAAGTGCGTACAAGGTTGTATGGATCGAAATTGAAGATACCTTCACGATAACGATAGTTTTTCGACTCCTCCACTTTTCCTGAAAGCTTTCCCCTGGTAGTATCAACCGGTGGCCGTTGTTGCTGTTGCGTCGCTTGTGTCCGCTGTTGGTTTCCAGGCTGCTGACCGGCGGGAATTTGCGTCTGTTGACCAACAGGAGTTTGCTGCTGCTGACCAACCGGCGTCTGTTGCTGCTGGCCGACCGGCGTTTGCGGTTGCTGCCCAAACGGTGTTTGCTGGTTAGCCGGGGTGTTAGTTCTTACCGGGATTTGCTGGGCCAAAACACTGCCTGCCCCGCAAAAAACGAGAAAACACAGTATAAATACAGCTACTTTGAGGGTAAAATTTTTTATCAAGGCCCGGCTTAAAATAATACGTAATTATAAACTTTTTAGTGCAGATTTTATTAATTGCTCAACGGTTAGGTCACCATTATCTTTATTAACCTCATGGTCAATTACTTTCTCTGCCGCGTTGCGCGCAAAACCCAGCATCACTAATGCTGCCAGGGCTTCTTCGCGTACGGTTTTATTTAACGGAACTGTGCTTAAGGTATCAGGTCCTTCTTTCTTCAGCTTATCCTGAAGCTCCAATATCACCCGCTGGGCTGATTTTGGTCCGATGCCTTTGATACGTTGTATCAACGATACATTACCCGAAATTATTGCGTTCTGAATTTCCTCCGGCGTAATTGACGACAACATCATGCGCGCTGTATTCGGCCCGATACCTGATATCGATATCAAATGCAAAAACAAGCGGCGCTCGCCTTCGTCAATAAAACCATAAAGCGTATGCCCGTCCTCCTTAACATGCAGCCAGGTTAAAAGCTTGCATCTTTCAGAATCACCCAGCTTCGAATAAGTGTTGAGCGAAATATTAATGTGATAGCCCACGCCCCCTGCGTCAATTACAACAAAAGCAGCGCTTTTAAAGGCAAGTTTTCCATCAATATAAGCGTACATAATTTATCACTGGCACTAAAAAACCATTGCCGAAAGGTAACAGGATTTTTATAGTTTCCGAAAAAAAACTTATCCCCAATTTATATGAATTGTTAGGTATTTTTTGTGATTTCACCGATTTGAGGATGATTTCACCGATGATATTCATAGCATAGTTAACATAATGCCTTTTCGGACTTTCGGACTTTCGGACTTTCGGACTTTCGGACTTTCGGACTTTCGGACTTTCGGACTTCCTACTTCTTCTCTTCACCTTTTTCCTGCGCGTCAACTACGGCGATGGTAATCATGTTTACAATTTCGCGGACGGAGCTGCCCAACTGTAATACGTGCACCGGTTTTTTAAGGCCGAGCAAAATCGGGCCTACGGCCTCGGCGCCGCCTATTTCCTGCAGCAGCTTGTAAGCAATGTTTCCTGATTCAAGGTTTGGGAATATCAATGTGTTGGCAGGTTTGCCCTTTAATGTCGAGAAAGGGAAATTGTCGGCAAGCAAATCGGCGTTTAAGGCAAAATTGGCCTGCATATCGCCGTCTACTATCATATCCGGGTATTTTTCATGCAGGATGCGTACGGCCTCGATTGTCTTTTCGGGGATAGGGCCGTGGTTGGCGCCAAAATTCGAATAAGAAAGAATAGCAACCCGTGGGTCGATGTTAAATTTCCGTACTGAACGTTCTATCAGCACAGTGATGTCGACCATATCCTGTATAGAGGGGTTAACGTTAACCGTAGTATCGCCAAAAAACACTGGGCCTTTTTTGGTAATCATCATATACATACCTGCAACACGGCTAACACCTTCGCCGGTGCCAATGATTTGCAATGCGGGTTTTATCGTGGTTACATAATCCTTTGTAAGGCCCGATATCAGCGCATCCGCCTCGCCAAACTGCACCATACAGGCGCCGTAATAGTTACGGTCGTGCATCAACTTTTTCGACTCATAGCGGGTCACGCCTTTCCGCTGTCGTTTGGCATACAGGTATTCAGCATATTCGTCCAGCCGCTCACAGTTTTCTGATGGATCTATAATTTGCACATCGCCCAGCTCGATATCGTTATCGCGCATTATCTGCCGTATCTTGTTTACATTTCCCAGCAAAATAGGCGTGGCAATTTTCTCTTCCTTAACTATCTGTGCCGCCCTTAATATCTTATAGGTATCGGCCTCTGCAAAAACCACACGTTTAGGATTTGATTTTGCCTTATTTGTAAGGTTGCGCAGCAGTTTATCGTTAATACCAATCCGCGACCGCAATTCCTCGATATATCCGTCCCAATCCACTATGGCCTTTCTCGCCACGCCTGATTCCATTGCCGCGCGGGCAACCGCCGCCGAAACTTCGGTAATCAGGCGCGGATCCATCGGTTTTGGGATGATGTATTCCCTGCCAAACTTAAGCGACTTGGTATTGTACGCCAGGTTAACCGACTCAGGTATGGGCATTTTCGCAATCTCGGCAATGGCATTTACAGCGGCTATCTTCATCGCTTCATTTATGGCCGTTGCCCGAACATCCAACGCTCCCCTGAAAATGTAAGGGAATCCTAAAACATTGTTTACCTGGTTCGGGAAATCAGAGCGGCCGGTGGCCATCAATATATCTTCGCGGGCAGATTTTGCAAGATCGTAATCAATCTCCGGTACCGGGTTAGCCATTGCAAAAACAATCGGCTTCTTTGCCATCACCTTTAACATATCCGGCGTAACCGTATTACCTGCAGAGAGGCCGACAAAAACGTCAGCATCCTTCATCGCTTCGGCTAATGTTTTAATATCGGTGCGATTGGTAGCAAACTCAAGCCGTATATCATCAAGATCGGTACGGTTTGGCGTGATAAGGCCGTTGATGTCAAACATCACCAGGTTCTCTTTTTTAACACCCAGGTTAAGGTACATTTTTGTACACGACACTGCCGCTGCGCCAGCGCCGTTAACCACCATCTTTATTTTTTCGAGCTTTTTGCCCTGTATCTCACAAGCATTTTTTAACGCCGCGCCCGATATAATGGCTGTACCATGCTGGTCGTCATGCATAACCGGAATCTTCATTTCAGCTTTCAGCCTGCGCTCAATTTCGAAGCAGGTTGGTGCTGAAATATCCTCCAGGTTAATGCCGCCGAAGGTAGGCTCCAACGCTTTTACAATATTTACAAACTCATCAACAGTTGTGGCATTTACCTCAAGGTCGAATACGTCAATATCGGCATAAATTTTGAACAGCAGCCCTTTACCTTCCATAACCGGCTTGCTCGCCTCGGGCCCGATATTGCCTAGTCCCAATACAGCGGTACCATTGCTGATTACCCCTACAAGGTTACCTTTTGCGGTGTATTTGTATACGTCGTCAACGTTTTCGGCAATGCGCAAACAAGGCTCGGCCACGCCGGGCGAATAAGCCATAGTTAAATCACGCTGCGAATTGGTGGGCTTGGTAGGCACTACCTGTATCTTCCCGGGGCGGCCTTCTGAATGATATTTCAGCGCATCCTGGTTACGGGCGGGTTTGTTCATCTTCTCAGTTACTTGGGATGCCAAAAGTACGGATATTTTTGATTTAGGAGGGCGGAATTTTGATTTCGGAATTTTTCTGAACCAGAATTTTGAGGATTAAGGAATTAGCAGAATTTTATTTGGTTGATAATTTTTTTCGAATAAAATAAAAAAAGGTATTTTACTACAGTAAAATACCTTAATCTTATTCTTAATTTCGAAATTCCGACTTCCGAAATTCCTACCCTTTATTAATCTTTATCATCATCCCCGGCTGCAGCCTGTCCTTTTTTAGATTATTCCACTCTTTTATCTTTTCAATATTGGCGTCGAACTTATTGGCGATGCTGGTCAGCGTATCGCCGGTTTTTACTTTGTAGGTTACGTAGGTGCTGCGGGTAGCTTTGGTGGCTACAGGCTTTTCTTCCGGCATATCGGCAGATTCCTTAACCTTGAGTGTTTGCCCAACTACCGCCTTGTTGCTGTGCAGGTGGTTCCAAACTTTTATATCCTGTACCTCTATGCCATAAATATCCGCAATATCGCTCAGCGTTTCGCCACGTTTTACTTTATGGTACGATGGTATCGGCTTTTCAGATTTAGGCTCCCGGTAAGCAGCATAAGTAACGGTTTGTGGTGCCGGAGATGTAGCCGGTGTGCTGTTTAGCGCATCATACAAAGATGCATATTGTGTTTTATCAATCTGCGGGATTATCATGCGGCGAGGTTTATCGGCCGTACCGTTAACAATTTGTCTTTTGTATGATGGATTTAGGATCGTCAGCTGGCTCAAATCAATTTTTAACGATTGCGATACGGTGCTTAAAGGCAGGTATTTATTTACCAATACAGTATCGGTCTTCATAGCAATGCTGCATCCCTGTGGAACAATATTGTGCTTGTCGTAATAGTTCATTACATAAGCCACAGCTATAAATGCCGGTACATAGTTACGTGTTTCCCTCGGCAGATATTGGCGAATAGTCCAGAAATCGGTAGCACCGCCGGATTTTTCAATGGCACGCTCTATGTTACTTTTACCGCAATTGTATGAGGCAATGGCCATCAGCCAATCGCCAAATTCCTGGTAAGCATCTTTCAGATAAGCAGCTGCGGCGTAAGTAGCCTGTATAGGGTCGCGACGGTCATCTACATAATCATCCATGTTCAAACCGTAAAGCTTAGCGGTGGTAAACATAAACTGCCACGGACCAGTTGCCCCTACTCTCGAAATCGCATACGGGTCGAGTTTTGACTCAACTATCGAAAGATATTTTATTTCATCAGGTATTCCGGCATCATGAAACGCCTTTTCGTATATCGGGAAGTAGTATTTCGAAAGCCCCAGCACCTGCCCCATTTCATCACGGTTGCGCATATATATATCGATATAGCTTTGCACATACTCGTTGTAGTCAAGCGGGATGTCTTTTTTTATGGAATCCAGGCGGCGTTTATATAAACTATTGCTCTGATAGTTTACCGATGCCGGTTTTTCAACTACCGGAAGGATAGTTGTGTCGGCAGTTCTCTGCGCGTCATTTAAAAGTTTGCTGTTCTGAAAAAGAGCTGCCGAAAAAGCAGCGGCAGCGGGTGCTGCATTAATAATTTGTAATGATACTAAGCAGAGAATAAGCGTAAGCGTTTTCTTCATTCTTTACCAATTAATCAGGGATACACCATCGGTATATTTTACTAATATATAAATTTTCTATAGTTCGAGGAAATATTTAGAAAAATTTAATAGTTCCTGTTCGTCAAAATGTTTTGTTAACAGTTGCAATCCTAACGGCAAACCCTTGCTGTTATTGCCGGCTGGCAACGATATAGCCGGCGCTCCTGTTAATGACGCTTGTACGGTAAAAATGTCGGAAAGATACGTTATAACCGGGTCCTTCTCCTCCCTGCCAAGCGGAAAAGCCGGTTCAGGTGCTGTAGGAACTAAAATAAAATCGTATTCTTTTAATATTTCATCCGTTTTTTCCCTGATAAGGCGACGAACCTTTTGGGCTTTTGCGAAGTAGGCATCGTAATACCCCGCGCTCAATACAAATGTGCCCAGCATAATACGGCGCTTCACTTCTTTGCCAAACCCCTCAGAGCGCGATTTTTTGTAGGTAGATTGCAAATCAACCGCCGCCGGACTGCGATAACCGTAATGAACACCATCATACCTCGACAGGTTCGATGATGCTTCGGCCATTGCGAGTATGTAATAAGCCGGTACCAGGTAATCCAGGTAATCAAACGCTATCGGCTTAACGGTATGCCCGTCGGCGCGCAACTTTTCGATATAGTCTATAAGCGTATTTTTTATCTCACTGTCTACTCCGTGGCTTGATAATGCCTCCTGCAGGTAAGCTATTTTTTTAGGACCAGGCTTGGTAAATTCATTGTTCAATTTAGGCGCGTCCACCTGGGCCAGTGTACCATCGTATTCATCGGGCCCGGCCATCACTTCCAGCAGCAGGCCGGCATCCTCCACCGAGCGGGTTATCGGCCCTACCTGGTCAAACGAGGATGCATAAGCAATAATCCCATGACGCGAGATACGGCCATAGGTAGGCTTTAAGCCTATTAAGCCGCAAAATGAAGCAGGCTGTCTTACCGACCCACCAGTATCTGTGCCTATAGCAGCATGGCACATATTGGCCTGTACAGCCACTGCCGAGCCACCTGAAGACCCACCGGACACCCGGCTTTCATCGGCGTGGTTTTTTACCGGGCCAAAAAACGAAGTTTCATTAGCCGCTCCCATTGCAAACTCATCGCAATTACAGCGGCCAATTATTATCGCATCTTCAGCCAGCAGCCTTTCAACTATGGTTGATGAATAAACGGAAGTAAAATTCTGAAGGATTTTTGACGAGGCGCTTACTTTGTGCCCCTTATAGCAGATGTTATCTTTTATGCCGATAACCATACCGGCAAGCCTATGGGCTGTGCCTTGTTTTATGCGCGCATCTATTTCTTTAGCGCGATCTAATGCTTCCTGGCTAAATACCTCGTTAAAGGCATTCAGGTGGCTGTTCGCAGCTATATTATCCAGGTAACCCTGTACGAGTTCCTCAACTGTAGTTTTTCCGGCAGCTATATCGCTCTTTATCCCGCTTAACGAGGTATAAGACTTAGTCATGGGCCGAAAATAAAAAACTTATCCGTTGAATGTATAAATATTCAACAGATAAGTTAATATTAATAAGTTCCGGCGGGGTTCCCGGAAGCGTTTACTGTTATTTTTACAGCTTATACCTTTTTCTCTTCGGTAGTATTAGTATTCGAAGTTGTGCTGCTGTTCTCCCCATTTTGAGCATCTTTAAATTCTTTCATGCCCTTGCCTAAACCTTTCATTAGTTCAGGAATTTTTTTACCGCCGAACAGAATTAAAATTGCGATGATGATCAGAATAATTTCTGGTGCGCCTAATCCACCCATGATGTTTTATGTTTAATTATGATTTATATTTATTAGCTATTCTCCGTATGTCCTGACGAAACCTGCTCATGGTTCTCGCCATGGATGCTTTCGGTAATTGTTGCCGGATGTGTTTCGTGCGATGTGTTTTCATGTACGCCGGCTTCATGATTCTCAGCCGCCGGTGCGGCGTGCAGGTCGGCATGCGTTTCACTTGTCGTAAAGTGGCTGTCGCTTACCGGCATGGTATTTTCAACAGGGGTAAAGCCATGTGCCGGGAGCTCTGGTGTTGTTCCTTCCGGTTGCATTTTGGTGGCCTCTTCTACCCTTTTTTCTTCTTCACGCTTTTCTTCGTAGCTGTTTATCTGGTTGTTTATTTCGCGCTTAACACCGTCCGAGGCGTCTTTAAAGTCGCGTATCCCTTTACCCAGTCCCCTTGCAATTTCAGGCAATTTCTCACCGCCAAAAAGCAACAAAGCAACAAATACGATAAGTATCATCTCGGATGACCCGATGTTCAAAAATCCCAATACTAAACTATGCATGCGGATGATTTTTTATATAGCCTGCAAATATAGGCAATTTTAAATTTATAATGTTCAAAACTAATTTCCTGAAAGCCAGATTTTAGGGTTAACTGCCGTAGTGCCCTTATATAAATCAAACTCTACTATGGCCTCACCTGTCGCGGGGTCGGTTGCAACCGTACCTAACGTTTGTTTGGTGGTTATTTTTTGTCCTTCGCGCACCGTGTACGATTTTAAATTAGCATACGCAGTAAAGTATCCGCCATGTTTGATTACTATAAGCCAGGTACCGCTCACATTCACTATACTTGAAACCTCTCCCTGGAAAACAGCCCTTACTGCCGAACCCGGGTTAGTTTTAATATACCAGCCATTACTCTCATTTTTTATCCCCGTTTCGTCTACATACTGACCAAAGCCCTGTTTAAGACTGCCGTTGGTGACAGGCCATGGTAATGAGCCCCGGTTATCCAAAAATTCGTTTGAAAGCCTTGCAGCTTCCGGCGTTGCATTCAGCACCTCATTATCCGACGACTTTTTTGTTATCGCTTTCGCCCTGGGCGCAGGGGCTTCCCTGTTCTCAGCTTTGGCTTTTGCAGCAGCGGCTGCAGCGGCACGCCTGGCCTCTTCCTCCGCTTTGCGCCTTGCCTCCTCAATTTCACGACGGATAGCTGAAGCAATCTCTCGATTCGTTCTTGTTATTTTCCTTTGTACCTCCTGCTGTTGCTGTTTAAGCTCCCCTTCATGCTGCGACAGGTTGGCCACCACCTGCGTCTGCGTATTCTTTTCGTCGCCGAGTGTTCTCTTTTCTTTTTCCTGGTCAACAAGCAGGCCGTTCTTTTCCTTTTTATTTTTGTCCAGCTCGTTTATTTTAACGTGCAGTTCGGTCTGCGTTTCTTTAATGTAGTTGGCCTGGCGCTCGCGGTAAGTTCCTATCTGCTGTAAATACTTTAAACGCCTGTAAGCCTGGTTAAAGTCTTTCGCTGCAAAAACAAACATCAGCTTATTGTAAGCACTCTGGTTATGATAGGTAAACAATATCATAGCTGCGTACTCTTTTTTCAGCTGGTTTAGCTGGCCCTGCAGGTTACGCACAAACGTATTGCTTTCTGATATCTGGTTGTCAAGGTTACGCACCTCGGAGTTAATCGTCGCTATCTTTTGTTCGCGGATATTAATTTGCTGCTTAAGCAGGTTAAGCTGTTTTAAAGTAGCTTTTTTATTACTTGAGGTTTCCTGGTATTCGTTGTTAAGCTGCTCCAGTTGCTTGGTATAAAGCTCCTTCTGCTTCTTCAATTCGGCACTGCTTTGCGCATGCACGGCAAACCCTGCAAAAACCAGGAATAAAACTAAAACCGCTTTCAAATATCTCATTATATAATGCTGTTGCTAATCTGCCGGTGTGTACCGCGATGGAATACTGAAAGGGAATTCCAGCGGCAGATCAAAGTCCGTTTTTGTGTAATGCAAATTAACCTGTATTTTTTTATCTTTTACTGTCGAGTTGATATCTATTTGCGATGGCATCACCCGGTTCGTCGCCTGGATGAATGCACTATTTGCCACTTGTAACGTTTGACCGGCAGCCTGGTTGCTCAAATTTGTCTGCGTAACTTTCAAATCCGGCCCAAGTATCAGTTTAAAAACAACCTCGTTCAAATTGCCGCTTAAGGTAAGGTTACCGCCTGCTGGCGTAAAATCAGCCTCTTCCGTAAGCAATTCAGGTATCGCATTCCCCATCAATAGCGACTCCAACGTTTTATAATTCACCTGTTTGCCGGCATATTTGTTAACATAATTAAACGGTTTGCGCAGGTAAACGCTCTGTAGCTTATTTATCAGCAGCAGGCTATCGGGTGTAATCATCGCGCGGGCCACTTCAATTCCAGCTATAGCAGTTATCGATACCCATATCTTCTTGTCGCGCTGTATCCTAATGTTCAGTGTAACATCATTGCTACTCCCATTTATATCCAGCTTAGTTTTCGCCTTGCCCGAAAAAGTATTAAAATTGGTTTGTGCAGCTTTTATTGCTGTTATTTTTGCAGCTTTTACATTCACTTCAGGTTTAGCAGATGCAACTGTGTCTTTTGCTACCCTGTTCACCAAAATCTGCTTTTTGCTTTTACAGCTAAAAACCAGCAACAGGCAGCAAACAGCTATCAA